>Ga0070734_10000007_pt1 | contig 750658 bp, 617 predicted proteins | sample Coa_R1_8_FD_66444 | JGI IMG/M metagenome (GOLD analysis project Ga0070734, IMG submission 66444) | Surface soil microbial communities from Centralia Pennsylvania, which are recovering from an underground coalmine fire - Coalmine... | ecosystem: Environmental > Terrestrial > Soil >...
CGTCTTCCTAAGACTCCTGCCGTAGAAAAAGACGTCCTACACCAGATCGAAAAGCTGCAGAAACGTCTACAGGTTTTTCGTCCCGAACTCGTGCATTTGAGGGGCGTGGTGGAAGAAGTGTCGCCACGTGAAGGCACCAGCGTTTCGTTGAACTTGCGCTTGCCCTCAGGCCAGATGGCTGTCCAGACCAAGGCTCCGGCCGCGACTTCTGCGGTGAAGAACGCTTTCGAAGATCTGCTTCAGCAACTCAACAAGCACAAGCAGATCCTTCGCGCATCGCACAAATGGCAACGCGGCAAACGCGGAAGCAGTGCGCGCTCCGCACCCGGCGTGCCGCAAGTCCCCTTCGAAAAAACCTTAGCGGCCGTTTATCCGCCCACTGTTTCCGGCGACGACGTTCGCTCCTACGTCAATGTGAACCTGGCGCGCCTGGAGCGGTTCGTGGAGCGTGAAATTTATTTTCGCGAGACGCAGGATCAGGTCCCTGCCGGGTCCCTGAGCAAGGAAGAAGTCATCGACGAAACCATTGCCGCCGCCCTGGGCGACGGCGGCGAGAAGCCTGAACGCCTCGCGCTCGAGCCCTGGCTGTACCGGCTCGCCTTGAACGCGCTCGATGACCTTTGCCGCGCCGATGAAAGCAATGACAACGCGGTCGTCCTCGAACAGTCCGCGCGGCGGCCGAATGTCAAAGCCAGCGATGAGCCCGAACTCCAGTTCCATCAGCCCGACGAATCCATCACCGGGGAAACCGTCATCCCGGACGCCCGCGTCTCCACGCCCGAGCAGATTCTGGCCTCCGACGAAATGCTGCGCCTCATCGCATCTTCTCTGCGCGATCTCGGGTCTGGACCCAGGGAAGCTTTCATTCTCCATGCTGTCGAAGGATTCACTATCGAAGAGATTATGGGGATCACCGGCCTTCCGGCCGAACGCGTGCTCGCGTTCATCTCCGCCGCTCGCGAGCACCTACGCAAAGCTCCGGCGCTGGCCCGTGAATTTCACGGCCGCCTCGCGCCGAGCGGCGCCGCTTAAGCACAACTCAATTCTTAATCTGTGGGAGATTTTCCATGAGTATTGCTCGTGAACAAATTCGAGAGCTGGCTGATTTTGAAGATTCAAATTCGAGCGCGGTCAGCTTCTACTTTCAACCTGTAACGCCGCGAAACAAGGCTCACAAAGAAGACGCAATCCTGGTCAAGGATCTCGTCCGCGACGCTTTGCGCAGCGTCGAAAGCACAACCTCCACCGATAAAGGGGCGCGCGTCGCAGCTCGTGCCGACCTCGACCGCATCCTGCGCCTGACCGGCGAACTGCGCAGCAACGGCACGCATGCCAAAGGCGTTTTCGCCTGCAGCGCCCGGAATTTCTGGCGCGTTTACGATCTGCCTCCAACCCTTCCTGGCACGCAGATCTTCGTCGATCGCCACTTCCATCTCAAACCGATTGCACACCTGCTGGGCGCCTTTCCCCGCGTGGGAGTCGTGCTCGTCGATCGGCAGCGCGTCCGAATCTTCGATCTCCGCCTCGGCGAATTGACCGAACGCGAGGGTCTATTCCAGCCGCTCAACAGGAAAGGACGCGGCGACGGAGCCTATGAAGACGGCCATGCGCAGCGCCGCATAGAAGATGAGACGCGCCATCATTTCAAGGCGGCCGCCGCTTTGCTCAAAGACTGTCTGGAGAAGCATCTATTCGATAAATGGATCCTCGGATGCCAGGATGTCCATCGCTCCCAGCTCGAGCCGCAACTGCCTGCGCAGGTGAGCCAGGCTCTAATCGGGCATTTTCACGCCGACCTTGCGCATATCACGCGCGATGAGATCCGGAGCAGCGCGCAGCGGATTGTGGATCGGTGGCAAGGCGAACGCCGCCACGACCTCGTAAGAATGGTCCTCGATCAGGCGCGCAGTCACGGCCGCGGCGTTACCGGATTGCGTCGTGTCCTGCGTGCGCTCGAGATGGGGGAAGTGCAGTCGATCCTGATCGGCGAATCTTTCCAGGCACACGCCGTCGAATGCATCGGCTGCGGCCATCTCGACGCGCATATTGTCGCGTATTGCCCGGTCTGCGGCCGTGAGACACAGGAAATTGTCGACGTCGGAGAAGCCATTCTCCCGCAGGTCATTCGTCGCGATCTGGAGACGTTCTACGTCAAGGATGATCCCGAATTCGACAAAGTGGGAAACATCGCGGCCCTGCTCCGCTTCCGCGCCGAAGATCTGCGGCCCATTGCGTCCGGAGTCGCAGATCAATTGTCTCGCGCGGGCGCAGCGTATCCGGGACGTTTACGCAAATTTGCCAGCCGCTAATTTTTTTTCTCCGGGGCCGAAACAGATCACTGTTTACGGCCCCTATACATTTCATGTCTGTAGCGAACTGTTTTGTGCAGACTCTTTTTTCGATACACTCCCGCACAAAATTGGCTTGAGAACGACTGGCCTGAATCCCTACAATGGCGATCTTCCGAAACTGGGGCGATTCGGTTGAGAGGGTGGGGTTTCATGCGCAGGACTGTTTCTGTTTCGAAGTGGCAGCTTCAGAATTTACTTTGCACGATCACTTGCATCGTGCTGGCGTTTTTCTTCCTTCTCCCGCTGTCCGTATCGCAGACCACGGTGAGTCAGGGAAGCATTCAAGGCACAGTCACTGATCAGTCCGGTGCCGTGCTCCCCGGTGCCGCGATTACTATCACCTCGCTCACCACGGGGCAAGTCGTCAACGTCAAAACGTCCTCTGCCGGAACCTATAACTCCGGAAGTTTGTCTGCCGGGGACTACCAGGTCCGCGTGCAGGCAAAGGGATTCAAGACGATGCAGCTCGTCATCCCCGTGCAGGTTTCAGTTACCTCGTCGGGAAACGTGAAGCTGGAGGTTGGCCAGGAGACGACAACCGTCGAAGTCCAAAGCTCGGCGATTGCAGTCAACACGGAGCAATCCACCGTGCAGGGCGTGCTCACGGGCCAGCAGATCGATAACATGCCTGTGAACGGACGCAGCTTCCTCGACCTGGCGCAACTCGAACCCGGCGTCCAGATGCAGGATGGCGGCAACTTCGATCCCACGAAAGTCGGCTACAACTCGCTATCGGTGAATGGCGACTTCGGCCGCACGCCGCGCATCGAAGTCGATGGCCTCGATGTCAGCGATGAAACGGTAGGCACAACCACGCAAAATATCGCGATGAGTTCGATCCAGGAATTCAACATCGGCCGGTCCTCATTCGACATTTCTTCGGAAGTCACCAGCTCCGGAACAGTCAACGTTGCTACGCGCTCCGGCACCAACGACTACCACGGCCAGGCCTTCTATCAGTTTCGCGATTACCGCGCGGGATTCTCTGACTTGCCGGGTGCTGTCTCTCCACAGTTCCAACGCAATCAGTTCGGCGGAAGATTCGGCGGCGCTATCATCAAGAACAAGCTCTTCTTCTTTATCGACTCCGAGCGGCTCAAGCAGGACAGCTCCGACTCCATCGTCGCGGGCGCGCCCTTCGACGCCCTGACACGCGGAATTGACTCGCCCTTCAAAAGTTCGCAGGCTAGCGGGCGCATCGACCTGCAGCTCACCAACAACATTCGCCTGTTCTACAAATTTGCTTACGACTGGAACTACTCGACCTCGTCGGCCGCTACTGGATTCTCCTACTACGCGAACCGGGACTACTCTCCGTCGCACGCTCTCGGCATCGACATCAACAAGGGCAACTGGTCGCACAGTATTCGCATGGGATACTTCAAGTTCCACAACCAGATCATCGGTGCGACCGATTCGCAGCCCGCTGCCATCAATCCTTTTCCTTTTGCTGAGATCGTTTTCAACGACACCAGCCTCGACACGGGGCCAAACTATCTCGCGCCGCAGCAGACATTCCAGAGCAACAAGCAAATCAAGTACGACGGCAGCCGTGTCTGGGGCGCGCATATCATCCGCTTCGGAGCGACCGTTAACGGCATCGCCACCGGCGGATTCGCTTCCTTCAACGGTTTGGCGCCGTATCTGAACACGTACGTCAACGCGGCCGGGCTTTCTTCCGGCGTCCAGACCTCGCCTTTCTACTCTTGCGCTCTTCCCAACTTCGCAGGCTGCGATCCGAACATCGGAGACTATCCATTCACCGGCGGCTATATCGGCAACGGACAAGGCTTCAGCACCGAACTGCCAGCCTTCGGATATCCCGCCGGCGGCCTGTTCGACACGCGCTTCGAAGCGTATGTCGGCGACTCCTGGAAGATGCGCCCGAACCTTACATTGAATTTCGGACTACGCTACGTTCGCGACACGGGCCGCACCGACAGCGACCTCGCGCCCATCCCCTGTTCCCAGATCACACCCGACCTTCTGGCAACCGGCTTTCCCGGATGCCCCTCCGGCGTGCAGAACATCCTGGACATGTGGGGACCCGGCCTCAGCAATCGCGTCCGCCAGCCCAACCTGAATTTTGCACCGCAATTCGGATTCGCCTGGGATCCCTGGCACAACGGCAAAACCTCGATTCGCGGCGGCGGCGGCCTCTACTACGAAAACAACATTTTCAACAACGTCTCCTACGACCGCAGCAACAAGCTGGCCACGGGATTGTTCAACCAGACTCCGTTCCTCTATTGCGATCCCAACGCGGCCGGTACGCCTCCCGTCGCGTCGAATCCTTACTATCAGTCGGTTTCGTTCCCCATTCCAGGACAGGCTCCTGCTACCTCGATCGATGGATACGATCTCGCCACCCAGGTCTGCTTCTCGCAGCTTGGACCAACCGGCAGCTATGAAGGCTCGGCAAAAGCCATCACCGATCTGCAGAACGAATACATTGCTGCCACGGCGGCGGTCGGCACTTCCGGCCCCAATCCCAACTTTGTCGGCAACACGCTGACCCTCGGCTATCCCTACTACCCGAATTTCCGCACCGCGCGCTCTTACCAGATGAATATCGGAATCCAGCGCCAGATCGGCAAAGGAGTCCTCACCGTCGACTATCTCCGCAACATCGGCCTCCACTTCCAGGTGGGAGTCGATGTGAATCACGTGGGCGACGCGCGGTACCTGAACATGAACGCCGCCAATAATGCGATCGCGTCCACGCTCGCTGCCTGCGGCGTAGCCTCGATCGACCAGGCCATTGCGGCCTGCCCCGGACTGTATCCTTCCGGAGGCGGCGCCACCATCAGCGATTTCGCCAATAACGGACTGGACTCCGGCAACTCGTACAACGCCGGCTACTCCGTCTACTACGACTGGGGCGGCTCGCTCACTCCCGACACCGGCGCAGCTTTCGCCGGCGTAAACCCGGCTCTGGGCAATCTCTTCATGAATTATCCAATGGGCCGCTCCGTCTACAGCGGAGTGCAGAGTGAATACCGCACGCAGGTCGCCAATCCCTTCCGCGGCGTCAAGAGCCTCGATCTGCAGATCAACTACACGCTCTCTCGCTTCGTCAGCAATGGCGGCAGCGATCAGCACTTCACTCCCAATGCCTGGGACTTCCAAAACCCCACGGCGTTCTCCGGACCTACGCAAGAAGACCGCACCCACCAGTTCAAATTCGGAGGCAGCTTCGAATTCGCTCACCACGGTCCGCGCCTCAGCCTGATCGGCGGCTTCGCCTCGCCGCAACCCTCCGACCTGAGACTGCCGGCCTACACGAGCACCGCCGCGATCTTCCAGAACGACCTTACGGGCGACGGCACCACCGGCGATTTCCTCGACTCCGCCGGTGCTCGCGTCGGGCACCCCGGCGCATTCATGCGCTCGATCTCCCCAAAGAATTTGGGGAACTACATCCAGAACTTTAACAACACCTTCGGCAACGGCAGCACGCTCACGCCTGCCGGTCAATCACTCGTTGCGGCAGGACTTTTCACGCAATCGCAACTGGTACAACTCGGCGCGGTCATCCAACCGGTCCAGGCTCCACCTTCCAACAACGCCGGAAACGGATATTACAAAAATATCGACACCGTCCTGAGTTGGCCCTTCAAGCTCCGGGAGCGACTGACCATTCTGCCCAGCGTCTCGTTCTTCAATGTCTTCAATTTTGTGAACTACGGTTTCCTGGGTAATCCTTCGAGCAACGGCCTGACCGGTGGGCCGGGGACGATCAATGGCACGCCGGCGGGTGTGAACTCAGCCACGAACACGATTCGCGTCGGCCGCGGCTCAGGCGTATTCGCCGTCGGCGCTCCGCGAGAAGCGGAATTCGGGCTGCGGATCGATTTCTAGAAACGATGGGGCCACCCTTGGCGTAGGAGCGCTGAAGCCACCGGTACCACCGGGCTTCAGCGCCCAGCCCATTTTTCACGCAGTTTATTGAGGAACCCACTAAGCCTCGACCCTCGGCCTCCAACTTGCACCCTCCTCGCTCAACCATTCGAGTAGAATAGGGCCCGCAGAAAGCGTCAGCTCTCATCAGTCCCAACAAGACAGCCATACAAAGGAGGAATTCGTGACATTCTCGCGCCGTGAGTTTGTGAAGAACTCTGTGATCGGAGCTGTTGCCGTCGGCGTTGCAGGAAGTCAGGATGCCCGCGCCGCAAACGCCAATCCTGGAGCACCCGCTGCCGACGCTCCTGGAAAAGCGATCATCATCAGCGCAAACAACGGTTACCCCTATGCCGAGGCGGCCTACGCATTTCTTAAAGGCGGAGGCGACACGCTCGACGCCGCCATTAAGGTCGTAAAGGGACCGGAAGACGATCCCAACGACGATTCTGTTGGCCTCGGTGGGCTGCCAAACGAAGAGGGCGTGGTCGAACTCGACTCCTGCTGCATGCACGGCCCCACCCGCCGCGCAGGCTCGGTGGGCGGCGTGCGAAACATCAAGAACGTCTCCATGGTCGCCAAGGCGGTCTTCGAGCATACGGGCCACGTCATGCTTGTCGGCGAGGGTGCGGAAAGATTCGCCGTGGCCATGGGATTTCCCCGCGAAAATCTCTTGACCGAGCGCTCACGGAAAATCTGGATGCTCTGGAAAGAATTCAACTCTGATCGCGACTGGTGGGGACCTGGAATCGCCGACCCGCACTGGCATGCTCCCGCACCCGACTCAAAACCGCAGGCCGCACTCTGGCGGGATCGCATCGAGCAGCTGCGACAACGCGCCGAAAATCTCGGCATTGAACCTGAGTTTCAAATGGCTGCCGTTCGCCGCGTGCTCTTCCCGCCCACCGGAACGATTCACTGCTCCGCGATGAACGAGAAGGGAGAAATCTCCGGCATTACGACCACCAGTGGGCTGGCTTTCAAACTCCCGGGCCGCTGCGGCGACTCCCCGATCATTGGCGCAGGTTGCTACACCGATCAGGATGTAGGGTCCGCCGGCGCGACGGGAAGCGGCGAAGAGAACATCAAAGTTGCCGGCGCTCACACCATCGTAGAAAACATGCGCCATGGCATGTCTCCGAAAGAGGCAGGACTGGACGCGCTCAAGCGCATTGTGCGCAACTACAACAACGATATGTCCAAGCTTCGCTACATGGACATGACGTATTACATCCTGCGCAAAGATGGCGCTTATGCAGGAGTCTGCCTGTGGGAGGGATATTCGGCGACCAACCCGCACAAGTTCGCGGTGCACGACGGAACGCTCCGCTCCGAAGTCGCTACCCCACTGCTGAAGGGATATTCGCAGGAGTGGCCGCCCTTCCCGCCGATCCCCGAGGATCTGAAGAAAAACTCGGAGTATCTAAAGTAGACGCCCAGGGCGAGGACGGTTTCGGAATCTCAAGCTCTGTCATTCTGGGCGAAGCGAAGAACCCGTGCACGTGCGGGCAGACTGCACAGCTCCTTCGCCGTGCTCTCAATGAGAGCCTCAGGATGACAACTCACAACTGGTGCTTCTTGAGCTGATCCACCGCGTAGTCGCACGCCCGCGCGGTTAGCGCCATATACGTCAATGAAGGATTGACACACGAAGACGAGGTCATCGCCGCCCCGTCCGTGACGAACAGATTCTTCACATCGTGCGCCTGGCAATGTGCGTTAAGGACAGAAGTTTTCGGGTCACGCCCCATACGCGCCGTTCCCATTTCGTGAATCGCGAGGCCCGGCGGATCGTGGTCATTGTAGGGCTGTATATCGCGCGCGCCGGCGGCTGCGCACATCTCGGCAGCGGCAATCGCCATATCCTTCTGCATAGCCTTCTCGTTTTCCCGATGGGCGCAGTGAATTCGGATGGTCGGGATTCCCCAGGTGTCGACCGTGTCCTTATCAATTTCAAGATAGTTGTCATGATCCGGCAGGCACTCGCCGAAGCCATAGAAAGTGAACCGCCATGGCCCGCCTTGTCGCAACGCCTTTTTGAACTCCGGGCCGAAGGCGATTTGCTTCATACCGCGCTCCCAACCTTGTTGCGATCCTCCGCCCTGGAATCCGTAGCCGCGCAGGAAGTCCGGATGCTTCGTCTTCACATTACGAAAACGCGGCACATAAATACCGTTCGGACGCCGCCCAAACTCGGTGCGATCCTCATTGCCGATGATGGTGCAATCGGCGCCGCCACCCTTTGCATGATCCATCAGGTTATGGCCGAGTTCCCCGCTCGAGTTCGCGAGGCCATTGGGAAATTCCGTGGTCGCGGAATTCAGCAGGATGCGCGCGGATTCCAGCGCCGAAGCGCACAGGAACACAACCTTGGCCTTGAATTCGAAAGTGGCGCGAGTAGTGGCATCGATGACGCGTAGACCAGTGGCCTTTCTCGTTTTTGCATCGAAGCTCACACTGTGCACGACGCTGAACGGACGGAGCGTCATCCTGCCCGTTTTTTCCGCCGCTGGCAGAGTCGCATTGACACTGCTGAAATACGATCGCGTGATGCATCCGCGTTCACAAGGCCCGCAGTAGTGGCATTTCGCACGGCCGCCATGATCCTGCGTAAGGATCGCGGCGCGGCCAATGGTAAGCACACGCTCTCCACCAAAATGTTTTGCCAGGGCATCGCGGACCACCATTTCCGCACAGTTCATCTTCATCGGCGGAAGAAACTTGCTGTCGGGCAATTGCGGCAGCCCGAGCGCTTCACCGGTGATGCCGGCGAACTCTTCGACATGGTCGTACCAGGGAGCAAGGTCCGCGTAGCGGATCGGCCAGTCGACGGCAATCCCTTCGCGCAGGTTGGCTTCAAAATCCAAGTCGCTCCACCGATAACTCTGGCGGCCCCACATGATCGATCGTCCGCCCACCTGCCGCCCGCGAATCCAGGTGAAAGGTTTTCCCGGAGCCGTACTGTAGGGAAGGTCTTTGTCTTTGATGAAGAATTTCGAGCCCCACTCGTCGCAGGCGTAACACAAGCTTTGAATGGGCTGCTCCTCGCGCAGGCGCCGCCGGTCGCCCAGTCCCCGAAATTTCATTTCCCAGCTTGGAACGTGCTCTACATAATCTTGCTCGGGAATGATCGGACGCCCGGCCTCCAGCACCAGCGTCTTCAGCCCTTTCTCGCTCAGTTCCTTCGCTGCCCAACCACCCGTGATCCCAGAGCCCACCACGATCGCGTCGTAGACGGTTTCTTCATTCATTGAGCCGATGTGTCTCCCTTCGCCCCAGGGTGAACTTCGGTACAGCCATCAAAACGATCTGGGATCATCTCGAAGTGCAATTCCTCCGTCGCACCCGCCTCTGATGTGTAATAAGCGGTCAAGGTCAGGCGTCGCATCATCACGTAGAAGCTCTCGTGAGGCTTCTCGCCTTGAACCTCCATCAGCGACCGGGGATGCTCGCTTTCCTGCTCCACTTCCTCGGCGATCTGCTCTCCCATCCAGGTCAACATCTCGGATTGCTGCGCTGACGAGCAGTCAAGAAAATCCTGACCAAACAAGGACTGCGTGCGGGAGTCCACCCCATCAAGGCCTGTCAGGAAGCGCGTCCGGGCCGGCTCGTCGTACCACTCGGTCAACATCAGATCGATGAACTCGGCCGCTCCCACATCGGTGGCGCCTGGCGTATCCGTCCGTGGGATGATCATCTCCGCGATTGCGACGACCGTCGCGTTCTGGTGCGCGTTGAGTGTGCGCGGCGCGGCCGCTGTTCCGAGTCCCGCGCGCGCGTCTCGCAAGGCCGCGAGCAGAGTGTGCGGCATCAGGGGAATCGCCGCGCCCGCCGAGAGCAGGCGCAACGCATCCCGTCGATTCATCATCTGGCCTCCATTGCGCAAGTTCGCTCGAACCTGGCAAGTCCGGGTGACGCGAATTCCGTCATCCCTGTCCTTTCAGATTTTCCCCAAGCGATTACTTTACCTAAGAAGCCGGTTCTCCCGGCTTGATTTCCGCAGCCTTGCCATCGTGATACACAATGACCAGGGGCTTTCCGCCGTTCGGATATCGTACCGTTTTCTCGTACGAAGAATCTCCGGAATCCGGAACACCCATGCCAATCGCAAAGTCCGCCTGCATTTCGTTCATCCCCGGCTTGACCTGGTGCTGCTCAACCGCCTGCCAGATATCGGCGGGCCAGTGCTTGTAGAGATCGCGCGGGTTCTCAACGAAGAAGATTTCGTCGGAGTAAATCTTGTACTCCCCTCCTGACTCAAAGCCGATCGGCACCGCATAGCTCTTTCCCTCCTTCGCGAACACGGCCATCACCTGCTTCTGCTGGCCCGGCCCGGTCGGAGTCGCCGTCACAATGTCCTTGATCGACAATTGCTCGATTGGCAACAGCAATCCCGCATCATGCTTGAAGTCGACATGCTTGCCCGCCGGGTCATAAGGATAGTAGGTGTAGCGGTATCCTTCCCTGACCCACACAGGCTGCTGCTCCAATTGTTTCGCCGACTTCAGGTCGTACGGATAAAGTTTTTTCGGCGTTACGTAGTAATCCGGGTTGGAAAACCCGACGTCCCGCGCTTTCTTCTGCCGCTCCGCTTCGAGCAGATCTTCATGCCTCTTGTAGAAGATGTAGCCCGTACGGGCGGCAGTGATCATGATCGCAATTACCAGCGCGAGTTGGATCTTTTGCTTTGTGTCGGGACTCATCAGGAAAAACTCTAGCAGATCCCCGATTCTCTCTCTGAAGACCGCCAACCGAGTGCGTCAGCGGGACAGGAAAGCCCGCGCGCCCCGCAATTTCTCCACTACTGTAAACTGATGAACAGGAGTTCTCGAGGGATGCCTGTTACCGAACAAGACGTTCTCAGCGCGTTGAAGAGTTGCTACGACCCGGAAATCCCGGTCAACATCGTAGACCTGGGCCTCATCTACGGCGTGAACTTCGCGCCCGTTGAGGGCGACAAGCAGGACGTCACCGTCGATATGACCCTGACCGCGCAAGGCTGTCCGGAGCACGTGAATATCAGCGCGCAGGTAAAGTCCCGCCTCGAACAGTTACCCGGCATCCGCAACGCGAGCGTCAATGTGGTGTGGACTCCGCCCTGGACACCGGAACGCTTAAGTCCGGATGCCCGCCGGCAACTCGGCATCGACGTCTAACGATCAATACCGCACAAGACAAAATGTGCCGCCAGGCTGGGAGTTCCCGCTATCCGCCGATCTCTTCCCAGGCCTCCGACGCGCTCTGACCGGCCGCTTGCGTCAGTCGCACTCCGGCTCTGCCCGCCATCTCCATGACCTGCATTCCGCGCTCGAAGTATTCGGGAAGAGCCTGCTTCACCGCCTCGAACTTTTCCGGATACTCCGAAGCCAGCGTAGCCAGCCCGATGCCGGTGGCCAGCACACCAGCGGGGTAACGTCTTCTCATAAATAAAATCGCCGCTGCGCCGATCGATCCTGCTACCACAGCTTTTTTCCAGCTATCCATGCAATTCCCCCTCGGTATGCTGAATTCTTCACGATTGTACCCGCAGCACCCGCCCGTACCAACCGGGAGCTTCCTGTATACTGCCTGCTTTGCCGAGGGCCTATGCCAAGGAATTTCCCTGCTTTGACAGCCGCCGTCTCCAAAATTGCATCACCCTTATGCGTCCTCATTTTGGCGGGCGCCACGCTGAGCGCTCAAGCTCCTAAGCCTCGTGCCCGCGATCTCGGCGTCCCCTTCGACGGCACCCCCGGCCCCAACAATGCCATCACCGATGTCAAAGGCGTCGAAGTCGGCCACACCACGCTGATCTCCGGCAGCGGCAAGCTGGAAGTTGGCAAAGGCCCCGTCCGCACCGGCGTGACGGCAGTGCTTCCGCGCGGAAAGAACTCTCTCGATCCCGTGTTCGGCGCCTGGTTTACGCTGAACGGAAATGGCGAGATGACCGGAACCACGTGGCTCGAGGACTCCGGCATCCTCGATGGCCCCGTGATGATCACCAACACGCACAGCGTAGGAGTCGTGCGCGACGCCGTCATCGCCTGGAGAATCCGCAAAGCGGCTCCTGACGCCGAAGGCTACGACTGGTCGCTCCCGGTGGTCGCCGAAACGGCCGACGACGACCTCAACGACATGAACGGATTTCACGTTAAGCCCGAAGACGCGTGGCATGCCCTCGATACCGCCCACTCCGGCCCCGTCGAAGAGGGCAGCGTCGGCGGCGGCACTGGCATGATCTGCAACGAATTCAAGGGAGGCATCGGCACTTCGTCGCGTGTGCTCAGCGCCAAGGCGGGTGGCTACACCGTAGGTGTACTGGTGCAGTGCAATTACGGACTGCGCAACCAACTCCGGATTGCCGGGGTTCCGGTCGGCCGTGAGATCGACGACCACCTCGTGCGCAACGACGACATCGGATCGATCATCATCGTCATCGCAACCGACGCCCCTCTGATTCCGAACCAGCTGAAACGCATAGCCCGGCGAGCCTCGCTTGGACTCGGCCGCGACGGCAGTTTCTCTGGCGACGGCTCCGGCGACATCTTCATCGCATTCTCAACTGCAAATCCCGGTGCTGCCGGATTCAAGGGAGTGCACGATCTCAAAATGCTGGCAAACCCCGAGATGAGCCCGCTCTTCCTGGCCACTGTACAGGCGACTGAGGAAGCTATCGTCAACGCCATGGTCGCCGCCGACACCATGACCGGGATCAACAACTACACGGTGATCGGACTGCCCCACGATCGGCTCCGGGAAGTATTGAAGAAATACAACCGTCTCCAGAAGTGATCTGCGGCTTCAAAAGTTAGAAGAGAAACTCGAGGTTCCTAGAACTGCGGCCCTTCGCGATACTCTTCTGCCCGGATTTTGAACCGCTTCAGCATCGACTGCAAGGCCGTGCGCTTCACTCCCAGGCGCCCGGCAGCGCCGCCCGCTCCCGAGACGACTCCGTTTGTTTCCCGCAGCACCCGGATGATGTGATCGCGCTCCATCTCCGCGAAGCTGTCCAGGGTTCGCTGTTGCGGGACCGTCAACTCCGCCGGAGGCGGCGCCAAAGCCGGCTCTTTGGAGAGAATTACCATGCGCTCGATGACATTCTCCAGTTCCCTGATGTTGCCCGGCCAGGCCCACCTCTCAAAGACTTCCATGGTCTCACTCGGAATCCGCTCGATCTTCTTGCCCATCCGCGCCGCGTGTTTGCTTACGAAATACCGCACCAGCATGCGGATGTCGCCGCGACGCTCCCGCAGTGGCGGCAGCTCAATCGGGAATACATTCAGACGGTAAAACAAATCTTCCCGGAACTTTTTCTCGCTCGCTTCTTTTTTCAGGTCGCGATTCGTCGCCGAAATAATCCGCACGTCTACATGCAAAGTGCGGATCCCGCCCAGTCGCTCAAACTCGCGGTCCTGCAACACTCGCAACAGCTTCGGTTGCAGTTCCGGCGGTAACTCGCCCACCTCATCCAGAAACAGCGTCCCTTTATCGGCCAGCTCCAGCCGTCCAATTTTTTGGCTGACCGCTCCGGTAAACGCTCCTTTTTCATGCCCAAACAGTTCGCTCTCCAATAGCCCCGTCGGCACCGCCGCGCAATTCAGCTTGATGAAATTCTTTCCGCTGCGCGAGCTGAGCGCGTGAATCGATCTCGCGACCAGTTCCTTACCCGTGCCCGTCTCTCCCAGCAACAGCACGGTAGAATCCGTGGGCGCAACCACCCGCGCTTTCTTCAGAACATCCCGCAGCGCCGGACTCCGCCCGATGATCTCCTCAAACCCCAGTTCGGACTGTATCTCGCCTTCCAGGTATGACTTCTCGCGGACCAGCTTCTCTTTGTCCAATTGCAAGCTGTCCGCCAGCTCCCGCAAGCGGGCTATGTCCACGGAAGCTCCGGTCAGCCCCACCACATTCCGCTCGGAATCAAATAAGGGCTCCAGCGTCAGATCAAAGAAATGATTCTTCCCGTTCTCGGTGACTAAAAACTCTTCGCGCAACCCGGTTCCCTGCTCCAGAACCTTTCGCTTCAGCTCCAGAATATGACTTGCTCGCTCCGCACCCAGGAGTTCCTCGTCAGTCTTGCCGATGATGTCTTTCCGCCAGAACAGGTGCGGATTATGGATCCAGGTATAGCGTAAGCTGCGGTCCTGGCTGAAGACGGCGATTGGAGAATCCGCCAACGCCACCTTGAACCGCTGCTCGCTTTCCCGCAAGATATCTTCCGCACGCTTTCGTTCCGTGATATCGCAAAGAATCGCCTGCAGTCGGCCGTCGGGCAGAACCTGGCCATATACTTCACCGGGAAAAGTCGAGCCATCCTTCCTCCGGAAGCGCCACTCGCTCCGCACGATTTGATCGTTATTCAGTTTCCCCACTTCTTCCGCGATTCGGTCCCTCTCCTCTTCCGCTACAACGTCCGGGATTGCAAGCTGCCGGATCTCCTCCCGCGTATAACCGAGCATCCCGGCACCAGCCGAATTGACATCCAGGTATCGCCCCGTGCTGTCGGCTATGAAGATGCCCTCCGGCGCCTGCTCCACCAGGATCCGGAAATGTTCTTCGCTCTTCCGCAGCCTTTCCTCGGCCTGTTTGCGTTCCGTAATATTCGTCAGAATGGTCAGTGTTGCCGGGCCGTCGGGAAGATCGACGGTCGATTGCTCCACGTGCGCATGGAACTGCGTTCCGTCCGCCCGCTGTGCCAGTCCCTCGAAGCTGCAAGGGCCTGATGCCCGGTTCGATCGCTGCTTCAGCCACTCTTCCATCGACGATCGGCTCGCGGGCGACCATATGTCGCCGACCGGGCGCCCGACGACGTCATTCCTATTTTGATATCCGAACAGATCCAGGAACCCTCGATTAGCCCAGATCGTGACCGCATTGCGGCTCACACGCATCGCCACAGGAGCGCCTTCCACCAGCATTCGCAGGCAGATTCCGCCGTCTGCAGGATCGGACCTTTCCGGGTTTCCTCTCGCATCCTCCCTGGCGTCGCGGAGTTTGCACCGCGCGAGCCTTGGAGCGATCGCCATCATTGACATCGTGGGGAGAGGAGTCACTACACCTAGCGCAACTTCGCCTTCCCCTTCCACCAGGCGCATCGGATCTTCGAGTATCTTCGGAGCTGTGAAATTCATCGTTAACATCTGCCCCCGCGCATCCGGACGCGAACTTCCCTCTCGCGGCTGCAACTCAGACCGCGTCCTTAGCGCTCAATCGTTTTCATGGACCCGGGCTATCACAAACAATATGAGGTAGCTGGAACGTGTTCACCGCTTGTCTTTTTCATGCGTTCCAACCTCAAGCTCGTCCTCTGATTGGCAGAGGCGAGCCTCCTCAGCATAGGACACCAAAATTTTTGATCAGTGATTAAAATCACAAGTTACAGGTTTGTTACAAAATCCGAACAGCCCGATTCCCCCAAACTCCTGACGCGCCCCAGCGGTGCACATTTGTATAGGGTCAAGCTCAGGAAGTAACATCGACTTATGCCCGTCGAGACCGAACTTCCTCGATCCCATACTTCGATTCGCGCCCCCCGGGGCACCGAGATCACCTGCAAGAGTTGGCAGCAGGAAGCCGCCATGCGAATGCTGATGAACAACCTCGACGACGAGGTAGCAGAGCGTCCCGGCGATCTCGTGGTCTACGGCGGCACAGGCCGCGCCGCCCGCAGTTGGGAGGCCTATCGCGCCATCATCGAGACTCTGAAGAAACTTGAAAACGACGAAACCCTCCTGGTGCAGTCCGGCAAGCCGGTCGGCGTCTTCAAGACGCATGACTACGCTCCCCGCGTCCTGCTCGCCAACTCCAATCTTGTCGGTCACTGGTCCAACTGGGAGAAATTCAACGAACTCGAGCGCGCCGGACTCATGATGTACGGTCAGATGACCGCCGGATCGTGGATCTACATCGGATCGCAGGGCATCGTGGAAGGAACGTTCGAAACCTTTTCTGCCGCCGGAGAAAAACATTTCGGTGGCGATCTCGCGGGCAAGCTCATTGTCTCCGGTGGCATGGGCGGCATGGGTGGAGCTCAACCGCTCGCCGCGACAATGACCGGCGCAGCCTTTCTCGGAATTGACGTCGATCCTGAGCGCATCAAGAAGCGGCTCAAGACCGGATACTGCGACTTCATGGTCACGACGCTCGATGAAGCGCTACGCATCCTGAAGAATGCGGTTCGCAAAAAAGAGAACGTCTCCGTCGGCCTTGTCGGCAATTGCGCCGACATCATTCCGGAACTCGCGGAACGCGGCGTCGTTCCTGACATTTTGACCGACCAGACCTCCGCCCACGATCCGTTGAACGGATACGTCCCGCACGGCATGACATTCGAGCAGGCACTCGCCCTTCGTAAAAGCGATCCGCATGCTTATCAGGAAAAATCGCTCGATTCGATGGCGCGTCACGTCGAAGGGATGTTGCGACTGCAGAAGATGGGATCGATCACCTTCGACTACGGAAACAATATCCGCACCTTCGCTTTCCAGCGCGGCGTCAAGAACGCCTACGACTTCCCCGGGTTCGTGCCCGCCTACATTCGTCCGCTCTTCTGCGAAGGCCGCGGGCCCTTCCGCTGGGTTGCGCTATCCGGAGAGCCCTCCGACATTCACGTCACCGACGATCTGGTTCTCGAGCTCTTTCCCGACAACCGTATCCTCCGCCGCTGGATTGATCTCGCCCGCAAGCGGATTAAGTTCCAGGGCTTGCCCGCGCGCATCTGCTGGCTGGGCTACGGAGAGCGTGCCCAATTCGGCCTCGCCATGAACGATCTAGTGAAGAAGGGCAAGATCAAAGCACCGATCGTCATCGGCCGCGACCACCTCGACTGCGGCTCCGTTGCCTCGCCCTTCCGCGAAACCGAGGCCATGAAAGATGGAACCGACGCCGTTGCCGACTGGCCGCTGCTGAACGCGCTGCTCAACACCGCTGCCGGAGCCTCCTGGGTTTCGATTCACAACGGCGGCGGCGTAGGCATCGGATACTCCCTGCACGCCGGTCAGGTCACCGTCGCAGATGGCAGCGAGATGATGGCCAGGCGCATCGAACGCGTACTGACAACCGATCCGGGCATGGGCATCATCCGCCATGCAGACGCGGGCTACGATGAGGCCTCCCAATTCGCGAAGAAGACGGGCGTGAAAATTCCCATGGCCAGGTAGGCCAGAGAGCCAGGCTCGAAAAGGATCCGCGACTTTGGCCGCTGAAGCCGACTGCTAAACTTTCTTAACGTGACCCCCGTCAAAAAACCCAGGACGAAATCATCACCGCCAATACTTCTCGCCAACATCGGCCAACTTCTGACGCTGCAATCCGCCGCAACCGGCCCCCGCCGCGGTGCCGACCTTCAAGAACTCGGCCTGATGGAAGGTGCCGCAGTGCTCTGCCTCGGCGGCAAAATCGTCTCCGTCGGCCGTACCAAAGATGCCCTCCGCGATCCCTGGCTCCGTCGCAACCGCAAGAGCATCATCGAAATCGATTGCGCCGCCAAAGTCGTGCTCCCCGGCTTCGTCGATTCGCACACGCATCCTGTGTTTGTGAATCCACGCCTGGTTGATTTTGAAAAGCGCATCGAGGGCGCCTCCTACGAACAAATTGCAGCCGCTGGTGGAGGCATTCGCTCCAGCCTCGAAGATGTTCGCAAGGCGTCACCGGCATCTCTGGCCAAAATCGTCCTGTCAGCTTTGCAGGATATGGCCGCTCACGGCACCACCACGGTGGAAGCGAAATCCGGATACGGCCTCACCGTCGACTCCGAACTGAAATCGCTCGATGCCATTCGCCAAGCCGCCCGTTCATGGCCTGGAACGGTGGTTTCAACCCTGCTTGGAGCACATGTCGTCCCACCGGAATTCCACGATCGCTCACAAAGTTATGTTGAACTCGTCTGTACAAAGATGATCCCTGAGGCTAAACGGCGGAAGCTTGCCCAATTCGTCGACGTCTTCTGCGAACATGGCGCTTTCACGCCCACCGAGACGCAGCAGATTTTCAAGGCTGCCCAACAGCACGGTTTGCCGCTCCGCGCGCATATGGGCCAGTTGTCCGAAACAACACTGGAACCGTTTCTCGCATTCGATCCCGCTTCGCTCGATCACATGGATCACGTTAGCGAGGAAGACGTTGCCCTCCTAGCAAAGGGCAACACCGTTGCCACGCTGGTTCCCGGAGCCAACTACTTTCTCGGCATGACGGAATTTCCCAATGCGCGGAAATTCATCGACGCCGGCGTCCCGGTTGCGCTGGCCACCGATTACAATCCCGGCACATCGCCAACTGTGAGTATGCCCATGGCAATGTCGCTCGCGTGCACGCATATGAAGATGTCTCCCGCTGAAGCGATCGCCGCTACCACCATCAACGGCGCCTGGTCGTTGCGTCTCGCCGACCGCAAAGGCAGCATTGAGCCCGGCAAAGACGCCGATCTCGCCATCTTCGCCGTGCAGGACTACCGCGAAATTCCGTATTGGTTTGGCACGAACCGCTGCCAAACAACCATTTTGAACGGGACGGTGCTTCCTGTGTGAGAACTCCTGACCGATCCCGATTCAATGAAATGAATTACCCTTAAAGCATCGCTGGCCAAGACTAGAAAGCGTCCGAAAATCCTCGAAGGAATACTCATGAAGCGAATCAGTGCTCTTATGTTTGTGGTTGTGCTCGCGTCACTTGCGGCGAGCGCGCAGCGCCTGCCCGAGATTGCACGTCCGGAGAACTACAAGCTCAGCTTTACTCCCGACCTCGACCATGCCACGTTCGAAGGCGACGAGACCGTTTCAATCCAGGTCTTGAAACCCGCATCGGAAATCAAGCTCAACTCCGCCGAAATCGATTTCCATGAAGTCACCATCACCAGCGGCGGCGCGACACAGCGGGCCAGGGTGACACCCGAGCAGGCGAACGAGATGGTCGTTCTTGCCTTCGACAAACCGCTCGCGCCCGGCCCGGCCACTCTGCACATCACCTATTCGGGCACGCTCAATGACCAGATGCGCGGCTTCTATCTTGGCAAAGACGACCACGGCCGCAAGTACGCTTCAACGCAATTCGAATCCACTGATGCCCGACGCGCCTTTCCTTCCTTCGACGAACCCGCCTACAAGGCCACCTTCGATATCACCGCGGTGGTCGACACGGGACTGATCGCGATTTCGAATCAGAAAATTCTCTCCGACACCGACGGTCCCGCCGGCAAACACACCGTACGCTTTGCGACCACCGCAAAGATGTCTTCCTATCTCGCCGCGCTGGTTGTCGGAAACTTCGAATACATCGAAGGCAGCTCGGACGGCGTCCCCATTCGCGTTTATGCCACGCCCGGGAAGAAAGACGTCAGCAAGTTCGCGCTCGAGTCCGCCATTTATTTTCTTCACTACTTCAACAACTATTTCGGAATTAAATATCCCTACGGCAAGCTGGATCTTGTCGGCATCCCCGACTTTTCCGCCGGAGCCATGGAAAATACCGGATGCATCACCTTCCGCGAGTCCAGTCTGCTGGTCGACGAGAACCGCGGCTCCATCGGCAACAAGAAAGGCATCGCCACCACCATCTCGCATGAGATGGCTCACCAGTGGTTCGGCGACCTCGTGACCATGAAGTGGTGGGACGACGTCTGGCTCAACGAAGGTTTCGCAACCTGGATGGAGAGCAAGCCCGTCGAAGCGTGGAAGCCGGAGTGGCGTGTCGACCTCGACGACGTCCGCGACACCAGTGACACACTGAATGTCGACTCCCTGGCCAGCACCCGCCCGATCCACCAAGCTGCCGAAACCCCGGCGCAGATCCTCGAATTATTTGATGGCATCGCTTATGGAAAAGCGGCGGCTGTGCTTCGCATGCTGGAGGCTTATCTCGGCCCGCAAACCTTCCGCGCAGGCGTCAATGCGTACCTGAAACAACATGCCTACGCCAACGCCACCGCCGAAGATTTCTGGAACGCGCAAACGCAAACCTCCAGGAAGCCCGTCGACAAGATCATGCCAACCTGGGTTCAGCAGGACGGTGCTCCCATCGTCGACGTGAAGGCAGAGTGTTCCGGCAACTCCACACGCGTTGAGCTTTCTCAGCAGCGCTATTACTACGATCGCTCGAAATTCGATTCCCCCGGCTCTGAGCTCTGGCAGATTCCCCTCTGCCTGAAGGGCTCCGCCAGCGGCAGCCAGAAATGCGAACTCATGAGCAAGAAAGAGGAGAGCTTTACGCTTCCCGGATGTTCCTCATGGGTTCTCGCTAATGCCGGCGCAACCGGCTACTACCGCGTTGGCTATGGCGAGCAAGACGTGCGCACTCTCTCCACCATCGCCGAAAGCAAGCTATCGCCCGGGGAGCGGATCGCACTGCAGACTGATATCTGGGCTTCCATGCGTGTCGGGCGTGAACCGGTTGGAGATTATCTCGCCTTCGTCCAGGGACTTCAGTCCGATCGCGAGCGCGCCGTCTTCAGCGAAGTGCTCCGCCGTCTTCAGTACATCGAGGAGTATCTTGTGCGCGATTCCGACCGCGAGGTCTACCGCGCATGGTTGCGGCAGTTTCTGACTCCGGTCATGGCAGACCTCGGATGGGAGCCCAAACCTGGCGACAGCGATGAAATCAGGTCTCTGCGTGCTGGCGTATTCCAGACGCTTGGCGTCTCGGCCCGTGATCCTGAGGCGCTGGCCCAAGCGCGCCGACTTGCCGATCGCGCCCTGGCCGATCCTTCGTCGGTCGATCGCGAGCTGGCCAGCCATGTTTTCGCTGTCGCTGCCCTGAATGGTGGTGAGGACTTCTACAACAACCTCTTGTCCGCGATCCGAAACCGGAAGTCGCCGCAGGATTATTACCTCTACCTCTTCGCTCTGGCAGCATTCCGCGATCCCAAGCTGGTCCAGCGCACGCTCGATTTCGCGATCTCCTCCGATGTCCGGTCCCAGGATGCCCTTCGCCTCATCTCGAGAGTTCTTGCCAATCCCGACAGCCAGCAATTGGCCTGGGACTTCATCCGGCAGCACTGGCCGGAAATCGAGAAAGATGGTGGCCCGTTCGCGAGCGCCGAAATCGTCCATGCAACCGACACCTTCTGCCAACCCGCCCTCCGCGATCAGGTCGTGGAGTTTTTTAAGGCGCACTGGGTCGAAGCAGGCGAGCGCGAATACCGCCAGTCCCTCGAGATGATTAACAACTGCGTGGACTTGAAATCCCGCCAGGAGCCTCAACTGGCGTCGTGGCTCGGCCAGCACGCCACCGCCGGAGGCAAGTAAGGTGAAAATGTAGTTCCGCCGGCTGTCGCGAGGGCATCCTGCCCTCGCGGCTTTAGAAAGCTACGGCATAATTGGCAACAACAAGTAGGAGGCCATCGCCCCCGCGCAATAGACCCGCTCCGTCGCCGGAACAAAATCCGCCGCCGTAGCCTTATAAATGCTCGGCACAAACTTCTGCGGATTCCGGTCGATCACCGGGAACCACGTCGACTGGATCTGGACCATGATCCGGTGCCCCTTCAGAAACACGTGGTCGTGATCGCGCAGGGGAACGTCCCATTCCGTCGGCTTGTTCGCCACAAGCGGCTGTGGCTTCTCATAACTCCCCAGGTATCGACCGCGCCGCACTTCCATCGCGATCGGCAGTTCATATCCATTCAGGGACTGCGCGTACTGCCCGGGCTTCGGCCCCTCTTCCGGATTCCATCCAACCGGCTGCGCGTCCTGGGGATACACATCGATCAGCTTCACCACGAAATCGCTGTCCGTCCCCGAAGTCGAAGCGAAAAGTTTCGCTGCGAGCGCGCCCGTTACCGTGATGTCATGTTCCAACGGCTTGCTCGTAAAGGTGAGCACGTCAGGTCGCTCGTCGACAAAGCGCTGATCCGCCACCTCCCACGTGCGCCAGTCTCCCGCCGGATACGTCGGCGAGATCGGCCTCTGCCGGTACGGCACCGGATCGGCGGGATTCGATACGTATTCACGGTACGGCTTCCCTTTCTCTCCCTCCATCGGAGCGCTGAATGAAAGCGTGCCATCCGTGTGCAGATAAAGCTTGGTTGGCGCCGCCTCCTTCGGAGGCCATGACGCGTAGGTGTGCCAGCTGTTCGATCCACTCTGAAACGTGCTCGCCTGCCACGAAAACTTTTCGCCGGTTCCGTGCAGGTAATAGCGGAAGAACGGAGCCTCGATTTTTTCGCGGAACTCCTGCGCCGTCTCATGCCCGCCGAACGGAATCAACCCGATTCCCTCCCCTTTGGCGCTCTGCCACTCTCCGTGATACCAGGGTCCGCCGACGATGAAATTCGTGTGCTCCGGATCGCTCTCCGCCGCGTGCTGAAAAATCTGCCATGGCCCCCACGGATCTTCCTGGTCCCAGAAACCGGCCACATTCAGGTTGGGCACGGTCGACGCATGCAGTTGCCGCACCCACGCTTCCTTCTTCCAGAAATCGTCGTAGTCAGGATGATCGACCATCGAATTCCAGAACGGAATCGATCCGTGCACATACTTCTCGTTGATGTTCGAAACCGGACCTAAGTTGAAGTACCACTCGTACGTGTCGTAGGTGTCGAACTCGAAATGCGTATTCTTGTTCTTGTCGGCCTGCTCCATCACCGAGTATTCGAAAGCATAGCTCTCACGCAGAGCGCCGAACCGGTGCATGTCGTCATTCATCCACTGATCGACCGGAGAGGCCTGCTCGCTGATCGCCTTCAGCGCCGGATGCGGATGCAGCAGCGTCATGCCCGTCGTCATGCCGTCGTAGGAAACGCCGTACATCCCGACCTTGCCGTTATTATTCGCTACGTTCTTCACCAGCCAATCGACCGTGTCATAGGCGTCGGTGGTTTCGTTCGTTGCCTTGGGATCGTCCGGATCCACCCACGATGAGAGATGAAACACTCCTTCCGACTTGAAGCGCCCGCGCAGGTTCTGAATCACGAAGATGTATCCGTCCTGGGCGAGTTCCTTCCACGATGTCGGAATGCGCTCCGGAGGCCGCGCCGGAACTCCGTACGGCGTGCGCGTCAGCAGGATCGGCAAAGGTCCCTGCTGATTGGTTGGAGTCAGAATCGCGGTCTGCAGGTGAACCCCGTCGCGCACGGGAATCATTACCTCTTCCAGCTTGAACGGCGCCTTCGCCTCCGGCAATGGCTCCTGAGCGAGCGCAACCGCCGAATATGCCACCACCAGCACACAACAAAGTTTGAAGACTCGCACCCTGATTCCTCCATTGGCCGCGGATTCGCTGGAACCAATCGCGCAGTATATCAACCCGGCCGCTCCACCCCATTCGAAGGCGCGCGCGAGGATCGTGATTCCGCACCTCTCCGCGCTAAAACAATCGCCCAATCGAAAAGTTGACGCGGCTCTGCCCCGTGGGACTGACGCTCCCCGCGAGCGCGACCGGTCCGATGATCGTCTCGGCAATCACGCCAAGATTGAACGTTCCCCGCACCGCGACCGGCCCCGGATCATTCCCCGACATCCCGAACGCCGTCCCCGCCTCATACCAGCCGCCCCAGTAGATTCTTCCTCCCACCAGCTGCGGTAGGCGATAAAGCTCCCGCCGGAACCCGAGAGCAGAATAGGCATAGTGATTCCCCAAAAATTCCTGCGGCAGGTACGCTCCCAGTCGGAATGGCCCTCCCAAGGTGAACACCTGGAATGGCCCCGCGGATCCGCCAAACGTAGTTCCACCAGAAGCCAGAACGAACAGCGAAGTCTGCTTGCTGAGCGGAAGAAAATTCGACGACCGCACCTCAAATTGATTGAGAGGACTTGCCAGTTGCGGGCTTTGCATCACGTGCGAGAGCGTGGCCACCACTCGGCTTCCTGTGCTCGGCACCGACGGGCTGTCCTGGCCGTCCCACACGTATCGCGCCCGGAACTGCCCCGTGCTGCCGCTGGTAATCGGCAGGCCCGCACTTCCCACCAGGGGGCTTAGCCGGGCGTTGAAGATTTCATACCCGATGCGGAATTCGCTGCGCCGCCCCGAATCGTATCCGATATCCAATCCGCCGCCGGCGCGCTCGTCTCCGAACACTGCAACCCGCGTCAGCCCGGAAAACGAATTGCGCGCGTCCTTCGACGCGAAGGCATATGGCGCCACAAAATAATGCGAGCCCGCGACCGGCTGAAAAAACTCCGTCGCCGCCAAATTGCTCGAACCAAACAGCAGATCGCTGCGCCATTCGCCGCCGCGATGCGCCACGTCCATGAACGTGACGCGCGCTCCCGCCGAAAAATCGAATGCCGCCACCCCTGACCCATCCACATTGACCGCAAGGTCAACAAACGGCGGCCCGTACGTCTTCTCGTGAGTTGTCACCCGCAGCGCAGGCACGCCGTCCTGCACAAACCCGTCGTACCCCAACCGGTCGAACTGCCCCTCGCCGACGACGCGAGTCAGCTGGGTATCCAGCGCACGAACGTCAAGTTCCCCGTGCATCGATTTTTTCAGGCGATTCTCCAGCCGGTGATCGGTGTCCGTGTCGGAGCCGACCACCTCCACCCCGCTGATCTTCCGAGGCACCGGATGCTTCCGTCCTTCGCGCTCTGCGATATACCGGTCCCACGCCGCCGTGTCGTTCAACGCAAAGGGAAGCAGCGCCGCTGACTGGCTCGCCGCCGTCTTGTAGCCAAGTTCCACCAGCGCCTGCACCTGCGAGTAGTCGGTCACCGAAAAGCCGGCCGTGTCGACGCTGACCAACGCTTGCGCCAAGGCGATCGAATGCGTCTCGTTCTGCGTGATCATCACATCCACCGCGCGTGACAGCACTCCGGCGATCGTCTCGAGCTGCGCGCGGTTCGCCGGCGGAACCCGAAGCTGTACCGCGATGACCACGTCGGCGTTCATCGCCCGCACCGTCTCCACCGGGATGTTCTGCACCATGCCGCCGTCGGCCAGCACCCGGCCATCCATATCAACCGGCGTAAAGACTCCCGGAATCGCCATCGACGCGCGTACCGCCTGCGCCAGCCGTCCTGAATGCAGCACCACCGCTTCACCGCTCAGCATATCCGTTGCAACGGCGCGGAATGGAATTGGGAAATCATCGAAATCCGTCACATCGAACTCCGATAGCGCAATGCGGTCCAGCAGCAACCCGACCTCTTGCCCGGAGTTGAATCCGTTCGGCCCGGTCAGCCCGTGCTTCAATCCAAGTGGCGCGTTGATCAGGTAATCCCGCCGATCCTGCTTGCGCCGGTACGAGAGCTGCCCATACGTGGTCCCCGGCAGAAATGCTTCATCCCAGTCGATCTGCTCCGCAAACTTCTGGATTTCCGCCGGAGACATCCCCGTCGCATACATCGCGCCGATAATGGCGCCCATGCTCGTACCGGCCACGCGATCCACCGGGATGTGATGCTCCTCCATCCACCGGATCACGCCGATTTCGGCCAGTCCCAGCGCGCCGCCGCCGCTGAGCGCCAGGCCAACCTGCGGGCGCATAGTGCCGCGCGATCCCGCGCCCTGTGACTCCCCTGCCGGTTCCTGTGCGCTGGCAACCGCAGAGAGCGCCAGCCCAAGCACGCAGACGACGACGCTTCGAATCAAGAAGCACTTCCCTGTTTTCATCTGTTCTCCTCACGCGCTGACGCAAGGTTTCCTGTGATTTTGGGTGAGAAAGGAAAGGTTAGCAGGTTTAACTTTGCGAATCCTTGATGGCCAGTATGCAAAAAGTTTCGTCTGCCCTTGACGCCGAACTCCGCACCGGAACATAATTCTTCGCCACTTCAGTTGCCTGCTCCGGCACCGTTGTCCCCCCAGCCTGGAGCTTGCGGGACCCAAACGAAAACAAATACTTCACTGGAGGTGTAGTGTGAGTCACAAACTGTCGACTCTTTGTCTGTTCATTGTGTGCATGCTGGGGACAACCGTTTCTCTCTGGGGCCAGGACGCGGCCGCCGTTCGCGGCATTCGCGGCTACCTCGATCCCCGTACCGGGCTTTTCCATGCGGCTCCGCAGCTTGCGGCGCCGGATTTGGAAGCGGCCGCCGCTCCTGCCACTACCACAGTCACCGGAAAATTCGTGGTGAACTTCACCATCACCGTCGATTCCACCATTGCCAGTACCAATAAGATCGCGTGCAACGTGACGGCTTCGCTCGACGATATCAGCACGGCAAATCTCATCGTTGAAGAAGCTGGCACCGCGGTAACACGTGGAACTGGCACCACAGTCACCTGCTCGGTCACCATTCCTTACTCGTGGAAGCTGGGATCGGCGAGCACTGACACCGTCGGACTGTCCTACCAGATCATCTCGCCGATAGAGGCCAGTACACCGGCGGGCACCTATCCATTGCGGATCAGCCAGCAATCGATTGGTACCTTCAAGGTACCAACCACGGGCACAACCACCACCGAGGCCGTCGCCGCCACCATTTGAGCGTTCGGTTCAGAAAAGAAAAGGGCGGACTTCGGTCCGTCCTTTTTCCTGCCCGCGAAACCGTAATGGAATCTCGTCAACCAGGTCGAATCAGTGCGATGCAGCGGCCTGCTTCGCGCGCACCTGGTCCACAACTTCGTGAACGCCGTCCACCACCATCTCCGGCCGGTCGCTCTGTACATAATGTGCGCTGTTTTTGGCGATGCGCTGAACCCCTCGCGTCGAAAGGTGAGCCAACTCCTCCTGCATCTTCTCCCAAGCCTCATTCACCGGCTTGGCGAGATCAGGGGAAAATTCCGCGGAAGGTTTATCCGGATCATGCGACAGCACAATCAGTGGCATATCCCCAAGCGACCCCGTTGCGCGGGTCTCGGTCGCACTTGTCGGGAACGATCTCATCTCCTCGATCTGCTCGCGCGACGTATGAAAGTTACATTCTGCGGCGCGCACTGCAGGAGTCTCGTTGCACAAATCCATCAGCCGTGGAATTCCAAACGGCATCGTGTATTCCAGGAACTCCGACTCCCGCATCCATGTCCCTTCAAAATTCCTGAGCTCCGCGGGAAGCCTCTCCTCCTGGTCCGGATGCGACGCATCCACCAGCACCATGCCCGCCACCTCTGACGGGAACAGGCTGGCGTACATCCGCACGTCGTAGCCTCCCATCGAATGCCCCACCAGCACATACGGCGGCGCAACCGGCGCGGCGCGGAGCAAGCGATTCAACTCCTCCGCAATCACTCGGCTCGTCCGCGGACGAGGACTGGAATCGCTGAACCCGATGCCCGCGCGGTCGTAGGAACACACCCGGACGAACTTCGCGATCTCAGGCTGTACCTTGTGCCAGGAGACGTAAGAATCCCCGAGGCCCGAATCAAGAATCACGGTCGGCACCCCGTCCCCTATGCAGTAGATATGGAGATAAAGAGGCGATTGCCCAGCCCCGCTGATATTCACGCGCGTGCCGGGCATCGGGTTGAACCGCACGTCCCGCGTTTCAGCGATGTTCTCGTAGATGAAGCCTGCCAGCGCGAGGAGCACCACGCAACCCACGAGCACCAGGCCAAAACGACGCAGCCGTCCAGGGCGAGGCGGATTGGCAGGCGCGGTCATGACTGGGCGGCGGGAGCACCTTTCCCCGGCGGAGTGGGAATTCTACATGACCGGCGGCACGGTGATACCCATAACTTCGAGCGACCGAATCAGTTCCCGCCGCACCACAGCCACCGTCGCCAGCAGGAAGTTCTTTCGCCCTTCGTCCGCCTCCGCCAGGATGGGATGGTGGTGATAGAAGGTGTTAAAGAGCTGCGCCAGCTGGAACGCGTGCTTGGCCAGGTAGGCCGGCTCGGTCGTCGAGATGCACTGGTCAACAATGTACGAAGTCTTTGACGCCGCCAGCCAGAGTTCCCAGATCCCATCCGCGTCGCCTGCCGCCAGATACCTGGCCAACTCTGCCGCGGCCGTCCTCGCCGGATACTCCTTGCCGAACGCCTCCGGATCCAGTCCCGCCTTGCGAAAAATGCTGGTCGCCCGCACCACGGCGTACTGAGCGTAAGGCCCGGTCTCACCCTCAAAGCTGAGCGCATCCTTAAAGTCGAACGCAATCACCGATTGCTTCGTGTACTTCAGCATGAAATAACGCAGCGCCCCGATGGCAATCTGCGTGGCGATTCCAAGCCTCTCCGCATCCGCGATCTCCGGATGGCGCGCATCCACTTCCTTCTTCGCCGACGCAATCAGCTGATCAAGCAAGTCGTCTGCCTTGACGCCAAACCCCTTGCGCCCGCTCACCTCGATATAGGAACGTGTCTTATCCTCTTCGCTCAGCGTGTAGCCAAGCTCCGCCGCACACCGTGGAGTCAGCGCGACCATCTCATAGGAGAAATGCGTATAGTGATCTGCCGCTTCGCCATGCCCCAGCCCGCGCAGCGCCTCGATCACGGTGCTCTGCGCCTCGGACTGCCTCGCATCGATCACGTTGTAGATCTCCGCCACGTCGCCAAAGTGCGGATGATCTTTCTCGCCGTCAGTTGTAGAAATCCAGCAATCGTGCAAATTGGGATACCGATAAAACTTCCGATACCCGAAATCCCGCCCCAGCAATCCGAACTTCCACATGTGATACGCGATGTCCTTGCCGACGTAACCTACCGTGCCGTTCGACCGCACAATGACCTTCTGGTCTTCTTCCGAGATCTTCCCCGCGCCTTCCTCAGCGGCCTCCGCTTCCTCTGCGGTTGTGGTTCCCGTCCCCGCCCGCCTCATCACCCAGCAGCCTTTGTTCTTCCCGGTCTCCTCGAATGTGAGAACGCCGCTCTCCTTCAACTTGCCAAACGCAGCATCCCAAAAATACAGGTGAAGAATCTCGCTCTCGCGCGGCAGAAAGTCATACTCGATATCGAGCCGGTCCATCGTCTCCAGATGACGCCGCAGCACGGCGACAGAAATCAATTCGGCAATCGCCGCCGTCTCGTTGTTCCCTTCTTCAATCGCATGCAGCGCCGCCGCCCGCGCCTGCTTGTTGCCCTCAGCTTCCGCGTACCACTGCGACACGCGCGCATAGAGATCCCAGCAGTAATAATCAAAGCGCGGCTGGCGCGTGAGCGCCTCGATTTCCGCCCGCGACTTTTTCTCCAACTGCATGAACCCCACAACCACGTCCGCCACCTGCACGCCGGTGTTGTCGATGTAGTTCTGCACATCGACCTCCCGCTCAGCCCTGCGCAGCAGACGAACGAACGTATCTCCAAGAATCGCATTCCGCAGATGCCCGATATGCGCGGCCTTGTTGGGATTGATGCTCGTGTGCTCAACCAGGATTTTCCCCGCCGGCACGCTCGCTTGCGCCCTCTGATCGGCCGCCAGCGCCCGAGCCAGGCTCGCGCGATCGATCCGCACATTCAAATATCCGGGCGGAGCTACCTGCATCCCGGCGATCCCCTCGATTGGCCCGATCTCCGTGCGAATCGTCTCCGCAATCTTCAGCGGCGCCGACCGCAACGGCTTGGCAAACGGAAAGATCGGGATGGCGAAATCGCCCATCTCGACCTTCGGCGGCTGTTCCACCACGACCGCCGGCAGCGACACGCCGGGGTAACGCTGTTGCAAACACTCCAGCACACGTTGCGCGAGACGACGTTCCAGGTGACGATACAAGGAGTCCCTCTAAGCTGTTGAAGAAACAGAGATTTTAGCAGAGTACGCCGGCGGCGCTGCGTTTGACGCGGGTCCGAAGGCTTCCCTATGATGAAAGTTTCCCGTCGCTGGTCGTCGGTCGTTGGTCGTTTGCCACGCAGAACCGGGCCAACGACGAATCACTGACCGCCAACGACGGTTTTCCTTATGCGCATCGCGTACCTCGAGTGTTTTTCCGGCATGAGCGGCGACATGTTTCTCGGCGCGCTCGTAGACGCCGGAGTTCAGCCCAAAGCGCTTGAGGAAGTCGTATCCGCACTTAACATCGGCGCGCGCCTCGAGATTTCCCGCGTCGTCCGCAGCGGGATCTCTGCGACCAAGGTCGATGTCTTCGTCGGGGATGAAAAGGACCTGCCCCGCGAAGAGTTCTGGGCAAGAAAAAATCCCGCCCAGGACAGCCCCGCTCACGATCACCACGATACTCACGAGCACGGACATTCGCATCACCATCACGAAACCGAGCCCCATGAATCGCCAAAGGGGGCGCACAGCCATACGCACTCCCACGGCCGGGGCCTGGTTGAAATCCGCGACCTCATTGCGAAGGCTGCGATCAGCGAGAAATCGAAGCAGACCGCCATCTCCATCTTCGAGGCTCTCGGCGCAGCCGAAGGCAAGATTCACAACGTCCCTGTGGAACAAGTCCACTTTCACGAAGTCGGCGCCGTCGATGCCATCGTCGATATCGTGTGCGCCTCGGTAGGATTCGAAGCGCTCGGCGTCGACGAACTGGTCTGCTCTCCCTTGAACGTTGGCGGCGGATCGGTTCAGTGTGCTCACGGCACCTTCCCGATTCCCGCACCGGCCACGGTTGCGTTACTCGAAGGCGCCCCCGTCTACTCCTCCGGAGTTCAGGCGGAATTGGTCACGCCGACGGGAGCGGCGATCGTAAAAACCCTGGTGCGGCGCTTCACCTCATTCCCGCAGATAACAATCGAACACTCCGGCTACGGCGCCGGAACGCGCGACTTTCCTGGATTCCCCAACGTGGTCCGCCTGAGCATCGGCGAGGCCGGAACTCACGGCGCGAAGACGATCCAGGAGACCATCACGGTGCTCGAAGCCAACCTCGACGATCTGAATCCGCAAGTCTTCGGCTACGTCATGGATCGCTTGCTCGAAGAGGGCGCGCTCGACGTGTTCGGCGTTCCGGCACAGATGAAGAAGAACCGGCCCGCGACACTGCTCACGGTCCTGTGCAAGCCGCAGGATGCGGACAAACTCACGCAACTCATCTTCGCCGAAACAACGACGCTCGGGGTCCGCCGCCGCGAGGAAGTTCGCCACGCCCTTACTCGCCGCTGGGAGAATGTAAGAACCCAATGGGGCGAAGTGCGCATCAAGATTGCCAGCATGAATGGCACCATCACGAACTACGCGCCCGAATACGAAGATTGCCGCCGTATTGCCGCCGAGCATCATGTTCCGCTGAAGACCGTCATGCAGGAAGCGGCAAGAGCCTATCTGGGCAAGAGTTAGGTTTTGAAACCTGCTTTTTGAAACATTGAAACTTAGATCTATGTCCAAGTTCTACATCACGACCCCGATCTACTACGTCAACGCAAGGCCGCACATCGGCCACGCGTATACGACTATCGCCTGCGATACCGTTGCTCGCCGCCACCGCATGCTCGGCGATGACACCTTCTTCCTCACGGGCACCGACGAGCACGGCCAGAAGATCGAACGCGCCGCCCAGGCTGCCGGCAAGACGCCGCAGCAGTACGCCGACGAGATCTCCGCCGAGTTCCGCGCCCTCTGGAAGCGGATGGGCATCTCCAACGACGACTACATCCGCACCACCGAAGAACGCCACAAAAAGCGCGTGCAGGAACTCTTCCGCCGCATTCGCGATAACGGCTTCATCTACAAGGGAACCTATACCGGCCAGTATTGCGTTTCCGACGAACTCTACGTCGACGGCGCCCAGCCCGGCGATCCTTGTCCCACCTGCGGACGCATTACGGAAACCGTCCACGAAGAGAATTACTTCTTCAAACTTTCGGCGTTTCAGGACAAGCTGCTCGAGCTTTACGCGAATCCCGATTTCATCCGCCCGGAGACGCGGCGCAACGAAGTGATCTCATTCGTCCGCTCCGGCCTGCGCGATCTTTCGATCAGCCGCTCGACGTTTTCGTGGGGAATCCCCGTTCCCGATGATCCCAAACACGTGATCTATGTCTGGCTCGACGCGCTGGCCAACTACATCACGGCCATCGGATTCGGTTCGTCCCATGCTGGCGCGCAGGAGGCCTTCAAGAAATACTGGCCCGCCGACGTGCACATGATCGGCAAAGAGATCGTCCGCTTCCACTGTGTCTATTGGCCGGCATTTCTACTGGCCGCGGGCCTGGCCGTGCCCAGGGCAATCGTCGCTCATGGATGGCTGCTCTTCGAAGAGAGCAAGATGTCGAAGTCGCGCGGCAACATCGTCCGCACCGAAACCATTCTCGACGTTCTTGGCGCCGATGCCCTCCGCTACTTCCTGCTGCGCGAAGTCGTCTTTGGCCAGGACGGATCGTTCTCCTTCGACGCGCTGGTGCAGCGTTATAACTCCGATCTTGCGAACGGCCTCGGCAATCTGGCCAGCCGCACGCTGACCATGATCAACCGCTACTTCAAAGGCGAGGTGCCATATCCGTCGCATGCTGCTGCGCACACTTCCGCCGACGACGCGATTGCGAGCACCGCGCGGAAGGCGATCACCGACTTCGGCGCATACTTCGATCAATTTCAGTTCTCCCGGGCTCTCGAAAGCGCCTGGGGACTGATCGCCGCCGTCGACAAATACATCGTCGAAAACGAGCCGTGGTCGCTAGGCGAGAAACAGGACGAACAAAGCCGCTCCCGCCTTGCCACCGTGCTCTACACCTCCGCCGAGGCCCTGCGCGTCGCGACGGCCCTCGCCCATCCCGTCATCCCGGACGCAACCGCGAAGATCTGGGCGCAAATGGGATTGGGAGACATCAAGCAAGTGAAGTTGAAGGAGCTGGGCTGGGGACAGCTACGCCTCGGCACGAGGCTCGGTGAGATCCATCCCGTATTCCCGCGCGCCGACAAGAGCGCCATCGAAAGGATGCAGCAGATGGAAGAGCAGCAACGAGGACCTGCGGTGGAAGAGCCGAAGGATGCAGCGGCGCAGCCCGCGCCAGCGAAACCGCAGCCAGCCAATCCAGTACCCGCGCAAACCGCGGACAATAACGGCAAAATCACCATCGATGATTTCGCCAAGGTAGACCTCCGGGTCGGTCTGGTAAAGGTGGCCGAGCGCGTTCCGAAATCCGACAAGCTGTTGCGCCTCGAAATCGATATCGGCACCGAAGTCCGCCAGGTGCTCGCCGGAATCGCCGAAGCCTACGCCCCGGAGACTCTGGTGGGGCGCAAGGTGGTCATCGTAGCCAATCTCGCCCCACGCAAAATGCGCGGCCTGGAGTCGAACGGCATGATCGTCGCCGCATCACTCGAAGGCGGAAAGCCGGCCCTCGCAAGTTTCCTGGAAGAAGTGCCGATAGGGGCAAGATTGAAATAAGGCCGGGTGTCAGGTCAGCCGTCAGCCACGTGGGTATGGGAGATCCCTCGACCCGCCGAAAAACGCGGGCCTGCGGGGTGACGCCAAAAGCCAAATGTCCGAGGTCTGAAACCCGATGTTCATCGATTCCCACGCCCATCTCGAAGGCAAACAGTTCTCGACCGACCGCGAGCAGGTGATCACTCGCGCGCGCGAAGCCGGCGTGCAGAACATCGTCGCGATCGGAAACGGCGACGGCCCGTCCAACTTCGACTGCGGCCTCAGGCTCGCCGAGCAATACGATTTCATCTACGCCACGATCGGCATTCATCCCCACGAAGCGCGTCTCGCCGACCAGGCCGCTTACGACCGCATGCAGGAACTCGCTCGCCATCCCAAGATGATCGCCTGGGGCGAGATCGGTCTCGACTACTTCTACGACCACTCCCCGCGTGACATACAGAAACAGGTCTTCATCACGCAAATGGAGTTGGCGGCCAAGGCAAAGCTTCCAATCGTGATCCACTGCCGCCCCTCCAACAACAGTGAAGATGCCTGGGACGACTGCCTCCAACTGATCCACGAGCACTGGCAGCCAACCGGGCTCGGCGGCATCCTCCACTGCTTTACCGGGAACTGGCCGCAAGCCTCGCGCGGGCTCGAGATGGGGTTCATGATCTCTTTCGCCGGAAACATAACCTTCCCCAAGGCGCAGCAGATTCGCGACGCCGCTCTCGACGTCCCGCTCGATCGCATTCTCATCGAGACCGACTCGCCTTATCTCGCTCCGGTGCCGCACCGCGGCAAGCGAAACGAGCCGGCCTTTGTGAAAGAAACGGCGCGCCAGTTGGGCGAACTGCGTGGACTCTCCGCGGACGAAGTCGGCGAGCGCACCTCCCGCAACTTCTACAATTTTTTCAAAATTGCTGAAATCTCCGAAAGCAAAGTTCCTGTCCGTTAGCGCTGAAGTTCTGTTAGTCTCGAATTTACATTCCATTGATTTCAGAAAGATTAGAAATCTATGCCCGATAACAGCTTCGACATCGTCAGCAAAATCGATATGCAGGAGGTCTCCAACGCCATCCAACAGGCGCTCAAGGAGATTCACACCCGATTCGATCTGAAAGATTCGAAGTCAAACATCGAGCTGGAAAAAGAAGCCATCGTCCTGCACTCCGCCGATGAGTACAAGCTGAAGGCGGTCAACGATATCCTGCAACAGAAACTGGTGAAGCGCGGAGTCTCGCTCAAAGGACTCACGTACGCCGCCCTGGAGCCGGCGGCAGGCGGCACCGTCAAGCGGCGCATCACGATGCAGCAGGGCATCCCGATCGAGAAGGCCCGCGATATCGTTAAGAAAATCAAGGACTCCAAGAAGAAAGCGCAGGCATCCATTCAGGGGGACCTGGTGCGCGTGTCGAGCAAGGATCGCGACACGCTGCAGGAGATCATCGCCTTACTGCGGCAGTCCGATTTTGGCATCGACATGCAGTTCATTAATTACCGAACGAATTAGTCAGCTTCCGGCGTTCGGTGTTGGGCTTCCGGAAGCCGAAAGTTTTAACCGGGTACTGGCAATACTGAAGTCAATGGGCGCACCCGCCATCATCAACGGCAAAGAGATCTTCGATCTGCTGCGGGATGACCTCGTCGCGATCGAAGGCGAGTTCGGACGTGATACCGTCTCGCGCGTTCAGGCGATCACCGAGATCGGCGAATATCTTCGCGCCGGGGGCGGCAAGCGCATCCGTCCTGCCCTGCTTCTGCTATCCGCAAAACTCTTTGACTATCAAGGCCGCGGAGCCGTCCGGCTGGGTGCGGTCGTCGAGATCATCCATACCGCAACACTCGTTCACGACGACATCATCGACGAGGCTAAAACCCGCCGCGGCCGCCCCGCGGCCAACACGCAATGGGGCAATTCGAAGTGCGTCCTTGCCGGCGACTGGCTCTACATGCAGGCTTTCAAGATCGCCGTGCAGGAGCGCAACTTCCGCATCCTCGATACGCTGATCGAACTCACGCAGCAGATGGTCGAGGGCGAGCTGCTGCAGATGGAAAAGCTGGGCAAGCCGATCACACTCGACGAGCATTTCGATCTCATCTTCCGCAAAACCGCCTGCCTGTTCTCCGTGTGCATGCGGTTGGGCGCAATCCTCGGCGGCGCCACGCTGGCCCAGGAAGCCGCGCTTGGCCAGTACGGACATGACCTTGGCATGGCGTTTCAGATTGTCGATGACGTCCTCGACCTGACCGCCTCCGAAGATGTCCTCGGCAAGCCCGTAGCGAGCGATCTCCGCGAAGGCAAGGCGACCATGGCCGTGATCCACGCCCTCGAGCGCTGCACCCCGGCCGAGCGTGGCAAGATTGAAACCATCCTGCGCGATCGCGCCTTCAACGGCGTCACTCACTCCGACATTCTCGGCATCCTGCAGCGTTACGGCTCACTCGAAGCCGCCTCGGCCCGCGCCACCCAATATGCCGAGTCCGCCAGCAAAGCGATCTGCACCTTCCCCGACTCAGAAATCAAGCGAGCCCTGCTCTGGGCCCCGGAATTCGTCGTAGCCCGCGAAAAGTAGAACCACGAAGTAACTCCCAAAGCCGCTCTCCGCGAACCTTAGTGTGCGTCGTGGTTAAGACCTCTCGCTCTCAGTGCTCAGAAACACACAATCGCAGAAGATCGCCCCTTGATCGAAGTCACACAATCCGGTGACGATCGCCACAGAATTTTTCGCGGCGTTATCGCAGAATGTCCGGGAGTTGTTGGCCTCTACCGCTCCGGCGAAAGGCTAACGAGACGCACTGGCATGCGATAGGCCGCCCGGCAAGGGTGACCTCACCTCCTCTCCCCTTGACACCTGGGAAAGGCAGGGTCGTCAAGGGACCTTTGCGCCCCGGTGGACACCAGCAACGTGAGACAGCGGCTTCCAGTCGAAGCCTTGGACGAAAAGCGCCTTGCTTCTTCGACGCGCCGGCCTGGCCGGAAAGACTTCGAGTGCCAGCCGTTGTCTTTGTCTCACCCTGATCGAACGGGGATAGTCCTCCTGAGAGACGCACTCCCCGTGCAGCAAAGACCGGGCAGCGCCCCTTCGGGCCTGCCCGGCTTTGTTTATACTTGAAGCTTTTTGCGGCCCTCCGCTATCCAATGGGAGTTCCATGCACGATCTACTCACCATGATGACCGCGCACGGGTATGCCCTGACCTTTGCCATTTTGCTGGCAGAGGCGCTGGGACTTCCGTTTCCGGCATCGATCGCCCTGGTAGCAGGAGGCGCCGCCATCGCCTCCCATACCCTGTGGGCTCCGGGAATCTTTTTCGCCGCGGTGTTGGCGCTGCTCCTCGGTGATGCCGCACAGTTCTGGTTCGGCCGCTATGCCGGATGGGCGCTGCTCGGATTTCTCTGCCGTTTATCTTTGAACCCGGAAAACTGCATTCTCCGATCGGCCGAGTCTTTCTACAAGCGCGGCAAAACCACGCTCCTCATCGCCAAGTTCATTCCCGGCGTGAACACCATGGCCGCGCCATTGGCCGGCAGCATGAAAATGCGCTTTGGCCAGTTCCTGTTTCTCGATCTCTTCGGATCGGTCTTCTACACCTCGGCCTACCTGCTCATCGGCTACGTCTCTCGCGACTTCCTGGCGGTGACGCTGAACAGCTTCCGCGCCGCCGGACGTGCCATGGAAGTGCTCATCATCGTCGCCCTCGTAATCTATGCGGGATACCGGGCCGTCCACTTCCACAAATACCGCAAGTACAACGTCGTGCCACGCATCCAGGTGCAGGAACTCGCGGCGCGGCTGGCTTCTGAAGACCGCGGAAAAATGCAGATCGTCGACGTCCGCAGCCATGGCTACTACGACATCGGCGCGGAGCGCATTCAAGGCTCCATCCGCATCGAACCCAACAATCTCGACGAGGAGATCAAGAATCTCACCAAAGAGAAGGACATTTATCTTTACTGTACTTGAGCACGCGAAGCCACTAGCGCCCGGGTGGCGCACCTGCTGCGGGAAAAAGGATTCAACACGTTCGTAATCGTCGGCGGCCTCGCCGCCTGGCGCAAAGCCGGCGGCCACCTCGAGTCGGTCCCCAAAGACGACCTGGTCAAACTCCCAACCTTCTCGTAAGCGCTGGCGCACTGCCGTTGCGTCATCCGGAGCGCGACCGCTTTTTGCCTTTGCGTCATCCTGAGCGCAGCCGCTTTTCAGGCGGAGCGAAGGATCTCCCTGCAGAAGAGGCTTGGGGTGAATCCCCGAAATGTGGGTGGCGCGGGAGATCCCTCGGCCCGCTGGAGAAAACGCGGGCACTTCGGGATGACTCAGTCCAGCGGAGTGAAAGCTAACAATTGGGGTGCGTCATCCTGAGCGCAGCCGCTTTTCAGGCGGAGCGAAGGATCTCCCCTGCAGAAGAGGCTTGGGTGAATCCCCGAAAAGTCGTAGCGCGGGAGATCCCTCGGCCCGCTGGAGAAAACGCGGGCACTTCGGGATGACGCAGTCCAGCGGAGTGAAAGCTAACAATTGGGGTGCGTCATCCTGAGCGTAGCCGCCTTTTGCGTTTGCGTCATCCTGAGCGCAGCCGCTTTTCAGGCGGAGCGAAGGATCTCCCCTGCAGAAGAGGCTTGGGTGAATCCCCGAAAAGTCGTAGCGCGGGAGATCCCTCGCCGGGGCTGGTAAAAGCGCGCGCCCCCTTGGCATGACCGCGAGCGCCAGCGGCTCTCGATTCCCACCTGAGTGTAGAATTGGGCGGCTTTCTCACACCGGCCCCGCTCCTTGGATCTTCCCCGCGCACAATCCGCCCCGCAGCAGAGTCATCCCGCGATGAATCGCGTGATCGTCCTCATGGTGTTTTCCATCCTCATCAACTACATCGACCGCAGCAATCTCTCCATCGCGGCGCCGTTGCTGCAACACGAGCTCGGCATCTCCAATACGCAACTGGGAACTCTGCTGGCTGCCTTTTTCACGACTTACGCGCTGATGCAGATTCCCTCGGGATGGCTGGTGGACCACTTCGATGTGAAGTGGGTCTTCGCCGGCGGATTTCTTCTGTGGTCGGCGGCTACCGCCGTCACTGGGGCGTTGCACAGCTTCGCCGCCTTGATCATCGTCCGCGTCATTCTCGGGATTGGAGAGTCTGTCGCCTTCCCTTCCTACTCCAACATTCTCGGAAACTATTTCAGCGAGGCGCGCCGCGGATTTCCCAACGCACTGATGATGGCCGGGACCTCGCTCGGCCCGGCGATCGGCATCCTGATTGGCGGAGAAGTTGTCGGCACGTTTGGTTGGCGTCCTTTCTTCGTCGTGCTCGGAGTCGGCTGCCTCCTCTGGCTCATTCCGTGGCTGGCATGGATGCCTCGCAAGACTGCTAGCCCGCATCCGGCGCCGAAACGGCCGATCGACATCCCGGCAATCCTCCGGCAGCGTTCCGCCTGGGGCACTTGCCTCGGCCAATTCGCCATCAACTACTACATCTATTTCCTCGTGACCTGGTTCCCAACGTACCTGACGCGGGCGCACGGCCTCTCCCTGCGCGATGCGGGCAAGTACAGCGCTCTGCTGTTTCTGTCGTCATCGGCGTCGGCGATCCTCTTCGGCAAGCTCTCCGATCACTGGATCAACGCCGGCGCCACTCCCACGCAAGTGCGCAAGGGAACGTCAGTGGTCGGTCAAGTCGGAATTGGCATCTGCCTGCTTTTGACGGTGTTCGCCGAGGGCCGCACCTTTCTCGTCATGCTCGTCCTGACCGGCGTCGCCATGGGTATGGGTTCGTGCAGCACCTGGGCCGTCACTCAAACGCTGGCCGGGCCCCACGCCGCGGGGCGGTGGACTGGAGTGCAGAACTTCATCGGAAACTTTGCCGGCTGGATCGCGCCCTTTCTCACCGGATTTCTCCTCGACAAGACCGGGCACTTCTTCTGGCCCTTCCTGATCACCGCGTGCGTCTCGTGGATTGGCGCGGCGTCGTGGGCATTCATCGTGGGCGCGGTGGAACCGGTCGATTGGGAGCGCTGCGCTTCGCCAGGTATCGTGCCGACGCCCGCCGCACCGCTCGCGTAATACACTGATCTCATGGCGAAGGAAGTTGAAATCAAATTTCGTGTGACTGACCTGCGCGCACTTCGCCGCAAGCTGCGCTCCGCCGGATTTCGCCTGGTGACTTCCCGCACTTACGAGATGAACACGCTCTACGACTTGCCGGGAGAGGTACTGCGGAACCGCAACGAGCTATTGCGCATCCGGCAGTACGGCCGCAAATGGACGCTCACGCACAAGAGCGACAGCAAGCAGGCGCGCCACAGCAGCCGCGTGGAAATTGAGACGGAGGTCGCCGACGGCAGGAAGCTGGATACGATCCTGCGCGCTCTCGGGTACTCGCCGAGCTTTCAATACGAAAAATTTCGTGCGGAGTGGTCGCAGGGCCCCGGACAGGTAGTCCTCGACGAGACTCCAATTGGAAATTTCTGCGAGATCGAAGGCCCGTCGCGCTGGATCGACGCCACCGCGAAAAAACTTGGCGTGGGCCGCGAACAATACATCACCAGGAATTACGCGACGCTGTTTGCCGAGTGGAAAGAGGGCAGCGGAAGCGCGGCGCGCGATATGACATTCCGCGCCGTAAGGAAGTGATCCTGATCACACTCGCCTCTGTGCAGAACCCCATTTTCGGGGGAGGCAGAAGTCAAGTCCCCCCGCCGCCAACGGGTGCGCCAAAAGTGGTGCAGTCACCCGGAAGCGGCTGATTCGAGGCGACTTTCTCAACTAAAACACTGTGCAAATAATACTCTATATCTCATTTGTAATCAGTAACTTAGAAACGTAAGTTAAATCGATTTAACAAGCCACCGCATCGCGCAAACCTCGCGATGATCAATGGGTTTCAGTAGCCCTCGATCATCGTCTGCAGGCCTCAAGAAACGTGGCCCGAGGCACTCTACGAAGCGACCGGCCCACCCGCTCGGGGCCAGAAAGGGACTCTCGCTCAATGGCATTTCCGAAAGCAAACGGCGAAGGAGGCCTGAAAAACTTTTCTGGCTTTGTCGAATTCCGGCCCCGCCATTCGACGACATGGTGAAGGCTCTCAAGCTTGGCTACACTCATCGCAACATGGAGCCGACTGTCCAAATCGTTCGTGCGCGCAACCGGGAAGCAGAACCTATGACCATACAAGAACAAATCGAGAAGTATATTGCCAGCGAACCGGAGCCAAAACGCAGCGATCTGCGCGAGTTGCATCGGCTAACACTTCAAGCGTCACCAAAATGCAAATTGTGGTTCGCAGATGGCAAAGACGCCAAAAACCGTACTGTTTCCAACCCGACGATTGGATATGGACTTCACACCATCAAATATGCCAATGGCAAGAGCAGAGAGTTTTTTCAGATCGGTGTGAGCGGAAACCAAACCGGAATCTCTGTCTATATTCTTGGTCTCAAAGATAAGAAGTACCTGGCCAAAACCTATGGAAAAAAGCTAGGCAAGGCGAGCGTTACCGGATACTGCATCCGGTTTAAAACCCTAAAGGATATCAACGTCGATACGCTTGAAGCGGCAATTCGATACGGGCTGGCAGCGCAGAACGGAAAAAGCAAGCCGGCGAAATAATGCGCCGCCTGATGTGAGAGCCTGCCACCGCGAGTCGGCGAGGAAAAAATTACCGCTTGCGTTGCGGCAACTGGGGAACGCTCAGCCATCCCGAGTTTACCTTGATCGGACAACCGGACTCCTGAGCCCAGGGTACCGGAGTATTCTTGAGCGGCACGGTAGGGTCACCATCATTTCCGTGCAGAGCGGACGACATTTCCACCCGATACTGACCCGGCTTCAGACTCACGACCACAAAAAAATACAACGAGCCCATCTCCGGGTGTCCATCGACCAGCACAAAGAATTCCAGCAATTCACGCTCTTGCGGCCACTCCGCGGGATTGCCGAGCTTGGCTCCCGGAATATCTTTCCAGCTCGGGCCGTTGCCGGTTGTATCAAGGTCCCAGTTGTATACCGGACCGGTCGGGATGTAACCCTCTCCGGGCGCGAGTGTCCATTGGCGCCACCGTCGAAACGTCGCGTACTTCGAGGCAACATTCTGTTTCTTCTGATCCACAATGGTGATTTCGCTGTTCCCGTGCACCAGGTAACTGGACGGAGGCATGACCGCCAGATATGGACCCAGGCTGCGGAAACCGTTGGCATTCGGGCGACCCGCAATCAGGTCCTGCGAGGTGGGCTCATAAAGAAACGTGAGTTGCGGATCGCTCATAAAATCTGCTCCTGAATTTTGCGACGGGGCCGGCCTGTGAAACCGAGCCGGCAATTGTCTGTAAAGTAATGCGGAAAAACCGCGAGGATTCCCTCAACGGTGTGTCGCAATAATTTTCTCCTCGGCCAGTAGTTCATCTTGCGGAGCGCCGTAACGAATCGGACTGGAAAGTTTGACCACGACAAGAGCCCCAAACTGCCCCACTCAACCCAAACGATGGGTTGAGTGGGCCACCGTGTGACGGCCGTCACAGCCTCGAACAGCTAAGAGTAATAGCCTGCTAGCGTAAGTCAGCGAGGCTAAGGTCCTAATGAAAATACGCACTGGGAGTGTGGCAATTCTGATATTCCTCTTGGCATCAGCGGCTGCGGCACAGACGAAGTTGACCGCGACCCTGCATTGCCCGAAGCCGCGAGCGCTTGCAACCGAGCCTGCCGGCGATGAAGCCGGACATATGATGACATTGGAGAAAAGCACCTGCACCTGGTTGACTCCTTTCGAAATGGCGGGCGAAAGAGCGACGGAAGGAGGCTTCGTTGCCTTCTCCGAAAAGGGCTCCACGCGAGCTGCAACCAATGGGACATTCGTCGGAAGCATAGCCAGCGGCGATAAGTTCTACATTTCATTTCGCTGGGCTACCACCTACGCAGAGCCATCGGACCGCGTCAAAGGCTACTGGGAATTCACGGGCGGGACCGGAAAGTTGAGTGGGATCACAGGGACAGGCACCTACACCGCAAACGAGAACGAGAGCGGTGGCGAGGTGAATTGGGACGGTGAATACGCGGTGCCTGAAAAGACGGACACAAGGCCCACAAAATAACTCAACACCGCTAACTACAGGATCGCGAAATTCCGGAAGCACCCATTCTTCCTATCGCATCGAGGCTTCGGAGATGTAGAGCGGGTTTGCCTGCTGTGAACGAGAAGCCTGAACCCGGCTCGTGACCGCAACGCGGAGTGCTTCGCTTTGACGGTGGTCGAACTTTAGCGCGGACAACATGATTCCGCGGACGTCATTGCGGTCGAACTCCGGCTTCATGATTCCGACACGGCTGTGCGAGTTCGGGCCCAGAAGCAGATGTCCGATCTCGTGGGCCACCACTGCACCGAGCAGCGACTCCTCGTTGATCTCATGCTTTTCGGCGCACTTGATCTGGATACGGCCATAGAAAACGTATCCTCTCGACCCGAAAGAACCGTTTGGCAGTACCAGCGCCATGCCGAATGCCTCGGCGTGGTCGCGCAGGCGCCGGGCCGTCTGCTCGGAAACGACGAGCAGGCTGAGCTGATTCGGGATCTCCGATAACGGGCAGTCCGTGTTCCCGGTGGCGGGATTCCACAGACAGCGGACCCAGGTTACCGGCACTCCGGCCGACCGCAGTATCTTGTCGGCGAAGAGCTTGGCCGCTTCCCATTCCTTGGCGGGTACTCCAACCTCGTCGATCACGCGAACCGTGATTTCCTGACCTTGGTTATCGGTGGCGTAGGCGGCTCCGAGGAGCAGGATCACCTGTGCCACTACGATCGCCACCCTGGCTAACTTTTTCGTCGACATTCAGCACCTCCGGTGTGCGGAACATCGCTTGCCGGCCCGGGTACCTCAAGGTTCAGCTGGTGAACTAGTGGTAATCCGTTTAAGTCAACGGGTTCAGCAGGTTAGCCGGAGTGGTGAACCCGCCTGCCGGTCATGCTAGACTCGCTGCCCTGGGGTAAAGGGTGAGTACGCCTGCGAAAAACGACGGTCCGATTCGCTTTGGGACGTTTGAAGTGGACCTGCTGGCAGGGGAACTTCGGAAGGCGGACCGAAGAATCAGGATCCAGGAGCAGCCGTTTCGAGTCCTGGTCCTGCTGCTCGAGCGGCCGGGAGAGATCGTCGGCCGAGAGGACATTATTCGGAGCCTCTGGCCGGATGGCACCTTCGTTGATTACGAGCACAGCGTAAATACCGCCGTTCGCAAGCTGCGCGAAGCGCTGGGCGACGATCCTGATAGTCCCCGTTTTGTGGAAACCGTTCCCCGGCGGGGATACCGCTTCATCGGGCCGGTCAATAACGGGCCTGTCAACAATGTTGTGGAAGGGGCCGCGCCACGTCCGGGGGAAACTTCGGGCGATGCGGTGCTGGTCCTAGCCCTTACGAAGAAGCACCGGAGCGTCCTGGCAGGAGGCGCTGCGGTCCTTCTTGTTGTGATCGCGATACTGGCCTATTGGCTGCGGCCGCAGCTGCCGTCCCCTACGGTTTCGGGGTATGTGCCGCTAACCCACGACGGGCAACCCAAGACTTTGGTGGGAACCGACGGCGCCCGAGTCTACTTCTACGATAATTCGTTTACCTACTGGATGGCGCAGGTTTCCGTGGCTGGAGGAGAGCTGGCTCCGATTCCTTCTCCATCTCCTCGCATGCTTCTTAAAAGTGTATCCCCTGACGGTTCCACGCTGCTAGTGGAAGACGATGTGCTTTTTGGCGAGGGACAGCTCTGGGCGTTGCCAGTACCGGGGGGATCGGCTCGCCGGCTTGCGGATATACGGGGCCACAGCGGGGCATGGTCTCCGAACGGGGAGAAGTTAGCGTATGCGAATGGCAACGACCTTTTCCTCGCGAATGCCGATGGGACGCAATCGAGCAAGCTGGTGTCCGCACCGGGACGCATCGGTGCATACCAGCCCGCGTGGTCGCCGGACGGAAGCGAGATTCGCTTCAGTGTAGTTGACCCCAAAACGCAATTTACCCGCTTGTGGCAGGTTTCCGCGAACGGCACGAATCTTCATCCGCTCCATCCCAAATGGTATGAAGCGAATAATGAATGCTGCGGCCAGTGGACTGCGGATGGGAAGTATTTCCTTTTTTCGGCGAGGCGCCAGGTTTGGGCGGTTCGTGAGGCTAAGGCCTTCTTTCACAAGATCAATCCCGAGCCTGTCCAGCTGACCGCGGGGGCGGCCACTTACAACCATCCGATTCTGAGTAAAGACGGCAAGAAAATTTACGTGACTGCCAGCCAGCCGCGCGGAGAGCTGGAACGTTTTGATTCCAAGTCGAAGGCGTATCTGTCCTATCTCGGGGGCATCTCGGCGCAGGATGTGGCTTTTTCCAGGGATGGGGAGTGGGTGGCCTACGTCACGTTTCCGGGCGGGATTCTCTGGCGAAGCAAGGTGGATGGAAGCGACAAGCTTCAGCTCAGCTCAGACTCGGTTTACGCCTACAATCCCCGGTGGTCGCCTGATGGGAAGGAGATCGCTTTCTGGTCGGCTCAGCCCGGGAAAGATTCCAGGATTTTCCTGATCTCGGCTGATGGAGGAACGCCAACGGAGTTGGCTCCGAATGCGCCGCGCAATCAGGCCGATCCGGCGTGGTCGCCGAATGGTGACGCGATTACATTCGGCGTGGGCTGGGGACGTCCCAGCGATGCAGCGATTTTTACTCTCGATCGGAAAACCGGGCAAGCTTCAAAAAATTGCAGGCTCCGAAGGCATGTTCGCTCCGAAGTGGTCGCCCGACGGCCGCTACCTTGTTGCCCTGCCGACTTCGCAGGACCGATTGATGCTTTTCGATTTCACGGAGCAGAAGTGGTCTGTGTTAGCCACGGTCAATCGCGCGGGGTATCCGTGCTGGTCGAAGGATAGTGCATCCGTTTATTTTCTCTTGAGCGGTTCGGGTAACACCGACGTGAAGCGAGTCAAGGTGGCAGACCGGAAAATCGAGCAGGTGAGCACGATCGATTTCCACCAGACCGGCTATTACGGGTTTTGGCTGGGCCTTACTCCGGCCGACTCACCAATCATTCTCAAAGATACCGGGACAGAGGAAATCATTGCGCTCGATTGGCACGCACCGTAATTCAGATGGCAGACGTCAGCCTCGTTCTGGGTCGATGATCGTCGTTCTGCCTGCGCCGTCAGCGAGCCTTGGTGGCCCGGCCGGACTTGATGGCGTCGAGGAGTTGATTGACTTTCGCTTCGGTGACGGCGCGCAAGGCGTCTTCGGCGCCCATGCTGCCTTCGGCGACCGCCTGTCCTGGGACGGGCGCGATGTTTGAAAAGGTGCCATCCGCCCACAGCGTGAACATCAACTTCACTTGAATGCCGCTTCCCTGCTTCCCTACTTGTACGACCTGGCCCGAGATGGTGAAGCCGGTCTTCGCGGGAGTGCCGCCTTCGGCCTGCTTGGGCGTGAAGCCATCTTTTTTCTTGGCCGTGTTCCAGGCTTCGTCACCCATGGCATCGGCCAGGGGCTTACGCTGCTTCTCGTTGATCGTCTTTGCGGCGGTCCAGGGTCCTAACGTGATGTCCATGGTCGTCCTTCTTTCCTTGTAGGCGTCGTCGATATGTTACACGGCAAATGGCGGGGAACGAGGTTCACGTCAGGTAGTGACTGGAAAGGCAGCTTCGTTTCAGAATTCCGCCCCGAATCGCGCCGGGACACGGTGAAACTTCCAAGCAAAATCTAACGCTTCGAACGATGATTGGCGTGACGAGGCGACATCACTCATTCTCCAAGACTTCTCGCATGAATTGCGGCTCGGAAGTTTTGAAGCATACGGCTGAGTCTATTTTTTGGGGCTTGCGACTGCCATCGGGAACGATGCAATCAGATACTTGGCCTGATCCGTATCGACGGGAGCGAGTTCCAGCATCGACAGTCCAGTCGAGTAGAAAAGCCTTGTGCGGTAGTAGTACACCGTATCGGCTGCCGCTGTGAAATGCGCGAGTTCCAGTCCCGAAGCTGCGCTGGACTGTAGCATCACGCACAGATGATGCTCTCCGGGTTCGACTGAAACCGGGAAGTACGAGTTGCCATGGCTGGCGCCGACCCAGGCGCCGTCGAGCGCGACCTTCAATGTTGGATAACGTACGTTCCAATTCGTCCCCGCATCGTGAATGAAGTAGACCAGGGCCTTGCCCGGCTCGGGAGTTGCGACATCATGTTGCGATTCGTTCAGGCTTACCTTGAAGCTGACATTCTTAGGGCCGCAGGCTCCGGTGAGAGCCACGGGTGCGGTCTGGGCAAAAGCGGACGCGGTCAAGAGTGTAACCAGGACGAAGATTCGCATGGCATTCCTCCGTTGGCCCGAGGCCGCAACCAGCGCTTCAATCGTTTTGCTTTTTGAGCGCCAGCAGGAGAATGTCCACCGGTGCGGCGAAGAGCTCGTGTTGCTGCACTCGCGCTACATGTCGAGATGTAGCACAGCCCGTAGGCGAGGAACAGTAAAGAGTTGTAACCAGCGAGTTCAGACATCGTTCTGAAGGTTTTGAATGCCGCGGAAGTCTTCCCCAATTGAGCTGCGCCGCGCTTGATGCGATATGATTGGCCGCCAATATGAAAAACAGGGTCAACTTGCTAGCGGTTATTCTTCTTGGTGTTGGCGGAGCGTTCGGCATGGCCGGCACCTTCATGGCGCAACGAAACCTTCAGGCAGCGGCATGGGCGATCGATGGAGTCGCACTCGTTGTAGCCACAACGCTAATCGCCTTGAAATACTTCAGAGCAGGAAGCGACCTCACCGCCGCCGGATTCCTGGTGTTCGCGATTGGAGAAGGCGTGATGCTGGTCGGAACCGCTACGACTCTGCCTGAGAGTGTTCCTTCGTTTGGCGCAGGCACCGCGTTGTGGTCGGCTGCCCTGCTGCTCACGAGCGTTTCCCGGGATTTCGCTGTTTGGACACGCGTGGTGGGCATCATCGGCGCGATTCTGTTCGCTATCACCGCGGCAGGAATCTTCCTGGGAGGGCACGTACTTCCCACTTCCTCGCCCTTGCCGTTTTACGCCTATCCCGTTCTCGTGCTTACCTTCGTCGGCTGGATTATCACCTTGCTGAAGGCGGAGTGAGAGAGCCTGATGACAGATTTCGTTCAGTTGTCTAACGATGACCTCAGGGAAATTATTCAGCTTTATTTACCACAGTTAGTCGGGATATTTTTTCTCGAAGTCCGTCCATCTCCACCGACCAGTCAAATAACCTCCCAGTAGGCAGATGGCAAGGAGGGTGAGGTCGATGACGATGGTCCAGTGTCCAGACATGATCGAGCGCAGAGAGAATGGCGAGCGATTTGCGAATGCCTCAAAAGCCGGGACGACGAACACAACGACACAGCAAGTCAAAAGGCCCGGCAGCACTCCTCCATGCCATATGAATCGAGTTCTCCCTCGCGCCTTACACTGGAGCCAATACTCCCTCTTCAATCGATCAATCTTCGCTTCGTTCTGACGCCTGAACATACCGAAAACATATCGCCTCGAAGTCGGCGTGTCCACCAGATTGCCTGGCGAACTCCCTACTCAACGGCAAGTTCCTCATCGAAAGTCGTCGACTGTTCTTTCGCAGTGAAGACTTCGCGCGAGAAGGAAGAGTTTTTCAGTGATCTGGTTCGGAGGGGTGCGCACCATGAAGATGGCACCGGTGCCGGGATTATTCAGGCAGCTGGATTACCGGAGTCTCAGTTCGGCAGCAAATCCCGTAGTGCTGCCATAGCTTGAACCAGGGGCTGTGCGCCAGCCTTTCATCGTGCCGGCGATTCGCGGCGGAGATATCCGTTTCCTTGAGTGGCCTGATATCGGCAGCTTCAAACATCTCCTCGAGCTGCTGGATCTCATCGATGATGCGTTCAATGTCCATCGGCAACAGTATAACGAACCGGGTTTAGGGCGTCATATGGGGCGGTGGAAAACTTTGGTCACTGAGCGGACCAGAGCAGACGTGCGAGGCCATAGAGTCAGGGTTTGAGGAGCTTGGTCAGTCCGTATGTAGATCGTGATTTTGAGCGAAGTTAATGTTCGCTCACTGCTGAAATTTACCGGGGCGTGGGTCGGTCCAAAGCTATCAGGCGCCTGGATCTTTGTGCTTGCTCCGAGTGTGGGCACGGTTACATTTTCCGCCAGATCAACGCCCGGCGAAAAAACTCCAGGCTGGCTTTGCCGTCCTTTTCGAATGAGCCTTGGCCCTCGATCGAGATTCTTCCCGAGTAGCGGGTTTTCTTCAGATAGCGGAAGAATGCGGCATAGTGATCGTCTTCTGTCAGATCGCGCGGCCATACGCGGCCGTGGGGATTGGCGAAGTGCAGGTGCACGATCTCGCGTTTCGCGGTCTCAATGATGCGCGGGTCTTCGTTCTCTTCGCGCAGGTGGAAGTAGTCGATGATCATTCGGATGCTGGAGTGATTTACGCGGCGCACCATTTCCAGAGCCTCGGCGCCGGTGTTCAGGATGTTGCTCTCCTGGCGCCGTAAGGGCTCGATGGCAACGATGATGTCGGAGCGGCGCGCGACTTCGCCCGCCATCCTGAGGAAGGCGGCAATCTGATCGCGGGCTTTCTCCGGCGAAAATCCTTCCGGCACGTTGCGGGAACCGGCGCTGCCCCATACCACGATGGAAGCTCCGAGATGCCGGCAGCGTGGCAGGCAGGCCTCGAGATATTCCTGCAAAGCAGAGGTGTGGACTTCGGGGCCAACCACTTTCAAGTCAGGACGCCGGATGAAACTATTGAAGGCGTGGCAACGGATTGGCGAGGCGAGTACAGCATCGGAGAACTCGCGGAACTCATCCTCGCTCATGCCCGCGATTTCAGCCGCGCCAGGCTCTATGTAATCGAATCCAAACTTCGCCGCGCCTGCAATGTCGCGGGTACAAACTCCGATCTTTACGTCGCGCGTCCGGGCCCAGGCTCCCGGGCACATGATGGCGGCAGCGGCAGCAGTCAGGAATGTTCGGCGTGTCACCATGAGCGGCGCGAAACGTTACACCTCATCCGGCACGACGTACGGCGCGCGATAGGTGCCGTGCAGCATCGTGGTGGCTTCCTCGTCTCCGATGACCTGCTCGCGCTGCGGATCGAAATTTAAAGTGCGGCCCAGACGATAGGAAGTGTTGGCCAGGTGCACGAGAGTAGTCGAGATGTGGCCTTCCTCAATCGGGCAATGGAGATCTTCGGCGCGCCGGCTGCGAACACAATCGATGAAGTTTGCCCAGTGATCTCCGGATGCTTTGCCGGATGGTCCAGGCTCGACCTGATCCGTGAGCCAGGTCTTGTACGAATCGTATCCATCGATGCCCAGGTAGCCATTTGATCCGTAGAAGATGTTGCCGATGGTGTTGGTTTTAGAATCTTTCGGGCCGAGAACTTGTTTGCTCTCGGGTTTCCTGGTCAGGCCTGCCGCTGGAATGCCGCTGTTGCCATAGGCGTCGGTGCCGATCTCAGCCTCGTGATTGGTGATCCAGTGGCGTACTTCGAGCTCCATCATCTTCCGCTTGCCCTGCGGTTCCTCGAAGATGTATGTGGCATTCAGCACGTTGGGCGTCTCCTGATCGTCGTCGAACATGAAGTGCCCACCCATGGCGGAGACTTGCGTCGGGAAACGCACGCCTAAACCCCAGCGCGCAATATCGAGTTCGTGGATGGCCTGATTGCCGATGTCACCGTTGCCGGTATCCCAAATCCAGTGCCAGTTGTAATGAAAGCGATTGCGGGTGAAGGGCTTCATGGGTGCGGGACCGGTCCACAGATCGTAGTTGACTCCGGCCGGCACCGGTTCCGGCTTCGCGTGTCCGATGCTGGGCCGCCATTTGTAGCAGAGAGCGCGCGCTAAATAGGTGTCGCCGATTGTGCCGTCGTTCACGTGCTTGATGGCTTCGACCATGCCGGGATTGGAGCGCGACTGGCTGCCATGCTGGCATATGCGGTTGTACTTCTTCACGGCACGCACGAGTTGGCGGCCTTCAAACCAGTTGTGCGAGCACGGCTTCTCCACGTAAACATCTTTGCCGGCCTGGCAGGCCCAGATCGCAATGAGCGAGTGCCAGTGATTGGGCGTGGCGATGGAGATGGCGTCAATATCTTTGTCCTCGAGCAGCTTGCGGATGTCGCCATAAGGTTTTGGCCGGGCGAGCCCCATCTTTTGGGCGTCGCCGAGACGCTGGTTGAGCACGCTTTCGTCGACGTCACACATCGCAGCGATTTCAGTCCCGGGAACGTTCGCGAAGCCCTTGAGATGATCATTGCCGCGGCCGCGGAGTCCGCAAACGGCCAGCCGCACCCGGTCGTTGGCGCCAAGTATTTTGCCTCCCAGGGCGAGGGACGCCGCGCCCACGGTGATGGCTTTTCCTGTTGTCTGGAGAAAATCGCGCCGATCGATTTGCATAGAGCCGCCTTCGTAGCAAGGATAATTTCTGCATGATATCGCGTTCCGCGGAGAGAGAGGCGGAACGAAGGCGGGGAGGACGTTTCTGCAGAGATCGGCGGCGCCCGATTGGCCACCTGGCGGAATAGAAGCACAAGTGCTGACCGCGTCTGGGCACAAACTCGCTTAATTTTCGGAAGGGTTACTGCGCGTGAAGTCTGGCTTGGGAGGGGAACAGGCGGCTTCCAACCACCGGCTGATGTATACCTGCGCGTGCGCCTCACCGCAGTAGTGTCGTGCGTCTTTGGCGGAGGCCGCGTCCGTGCTCCACTTCATCAGCTTCAACTCATCCCGGTTGCATTGAATCACAAACCAATGGATGGGCTCCCGGGTCACTCTGCCGCAGACTTCACACCGAAACTCGCTGATCGTTGTCATCCAATTTCACTCCGGGCCTAAAGCAGGACAGCCGAACGGTTGTCGCAGTGGGCTGCTTACGCGCCGTGGCACTTCTTGTATTTCTTGCCGGAGCCGCAGGGGCAGGGATCATTTCTGCCGACCTTCTCTTGCCCGCGCACGACTTGCTGCACCTGCGGAGCTTCGCCGCCTCCGGCCATGCGCGCCTGCTCGAGCTCGCGGCGCTTGCGGCGCAGGAACGCTTCTTCCAGGTCGTCGGCGGAAGTCGAAACCATGCGCGGACGCTTGCCGTTTCCGTCTCCGCCGTTCTGCGCCGGAACTACCGGATCGGGGCCCCTATCGGTCGGCGTGCTTGGAGGCGGTCCGCCTGCGCCCGACTCCGGCGGGCGTTCGAGTATCTGCATCAGGTAGAGATAGCGGACCGTATCTTCCTGGAAGCGCTGCATCATCGCTTCGAACATCTCGAAGGACTCGCGCTTGTACTCGACCAGAGGATCATGCTGGCCATAGCCGCGCAGGCCAATCCCTTCTTTCAGGTGATCCATGCTGAGCAGGTGATCTTTCCATTGCTGATCAATGACACTCAGCATGATCATGCGCTCGTGATGCCGCATGGCATCGGGGCCGATCAATTTTTCCTTGGCCTCGTAGCGCTGCTTAAGCATGTCGAAGATGGCATCGCCGAGTTCCTGGCGGTTGAGCGTGTCGGGCTTGATGCCTTCGGCGAGAATGTCCACGCCAAAGCGCGTGAAGATCGCATCTTTCAGGCCTTTGACATCCCAATCGTCGGCGTGAGCTTTGGGCGGAATATAGCGATCGAGCAAATCACCGAGGATCGCGGAAACGTAGTCCTCGAGGATCATGTCTTTCTGATCCATGCCTTCGAGGAGGCGGCGCCGCAGGCCGTAAACGGCCTCGCGCTGCTTGTTCATGACGTCGTCGTACTCGAGCAGGTGTTTGCGCGACTCGAAGTGCTGCGCCTCGACGGCTTTTTGCGCGGTTTCGATGCGGCGCGTGATGAGCTTCGACTCGATCGGCACGCCCTCTTCCATCCCCAGCCGCTGCAGCAGGTTTGACACCCACTCCTTGGCGAAGATGCGCATCAGGTCATCTTCGAGCGCGAGATAGAAGCGTGAAGAGCCGGGATCGCCCTGGCGTCCGGCGCGCCCGCGAAGCTGGTTGTCGATGCGGCGTGACTCGTGCCGCTCGGTGCCCAGGATGTGCAGGCCACCGACGGCGGTAACTTCGTCGTGCTCTTTATCGGTCTGCTGCTTGTAGCGGTTGAAAGCTTCCGTCCACTTGTCGGTGGGAACGGTGAATTCGTTTCCGTTGTAGTAGAAGACGGAGGTCTCGCCATCTTCCTGCGGGCCTTCGATCTTGCCTTGCGCGACGCGGAGTTGCTGAGCAATTCCCTTCTTGACCATCTCCTGCTTGGCCATGAATTCCGGGTTGCCGCCGAGCAGGATGTCGGTGCCGCGGCCGGCCATGTTGGTCGCAATGGTGACGGCGCCATAGCGTCCCGCCTGGGCCACGATTTCCGCCTCACGCTCGTGGAACTTGGCGTTCAGCACGACGTGCTTGATTCCTTTTTTCTTGAGCAGGTCGGCGATGCGCTCAGACTTTTCGACCGAAGTGGTTCCGACCAGAACCGGCTGGCCCTTCGCCGCCAACTGCTGGATCTCGTCGGCCACCGCGAAATACTTTTCCTTCTCGGTGCGGTAGACGACATCAGGATTTTCGATTCGCAGCAAGGTGCGATTCGAAGGAATGACCACGACCTCGAGCTTGTATATCTTGTCGAATTCCGTGGCTTCCGTTTCCGCCGTTCCGGTCATGCCAGCGAGCTTGTGGAACATACGGAAATAATTCTGGAAGGTGATGGTGGCCAGCGTCTGGTTCTCGCGCTCGATCTTGACGTTTTCCTTGGCTTCGATCGCCTGATGCAGGCCGTCGGACCAGCGGCGTCCCGGCATCATGCGCCCGGTAAACTCGTCGACGATGATGACTTCGCCATCTTTAATTACGTATTCGACGTCGCGGCGATAGAGGGCGTGCGCCTTGATGGCGGTTTCGACGTGGTGCTTGAGGCCCCAGTTTTCCGGGTCGGCGATGTTTCCGATCCCGAGCAGGCCTTCGACCTTCTCCCAGCCTTCGTCGGTGACCGTGATATTGCGATGTTTTTCGTCAATCGCGAAATCGCCGGTGAGAATCATCCGCTGCGGATCATTGCCCGAGTTATTGAGCTCCCGGATGAGAGCCTCTCTTCGCTCGGGGGAAAACTTCCCTTGCTCGAGCTGTTCGCGAACTTCGTTCTGGGTGAGTTCCTCTCCCTTTTCGAGCTTCGGGATGATGCGGTTAACCTTGTAGTACTTGTCGGTGGACTCTTCGCTGGCGCCGGAGATGATCAGCGGGGTACGGGCTTCGTCGATCAGGATGGAGTCGACTTCGTCGACGATGGCGAAGTTGTGGCCGCGCTGCACGCAGTCGCGGATATCGAACTTCATGTTGTCGCGCAGGTAATCGAAGCCGAACTCGTTGTTGGTGCCGTAGGTCACGTCGGCGGCGTAGGCGGCACGGCGCTCCTGATCGTCCAGATCATGGACGATCACGCCGACGGTCAGGCCCAGGAAGCGGTAAAGCTTGCCCATCCATTCGGAGTCGCGCTTGGCCAGGTAATCGTTGACGGTGACGACGTGGACGCCGCGTCCGCTCAGAGCGTTGAGATATACCGGAAGAGTAGCGACCAGCGTTTTGCCCTCGCCGGTCTTCATTTCGGCGATCTTGCCCTCGTGCAGGACCATGCCACCGATCAACTGGACATCGAAGTGCCGCATGTTGAGCACGCGGCGGCCGGCCTCGCGCACCACCGCGAAGGCCTCTACCAGGATTTCATTCAGGGCTTCCTGCAGAGCTTCATGTTCTTCCTTTTCCAGGCGCTTCTGGCGATCAAGATCATTTTCGCTCTCGGGGGCGGCGGCATCGTTAGGGTTGGCCGCCTGGGTTCCGTTTCCTCCGGCGAAACGGCTCATATGCGCCTGGATGCGTTCCCGGAATTCGTCGGTTTTGGCGCGCAGTTCGGCATCGGAGAGTTTCTCGATCTGCGGCTCGAGAGCGTTGATGGCCCGCACGTTCGGCATCAGCGACTTGATGACGCGCTCGTTCTTTGTGCCAAAAACCTTGCCCAGCAGAGTGTTAATCAAAACGGAAAGTCCTTCGGAGGGCAGTACGCCCAAGTTATCTTTAAAAGCCTAGCATAATTAGATGCAGCCAGAGGGTTGCCGGTGCCTCCGGAGACAGCGGGCATTTCGGGGGAAAGGGGGCATCGAGGCACTCGGCCTGAAGCTCGATTTTCGTGTATATTCCCCTCGACCAATGCCCACCTTTTACGACCGTTTTGTGGAGTGCGCCGAGCGCTGGCCGAATAACGTTTCGCTCGAGATTCAGCGCCACGATCACCTGGAAAGCTGCACGTATTCCGAGCTTCGCAGCATGGCGGAATCGGTGGGCCGTTGGATCACGGAAAACAAGCTGGAGCGCGGGTCACGCCTTGCGATTCTGGCCGACAACCATCCGCGGTGGGTCGCGGCGTATCTCGGCATTATCGCCGCGGGGTGCACCGTGGTCCCGCTCGATACCGCCCTGCACGACGATCAGATTCTGAAACTCCTTAAAGATTCAGGAGCGGTCGCGGCATTCGTCGACGCCAAACACATGCCGGTGATCGGGCGCGCGGCCACGGAACTGAAGCTCAACCTGGTGCTGACCGATCCTGACCGCTGGAACGGTCCGGGCAACCATATCCCCTGGCGCACGACGCTGCCGGAGATTTTCAAGTCTGGCCCGGGCTCGTTCAAACCAGTGGCCTCCAGCAACGACGATCTCGCTTCCCTGCTCTACACGTCCGGAACGACCGCCGATCCGAAGGGCGTGATGCTGACGCACGGCAATTTTCTCGGCGAGGTCGACGCCGTTTTCAATTGGATCAGCATTGGGCCTGACGATGCCCTGCTGGGCGTGCTTCCCTTGTTTCACGTGCTGGCATTGATGGCAAATCTGCTGCTTCCACTGATAAAGGGGTCGCGCGTTCTCTACCTCGAGACTCTGAACACCGCCGAACTGATGAAGGCGCTGCAGGAGCGGAACATCACGGCGTTTGCCGTGGTGCCACAGTTTTATTACCTCATTCACGAGCGCGTCTTCCAGGAGATCAAGAAGCGCGGCACGGTCACGCAGAAGCTATTCGCGGCCATGATCGCCCTTAATCGAGCGCTGCGGAAGGTCGGCATCAACGCGGGGAAGGTACTGTTCGGGAAGATCCACAACACGCTGGGACCGAAGATGCGGTATTTCGCGACCGGCGGATCGCGCTTCGACCCGGCGATCCAGCAGGACTTTCACGATCTGGGAATCGACGTTATGCAAGCGCTGGGACTGACGGAGACGGCCGCTGCGATTTATGTCAATTCGCCAACGGACATCGTGATTGGCTCGTGCGGCAAAGCCATGAAGGGCGTCGAGGGCAAGATCATCAACCCGCAACCGCTTGAAGAAGGCGGCCCGGCGGTCGGAGAGCTGGCCGTTCGCGGGCCGATGGTGATGAAGGGATATTGGAACCGCCCGGATGCCACGGCGGCTGCCATCCGCGACGGATGGTTCCATACGGGCGATCTCGGCTACTTCGATTCGCGCGGAAACCTGTTTCTGACCGGTCGGCAGAAAGAGGTCATCGTCCTGAGCAACGGGAAGAACGTTTATCCCGAAGAGATCGAGGCGCACTACCTGAAATCGCCCTTCATCAAGGAGCTCGCGGTGATGGGGCTTGAGGGCAAGGCCGGCGAGGGGCGCGACCGGCTGCACGCAGTGATCGTGCCGAACTTCGATGTGCTGCGGCAGAAGAAAGTGGTGAACGCGAAAGAGGTCATCCGCTTCGACGTCGAAGGCCTGTCGCAGCAGATCGCTTCCACCAAGCGCATTGCCAGCTACGAAATCTGGCAGGAAGACCTGCCGCGTACGACTACGCGCAAGATCAAGCGCTTCGAGGTCGAGAAGCGGGTGAAGGCCAACCAGGCGAAAAAACTTCCGGATGATTCCGAAGTTCCAGCCGAAAAGCCGTTGACCGCGGATGAAACCGCATGGATGGAGCGGCCGGACGTACAGCGCGGGTTGGCGATCATGAAACAGGCGGCGCCAAATGCTCCCGCGAACCTTCGTCCGACGCACAACCTGGAACTCGATCTTGGCCTGGATTCCATGCAGCGCGTCGAACTGCTCAGCCAATTAGAAGAAGAATTGGGCGGCAACGTCGAGGAATCGCAACTCGGCGATATTTATACGGTGCGCGATCTGCTGGATGCGATCTTCACCAGCGCCGCGGCAGGCGGAAGCGCCGCGCCCCGCGCCGTGTTCGCCGGGTGGAAAGCCTTTCTCGCCGAGGAGCCCACAGATCCGGAAGTGCTCGCGCTGAAAGAAACACCGCCGGCGTTCGATACGGTGTGGTTCCCGCTGTTCCGCATCATCCAGATGGTTTCCAGCGATGTGTTTCATTTGCGCGTCAACGGATTGGAGAATCTGCCAGAACGCGGGCCGTTCATCCTGTCGTCAAACCACCAGAGTTATATCGATCCCGTTGTCCTCGCCAGTGTGCTGCCCCGAAACATCGTGCAAAAGGCGTTCGCGGTCGGGACCAGCGAAATCTTCGGGCAGGGGTTCATGCGCAAGCTGGCGCGCTGGCTGAGAGTGATCGTGCTGGACCCGGATGCCAACCTCGTTCCGGCGATGCGCGCGGGTGCGTTCGGGCTACGGCACGGGGGAGTGCTGATCCTTTATCCGGAGGGAGAACGATCGATCGATGGCACACCGCGCATCTTCAAGAAAGGTGCAGCGATTCTCTCGATTCACATGCAGGTGCCGATCGTTCCCATCGCGATCGAAGGATTCTACGAAGCGTGGCCGCGGGGGAAGAAATTCTTCCAGAAGCTGGCGCCCTTGCAGATGACATTTGGAAAACCGATCCAACCTCCTCCGGAATCGGAGGCCTCGGAAGCGGCTTACGAAAAGCTGACGGCGGACCTGAAAGCGAAGATCGTCGAGATGTGGGACGCTCTGCGGAAGGAACGCTGAGCGGAAATCTACGCCCCGGCCCCGGTGGCATTTTCCCCAAAGACCTTGGCGAAGCCGTCGAGCACCAGCGAGTCATAGCGCCCTGCGGAGCGGCGGATCACTTCCTGGCCAGCCTGGGAGGGCGACATTTTTGTGCCTCGCTCGCCGCTGATCAGCGCTTCGTATTCCTCGGCGATGCTGAGAACCTGAATTTCCAGCGACGCTTCGTCGATCTTGCCTCCGGTCTGGCGCAATTGGCGCTCGGTCAGGAAAATCGGGATGGCGCGGCGGACGGCGTTACCCGACGGCACTTCTTTCGGAACGGATTGGCTGGCGCGGCGGCCTCGCGCGAGATCTTCGGCAGAGACCTGCGCCGCTTTGCATAGCACCTCATTGCTGATGCCGATCTCTTTCAGATTGAAGAGTAATGCCGCGGTGCGGACGTCGTCAGTGCTGCCGGGATCGAGCCCAACGGCTTCGGAAATCCTGGTCGCGCACATGGAAATGCGGTATGCGTGCGTAGCACTGTATTTCTGGCTGGCGAGGAAATTCTGCAGGATCACCAGCATCCCGTCATAGCCTTCTTCCATCTCACGCAGCGATTTCTGGTTGTGCTCGTAGAGTGTTCCGGTGGCATAGCCGGCGATCATGAGGACTCCGCCCCAAACCGTGAGATCAAAGTAGCGCGGATCGAAGGGCAGGTCGACGCGTCGGTTGAACATCGTCGGATTCAGGTAGATCAACAACACAACCAGCACAATGCTGGCAACGGCGGTGAGGGTGGCGTGACGGCGGCCGAAGTAATAGGCGGAAAACAGCGTTGGCAAGAAATAAAAGACCAGCGCCATGCGCTGCGATGAAACCAGAAAGTTCAAGATCGCAGCGATGACCACCAGGAACAGCAGCAGCCACAACTCCGGATTAATTTTGCGCACAATGCCTCCCGGGGGGCTTCACGGGCGCCGAATCCAGACAGGCTTCGGCGGAGTCGCCCCGGTCCTATGATTTTCCAATCGGCAAACGGCGGGGAAAACTTACCGTGGTAATCGCGATTGTGACCAGAATCACTTCGCGCGCGGATGCGTTTGGTCGTAGACGTGGAGCACGTGTCTCATGGAGAGCTGTGTGTAGCGCTGCGTCGTGGCGAGGCGCTCGTGGCCAAGGAGTTCCTGGATGGCGCGCAGGTCGGCTCCTTCCTCGAGCATGTGCGTGCCGAAGGCGTGGCGCAGCGTGTGCGGATGCACGTCGGGCGAAAGGCCTTTGGCGACCGCGATCTTTTTGATGATGCGGCCAACGCTGCGCGTCGTGAGCCTGCCTCCCCGTTGGTTGATGAGCAGGGCCGGCGTGTTCCTGCGGATTTCGGCGAGGAGCGCCTGGCGAGCTGGAAGGTAGACAGCTAGTGCCTTCTTCGCCGTTTCGCCGAAGGGGACGTAGCGCTCCTTCTTTCCTTTGCCGCGAATCAGGATGGCTTCTGCGCTTAGCCGGATGTCATCAAGATTGATCCCGACGAGTTCGGAGTTGCGGATGCCGCACCCGTAAAGCAGTTCCAGCATGATGCGGTCGCGCTCGGGAAAGGCGGCGATTTCGGGCATCTGGCCGTCGAGCACGGAATTCATCTCTTCGATCGTCGGAACGCGCGGCAGCTTCTTGGGCAATTTTGGAGTGGCGACGAGTTTCGCCGGATTCTGCTCGACCGCGCCTTCCTGCGCCAGCCAGCGGTAAAGCGAGCGCACCGCGGCCAGGGCGCGGGCGACGGAAGTCTTGCTGAGTCCCTTGGCGTAGAGTTGCGAGAGAAATCCTCGAATGGCGATGTGGTCGATTTGTTTCCATCCACGAGAACCGGCATAGGCGGAGAACTCCGCGAGATCGCCGGTGTACGCCTTAATCGTGTGCGGCGACGAATTGCGCTCGCGCAGGTGGAGGAGGAAATCTGCGATTGCTTTGCCGACTGGGGTGGAGGTTGTCATTTTCGGATTTTCGATTGGCGATTGTTCAATGTTGATTTTTGATTGTTGAATGAAAAGCGTGGGACCATGTTTTTTATTCAGCAATCAACAATCGTCATGTGCCTCTACCTCGCTTTCGCTCTTGGATGGTGTTTCTGATAAACGGTCCGCAGGCGATCGAGGGCGAGGTGCGTATATACCTGCGTCGTTGAAATATCGGCGTGGCCCAGGATGGTCTGGATCGTGCGCAGATCGGCCCCGTTCTCGACCATGTGCGTGGCGCAGGAGTGGCGGAGCATGTGGGGAGAGGCTTTGCGTCCCGAGGCCGACGAAGCGGCCCGCACCATCTGCCAGACGCGCTGGCGCGTCAGCTTGCGTCCTCCGCGGGCGATGAAGAGCAGGGGCGATGTGCGCATCGCGTGCGGCCCGGAAGCGCGAGGCTCCGACTGTTTGCGCCTTTCAGATTGAGCAGAGCCTTTGCTTGACCGCGTAGAAGAGCGCGCGGTTCGCGTTTTTTCCAGAATTGGCCGGCTTTTCTCGAGATAGGTACGTAAAGAATCCTGCGCCGACTTTCCTAACGGCACCACACGTTCCTTGTCACCCTTGCCGCGCACAAGCATGTATCCGGCTTCCAGTTTCAAATCCTCCAGGTTGGCCGAGATGATCTCGGAGACGCGCAACGCGCCCGCGTAGAAAACCTCGAGCATGGCGCGATCGCGCAGGGTGAGCGCGGTGACCTCGATCGGCATCTTGTCGCTCGCCTCGGGCGGAACGCTTCGGGCGGCGAGTGTCGCTTCCATCTCATCGCGAGCCAGCGATTTCGGCAGAACTTTCCATTGGCGTGGCGATTCAATGTTCAAGGTGGGATCGTGATCGATCTTGCGGTCGAGCAAGAGATAACGGTAGAGGTGCCGCAGCGCCGAAAGCTTGCGACCCACGCTGCGGCCGTCGATTTGCTGGGAGAAGAGGCGCTGCAGGAATTCGCGGACGTCCGTGCGACGCGCCGACAGGAGCGACCGCTTCCTCTCTTCGAGAAAGCCGGCAAATTGCCCGATGTCGGTCGTGTAGGCGCCGATGGAGAGCGGAGCGAGTCCTTTCTCGATGCGGAGATAGTCGAGGAAGCCGGAAACGATTTGCGCATTGGCCTCAGAGGACATAACAGACGAGAGATTGAGTATGCGCGTTATCGGACGCGGAGGAAAGTGTCCGGTAGGGTGCTTCGAAGACTTTTACCAGCCGCTGGCAAAGAGCATCGCTTCGTGTTCTTCGTAGTTTCAGCAGTGTTAAGGCTTGAGCCACGAAGGACACTCAGTTTCACGGGGGAAACCCCTACGACGGGCTTTCTACTTTCTTCAACTCTCTCAGCAGTTCTGCGGCGTACAGGGCGCCCTCGGGCGTTTCTTCATGCTTGAAATACGAATATACGTTGCGCCCGGCGGCTAGATGCTGCTCGATCCGCTCGAGCATCGATCGCCGCTCCTCACCGGTGTAGGTTGGCTTGCGGAAGCGGTAGTAGGCAAAACTTCCGGTCGGCACATCGGGCGTCATGCGGGTTTCGGTTTCGGCGACGCACACCGCTGCATTGCTGGCCTTCAGCAGATCCCACGTTGAGTCCGCGAACCAGGACTCATGCCGGAATTCAAAAGCCGTTGGCACCGAGCGTGGCAAGATCGCAAGAAAATCCTTGAGCAATGCGGGATCGGATTTGAGGTTGGGCGGCAATTGAAACAGCACGGCCGAAAGCTTCCCTGCCGCCGCCACCGGTTCGATCGTTCCCAGAAAGCGCTGTACGAATTCCTGGGCGTTCTTCAGCCGCTTGATGTGCGTGATGACCTGGTGCGCCTTCATGGCAAAGCGGAAGTGCTCGGGCGTCGCGGCCAGCCAGTTCTGGATCGTCGTTTCCTTTACCAACTGGCGGAAAGTGAAGTTCACCTCGACGGTATTCAGCTGGGTGGTGTAGTAGTTCAGAAATTTCTTCTGCGCCAGCTTCGCGGGATAGAAGTCCGGCTTCCAGCTCGGGTAGGCCCATCCGGATGTTCCAGCGAACAGTTGTGACATTTGCTTGATCGATTCGAAGGCGTAGGCGGCCCGTTCCATGGCGCCGGGCCACACTGGCTGCCGATTATACTTTGCGCCGTTTTCCTCTGGTTCCGGTTTTGGTGGTGCGAGGCGCGCTTGGCTCTCGCTTTTTGGCTGACTTACCGGGTTGTTCGTCGGCCTTGGCTGCAATCTCAATTCCCTCCGGGGCCCCATGGGCTATCGCTGTTTTCTTCAAATCCGGCAAGCGCTGCTTCAGTTGAAGCAGGGGCTCGAACAGGTCTCCCATTTTTTCGAAGCGGGCAACAGTTTGTTTCGCCTCGAAAACCAGCACGCCGGCATCCTTCTTTTTGAGGGCCCGACCGACCTCGTCCCACGTCACCGGCGTTGATACTGTTGGATGCTCGCGGGCGCGCAAAGAGTAAACGGAAACTGTGGTCTTGTGCTCGTCGTTCTGGCTCCAGTCGACGAAGACCTTGCCAGTGCGGATTTGCTTGCTCATCTCTGAGACGACCTCGGCGGGGTGATCGGCCTGCAGCAATTGCGCGAGAGCGTGCGAAAAGAGCTTGGTCGCGTCGTAAGTAGTCGGAGTGTTCAACGGAACGTAAATCTGCAGTCCCTTGGAACCGGAAGTCTTCGGAAAACTCTGGAGGCCGAAGTGATCGAAGATCTCGCGCAGCCAGAACGCGACCTGGCAACATTGAATAATGTTGGCGGGCGGACCGGGATCGAGGTCGAACACCATTTCGGTGGGGCACTCGTAGTTTTCGGCCAAAGCCAGCGACGGATGAAGCTCCAGCGCCGCCAGGTTTGCCAGCCACACCAGGGTCGCCAGATCGTCCGCCAGAATGTAATTCACGTTGCGGCGATTGTGCCCGCTCCAGATGGGGGCGGTCTTCACCCAGTCCGGCTTGTGCATGGGCGCGTTCTTCTCGAAAAACGGCTCGCCGTCGACGCCGTCGGGATAACGCTTGCGGGTCAGGGCACGGCCCTTGAGGTGGGGCAGGAGCGCGGGCGCGATCCGCACGTAGTAGTCGATGACATCCTTCTTAGTGAACCCGGCAGCAGGATAGAGGACCTTTTCGAGGTTGGTGAGCTTGAGGTCCCGGCCCTGGACTTCCACGACTGAATCGGTCACGTGCGCTCCGTCCTGTCATTGTGCAACAAAACGGGGCAGAGCGCCTGCCGGGGGAAGGCTGTAGGAGCGTTTTGGCGGGCGGCATGCTGGGTGGGGCTTCTAGTGCGGAACGCAGGATCCCACGGCGACCGGCGGTGTGCCTGGGGGAGATCGATCCGTCCGCTGGTGAAGGCGCGGGTGAGCGGGATGACGCAGCTATAAGAGAGTCGGAAAATTGGTCGGGAACGGAAGCGGCGGTTTGACAATCCGCCTCTGGCCCGACTACCTTCAAACTTCTGCCCTGCAACCCCGTCCAACAGTGGAGGCTGAGTTCCTCGCCGCTGGTTTGACAACTCGAAGCGTTACTTCGGAGGCTTGATGATCGCCCGTCGCATGCAACAGCGCGCCATCCTTATAATCCTGGTTCTTTTGACGCTGACAACAGTGGTTGCGGCGCAGGACGTAGCGTCTTTTGAAAAGCGCATCACCGTGAAGAAACTGCCTAACGGGCTCACGATTTTGATCTGTGAGCGCCCGGAAGCCCCGGTCTTTTCATTCTTCACCATGGTCGACGCGGGGTCGGCGCAGGATCCCGAGCGCGAAACTGGTCTCGCGCACATGTTCGAACACATGGCGTTCAAGGGCACCGACAAGATCGGGACGACCAATTACGCCGCCGAGAAGCCGGCCTTAGCCAAGGTCGAGGCGGCTTATGAGGCGTACATCGCCGAGCGCGATAAAACGGTTGGGCAGGACGCGGCCAAACTGAAGGAACTGGAGAAAGCCTGGAAAGACGCGACCGCCGCGGCGGATAAGTATGTTGTCGGCAATGAATTCGGAAAGATCATTGAGCAGAACGGCGGCGAAGGCCTGAATGCATTCACGAATTACGACGAGACCGGATATCACTATTCCCTGCCGGAAAACCGGCTGGAACTTTGGGCGTACCTGGAGTCGGAGCGCTTTCTGCATCCGGTGATGCGCGAGTTCTACAAGGAGCGCAACGTCGTCATCGAAGAGCGCCGCCTGCGCACGGACAGCAACCCGATTGGGCGTTTGCTTGAGCAATTCAATGCCGCTGCCTTCGAGGCGCACCCTTATCACCGTCCCACTATCGGGTGGTTGTCAGACTTGAATTCGTTTTCCGCCACCGACGCGCAGAAATTCTTCGATCATTACTACGTGCCGTCGAACATGGTCATCGCGGTAGCGGGAGATGTGAAGGCGGCGCAGGCGATGCCGATCCTGGAGAAATATTTCAGCCAGTTGCCGGGGCATCCCAAGCCAGACGAGACCACGACGACCGAGCCCGCGCAGCATTCCGAACGCAGCGTGGTTCTGAAAGAGCGGACGCAGCCGCTTTATCTGGAGGGCTACCACCGCCCGGATTACCGAAGTAAAGACGATGCGGTATTCGACGCGATCACCGACCTGATGTCGGAGGGCCGGACTTCGCGGCTTTATCGCGCGCTGGTACGCGACAAAAAAGTCGCATCGTTCTCGGCCGGATTTACCGGTTTGCCCGGAACTAAATATCCGCACCTGTTCGCGTTCTATGCGTTCCCACTGCCGGGACACACACCGCAGGATGTGGCCGACGCGATCCATGTCGAGATTGACCGGCTGAAGAAAGAAGATATTTCGGACGACGAGCTCAAGATGATCAAAACGCGGGCCAAAGCGAATCTGATCCGGGGCCTCTCCGACAATCAAGGTCTCGCGATTCAACTCGCCACTTACCAGACGCGGTATGGAGACTGGCGGGAACTGTTCCGCTCGGTCGACCGGATCGACGGGGTCACGAAGGCGGATATCCGGCGCATCGCGAACGAGATCTTCGTCGACACCAACCGCACTGTGGGCATTATCGAGACACGAGCGGGCGGAGCGCCTCCCGGCGAGGGCAAAGAGCCGCCTGCCGATAGCGGCCCGCAAGGAGGTGGACAATGAAAACACTCCGTTCAGCCGCAAAACCGGTGCTGTTTCTCGCATTTCTGATTCTCTTTACGAGCGCGGTGCCGCGGGTCGCAGCGCAGGCCGCACCGGCCAAGGCGCCGTGGAAGCAGCTCCCCGTACCTCCTCTTCATTCTTTCAAGCCGGAGCAACCGAAGCGCATTGAACTCTCCAACGGCATGGTGATTTTCCTGCAGGAAGATCACGAGTTGCCGCTGATAGACGGAACGGCGCGCATTCGTGGGGGCTCGATCAATGAACCTTCCGAGAAGACTGGACTGGTCGATCTTTACGGCGAAGTCTGGCGCACGGGCGGCACGAAGTCGCAAACCGGCGATCAGTTGGATGACTTTCTCGAAGTCCGCGCGGCCAAGGTAGAAACCGGGGGCAGCGACGATTCGACGACCATCAGTTTCTCGTGCCTGAAGGGCGACGTCGACGATGTGTTCAAAGTCTTCCAGGATTTGCTGCAGAATCCGGAGTTCCGCGCCGACAAGCTAGACATCGCACAGAAGCAGGAGAACGACTCCATTTCGCGGCGTAACGACCAGGTGGGAGCGATTGCGCGGCGCGAAGCCGCGAAGCTTGGCTATGGCGCCGACAATCCTTACACGCGCGAGCCTGAATATGCGACGGTGGCCGCGGTTACCCGGCAGGATCTTGTGGACTGGCACGGGAAGTTTGTTCACCCCAACAACATCATCCTGGGCATCAGCGGAGATTTCGACTCCGCGGCGATGGAGAGCCGCCTGCGCGCGGCCTTCGAATCGTGGCCGAAAGGTCCCGCGGCTCCGAAGAACGACGTGGCGTACCACCCTGCCAAACCAGGCTACTACCTGATTCCGAAAGATGACGTGAACCAGAGCAACATCCGGATGGTCACCCTCGGCACGACGCGCGACAATCCCGACTACTACGCCATCAGCGTGTTCAACGAAGCATTTGGCGGCGGATTCTCATCGCGGCTGTTCAACGACATCCGCACCAAGCGCGGCCTGGCTTATGGTGTGGGCGGAGGCATTGGCACGAACTTCGGGCATCCTGGACTGTTGCAGATTTCGATTGGCACGAAGAGCCAAAGCACGATCGAGTCGATTCAGGCTGCCGGCGAGGACATTGACGACCTCGCGAAAAAACCGATCACCGAGGAGGAGATCCAGCGGGCAAAGGACGCGATTCTCAACGCCTTCGTCTTCCGCCTCGACTCACCCGATAAGATTCTCGCCGAACGAATGACCTACGAGTACTACGGCTATCCGGCTGACTGGCTCGACAAGTACCAGGCGGAAATTAAGAAGGTTACGGCGGCTGATGTGAATCGGGTCGCCACCAAGTACATGCACAAGGATCAGCTAGCGGTACTGGTCGTGGGCAACACGAAAGAGTTCGATAAGCCGCTCTCCTCTCTGGGCCCGGTGAAGGAGATCGACATCTCGATTCCAGCCGCGCCTGGCGGTAAAGAAGAAGAAAAGCCGGCTGCGTCGAATCCCGAGGGCAAAGCGCTGGCGGGGAAAGTGGCCACGGCGATGGGAGGATTGGCGAAGCTTCAATCGATCAAGTCCATGCACGTGAGCGTTGCCGAGAGCGACTCGGGCGGTCCATCTTCGGACGCAGACGTGATCCTGGCATTTCCCGACCGGATGCATGTGGAGATGCAGATTCCGCAGGGCACGTTGACGATCGTGGCCTCGCCCGAGGCGGCGTTCATGTCGCTACCGGGCATGGGAACGAGAAGCATGCCGCCGGCACAGAAAGACGAGATGCTGGCGCAATTGCATCACGATCTTATCTATGTGGCGCAGCATGCGGATGATCCCACGTTCACGTTCGCGGCGACGGGCACGGAAAAAGTTGGAGACGTAGATGCCGCCATTGTGGATATTGGCGGTGCGATTCCCTGGCTGCGGTGGTACGTCGATCCGAGCAACGGCCATGTGCTTCGCGAGAAGTACAGAGGGATGGGGCAATCGGGCCCGTTCGATGGAGAGAGTGATTTAGCGGACTGGCGCACAGCCGACGGATTGACGATGCCGTATCAGCACCAGAACAAGCAGAATGGGCAGCAGACGAGCACGGCGGAGTACAAGAAGATCGAGATCAATCCGACGGTTGATCCGAAGATCTTTGCCAAGCCTGCGGAGCAGAAACCGGCGCAATAATTGGGGTTGGCCTTAGTGTGGTGCTGCCATCACTCAAGCACTGTTCGAATGCTCCGCTCATCGCGCTAAAAAGTCGCGATCGGAAATAATTCTGGATTCCTATGTCCCGGGTTTACCGGTTCTCTACTTCCACCACGAAGTTGTAGGTATTTGTGTCGCCGGGCTTTGAATTCCAACTGCCTTCGGCGGCGAGGCGGAACGTGGTGCCATGATCGAAACGATAATCGATCTTTGCGCCGGCCCCGCTTCGGATGTTGTGGGCGGACGCCATCGAGTTTGGAAATCCTTGCGAGGGTAGCGATGGGCCTTCGGGGTACAGATCCAAAGATACTTCGGAGAGTCCCCCGCCGGCTGTGATCGTAATGTGCAGCACGCCTCCGGTATTGAAGCGGGAGCAATCCAGGGTGGTGACGGCGTAACTGTGTTTGCCACGGCCGGGCGCAATGACGGTTCCCTGTCCTGAAGAAGTGGTTCCGGGGATTAAGTGAATGACGACGTCCGCGGGCGCGGAGAAGTCGTCGCTGGTGACCATCTTCGCCGCGGTGGCGCCAGTTTTCTGCTTGCGATTTTCACGCGCGGCGTCGGCCAGCGATTGTGCATTACAGATCGTAGCGCCCAGCAACAGTGCGGAGGATAGGACTAGAGCCGATCGGTGCATGTCAAGAACCCCTGTTCGCGCGGTTGAATCTCTTCTATTACGTTCAGCTTTGGCCCGTGCCCGGCCGTGTGAACGTCCGATAAGTTTCAACGGCGCGTCAGCAATGAGAATCGAGACGATAGTGTTACACGGCTTTTTCGCGGGCGATTGGTTACCGATGTTCACGACCTGTCTGGCTTTCGCAGTGCGCACGCAAGGCAACTGAGGGGTTGAGTGGACCGCTTTAAATAAATTGGCGTTCTGACTCAAACGGTGCTGGTTGCGCGCCTCTGGTAGTCACCGAAATGCGAGCGGGCGATTTTCTCCTTCTGGGAACCTTCACCATTCCCGAAACCCGGTCAGTGCAAAAGAGCGAAACGTGGAAGGATGATAGTGTGATGGTTACCTGAAGCCTCGGACTTTGACCATCTCGGAAGGAGAATTCTCAGATGAAACGGATGGCGCTTGCCAACCTGTTCGGAATGATCCTAGTGCTGGCGTCATGTGGTGGAAGCAAGATGCCATCGACGATCAATGGCCACTGGGCCGCGACGCTTCAGAACAGTGACGGAACGGGAGCTTTTGGTTTTACGGCGCAGCTAACGCAAAACAGCGGAGGGAGCGTAGCTGTCTCAAACTTCGTTCTCAGCTCGTCGGGCTCATGCTTCACCAGCCAGACGGTAGAGACTGCGACTTTTTCTGCCACGGGGAACTTGAGTGGGCCGTTTGGCATGACTATCACCTCTCAGGGTAGTCAGAGCAGCGTGTTGACGATCCAAGGAAGTTTGTCGAGCAATAATGCAAGCGAGAGCATCACTGGCACATGGACTTTGAGTGGCGCGTCGGGTTGCAGCGGACGCGGAACATTTGTGATGAACCCGCTTCCACCGGTTTAGCACCGCCGCCGCTCAAGACTGATCCCAATTACGTTTTACTCCTCGAGTAACTCTCTCTTCCCGCGCCTCGGTACTGTGATTCCGACTTGATCATACAAACCGGGATACAATGCCGCAGGCAAGAAACACATGAAGAGCGCCCTAAGATGGTTTCTCCCGTGGCTGGTTTTATTCCCGTGTTCCTCTGTAGCGCAGGTCGCCGGGGAGCCTTCCCGGCCGATCGTTGATTCCGTCTGCCTCGATGAAATCCTGATTAGCACACCTCAACCGTACAAACCGGAAGAAATTGATGCTGCGAAGCGCAAGGCCGATAGTGCTCGGGAAGCGATCCGGCAGGGGGCCGATTTCGGGGACCTCGCCAAGAAGTACTCGGACGGCCCCACAGCTCCCCGTGGCGGCATATTAGGGAGATTCAAGCGAGGACAGCTTTCTAAGAGCATCGAAGATACGGTCTTCGCGATGAAGACAGGCGATGTTTCCGACGTCATCCGGACGAAACAGGGATTTGCCATCTTGAAAGTAGATGACTGCGGCGCGCAGACTAGTTCAACCGAAACCCGGGATCAAGCACCGAGTAACTCGGAGTCCGGAGGAAAGGGCTTCGGGGCCGTGGAGATTCTGAGCGACACGCACGGAGTGGACCTGGGTCCATATCTGAAGGATGCTCTCGAACAGATCAGTAGAAATTGGTATCGCGAAATTTCGCAAAGCGCCGAGACAAAAAAAGGGAAACTCGCGATTGAATTTGCGATCAATCGGGACGGCGGCCTAGCAGCGATGAAATTGGTGGCGGTATCAGGCGATGCGGAGTTGGATCGTGCCGCGTGGGCCGGCATCAGGGCCTGTGATCCCTTCAAACCATTGCCCGAAAAATTTGACGGGCAATCCCTGGCATTGCGGTTGCGCTTCTATTACAACCCGAACAAGAGCGACTTGAAACCGTAAAGTCAACCCTTCAGTGGCTCCGCACAAGTAAAAGGCGATTTGCATCCGGCAGGTTTAGGCACGGCCTGTTAGACCTTTCTGGTCCCCCGTCTCAGGTACATCAGTAACTTTCTCGGCTTCGGTCCGTCGGCTAACCTCAGCCGAGAATACCGGGGAAAGGACTTTGCCATGGGTAAGAGTTTCTGGATTGGGGCGATCGCAGTGGCGGCGCTGTTCTTTTGGGGCGTGCAGTACGTCGTAAGCCCGAACAGTGGCGAAGTAGAATTTCAGAAGATGCTGGAAGCGATGAAGCAGGTGAAAAGCTTCCGCGGCACTTATGTCGGGAGCACGGCTTCGACGCAGCATTCGGAACGGCTCTGGGAGGTTGATTGCAACCGGGGCGTGGTTCACAAACAATCGAAGGAATTGCAAATCGGCACCGATTCCAAGGAAGTGACCGAAGATCAGTTCTATGTGGGCAGCGACCAGCTGTACACACCGAGCAGCGATGGATCGTGGCAGAAGTCTAAATATCAATCGGCGGTCTATTCCGCCGCCTGGTATTGCGACAACATTGCGCAAGGAACCGTCCGCGACTTGCTGCCCGATGCCAGGGCGCTACTGCGGAGCGCGACTTTCGCAAAAGGCGACAAGAAAACCGTGCATGGCGTCCGCTGCCGGGACTGGAACTTCACCAATCACTCGCGTAATTCGGGCCAGCAAGGTTCGATTTGCATTGGATTGGACGATCATCTGCCCTACGAGATGATCGTGGAGAACACGGGTCAGTATTCCTACAGCGATTTCAACCGGCTGCAATTTGACGCACCGAAAGCCGTGCTGCAGGCGGTCAGCTCGACTGGCGGATCGAACTGAGCCGGGTTCCGCCAGCGAATCGGAAATAGCAATCGTAGGGCGCTGAGCCACACATCTTTATCGTTATCCTTGCCAGCCGCGCCATGTCTGGCGCGGCACATTCCCTTTCCGGACCGTTGAAGCCCAAGCTTTACTCATCGCCTGTGGAGCTTTTGAGCGTAGTGTGTCGTCGGCAATGAAGACTACTGGAGTAGAATCGCGACGTCTGCCACTCCGGTCTGCAATATCGGGCCACAACTTCCGAGAGGAGACTTCCAGATGGCTTCGCTGTCCGATGCCCTAGTCCAGCAGCTGCTCGGTGGTCGATATGTCGCATCATTTGCCACGCACAACCCGAACGGTTCCATCCACATGGTTGCCGTATGGTTCTGGTACGACGGGACCGACGTTTACGTTGCGACTTCGTCGCGCAGCCGCAAGGCGCAGAATCTGCAGGGAAACCCGTCCGTCTCGCTGATGATCGATTCGCGGGACGTGGCCGCCTCCTGCGGAGTCACCATTGCGGGCACAGCTCACGTGCTTCGTGGCGCATCTTCGCAGAAATATAACGCGGAAATTCACCGCAAGTATCTGAGCGAGGCCGCGTTGGCAGACCCGAAGGTAGGACCGGTGTTCGCCGCGTGGGACGACATTGCGTTTCGAATCGCACCCACCTCAGTCATCGTTTGGGATATGAGGCAAGCCGACCAACAGGTCTTCGGCGGGTCATTCAAGAACAATCCTTCCTACCTGTTGCCTGTGGAACCGTGATTGGGTTATTTGTCCATGGTGCGGGCCGCTGCTCAGTTCAATCCCTGTTTGGACAACTTGGCTTGGGTCCCGCGACATCCAGGCTAGTGCTGGCATTGGGGAGCTTTTGCCAGAGGAGGGAAAATGAAGGCCATCGCCGTCGTACTTCTCTTCGGAACCATCGTGTTTGCGCAGGACGGTCCTTCTCCGGGGAATGCAGCCCCGGGTTGCGGGCCTGCCTCGATCAAGTTCGAGGTGAAAGCCGATAAATCACCGCATGCGCTTGTGCAGACGCCGGCGGGCCAGGCGATGGTTTACTTCGTTGAAGATGACACGGAGTTTGAATCGAATCCAAAACCGACGACACGCATTGGAGTGGATGGTACGTGGGTAGGAGCGAATCACGGCAATTCATATTTTTCCTTTGCGGTGGCGCCGGGCGTGCATCACTTGTGCGCAAGCTGGCAGTCGCGGACGATCATTGGCGCGCACGATACCAGCGCAGCCGCACATTTCACTGCAGAGGCGGGACAGGTGTATTACTTCCGCGTGAAGAATAAGTGGTTACGCGAGCATGCCTCCAGCCACGTGGACCTGTCGCCGGTCGACAGCGACGAAGGACAGCTTCTGGCCAGCCGGCGCGTGCTGAGCGTCTCGCGCCCCAAATAATTCAAACAACGATTCAAGTGTTGGATCATCCACCGGCAGCAGCGGCAAGTTTGCGCTCGACCGTCCCGAGAAGCTCACCGATGCTAGCGGAGGTTTAGATCGGCGTGGTGGGCAAAGCTGGAGAGGGCGACCTGGTCGTCGCCTGGAATGTAGAAGCCGAATTTACCCTGGCTGAGATTGGTGCCGGGCTGCGTCCAGCGGTCGACGATGGTCCAGCTGTCGCCGTGCTTCACCTGGTGAACGATCTCGGTGGCGCTCACGCGGATGTGAAGCGTCCGAAAACTTTTCTTGTCGCCTTTGTCGGGAACAATCACCGCTTCACTCTTCTGCCCGTTGCGCACGACGGTGCGGTAGAAGTTATTGTCGTCCATCTGGAACAGGACATAGTTCTTGGCATCAGTGTAGTTGAGCACCCACTGTAAAAGGTGGCCTTTGGCGATCATTCCAGAGAAGACAAAGGTGCCCGCGGACGGCGCGACGCCGTAAAGAACGAAGTCTCCGCCCTTGCGGAAGAAAGAATCTTTTTCATGCTTCCAGGCACCTGGGTCTTCCCAGTTCGACATTCCGGTAGGAGCGAGAGAAAGATTTAGAGTGCGGGATTGCCCGCCGGAGATCTCAAGGGCGGACGAACTTGAGAATCCGTCGGGGGTGCGTGCGGTCAGCGTATAGGTGCCCGCAGGGAGATTGAGCGGCGTCCCGCTGGTAACGATTTTGAGCAGGTTCCCTTTCACAATCGCGACTTTGGCGTCCGCGGGTGCGAAGGTGATGGTCAATTCGCTGGGAGCAGCTTCGAGCGCGGTATCGGCGGCCGCGAGCGAGATGGTTTCGCCCACGACGAAGTGTTTGCGGAACTGCCGCGGCTTGAACCGATCTTTACGTAGTTCGATGGAGTGGTCTCCGGGAGCGACGGTTGAGACTGAGAGCGTTCCATCGGGCTGAATGACACCGACAGAGGATTGATCGACCAAAACGGTGCTTCCCGGCGTGGCTCCTTGGATGGTTAGAGAGGCCAGCCGGGGCAGTGGCTGCAGATTGAAGACGAGCCGGGTTTCTTCGCCTTTGCGAACGCGAATCTTTTGCTGCGGAGGATCCTGGAAACCACTCTTTGAGACCTGGATTATGTAGTCCTTGAGCTCAAGATTCGGCAAGCGCAATTGGCCAGCCTGCGTAAGTTGGCGTTGAGGTTTTCCGTTGAGCAGGACTTCCGCTCCGTCCTGGCCGGCAACGATGACGAGCGATCCCAGGTTGCGGGCGGGCTCTGCGGGCGGCTGAATATCGCGCGGCGCTTTTGCTGCTTCCGATGCAACGGGCGATGTTGATTCGTCCTTGGGTGCGGGAGTTGGCGGCGGTTGGGGGGCAGGCGCCGGCACAAGGGCGTTTTCTGCCGGAGATGACGTGGGCGGAGTTGATGCAACTGGCGCCGAAGCTGCTGGAACCGTTGCGGCCGGAGCGGGCACGGGAACTTTGGCTGCAGGGGCCGCATGGTTTCGCGCGAGGAAAAACATGCCTGCGACGAGGACGATCGCTGCCGCCGAGGATGCGAGCATCAGCGTCGTAGCGTTCCACCTAGTGGGCTCTTCCGACCGGGATGATGGTGCTGTCGCTGATGGTGGTGTTGGAGGTTCGGTCAGTAGCTTCGGCGCAGGCTCGGCACGATGAGCTTCGACCTGCGAGGCGACAATTGGCGGAACATCGTTTTTAGAAACCGTGTTTTTAGAAACCGTGGCTGAAACTTTGGCCGGCACAACGTTAGTCAAAGGAACTTTGGCGGGCGCTGCTGCAGCGGCTGACGCGGCGTTTGCCAGCGACTTGGCCTCCGGCACATCGGTGGCGATTTGAGCCTGGCTCGGCGCTGGGATCGATGGAGACTGGCCTGCCGGCTTCGGGCTGATGTTGTCCGAAGATGGTTTGGGGGCGCTCGCCCGCGGAACGTGGAAAATGATGGGCGCGCCTTTGGGCACGTTCGAACTGCCCGGGTTCATCAGGCCTAGCCGCTGCAAAAGACTGTTGGCGATCGAGAGGAATTCGCCATCCGTCCAATACTTGGCGGCGGTCGCCTGGATGCGTTCGGCTAGCGCTTGCCTAGCGGCATCGTCGGCAGCTGCAACGATTTCGAGCTCCATACGGCGCAGTTCTTTCAAATCCTGGCGCCGGGCCTGCCGGCGCCGGGCTCCCTGGTCGCGCTGGATCGCATCCTGAATCTGCAGCAGCTTGGAATCGTCGGGATGAACCGCCAATCCCTCCGCCACCCACGCCAATGCCGAGAAAAGATCGCCGGCGGATTGCAGCTTGCGCGCTTTGGCAACCCAGTCGTCGACTGAGATGGTGGGCTTCAGGTCGGCAATCAGGTTGCGGATGGTTTTGGCCGTGGGATGCGCAGGATTCAAAGCGAGCGCCTGATTGCTGAGTTTCTCGGCCTCGAGCCAATCGGTTTCAACCATGGAATGCGCGTGTTCGACCAGCGCATTTGCCAGGATGGAGCGTGCGAGGGAATTGTTCTTGTCGAGATCGTAGGCTTTTCGGAGCAACTGGATCGCATCAGCAGACTTCTGCTGCGCGAACAACTCCTGGCTTTCGGTGATCAGGCGGTTGGCGTCGGCGTTGCGCTTGAATCCGTCGTGAGCGAGTTTCTCCAGGCCGGCCAGTTCCGCGTCATTGGGATATTCGGCGGCTGAGCTTCGCAACAGTTCCAGCGCACGAGAGTAGTCGCCGGAGCGCAGGCAGAGGTTGATCTGCTCGACGATCCGCGTTTTGGATTCGGCGCTGGTTTGCTGTGCTTTCGCCAAACGTTCTTGCCTTGCAACCGAATATCGACTGAAAACGAGGCAGGCGCCGCATACTGCCGAGCCCCGAACGAATTCAAACCGCAGCCGGACGAGCGAGCGCAAACCTCTCCGCCCGGACAAGCCCGGTCGAAAATGCCGCACCGGAACGCGCCCTTCGTAGAAGGAAGCGAGGCGGGGTCTGGCATCTTTTGGGGGAGTCCCGGGACCAGTGTACGGCGAAGGAGGGTGAGGGTAAGAGTGACCGTCGTAACCTAGGTTTCAGCCGCCGATTCTCATCATCTTCTCATCAGCCTCTCATCTTTCGCCCTTCCAGACACCCTAGACTCACGTGTGTCTGCTACCCATGCAGAAATACAAAACGTGGAGAAACAACAATGTCAGACAAGAGGGCTCCCTCTTACACCAGCTATGGGATGTCGAGAGCTCCCTCTCAACTCTCAAACGGGCTCACTTCGAGGGTGAACGAGGCGAGCATGACCGCGGCCAGAAATGTCAGTGCTTGGTTAATGCTTCGCTGGAAGGCTTTTCACGAAATCGTTGATCTGGGAAATCACTTCTTCTTCGTTCGACAGGAATATGAAGTGGGTTCCGTTGGGAATGGCGACCACCTTGGCGTGGGGTTGTTCCCGAACGATCGCCATCTGGGCTGCAATCCGACTTGTTCCTGAGGCTCGATACGCCGCGAGTTTTTCGGGATCGGTCGTCTGACTTGGATAAGGAAGTGAAGGGTAAGAAAAGATCGCCAGAAGGGGCGTATCGATCGAGTGGAAACGTTCTTCTCCGAGCATGATCGATTGTGCTACGCGCCCGATCCCAAGAAACTCGCCGACCTTCCCGTCCTCGCCGACGCGATGCATCTGGCGCACCTCCGACTCGGGGATGATGCCGCCGTAGTAGCCCTTCATGTAAGCCTGGTATGCAGAAATGCTGGCAAGGTCACTGGCTTGCGGAGCGGGGCCGGTTGCGCCTTCCACTTCAGCGCGAAGTTCGGCAAGGTTCGCTTGAAAAAGCGCCATGTCGATCAATGTCTTCGATATGATGCCATCATCGAAGAGGTCGTCCTGCAGTGCCGCGAGGTCGTCTCTGAGCTGCGCCAAGGCTGGTACATAGTCGCCATGCTTGGGATTATAAAAAGCGAACGTGCCCGCGGCATCCAGATAGACAAGCGCAGCAGCGCGCCCGGGATGGTAGGTGGAGACAGCGCTGAGTTCCTCTCCGGCAATCGAATGTCCGACGAGAACAGGATCAGCAATGTGCAAGGCATCAAGAACCGCGACGACATCGCCTCCGAGCTGCTTCGCGTCGTAACCCGTTTGCGGCACGGAGGACTTGCCAAAACCGCGTCGCGTAATCCCGATGACGTGATCATGCTGTGCGAGTTTCGGACCTAAGCTGTCGAACACGTGAGCGGTGCACCCGAGCCCTGCGAGAAGTACGAGGTTGCGCCCGGTGCCTCCCCAGTCGAGGACTTCGAGCTTCACGCCTGGCTGAACCTCGACGAATTGCGTGTGGACCGCCGTCTCGCCCAAAGGCGTGGGAGTATTCTGGGCAAAAGCTGCGCAGGTTAGAAGGGCAAAGACAGCCAACCGGATTTGTTGTTTCATTGCCACACCCTCGCCTTGGTGTCGGGAAATCCTATCGCAACGGACTCAATGGTCGCTTAGAAGCTAAGCGGAGGATGAGGTTTGTATAGCCGGCGAAAAATCTCAATTGCGTTCCTCATGCACCCTCCCGCGAGAGAGTACGATGTTAGGGATGCGAGAAGACGAAAAATCAGCGGGCAAACCCGTCGCCATCGACCACAATGCGATCAGCGCCTCGCCGACAGAACCTGCATTCGTTGCACCTCCCAAGGGAGCGCCTGTGTATCACGGGTTCGTTGTCCTCGAAGACGTAAGCGTCGAGGGATTTACTTTCGGTGCGATCACGGATTTCGAGGCCGAGCCGTGCGATGTTGGAGATGCCTTTGTCGTTGCACCAGATGGCAGCCGCGCGGGCCTCGTTTGGGAGGTCTCCGCGACAAAGAGCTTCGAAGAGATCCGACCTTTCGAACGAAACCGGTGGGGCGTTTGGGCAGTTTCGTTCTTGCATCCGATGACGGACCGCGCAAACGCCCGTAAGAATTTGCTTTGCGTGTTACCTGAGTTGAAAGCTCGTTGGAAAGAATGGCTGCAGTGGCGTTCTCGTTCAGAGTTGGACCGGCTGTCGTAGCATCCCCATTTTCAGTAAAATCCGCGAAAATCTGAGAGCATGGTTACAATTAAAACCAATTCCATGTCGAAACCTACTCAGCCAGTGAATCGGATAGTGTTCTTCGTGCTTGCATGTTGCGTAGCCGCTTGGCTGGCGACGCCCTTAGTTGCCCAAGAGCCCACACGACCTCCCATCACAGGCATCGCGCACGTGCGCGTCTACGTTACCGACCTTCGCAAGTCCACGGATTTTTACAGCCGGATGCTCGGCTTGCCGATGCGAAGCGGCGGCTGCACGGGCATGATGCGCCACTGCTTCATCCTCAACGATCACCAGCAGGTTCTTTTAGCGGAAGCGCCTGCGGCTCGACCTGCGAACTTTCTTTCCGAAATCGCATTCGCCACGTCGGACATTAATCGGATGCGCGCTTACCTCATCGCTCACAACGTCGCAGCCGGACCTATCTCGCGGGACATTAACTCCGTCGCGTATTTCTCGCTTCACGACCCTGAAGGAAATAATCTCGCCTTCGTGCAGTTTCATCCTCTTACCGGCTCGGTGGCCCCGACCGGAAAGCTCAGCGGGAGAATGCTACACGCTGGCTTCATCGTTAAAGATCGCGCGGCCGAAGATCGTTTCTACAGGGACCTGCTCGGCTTTCGCATGTACTGGCACGGCGGTTTCAAGGATTCCGGCGACGACTGGTGGGAGATTCAGGTGCCCGACGGCAGCGACTGGATCGAGTACATGCTCAACATTCCCGCCACGGCCGACGCCAAAGAGCGCGGCGTGCAAAATCATTTCTCAGTTGGTGTTGAGAAGATTCAATCCGCGGTGAGCCAGTTGCATCAGAACGGGGTAGAAAAATTTGATGGGCCGGAGATTGGACGCGACGGCAAGTGGAGCCTGGACGTCTACGACCCCGACGACACGCGTGTCGAAGTCATGGAATTTACGCCCGCCAAGGATCCCTGCTGCCATCCATATACCGCTGATCACCCGAAGCCGTAGATGAAGGCATAGCGCCAAGGATCCAAAGTTGATTCGCCGGGAGGTCCCTCATGCTGTGGTTCTACGACTCCTTCTTCCCCGTCCTCTGGATCGCCTTTATTGTCTACTGGCGGATTAAAGCCGCCGATACGAAAGCCACCCAGCGGCTCGAATCCGTCGCTTCGCGCCTCCTGCGCCTGGTCACTTTCCTGTTGGCGATCGTTCTGCTCTCGACGACCCGCATCCCGCTGCCTTGGCTTTATCTTCAGCTCTGGGCGTCTGGGCTTTGGTCCTTCTGGCTGGGAGCTGCCGTCATGATCGCAGGCCTTTTGTTTGCCGTCTGGGCACGAGAGCACTTGGGTCGGAACTGGAGCCACGCGGTCACGATTAAACAAGGACATGAGTTGATCACCACGGGGCCCTACGCCGTGGTCCGCCACCCAATTTACACGGGCATGTTAGCTGGGCTTCTGGGCACCGCGATCGCGCTCTCCCAAGTGCGAGGATTTGTGGCTTTCATCCTTCTCTTTGTCATGTTCTGGATCAAGCTCCGCAAGGAAGAGGAATTTATGCGCTCCCAGTTTGGGGAAACCTACGCCAACTACGCCAATCAAACGGCAGCGTTGGTGCCATATCTATTCTGACCGCTTGTGCTGTTAAATTGGCGGAAGGGATGCTGATTGCACGCCATGTCTGCGTTCTTGTTTAATTCTTGTCCACGCCGTTTCCGTTGCGACCCGTCTGCGCTCGGGTTGTGCAGGCCTTGAGAAGGGAGTTTCGATGCGCTGGTACCACTATGTGTCGTACTTCTTCGGTGGTGCATTCCTCACAAATGCACTGCCCCATCTCGGCAATGGAATCTCCGGACATGCGTTCCAGAGTCCGTTTGCGTCACCGCCTGGCGTGGGATTGTCCTCCGCAATGGTCAATGTTCTCTGGGGATTCTTCAACATTGCCGTGGGTTACCTGCTGGTGTGTCGCGTGGGTGCCTTCAATTTGCGTCAGACCCGGCACGCCCTTATCTTCGGGGCGGGCATCTTGATCATGTCGATCATGCTGGCTCACTCATTCGCACGTTTCCACGGAGGCCTGTGAAGTAGATCTCCGCGGGTAAGCTCAAAACCTCTCCGTCCCAAGAGCGATCGTTGGCCGCGCCGAGGCTACTCTTGCAGTTCGCTCTCTTCCGGTGCGTCGGTGGGACTCGCGAATTCCATACGATAGCCGTCAGGATCGCTAACCGGCACAACCCACAAACGGTTGCCCACGAAGGGGCGTTTTGTGGTCTGCACTCCGCGTGACTTGAAGTCGCGGTAAAGGGCGAGAGCGTCTTCACACGTGAAGGACACGGAGACGCCCGTCCCGAGCGTTGCTTTTGGCCGGTCCTGCGGCAAGAACTCCTGGAGCATGATCGCGGCGTCACCAAGTTCAAGCCAGCACCAGCGAATTTTCCCGTGATCGTCGGGAATCCACGAGTTTTTCATTTTGAATCCGAGCCCATCCAGATAGAACCGCAAAGAGGACTCCATGTTCGTGACACCGAAAAACGGTACAGCCTGCTTAACGTTCGTGACGGTCGAACCGATCGCTCCGGTCATAATTTACGCCTGCCAATAATCCTTCGGGTTGAAAGGGACGGTTCAGTCATGTCGAAGTCTGGATTCGTGCCAGGCTTTGATTGCCTCGGCAACTCGTTGCGTGAGCTTCGTTCGGAAGGTAATCCAAGCGGCCAGGCTATACCCAATACCTCCATAGAACGGGGCAGTGAAACGCTGCTGAGTCATGCCCCGCATCATGTCGTAATTGGCGCTGAACGCGAAGAGATCGTCAAAATTGCGGGCATCGGGGATTACAAACCCTCCGCCGAAGTACTGATGAAAGGCAGCATGAAGTGAACTTTGAAAAACCGAAGGAGGCGGGAAGGTCGCGAACTTGTAGGCGAGGATTGCCGTCGGGATAATCCAAACAAGTTCCGCCGTCCTATGTCTGAGTTGGGCGATGGCGAGTCCAAAAAAGAAGGCCGGAACGAAGCTCAATGCGAACAAATGAGAAAACATGAATTGAAAACGGCCCTCCGAGCTATGCATAAAAAGCGAAAGAATGCTGTACGTCCAAGCTGCAAGCCATGGTGTTACGAACTGCACGATGAGGTAGACAGCGGCCATGTCCACAAAGAACCATAGAACTTGCCATCCGTCAGAATGCCTGGCTTGGTTATCTGAGGGTGGCAGTGACGGTCCACCAGCGAATCCAGTCATAACGCTGCCGTTTATACGCTCTGCACCTTGTAAACGCAACGCAGCGGTCACGCTGGCGGGATGGGCCAGTTGTGTTCATTTACCTTGGATGGTTTGAGAGAAATCGCCGTCAAAGGCGACTTCGTGCCGGAAGATGACCCCGGGTTACTCGGAGACGCTGTGCTCTTCGTTTTGGGAGCGGAGGACGCGGTCGACGGAGTAAGGGGCGCGGCGGCTGGGTTCGTGATAGTGGCGAACCTGCATCTCGCCGAGCAGCCCGATGGCCAGCAGGTTCAATCCGCCGAGGAGCAAGCCGAGAGCCGCCATCATCAGCGGTCCATGGGAAGTCATGACCGGAACGTGGCGCAGAAACTTCTCTACGCCGAGCCAAATCACGATCGCCGACCCGGCGAAGATGCTCATCATGCCGAAGGTGCCGAAGAAATGCAGCGGCCGCGACAGGTAGCGCAGCAGGAAGCGGATTGTCAGCAGATCGAAAAACACGCGAAACGTGCGGGAGATGCCATAGTGAGAGGCGCCGCGTTCGCGGTTAATGTTGCGGATGGGCACTTCGCAGATGGTGGCACCGTGCCAGGACGCCAGCGCAGGAATGAAGCGGTGCAGCTCACCATACAGCGGAACCTGTTCGAGAATATCGCGGCGATAAGCCTTGAAGGTCGTGCCGAAATCGTGGATATCGACGCCGCTGATTTTTGCCATCATCCAGTTGGCGATACGGGAGGGCAGGCGGCGCATCCAGAAATTGTCGACGCGGATCTTGCGCCATCCACTCACGATGTCGTATCCGGCGGCAATCTTCTCGAGAAAGAGCGGGATATCCATGGGATCGTGCTGGAGATCGCCGTCCATGGCGATGATGTACTCGCCGCGGGCATGATCGAAGCCGGCTGCGAGACCTGCGGTCTGCCCGAAATTTCGGCGTAGTTTCACCACGGTCACGCGGCTGTCGACCGCGGCAATTTCGCGCAGCATGGCGAAGGTGTGGTCGCTCGACCCGTCATCGACGAGGACGATTTCGAAGCTCTCGCCGTTCGCTTCCATGACCGCTTTCAAGCGGTCGTAGAGGTCGGTGACGTTCTCCTGCTCGTTATGCAGCGGGACCACAATCGAGTACTTTGGCACGATCTTTTGATTATAGCCCAGGGCTTCCATTATGCAGGATTACTTTCCGTGGACGCGGCGCCATCGGGGAGACTGGGCCATGCTGGCTGTCCGAGTGGTGGTTGAGTGGTGGTCGCCGGTGTTTGTCACCTTTTTGGCTTGCTATTCACCGCCGTGAAACCGTAAAGCTTAGGAAATCCAGATAGCCGGCTGTATGCTTAAGCAAGAACAAGAAAGAAGAAAGAATTACATTCTTTTCCCTTTGCGCACTCAGGTAAACCCCTTAAGAATCGGGGTCTAATCCTTTTGGCATTCATTGTGCTGTCATAATTTCGCGCGAACCTTAAGGTGAAGTGTGTATTGTCCTGAACGGTGCTTGCCGCGACAATTGCGGTTTCACTTTTATGCTGCGAAGTGGAGGCGGAGGAGTATCTACGCTAACAGTTTTGCGGCAAACTTCGCACTGCGTTCCCGAATCCTAACATCCAGACTCACACCGTCTTATGGGGACGCTACGAGCATCATTGCTGCGGGCTTTTTACCGGCTGCGCCATCGACTGCTGGGTGTGGCGAGGAATGATCAAATGCGTCTGCTAAGTGCGCGTCTCATCATTTCGCTGATCATCGGGGTCACTCTGGTATCGCTCTGCGCTTCGTATTACCAGGTGGTCATGATGAAGCGCGGGCTACGCCGTGACCTGCAGCATCGCGCCGAAGTGCTGGCGGAAAGCCTGGCAGGCAACGTGGAACACGATCTGGGACGCGACGCCAAGCAATCGTTGCAGAGAACCGTGCAGCACTTTGGCAACCGCGAACACCTATTGGGTATAGCGGTCTACGACGCGCAAGGGAACCCGATTGCAATCACCAAGGGCCTTCAAACTTCCATGGAGAAAGCTCCATGGATCGTGCCGCAGACCATCCGGACGGATCAGGGCGACAACACTTACCTCAAATTCGACGGATTGCCGGTAGAGGTGTACTCCGTGCCGCTGCACCAGGAGACGGAAGTCATTGGAAGCCTGGCGATCGTGCACGATGCCAGTTATATCCACGGCGAAAGCGTACGCATTTGGCGTGAGACCTTCCTGAGCGCGCTGGCACACGTATTTCTGATCGTGCTGATCACGTTGTTGATCGTGCGGTGGAGTATCGCCGGGCCAATTGCGCGGACCGCGCACTGGATGAAAGCGCTTCGCACCGGGCGGCCATCGCCGGCGCGCGTGAAGTTGCCTGACCTGGAGTTATTCCGGCCGCTGGCGCGCGAGGTAGCAACGCTGGCTGCGAGCCTGAACACAGCACGTTCGGCCGCGGAACTGGAAGCACGGCTGCGCGAGTCAGCGGAATCGATATGGACAGCGGACCGCCTCGCCATCCGCGTTCGCGACCGCCTCGAAGATGCGCGGCTGTTCGTGGTATCGAACCGCGAACCGTACACACATGTGCGCCGCGGCAAGTCCATAGAAGTGCAAGTTCCGGCCAGCGGACTGGTTACGGCTCTTGAACCGGTGCTTTGCGCGTGCGGCGGGACCTGGGTTGCACACGGTTCGGGCGATGCGGACCTGGATACCGTCGACCAAAACAGCCGGCTGTCTGTGCCTCCGGATGATCCTCACTACACGCTGCGGCGGGTGTGGCTGACCAAGGAAGAGGAAGAGGGGTATTACTACGGCTTTGCCAACGAGGGTTTGTGGCCTCTCTGCCATATTGCGCACACTCGTCCGCTATTTCGCGCGAGCGATTGGCAGCACTATCACGATGTAAATCAGAAATTCGCCAATGCGCTGCTCGAGGAGATGGAGGACGTCGAGCGTCCGGTCGTGTTGGTGCAGGACTATCATTTCGCGCTTCTGCCGAGGATGATCAAGCAAAAGCGGCCGGACGCGAAAGTGGCGATCTTCTGGCATATTCCGTGGCCGAATCCAGAAGCATTTCGCATCTGTCCGTGGCAGGCTGAACTGGTCGACGGACTCCTGGGTGCCGACCTTGTGGGATTCCACATTCAATCCCACTGCAACAATTTCCTGCATTCGGTGGACCGCGTGGTCGAGTCTCGAATCGATTGGGAGCACTACTCGATACAGCGGCTGGATCACAATACAGCGGTGCGCCCATTCCCGATCAGCGTGGAGTTTTCAGATCCGCAAGGCGAGCGGGACCCGGGTTCGGCCTACGAAGAGCGAGCGAGCCTGCTGAAATCACTCGGAGTCGAAGCCGCCCGGATGGGTGTGGGCGTCGACCGCATCGACTACACGAAGGGAATCCTGGAGAGATTTTTAGCGGTGGAGCGGCTGCTCGAAAAGTATCCACAGTACCAGGGCATTTTTACGTTTGTGCAGATTGGAGCGCCCAGCCGCACGCACATCAAGCGATATCACGATCTGCAGGCGGAGGTTGAAGCGGAAGCCGACCGAATCAATTGGCGCTTCCAGATGGAGCGATGGAAGCCGATCGTGCTGCTCAACCGGCAGCATGACCATAACGAAATCGAGCAATACTACCGTGCCGCCGATCTTTGTCTCGTCACTTCCCTGCACGACGGAATGAACCTCGTGGCCAAGGAATTTGTGGCGACGCGCGAGGACGAACGAGGGGTGCTGATCCTGAGTTGTTTCGCGGGCGCCGCGAATGAGTTGCGGGACGCGCTGCAGGTAAATCCATACGACATCGATCAGACGGCGGAGGCGATTCGCGCCGCGCTCGAGATGGAACCTCACGAAAAACAGATGCGCATGCAGCACATGCGCAAGACCATCCGCGAACACAACGTTTATCGTTGGGCAGCAAGGCTGATCGGTGATCTGTGCGACGTGCGCCTGGACTCGACCGACACCGGCAGCGGCACCTTCCGAGCATCCGCGTCAGCGGGATAGCGACGTTCTGAAACGCCGGAGGCCTTCAGCATCAGCCTCGGCCCCGAAAGCCACCCAAGTCAGTCCGCGGCTGTGTCGACCTGCAATGGAGGCAGGATCGGCAATTCGGGATGCCCGGGGTCACGCCAGAAGACCTGGAAGCACTCGCCAGGCTGCTCGGGCTTCCAGGTCGTCCCATCCTCGTATGCAATCAAGCTGGGGAACAAAGCCCACCCTTGTATTTGCTTGTTCGCGCCCAGCGCATTCGCTTTGTTCTCCAACGCCTGCTCTCGGCCCGGCGGCAGCGGTTGGGATGATTCCCAGGTTGCGTCCATGAAAGGACGTCGAAGATCCTGGGGACCGAGGAAGTATTCCGAAGTCAGGCTTACCTTCCGAATCGGCTTCCCGCTTGAGTTTTGAACGGTGACGGTGAACTTATCCGGAGAACTCCAGAAGTTCCCCGACGACAATTTCACCGGGCACGATCTCATCTGAGGCTTATAGATGGTGAATGTTGCCATCATGCCCGCTTCCATGTGATCGGAAACGTGACAGTGCAACAGCCAGACGCCCGGATTGTCGGCCAGCATGTCGACCGCTTTCGCGGTACCTGGCAGTAATTCCACGACGTCGAGATGGTGCGTGCCGTCGTCCAGCGTCTTGCCATGCCAATGCGGGGAATGAAGTCCAGTTTCGTTTCCAAGGCTCAGCACGTACCAGCGCACTTTCTCACCTTGTTTCGCGATCAGCCCGGGAAGATTACCGAAGATGAATCCGTTGATCGAATAAAAGAGGCCGGCGGGCTGAGCTGCGAGTTCGTCATAGATCACGAACGATGCCACGAATTCCTGATCGACACCTTTCGGGGTGCCATCTGGATTTGCCTTTCCCTTCGCGGTGATGATGATGGGGCCTTCCAAGCCCGCATTCGTCTCCCGAGGCTCATCCGTGTGGCCGTGATACCACCACACAACAGAACTCAATTGGCCGGGCCCAGGACCGCTTCCCGCATCTGCAAACCAGTGATAGGTGAAATGAGCGCCGGCGGTAACGCGAGCTCCAACTGATTGAGGCAGATAAGAGGCGCCTTCATTCTCTTTGTCATAGCGAAGACCATGGGGATGAATACTGTGTGGCATGTGGCCGCGATTGAAAAAGTCGACGATGATCTCATCGCCAACCTCTGCACGAATGATGGGGCCGAGAATCCCCAGCCATGCCGGTTGAGGTTTACGCGTCGAAAAAGTCGCGTCGGTGTATTCGATGAAGCGAGTTTTCGGCCAGCGGGTTTTAGCGTTCCAGGGAGACGGTAGAGGAGCGGCATCGATCAGGTTGCGATTGTTGGGTGCGTAGTCCCAGATCACGTCTTCGGCTGCGATGTAGTAGTGGCGCGTGGCTGCCCGAGCAAAAGGTGAGGCGAAAAGGAGAATCGCTGCACAAAGGAGTCGGCATTTCATCTTTGTAGATGTTCTCATGATGCGCCTGGCAACGAGTTTAAGGCGGAGGTAGCGGTTCGCGGACAGAGGGTCGCGCCGAAAATCATAACTCGAAGAGCGAGGAAGTGGAGGCGCGGGATGGAATTGAACCACCGTATAGGGCTTTGCAGGCCCACCCCTAAGCCGTCTTGGGTACCGCGCCACGAAGATTACTGCACACTACTCCACATAGAGAGTGTAACCGCGAGCGGGGGAAACATCTGCAGGGGTAGAGAGCCGGATCTGAGTCCGACTTGAGCCGAGTATAACTCACCCGACGACGAGTCGCGACGTTTTCCCGCATCCCGGATCACACGAAAGAACATTGAAGCGGTTGTCCTTTAGGTCGTCGGCTTTTCCAGGGAACGTCGGGCAAATCCCAGCTTGCCCTTGGCCACGTCAGTTCCATTTACAGTCGCGAGCACCTCGACGACCGCGAAATCTTCGATAAACTTCAGGACCGTGACATCGATCTCCATACGATCACCGGGGACGACCGGCTTCAGGAAACGCATTTCGTTGATCGATCCGAGGACGAGAAATTCTCCAGGGCGCGTGCCGGTTCCTGTCGATTTTGAAAACAAGATGGAGGCGGCTTGCCCGACGGCTTCGACGATGAGAGTTCCGGGCATGACGGCGTACTCGGGGAAATGCCCAAGGAACTGGATCTCGCTTCCGGTAACGTTCTTGATGGCGTGAATTTTCTTGCCAGGTTCGAGTTCAGTCACGGTATCGACCATGATCATCGGGAAACGCTGCTTGAGGGCAGCCCGGACTTCTTCGAAGGTCATGACGGGTGCGGTCATCGTTCTTTTTCCTCGCTCATGCGCCCCCAACGGCTAAAGCCGATATAGGCGGCCCGAAGACGGCACCGCTGAGGCCGTCCTCTTAACGAACCTCGCCTCTTAACATACCTGGCTCCCTAACGAACTAAATCCCTAGCGCGAGCGGAGGATCATTGCTGTCGCGCGGGGCAGAAACCGCGATCCTTTCGGGACGGCGGCTGCGTCAGACGCGAGACGGCTCACGCGCAATCCCGCCGTTTCAGCCATCTGCAGGGGCCGGCTCTCCCAGTTGTATTCAAAAACGTGGTCGCGTTGTGGCGACTCCAGTGCGGTGCTGAAGAATACCAATCCATCGGGGGTGACACGATGCGCCATTGCCCCAAACAGCGGAGTCGGATCGGTCAAGTGCTCGGCGAGCATCCCGGAAATCACCCCTTGGTATTGGTCGGTATCGCCGTTGGTGCCGAACCTGAGCGCGTCCTTCACTTCAAAGCGTACGCGATTCGCATGGCCGGAAACTCCCAGCAGCTTATTTGCGACGGCAATCGCCGGCGGGCTGATGTCGGAGCCTTCGAATTGCAAGTCAGGGCGCTCCTCGGCGGCGAGCAGGCTCAAAACCCCGTGTCCGCAGGCAAGCTCGAGCACTTTTGCATTTTTCGGCAGGCGGCGAACGAAGTCATCGCGAAACATGGCGATGTGGCTGACCATGGAAGGCCAGAAAGGATAGATCAGGATAGCGGCCCACATGTAGGGAATCATGTAGCCTTCGTGCTCGTAGACGCCCGACATAATTTCCGGCATGCGCTCGGGTGTGTAGTGGCCTTCGCGCTCATAAATGGCCTTCGCTTTCGCGACGCCGACGCAGTACTCGGCGTATCCGCGAGCCGCCGCGTCAAACACGTCGCTGCCGTAGGCCGCTTCCGCCCATCGCGCCAGGGGATCGAGCACCCAGGAACAAAGATCGCGGTTGGCTTCGAAATTCGCGCGCGCGGCCGGGGCGAACATCTTCGCCTTCCGGTCCATCGCCTGCAGGAATGATTCTGCGTTCGTCATAGTGATCGTTCTCAACTCCCATCAGTCCTGAGATCGTCCGTGCCGCACCAGCCTCGTCATGGGCCGCACCAGATCCAAGCCATCCCAGGGCGAGCCGAAGACGTGCATCTGTCCGAGGCGAACCACGCGATCGACCCCATGGCGCCCGGCGGCTTCGGCCAGTCCTTCTTCGCGGCCGCGGTCTTTCACCGCCAATCCCAAAGTCTGCACTGTCCCGTCGAAGCGGGAGACTACATCCATGAGGTCATCCGCAACCAGCACCGTCAAAGTGCGGCCTTGCGTGGGCTCGGGAATCTCGACGCCCCGGCCCTGCAGGATGGTCCAGTCCGCCGACGGCGGAAACATTGCCGAGTTGGCCAGATCATCGAGCAGCCAAGAGGCCCGCGCCCGGCAGATCGCGGAAGCCATCGCGGGCTCGATCTCGATCCGGGGGTGCGCCCGGTTCTCCTCTTCGAATGCTTTCTTCAATTCCGCAACAAATTCCGCCGGATCGTTGGCTCCGTCGCGCTCGAGAAACAATGTCTGCGGGGACGAACATGCCTGCTGATCAAATTGCCAGACATCCCGCGCGATGCGGCGGCACCACGACGAACGCTCTTGAGAATCGGTCCAGACGCCCGAATCCATGGCCGCCACTGACAGACGCGGCCCAAAGACTACCACCCGCGCCCAGTGCGGGAAAGGTAACGCCCGTACCTCGGAGACGGCATCTTCCCCTCCCCAGATCATGGCTCCGTCGACACCACGAGCCATGGCTTCGTGAATGTCCTTACGGGAGTGGTCAAAGCTGGCGAGGAGGATGCGATCGGTGATCGCGGAGGATTGCGGCAGTTCGTACAACCTTTCGATCATGAGCCTTGTGGGCTCGACCAGGCCGCTCGGGACACGCACCAGGCAACTGTTTCCCCCGAGGAGGGCGCAGGTGAGAGAAAGGATCGGCTGGATCTCGATGTTTCCCGCCGGCCAGTGGCCGACAACGCCGAGCGGGAAAGCGCGCATGCGGACTCGTCCTTCATCGTGCCATCCGCCCTGAAGCGAGTGCGGGCCCAATTCGCGGATCAGGATCGGCTCGAGCGTGCCGCGGCGCAGCCACAAACGAAGGAAAGTGACACCTGGGATTTCGCGCACCTCGGTGCTGTCGAGTGCCGCTGCCCATTGCTCGAAAGCTCCCAGGATTGAATCCGGCGTAAGCGAAGTTTTGAGCGCGCCGTCGCGGAGGTGCCGTGCGGCGGACTGCATCTCGTCGGCCGAGCCGATCTGACGGATGACCTCACTCAAGCGCTGTCACCTCCGCGGCGTTGACGCGTTGTTTCCAAATTGCCGCAGCCCCGCACTTCTACCTTCGGCACCCGGCGCAGGAAGCGGAAGTGAGTCCCGCGGCGGCCGCAGGCGCAGCCATCGGCACCGATGATTTCTCCCATGTCGTCGGTCAGCAACAGAAATCCCGGGAAGCTTGTCGGCAGAACACTGCAGACTTGCACCATCCCCGGGCGGCCAGGCCCGAGAGGCACGAGAGTCAACGGGTCGCGGATGATCACGTCGGCGAACGCGGGCACATGCTTGTAACCGCGCTCGCAGTCGGGATACACGACTCCGACATTTTCGACCATGCCGTAGTAGTCAATAATGCGGTCGGGAGAGCATCCGAAAACCGCCGCCACCTCGCGACCGAAAACATCTTTCGTAACCGCCTGTTGTTCCAGGCGCTTCCAGCCACCGCTGTGAAGAACATGCACGTTCGGCAGGTTCAGCGAGATCCCGCGTTGCTTCAACGGTTGCACTAACTGGGTCCAGAGGATAAAGGTGAATCCATAGACGAGGACTTGCGCGTTCTTCCATTTTTCGCAAAACGAGAGCAGCTTTTCAGTTTCGAGAGCAGAGTTGCCGAGCTCCGCGGCACTCAGGCAGGAAACGATTTCCGTGGCGAACGATCCGAGAGCCTGGATCGCGGCTCCACGGGCGCCAAGTTCAGACTGGCGTCCGAGATTTTCATTGGTATCGATTACCAGATACGGGCGGCGCGCCGCGCCGATAAAGTCGCGGATGATCGCGATGACTCCCTTCGTCATGCGGCGAGAGGTGGGGGCATCGAGTACAACCCTGCTTGGAACTTGCCCGCTGGTCGAACTGGACGTAAGGGTGCGTTTGATTTCGCTGGCTGGAACCAGACTCACAGGTGGATTTGCCTTGAAGACACTAACCGGGATGTAAGGGAGATCGGCGACCGTCTTCGCACTCGCGAACGGAACGGGCCAGTGCTTCACATAGTTTTCGAATTGCGGACTGCGCTCGCAGGCATACTCCAGTTCTCGTTTCAGGAGTGCGAGCAGGGCCGCGTTCCGCTGCGCGGGATCCATCCCGTAAGGAGAAGATTCCAAGAGCGCAGCGATGCCCTCTTCAATTTGCGCGAGCTGAGTTTCGGCAACAGGACTCATATAAGGGCAGCCAACTGCGAGCGAGCGATCTTGCCATTCGACGTACGAGGCAATTGCGGAACGATCTTTACCGAGACGCAGGTCCAGTGCGGGGGCAAGGCTCTCCGGATGTTTTCTCCCAGGTCCAGCTTTCCAGAGGCACAGGCTTCGGCCACGACCAGCAGTGCGAGAGCTTCTCCGGCTTCCGGGTGCTTGACTCCAACAGCGGCGCATTCACTGACGCCCACCATCGCTCCGACTTTGGCTTCCACTTCCCCGACGCTGACGCGGACGCCGCGAATCTTGATGAAGTCGTCGGTGCGCCCCTTGATCCAGAGATAGCCTTCCTGATCCCGACAGGCAAAGTCGCCTGTGCGCAGCCATCCGGCGGCAAACTTCTTGGCCGTGGCTTCGGGATCATCAAGGTAGCCCAAGCAAATCGAAGGGCCGCGCGCCTGAACCTCGCCCACTTGTCCAGACTCCACTTCCTTTTCATTCTCATCGACAATCCGGATTTCGATGTTGTCGAGCGGAAAACCGGCGCTGCCGAGCTTCTCCTGGAGCCGAGCAGCCGGCAGACAGGAGATTCGGGCTGTGGCTTCGGTCTGGCCGTACATCACAAAAAATAGCGCATTCGGAACAATGCGCGTGATTTCTTCGACATTTTCGGGCGGAAGTGCTCCGCCAGCCTGCAGGAATCGCCGCAAGCCGGGTAATGGGATTGATTTCAGATTCGAGCGTCGCAACAGAACGTTGTATACGACCGGCACCCCGGCAAAAGAGGTGCAGCCATGCATCCCGATGGCATGCAGCACCTTGTCGGGAAACATGAAGCGGGAGTCATAAACGACTCCACCGCCCTGATAAAGGTGCGTATGCATCACACTCGCCCCGAAGCAGTAGCTGATCGGCATAATCAGCATGGCCTTTTCATCAGCGCCTAGCTGCTGGCTGCGGATGATCGCCTCAGTGTTTGCGGTGAGGTTTCCGTGGCTGACCATGACGAGGCGCGGCATGCCGGTGGAACCGGATGTTGGCATCAACGCGGCCAGATCTGCCGGAGAGCTGGGATGCGGGCCGATTGATCCGGCATTGGGCGCGAATAATCCGCACAGATTGAGCAGGCCGCCGATCGTTGATGCGGCGGGCTTGGCGCTCCAGATCGCTTTGACCTGCGCTTTCGAGACTAGTTGCTCGCCGGAAGCCGCGAATAATCGCTCTTCGATGGGGACCGGAACTATGCCGGAATAGATGGCACCGAGATAGGCGATGGTACTCGCGGGAGTGATCTCACAGCGGACCAGCAGACGATCGCCGGGCCGCAGTCCGGAATTCAGCAAACCGGCGGCAAAACCACGAATCAGGCGGGGAAGTTCGGAGGAGGAAATCGTGTGGCCGGTTGCTGCGTCGGTCAGAAAGGAAGCTGGTCCCAATCGCTGAACCAGACGTCCAGCGAAGTTCTCTTCACAACTGTTATGCACTTTGTACCTGGCCCAGCTTCGACTGCACGATCCGGCAAATCTCCTTCACGTTCTCCATGGCCATGAGATCATCGACATCAAAGGTGAGCCCGAACGCCTGCTCGAGGCTGCTGGCAAGGGTTACATGTCCCATGGAGTCCCACGAGGAAACATCACTCGGAACAGTGTTTATGTTGATGGCCTGCGGATCGATGTCGAACGCCGACTTAAATGCGCCACGGATTTTCCCTAAGAGCTCTTCATTGCTGACACTGCCCATCGTGTTTCCCCCGTTCTCTGCCTTTGAATCTCAACCTACCCGCCAAATGCCAGACACCATTCTCCATCCAGACGCGACAAAAACGCGTCCCCACTGTTGAGAATATCCATAAAGCCGGGCTTGCGCGAATGCGCGAGGGTCCACCCGCCGCGGCATGTGAAAAAGCAATTCTTGTCGGAGTAGATATCCATGAGGCGTCGGTCAGACGTCCCATGAAGCGCAATGGCCCCTTCCTGCCATGCGTCGCGAAACAGATGATCCAGAATCTCGCCGAGTTGCTTGCGAGAACCGCCAATCTGGGCGACGTCGGCGAAACCGCCCACAGTCAGGTAGTAGACGTACCAGCCCACCACGGTGCCGCTATCGTCGCGTAACAGGATCTTGCGCAGCCGCTGGCCGTGTCCCTTCATCCGCTCCATGAACGAGAAGAGCCAAGTCAAAGAAGGGGCGTCATATTCCGGAAAGAGGTTGTATTGATTTCGGAACTGGGAGACACACGAGATCAGGGTGTCGACGTCGAGTTCCGAGGCGTGCAAGCGGGACTGTACCTGTCGGAAAGGGCTCGAAGAGAGCGTGGCCGCCAGCTTATCGGCAATGTCGCAGAAGGGTTTCGAAATGAAGGCCAGAGAATCGGTGAGTGATCTCTGGGCCACGCGCGCGATGGCATAGGTCAAAGCTCGCGCCGGCCGCAGCGCCCTTACCCAGTGCACGCTGAACGGCAGGATAGTAGTGAAACCGAGACGCTCCAGCAGGGCTCGGGAGGTGTCATTGGCTGAGTCGGTTTGCGACAAATCCTGCCCTCCACCCATATAAGTTCGCAGTAAGTGCAAGCCGGCTAGCGTGGTCCGGAAGTCGGGATGCACGGCGAAATTTCCCCCGTAGGCGATTCGGACCGGCTTGCCCTGGGAAGTCATGCGGCGCGGCACTACGCCAAGAAAACCGGCCACGGTTCCCTTGTCGTCATAAACCAAAGACGGGAGCGAGGCGTCCATCCATGGATTGGTGAAATAGAGCTCCTGGATAAAAGCCCGAACCGAGGGAGGCGTGGAGCCAGTGCGCTCGCGCAAGACCTTCCAGTACAGGTCCGCCACTTGTGGGATGTCAGCCTCAGCTAGAGGGCGTACGGGCATATGGGTTCGCCCGCGCAACGTACAGCCTCATGTCCGCCATTTCGGCGGCACCGCTTCGGGCAAGCGTCCTCCGTGGGCCGAGTGTAACAGCCAGTGAATCACCGGGCAATGCGCAAGAGCAAGGATTGTTACTAATAAGAAGGCTGCAAACCCCGGTAAGGAAGCGACTTGGGCGTGTCCTTTAGTGCTATTTACTCCTGGAAGAATTTCTCATAGATTGAGGTGGCTTGCCCACCATTACGGGGCAAGGGGAAGCAGCGCGATCCAATGTGCTGCGAAGTCGGGTCGAAGCAAGACTCCATCCCCTCAGTGAAAATAAACTCCGGTTTCCATTCCTATGGGACAAGCCCCGAACCTGCCCACAAAACAACTTCGAGTCCTGGCTGCTGACAGCAGTGCTATGAGCACGCAGTTGCTGGTGGAAGCTTTGGCCAGGAATCCTCAGTTCGTGGTGGTGGAAGCGCCGCCCAGCGAAACCGAGATCCTTGCACTCGTAAAGCGGGACCATCCGGAAGTGGTGCTGGTTAGCGCCAAACTCGGACAGAGCGGCCAAGGCACGTTTGAACTGGTGCGTAACATCCGGTCGCAACCGCCAGCACCGCGGGTGATTGTTCTGCTGGATCACTCCGAACCCAAGGTAGTGGTGCAAGCTTTCCGGGCCGGGGCGCATGGAATCTTCTGCCGGACGGAGCCATTTCAGCTGTTATCGAAGTGCATCGAGTGTGTGCACGACGGGCAGGTCTGGGCGAATAGTACGGAGTTGCACTATCTGCTAGAAGCACTGGCGCAGCCGGGCGCAGCGAACTTCCAGCACCTGGCGCAGTCGCCGCTTTCGGCGCGCGAGTCGGATGTGGTCCGCTGCGTCGCCGAGGGATTGACCAACCGCGAAATCGCGCAGCGACTGAAACTTACCGAACACACGGTAAAGAACTACTTGTTCCGCATCTTCGACAAGCTGGGTGTTTCAAGCCGTGTTGAAGTTGTCTTGTTCGCTTTCGGCAATGGCGAGACGCGAACGGTGGCTCCGCAAAACGGCCGCAGGGCCGCGGCCGCCACAGCCAGCCGCAAGCAAGGCACAGTCGCCGCCGCTGCCGGACAGGCTGCGGGACAGAAGAATGGCAGCTAAAGCCGGGCCTTCCGAATCACCGATCCAACCAAATTACTGATCCAGCCTGAAATTGAGAGTGATGCGGGTCTGCATCTCGACGGGGCGGCCGTTCGGGGCTCGTGGCTTGAATCTCCACTGCTTTACGGCATCGATTGAGGCCTGTGCCAGCAAGGGCGCGCCACTGATTACGCGGACATCCTGCACGGTTCCCGCGGTTCCGATATGCACTTCGAGAACAACGGGGCCCTGAATGGATTGTGCGCGCGCTTCTTCGGGATACTGGGGCTCGACGCGATCGACCAGCTCGCGGACCGCCGCCGCCTCGGGAACTTCGATCACACCATCGGGGCGAAGCTCGGACGCGAACTGAACCCCGTCATGGTTATCTGCGGGAACCTGCGGATTCTGTGTTGGAGCCATGCGGAAAACTTCTTTTCCATTCTGGAGGACGAGCAATCCGCCGGGCGGCACGGCTTCCTGGTGCGCAGGACGCGCGGGTGAAATCTTCAGTGCCGAAGACGGTTGCTGCTGCGCAACACTGGTGATTTTGGATTGACTAACCGGAGTTAGCGGAGTTGATCGGGCAGGCGCGGGCTCCGCCGCTTGCACCGCAGGAACCACTCGATCGGCTTGCGCGTCAGACGGCCCCATGCGCCTTCCCAGGACGACACCGAGCAGAACAGAAGCAGCCACGATCGCGATGCCCAGCGACCACACCACTGCGTCGGAGTACCACGGAGTCGGGCGCGCGGAATGATCCATCGAAACGGGCGCTGGCTCCTCCGGTTGTACCGGTTCGCTCGGCTCGAAGAACTGCTGCTCGATGACGGTCGCTTGTGCGATCGCGGGAGGTGGCGCGACAGGGGGCTCTGGAGCCGGTGGGTCTGGCTCGGGTACGTTCAGTGCTCTCCGCAAATTGCTCAAAGTGCGATCCGCCAGCACTTCAAGCACTCGTTCATCTCGCACCCCGAAAGCAAATGGCTGGGTGGAAAATAGCTCAAGGAGTCCGATGGATTCGTTGGCACTGACCAGGGGCATGACTACGACCGAGCGCACCCCAACGCGCATGGACGCTTCGGCGTCGGCGCGGTGATCCGAGAGGGCATCATCACACCACTGGATGCGACGAGTCTTCAGGCACTCTCCGGCAAGTCCGGCTTGGGTATCGACTGCCGTGCCGAGCTGAGGAGCAGTGTTACCGGCGCTGGCGCGGCAGACCATCTCGCCCTCGCGCTCAAGAACGATAGCCGCACCGGTCGCTCCCGTAATGCGGCAAGCCTGCTCGACAATTTCGTTGAGAACAATTTCGAGAGCGAGATCAGCAGAGAGTTCCGGGGTGAGGCCACCCCCGTTTTGGGCGGAGAAACGCGCGGCCAGATCAGAAAAGTCGTTTTCGAAACTCAAGTCCTCCGGCTGCCCGCGAAAGATCGCGGTCGCGGAAGAGAGAGGTTTCGACGGATCGGGTCCCGACTTCAAATGCCCTGCCATCTCGACAGACGAAGACTGACACTCTTCGCCTTGTAGCGGAGTTTGCCTCCAAACGTCGACGTTGTCAATGCGGCTTAAGTGCCATCGTGTAGCGTCCGATCTAGCGGTACAAAATACGGAAAAAACCAGTGAAAACGGGGACAAAATGGGTAAAGACACCTATCAACGCCTCAGGCGTTCCGGCCTGGACAATAAGCTTTCCACAGGCACCAAACTCCAAAAGCTCAAACGTTGAGAGTCTCCTCACCCGGTCTATTTCCGGGACTGGCCCGAGGGCACAATGCCTTGGACGCTCAGCGGCGTGAAACAAGTTAAAGAGGATATCCATCGACGGAGAATGGACACTCTGATCGCCGATTCGGCAGCCGAGCGTTCGATCGGGCTGTTATCCAGTCCGGTGCCAAAACGGAAAAAAGATGCTCGAGCACCATGAAAGTAGAGACTTTTCTCCTCTCGCCAGTGGTAGCCTTGACCTGTTAGAATTTCGTCAATCTTGGGCAAGGTATGAACCCCAAGCGGTGTCTCAAATTCCCCTTGTTCCCTCCCCATAGAAATTTCAGAACACACATTTTCCTCGAACACTCTTTCACGGGAGCCTGAAAAATGCGGATTGCTGTCGTTGGTTCCGGATACGTAGGTTTGGTAGCGGGAGCCTGTTTCGCCGATCTTGGCCACGATGTCATTCTGGTCGACAACGACCAACGAAAGCTCACCGCTTTGCGGAACGGCCAGGTGCCAATTCACGAGAAGTTCCTGCCCGAACTGTTGAGCCGCCATCGCGGGCAACGCCTGACCTTTTCCGATAACCTGCAGGAGGCGGTGCGCCTCAGTTCAGTAATCTTCGTCGCTGTCGGAACTCCTCCGACGCAGAGCGGCGAGGCGGATCTTTCCTTCGTGGAAACCGTCGCCCGTGAGATTTCCGGGGGGATCAACGGATACAAAGTCATCGTCGAAAAGAGCACCGTCCCGGTCTACACCAGCGAGTGGGTGCGCAAGATCATTCTGCGCAACGGCACCGATCCGGAGATGTTCGACGTCGCTTCGAACCCGGAATTCCTGCGGGAAGGCACCGCAGTCACGGATTTTCTCTTCCCTGATCGCATCGTGATCGGTTGCGACAGCGAGCGCTCGGCGGACATGCTGAAGGAGATTTACGAACCTCTAACCGGCGGAAAGTACTACGAGCGGGCGGACGCGATTCCGCAACCCGACCGCACTTCGATTCCGGCACCGATCATCGTGACCAGCACGAAGAGTGCGGAACTGATCAAGCACGCTTCCAACGCTTTCCTGGCGATGAAGATTTCGTTCATCAACGCGGTCTCTTGCGTGTGCGAATCCGTGGGCGCGAATGTGAACCAGGTAGTGCACGGGATCGGAACCGACTCGCGCATCGGGCCGCGCTTCCTGAATCCCGGAATCGGTTACGGCGGTTCGTGCTTCCCGAAGGATGTGATGGCATTCCGTGCGGTAGCCCGCGAATGCGGATACGACTTCCGCCTGCTCGAAGAAGTCATGCGGATCAACGAGGAGCAGCGGCAGCGCTTCCTGCGCAAAGTGCGCAGCGCGCTGTGGACGCTCCGCGGCAAAAAACTTGGCGTGCTCGGCCTCGCCTTCAAAGGCGGCACCGATGACATCCGCGAATCGCCGGCGCTGTTCCTGGTGCAGGCGCTTCTGCAGGAAGGCAGTAAAGTCACGGCGTACGATCCGGCCGCGATGGAGCGCACGCAGGAAGTGATGAGTTCCGGAATTGAGTTCGTCGGTTCGGCGTACGAAGCTGCGCGCGGGGCAGACGCTCTGTTGATCCTGACCGAGTGGGAAGAGTTCGCGAACCTGGACCTCAACCGCCTGCGCAGCGAGCTGAAGTATCCCATCGTGATCGACGGCCGCAATCTTTACGATTCCGATTACATGGCGGCGCAAGGCTTCACCTACTACAGCGTGGGACGCGCGGCATCGCATCCCGATGGGGTGCCTACCGGCGTTCTGAAGAACGGCGCGAGGAACGACAGCAAGTGAGTGTAAAACGCGCACTGGTCACCGGCGGCGCCGGATTTCTCGGCTCGCATCTCTGCGATGCTCTGCTCGGAGAGGGTTGGAGCGTCGTGGTCGTCGACAACCTGCTTACCGGACGACGCTCGAATTTCGAGCATCTGCGGAACGAAGCACGCTTCGAATTTGTCGAGAAAGACATCTGCGAGCCCTTCGACGTCGGTCCGGTGAATTATGTGTTTCATTTCGCCAGTCCTGCGAGCCCGGTCGATTACAGCATTCACGGAATCCCGACGCTGAAGGTCGGTTCTCTGGGGACGTTTCACGCGCTCGACGTTGCGCACAAATACGGCGCCAAGTACCTGGTTTCGTCGACGTCGGAGTGCTACGGCGATCCTCTGGAGCATCCGCAGAAAGAAACCTATTGGGGACATGTGAACCCGATCGGGCCTCGCTCGGTCTACGATGAAGCCAAGCGCTTCACCGAGGCCGTGACCATGGCCTACAGGCGTTACCACAAGGTCGACACGCACATTGTGCGCATCTTCAACACCTATGGACCCCGGATGCAGCTGAATGACGGTCGCGTAGTGCCGAACTTCATGAAGCAGGCTTTGCGCGGCGAGGATCTTACCGTTTACGGCGATGGCAATCAGACGCGGAGCTTCTGCTACGTGAGCGACGAGATCGACGGGTTCATACGGCTCTCAAAATCGGACGAACACCTGCCTGTGAACATCGGGAATCCCAATGAGTTCACAATTCTCGAGTGTGCGCAGATGGTGCTGAAGGTGACGGGTTCGAAGAGCAAGATCTGCTACGAACCGTTGCCCCAGGATGATCCGAAGCAGCGGCGGCCTGACATCACGAAGGCTCGGCAACTGCTGGGCTGGGAACCAAAGATCAACCTGGAGACCGGGCTGGGGCTGTCACTCGACTACTTCAAGAAAGCGCTTGCCGAGGAGGCCGCGGTCCGGTAGACGCGGCTTAGTTGGAGGGATTGGTGGTAGCCGCTACGAAGTCGATCAGCTTCTTCACATTCTCGCGTTCTTCTTTGGTCTTCAACTCGAACGCGACTCCCATTCCATATCCAGGATGAGCAGCCTGCACCGTACCGCGCAGGCGCAGCTTCATCTCGTAGGTGCGCACCAGGATCTCAACGGATGATCCGGATGCAAAAGGCAGCGAGACTTCCAGGTAGCATCCACCCGAACTGAGGTCCGTCAGACAGCAATGATTGGGAACCGCCGTGCCGGTGCGGTATACCTCCGCTCCCAGACGGCATGAGTAGCGAGTTTGGGTGCGGCGGTTATCGCGATCGTCGGCTGGAGCGGCAAGCTTCTCGTGTGATGTGTGGGCCGAGTGGTGCTTCGCTTCGCCGCTTTGCCCGTCCTTCCCTGCTGCTACCGCGGCGGCCTGCAGCGGTTCTTCCATTTCCACGGTCACGAGGCTGAGCTTGCTTTCTTCGGCAACGCCAGATTCCGACGCGCCGGCATCGGAGTCCGCTGGCTGGTTTGTGCTGAGAAAATCCGATAGCAAGCGGCGGGAGGCCTTGGGCACATCGACAAACTGCACTCCGGCGCGGCCGTTCCAGTCTTGCCAAATCACTTGCCCCGAGAGACGCACGCTGATCGACTGTCCGGGCAGCTGAAATTGAAAGTACACCTTGCCGGTGGGAGGAATCCGCCTGCCGAACCGAACTGCCATGCCTTGTTGCGCCAAGTCCACGAGAGTCGCGCGTTCCTGCTGCGCATCGGCGTAGTCAACGGTGGCATGCGCATAGACCGGTGTACGCGCGCTCTTTCTTTTCTCTTTGCGCATAACGGCGCGGGCTGCCCGCAGGCTGCTCAGCGCGCGATCATAGCCGACCGGCTTGTACAGCACGAAATTCACGCCCAGCGAAAACAACTCTCGGATGGTCTCCTGTCCGGAGACGACGGCAATGGCGAGAGTGGCATCGTTCAGGCGCGAGACCCGCGACTCACGCAGCAGCGAAATTAGTTCGCTGTTGGACTCCCCTTCCACGATGACCACATCGAACCGATCCTGCGCCAGCCGAATCGCTGCTCTACCGAAGCCGGGACAGGACTCTACCTTGATGCTCAGTTCCTCGAGGACGCGGCGCAGGACCTGGGCTGCCGCCTCATCGCCACACACCAACAGTGCAGAGAGATTCATAGATGGCTTCCATCCTAGGAGCCCATCGGTTCCAGCGACAAGTTACCAGGGTCACGAAAGCGAGCGGGGAGGGTCGGCAAATCTCTGATCCTAAACGTGTGACCCCAGTAACCAATCGTGATACCAAAAGGCCAATCCCCGTTCGTTGCACTGTGGTGCTTTGACGGTGTTTCTTCCCCTTCCTAGGATGACAACTGACGCGATACAGGATCGCGTGTCCCCGTATTTGTCTGCGGCGGGGACAGCGATTACAGAATCAGGTCTCCTCCACGAAAGAGAAGTCATGATATCGAGCAAAAGCCGCGGGTTCTCGTTGCTGGAGTTGCTGATCACGATCGCGATTGGTCTGACCATGGCCAGCGTGGCGTTCATGTCTCTGATGCCCCTGTTCAACGAGAATCACATCGACGCGGCCTACGACACGACGTTGTCGGTGATCCGCAATTACCGGAATCTAGCCATCACGCAACGTAAACGTTACGTGCTGATCTTCACCGCGCCGAGCACGATCACGGTGCAGTACTGGGGCGTGGGCGTACCTGTTTCGCCGGCGCCGGTGACGGTGGCTACTTACACGTTGCCGCAGGACATGCAGTACGCCACGCAGACGGGATTCCCGGCGACCGCGCCCGATATTCCGGGCGACAACGGATCGACCGCGATTCAGTTCAATGCCTGCACCGTCATCGAGGGCGGCAGCCCATGCCTGGTTTTGAATCCGGACGGATCGGCACAGGACGACCAGGGCAACTACAACAACGGCATCGTTTACATCACCCGGCCATTGAGCAACCGGTATAGCTCGCGCGCGATCACCATTTACGGAACGACGGGAAGAGCGCGGGGCTGGCGGCTTTACAACATCAGCGGAGCTGACACTTGGGTGCAACAATGACGAAGTCCAGAGCATCGCAGCAGAGCGGCTTCACGATCATCGAAACCATGATCGCCATCGCGATCACCGGCATCGGGATCATCACGTTGATCGCGGCCTTCGCCGCCGGTCTGGCCGCGACCCAGACCTCCCAGGAAAACCTGATCGCGCGCCAGAAGACGCTCGAGGCGATGGAGAGCATCTACACCGCGCGCAACACGCAGCAGCTCAGCTTCTCGCAGATTTCAAATTTCCCGACCGGAATCTTCTCCTCGGGATCCACACAGTTGCTTTGCGCGGGACCGGACGGACTGGTCAACACGACCGATGACGTCAACTGCCCCGCCAACGGACCTTGCGTCTCCGGACCGGAATGCGTCGTGATGCCTGGCCCCGACGGGATTCTTGGCACGGCCGATGACGTCGGCATGAGCCTGGGCAATTTCACGCGCCAGGTGCAGATCAACCCGGTACTCGAGTCGGACGGAGTCACGGTAAACCCGACCTTGAAGCAGATCACGGTCACGGTCAGTTACATACCGACGGGGCTCACGGCAGCACGGAGTTATCAGGTGAACGCGCTGATTTCGGCATACCGCTAGATGGGAAACTCGGAAAACATGAAGATGCAAAGACAAAACTCGCGACTCGGCTTCACTCTGCTGGAGCTCATGGTTTCCATGGCCCTCGGGCTGATCGTCATGGCGGCAATGGCCAGCCTGTTCAAGACCGGTTTGAATTCCGCCATGATCGTGACGCAGCGTGCGGAAACCCAGCAGAACATGCGCGCCGCCATCGACCTCATGGTGAAGGACATCAGCCTGGCCGGCGCCGGACTGCCGACGGGAGGCATCCAGTTGCCGACCGGCACCGGTTCCACAGCCTCCAAGTACGCGTGCGATCAGGCTGGAACCTGCCACGTTCCGGTGTACACGTATCCGACGGGAAACTTCATGTACGGCATCATCCCGGGCTACCAGAACGGCGTAGAGGCGAATGCCGCGATCGCCGCGGCTCCCGCGCCCAGATTCAGCGACAGCATCACGGTGGTCTACACGGACTACAACTTTCCCATCTGGGAGTATTGGGCGTGTTTCCCCACGGGAGCGAACGGCGGCTCGCTGAATGTGTATGCGAATACGGCTTATAGCCCCGCGCCGCCGGCGATCAACTCGGCAGGCGGCATTCAAGCGGGCGACCTGATCATGGTTTCCGGCGGCGGTTTGACCGCAGTCGGCGAAGTGACAACAACTCCGACTTCGACCGGCATGACGTTTGCGAACCTCGACGCGCTGAACATGAACCAGAGCGGTGCGACGTCGGGAAACCTCAAGGCCATACAGTCCGCGGTGGGCTCTTGTACCGCGGCGACACCCACGGCAGGGACGAATTCGGTCGGCCTCTACCGCCTCTATGCCGTGACGTACTACATCAACGTACCGGCCGGAGCTACGACAGTTCCGCCGACGCAGACGCCGCGCCTGATGCGCCAGGTGAACGGGCTGACGCCGGTTCCGGTAGCCGACGACATCATCAACCTGCAATTCGCATTTGACAGCGACAACGCCGGAGCGCTGGACGCCAACCAGCCGAATCCACTCGGCGTCGGTGAGTCGCCCAACAATTTCCAGAAGGTCAACATCATCGTGATGGGGCAAAGCATCATCCAGAATTCCAGGTCCTCCCAGAACATGTACCTGGCAACGTCAGTCAGTGCGCGGAATATGACGTTCCGCAATCGGTACCAGTAAGGCTTTCTTGGGTCAGGAGAACCGAATCATGGGACAGGGAAAAAACAATTCAAAGGGCTTCACGCTGATCGCATCACTGTTGATTCTGGTGCTGCTGTCGGGCGTGGCTGCCGGACTTTTGTTCATGGTGACGAACGAAGTCCGCATGAGCGGAAACGACCAGGAAGACAACCTGGCGTACTACGGGGCTGAGTCCGGGATGGAGAAGCTCGCCTCGGACATGGCGGATCTCTACCAGCAGTACATGGTCCCGACCACCGCGCAGATTCAGACTTTGGTCAACAATCCTCCGCCGTCGTCGCTGGTGCCGGGGATGACGTACACGGAGACGATCTGCTTCCCAACCAGCACAGGCTGCGTCGCGACGAATAACGCAACCGCTCCGCCAAGCACCTGGAACACGGTCAGCGCGGGCAGCAACCAGGGACTCTACGCGGAAATCGTTCCGATGACGCTGCAGGTGATCGCCAGCCGTCCGGAAGGCGCGTCGGTCAATATCACGCGTAAGGTGGAAGTCGCACTGATTCCGGTATTCCAGTTCGGCGTGTTCTGCGGTTACGACTGCAGCTACTTCCCCGGCCCGAACTTCAGTTTCGGAGGCCGCGTCCACACCAACATGAACCTGTTCCTCGCCGCCGGCGGCGACCTAGTGTTCAACGATAAGGTTCAGGCGTACAAGCAGATTGTGATGGATCAGTTGGAAAACGGACACTCGACCACCAGCGGATACGGTGGGACGGTGTACATCGCGAAGGCCACCGGCGGGTGCCCTCTGAACGTATTTCCTCCGACGGGATCGAATTGCGTCACCCTGCCGGGTTCGGGAACGGTTCCTGGCGACGCGAGCTGGAGCGGAGGCTACCCTTCGATCGCCGGCGCGGCCAACTCGAACTTCGCCAGCATCTCGAACGGAACTTTCAATACTTATCTGGCCAACTCGATCACCGGCGTATCGAACCTGCAGCTGCCTTTCGTACAGAACAGCTGCGTGAGCAATCCGCCACCTTGCACCGACCCGATTTCCATTATCCGCAAGCCGTTGGTGGGTGAATCGCCGACTGGCACGCTGGGCTCGGAGCGCCTGTACAACAAGGCGGCGATCCGCATCCTGATTGCCGACGACCCCGCCGATCTGCATCCGGAGCGCGGTGTGGCTCCGATGGATGCTCAGGACGTGCAGTTCCCGAATACCACCACCTTCAACAGCCCGACCGCTGGGCAGCCATTTCAGAGCGGTTATGTGCCTTTAAGTTCGGGTGTGAACGAGTATGTCGGATGGGGCACTCCCGGGGCCAATGGGTGGGTAAATCCGTACACAGACACTGGTTTGCAAAACTGGACTGCCACCGGATTTCCTCTCATCGGAGAGGTGACTACCAACCCGGCTTCGGTTGCCGCAGAAACAGGTCCGTGGATCCGCGTGGAATATTGCAGAACTCCTCCGTGCAACACCGCGGCGGCATTCGTCGGCGTGACGCAGGAATGGCTGAAGCTGGGCTTCAGCCGGATCTTCAACAATCCGCCGACGACACCGGGATCGAATGCAATCGATCCGAACGCCATCCTACTCCTGCAGCAGCTCCGCCCGGGTGTCGCGCAGGCAGCGGCTTCTGCCCATGGAGCGGGAACGCAGAACAACTTTTACCCCATCAACTTCTACGATGTGCGTGAAGGCGAGATGCGGGATAACACAGTGAACAATACGACGAGCGGCAACAACACGTACTCGAGCTGCTCGGTCAACGGCATCATGAACGCGGTCGAACTCGACGTAGGCAACCTGGCGCGCTGGCTGAATGGAACGATCGGCGCCAGCGGTACGAACGTGAACTATAGCGCGGAAAACGGTTACGTGCTGTATTTCTCCGATCACCGCGGGATGCTGAAAGATCCTCACCCCACGAACGGCGGGCAGACCCCGGCGAACGTGTATAGCGGAGAATCGGGCATCGAGGACGTCATCAACTCATCGCAGGGGTTGACGACAATACCTCCCGTCACGGACGGTGTTCTAGAACCGGCAAGCTATTACAGCTACTCTCCCGAGGACGTCGATCAGAACGGCTTCCTGGACAACTGGGGCGAGAAGAACCTTGGCTATGGGTTTGGCATCAACACCAACACGACTCCGCTGAACCCATACAAGCGAATCAACGTCACCGGAGCCGGCACGGCTGCCTCCGTGGACTGCGCCAGCTATAACACCTCGACCGGTGCACTATTGACGGGAGTCACCGACCAGGAAGGCATGGCAAATCCTGTCAGCGGTGCGCGGCACGTGCTGAAACTGGTCGATGGCGGAATGAGTGCAGCTGGCGTGAGCTACCTGCCGATCATGCCGGCAGCGAGCGGATGCGTGCAGAACGCGGCCAGCCCCACGGGTTGCGGCGGATTTACCATCGCCTCCGAGAACCCGGTTTACGTGCAGGGCAACTACAACAGCAGTTCAAACGATCCGTTCTGGGGAACAGCAAATAACGTCACGCCAAGCCAGGCGAATCACTCTGCGGCGTCGATTATCGCGGATTCGGTCACGCTGCTATCCAACACGTGGAGTGACATGGGTAGTCTCATGTTCCCCGACGTGCCGGCAAATCGCGCTCCGGCCGCGGATGCTTATTACCGGATGGCGGTTTCCGGTGGCAAGAACGTTCCATTCGGCAGCCCCGGATGGGCCAACACGGCGGGCATTAATGACTTCGGAACCGATGGCGGACTCCATAACTTCCTGCGGTATCTGGAGAACTGGGGCAACGTCACGCTGCACTATGACGGGTCGCTGGTCAGCATGTATTACTCGGAGTACGACACCGGCACCTTCAAGTGCTGCACCACGGTCTATAGCCCGCCAACCCGTAACTATTATTTCGACGTGCTGTTCCTCAACCCGAACAACCTGCCTCCGGCCACGCCGGAGTTCCAGGACGTCGTGAACCTGAGCTATCGTCAGAATTTCACGCCGCAGTAAGCAGCACGAGCGTTCAACGTCCCCGGCCGCCCCATGGCGGTCGGGGATTTTTTGATTGCAGCGTCCTTCCGATTCCCGCGGCCCATCCGCTACAATTTCAGAACCCGCGCGCGTCGTGTCGATGAACCGTGTCGCGGTATCAAACCAAACTCATGCCTTCTTCTTCAGCGATTCGTCCACAATTTTCGTGGGCCATTTTTGCGGCCTCGGCTCTCGCCGGTTTCAGCTTCTTTTTTATTCCGGCCTTCATCATCCGTCCGTTTCGGCATCAGAGCGCGTATGCATTGAATGTCGCAATGGACCTGCACCAGCGCGCACCGTGGGCAACGCTGATTACGGCTGCGATTTGCCTGCTCTTTTTGTTCGTCCTGTGGCCATCCGCGCGAAGGATTGGCAAGATTGTTCTGGTTACCGTGATGAGCCTTGTGGCCGTTTCCGCCGTGATGTCACGGCTGAACTATTTCGAATGGATGTTCCATCCGGTTGGCAGTCCGGAGTTTCAGGCTGAGGCCGATAGCAAGCTCGACAAATCCGAGATGGTTCTCGCGATCCGCTTCGGAGAGGATGCGCGAGCGTATCCCATCAGCCAAATGGCGTATCACCACATCGTGAATGACGTGGTCGGTGGCATTCCTGTCGCCGTGACTTATTGAACGCTCTGTCACACCGGTCTGGTGTGGAAACGTTCCGTAAACGGTAAGCTGCTCCATTTCTATCTAGCGGGCATCAACAATCAGAATTTCCTGATGCGCGATACCGACACCGGGAGTTGGTGGCAGCAAATCACCGGCAGGGCGATCTTCGGACCGATGAAGGGCGCTGTACTCGAACTGGTTCCAACGGACGAACTCACCTTTGGCGAGTGGAAGTCCGAGGTGTCTGGGGGAAAAGTGCTGGCCCCGGTGCCAAAGTATGTGAAGGAGTACGACAGCAATTGGGAACCGGAAGTGGCGAAGCTCCCGGTGGTCATAAGCTTTCCGGGCACAGAGCTCAAATCGCGTGACGTCGTCGTCGGCGTAGCGTATTCCGGCGCCAGCCGCGCCTATCCGTGGGAAACCTTATTAACGCAATCGCCGGTGCTCGACCGGGTCAAAGGAACGCCTTTGTTGGTTGTCGTGGGTCCCGACAACAAATCGTTCCGCGTATTCGTGAGCCGGATCGACGGAAAAGACGTCGAGTTCTATCAGAAGGGCGAGGGTGAAGCCAGCGTGACAACTGGAAAGACGGAGCCGGCAGCCGCCCCGGTCAAAGTGGAAGCGCAGGACAAATCCTCCACTTCCGCGGACGGCGCGACGGTCACGAAAACTTCCACACCGGTTGCTTCTTCCAAGTCGTGGACGCTGCTGGATGCTTCAACGGCTAGCGAGTGGAACTTCCAGGGATGCGCGATCTCGGGTCCGTCGCAGGGCAAGTGCCTGGAGCAGGTTCCGGCTTTGAAAGACTATTGGTTCGATTGGCGGAACTACCACGCCAACACGACGGTCTACAAGCGCTAGATTTGCGTGGAAAAGCCTCGCGCGGGAAAGAAAGACCTCAGGCGTCCGTTTTTTTGGCGGTTCCTGTCATCTGCCGGAGTAGCGCAACGAATGCGGTAGTTGCTACGGATAATGTTCTGTCGCGGCGATAGGCGAGGCCGAGTTCGCGATAGAGTTCCGCGTCTTCCAGATCAATCAACTTCACGCGCCCGGAGTCGACCTCGTCCCTGGCGAACGATGCGCTGATCAGTGAAACCCCCAGGTCGGCAGCAACAAAACTCTTGATCATCCCGATGCTCGGCAATTCCATCCGTATCTGCAGTTCCGCATTGTAAGGACGGAAAAGTTTATCCAGCAATCTGCGCGTGTGGCCGGTTTTAGGAAATAGCAACGGGTATTTCACAATCTCTTTGACGGGAACGACCTTGTACTTCGACAAAGGGTTTTTGGGGCTCACCATTACCATGAGCTTGTCGCGAAAAATGGGCTGAATTTTCAGGCTTGGGGAAGTGATCGGCAAGGTCAGCACTCCAACCTCGACCTGGCCGTTTTCCAGTTTTTCAACGATCTTGTAGCTGAAATTCCGATAGATGCTGATCTGCACTGGCGGAAAGCGACGGCAGTATTCCGCGAATACCTCGGGCAGCACGTACAGGCAAGTCGCTTCGTTGGCGCCAACGCGCAACGTGCCCCGTGGCGTCCGGCTGTGGTCAGCAACGGCAACGAGAGACTCTTCTCGCAGCGCCTTCATACGCTCGGCGTATTCGTAGAAGATCTGCCCTGCGGGGGTGAGTTTCACGGTTTTGCCGGAACGGTCGAGCAGGCGGTCTCCGTACTCCTGTTCGAGCTGGCGGATCTGCGCGCTGACAGCCGACTGCGAGCGGAAGACCTTCTCCCCGGCGCGCGAAAAGCTCCCCTGCCTGGCTACTTCCAGGAATGTCACAAGCTGATCAAAGTCCATGGCGTGAACGAATTATATCGGAGCGGTTGCGCAAACTTGATGAACGATTGGGGAATCACGCCTCATGAAATTCTTATGGCCGCAATCAAAAATTCAAATGGGACGACTTGAGGAAACCGGCGCTGAGAGGAGGAAAAGTTCGCGAGATTCGGTAATATGGCTGCCTGGCAATGATCCAACTCTCCGACATACAGACCGCGCTGGGCCGAATCCGCGCCGATATCCGGATATCGCCCTGCACGCACTCCGAGACGTTCTCCGCGCTCACGAATAATTCCATCTTCCTGAAACTCGATAACCAGCAACGGACCGGCGCCTTCAAGGAGCGTGGAGCGCTCAACCGCATGCTCACACTGACACCGGATGAGCGGTCGCGAGGGGTCATTGCGGCGTCTGCGGGAAATCATGCCCAAGGGGTGGCTTACCATGCGGGCCGGCACGGGATTAAGTCCCGTATCTTCATGCCTCTGCCGACTCCGCTCACCAAGGTATCCGCAACACGCGCTTATGGCGCCGACGTGGTGCTGCAAGGCGCGAATTACGACGAGGCTTATGCGCGGGCTGTGGAGAATGGACGCGAGGACGGGCTCACGCTGATTCACGCTTTCGATGATGATGCCGTGATCGCCGGTCAGGGGACGCTGGGGCTGGAGATTCTTCAGCAGCATCCCGAAATAGAGGTTTTGGTTGTACCGGTGGGCGGCGGGGGATTGATCGGCGGCATTGCTTGCGCCGCGAAAGAGAGCAATCCGTCCGTGCTGGTTTATGGAGTACAGCCAGCCCGCATTCCGTCGATGAAGCAGGCGGTGGCGCAGGGCAAGCCGGTAACGCTCGAATCTGCGAAGACGATTGCAGATGGTATTGCGGTCCGGCGCGCAGGCGATCGCACTCTGCCACTCGTGCAAAAGTACGTGGACGATATCGTCACCGTGGAAGAGGAAGAGATCGCGAACGCGATTCTGCTGCTGCTCGAGCGCGAGAAGACGCTGGCCGAAGGAGCGGGCGCGGCGGCGTTGGCCGCAGTTTTAAACCACAAGCTGCCGCTCGTGGCCAAGCGAGTCGCGGTCCTAGTCTGCGGCGGGAATATCGATGTGACGCTGCTCTCGCGCATTATTGAGCGCGGCCTGGTGAAGGACGGCCGACTGGTGCGACTGCGGGTTCACCTGCCCGACTATCCGGGCGCACTGCATCGGCTCACCGGCATCCTCGCCGATCATCGCGCCAACATCGTCGAAACCGCATACGACAGGGCGTATCACGGCGTGAATCTGGGAGACACGGCGATTGATATCACGATGGAGACACGCGGCCCGGAGCACATCTCCGAGTTACTGGCTGCCTTAGAAAGCGCCGGTTATACGCACGAAAGAATCCTGTAGACGGAGACGAGCAGAAGCGAATTTTCAGGGTTGAGACGCACTCATCGGCGTTTGGCCTCCGCCGCCGTGGATGAGGATCCAGATCAAGACCCCGACGCCGGCCGCCCCTGCGGCGATCCACTTCGGATTCAGCAGGCTGCCGGCTCCCGTCGGGTTCAGCGGGGCGCCGCAAAGATCGGATTCGTTGTAACTCTTCTGCTCACCCTGGTGAACCGAGGCTTTTTGAGAGTCAGAGGCTTCCGGTTGAGCCTTTTCCTGCTTTGCACCCTGTGAGCCGGAGTGGTTGACGTTGACGTCGCTCTTGATTGCGGCGACCTGCACGGTGCCGTTCACGTCGGTGACGTCGTAGCTGGTCCAGTCATTCGTCACTGGCACGACTGTGATGCATTTCACCAATACCTTGAAACTCCTCGAAGTTCCTACCGACACGCTTCCGTGATCAAGGGTCAGGGAGTCGCCGTGGAACTTGATGACGGATTCCGGCTGGACCAGTACGGACGAACCCTCAAGATCGAGTTTGGCGGAGAAGCCCGGTTTCGTCTGTAGCACGTCGCCGTCAAAAACCGCTGCCGCGTCCTGCGCCTCGTATCCATTGACCCACACTCCACCCTGCGTATGCAGAATGGCGCCCGGAACCTGCCCGAGCAAGGCAACCGGTACAGCGAAGATCAAGGCCCAAGACCACCAACAACGTGACATCGAGACACTCATCCGAGACAGAGATTTCCACACTATGCTGAGTAGAATCCTAGTGGGGGTAGGAGTGAGCGTCTATTGGCACTCTGGGTGACCTATCGCCGCCCGCATGCATCCATTCTCAAAACGTTTCGATTCAAAGCTTCGGAGCTGCGTGTAAAGGCCTGAATAATCTGGGTAAAACTTTGTAAATGATGGACTTCCGCCACTTCTGGCGATGTACATTAGAGGTTGGGGCGTATGAAAGCGATTGCCAGACATTTTTTCACGATTGGGCTCACGGCGATCCTCATTTGCGGAGCATACGAGGGGATCGTCCTACCAAGCCAAGCTCAGGAAGCCGCGAACCCATCCGGAATCGCCCGCCGCATCGGTGTGATCAAAGCGATTAATGGGAACACCCTCACGTTAACCCCCGACTCCGGGTCTGATGTCACGGTCACCGTGGCACCGAACGCGCGCCTGCTGGGGATCGCCCCGGGCGCGAAGGACCTGAAAAGTGCAACCCCTGTCCAGTTACAGGATTTGAAGGTCGGCGACCGGGTTCGCGTGCGCGGGCAGGCACCCGATGCCAATTCCCTGACGGCTCTCGAAGTAATTGTCATGGCCCAATCGGACCTGGCGGCGCGGCATGAGCAGGAACGTCAGGACTGGCAGAAGCGTGGACTCGGAGGACTGGTGAGCGCTGTTGATCCCGCGACCGGTACCGTGACAATTTCTGTCTCCGGTCTCAGCGGGAAGAAGTCGATTGCGATCCACACTTCCAAAGACACGATTTTCCGCCGGTATGCTCCGAATTCGGCAAACATTGAGAATGCCACCTCCAGCTCCCTTGCGGAAATCCATCCCGAAGATCAGCTACGAGCGCGCGGCAACCGTAGCGCCGATGGGAACGAGTTCGCGGCTGAAGAGATTGTTTCCGGCAAATTTCGCAATATCGCCGGTACCGTCAACTCGGTGGACGCAAGTTCGGGCGTCCTGACCGTTCAGGATCTAATCACCAAAAAACCGGTAGAGGTGAAGGTCACCGGGGATTCGCAGATGCACCAGATTCCGGCCGAAATGGCGCAACGCATCGCTATGCGGCTGAAAGCTTCCATGGCAGGTTCAATGCCGCCGGGAGTTCCGGGCGGAGCCACGGGCTCAACCGGTGGCGCGCAGGCTGCTCAAGGCACGGCAGCGCAAGGCGGCGCGACCACTTCAACTGGAGCTGGTGCCGGCCCAGGAGGCGGTGGCATGCGAGCGGGTGGTGGAGACCTGTCTCAAATGCTCAGTCATCTACCGGTGGTTGCGCTGGGTGATTTGCATAAAGGCGACGCGGTATTGATTGTAACCACCGAGGGTTCCGCGAATACGGCTGTGACGGCGATCAATCTGGTGAGCGGCGTCGAGCCGATTCTGCAGGCTGCTCCCAACGGCAGCCAAGCCATGATGCTGACTCCGTGGAGCCTGGGTGGCGCCCCAGGTGGAGACGCGGGGGCCCAATAATCGTCGGATTTTTTTCGAATTCTTTTCTCTTAATCTTGAGTCTACGGATGGATCATGAACGTTGAGAACGGCCCGTTTTTCTTCATAGGGAATGTGAATAGATCTAGCAGGAGGATTGGCAGGAAAGATCGGTTAGCGCTCGCTGTACCAGCGGCGATAAAGCAGATTGCTTCCGCGCTTCTATTACCGCTCGCTTTGAGCGCGCTATGCCTGGCTCAAACAGGCGGAGCGCTGCGGGGGCAAGTCACGGATCCCTCCGGTGCCATCATTCCGGGAGCGACGGTTGTTATGTCGCCGGCGTCCGGATCTCCAATTACTACGCAAAGCGACGCGCAGGGACTTTACGAATTCAAGTCGCTGCCGGCGGGTAAATACTCTCTGACGGTGGCAGCCGCCGGATTCACTATGTATCAGAACGACAACGTGGTTGTCGCGGACAAGCCGCTGCGCCTGAACATTCCGATGACGATCGAAGTCGAGACACAGAAAGTACAGGTCTCGGACACTGCGCCTACCATCGACGTAAATCCCGCGAGCAACGCGGGAGCGATCACGATTTCCGGAAAAGAACTGGAAGCGCTGCCGGATGACCCGGACGAACTGGAGTCGGATCTGCAGGCTTTGGCCGGACCCTCGGCCGGCCCGAATGGCGGACAGATGTATATCGACGGATTCACTGCGGGGCAACTGCCGCCGAAGTCGTCGATTCGCGAGATCCGCATCAATCAGAATCCGTTTTCTTCTGAATACGACAAGCTCGGTTACGGGCGCATCGAGATTTTCACTAAACCAGGCACCGACAAGTACCACGGCCAATTCTTTATCCTGGGAAATGATTCAGTTTTCAACTCGAAGAGCCCCTTCGGCGGGACGGACCAGCCGGGATACGATTCCACGCAATACAACGGGAGTATTGGCGGACCGCTGGGGAAAAGCGCTTCGTTTTTTTTCAACCTGGAACGTAGAAATATCAACGATCTCACCGTGGTGGACGCTCAAACGCTCGATCAAAACCTGAACGAAATCAACCTGGTGCAGTCGCTGGCGAATCCGCGCCATCGCACGAATCTGAGTCCACGGCTGGATTACGCGATCAACAAAAACAACACGCTGACCGCTCGGTATCAGTACTTCCGCGACACCGAAGACAACAACGGAATCGGGCAGTTCACGCTGCCCTCGCAAGGCTACGACGAAACTTCGACGGAACATACGTTCCAGATCGGCGATACCCAGGTTTTTGGATCAAAGATCATCAACGAGACGCGGTTTCAATACCTGCGTGAGAACGACAGCCAGAATGCGTTGAACACGGCTCCGACCATTAACGTGCGCGGATATTTCGGAGGCGGAGGCAACAGCCAGGGAACGATTATCGATCATGAGGATCACTACGAAGTGCAGAATTACACTTCGCTGATCCATGGCAATCACACACTGAAGTTCGGCGGCCGGTTGCGCGCACTCCGGGAAGCAAACTTTTCGACTTCAAGTTTCAACGGCACATTTACATTTTCGGGCCTGGGCAGCGCGACCAATGACTTGACGGACCTCAACTGTCACACACCCGGCGATCCGAACGAATTGCCCGCCACTACGCCCTGCCCCGTTTCCTACTACTACGCGCAGCAGCAATATAAAAATGGCGGCACGCCATATGCAACGCAATTGTCGATCACGACAGGCATCCCCAGCGCGAGTGTCACGACGTATGACGGCGGGCTTTACCTGCAGGACGATTGGCGAGCGCGGCCGAATCTGACATTGAGTTACGGAATTCGCTTCGAAACCCAGAACTACATTCACGACCATGCCGACTGGGCGCCGCGCGTGGGATTCGCATGGGGAGTGGGCGGGAGGAAGTCGCCGCCGAAGGCAATCATCCGCGGCGGGTATGGGATCTTCTACGACCGTTTCCAGTCGGAACAGATTCTGGAGGTCGAACGCCTGAATGGCGATCCGCTGACCGGGCAGCAGCAATTCGTTATCAACAACCCTACCTGCTATCCGAATCCTGCGGGCTGCAACCTGGGGGGTACATCGACCGTCGCGCCAACTATCTACCGCCTTGATCCCAGATTGCACGCACCGTACACGCTGCAAGGCGCGGTCAGTATTGAAAAGCAGGTAACAAAGTCGGCAACGCTGTCGGTGACGTATCTGAATTCGCGCGGATTCGATCAACTGGCGACGATTAACGCGAACGCTCCACTGCCCGGCACTTCGATTCTTCCCTTCCCGAACGAAGGCAACATTTACGAGTACGTATCGGAAGCTGTGTTCCGCCAGAATCAGCTGATCGCCAACTCAAACGTCCGGGTGGGATCGAAGGTTCAGCTGTTTGGTTACTACACCTTGAATTATGCGAACAGCAATGCTTCGGGCGTTTCCAACTTTGCGTCGAATTCCTACAACCTTACGCAGGATTACGGGCGGGCGTCGTTTGATATCCGCCACCGACTGTTTCTGGGTGGAAGCGTGGCGCTGCCGTATGCCTTCCGTCTGAACCCGTTCATGGTGTTGAGTTCGGGAAGTCCATTCAACATTACGGCACCGAACGATCTGAATGGAGATTCGATCTTCAATGATCGTCCGGGACTCGTTTCGCATACGACATGCGCAACGATCGTTGCCCCCACGCCTCCAGGCACCGTGTATTGCACGCCTCTTGGGACGTTCGACGCGGCTGGAGCATCGGCAACGGCTCCACTTCTGCCTATCAACTATGCCACAGGGCCGTCGCGAGCTTCGTTGAATCTGCGGCTCACGCGAACCTTCGGTTTTGGTCCTAAGATCAAACAAGGATCAGGAAACACCGGAGGGCCTGGGGGACCAGGAGGACGCGGAGGTGGAGGCGGGCGAGGACCTCTGTTCGGTGGCGGCCCCATGATGAGCGGACCAAGTTCCGACCGCCGCTACAACCTGACGTTCGGAGTGGGAGTGCGCAATATATTCAACAAGGTGAACCTGCAGAATCCCAGCGGAATTCTCGGTTCCAACTATTTTGATACGCCGAACGCCCTTGCAGGCGGGCCCTTCTCGACGGGCTCAGCGGTCCGCCGCATCGACCTGCAGGCGACGTTCAGCTTCTGATTCCGGCTGGTGTGGCGTGCGCGAAGCCGCTTCATTTCGCGCTATGCTATAGAGAGCACGGTTGTGCGTGCTCATCGCTCGGGAAGTAAGGTTCCACACGAATTGGCTTTTTCCACCAACAGGCGCAGATTCCTGAAGCTGGCAGCAGCAGCCGGCGTCGGCGCTATTGGCGTGGACTCCGTCTTTTTTGAACCCAATCGCCCGGAAGTTGTGCGGCAGGATTTAAAGCTGGCGCGCTGGCCCGCCGCACTGGATGGCTTCACAGTCGCACTGTTGAGCGATTTTCATTACGATCCCTACTTTTCCGAACACCCGCTGCACAGGGCCATTCCGCTGGTCAAGGGACTGAACCCCGACATGATTGTGCTGACGGGAGATTTCGTTTCAGTTCCGGTCATCAGTTCGGATTATGAGAAGGCCGCCGCTGCCGCTGAGCCGTGCGCCCATATTCTGAAGCAGATGAGCGCGCCGTACGGGCTCTGGGCTGTATTGGGTAATCATGACGACGCTACCGACCCCGCACGGGTGGCCGCGACATTGAATGCGACGGGCATTCCGGTCCTGGCCAATAAATCAGTCCCCATTGAACTGAAAGGATCGCGATTCTGGCTGAGCGGGGTGAACGATGTGCTGAGCAGAACCGCCGATCTCAAGGAGACGCTGGCCGGTATTCCACGAGGCGAAGCGACGATCCTGATGGCACATGAACCGGATTATGCCGACCATACCGCCAAGTATCCCGTAGACCTTCAGCTTTCCGGACACTCGCACGGGGGCCAGGTGCGGCTGCCTTTTCTTCCGCCGCTCTACGAGCCGGTGCTTGCCCGAAAATATTTTGCGGGATTGTACCGGGTCGGCCCGCTCACGTTGTACACGAATCGCGGGATCGGGACTACGGGGCTCGCGATCCGGTGGAATTGTCCCCCCGAGGTCACATTGCTTACGTTGAGGCACGATTCCGCGGCCTGAGTCCTCGGCTGGATAGTTACAATCCCTGTGCTCGATGTGAAAGGGCTTTCACACCCCTTCAATTTCTACCTCTCGTTACCCATGTAAATGACTGATTCCATGGTTGATATATTGGCGTCGATATGGAATCAGGGTTGCCATCTGAAAGGAAGGAACGGCGAAGACCGAAAGGACGGTAGAGGACGGGAATGCTAAAGCAAGTGTGTTGGGCAATTATCTTGACGCTATTCCCCCTGGCAGCAAACGCGGCGACATCCACGCCAAGTCCGGACAGGATCCGCCTTGGACAACGAGAGCTCCAACTCTCGAATGAGCTTACGCGTGCGCAGGACTATGTAGACGTAAAACACGCCAGCGTGCGCCCAAGCTGCGAAATGGTCGAGCCACCCGTCGCCCTTGCTACTCCTGATCCTCTGTTTGTTCCCGCGAATCACGGGCAAAAGGTTGCGATCAGCTTCATCATTGGGACCGACGGTCGCGTCCATAGCCCTCTCATCCTCGAGAGCGCTGGGCTACCTGGCGACCGGCGCGTCATCCAAACCGTACGCGGCTGGCGCTATCGGCCTGCGACCTGTAATGGAGTTCCGACGGAGACCGAAGGCAAGATCGAATTTTCCATCCGGTAAACAGAACTCGTAGAATGACCTCAGAGAGTCGGGGTCACTGTGGATAAAGAAAGAAAGTCTCCCAAGCCATCCGGACAGCCTCCGGAGAAAACAACAGACATGCGCAATTTGGAGATGGAAGAGTTGTACCGGCGGCTGGAGCCAGAGTTGCGGCGTACGAAGCCGAATCCAGAGGCGATCGCCGCCGCCCTGGAAGCCGCACATCGTTTGACGACGGAAAGTGACGCGGAGTTCTCCGCGGAAGATGTTGCGTCTGAATTCCTGGGTGACGCGGATCCTGAGCTGTGCCGCGCTTGCGGCCACCGCAACCGTCCGGGACACAAGTTCTGCGCCATGTGTGGAGTCCGGATTGGAGTTAGCAGAGTTTCCGCGCCTGGGCAGGATGCGTCACACGAGCACGAACCCGAAGATTCCCCGGAAAGCCAGAGCCCAGCAGGGACACACCACTACCACCATCATTACCACCATCACTACTTCCCAGCAGGCTACGAGAGCGGGCAGATACGCACGGGCGGCGGAGAATCCCCACGCGAAGAGAAAGCCCGGCCGAACCTCGCGTTACGCGGGGACATGAACCGCGCCGAGGCCGGAGTCCGGCGAATTACGCAGGAGTGGGCGGTGGCCTGCAACACCAAGCACCTGGATGATCTGCTGGAACTTTATGCTGCGGACGCGCTGGTGCTGCGTTCCAATCATCCTCCGGTACGGGGAGCCGCCGCTGTACGCGAATTCTTTTTTGTTGCGCTCGAAGCGGGACTGGGCGAAGTGGAATTCGAGCCAATGCGGGTCGAGGTCGTGGGAGACTTGGCCTACGAAGCCGGACGTTGCAAGGCCCTGGTTCCTGGCGCGACCGGAAAGCGACGCGAGGAGCGCGGGAAATATTTGTGGGTTTGCGCCCGGCAGAGCAACGGAGAATGGAAGCTGACGGCGGATTGCTGGTCGAGCGATTTATCACTCACACTGCTGGAGTCGGAGGTCCCGGCCGGGACCGCGATCAAAACGAATCAGCCCCGCAAGCCTTAGTTGGGGCTGCCCCGATCGTTCTCTTCATAGGCTGACGCCATTCTTTGCCAGCCCTTCCTTCAGTGAAGCAATACCCTTCATTTCGATCGTGTGCATTCCCAGCTTCGCTGCGGATTCGAGGTTCAGAGCACGATCATCGATGAAGCAACATTGTTCGGCGGAGATCTGCGTCAGTTCCAGTGCGAGCCGGTAAATCTCAGGCTCAGGTTTGCGCAGACCCACGTAGCAGGAGCTGACGAAGAGCTGGAAGATCTTGCGAAGGCCAAATTTTTCCAGGCGGTAATCGTTCAGCTCCAGCGATTCGTTGTTGATCGTACCCATAAAGAATTTCCCGCTCTCCGCCAGCGATTGGGCGAACTCCAAGGAACCGGCCAATGGCTGTGAGAGCGAGAACATGAAATCGCGAAATTCGTTGCGGCTGAAGGGGCGATCGCGGTAAAAGATCGTTCGGTCCAGGTATTCGTCGAGGGTAATTTTTCCGCACTCGAACGAAGCCACGAGCATCTCGTGACGATCGTGGAACTCCCGCTCATCGAGATGAAAATGCTCCAGCGCCGTATTGCGTTGCGTGTGGTCCCACGCGTTGGTGAGAAGGACGCCGCCGACATCCCAGAAGATCGCACGAACAGGAGGCATAGAATTATTGTTTCCCTCCGATCATCTTAGTTGTGAGAACGGCCGGCAGGCAGAGCCTCTGTGCTCGCCGTTTTGGGCCTATTTTTCAGGGCCTCGCGGATCGTCGACTTGGCACGCTCGAGCTCGGCGCCGGTCAGTTCCAGGCGCGGCGGGCGCACGCGGGAGTTTCCCATGCCAACTTCCGCCTGTACTAGTTTGATGAGCTGAACGAATTCGGGGACCGTGTCCATGCGCAGTAGCGGCAGAAACCAACGGTAGAGGGCGAAAGCTTTTTCCTTCTGGCCTTCCATCCCAAGATTGAATAAGTCAACGGATTCGCAGGGAAAGGCATTGGCTAGGCCGGCGATCCAACCTACTGCGCCTACGCCGATGGCCTCGAGGATCGCGTCATCCACGCCAACACAAATCTGGATGCGATCGTCTAGCAGCGCCCGAATGGCGGACACGCGGCGAGTGTCCGCGCTCGACTCCTTGACCGCTTCGAGGTTCCGGTGTTCGGAAGCGAGTTCCCGGATGTGCTCTGGAACGAAATCGGTTCCGTAAGCCAAAGGATTGTTGTATAGCATGCACGGCAAGGGGGTTGCCCGAAATACCGCTGCAACATGCGCTTTCATCTCGCGCCAGGCGCCTTTGTATACGTAAGGTGGAAGGACCATCAGGCCGTCGCAACCCAATTCTGCAGCCGACTGCGCCAGCGCGACGGCTTCGGAGGTCGCAAGTGCAGAGATTCCGGCGATAACGGGACCGCGCCCACGGAGAGAGTTCACACAAGTACGCAGAATCTGCCGCTTTTCGTCGAAGGTCAGCGTCGCACCTTCGCCCAGCGAACCGAGAGCCACAATGCCCGTGCAACCGTTGTCGACCATCCAGAGGCAGTGTTCTGATACAAAGCGGTCGTCCACGGCGAGGTTCGAGTCAAAAGGTGTTGTCATCGCAGGAAGCACGCCGTTCCAATTCATTGATGATCTCCTTGTACCGCCAGGGACCCGTGGGCCGGCTGGCTTACGCTTTCAGCCAGGCTTCCGACTCGAACTGGCAAGACGGGCGGGCGAACCGAATCCGGTTTCCATTGGAAAAGGAATTCGGTTGCCGGACCACAGACTCGTCCCTGGCATGGTCCCATTCCGCAACGGGTGTGTAACTTTGCCGAGCGCCACGAAGAGTGCTCCTTCGTACGAGAGTAGGAAACGTCTTCACAGCGGCATACCAGCGTATCAGGTGCGGGCACGGACTTGAGCTCGGGACATAGGGAATATGCGCGATCTAAATTGCGAGCAAACCGGCGCGCCTTCGCCCGCGCAGTAAATAGCCTGGTGGCTTCCTGACGACGATTTGCTGCGGTTAGTCCGGCAATCTCTCCCTCGGCCAGCGACTTCTCTACACCGCCGATACCGGTTGGTTCGCCGGCACAAAAGACGCCTTCTACAGAAGTTTGCTGGAATTCGTCCACCTGAACGAGGCCATCCGAAAGCTGACAGCCGAGCAGTTGCGCCAGTTCGGTGTTCGGGACCAGGTGAAATCCGCAGGCGAGGTAGTCGCACGCAATCGTTTCGGTTTTACCGCGGCGCGAAATGGTTACACTCTCCAGAACTTGGGAGCCGTGAGCCGCCAGGGGCCATGCGCTGGTGGCGAAGGGAATGCCCGCGAGCTCTTTCTTCAACGCGACAGCCTGCGCGAGTTTTGATGGCTGGGCCATAAGGCTAGCGGAGAAGCGCAGCAGGCTGGCCCACGATGCCTGCTCGCAGACGACAGGAATGATGGAGCCATGTTTTCGCAGATAGGAAGCAACCGCCAATAAAAGAGGGCCGCTTCCGGCAACCACCACACGCATTCCCGAGACTGGCAGGCCGGACTTGACCATCGCCTGAAGTCCGCCGGCGCCCATGACATTGGGCAACGTCCAACCCGGGAAGGGCAAGAAGCGTTCGCGAGCGCCGGTCGCCAGGATCAATTTCTTGTAACGGAACTCGCGGACATCATCGGCGCCCTCCGCCAACAGAATACCGGGCTCCGGCTGATGGAAGACACGCATGCCGCAGTGCGTTGTGACTTGCGCCGATTGCAAGAGCTGAAGCCACTGGCGGGCGGCTGCTGGTTGATCTCGGTTCGCTCCGCGCCAGATTTGCCCACCGAGGCTCGGGTTATCATCAACAATTCCGACTGACATGCCAGTTTGTGCAGCACGTACCGCCGCCGCGATCCCGGCTGGCCCGCCTCCAACAACAACTACATCGAATTGACGTAGTGATTCCCTACTCATCCGTACTCACGTCCATGCCAGCTTCACACGGAATCTGGCAACTTCGACGGTGCCGCTTGCCGTTGATGGTCGCCCGGCACTCAAAGCAGATTCCCATCCCACAGAGCGGACCGCGCGGCTGTGTGCTGACAGAAATGCGGCAAGCCTGCCTTGCGATCGTCAGCGCGACTGCGACGGTTGTGCCCTGCAGCACTGAGAGTTCGGCGCCGTTGACTTTCAAAATGAGTGGCTCAGGCATGCATCGCCTCTGGAACTCGCGAAGGCAAGTAGGGTGCAATCGGGATTTCCGGTTGTGACCCCGTGATTTGATCTGCAAGAATCCTGGCAGTTGCCAGAGATGTCGTAATCCCAAGCCCCTCATGGCCGGTCGCGAGAAACAGCGAGGGATCGCCGGGCCACGGACCAATGTACGGAAGCTTGTCGGGCGTCGCGGCGCGGAAGCCTGTCCAAACCCGAATGGCCGAAAGCTCAGAGAGCGAAGGCATGTAAAGTTGAGCGCGTTGGAGCATGCGCGCGACCATTACAGCATCGACTTCTTTGTGCTCTGCGCCGAACTGGCGGGAAGAGCCGATCAACACCTGCCCGGTTCGCCGCGGCTGAATGTTGAAAGCGACAGAATCTGCAGTGATCGAATGAGCGCTTTTCAGATAACCCAGTTCCACCAGTTGATGCCGCAGAAAACCGGGATAGCGGTCAGTGATCACGAGGTGGCCTTTGCGCTTTTTGACATCGATGCCTGGCGTGATCTCTGCAGCGGAGGCGCCCGCCGCATTCACCAGCAGAGAGCCCCTGAGTTCTGTGCCGTTCGACAAAAGCATTCTGCCTTCGCCAGCGTGCTGAACTGAAAATCCGAGAATCAGAGTGGCACCGTGCTTTGTTGCAGTATTGACCAGAAAACGAGCTGCGCAAGGCGGATACACGACAGCATCTTCCGGAACAAGGAGACCGCCCGAGAGGTCAGAGCGGAGGTTGGGCTCCAATTGCTTCACATCGGCTGCGCTCAAAACCTGCGTGGGGACATCTCGTTCCCCATAGTAGTCGTGCTTACGCCCGACCTCAGCCATTTCTTCTTCATCGGCCGCGACCCAGATTGTTCCGCACTGCTCATACTCCACATCATCTGGCAAAGCTGGCTGGATTGATTGCCAGAGTTTCTGCGAATAGCGCGTCAGAGCGAACTGTGCCTCAGAGTCATCCATGCTGACGATATGGCCCATGCCAGCGGCGGTGGCGCCGCTGCCGACGACGTCGCGGTCGACGATCGCCACACGCATCCCGCGTTGCGCCAGTTCACAGGCACAGGCCGCACCCACGATTCCGGCTCCAGCGATCACAACGTCGTAGCTGGAGTGGCTGAGACCGTTAGTCATCCGCGAATGCCCATGCAGAACGGGTCTTGGGGATCGAGAACGAGCGTCGCTTCCGAATTAACGAATGCCGATCCCTTGATGGTGGGATAGATTTTGCCGTCGCGGACTGTGATGCTGCCTTCGAAGACGCTGCCCACGATGCTTTCCTGCTTCCAGGTCTCGCCTTCCTTCAACTTTCCATCGGCGTAAAGGCAGGCTAATTTTGCGCTCGTACCCGTACCGCAAGGAGAGCGATCGTAGGCTTTTCCGGGGCACAGGACGAAATTCTTGCTGTCTGCGAGCTGGGAAGGGCCAAACAGCTCGATATGATCGATCTCCTCGCCATCATCGCCCTGGATGCCTTGAGCCTTCAGCGCCTGCCGGATCGCCCACGTAAATGCCGTCAGTGCCTCGACGTTTTTCACGCTCAATTCCATGGGGTGGTTGCGAACCAGGAAGAACCAGTTTCCTCCCCACGCCACATCGCCTTGAACTCGCCCGTAGCCGGAGACTTCGACTGCCACGTTCGCCTCGCTTCGACGGCTGGGAACGTTGTGCACGCTCACTTCACCAGAATCATGGAGAGTTGCGCTGACCACGCCAACCGGGGTCTCAATCCGATGCTGGCCCGGCCTAATGCGCTTAAGGTATGCGAGGGTTGCAATTAATCCGATGGTGCCATGGCCGCACATGCCGAGATAACCGACGTTGTTGAAGAAGATCACTCCAGCCGCGCAACTGCGATCGACAGGCTCGCACAGCAATGCGCCGACCATGACGTCGGAGCCGCGCGGTTCATTGACGACGGCCGAGCGGAAGGCATCGTGCTGTGTCCGAAAACGGTTTACTCTATCGGCCAGTGGGCCGGAGCCTAAATCTGGTCCGCCACTAATGATCAGGCGCGTCGGTTCTCCACCGGTGTGGGAGTCGACGATCCTGATCGTTTTGCGTTCACCCGCGCTCATTTGCCTCCGTAGGCTCTCTTATCGCGGTGCTCGAATGCCTTCACAGGGTACGACACCGTTGTATTGTAGGGCGGAACCCGCGCTCCTTCATGCCTTGTCATCATCTTACGCGCCGACGTTTCCTAAGCACCGCAACTTTGCAGCCCAGCGACAAAATCGAATTGAGCCTGCCAATGGGCCTGCATGCGACTCCAATGCCTAAAGCGACGTAACGCTTGGCATTCCCTCGTGCTGGCTTACGGTCTGAGCACGCGCCTCTGCTACACTTTGGCGCATGGGTGGAACGCGGAGAGATTTCATCGGGCAGTCTGCGCTGCTTGGAGCTGGGGCTTTTGTTTTGCCCCCTTTGTCTTGGGCGGCCGGCCCGGCACCTTCGATTAAATTTCCTACAAATCCGAGAGACCGCGTGTCGGTCGCAGCTTATCCATTTCGCGAGTACATCATGGGCTGGAAGGGCGATGGAGATGCGGCCAGCACAGTTCCGCGAGCACAGCAGATTGAGTTGAAGGATTTTGCTGCGCATGTGGTGAAGAAGTTTAACGTGCGCCACATCGAGCCTTGGAGCCCGGTATTCCCTTCCACGAATCCGAAGTATCTGGACGACTTTCGGGCCGCGACTGAAAAGGCGGGCTGCTCGGTGGTCGACATCGCCGTGGATGAACGCTTCAGCCAGTACTCCCTCGATGCAACGGAACGGGATCAAGCGGTTGCATCAAGCAAAGAATGGGTAGACGTGGGCGTGGCGCTAGGCTCACCGAGCATTCGCACCCATCTCCAAGAAGCGAAAGGCTCCCCACCCGATGTAGGGCGCGCAGCCGAAACCCTGGCGCGAGTCGCGGATTACGCCGCCAAGAAAAACGTCGTGGTCCATTTGGAGAATGACAATCCAATTAGCGAAGACCCTTTCTTCATCGTCCAGGTGATCGAGAAGGTGAACAGTCCGTGGCTGCGCGCTCTTCCGGATTTCGGCAACTCTTTGGTGGCTCACGGCGAGGAGTTCTCGAATCGAGCGATGGACGCGATGTTCGCGCACGCGTATGGGATCTGCCACGTCAAAGACGGCGAGGTGGATGACCAAGGAAAGGCTGTCCACGTTAATCTGGAGCAGACTTTCGCAATTTTGCGGAAGCATGGATTCAAAGGCTATTGCTCGATCGAATATGATGCGCCCGGGGATCCCTATAAGCCAACGGCCGAACTCGTGGAAGCCACCGTGAAGTTTCTAAGCTGAGTTGATTGGATATGAATCTGAGTGATAAGCCGGCAAGCGTAGCGGGGTCCTTTTTCATCCGAATCGCAGTCGGCTTGATCTTCCTCACGCAAGGGATTCTGAAGTACAGCGACCCTAATATGGGAGTCACTCGGTTCACACGCATCGGCTTTCCTCATCCGGTATTTACCGCACATTTCGTCGGGGCCTTTGAAATCGTATGCGGAGCTCTGGTTCTGCTCGGGTTGTTTACTCGAATCGCAGCTATTCCGCTGCTGGTCATCATCTGCACGGCAATTACGACCACAAAAATTCCTGAACTGACCCGGCCGGGTCAAGGATTCTGGTACATGGTGAGCGACGCTCGTACGGACTTCGCCATGCTGATGTGCCTTCTCTTCCTGGTCATGTCACCCCGTCTACCCCTCAACGGCACCAAGGAACGGTAGCGACCCGTGACGGAATTGCAAGCTTCGCCTCCCGCTACAGCCATCTCCAGCCGGCTCGGCGAGCTTGCTGTGCTCTTCCTCCGGCTGGGCGCGATCAGCTTTGGCGGACCCGCGGCGCACATTGCATTGATCGAAGCCGAATTCGTCAAGAAGCGGCAGTGGATCGCGCGCCAGCAATTCCTGGATATGGTGGGTGCGGCCAACTTGATTCCTGGGCCTACATCGACCGAGGTTGCCATCAACGTCGGATTTGCGCGCGCGGGTTGGGCTGGATTGTGCGTGGCTGGCGCGTGCTTCATCTTGCCCGCGGCCGTAATTACCGGGGCATTTGCTTGGGCGTATGTCCGCTTTGGATCATTCCCTCAGGCAGAGTCGGTACTCGCGGGAATCAAGCCGGCCGTGATCGCGGTCATCTCGATCGCCATCTGGCGACTGGGAAAAACGGCGGTGAAAGATACGATGCTGGCGGTGCTTTGCGCGGCTGCGTTAGGAGCGTTTTTCCTGGGCTGGAGTCCGATCGCCATCCTGTTTGGCGGGGGCGGGCTTGGAATGCTGGCGCGGCGTTTACCGAATCTGCGCACGCCTGGAACTTCGATTTACTTGACGGGAGGTTTCGTACGCGCACTCGAGCGGGGCACAAAAAACATCTTCAGGGTTCTCTTCCCTCGCTCGTCCATGGCGCCAGCGATGTACGTGCCAGCGATACCCGCCGTTCAACCATCTATTGGACAGATTGGACTTTTCTTCCTCAAGGTGGGCGCTGTGCTTTATGGCGGGGGATACGTTCTGCTGGCTTTCCTCGATCAAGGACTGGTCCGGCAGCATGGCTGGCTGACTCACCAGCAATTGCTCGATGCGGTCGCCATCGGGCAGTTCACGCCGGGACCTGTACTTTCCACCGGAACGTTCATTGGCTACATGCTCGGGGGCATTCCTGGCGCTGCTATTGCGACTGTTGCGATCTTCCTGCCGTCGTTTCTCTATGTGGCTTTGCTGGCGCCATTGCTGTTCCGGTTGCGGAAATCGCCATGGATGGCGGCATTCCTGGATTCGGTGAATGCTTGTGCCGTAGCGCTGATGGCAGGCGTTACGTTTCGGCTGGGAGCGGACGCGCTTCGAGGATGGGCGACGTGGTTGATCGCTGCCGCTGGGTTGGGAATCCTGCTCCGCTGGAAAATCAATCCTGCGTGGATCGTTCTCGGTGGTGGTTTGCTTGGCCTTCTGCTCGCAACCTTTCGACTGACGTAGTACCCTGCTACTCATCTTTCCCAAGAGGAGAATCGTGAAATGAAAATGCGCATTGCTGTGCTGTCTATGTTTGCCGTATTGATTTGTGCTTCCACCAGCGCCCAGGATCGGAAATTCATCGTGAAATCTCGGGCGAGTGGTTTGAATGCATTGCCGTTCAGCGACGCGGTAGTTGTGGGCAACACGCTTTATATCGCCGGGCACATCGGTCTGGATTCGAAGGGTCAGCCTCCTGCTAGTGCCGAAGACGAAGCGCGAATGGTGATGGATAGCGTCAAGCAGACGGTGGAGCAGGCCGGGTTCACAATGGAAGACATCGTATCCGTCCAGATTTTCTGCACCGATCTGAAGCTCTATGACACGTTCAATTCCGTTTACAAGACTTATTTCCACGGAGATTTTCCCGCACGCGCCTTCATCGGCACAAACAACCTGGTACGAAACGGACGTTTCGAAGTGATGGGGATTGCGATCAAGAGAGCGAAATAACAAACACATTAATTTTGTATTTCGTCTTTTGTTCGCCTGACTTAAGCTTTTATGGTAAATGTATAGGTCATGCGGAAGGCCATCCATCACCTCAAAAACTGCGATCCCGTCCTGCGCGACATCATCAAACAGGTCGGTCCGTTTCGCATGGAATACGGCCGCCCCGAGTTCCACAGCCTGGCCGAGGCGATTGTCTATCAACAGCTCAATGGCAAGGCGGCATTGACGATTTTCAACCGCTTCGCGGCGCTGGCTGGAGAGCCGCTCACCCCGGAAGGGATCCTCAAATTGAGCGATCACCAGATGCGGGCCGTTGGACTATCAAAACAGAAGTCGGAGTATATGAAGGATCTGGCGGCGAAGACGGCGGCCGGATTACTTGACTTCACGAAACTGCTGGAAATGCCGGATGACGAGGTAATCAAGCATCTCACGCAGGTGAAGGGCGTGGGCGTGTGGACCGCGCAGATGTTTCTGATGTTCACTCTGAAGCGTCCGGACGTTTTGCCCACCGGCGATTACGGGGTGCAGGCCGCCATGAAGAAACACTACCGCAAGCGGAAACTGCCGAAGCCAAAGGATATGGAGAAAATTGCGAAGGCGTGGACCCCATACCGCAGCGTGGCCTGTTGGTACTTGTGGAGGAGCCTGGCAATCAAGACGCTATAACCTCGCCGCTGTGAGGTCGCCTGCCCTCTGTGGTTAAATGGAGTTTGATGGTGGAAACGAAGATCCGCGTGCTGGTGGCGAAGCCCGGACTTGACGGGCATGATCGGGGGGCGAAAGTGATTGCGCGCGCCCTGCGCGACGCAGGTATGGAAGTAATTTATACCGGCCTGCGCCAGACTCCCGAGATGGTTGTCAGCGCAGCTCTTCAGGAAGACGTACAGGTCATCGGTCTTTCCATTCTCTCAGGCGCGCACAATGCGATCGTGCCACGCGTGATGGATTTGCTGCGGCAGAACAAGATGGACGATGTCCTGGTGCTGGTAGGCGGGATCATTCCTGATCAGGATATTCAGGGCCTCAAGCAATCGGGCGTCGCAGGAATTTTCCAGCCGGGGACGTCGATGGATGAGATCGTTGAGTTTATCCGCACCAACGTGAAGAAACCGGAAGTCCCCGCGGCCCAATGACGGCCGGTCCAAATCTTTCCCGCCTTCGCGATCTTCTCGCGCAAACGGTCGGCCCTGCTCCCTGGTACTGGAAGACCTTTCCTCAACTCCCAGCCAGCGCTGGCCGGACACTTGGATGGACTCATCACGGCGAACAAGGTGCGATTGCACATCTGGTCACGCTTGGGTTCGCAGAAGACCCGGATCAGGCGCTTCTCGCACTGAATACCTATTGCCGGCCATTTCCGGTTCTGCCGAATTCCCTGGGAATCTGGTGTCCCGAAGGACGTTCGATTCGACTCGCCTGTTTTGACCCGGGCCAACTCAAGGCCTTCGAACTTGCTGAAGTTGCGGGATGGTTCAAACGATCTTCCGATCGGATTTATGCACTAACGCCGCCGATTGCCGATTTTGAGGTTCCATTGTCACTCGAACCGGGAACCCACAAGATCGCCGTTCCGGAGGCCATGAAAAGCCTGGACGAGTTGATTGTTTGCACGAGTTACAAAGCGCTGTCGAATAGCGATCCGGCGTTCGCGCTTTTTGTTTTCTACCTTCAGGCGGGACTGGTTGAGATCTTGCCCCAACGCTGGTTTACTTCGGCACAGTACAGCGTCGGCAGCCAGTGGATCACTCGCGCGGTACGGGATCCGGAATCTCATCGAATTGTCGGAGAATGTTTCGGTGCCGGCACGTTCCTGCTCGAGGAAGACGGATGCCGACTCGCGGAGTGGATCGAGAGAAATCCTTAACCCTGTCACTGGGCTCTGCATCGAATGACAGACCGATCCGGGCAGAGCGGTGAATCCATGGCGCGAACGCGAGCGCGTTTGCGTCAATCCGTAAGCGTGGTATACCGTAATCAGTCCCAAAGTAAGCCTCATGAGCGACCGCAACCAGGCTCCTGTCATCAAGTCAGCTAGCGCAGAGAACGTCCTGCCGACGCGGGTGGATCCAACGTCGGCACGATTCGAAGCGAACATGCGCTTTCTGGCGGATCTGATGTCGCAGGTCCGGAATGAGGCGGAAAAGATTCTGGAGGGTGGCGGCGCCAAGGCCACAGACTCGCAACATGCCAAAGGACGCCTCACAGCTCGCGAGCGGATTCAGCGGCTCACCGATGCCAACAGCTTCTTTGAACTGGGACTGTACGCGGCGCATGGGATGTACGAGGAGTGGGGCGGCGCCCCGGCCGCGGGCGTCGTAACAGGCCTGGGCCGGATCCACACGCGGCTGGTCATGATCATCGCGAATGACGCAACGGTGAAAGCCGGGGCGTTTTTTCCGATGACGTCGAAGAAAGTGATTCGAGCGCAGAACATTGCGATCGAGAACCGCATCCCGACCGTTTACCTTGTCGACTCAGCCGGAGTGTTTCTGCCATTGCAGGAGGATGTTTTTCCGGACACGGATGATTTCGGCCGCGTGTTTCGGAATAACGCGGTCATGTCTGCCTTGGGAATCCCGCAGATTGCCGCCATCATGGGTATGTGCGTCGCCGGAGGCGGCTACTTGCCGGTGATGTGCGATCACCTGCTGATGACTGACGGCAGCGGATTATTTCTCGCCGGTCCTGCATTGGTGCAGGCCGCCATCGGACAAAAGGTCTCTGCAGAGGATCTGGGCGGCGCCGTGATGCATTCCACCATCAGCGGCACGATCGACTTCCGGGAACCGGACGATGAAGCTTGCATCTTGCGGCTACGTTCGATCGTGGAGAAGTGGGGATACAGACGCCTTTCTCCATGGGACCGAAAGAAGCCGGTCGAACCGGAGCATTCCGCCGAGGAAATGTACGGGATCTACGATTCGTCACCGGCGCGTCCATATGACATGAAAGAAGTCCTCGCCCGGGTGCTCGATGGCAGCCGCTTCGATGAATACAAACCGGAGTATGGCAAGACTCTGATCTGCGGATACGGTCGAATCGGCGGCTTTGCGGTTGGCGTGGTGGCGAATCAGAAGCTACACGCGCAGCAGACCGACCACGAAGGGCGCAAGCGAGTTGAGTTCGGCGGTGTGATCTATACCGAATCAGCGGAAAAAGCCGCCCGTTTCATTATGGACTGCAACCAGAATCTGATTCCGCTGGTGTTCTTCCATGACGTCAACGGCTTCATGGTCGGACGCGATGCCGAATGGAGCGGCATTATTAAGGCAGGCGCCAAGATGGTGAACGCCGTCTCGAATTCGGTTGTGCCGAAAATCACCGTCATCGTGGGCGGTTCTTTTGGCGCCGGACATTACGCGATGTGCGGGAAGGCTTACGATCCCCGGTTTGTGTTCGCCTGGCCTACCGCCCGCTATGCCGTGATGAGCGGGGATTCTGCCGCGGGCACTTTGGTAGAGATCAAGGTCAAGCAGTTGGAGCGCGGCGGCAAGAAACTCAGCGAGGAAGAGCGGAAGGAACTTTACGAGTCTGTGAAACGAACCTATGACGAGCAGACCGACCCTCGCTACGGCGCGGCAAGATTGTGGATCGACAGAATTATCGATCCAATCGAAACGCGAGAAGCGATCACGCAGGCTCTCGAGGCAGCCGCACTGAATCCGGATGTGCCCGAGTTTAAGGTCGGAGTGCTACAGACGTAGACGAGAGAGTCTATCGGGTCTCACTTGCATCCAGTTGCTGAATGTCCAAGGCTGTCAAACTGATTGAGTGTCCACGCGATGCCTGGCAGGGGCTGAAGGGAATGATCCCTGCCGACCTGAAAGTAGATTACCTGAAGGCGCTGATCAGCGCCGGGTTCAAACATATCGATGCGGTTTCCTTCGTTTCGCCCAATGCAGTGCCGCAGATGGCGGATTCCGAACAGGTACTCAAGGAACTCGATCCGCCGGATGATGTGGAGATCATCGGGATCGTCGTGAACGAACGCGGCGCACAGCGGGCGATCGACACACAGGCGGTCTCGACGCTTGGGTTTCCTTATTCCATCTCGGAGACGTTTCTGCGGAGAAACCAGAATCAATCTCCGGAGGGCGCCCTCGACGAACTCGAAAAGATTCAGAAGAAGGCTGACGATGCCGGGCTCGACATCGTCGTTTATATCTCGATGGCGTTCGGCAATCCGTATGGCGATTCGTGGAGTGAAGCCGAAGTCCTGGATGCGATCGAACTGCTGGAGGCCGAGGATTTGCACATGATCTCGCTGGCCGACACCGTAGGTGCAGCCGATGCAAACCAGATCAGCCGACTGGCGGATGCGGTCATGTCCAGATTCGACTATCTCGAGATAGGTATGCACTTGCACAGCAGGCCAGAGCAGGCGGCAGAAAAGATTCTGGCAGCTTATAACGCCGGTTGCCGCCGATTTGATTCAGCTCTCGGCGGGTTGGGTGGATGTCCTTTCGCGCAGGATGCGCTGGTAGGTAATATTCCCACGGAAAAAGTGATTGAAGCGCTGGCTCAGGCAGGTGCGGAGTTGCCAAAGCTGAAGCCTCTGGATACCCTGCTGCGTGCGAATGCGGGTATGGCGGCCAAGTACTCGGCGTCCCTCGCGGCGGATTGAACAATTCACGCCTCTGTCTCGGGAATGGGGTCGATTTGAACTTTGAGCGGGATCTTCGACGTGGAATATAAAAACCTATCTCTTGCATCGGCCGATGGCGTGGCCACGATCACGCTGAACCGCCCCGAGAAGCGGAACGCGATCAGTTTTGAATTGATCGACGACCTTCTGCGGGCGCTCGACACGGTGGCGGACTCGGACGCTGTGGTCCTCATTGTGACGGGCGCCGGCAAAGCTTTTTGCTCGGGGATGGATCTGGAAAATCTTAAGTCCCTGCTTGGACGCACCCAGGAACAAAATGTCGAGGACTCGCGCACGATGGTGCGCCTGTTCCGCTCGCTCTATGAATTCCCAAAGGTGACGGTGGCGGCAGTGAATGGTGCGGCGATCGCTGGGGGAACAGGTCTGGCCTTACTCTGCGACTTCACGCTGGCCGTTCCTGACGCGAAATTTGGATATACGGAAGTAAGAATCGGTTTTGTGCCGGCGATCGTTTCCACGTTCCTGCTGCGTCAGGTCGGTGAGAAGCAGGCGCGGGATCTGCTTTTGACGGGGCGCATTTTTGGTGCGGAGGAAGCCTTGCGGCTTGGCCTGGTCAACGAGATCGTAGCTCCGGAGCTTTTGATGCAGCGAGCGCAGGATCTCGCGAAAGCCCTGAGGGAGAACAGCCCTGCTTCCCTGCGCGCAACCAAACAGTTATTGAGCGATCACGCGCGCATGGAACTTGACACGCAAATCGAAGCGGCGATTCGCGAAAACGCAGCCATACGTTCGACGGCGGATTTTCGGGAAGGTATCTCATCTTTCCTCGAAAAACGGAAGCCAGTGTGGACGGGAAAATGAGATCAAACGGGCATCCTACGATTAACGAAACGAAGCTTCGGGTGCGATATGCAGAGACCGACCAGATGGGGGTGGTATACCATTCCAATCATTTCATCTGGTTCGAGGTTGGCCGCGTGGAGTTAATGCGCGGAATGGGCGTGTCTTACCGTGACCTCGAGAAGGAGGAAGGAAGATTTATTGCGGTTGCCGAGGCGAAGTGCCGCTATCGGGCCCCTGTGCTTTACGACGAAGAAGTGGTGGTCCGCACCTGGCTCAAGAGCGCACGAGAATCGGTCATCGTGTTCAGCTACGAATTGGTCCGGCCCGCAACGAAGACCATCTTAGCGGAGGGCGAAACACTCCACGTTGTGACCGATGCCCGCATGAAGATCGCCAAGCTTCCCGAGAAATACCTTACAATCTTCCGTCACGCCATCGACGGAACCACAGAGCCCGAGAATTCTCTTGAACGCACTTCACATTAGCGGAAACGATCTTACGCTGGAAGAAGTGCGCGAGGTCGCCGATCCCAGCACGCGCCGTCCGGTGTTGCTCGCGCCTGACGCTCGAGCAGCGGTGAATCGTGCCCGGGCGGTCGTGGACGAGATCGTTGCAGGAGATAAGCTGGCTTACGCCATCACGACCGGCGTCGGCAAACTGAGCGATGTACGCATTGCCGGCGATCAAATCCGCGAATTGCAAATCAATCTGGTTCGATCCCATGCTTGCGGTGTCGGCGAACCGCTGCCCGTCGCCGAGACGCGGGCCATGATGCTACTGCGCGCAAACTCGCTGGCGAAGGGGAATTCCGGAGTTCGACCGGTCATTATCGACACGCTGTGTGAAATGCTGAATCGCGGAGTGACCCCGATGGTGCCCTCGCAGGGAAGCGTGGGGGCAAGTGGTGATCTGGCTCCCCTGGCGCATCTCGCGTTGGCTCTGGTCGGAGAGGGAGAATGTTTTGATCAGAACGGGACGCGCACGAGGAGCGGTGAGGCGCTGAAGCGTGCACAGATCAAGCCTGTCGTGCTCGAATCAAAAGAAGCTATTTCGCTGATCAATGGCACGCAGGCAATGCTGGGAATCGGAAGCCTGGCGCTGCTTGCCGCGGAGAGGTTGGTGGATTCCGCCGATGTGCTCGGCGGGTTGTGCTGTGACGCCCTTAAAGGCACCGACACGGCGTTTGACGAACGTATCCACAAGGCCCGCCCACACCCAGGGCAAGTGCGCTCTGCGGCGAACTTGCGGCGGATGCTGCAAGGAAGCCAGATCCGGGAGTCCCATCGCGGTTGTGGCCGCGTGCAGGATGCCTATTCGCTGCGCTGCATTCCGCAAGTCCACGGAGCCGTTCGCGACACTCTGACACACTGCCGGCAAGTATTCGAGATCGAGGCGAACTCGGCCGTCGATAATCCACTCGTTTTCCTCACCGACCCTAAGAATGCGGAGGGAGACATCATCTCTGGAGGAAACTTCCACGGGGAACCGCTTGCCTTTGCTTTGGATTTTCTCGCGATTGCGCTGAGCGCGCTGGCCGGCATCAGCGAGCGGCGCACTGAGCGTCTTGTAAATCCGGCGCTCAGTGAAGGACTGCCCCCTTTTCTGGCGAGCGGGGCAGGGCTGAATTCCGGTTTCATGTTGCCGCAGGTGACGGCCGCGGCCCTCGCCAGCGAAAATAAAGTGCTGGCTCACCCAGCGTCGGTGGACTCCATTACGACCTCTGGGAACAAGGAAGATTACGTTTCCATGGGAATGACGGCCGCGCTCAAACTCAGACGAGTCGTCGAGAACACGCGCAACGTATTGGCGATTGAAGCGATGGCCGTCGCCCAGGCATTGGATTTCCTGGCTCCCCTGAAAACGTCGAAGCTGGGCCAAGCAGCCCACGCGGCGATCCGTGCAGTCTGCCCGACAGTCGATAAAGACCGCGTCATGTATGAAGACCTGGCCAAGATCGCGGCAATGATCGCCGGGGGAAAACTGGCGGACGTGCTCCGTTAAGCATTCAGCCCATCCCGGATCAAACAATGAGGACACTGACGGAATACCTGAAGTTTCATACCCGAACGCATCGTGCCTATGTGCATATCACTCCGCAAGTGGAGGAGATCGTCCGCAAGAGCGGGGTGAAAGAAGGTATGGTCCTAGTCTCGGCGATGCACATCACCGCTGGCGTCTACGTGAATGACGACGAAAATGGGCTCATCGAAGATATTGACCAGTGGCTAGAGCATCTGGCACCCTTCCGCAAGAACTATAAGCATCACGATACCGGCGAGGACAATGGGGACTCACATCTGAAGGCATTGCTGATTCATCATGAAGTAATCGTGCCGATTACAGCAGGACGGCTGGATTTGGGAACCTGGCAACGAATTTTCTACGCAGAGTTTGATGGGCAACGGGACAAGCGGGTCATCGTAAAAGTAATGGGGGAATGAGGCGATGTCGGAAGAACTAACCGAACTGCAGGAACATGCGGAACACGCTAAAGAAAATCCAAGCTTGGCCCCGGTATCGGTCACGATGGCTATATTGGCGGTGCTGGTCGCGGTGGTGACGTTGCTCGGCCACCGTGCGCATACGGAAGAAGTCGTATTGCAGGCGAAGTCTTCTGACCAGTGGGCCTACTATCAGGCGAAAAATATCCGGCGGCACACAGATGAGCTTTTCACCGACCTCACCTCAGTGACTCCAACGACGGACTCAGCGGCGCTGGGCAAGTTGCGCGACAAATACTCCGGAGAAGCCTCGCGTTACAAAGACGAACAGAAGGAAATCGAGGACAAAGCCCACGAGATGGAAGGAGAAGTGGCAACGGAGCGCAATCGCGCAGACCGCTTCGATCTGGCCGAAGTGTTTCTCGAGGTTGGTCTCGTGATCACATCCATCACCTTATTGTCGGGCCGAAGGTTCTATTGGGCTGTTGGCGTCTTGCTCGGCGGAGTGGGAATCGCTTTGGCGGCAACAGCATTTTTCGTGCACTAAATACAGTAAGGCCGCTAGCTTCTTTCAGCCCTTGGCGCCGTCGCTGAATTCTGGGTCGATGTTTTCTCGCTATCGGCTTTGACCGCTAGAAATGGCCCGATGGCCAGGGCGTCCATCCGCGTTCTCTGGAAGCAATCAATCGCCTCCTCCGGCGTGCATACGATCGGCTCATTCTCATTGAAACTTGTGTTGAGCACGACGGGTATGCCCGTTCTCCGGTGGAATGCGGAAATCAGGTCATAGTACATTTCGTTTTCGTCGCGGCTCACGGTCTGAAGGCGCCCAGTGTCATCGACATGATTCACTGCGCATAAAGCTTTTCGCTTCTCCGGCCTGATTTTGTAGACGTGCAACATGAACGGGGACGGATGATCGTTCTCGAAATATTCGTGTTGATACTCCGCCAGAATCGAAGGAGCGAAGGGGCGGAACCATTCACGGTGCTTGATGCGGGCGTTGAGAACATCCTTCATATCAGGTAAACCCGGATGCGCGAGGATCGAACGATTGCCGAGTGCTCGGGGTCCCCATTCCATCCGGCCCTGAAACCAGCCGACAACGCTTCCTTCAGCAATATGTGCGGCGGCTGCGTCTAAGAGCTCTTGCTTATGAAGTTGCCGAAAGCTCACGCCCGCAGATTTAAGCGCAGATTGGATTCGGGATCCCGAAAACTCAGGGCCAAGATATGAACTCTTTAGCTCTTTCCGCGTCGAGTGTTTCAGGACTGAATGATAGGTGTGAAGGCCGGCGCCAATGGCGAGGCCTTCATCGCCGGCCGCCGGCTGGATATAAGTCCGGCGGAAAGGCGTGCGGTCAAAGATCTTTCCGTTGGCAACGCTATTCAGAGCACACCCACCAGCCATAGCGACATTCTCAGAAGGAACCGACGCGTGCAAGCCGTTCAGCAGATGAAAAAACACTTCTTCGAAGCGATGCTGCAACGCGAAGGCCAGATCCATGTCGCGTTGCGTGATCTCGGTGTGAGGCTTTCTGGGTTCCCCAAAGAGCTTCTCCATCCGATCGGAGAAGTGCCGCGCCAGACGAACAGTTCCATCTGGAAGAACCTGCATGCCTTGATTGCTTCCCAGCGGCTTGAAGTAGCTGAGATCCAGGCGGAAGCCCCCGTCCTGCACGCTAACAAGCTGATCAATCTGCTTGCAGAATGTGTCCCGGCCATAGGGAGCCAGGCCCATGACTTTGCCTTCGTCGCCATATTTCGAGTAGCCGATGAATTCGCAGATCATCGTGTACAGGCTGCCTAGAGAATGCGGGAGGAAAACGCGATCGAGCACGTGGATATCGTTGCCTTCGCAGCGTGCGGTCATGGTTGAGACGAAGTCGCCCGACCCGTCGTAGCTGAATCCCGCCGACTTATCCCACGGCGAGCAATAGTAGGCGCTAGCGATGTGGGCGATGTGGTGCTCGAGGTGGTGCTCGCTGAATTTCAACCGGGACGCATCGACATCCAACGAGTTTGCCAACAGAGCGCGGACGTCTCGCATTACCTCTTTTCTTTGCCGGAGCCGGATGAAATTTAGGACCTTGGCAGGATTCGAGAGTGCGTATCGAACTTTTTTCGCCAGGTTCGCATCGCTATCCTGACCGACGGCTACATGATCCACATCCGTGATTCGCGCTCCGATCGCGTCGAGGCAGGCCTTCACTGCGAGAGCCGGAAAGCCAGCAAAATGCTTATGGCGGTTTAAACGCTCTTCCGCGACTGCAAACTGCACCTTTCCGTCAACCACGATGGCGGCGGAGGCGTCCGCGTGAAACATGTTGAGGCCGAGAACGAGCATGGACTAGATTCGTTTCCCCAGTTGTAGGCTTTGCGATCGGATCATTCGGTGAGATTGCTGTAAAACTCTGACACACGCGTGCAGAAAGTCGTTCCTGGGATTTGTTTCGCCCCTACTCGAATTTTACAGCTACTCCGAGGAAATGGGCTCATGCGGAGGCGACCTGACGCGGAGCCGCGAACTCGGGCTCGAATTTGAGAGACGAGCCATCCAGGAACGTTTGCATCCAGATTTCCAGAGTGAGCAACTGCCACAACTGCATCGACCAGTCATGACGGCCGCGGCGATGGTCGTCCACGAACCTCTGTACGGGTTCCGGGCGGAACAAACCGCGGCTGCGGACCCGTTCCGGTGAAAGCAGATCGTCTAGCATTTCTTTGAGATCATGGGCTAACCAGTGATCCACCGGTGCCGCAAAACCAGCCTTCGGTTGCTTCAACACCTCGCGCGGCAAAATATCGCGCATCCCTTGACGGAAAATATATTTCGTAACCGGGCGAACCCTTCCTTTCAACTTCAGAGAGGGCGGGACACGAGAGGCTACGAATTCGACAAGTTCCCGGTCAAGAAACGGAACCCTGACCTCAACAGATGAAGCCATACTCATTTTGTCGTTGTAAGTCAGATTTAATGTCGGCATGAAGATCTTGGTGTCCAGGTAAAGCATCTGGTGCAGAAAATCTGCGTCCCGGACACGATCGAAGGCCGCGCGATGCTGAGACGCGGATTCTCCCGTCAAGAGGGTCTGAGCGAATTCCGGATGGTAAAGATCAGATTTCTGTTTGTCGTCGAGATAGGTGCAATTGGCGATAAATCGATCGACGGGATTAAGGGATGCGCTACGCGCCATCTTCTTTGCAAGTCGCAGCTGCCCCTTTGCCGGCGTGCCGCGGAGACTCGGCAATGCAGCGAGGGTCCGCTCGGCAGCCAGGCGAGCGGCCGCGGGAACGTTGGCATAGGCCTGCGCCCAGTAATGAGCCACATGCTTGCGGTATCCAGCGAATAGCTCGTCTCCTCCCACTCCCGAGAGCAGAACGGTTGACTCCCTCCGCGCTTCCCGGCACACCAGATAAGCCGCGATGATGGCTGGGTCCGCCGTGGGCTCATCCATGTGCCAGATCAGTCGAGGGAGCAGATCCGTGACGTCAGGTTCAACAACAATCTGCTGATTGCGGCAGCCCAGTTTGCGCGAAAGGCGAGCCGACACTTCAGGGTCGTCCAGCGTCGTCTCCCCGACTCGATACTTGCGCGGGAAGGTGATCGTGTAGGTATTAAGCGTCTCTCGCGCGGCTCGCGACATGAAGGCTACGATGCTGGATGAATCCAACCCCGCACTTAGGAAAGCTCCGACCGGCACATCGCTGATCATCTGGGATTCCACCGAGCGCCGAAAACGGTCGCGGACTTCTTCGGTCAATTCGTTCTCAGAAAGCGAGTAGGACGCATTCGCCGGAGGAAATGTCAGATCCCAGTACTGAGTGATTTCAAGCCTGCCCTGGCGCCAGATCGCATAGTGTCCGGCGGGCAATTTTAAGATGTGGCGAAACATCGTCTTCGGGTCGGGCACCCAAAGAAACGTCAGGTACTGGTGGAGAGAATCTGGCTCAAGTTCGGCGTCGACCCCGGCAACTTGCAGCAGGGCCTTGATTTCAGATGCGAAGGCAAAGCGTTCGCCACTGTGGAAGTAATAGAACGGCTTGACTCCAAAGTGATCTCGAGCCACGAAGAGCGTCGGAGTGGCCGATCGCAGATCACAGATGGCAAACGCAAACATCCCGTTCAGACGTTTCACACAGTCCGGGCCTTCGCGCTCATACAAGCGAAGCAGAACTTCGGTATCGGTGTGGGATTTGAAGCGAACGCCTTTACCCTCGAGGTCGTTGCGCAGATCGGCAAAATTGTAGATTTCACCGTTGTAAGTGATCCAGACCGACTGGTCGTCATTGCACATCGGCATGTGCCCCAGCGGAGATAGGTCCAGGATCGCGAGCCGGCGGCTGCCCAGGCCGATGTAGGAGCCATCTGGGAATCGGCGGTCCCAAAGTCCGGAGTCATCGGGTCCACGATGCGCCTGGATTTGCGTCATTCGCGCCAGCGTTTCCCGATCCCCGCAGTTGACTATGCCGCTGATGCCGCACATCGCTCGCTAGTTCCCTCTCGCGGAAGTTTGGCCGCCTTGCTGCTTCAACTCGTAAATCTTGGCCTTGGTATGAAACATCTGGATCGCCTGAAACCCGCAGTAAATCAAACCCGGTATGCCGTCGAGAAACCCGAGCCTCAGAACATATCGATAGAGAAAGAGCGCGACTGGAGATCCCGGCACCGCAAAGAACTTCCTTTTCAGCCATCGACGCCGTTGCGCTTGCGTACCTAACAGCGAAGGCGGCAACTCCTCACTCGAGTGTCCCTCCAAGAGCACTCGCGCTTCCCAGTTGGAATACTCATCATGCTTCTGGATGTACCGGGATAGAGACTCGACGTTGCGATGGATAAGAGGATTCGTGAGACGCGCAACGCGTCCGGTCAAAACCACATGTTCGTGAACTTCCATATCGGCCATGGAGGTATCTTGACCGCGAAAGCGGCATTCATACCGCCCTTTGCCGCGCCGAAACAAGGCGAGCTTGGCAAAGCTGGCATCGCCGTGACGAAGCAACCGCCCCAAAAAATACATGCGTAGCGACAGGTAATAGCCGTCAATACCCGGTTTCTGGATTGCGGTCCGTATCTCCGCGGCCAGTTCTGGAGTCAGGATTTCGTCTGCATCGATCAGCAATACCCAATCATGAGCCAGAGGCAGATGGTCCATCGCCCACTGGCGTTTTTTCGGCCATCCCCCCTGGTAGTGGAATTGCACGACCTTGGCGCCGAAAGAGCGCGCAATCTCAGGCGTGGCATCGGTACTCTGAGAATCGACGATGTAAACTTCAGCTGCGCCACGTAGCGCTTCCAGACACTCGGGCAGATTTTTCTCTTCATTCCGAACTGCGACGATCACGCTGATGGGCAGCATCAAAGATAGAGACACGGAAGGCGCGTGACCGATTTCCTCAACTTTTGGCATGATTCAAAATCACAGATTTAATTCACACCAGCGCTGCAAAACATACAGCGACCACGGACGCGACCACGAAACAAGCCCGCGCTGAAAGTCGTCCCAGACCTGCCGGACCTGCGCTCCATCAATCAAGCCGCCGAGCGGGCCTGCGCTGAGCCGTTTTGCATTCAAAACCGGTTCCAATTCGGTGCGCAGTTCACCGCGCATCCAATGTTCAAACGGCAGAGTAAATCCGCGCTTGCGGCGGTGCACGATTGTTTCCGGCAGCGAATTCGCCAAGGCATCCACCAGAAGCTTCTTTGGCGTGTGATTTACCTTCCATTCGCCCGGAAGCTTCAGGACTGCCTTTGCGAGTTGATGATCGATCAGGGGAACTCTGACCTCAAGGCCTTGCGACATGCTCATCACGTCAGCGTCGCGCAACAGTGTATTGAGCATATAACAGCGGGACTCGAGATAGGAAACACGATTCACCGGATCAAGCGCAAGCGAGCGAGCGAGCGCGGCTCTCGGCGCCGCCCATGCGGCAGCAGATGTCAGGGCATTATTTTGAAACAGCAGATCGCGCTGCGAGTTCGTGAACAACATACGGCTTAGAAAATATGGATGAAGGAGACGCCCGTTGTCTCGTACCAGAGAGGCGAGCTTCCGGTTTTGATCATTCCTGGGAGCGAACGCTGAAAACGCCGACGCTGCAGGATGCCGAACGCCGGAGGGCAACCGGTTCCACAAATTCGCAAAGCGCTCCATTCGCGGAACCGTGCGGAAACTGGAATATCCGGCGAAGACCTCATCTCCTCCGAGACCTGACAGCGCAACCTTCACCCCCGCGCGGTGTGCCTCGCGCGAGACGAAATAAGTGTTCAGGCCGTCCATGGTCGGCAGATCCATCGCACGAAGCGCATCGGGAATCGCCGCGAGAACATCGGACTCGGCAGCCGTAATCTCGTGATGATCGGTGTGGAACCTGGCGGCGATCTCACGTGAATAGCGAGCCTCGGAGAAGTCGGATTCCGGAAAGACAATCGAGAATGTGCGGGGAGTGACTCCGCCGCGGCTCAGGATGCTGACCAGCACACTGGAATCGATGCCGCCTGACAGAAAGACACCCACTGGAACATCGCTTACCAGTTGTAGTCGCACCGCCTGTTCGAGGGCCGGGCGCAATTCTTCGGCCGCGGTGGCCCGATTTGTTGCCGAAATTGTTCCGCCCTGGCCTTCACCCTCGTCGACCAAATCCCAATAGCAGGTCTCGCGCGCGATTCCGTCGTGCCAAGTTAGAGTATGCCCGGCCGGTAACGCCCGAACGCCCTCAATCAGGGTCTCGGGGTCATACGCAGAGCCAAAGGTAAGGAAGTTATCCAGTCCGGCGCCGTTAATCTTTTTCGGAACAAGACCAGTTCCCAGCAAACTGCGAACTTCGGAGGAGAAAACGAAAAATGACCCGGTGCGAAAATAATAGAGAGGCTTGATGCCCATCGGGTCCCGCGCCAGGAGGAGCCGGCGGCGGCCCGTATCCCATATCGCGAACGCAAACATTCCGCGCAGCTTCGTCAGAGCAGACTCGCCCCAACGCCCATAGGCTTGAAGGAGTACTTCTGTATCAGAATTGCTGTTGAACTTTGTTCCTGCCCGCTCCAGTTCGTGGCGCACGTCTCGGAAGTTGTAGATTTCGCCGTTATAGACAATCCAATTTCCAGTGGCAGGATCCTTCATTGGTTGATGCGCGAGCGGTGAGAGATCGAGGATCGCAAGGCGGCGATTGCCGAGCCCGATTTCGATTTCGCCCGCCGCATTGTCGCGCAGTAAGACCGTTCCCTCGTCGTCCGGGCCACGATGCGCCAGCGATCGCGTTCCGCGCTCGAGCAGGCCGTCGGGGATTCTACTTCCCTGCGCCAGGATGCCGAAGATGCCACACATGCAATTCGTTAAGGGATGATCAAACAGGCTCTCTTAAATCGCAGGTAAGGTCAACCCTGCGGCCTGGGCTATAATCCGGCTAGCGGAAAACTCTGAGTCACAAGTTCCAGCAGCTCAAGGTTTCGACTTTGCCTGACTCCAAGATCCAAGTCCCCTACCTCGATCTGAAGACCCAGTATCAAACGATAAAGTCCGAGATAGACGAGGCCGTTTTCAAGATTCTGGAGACAAGCCAGTTTGTATTGGGAGCCGAGGTGGCTGCGTTCGAGCGGGAGTTCGCGGCATATTGCTCGACAACCGAATGCATCGCGGTCAATTCGGGCACCAGCGCGCTGCACCTTGCCCTGCTCGCGGCCGGGATTGGCGCCGGCGATGAAGTCATCACGGTTCCCTTCACTTTTGTGGCAAGCGTAGCGGCAATCGTGTACGCCGGAGCAAAGCCCGTTCTGGTGGACATCGACCATCAGACGTTCAACCTGGATCCAGCTGCCATTGAAAAGGCGATTACACCCCGGACCAAGGCGATTCTGCCAGTTCATCTTTACGGGCAAACGGCCGATATGGACCCGATTCTGGAAGTCGCGCGCAAGCGTGGCCTGGTCGTGATCGAAGATGCCGCGCAGGCACATGGCGCGAGGTATAAAGGGCGATCCGCCGGCAGCATCGGAGATATCGGCTGCTTCAGTTTCTATCCCACTAAGAATCTCGGGGCTTATGGCGAGGGCGGCGCCGTCACTACGAACAATCCGGAATGTGCAAAAACGATCCGGATGCTTCGGGACTGGGGACAGGACAGGAAATATCATCACGCCGTGCACGGATTCAACTACCGGATGGAGGGACTTCAAGGAGCGATTTTGCGCGTCAAGCTCAGGCACCTGGAGCGGTGGACGCAAGCACGCCGCGAGGTGGCCCGCCGCTACAGCGAATCGCTCGAGACATGCGGCCTCGAATTACCCACGGAAATGCCATGGGCCCGCCACGTCTATCACTTGTACACGCTGAGGTCGAAAAACCGCGATGCCCTTAAAGCGGACCTCGAAGCGATGGGCATTCAATCCGCAGTGCATTACTCAATTCCGGCGCACCTTCAGCCTGCCTATGCCAACCTTGGGTATGTACAAGGCAATTTCCCACGCGCCGAGGCGGCAGCTCGGGAAGTGCTTTCTCTCCCGATGTACCCGGAATTGACAGATCAGGCCGTTGAGGCCGTTACCAACGCCGTGAAGCTGGCTACTGCGAAAATTCCACAGAGTGTGGTCTGAGAGCGGCTTCCTCTGCCGCGTTAGAAGCGTTCTCCGCAGTTTCGGTGGTGGCCTGACATATCCAGTACAGAAGCACTGCGCACCATAGGATCAGATCGAGCACTTCGTGCGAGAGCACGGCAGAGCCCCACCAGCGATTCATCAGCGGGGTGCGTAGATACCCGGCACGCATCAACTCCGCCAGCAAGATGGGTCCCGGTACGAGAAAGGGCAAGAGGAGGCAGATGTTGGTTATTAGAATCCCACGCCTGCCAGCACCCAGGACTGCCCAACCGATTGGCCAGATGAGAAGAGTCGCATCGTAGAAGCGATGATAGAACGGGATTAGACTCAAAACCGAGATCGCCGCGATCAAAAGCATTTCGCTCCGATCTCCTCGACGGAGCACAAGCCACGCCCAACTCCCGAACAGACCGAGGGCCAACAACCAGGTAAGCAGATTGGCCGCGCTCGAATTTCTGAGGAGGCTGTAGAAAAAGACTTGGCCGTTGATCATGTTGAAGCGGATAAAGTCGAAGCGCGCAAAGTCATCAAGAGAGCCTGGACCGAACATTCTGCCGCTCGTGATCCTGTAAGACGCCAGCCAAGGCGTCGACGCAAGCCACAATCGAGCGATCCCGAGAAAGCCGATCGCCCCTGCGAGGCCAGCGGCCGATCCTGCCAGTTTCCACTCACGGCGGAGAAGAAAGAACAGCAACAGGCCGCCTGCGACCGTCGGCTTAAGGCAGACGGCGATTGCGAGCAGAATTGCAGCGAGTACGAGCTTGCCCGATCGCTTAAAGCAAAATGAAAGAATGGCGAGGCTGATCGATAAGACTGCGGGATTCGCAGTGGCGACGCCCGTGTGAAGAGGCGCGAGAGCCAACGCGAGGGTCAGGAACAACAGCGAACGCCAGTCCAGAAGGATGTGACCATTTACGTGCATCAAACCGAAGAGTGCCGCGAACACGGACAGCGTACTCAGGACGATCCATAGACGAACGGCGAGGGACCACTTGAATGCTACGAACGGCAGAAGCACGACTAGGGTCGAGAGCGGATAAGGACTCGGAATGCCGCGCTTTTCCTCCAAAGTTCCGTTGCCAGCCTCTTTGTCGACCCATGGGGGACGCGAATTGTCAGAAGGCCAGAGCGTAACCAAAACTTGGGCATCATATGGATCTTTGCCCTGTATTAACGCCTTCGCCTGAATGTATGGCGAGAGAAAATCGTTCCATCCGAGCGACTGCGCAGCCCGTAACGGCCCGCGCAGGGTGAACTCCACCAGAGAGGCCGCTAGCAATACGAACAGCAACGTCATTCGCCAGCGTGAGTCTTTCAATAGGCCTCCGAGGGCTCACGCTGATCCACGAAGTGTTTTGGATCCTCGACGATCGAATTCGCCACCAGTAGTAACTCTTGAACATGGCGCTTCCAACTGAAATCTGCCGAGCGACGCTTGCCTGTCTCCGCTAAACGCGTGGACAGGGATTTGGAGGACATAACCTCCAAGACTCGCGCGGCTAAATCCTTTTCGGAGAAGGGAGGGAAATAAAGGGCGGCCTCGCGGCATATTTCTTTATGCACAGGCAGATCCGAGGCCACAACGGGCAAACCACATGACATGGCCTCGACCAGCGGATGGGCAAATGTCTCTGTGTAGGCTGGCGTTACGTACAGGTCCGCATGGCGGTAAAGGCGATGGAGTTGAGAATACTGAACTGCGCCCAGTTCGATCACCATGTCGGCGACACCCAGGCGGTTCACGAGGTCCGCGGCCTTGCCCGGATCGTAGGATCCGGGATTCTGTCCGGCCGCAAGCTTGCAAGTGAGAATGACGCGCACAGGCTGATCTGCCGCTTGCTGCCGGATCAGCGGCAGCGCACGGATGAGGGTCTCAAAATTCCGGTAGTAATTGTAGTGGCTTACGAAAAGGAGCTTGGTCGAGCCCGCCGCACATTCAAGTTTCTCGTTCAAATCGTTCGGCAATGGAGTGGAATCCCGGTTGAATGTTTCGGGATCGAAGCCGTGGTGGATGGAGACGATCCGGGATATTCCCGTCCAGCGGCGTAGATCAGCAGCGAATGCCTCGCTTGGTGCAACGGTGACGTTGCTTTTATGAATCGATCTTGCAGCCAGCAGTGCCCGCATGTGGGTATCAAGCCAATTCCGGTACTCGTGGCGCGACCACAAGTCGCGATAAAAATCCGCTGAAGTGTAGATCGAATTGCGTGAGAGAAGGATTTGGGGAACGGGGGACCGCATCAAGGCAAAATTTCCGGCTGACAAAAGAACATCAGCCTTGCAACCATGAATTTCCTTAGGCAGGTGAAGCTGCTCGAACCACATGCGGCGGACCGACGGAATATCGAAGCTCAGACAATTTACACTCCTGTGCCCGGAAATCTCATTCAGCACGGCGGGATTGGCAGCCACGGTCAGCCGCAACTCGGACCGCTGAGCCAGAAGGGGCAGAACATTTCTGACGTAGGTAAGGCCGCCCCCCGCGCTCGCCGCGAGGGCGTTCATGAAAATGTGCATTATCGGCTCGGCACGATACGTCCTGCTTCCCGCCGCATCAACCATGGCCGCCAGTTACGAGAGAAGCTGGGAAGCGGAGCCCAGGGGGCGAGATCTACCAGGATGAACGCCATGCTCCAGAAAAATACGCACAGGTAATAGCCCGGCGCGAAAAGCCAGTCCTCAAGTCCAGCATGAACGAGCCCTGCCAGCGTGACCATCGCAATCGGTATGGCGGGATGGAATGGATTCGTTGTATTGAGCATCCACAAACAGGTGCGGGTTACTTTAACCATCAGGTATATCGCCAGAGAAATGAAGGGAGCCACGCCAAGAACGCCCACCCAAGTCAGAATCGCCAAGTAGCTGCTGCCATTCTCAGAGCTCGTTCCTTCTGCGGTCGAGAACGAGGAAAGATGGTCGCTCGCATCCAATCCATTGTCCGTGGTACCAAAGCCCGATCCAAACCAGAAATGCTTCCGGATGCTTTCCAGTGCATCCTCCCAGGGGCCTTTGCGCGACGCAAATATTCCCAGGTTCGCATCTTTGTCCTTGTAGACGACCGAGGAAGCTAAGGAGGACATTCTCTCCGAGAATGCCTCTGGGTAAAGAATCGCCGCGGATGCAGTCAGGATGAGAATGATCACGAGCCCCTGTGCGAGGAGACGATACCTCCGCAGCGAAAGACATAGGACAGCAGAACTCAGCATGGCGGCCGCAAGACCGGCTCTCGATCTGCTATGAAAGACCAGGTACATCGCGACGCCATAAAGAAACAACCGGCGCTGACGCACGATCGGAGAGTCAGTGACTAATGTTCCCCATAGCAGCACGGGTGCACCGGCCACTGCCATTACGGCCCCCAGTGAATTGGGATTGCCCATCGGTTCGCGGCCGGCAAGATAAAAAAAGGCAAGCAAAACGACGAAAACTTCACAACCTGTCAGTAAACCCGCCGTGAACCGCATCTCACGGCCTGCGGCAGCGATCCTGGCACCTGTGCCCGCATAAAGGAATAACAGCAACAAGCTGCTGGCTTTCAACAATGCGAACGCCGGATAACGCGAAACCGCCGCCGAAACCAGGGCTGCCAAAATCGAGAACATCGCCAACCCGTGGAATAACCCGAAGTGCTGCGACCGCTCCTTCAGCAAAATGAAAGAACCTGCCAAGGCTCCCGCGGCCAAAACTCCCCAACGCCCCGAAGTCCACATTCCGCTAGCCAACGGCAATCCAGTACCCGCCAGGAGGAACGCGACAATAACGATTGGAAGAAAAACTTGCCGGTAGAGCCACAGAGACGCACACAAGAGCTCAAAGAGAATTATGCCCCCAAGAAACTCTATCTTCGTGAAATATGCAGGCCTGCTATAGGCCATCAGTGCCAACACCGGCAGCATGAGCACCATGCCCGCTACCAGGGCGGCTTTGGGGATTCGCTCTGTCACTCTGTCCTCAAAAAGTTTTCCACCGCGGCACAAACGCCGTCCGCCCAATGGACCGGCGAGAAGCCGGAGATTCGTTGCTTGCTCCGTTCTCCCATTTCCATGCAAAGCGCCTGGTCTTCGGCCAGGCGGCTTAAGGCCGCGGCTAACGACTCTGAATCCGAGTAATCAACCAGGAGTCCGTTCCAATCCTGCGTCACGAGATCAGCGGCGCATCCCGCAGTCTTGCTCAGAATTACCGGCAGCCCGCACGCCATCGCTTCATTTACCACCAGACCCCAGGAATCGGTATACGTGGGAAGAATGAGCACATCTGCCAGCGCGTAGAATTTCGACAATTCGTCTTGCTGCCGGAATCCAGCGAATCTTATCACTCCGGGCGAGACGGCTTGGGCTTGCCTTTCAAGATCGCGCCGCGCCACGCCATCTCCGACAAAAATCAAACCGATCTGTTCACGCAACCGTGCATCCAGTTTGGCATAAGCGCTCAGTAAATCAAAAACCCCTTTTTCCTTCACGAAACGGCCAACAAATAAAAAGTAGCGGCCGGGCAGCGCGAGCTCCCGCCGAATCTCGTCCGCGTTTTGCCGTGCTTGACTCGAACCGGCCGAGAACAGCTCATTATCAACCGCATTGTGAGCCGTAAAGATTGAGCTATCTGCAACATCGTAGGATCGAAGGTACTCTCGCGCGGACAACCCTGGCACTACGAATGCGTCGCAATGCCGCAAGAACTCCGATTTCAGAAGTTTCAACGACGATCGATCGCTCCTGAGTTCGTGCAAATTGCTTTCAGACCACAGCAGAAAAGGAATCTTGTGAAGCCGTGACCAGATTAGTGCCTCCCACGAAGCAAGGTAGTTGTATCCTCCGCACAGGATTGCGCCGGTCCCCCCGTCATTGACGGCGCGGCTAAGTCCCCGATTCATCAGCACGTTGAAGCCGCCGAATCGCATCCTCCACGATGACAGCACTTCGTACTTGAACCTGATGTCCTGTTTGTGAACATTCCATTGGCGCAACACGGGATCCGTTTCAGCCAGGAAAATGACGTGAAGGTCGAGTCCAGGCCTCTGTGCGAGCACGTTGAACAACGGGATGCGATAGGGCGAGATAATCTCGGTAATGATCACCAGTCGCTTCGTCATCTTGCGGTCTCCCGAAAGATTCTGGCGAGATTCTGCGCCTGGTCAGCCAAGGTCAGCCGCTCCAGGATGGTTTCGCGGGCGGTGGTGCCGAGAAGACGCCGCAACTTTTCATCTCGAAGAAGCATGGACAGCGCCAAAGCCAGTTCCCGCTCGTTATCCGGGCCGACGAGAAATCCGTTCGTGCCGTGTTGAATGATCTCGGCAATTCCCTGCCCTCGGCAGCCGATGACCGGTTTGCCAGTCGCCATCGCCTCGAGGTAGACGCAGCCCAGGCCTTCATAACTGCTTGGCAGCGCAAATACGGTAGAACGCCGCATGGCCGCGGCCACTTGCTCCCGTGATCGACGTCCGAGAAATTGCACACGGTCGGATAGGCCCAGTTCCTGCGCCAGAGAGCGCAAACGCGGCCCCTCTGGGCCGTCACCGATGATCTGCAACGTCAATTTCGGGAAATCCGCGGCGATCGCGGCCACTGCCCGTATAAGAGTTTCGTGTCCCTTGATTCGAATGAGGTTGGCCACGCTAAGAACTGTCACTTCCTCAGAGGTGAGTTCGGGTTCGGGCGAAAACAATTCGGTGTTTGTGCCGTTGTAAACCACAGAGGTTCGGCAGCCCTTACCAGTTGCTTCCAAAACCGCTTCGCGAACTCGCTCGCTGATGCAGATCACACGCCCAGAAGACCGGTAAACTCTCTGCGAGATGCGCCGGCACCATTCGGCAGGCCGGCCGGTGACTTGCCGAGTCGAAAAAGCATCCAGTCCGTGTACCGTCACAACATATGGAATTTGGAGTTCCTCGCCCAGCAGCATGGTGGCGTGCCCGCATGGCAAGGCTCCGTGCGCGTGAATAATATCTACTTGCCCGCTTGTCTTCAGGTCGCGAATCCGGCTGACGATCGACGCGAACAGGAAAGCTCCCGCCCAGGGAAGACCAACGCCCCCAGGTAATGAGAAGTATCGAAGCCAGTGGACCGGGATTGCTGAGGTAAGGGCACGCAGCTTTTTTCGATAAAAGGGCTGGACTGCAAAGACCGTATTTGCGACGCCGATGCGCGCCAGCGCTTCGACCGGCTCTGAAACAAAGCAGCCATCCGCTTCATCTTTCTCACTGGGATAAAAAGGCGTCAGCGTGAGTACATGAAGCGGCCGCTGAGAAACTGGGCCTGATTCCAATGCACTCATGAGCGCGAAACCTTGTTTCGATCGGCGGCAAGTCGGACGAAAATCTCTTGCCACCGCGAGGTAATCAGGTTCCAGTCGAACTGTTCGCTGTAGCTGCGAGCTCGGCGGCCCATGCGCATGCGCAACTCGGAGTTTTTTAGAAGAGTCGTCAAGCGCTCCAGTAATTCATCATCGCTCGCGCCCAGCAACCCGGTTTCGCCGTCAACCACGGTCTCCGGTCGATAATCATTTCTCGCAATCACGGGCAGTCCGCATGCGGATGCTTCAAGAATTACCTTCGGCGATCCTTCCCACTTCGAGGGAAACAGAAATATGTCCGCCTGCCGATATTCTTCCCGTAATTCCTCCGGTCTCAGGATTCCCCTGAAAATGACGTTGTCGAGGCGCCTATCACTCACTTCTGCGTGAAGTTCTCTCGCCATGACACCATCTCCGACGATGACAAACTGAACGGCGGGAAACAACGAAGCGGCACGAACCAGAAGCTGAGGTCCCTTAAACGGGCGCAGAGACCCGACGAACAAAATGCGCAATCGTGCATTGAGCGGACGATCCCACCGGGGTGTAAAGAACTTGGTGTCAACTCCAGTAGAGATGACCTCGCTCCCCAATCCGTATTCCTTTTGCAGGCTGGCCTGGACTGCCGCGGAGTTGCTGAAGAGGATATCGCTACGCAGGATGGTGCGTTCCCAAAGAGCTACCGCTTCCGGCGCGATGGTCGGCTCGTTGCGGAGGTCGCTCTGCGATTCGACAAGTCCGATGACAATTTTGCGGGCGAAGCGTTTTGGCCGCATTTGGAGATAGATCCTGGCGGCTGGAGATGACTTTACATAGAAAATCATGTCATGTCGTCCCCAGATAAATTCTCTCAGAATCGGCAATGTCTGGCGCTTTTTCGGCAACGAAACAAGGCGGACATTTGGCCGCACCAGGCGTGGATCCGGACTGCCGCTAGTGAATGTCGTGACCTGAAAGCGCTCGTCCAACCGGCTCATGATCTCACGTGCATTTCCCATTTGCGCATTAAGCAGATCTTGATCGGCCAGGCTGTCGACTAGGATTCGAACTTGGTTCATGAACTGGATTGCTGAAGCCTGGTTCCCTTCTCGGCTTCAGACGGCAAAGCAGCTTTTAGCTGGCTTTCTGCGGAAAGAATCTTGCTGATTCTAGCTGAAGATCTCGGAGTAACGCACGCACGCGTTCCCGGCCGTCGCGTTTTTGGATCGATGTTTGTAAATGCAGGCGGGCGGCTTCGAGTAATCTCTTTCTCACGACTTTCTGAGCACTCGGAGCCAACGGGGCTTGCTCACCCGGGTCTGCCTCAAGGTCATAAAGTTGTTCTTCCGGCGGACTAAAGCGGAGCACAAGCTTGAAGCGGCTTTCACGAACGGACAATACTCTTGGGCCCAACCGGCTCGCGGTTCGAAATGGATTCGTGCAATCCGCGACACATTCCGTAATTGCCACGGATTCATACGGCTTTCCCGCTCGCACCTGAGCCCATCGACTCTGCCCCTGGAACTCGGGAGCGGACTCCACTCCGGCGATTTCCAGCAGCGTGGGAGCAAGATCAAGCATGCTGAACGGTGTATTCCCGAGCACTACTTTTTCTTGTCCCGGGACCCGCAAGAGCAGTGGAACATGAATCAATTCTTCGGTGACCCGCGATGGTGGATGGAAACGTCCACCGTGATCGGAAAACTCCTCTCCGTGATCGGCTGAAACCACCAGGATGCAATCTTCCCATCGATTCGAGGCTTTCAAATAATCAACAAGGCAGCCGATCTGGAAGTCGACCCAACGGATTCCCGCATCGTAAAGCGCAATGATTTCCTCACGGTGTCGTGCCAGACGCCGCGGCCCCAAATCAGACCGGTTCCAGTGGGAATTGACGTAACGTGCTTCAAACGGCGTGAAGCGATCTTTTTCGAGAAGGGCCAGTGCCTGTTTTTTGGGATAGTAGGGCGAATGCGGATCCATCAGGTGCAGCCACAGGAATACCGGCGATGATCCGATGGAATCCAACCACTTGCGAGCTTGTTCCACAACGATCTCTGCGGATGGGAACCTGCGTAATTCGTCAAGCGAATCCGCTACCGGAGTCGATCGTTGACAGTATTGAAAATAAAGCTCGTCGTAAATGAGGCCGAGGGGGCCAATGCGTGAACGTGCACGCTGGATCCTTTGGTTCACCTTGCCCAGCCACCCGTTCGCTGGCGCACTCCTGTTCTCCTCTGCGGGTCGAGCAGACGGGCCGCTGTCTAGAAAATCATGGAAGACATCGAAACCCTGGTCATACCCGAAACACGAGGCGATATAAGGATTCGCTGCCGCGAATGCGGCGGTGGCATATCCTGCCTTCTTCATGACTCCCGCCAGGGTTAATTCCTCGGGAGCAATGCCGACAACATCCCTTCCCAGCGCCAATGGATGTCGGGAAGCCATGATTGCAGGGAGCGAAAAGTAGGTCGGGGTTCCCGCAACAATCGCTGCGGGAAATATGAAACTATCCGCGGAAAGCGAGTCAAAGAAGGGGGTGGTCGGGCGATGGTAGCCCATGAAACCGACGTGGTCGGCGCGCATGCAGTCTACCGTGACCATCACTATCGATTTCCTGGGCATTCAGGCGACCACCGGACTCCACGACATTTTTGTGAAGCGCTTTTTCGTCACTTTAACCGGGACGGCGCTTCCCTGACTGGAATAAAACCCGCGCCTCACAATCTCGAACATGTCCTCATCCCGAAGGTACAGGATATCTGCGTGCTTCGCCTCGAGGGTTAAGAGAAATTGATCCAGCAACTGCAACGTGCGACTGCGAAAGTCCCGCACTTTCGATTGGAAGTTTATGGAGTGCACCGAAACGATTGCGGGCAAACCGCGCCCAAACGAAGCCTCCGCCTGTTGCACGCACTTCTCAAGCGAAAATTCCGGATCCGTCGCGGGCTCAAATTCGACCGTCCGGCAGAGGTGCAAAAGGCCGTAGCGGTCAAAATGCACCGGGAGCGATCTCCCTGGACCATTCTGCACAACATGCACTCCGTGTTGCGCCCAACACCTGTGGGTATCATCATTGGCGCGATAACCTGGAGCGCACGCCGAATGTGGCAGAGTCGAAAATAATTTTGCAAAACCGCCCACTGCAGTACCAATTAAGTTCTGTTGCTGTTCAAGGGACAAGAAGCGTTTCTCTTCGGCTCGTCCCGGATCCCAGTATTCGTAGCCAATCCAAGGCATACGCCAATAAATGTAGGGAGCGCCGGCCTTCCAAACGCTCTTCAACAGTCCAGCGCGTTCATCTTCAGCCTTGAGCACCTGTTCGACGGCAGAAGGGCAGAAATGCGTGATTCCGTGCAAGGCTGGCGCGAACACGCCAGCCTTAACTCCGGCAAGGTATGCGTCCATCAAACCGGGGCGACTATGCCCCTGCGGCGCACCTTCCGCAAGCGGCAGAAGATGGATACTCCGGTACTCATCAGCCCGCATCCTGCCAAGATCAAGATTAAACACCAGGAAATTCATCCCCAGCCGCGGGGGTGCGCCCGTCGAGTCGCGATGCTTCCTTAAAATCGTATTCAGGGCAGCGAGATCATCGGCATGCTCAAGGCTGTAGAAATCATAAGGACGCTCAGGAGAAAGTCCTTCCGCGCGCAGAGCTTCGACTCCATCGCCGTCGCGCAATCCAATGCGTCCCCAGTCGTCACTTTGGAAAAGGACTGCCGGTCGTTCGAGGAAGAATCCCTCACTTGGGATAACTCTCTCACCCCAGCGCCAGAGTTTCCGGGCGTAAGTCAGCATTCCTTCCTCCCGGAGCTCATGTCGTTGGGATTCGCGGTCATCGTCGAATGGATCATTCAGCGGAGACAGAGTGAGGAGCCTGATCAGCCGCGAAAATCGCAGGCCTTGCGCTCGTGGCGAGCGCCGAGGCAAGAGCGATTCCCATCCCGACGAAAAAAACACCGCAGAAACGCTCCTCCGGTTCCGGATAAAGCACGAAATGAGTCGCAGTATAGGTTGCGCTCACAGTGATCAATGCAACAATGCCGGAAGTGGGGCGTCGTATCCAACCCACCAGCCCCATCAGGGCGAACGGAATGAAACTCTCGTGAACAACGCTGGCAGTTCCGCGGCGTAGAGCTGCGAAATAATCGTGCCAACCGAAATGCGCAACGTACTCTCCGGGAGCCTGCGGGATGGCCACGAACGCGCGATAGTACAACATGGCTCGACCATAGTCGCCGGCGAAATGATTGATTAGAAAAACAGATCCGCACGCCACCGCGGCCAGAACCGCGGCCTTCGCCACATCAATGCGCTTCTCCCAAATCGACAGGTAGGCCAGTACAAGTAGAGCCAGAAGAAAATTATCGGTCCGGATATAAACTGCTGCCAAAAGAATCGTCAATCCGGTTGAAATCCAGTTTTTCTCGAAAATCACGAACAAGGCGGCCAAAAGAGCCATTGCGGAGAATGCGTCGGGAGTAGTCCACCGTGCCAAGTCCCACACCGGCGGAGTCAGCATCAGTAGTGACGTAATCAGAGCCGCGACGGTCGTTGCGACGTAACGTGAGATCCAGATCAGAGCTAGCCAACCCATAAGCCAGTACGACACAACAGGAATGATCACGGTAGCCCGCAGCAGACTCATTCCAAGGCCGTAGTGCAAAACATAGACCATTTCGTTGAAGATGGGACGCACTGCGAAACACGGGAGAAACTCCGTGAAACGGTAAGGATCAACCGCTCTGGTTCTGAAAGAAAGACTCTGCGAGGTTTCAAGCTCATCTTTCCCCAGGAGATGGTCAAGGATATTTGCCGGCACTCCGGCGTAAACCTCGTGATACACGGTCGAATGAATCTCAGGAGCGTGCGCCCCATGCATCGCAACCGCATTCGCCATGTACTGAAAACCATCGGAACTGTAGGCGGGATACTGATAGGCGCGAAAAGCCGCCAAAGTTAAAATGATCCCGAATCCGAGGATCGATAACTTCGAAGCTGCCACTTCCTCAAAACTCCTTTTCTTAGCCACAGTAGGACGTTGTCCAGGTTGATGCAGATACACGATCCACTCGCAGATCGACTTAACACTTTCGGGCCAGCGCACAATAGTTTCCAGCGATCTGGTCGTTGCGCGAGATGTTCTCCCGATCGAGCATCAGCCCGGCAAGGTTCAGCATCGGAATCGCCGTCCACTGGACGATCGTCCGGAGCCAATTCCATTTGGCAATGATATTCAGAGACGCGGCTGTCACGCGGAAAAAGCCTCCGAAGCTGGCGACTTCCGGAACAATGTCGACACTGGAAAACTGAGACAGAACATACCGCAAACCGGCGGGCATGTAACGCCAATGCTCCTCTTCAACAACGCGTGGGTACACGGAGGCTACGCTCATCATGAGGTACCCATTCCGTTTCAGTACCCGATGCACTTCCGCAGCCGCCAATTTCGGCTCTGGAAAGTATTCAAACACGCCGGTCGCAATCACCAGGTCAAAAGTTTCGGACCTAAAGGGCAGTTCCTGTCCGCTACCGATCACGGTAACGAAGGGCGTGCGTAACACATCGAGGGCGACATAGCTGCCGACACGATTTCCCAACAGCGGACGATAGGGCTGATAGCGCCCTCCGATGTCGAGAACCGTGAAATCTCCACCGGGAAGTGCGTCAATCCACCGGCCCAGAATTTCTCGGCGCCGTCGCTGCACCAGGTAGCTGGGGTTGGTCAGCGAAGGGTACAACCGGTCATGCGCAATTTTTAGCAGCTCATCGCGCGATTGTTGATCTTGCATTCGATCCAGTCGATTCCAAATTCAGAGATAACCCAGATCACGGAGTCTCTGCTCTACGATCCGCTCTTCGTTCTTGTCGAGAGCAAGGGCATCATCCCGCAAGACCTCGCGCATGATGAAACTCAGAAAAGCCTGCACGTCACCAAAACGGCTTTCCAGCGCGGCGCACAAATCTTCCGGTAAAGATACGGAGCGTGTGGGGTCGGTCATGCGACGCCCGCCTGAGGAGGATTGATCCATCCACGCAACCGCGCCAAGACTGCATTGGCAACCAACCGGTCATCGCTGTCCAAGCCGGAGATCAACACAGTTCCCAGGAACACACCATAAACAACCATCGTCGCGATCACGACGGTAAGCAGATTTCCGCCAATTCCCGCTAACGCGAATCGCAGACCAACCGCGGAGGCTATCGTCGCAACCGCTGGGAGAAACAATTTCGCGTAGCCACGATTATAGGGAAACAGTCCGAGCACCTTCTTTACCTCCCACAAGCACCACACATTGGCTCCAGCATTCCCCACGGCGGCGGCGACCGCAGCGCCCACTAGTCCCCACCTCGGAACAAGCACGAGACAGCAACTGACGGTGGCTACTGCAACCAGGAACTGAATGGTGACAAGCCGGCGCTCCCGGCCAGACATGAGGAGCAAAAATCCAACTGAGCCAACGCCACAGTTTACCAGTTGCGCTATGGCTCCAATCACCAGGATCTTCCACCCGGCTTCGAACTCCTTGCCGAAAACGCGCATCAACACCGTGGAGAAGACAATCGCGATCACAGCCAGGGGCAGCGTGAGCGCGAAGATCCACTTGGTCAATGTTTGGAACAAACGGTTCAACATTGCGTGGTCGCCCTTGGCATGCAACTCGGCAATGGTCGGCGAAAAGATCTGGTTCACCGACTGCAGAGCGATGGGCAGAAAAGCAACAATGGTCGCAGCGATCGCGTAAATTCCAACCGAGCGAGCATCGAGGTAAAAGCCAAGAATGACTTTATCCGTCTGGGAGTAAAGGAAGCCGACTACGTCCATGGCGAACGCGGCGAAGGCAAAGGAAAACATATCCTTCGGCGGGGGTGACAAGGGACCTCGCAAACTTCTCGCCTGCGATGGCGTAAACCGCACCACGGCTCCAATCAGGAAGACCAGCACTACGACGGCGCTGATGACTCCTCCAAAGATGTATCCCCACAATCCCAGTCCCATCTCGACCAACACGATTGTGAAGACGGCGGTCAGAATCACGCCGCCGATATTGGCGATGAGCGTCCGTAAGGCCACCTGCTTGTATCCAGTCAGTAATTGGCCGAAGAAGGCTGTGAGTGCGCCAAGAAACATCATTAGAGCGAATAGGCCGAGATACTGACGCAATGCTGGTGTGTGGTAGAGACGATAGGCAATCCACTGGCGAGCGCCCAGCATTGCAAGTGCAAGTACTGTGTTCACACTGACCAGCGACAACAAACTCCAGGCCAGGAATGAGCGTAAATCGCCCAGTTTGCCTCGCCCTTGATAGACGGACGGGAACCTGGAAGCCGCCCAGGTGAGTCCCATCCCGCCAAAAAGCCCCACGAGACTGACGACCGTCATGCCCAGCGAGTAGATTCCCAATGCCTCGGCGCCAAGCTTGCGCGCCAGATAGATCTTGAACAAATACCCCACAGCCGCGGTAAGAATCGTTCCCGCGAAAAAAACCCCAGAATGACGCGAGATGTGCCCGACCTGCGATCGGAATTTTTGCGTTTCAACCTGAGAATCAGGGGCTTCGTCCACGGTAGGGGGATTCATGAGGCAGACCTCACGCCACAGGGCACCGCACTTCCCGACGTTAGCCATTGCTGCAGAAGTGCCGGGTCCGTGGCGGGCCACGCTTGCTGAACCGGACGCCTCCCAAACGTTGCTAGTAGTTCCGGAATCTGTTCGATTTGCGTGGCGTTCTCCAATACTTCCCCCACGCCGAATCGAGCGAACTGCCGAACGTACTCGAAAGGAGACATGGTCAGCCAGCCGCAAAGAAAACAGCAGACTCCAAGCCGCAGGCACTCAATCGCCGTTGTCGATTCGATAGTAATTCCGCACCACGCTTGCGCGATCAGTTCGGTCGTCAGAGGGCCATCGATGATCCTGCTCTGACTCACTGCCTCACGGGGCAACACGGCGTTTAGCAATCGCTGCCTTTGGGAACGGCTTTCAAAAGGATGCAACTTGATGATCAGGCGGAGTCCATGTTTGCTCGCCAGTTTCCACAGTGGAGGCAGCAATTCGCCATAAACCTCCTCGGCCCGCAAGTTGGCTGTCTCGTAAGGCTCGGAAAAGAGAACGATCGAATTTGCTTTTTCGGGGCGCTGGTTTCCGGTTGTGGCGGGATGCTGCGCAGGCGGAGCGATGACTACTCTCTCGGCCACCAGGCCACATATGCGCACAAGGTAATCGCGCTCCATTTCGCTCTTCGCGAGATAAATTTCGCTCGGGAGGTTCTTGATCAGGTAATGACCATCGAGCGCTCCGTGATGGAAGTCCGCGGTCGCAATGTTCCGCTTTGCAGCCAGTACAACTGGAAGACGAGTGTAGCGATTGCTATCGTCGCCGCATAGCACGCCGCAAACGGGTTCGCGACGGAAGACTTCGCTCCACGCATCCCGGGAATAGATTCCATGGCGGAGCCAGTTGCCAGCCGGATCTAACAGCGGGGATCGAAGCAAAAATCGCAATATCGCCGATGAGTCGAGAACATCGCGCAATCTTGCCCATCGTTCGACGAGGAAAGCAATTTCGGGCGTCTCATCAGGCACTCTCGCATATTCGGCGAGGTCTCGTGACTGGAAATTTCCCGGCGGCGTAAACTGATGCGCGCTTCGTCTCGTTGCAACCATCAGGAACGCTTGCGAGGGAAGAAGTTCGGCATACGCTGCCGCGACGCGCGAGACGTTCTGGTAGGCGCTCGGCACGAGGACTACGCCTTCGCTGGACTTTTGGTGCCTCCGCGCAAAACGAGCACGCCACCGATAAGCAGGGTCGTATTTATCAAAGAAGATCTCTTTGATCTGACCCGGCGAAAATCGGCGAATAACATCGGCGTAATGAACAGCCGTAGCTGTGGCGTGAGCTAATCGGCCTTGATCGAATGTCCGGATCGACTGGCCGAGCAGCATCGTCAAAACATTTGTGAGCCACCCACTGCGCGTGCTCCAGAACTCTGCGTTCTTTGGAAGTTCTGCAATCAATCGCTGCAATGCCAAGCCGATAGCGGTTTCTGGAACAAAACTGATTGAGGTCAGTTCCCAATGATCGATCCCTTCTTCATCGACGAGATAGCCGATTCCCGCCGAAAGAAGATCCCTAACCTCACGAGCGTCTGAAACACCACGCCGGAAGGTTGATGCCGACAGTATCGGGCAACCATAGTGTTGGGACCAGTCCTGATGTGAAAACGCGCTCGACTGACCCAGGTCGACTAACAAATCCCACTGTTGCCCTGACCATGAGCCCCTGCGGGGCGAATCTTCGGGATGGACGAGAAGGATCCGCATACAGAATCAGACCGCTAGACGCGTGCTGATGCCTCCTTGGCCGGGAATTCGTTGGCAGTCTGGCCGGCCTTGAGGACTTTCGTTCCGAGGATCGGCCTATGCCGTATTCCGTATCGCTTGTGAAATCCTGCTTTCGCCAACGCGCCGGCCCAACCTGCGTTCGAAATCTCGCAGCCCCATGCACGTTGTCCATTCCGCTTGGCGTCCGCTGCGATCAGCTTGAGAGCTTGTGTACAGTAGTGCTTTCTCCGCTGGGAAACAGGTGTCCATGCGTCCACAATCATGACGTGTTGTTGCGACCCCTCATCCTTCTCATGGAAATGGGAGGGAGAAAACGTTTTGATCCACGCGAAGTGCAACGGCTTGCCAGCAGAGTCGACCAATACCATTCCCTCCGCTTCGTTCAGCCGCAACCGGCGCGCAGCCATCAGCAGGTAGTCGAGGGTCGCTCGATCATCATGGAATTCGATAACAGCGGTGGCAAGATCATCGAGTTGAAGCCGCCTGATCTCAAACTCCTCACTTCTCTGCGGCTCTCCCGACTCGTAATAAGAAACCTCTCGATACAACATGAGTCCAGGGGCCCATGCACCAGCTCCCGCGAACCACCCTTGCCGCCTCCAGCGATGGAAAAACGCTAACACGGAGCGAACAGCTTCTTCGGCCCCGCGCGACTTCCGGACGAACGATGATGTGTAATCCCGAATAATCTCTGCAAAGTGAGCTAATGCGGAACTCCTCAAGCTCACGTACAAAGTTTTCCGATTTCGATTCGCAAATCTTTCCTTGTAGTCTTCCGCACCGAGCCCCAAATCTACGATCCGAAGAGACGGATTAGCGGCGGCTTCTTCGATCACCTTCGCCAAAAGACAGAACCCGGGCGAGTATTTCTCCAGATCACTGTCGAAGGTCGGCTGGTACCAGAACCATGTTCCCTGAAACTGAAAACCATAGTTCCAAGCGAAAACCCTCTGACCCGATATCATCCGCGTAAGCAGGATTGAACGCGAGCCAGAGAGAAGCCTGGCCAGTTCGGCCAGGAAGGCTCTCCGCTCCGGGCGGGCCATGTTGCTGATTCGACCGGTCACGAGAAATCGCGCCACATGCGCCCGCATGAATTCCGGCAATGCGGCTTGAACCGCCCCGTTCGAGCTGCAGTGATCGAGGCGGACCGGCTGTTCTCGGCCCATGGCATTGAGAAAGCGGCGCAGCATCTTTTTTCTCGGCAGCACGGGATTATTTGGTCCCCGGCGCTCCAACTGCTCGAGCACCACCTGTGCGCACACATAGGCAGTCCGCACGTGGCTATGCAGCGCGTTTTCGCTCGCAGCCTGCCGGATCGTTGCGGCACTGGGTGAGTCCGCCGGGAGGTTTGTGAGCTTCAATTGGCTCACTCCCATCTTCCGGAGTTCGCGGAAGACGGCCGCGATAAACTGCGCGCGATTTTCTGGGGCAGTCAGGAAGTCGCAGTAGTCTGCGGTGGTCGCGCAGAGGAAGGAAACACATTTGCTCCCAGCGTCAGTCGCCAGGGCCGCTACTCCGCACAATTCTTCGCTTTCATCGTAGGCAAGGAAAACTAACGGATGAAGAGTCTCGTGATAGGCAAGGTAAACCGCTCGCGCCCACTCGTAGGTGTAAAAGACCTGAGGCTGATCCACCCGGCCCAACAGGGCGTTCCACTGCTCGCGCAGCTTCGAATCCTCAGCAATCTCTTTTAGCAGGTGTAAACGCACTTCTTATCCCAGCACGTGAAAGTGTGCAGTAATAGTATCAATCTGGCGCGTTGAAATTTTTTGCGGCCGCAGGAAATTTGTGGGGAGCCGCAGAGGGCGTCCGCAGAGGGGCATCCGCTGGGTAAGTGGGGCTATGCGGTTTTAGGCGTGGTCATTTGCTCAGAGGGCCGGAAAGCAGAAGAACTCGAAATGTCCGTTGCTTGAAGATTGCTGACTGGAGTGCGATGGGTTCGGCGCTGGAGAGCTTCATAGAAGCCGGAAACGTGGGCCTCGAATTCTGCGAGTTTCATTCCTGAGTTCACGTGCACCCGCGGTATTGCGTGCAAAGGCAGTTCCGTTCCGAGACCGCCGCCAAGGTTCAAGAACGCGGCCTCGAACCCAGCCTGTTTTGCCATTGAAACTATCGTCGGCGATACCGAATACGCATCTCCGAACGGATACGCGAAAGCCCAGACACGCTGCCCGGTAACCGCCTCCAGCCGCGTGCGACTTTCCACCATTTCCGTCCACGCGAGTTCCGGAGGCATTTGGCTAAGAATGGAATGCGTTAGGGTATGAGCACCAATCGTCATGCCGGAATCTGCCAATTGCCGCAACTCCGCGCGCGTCATGAGGCAGAAGTGACGTCGGGCTTCCGGATAGTTTTCAAGATAGTAATCCAGCGACCTCTCCAGACCGAAGTACGAGTGTGCTGTTTGCAGGAAGGAATCGCGGCGCCCGCGGTCCACTTGTGACAGCCGTTTTACGGCATCCCACCACAAAACCCGGCGCTGTTCTTCGGGGCCGAGCGAACCTTGCAGTTCAATGCCGTCGGCAGTGATCCTAAACGCTTGCGACGGAGCCCGCAGGAACAACAACAGCAATTCTTCGTGCCACAACATGGTTCGATCATCCGTTGTCGAATCGCCAGTGACAAAAAACAGGCATTTCAACTCTTCTTCCTGGAGGATCGGCACCATCTCGGTCAGATTGTTCATGAAACCGTCATCGCAGGTCAGCAGCGCGGCCCGCGGTGGCAACTCCTGCTTTCCCTGGGACCACAAGAGGAAATGCTCAGGCGTGATGATCTGGTAATTTTTCTGGAGAATCCGCAGATGCTGGCGAAAAGTTTGAGCCGTGATCAGACTACCGTCAAAACCGGAATCGATTGGTTTGTAGCCCGGCGGGAGCACGCCATGATAGGTAATCACCGCAATTCCGGGACGAGACATCAGGCGAAAGCATCCCACGCCTGCCAAGCCGGGATAAACCACGCTCTTCAGCAACGGGCTTACAAATCTCATAAAGCTAGTTCTACTGCAAACCGACAGCGTCTTTCAGTATCACTATTGATTCCGTCATAAGCCGGTTCGTAAACCGCTTAGCGCTCGACCGGAAGAACAGTCAGGCGTTCATACATGGCCAGCAGTTTAGGAAAGTTCGCGTCCCAGTCAGCCTTCTCCGCCACAATTCGCCGATTACGTTCGGCGATCGCACGCCGATCATTGGCTTCGAGTCTAGCAGCCCGCAAAAGACGATGCGCAAATGCCTCAGCGGAGTTAACCGGTGCCAGCCATCCATTTTTTCCTTCTTTGACCCACTCGCGATTCGCGGGAAGATCCGATACCACGACCGGCAACCCGCTAGCCATCGCCTCTAACAGCGAAATCGACGTTCCGTCGGAGGCGGTGCAACTGACATAGATGTGCGCCGCCCGAAACCACTTTGCCATCTCAGGTCTGCCGACATGACCAGGAAGACAAATTGCCCGCTCGAGTCCATTGGACCGTATAAAGTCGCGTACGCGCGCTGCACCGGACCCTCCGCCCAGCAGCACTAACCGCAACGCGGGCTCGATCTTATACGCCAGTTTGAATGCTTCGAGCAGCACATCGATCCCATAAATCGGCTCCCATGATCGAGTACTGATCAAAACTTGCGTCCCGGGCTCTCGCACGAACTCCGACTCGTCAGGCAAGTCGCCCTCGGGAGTAAAGGAACCGTTTCGAATCCCCCATGGCAGCTGCACGATCCGGTCCTTTGGGATGTTGGCTAACTCGCCGGCACGGAGGCGCACGGCCTCGCAATCGCAGAAGAAGCCATCTGCCGTGGAAAGCGCCAACTGCGTCGCCTCTTTCCAGGACGTGTCTCTATCAACCTGATAAAGGATGTCCGATCCCCATGACATGAGCAGCCAGGGATGAAACGACGCAAGCGCCGTCAAATATCCGCAATTGCCGGTGGGGCCGGCATGCACGAGATCCGGCTGGACCTCGGCAAGCCGCTCCAGGAATTCTGGTAAGAATGCTTCAAACTCTTTGGTGCGGGAGGATTTTCTCAGTATCTGAGTAGTCCGGAGCCACTGCACGCCTTGCGGCAGCCAACCGTCCGGAAGCCGGTCCGTGGTGGGGTCAAGAAACCACACCTGCAATCCTGCTTCGGCAAGCTTTTCAAGAAAGCGGCGGTTGTGATCGGAGGCATTGTCGGAAAAATACAGGACCCTCATGCACTCCTTTCGATCTCCAGGCTAGACCGACTCAAATACTCCCCTTGCGCGAGGTCGCGGAGCAATTTTTTTCCGATCACGCGGGAGAGTTCGAAGGGCATTACCGCGTCAGTGGGCGCGGGCCGCAATGCCTCAAGCATCTGCTCTTGCAGTACTGTGCCGGCTTTGAGCGGAACAGCGGCTCGCAGGCAGCGGCGCTGCACAACCACAGTCTGCTGCTCGTTCTGCGCAACAAACTTTTGCGGCGAGCCGAGGGCGGCTTCGAGTTCCCGGGTTCGGTCCACCATATCGCGCCACGACGATGGCGTCATCGAAAAGGGATGATCCGGGCCTTCGCGGGCATTGTCATCCGTAAAGTGCTTCTCAATCACGCGGGCGCCCAGGGCCACGGCTCCTAACACGGTGGCATGCCCCGCCGTGTGGTCCGACAAGCCCAACACGACCTGCGGAAATCGGTCGCGGTAAGTTTCCAAGACGCGCAAATGGATGTGCCGGAAGTTCTCCATGCTGGCGGTGTAATTGGTATTACACTGCATCAGCACGAGCTGGGGATTGATCCGCAGCAACGTCTCGACGGCCCTGTCAACTTCCTCAATCCGGGAGGCGCCCGTCGCAAGCAATACCGGTTTCTGCTTGGACGCGACCTTCCGCAGCATTTCGGGCCAGGTAATATCTCCCGAGCCGATTTTGAACAACGAGACAAACGGATCGAGCATATCGACCGCGTCAAGGTCGTAGGGGGCGGAAAAGTACTCGATCCCGCAATTTTCGCACTCGCGCTTTAACTCCGCCGTCCAATCCCAGGGAAGACTGGCGTCGCTGTATACGTCGAATACACTCTTTTTCCACTTGGACTGGTGCGAGAGCTGTTCACCGAGATTGCGAAAACCGTGATCGCTGACAATTTTTGCCGCGCGAAAGTTTTGAAACTTGGCCGCATCGGCGCCCGCTTGTGCACAAAGCTGAATCAGGCGCTTGGCGCGAATGAGGTCGCCATCATGATTGGCGGAAATATCCGCAACGAAGTACGTCGGATGTTCTAAACCGACCCGCTTCCTACCCAATTTTAGGGACGGGGCAGTGATGGCCGTCATACCCGAGCCTCCGTCAGCATTCCTTTGAGCCGCGCAGCATAACCGCTATGCCGCAATTGAGCAAACCTGAGCAGGCCAGAGTCGAGGTCCGGCATCGAACGTCCAATGGCACCAGAAATTTTCGTAGTGTTCAAAGAGGTATTAGGAGGTCGTGGCGCACGCAACTGTGCTTCTGATAAGCGCGCCGGAGTTACCCTGCTCGGATCCAAACCGAAGGTGGACGCAAGGCACCGGGCAAACTCGAACTTGCTCACTGCCTCTGATCCAACGACGTGATAAAGCCCAGACAATCCTCGATCCATCATGTCAAACAGAATCTCGGCCAGGTCGTTCGCCAGGAGGGGGCAAAAGACGGCGTCGACGAATCCTGGTACCTCGCATCCCGAGCTAAGTTGCCCGAATATCCACTCCGCTAGACCACGCTGCCGCGGGCTCCAACCATACAAAGTGACCCGCGCCACGGCCGTAAGAGGATTCGCATTCAGCACGGCCATCTCTCCTCGGAGTTTCGTTGCTGCATACACATTCAGAGGCCCGGTCGCGTCGCCTTCCGAATAATTACCCCGCGCCCCATCGAAAACCGAGTCGGTCGAGATGTAAAGCATGCGGGCATTGATTTGGGCGCATGCCTCGGCAATCCGTCGAGCTCCCGTCACGTTGATCGCTTCCGCCGTGCCCGGATGATCCTGGCACCCATCGACGTTCGTCTCCGCCGCACAATGAATCACCGCCGAGGGCTTCAGGGTCCTAAGGAGGTCACGAATTTTCGACTCGTCGGTAAGATCGATCAGGGCCTGCTTCACGCCCTCCAAGTGCGGCAAAGGCCGGCGGCACAGAGCCATGATCTCGCGACTCTGCTCGTGGGCCAGTGCGACAAGACTGGAACCAAGCAAACCGCTCGCCCCCGTAATGACGATCATTCCCAACGTTCTCCTCAGCGAAGGTTTGTCATGGGTTTCTCGACCGTCGCCTGCCCTTCATCCCTCGCGCAAACCCTTCTGCATGACGAAACGATTCAGTTCCACCAGTTCGGGATTCCGCTCCACCAGATTCAGAACATCTGACCACAAGAAATCCCCGCTACGGCCAAGCCGATCATAGATAGCACGAATCAACTGCAGGTCTTCCGGCGTGTCCACCGTCCAACGATGCCGGCTCCAGTCTTTTTCTCCTGTCACCGACAACAGTCGGAACTTTTCCGGATGCTCGTAAAGATAAGGCGTGACGTGGATTCGCTCGTAAGGCTGATGCGCTTCTTCCCAGGCCCGCGCCAAAGCATCTGCGGTCATGACTTCCGTGTCCAGGCCGCGCGGATAAGTACGCTGGAGGGTATTGGCGGCATAATCAGGACGCGCTTCCAAAAACTCCCGCACGGTTCGGTCCGTGACTTCGGGATCGATCACGGGACAGTCGGAGGTAACGCGAACCACGACATCGGCGGCAATCGATTTTGCTGCCTGATAGTAACGGTCCAGCACGTCCTCCTCTTGCCCTCTGGACACAGGCACTTCGAGTCGCCGGCATTCCTCAACAATCAGCTCATCTCGAGGCGAATCAGTTGTTGCAATCAGGACTTCGTGGATCGCATGAGCGCGCCCCAGCCGTTCCACAACTCGGCCAAGGATACTTTTTCCGGCAAGATCGAGGAGCACCTTGCCCGGCAATCGCGTGCTACCCATCCGCGCCTGCACGATTGCAACGACTTTCAAAATCCCTCCGGCAGTTCCAGCCCGAAATTGGCTCTCATGTCGCGATCCATTCCATCGCTAAGACCAAAAACAGATTTCAACTCAACGCAGGTAATGCGCCATAACTTTCTGCACCGCTGCGATGACGTCATCAGCATCTTTGTCGGTCATCCCGTGAAACATCGGGAGACTGATCAATCGTTCATACGCACTCTCGGCCACGGGGAACGAACCAGGCTCATATCCGAAACGCTCGCGGTAGTACTGGTGATAGTTAACCGGGATAAAGTGCACATTCACGCCGATATTTTCCGCCCTCAGGGCACGGAAAATCTGCCCGCGATCCGCCGACAATTTTTCTAATTCCAGCTGGATCGGATACAGGTGCCATGCTGGACTCGCTCCGGCCCGCACCACAGGTGTCTTAATACCCCGAATACAGCGAAAGGCTGCGGTGTATTCTTCTGCGATCGTGCGCCGGCGTTCGATGTTCTGGTCGAGTCTCTTCAGCTGTTGAATCCCGAGTGCGCAGGCGATATCCGGAAGACGGTAATTGAATCCCAGGAACACCATCTCGTAATGCCACTGGCCCCCGGCCTGCCGCTCACGCGGCTCGCTGCTAAAACCGTGATTGCGAAACTGCCGCAGAACCTCCGCGAACTTAGCGCTCCTGGTTGCCACCATACCGCCTTCGCCCGTGGTGATGTGCTTCACAGGATGAAAGCTGAAAACCGTCATATCGGCGACCGAGCCAACTGGCCTACCCTCCAGTTCAGCACCTAGGGCGTGACAGGCATCTTCGATCACTACGGTTCCGTGCTTGTCCGCGATTTCACGGATCGCGGCCAGGTCCGCGGGATGGCCGGCGTAGTCGACGGGAATGATGGCCCGGGTTCGGCTCGAGAGCTTCGCGGCAACTTGGGCGGGATCGATATTCAGAGTATCGGGGCTAACGTCGGCAAAAACTGGCGTGGCGCCCTGGTACAGCACACAGTTCGACGTGGCCGCAAAGGTGAGCGGTGATGTGATCGCCTCATCTCCCGAGGTAAGTCCGGCAGCAAAAGCGGCAGCGTGAAGCGCGGCGGTTCCCGAACTGAAGCTCACGGCGTGGGCAACCCCGGTTCGTTCAGCAAAGGCCTCTTCGAATTCCGCTACTTTCGGCCCTGTCGTGAGCCAGTCTGACCTCAGGACTTCCACGACCGCATTGATGTCGCTTTCTTCAACGGACTGGCGCCCGTAAGGAAGCAAAGTCTGTCGGACAGGAACTCCGCCATCGATGGCAAGAGCTTGAGGGGCAGCGATCGCGCTCATGCCGCGTCCTACGCAGGAACCCGGGTTTCGTCGGGCTGCTCGTCGGGAGCAGACGTCGAGATGAGCGACTGCAGATCGCGGTTCGTGAGCCACTGCTCGTTATTGTCGCTCGAGTAACGAAACCCTTCTGGCAGCGGGCGGCCGCTCGTCCAGTTTTCTCGTTTCCACCATGGATGCGCCGGCTGGATGACGTAACGATCTTCTACCTCGAGTGTGTTACGAGCCTCATCTTCTGATACCAGAACTTCGTGGAGTTTCTCTCCCGGGCGAATACCAATGGTTTCGATCTTGCAGCCGGGAGCGATCGTCTCGGCCAAATCGACCAGTCGCATACTGGGAATCTTGGGCACGAAGATCTCGCCACCGTGCATCTGCTCCAGGCAAGTGACGACGAAACGGACTCCTTGCTCGAGAGTGAGCCAGAAGCGCGTCATCCGGGGATCGGTGAGAGTGATGCGACCCCTCCGCCGTTGTTCCAGGAACACCGGAATCACACTTCCCCGGCTTCCCACGACATTTCCATAACGTGCGCAACTAAATCTGGAATCCTGAGATCCGGCGTAAGAATTCGCCTGCACGAACATTTTTTCGGCGCACAACTTGGTGGCGCCGTAGAGGTTGATCGGATTCACCGCCTTATCGGTGCTGAGTGCCATCACGCGCCGCACGCCCTGATTGATAGCAGCGTCGATGACATTCCGTCCGCCCATGATGTTGGTCTGGATGGCTTCAAACGGGTTGTATTCGCAGGCTGGAACCTGTTTCAGCGCAGCAGCATGGACGACAATGTCCACCCCGGCAAACGCGCGCTCCAGTCGCGAGGCATCCCGCACATCCCCGATGAAATATCGCAGGCTGGGATGATCGAGCCCGGCGGAACGCATTTCATGCTGCTTCAATTCATCGCGGCTCAGGATCACCAACCGCTTCGGCCGGTAATCTCGCAGCATGATCTCAACAAATTTCTTTCCGAACGATCCCGTGCCGCCCGTGACCAGCACTACCTGATCTGCCCAATTCATACGTCCGCCTGATTTCGAGATTCGCGCATCTTAAAATAAGCGCAACGCCGAAGAAGTGGATCAACGCCGCGTTGCGTGACGAGCGCCGCCCTTCCAATCCCAGAAAGAGCTCGCTGGCTGGCTTCCTTGTGTCCGCTAGTATAGCGAAGTTTCACCGGCGGCATGCGCGGCAGATCAAAATTCGGGGAACGTTTTTCCTCATCCGATGCTAGAATGTCGGACGAACTCTCCAGTCTAAGCGTGCGAACTGTTCCCTGCGCGACGAACCAGCCTCTTCGAACCGGGACTGCGTGGCACATACAGAGGGATATGTCTGTTTCGGCGAAGCACGACGAACGATGATGAGGAGAAAGAATGGAATCCGGCCCCTTGATACCCGCGAATAATCCTCTCGTTCGCGAAGTGCAGCCCATGGCAGGGTTCGAGGTTGGCAGGCCTACGATTTACCCGCCGCAGCTGCCTGCCCACGAGTCGGCACTGGGCGAGTACGTCCGCGTTCTGATCAAACGGAAGTGGCTGATTCTGGCCTGCTTGGGAACCATCTTCTCTGTCGTCGCGATTGCCAGCCTGCGCATGACTCCGGTCTATGAAGCGGGCGGTACGATTGAGATCAACAAGCCGGACGCCAGCCTCAACTTCCAGAACTCGGCTACCTTCAGCCTCGATTATTTCGATCCGACCGAGTTGGAAACAGAGATCAAGATTCTGCAGAGCGATCTGCTTGCCCTGCAGGTGATTCGCGAGCTGAATCTGGACCGGAGGCCCGAATTCGGCGGGAGTGCTCCTTCCGTTTCTACCTCGTCCCTCGATTTGGCACCGGACCCGATGCAGGGAGATCCCTCCAAAGCTTCCGCGGTGCTGGGCGGTTTTAAGGGAAACCTCCGTGTCGCCCTGGTTCCAAACTCCCGGATCATCGAAGTGCACTACCGCAGCTCGGATCCTCAACTGGCGGCGAACATCGTCAACACGCTCATGCAAACCTATGTCGAGAACAACTACAAGGCGCGCTTCGAATCGACGATGCAGGCCTCGGACTGGTTGCAGCAGCAGCTTGTCGACATGCAGATGAAGGTAGAAACGTCCCAGGAAAAGCTGGTCCGCTACCAGAAAGAACATGAAATTCTCGGCATCGACGATAAGCAGAACATCATCACTTCCAAGCTCGATGAACTCAATAAAGCGCTGACCCTGGCGGAAAGTGAGCGCATGGACAAAGAGGCGCTGTACCGGATGGTGGAGTCCGGCGACCCGGATGCCATCGCCTCGAGCGCGGGCGCTGCGCTTGATCCCGGAAGCGCGCAGACCGGTTCAGGCTTGCTCGAAACTCTCAGAGCCCGACAAGCGGAAATAAAAATCCAGGCTGCCGACCTCAATACTCAATTCGGCCCTTCCTATCCCAAGCTGGCGCAACTGAACAATCAGGTAAAGGAAATTGACGCGCAGCTTCAGAGCGAAATGAAGAAGATCACCGCTAAAGTGCGCGGGCAATACATGACTTCCTTGCAGCGGGAGAACATGCTGCGCGAGGCTTTGGAAAAGCAGAAGCAGGAAGCGAACAAGCTCAACCAGAGCGCGATCGAATACAACATCCTCAAGCGAGACTCCGAAACATACCGTACCCTCTATGAAGGCCTCCTGCAGAAGTTGAAAGAAGCAGGCGTTTCCGCTGGTCTCAAATCGAACAACTTCCGCGTTGTTGATGGCGCCCGGCCTCCCCGCGGGCCAATCGAGCCAAATATCCCGCGAAATTTGCTCTTTGCATTGGTCCTCGGAGCTGCCACCGGGGTCGGTCTGGCCTTCCTGCTGGAGGGCATGGACAACACGATTCGCACAACCGAACAGGCGCAAATGGTCTCTGGGCTGGCTTCTCTGGGGATGATTCCTCTGGGATCGAAGTCCGCGCGAGAAGGGCCGAACCCAAAGCGTCTCGTGATCGCCTCTTCGAAGGAAGCCGTGGAACTGGTGACCCAGGTACGGCCTCAGTCACAGATGGCGGAATCTTACCGGGCCCTCCGCACGTCGCTGCTCTTGTCGAGCCTGGGATCGCCGCCGAAGGTCATCATGGTGACTAGTGCGCTCCCGCAGGAAGGCAAGACCACGACTAGCATTAACTGTGCTGTCGTGCTGGCGCAGAAGGGTGTTCGGGTGCTGCTGATTGACGCCGATCTGCGGCGTCCGAGCATTCATAAGACGCTGGGCATGGGACCCCGCTCGGGTCTGAGCAACGTTCTCACGGGAAGCAGCACCTTGGAACAAACCATTACCAGAACGACCGTGCTGCCGAATTTGTATGTACTTCCGGCGGGAACGCCCCCGCCGAATCCGGCGGAACTTCTTGCCTCCCCCAATATGCGGGAAGTCCTGAATGAGCTTTCCAAGGAATACGATCACATCGTTGTCGACACCCCGCCATCGCTTTCGGTGACGGATGCGGTCGTGCTCTCTCCGCGCGCGGATGCGGTCGTGCTGGTGATCCGTTCTGGTCAAACGACAAAACAGGCGTTGCGCCGCTCGCGCGACATCCTTGCGCAGGTCAATGCCAAAGTAGTTGGTGTCCTGCTCAACGCCGTAGACCTCAGCTCTCCGGACTACTACTACTACTACGAATACCAGGGCAAGTACGCAGGCTATTACCGGGATGAAGAAGCTTCCGGGCGTACCGAGGAACACGAGGAACCCGAAGAGATCGCGCCGCCGTCGTCCTCAAGCGCGTAACAGAAACTTACGGGCTTCACTTGAAATGAAAATTCCCATCAGCACAGTTGCGCGCAGGCGAGTGATGGCCGTGATGGCCGTTCTATTCGCGGCAGTGTATGTCGCCGAGGCGGCGAGGGAATTCGTCGCTTGGTGGCTGAGTACGCGCGTTCAGCTGACCAGCCTGAAATACGCCGTCCGCCTCGATCCGGGCAATGCGGACTACCGCAATCATCTGGGACGCTATTATGACCTGGTTGCCCGCGATCCCGGTACTGCCGTCGGCTACTATCTGGCGGCTGTCGAACTGAATCCCCATTCCGCCAGACATTGGTTCGATTTAGCGAGTGCATACCAAGTTCTCGGAGACACGGTCAACCAAACCAAGGCTCTGGAGCACGCCATTCAGGCCGATGCCATGACGCCGGATGTCGCCTGGGAAGCAGCCAACGTTTACCTTGTGCAGGGCGAGAACGAAAAGGCTCTTCGCGAATTTAGTGTCGTAATGGCCAACGAGCCAAATCTTGCCTCCAGCGCCATCCAATTTTGCTGGCGCATTGACCCTGATGTCGATTCCCTTCTGCGCGATGTTGTCCCTCATACCAGCGAAGCTTACGTCGCGTTTCTTACCTTGCTTGAGTACAAGAAGGAAACCGGCGGAACGTTCAAGGTATGGGACGCGCTGATGAAGACGGGGCAGAATTTCGAATTGCGCTACGTCAGCGAGTACTTGAACTTCCTGGTCCAGCAGAAAGAAGTCGATCAAGCGGTGTTAGTGTGGCAGCAATCCGCGCCACGTTTTAAGCTCACTTCCTATCTTCCCTCGCCGGGCAATCTCGTCGTAAACAGCAAGTTTGCTCTAGACGTCCTGAACATGGGCTTCGACTGGCGCTACCAGAAGCAAGCCAACGTGAACTTGACCCTCGATCCCAACGAGTTCCACAGCGGGCGCCGATCGCTCCTGATCACCTTCGACGGGCCGGGAATCAATGACGCAGGAATTTATCAGTATGTCGCCGTCCAACCTGACACGGCTTACAGCTTCTCGGCCTACTACAAGAATGGAGAGCTGGAGGGAGCGGGCGGTCCTCATCTGACGATTCAGGACATGTATACCCAGAATGTTTATTACGACAGCGACGAGTTGAAGGAAGGCAGCTACTGGAAATCGGTGGAGGGAGAGTTCAAGACGGGCCCCGATTGCAAGCTGGTCGTGTTGCACGTCCGGCGGCTTCCGGCGGGCAGTCCGATACGTGGTAAGCTCTGGATCGACGATTTTCACCTGTCCCGTAAACCGTCCTGACCCCCTGGAGAGAATAGGGCCCCTCGATGAAATGGAAAGGCATGAGCGAGAGTGAGTGCGGACGGCTGTCAGTCCGGATCGGGAACGTCCTTCTTTATGGAACTTTCGGACTGCTGTTGTTCGGGCCACTCGCTTTTGGCGCCGTCGAGCCCTGGTCCATCTTTGTGTTGGAGTCTGGCACCGCCCTGCTGATGCTCTTGTGGTGTGCCAAGCAGTGGCTCGACAAAGAAATCACAATCCAGGGCAATCCCCTATTTCTTCCGATGGGTGCGTTCGGCGTTCTCATCCTTGCTCAACTCGTCTTCCGCTTGTCTGCTTACCCGCATGACACCATTTCAGGAACGATGTTGTACGCGGCATATGCCATGCTCTGTTTCCTTTCCAGCCAGGCCCTGATTCGCAGTTCGCAGGCACGCAAGCTTGCCGTCATCTTCGGAATTTACGGTTTTGTCGTGGCGTTCCTCGCGCTGCTGCAGGGCATAGCTCCAAACGGCAAGCTCTATTGGATCCGTCAGCCGCGGCTGGGAGGATGGATCTACGGCCCATACGTCAACCACAATCACTACGCTGGGCTGATGGAACTGCTGATCCCGATCCTGCTCGTCATGTCGCTCACTCACCTGGCGGATGAAAGGGAGCGAATGGCCGCAGGTATCGCCGCCGCCGTCATGACCGGCACCGTTTTCCTTTCCGGATCGCGCGGTGGAATGCTCGCTCTTACCACGGAATTCGTCTTTATTGCGATCCTCATGTTCCGGCAAAAGAAGGGAGCGCGAATCGCCGCCGCTGCTGGCGCCTTCGCCGTAGTCCTGATCAGCCTTCTTACCTGGCTCGGCGGCAAAGAACTCACCAGCCGCGTGTCCAGCATCTCCAGCGAAACGCGTTATGAGATTTCCGGGGGAATGCGGAGCAACATCGATCGCGACGCCCTGGTCATGTTCCGAAAGAAACCGGTGCTCGGCTGGGGCCTCGAGGCATTTCCTGTCGTTTATCCGCAATTCCGCACGTTTTACACAAACTTTTTCGTGAATGAAGCTCACAACGACTACCTGCAACTGCTCACTGAAACCGGGATTGTTGGCTTCGGAATCATGCTTTGGTTTCTGATTCAGTTCTATCGCCACGCACTGCCCAAGATGGGCAATTGGATGTCGAGTGTCACCAGCGCATTGACAGTCGCATGCGTCCTCGGCATAACCGGCATTCTGGTGCACAGCTTCTTCGACTTCAACCTTCAGATTCCCGCCAACGCGGCGCTCTTCTACGTTCTGTGCACCTTAGGAGCAGCACCTCCACTCCTGCAGCGCACGCGCAAACGGAAACCCGCCGCTCCAAATGACTCAGAGACACTGATGCCGGCGTCGGAAGTCGTCTAATCGCGACATTTCACCTCTCATCCAACCAGTCGTAGAGACGTGGCTCAGAAACGTCTCCTGCCGAATCCATGCCCCGGCCGGGGCAGGCAACAGACACAAAGGTGTGTCCGCAGAAGAATATGGGGAAATGTAAGGGTATTTTGGGCCGCTGGTGAAGATTATTACTGCGGTTTGCTGGGGCTTGCCGGATCGTCGCTCTTTACCAGAACCCAGGTCGTAATGCCGACGATTGCAGCGCCGCCGATACCGACCGCAAGTGGAGAATTCAACAGGCCGCCATTGGCTCCCGGAACCGTCCCCGCGGCAGCCTTTTTGTTCTTTTTCTTATCCTGGTTCTCGGGTGCGGTCTCGTCGCGGGTGGTCTCCTGCCCCTGAGCGAGGGTGAAGACTTCCTTGCCATCGGTAATGGTGAGATCGCCCTTGCGAGCGGCAATTTTCACCGTTCCATCGGTATCGACAACATTGAATTCTGTCCAGGAATTCGACGCTGGAGTGACTTTCACGTCTCCCGCTGAGGTGCTCACAGATCGCGAGGTCGAGACGGTCACGCCGCCGTGTTCAATCTCCATCGAGGATGGGTCGAACTTAACCAGGGAGTCTTCCGAAACCGTGATCGTCGAACCTGGCTCGTTGATCTTGGCCACGGAATCTACAGGAGTTTGAAGCAGGTCGCCAGAGAAAATTGCGGAAGAGGTATGCGGAACATGCGAACCGTTCACCCACGCCGGGCCCTTGGTGTAGAGCATAGCTGCGTTGGAGTCAGCGGCAAAAAGCGAGAGTGGAAACGAAATTACAAGCACGCAACTAGCCAATTTCCGCAAGGCGGACCCGCCCATTCCCACGCTCCGTTATTAACTGTTGTGGTTACTTTCTTGGCATCGTATCCTCCTGATCCTTGTGCGTCAATGCCCTTTGTGCTAGCCCACATGTGGAAAACTCATCCTGCTCAAGCCGGAAATCCTCGGAAAGGTTGGACCCTCATCGCCACCGATCGACCGCAGTCCACCAAACCAACCTCAGCCACTCATCGACGCAAGTCTTCGCCCATTGACGGTCTTTCCACCAACTCGGGCCGAACTGCGTGGTGTCGTATGCGGCGGCGACGGAAAAGACTTTGTTCTTGATCTCGTGCCTGAATATTCTCCGGGCTCTACGGGTGTGAAAATCTGAAGTGACCAGCAGGACTCGTTCGGCCTTTTTGCTCTCCAGGCACTGTCCAGCCTCGCGGGATTCCTCCTTTGTCGAAAGGCCATGAATCGAGCAGATACGCACCGCTTGGCGTTGCGCAAGCGAATCCACGTATTTCCGCGCGAGATCGACCGCGGTAAATCCGTAGATTCTGGCGTCGGCCGGGACATCGATTACGAGTGTTCGCCCATATCCCTGATCCAACAATTGGAGCCCACGCTCAAGACGGCGGTCCGTTTCTCCCGCAAGAACCAGGATCACATCCGATTTCTCGGGCGCGTCGATCACAAGAAAGCGTCCGGCACCGGCGGCAAATGTCAGCGCGACGGTAACAACAACCACCGCGATCACTAATCTGGCCACACTCAGAGCATGGCGGCCGGATTTCCGTTCTTCGGAAACTCTCTCGTTTTTCGCGTCGTTCGTGGTGTTCGTGATCACAGACCTCAGGTTTCAGCGTGCTAAAATTGGACCATTTTCACGCAACTTATGCGTTTTCTTTCCAGGACGCTCTTATGACGGCAATTCCCACCGTAGATACTCCCATCGATCTGCTTAAAGCGAGGATTCAGCAACGCCAAGCCAAAATCGGCATCATTGGCCTGGGTTACGTCGGTCTGCCACTCGCGCTCCTCTACAGCGAGCAGCGGTTCCCGGTCACCGGCTTCGATATCGACGCTCGTAAAGTGGAAACGCTCAGCAAAGGTGCTTCGTACATCTACCGAATCACAGCCGAGGAGATTCAGGCAGCCCGTTCCCAGGGTTTCATCGCAACGTCAGACTACTCGCAACTTTCGGCGATGGACGCGATCATCATATGTGTTCCCACACCGCTTAACGAATACCACGAGCCCGATCTTAGCTTCATCACCAATACGACGCACTCGATCGCGCCTCAGCTGCGGGCCGGGCAGTTGGTGGTCCTGGAAAGCACGACATATCCCGGTACGACCGAGGAAGTCATGGTGCCCATCCTTGAAAAGGAGAATCGCGACGGCTTGATTGCCGCCCGTAAGGATGCGCACACCGGCAAAGAATTTTTCGTGGCCTTCTCTCCCGAACGAGAGGATCCCGGCAATACGACCGTGGCGCGGCGCGACATTCCAAAAGTGGTCGGCGGACTTAACCCGCAAGCGTCGGAAATGGCCAGCGCTTTATATGGATCGATCTTCAATCGCACCGTTCCCGTCTCTTCTCCGGCAGCGGCCGAGATGACGAAGCTTTTGGAGAACATTTACCGCTGCGTCAACATCGCCCTCGTCAATGAACTCAAATTGTTATGCCTGAGGATGGGCCTGGATATCTGGGAGGTAATCGACGCGGCTTCCACCAAACCTTTCGGATTCCATCCGTTTTATCCCGGACCAGGACTCGGGGGACACTGCATTCCTGTAGATCCGTTCTACCTGTCGTGGAAGGCGAAGGAGTGGGACTTCCGCACTCGCTTCATCGAACTGGCCGGCGAGATCAACGTCAACATGCCGTACCACGTTCTCGCCTCTGTCAGCGGTGCCCTGAATCGCCACAAGAAATCGATCAATGGCGCGCGCATTCTAGTGTTGGGCGTGGCGTACAAGAAAGACATCGATGATCTTCGCGAATCCCCTTCGCTGACAATCATCGAACTGTTGCAGCGCGACGGCGCGCAAGTCAGTTATCACGATCCGTATTTCCCGTTCATCGGGCGAGGACGAAAGTACGATCTCCAGATGAAGTGCGCCGAACTAAAAGATCTTAGCGAATACGACTGCGTCCTCATTGTGACCGACCACTCCGATTACGATTACGCTCGAATCGTGCGAGAATCCCAACTTGTAGTTGATACCCGCAATGCCACCCGGGGTATCGCCAGTGACAAAATCGTGCACTGTTAGGTGCCACATCTCGGTCAAATGCCTGATTTCGCGCCAGGCTAGGACCCATCCGCGACGGGAAATCTCTGTACCTCATGGTGTAGATTTTTGCACGGCACTTCGGCCGCCACCCCGAGGGATGCCGAAAACCCCCATAAGTATCTGAGAAAACTGGTATTTGCATTGGCGACACTGGCTTCCAGATTGGCCTTGTTCGTGCATAGTGAGATGGGGAATAGTACACTTTTGGCGGACCCTGACTCCCAGGCTCCCCGCGTTCTATAACCGAAACCAACTTTTCCGCTGTGCCAGTGTTTGGACAGGGAACGAGAAGAGCTTTGACTATGGGGCCATCTGTATCAGAACAAGCGTTGTTTTCGGTACTTCCACGCTGGAAAACGCCGTGGTCTGAGTTATTTCTCAGTTACGGGGTTCAAGCCATTGCGATCGCAATTCTGGTCTGGGTTCCTTTGCTCCATCCTGAAATCCTGGAGCCGCCGAAGAAGGACTACCACGCGATCGAACTCGTGCCGACACCAGTTCCCGTGAATCACGAGCCTCAGCGGCAATTGCCCAGGCCCGTGGTGGTGGCAAAACTTGATCCTCCGCCCGCCGCATTGCGCCTGGCAGCGCCCCAACCGCAGCCGAAACCGAAGGTTGAGGACGCCCAAGCGCCCGAAGTTAAGATCGTCGCCAAGAAGCAGGAAGCGCTGCCTGTACCGAGTACACCGGCGATTCCAAAGCAGCTCATTCGGACGAATTTGTTCTCCACGGGTAGCTCAGCGCCGCAAACGATTGAACGGCCAGCAGCCCAGGTACAGACGGGAGGCTTTGGCGATCCCAATGGCGTGCCCGCCAAAACAACCCAGACTCGTGCAGTCAATATCGCCCAGGCCGGCGGTTTTGACATGCCGACGGGTCCGGGATATGGCAACGGAACCGGGGGCGCGAACGGAGCTCGCGGCGTAGTTCGCAGCACGGGATTTGGCGATGGCACTGCGGTTCAACAGAGCAGCAGTTCGAATCGTGGAACCGTTCGGACTGCCGGCTTCGGAAGTGCCGACGTACCCGCACCTCCCACGGTCGCTCACGCGGCTGCCCCTACCGTGGCAAAAGTTGTGCCGGCGGAAATCCTTTCCAAGCCCTCTCCCATCTACACCGAAGAAGCTCGCGCGGCTAAAATTGAGGGAGAGGTGCTGCTCGAAGTTGTGTTCGAAGCGAGCGGAAAGCTCCACGTTGTGAAAGTTGTTCGAGGGTTGGGGCACGGTCTGGACGACGCCGCGGTACGCGCGGCCGAACAGATTCGCTTCAAGCCCGCACTCAAGGACGGCCAGCCATCAGATTCGACCGCCCTGATCCACATCATTTTCCAGTTGGCTTAAACTCCCAGAAGGTTCTTATGCGAATAAAGGCTTGGGGCTCGATTCTGACTTTGCTGATTCTGACCTGCGTTTCGCTGGTCTTCGGTCAGGACACTACCGCTTCTCCAGCACCAATCACCGAAGCTTCGCCTTCCGCCCCTGCGGCCCAAGCCCCTGCGCAAAGCGCACCCGCGCCGGCTCCGTCGGCGACGAGCTTCAACGATGTACTCGACCGTGTGGTCCAGAGAGAGCATCTGTTCATGGCGCAAATGCGTCACATGCATCCCATGGTTGAGACATACCTTCAGGATCTCAAGAACGACGCCAGCGGCAATGCTTTTCCCATCAACGACAAATACTTCCTGGGCCGGCTTGATATGTCGGAAGGTCCGGAAGACACCTCGTTTACCGGTCAACCGGGATTTGGACGAAAAGTTTTGGGGAAGTTAACTGGGGTTTACTCGTTGCATTTTTTGCCCCTGGGTTTCGCCCAGATGGTGATCATGGATTCGGACTTTCAAAAGAAGTACTACAACTTCAATTTCGTGCGCCGGGAATTTCTCGGGGAAGTCCGCTGCCTGGTCATCGATGTTCAGCCAAAGGAAGGGCAAAAGACAGCCCGCTTCCTGGGACGGATATGGGTGGACGACCAGGAATACAACATCGTCCGCTTCAACGGTACTTATTTTCCCCAGCCCAAAACAAGCTTCTTCTTTCACTTCGACAGCTGGCGCCTGAACATGCGTCCGGGCGTCTGGCTGCCCGCTTACATTTACACCGAAGAATCGAATCTGAAGACTGGTATCACCAAGAGCTTGCACTTCAAAGCGCAAACGCGGCTCTGGGGATATGACTTGAAGGCGCTGAACAAGAATGAAGAGTTCACGCAGATTCTTGTGGATTCACCGCAATCGGTGAAAGATCAAAGCGATACAGCTTCGGATCCTTCTCCGGTGGTTGCTGAACGCATGTGGGAGAAGCAGGCGGAAGAGAATTCGGTCGAGCGCCTGCAGAAGATCGGTCTGCTCGCTCCTTCCGGCGAAGTGGACAAGATTCTTTGCACGGTGGTGAACAACCTGCTCGTCACGAACAACATCGACCTGCAGGGAGACGTGCAGTGCCGGGTCCTGCTCACCGCTCCCCTGGAATCCTTCACCATCGGTCATACGATCGTGATGAGCCGGGGACTTCTGGATGTATTGCCCGACGAAGCCTCACTGGCGATGGTGCTCGCCCATGAGCTCGCGCACATCGTTCTGGGCCATCACCTCGACACGACCCTGGCTTTCAACGATAAGCTTCTTTTCCCGGATGAAGATTCATTCCAGCGGCTGGACTTCAAGCGTAACCCGGCAGATGAAGAAGCCGCCGATACGAAGGCGCTGGAACTGCTGAAGAACTCTCCTTACAAAGACAAGCTGAGCAACGCCGGATTGTTTCTCAAAGCTTTGCAGGAGAAGGGCCCGGAACTACCCAATTTGATTCGCCCGCACCTCGGGAACAGTCTGGCCGCAGGAAAGAGCATCCGCATGTCGACGCTCTTGGGCTCCGCTCCACAGCTCGACGCGAAGAAGTTGGATCAGATTGCGGCGCTGCCTCTCGGAGGCCGCATCAAACTCGACCCCTGGTCCGACCAGGTCGAACTTTCCAAAGCGAAACCGGTAGCCCTGACCTCACCGAGGGAAAAGATGGAGTTCGAGATCGCGCCTTTCTTCCCCTTCCTGACCAGAATTTCGGCGGGTGGGGATAAAGTAGCGCTCACGACTACGTCGCCAGCCCAAACAGAACATAAATAGAGAGGTGTTTACTTCAGGAGAGAAGTATCCGTACGATAAATCATCGCGGGGCTTTCGGAGCGGCGAAAAGGCTTCGGCCTATTGAATCGCGCTGCCGACTTGCGAAAAGACATTCGTAGCGTTTGATCCGATCAATCGAATCGTGCCCACAACGATTACCAGAATCACCGCCAGCATCACGGCGTACTCGGCGATATCCTGGCCGCGTTCATCTTTCCAAAGCTCTTGGAGAAGTTTCCGCACGGGGTTCCTTTTCTAACGGCTATTTCACAGCTTCCCTTCGTCGAAATGCTCTGCCCTCTTGAAGGGTAGACGGGTAGAGTCTTCCCACGGCATTTCCTGCGAGTTAAGCCTACCCCCAAAGAATCCGCCCCGCCAATAGCACAAAGGTGCCACCGTACAGGCCGCGGCTCAGGCGATGCTTTTCAGCGGCAGCGCCTGATTTACCGCAAAAAGGGCTAATTCCAGTCGGGTTGAAACACCCAGCTTGTCAAAGATATTGCTGAGATGGTGTTTGACGGTGTCTTCGCTGATCTTGAAATACTCGGCAATTTCCTTGTTCGAATAGCCTGCGACTACCGCCGAGACAATCTCAAGTTCGCGCGGCGTTAGACCGAACTTTTTCTGACGCGCCTCGTCATTCGAAGACTGCATCAACGTACGCAGGTACTGCACCAGGTTCGAGACGCTCTCACGCCCGACCCAATACTCCCCCGACATTACGGTATGAATGGCTTTCAGAAGGAGCTGCGTGGCGGAGTCCTTCAAGACTACGCCGCGGGCGCCCAACTGCAGAGCTTCCACAATCTGGCTTTTCTCGGCCGCGGCCGTGAGCAGAATGACGCGCACGGGCGTAGCATTCGCCGGGACGCTCAGCTCACGCAGCGCCTCCAGCCCGGGATGCTTTGGCATGGCCAAATCGAGCAGCAAAATATCAGGTTTGAGCTGCCGCGCCAGCTTAACGGCTTCGGCTCCATCGGAGGCTTCGCCCATTACTTTCAGATCCGCCTCGGCCTCAAGCAGACGGCGCAGTCCGTCGCGAAAGATCGGATGATCGTCCGCAATCACAATGCGCACAGTCTGAGGTTTTCTAAAGTGCATGACCACCGTCCCCGCCACGAGGCACACTGACCTCGAGACGCGATCCTTGTCCGGGAATTGATTCTATCGTGAGTTCGCCGGCAATCAAACGAACACGTTCCTTGATGATCATGGGGCCCCGGCCCATCTCGTCCATCTGGTCCTGGCTCAGGCGCCCGGAAAACGGGAAGCCCTTCCCGTCGTCCTCGAGGCTGAGATTCCAGTGGTCCTGGCTGGACCCCAGGCGAACCAGGGCGTGGCGGGCGCCGCTGTGCTTTCGGACATTCACCAGGCCCTCCTGCACGATGCGTAGCAATTCCCGGCACACCCGTTGCGGCATATCCAACTCGTCCAAATCGGTGACAAAGCGGGCGCTGATACCGGTTTCGCGCTGAAACCGCTCCACGGTGTCATTCAGAACTCCCAGGAGCCGCTGCGCGTCGACATCGATGGCCTTCATCTGCTGCATCAGTTCCCGCAGCTTGAGAACTTCCTCGCGCAGCAACCCCTGGATGCGTTGCAGTTCCCCAGCGATCGGTTTTCCCGCGTCCGCTTGTCGACGGAGCACGTCGACCTGCATTTCCACAGCGATGAGGGATTGCACTGCGCCATCATGCAGTTCACGCGCAACTCGCGCCCGCTCGGCCGCACTCGCGCGCCGGCGTAAGCGATGGAGCAGGTAGACGTTATAAATCGCGGGGCCAACCTGGCGCACCAGGCTGAGCAGAAAGCGCAATTCCTCCTGCCGGTCTCCGTTCATCACGGGATCGAAGAAAAATATCCGCCCTCTCCATTCCTTTCCGAAAACAAAACCGAGAGCAACGACGGAATCAAATGGACGAAGCGTCCGGAGTTTCTCGATGGCGGCTCCGTCCGCGACGGGCACGGAATTTCCATCCTGGTCGAGTGCCAGGATTGAATTCTTCGCCTGGCGTACGACGTGGCAAACCTCACCCGGATAATCGTCGAGATAGGCGCGAGCCTCGGGCGCCTTTACCTCAAGCCACGTAAACTCTGCCGTTCCAGTGCCGGTTGCCTTCTGTTCCCCGACAAAGATGCGATGGCTGTGAGATTCCTGGGCGGCCAGAACTGCTGAGCTGGCCCCGTACATTCCGAGTGTCTCGCCCATAATCTGTTCAATCGTTCCGTTGAGTCCGGCTTCTACTCGAACTCGCGACAACGTGCGATTGACCACTGCTTTTTCCGCGCGCAGATGCTTTTGCTGCTCCGCCAGGTAACCGAGCAATAATCCCATGACGATCAGATAAACCGAGAGCATGAAAAGCCGCTCTGGCGTGGCATCGCGCTCGTTCACACGCAGTCCCGTAAACGCGGTCCACCATTGCGTCCCGGCGAGGAAATGGGTCAGAGTGAAGCTCTCGATCCAAAGCAAAACGACTTCCGCCGCAGCGGTTCCGATCGTCTCCCACAGGCCCCAGCGGTAAGCCGCTGCAGCCAAAGCAAAAAAGAAAAACAGGAAGAATGGAGTCCTCGCACCTTGAGCGAAAATCGAGATAAGCGCGGGCCACGCGATATCCCCGGCATGCACCAGAAGTCGAAAGGCGGCTGTCGACTCCTGCCGCCGGCGCAGCAGCATCAGGATCAGAATTGCGTTAGCTAGATAGAAAGCGAAGAGCCCATACGCAGCCCACGAATGTCCGAGTTCGGTAGGATCGAGACGGATCGCGATCAGCGTAGAGACGGCGAGAAACACGCGGGCAGTCGCGAGCCAACGCTCGATCCTGCGAGTTTCACTCGGATCCGGCGGGATTCGCTGTCTCCAGGAATTTTGATACTGCTCAACGCGAGGATCCACTCGAGGCTCTCCCGAGGATGTGCGGCACGCTTGTATATTATTGAATAAGAACTGTTTACGAGCAAGCTCGGATGCCGGAGTGCATCCTTCCAGTCAACCGTCGCTCCCGTTCATGCTTGACTGGCAGGTTACGACAGTAACCATCCATCCCTCAAATCCAAGTCTAGAATTGTCCTGAGGAGTGTCTTGCACACGCGTTTCAAGGTGTGGATCGGTGTTGTGTTGGTCGGACTCGCTGCCTTCGTGGCGGCTGCACTGATCCTGCCCCAGTCCTTTCGATTGACCGCCATCACGGACGTCGCGGAAACGTTACTGCTAGCCTCAGGAACCGCCTCCTTCGTACCCCTACTCATTCGCTCCAAAGGGCGCCTGCGCCTGTTCTGGACTCTCATCATCCTGGGATTATCGTTCTGGCTTTCGTACCAACTGTTGTGGACGTGTTATGAAGTGTTTCTGAGAATTGATGTTCCGGATCTGTTTACCGGTGACGTGATTCTTTTCCTGAACATTGTACCGACGATGGCCGCCTTGGCCCTCCGTCCACACGTCAAACGCGACGAATACGCGGCGCGTATAGGGCGATTGGATCTTGTGTTACTGCTTGTCTGGTGGCTTTATCTCTATTTCCTCATCGTCATTCCGTGGCAGTACGTCGTCGCCCGCGTCGATACGTACAACAGGAATTTGAATGTGCTGTATCTCATCGAGAAGTTGGCCCTCCTGGTTGTGCTCGCAATTTCATGGGCAGGAAGCAAGGGACATTGGAGAAAGCTGTATGCCAGCCTCTTTGGAATGAGCCTGAGCTACTCGGCGGGCTCTGCAATCGCCAACTGGGCCATCGCCCGAAATGCTTACTACAGCGGAAGTATCTACGACGTACCACTCGCTTGCTCGATGGCGTGGCTGACCTGGATTGGGTTAACGACAAACGCACAGCCTGCAGAAACCGAGGTTCCTGAGGTTGCGAAAGATTACGGCGTTTGGGTGGCGAGATGTGGCATGATCGCGGTCTTTTCTCTGCCGCTGTTTGCTACCTGGGCAATTACCGACAGTGCAATTCCCCCGCGTATCCGCGTCTTCCGGCTCGTCTCAACGCTCGCCGCCGCATTTGTGATGGGCGGGATGGTCTTTCTTCGTCAACATCTGCTGGACCGGGAGCTGATTCAACTCCTGGCCGATTCAGAAAAATCGTTCGAAAGCCTGAAGCGATTGCAGGCTCAGATTCTCCAGTCGGAAAAACTGGCGTCGATCGGGCAACTCGTCGGCGGTGCCGCACACGAACTCAACAATCCGATCACGGCCATGCTGGGGTATTCCGACATGCTGCTGGCCACAGAACTTGGCGCCAACCAGCAGGCTCTCGCTACCAAGATCGGGCACGACGTGCGTCACACCAAGTCTCTCGTGGCCAGCCTGATCAGCTTCGCTCGCCATGCTCCCGCCCCAAAGTCACCGGTTGACTTGAATACCCTGGCTCGCACGGCGATCAAGATCACCCAATCGCAATGGGAGACTCTCAAGATCCGCCCGCAAGTCGAACTGGACGCTCAGTTGCCAAGAGTCATCGGCGACTCTAACCAATTGTTGCAAGTCTGTCTGCAATTACTGGGGCACGCCCTTCACTCCACAAACGAATCGAACTCTGTGCTCACCATCCAAACCAAGCGGGACGGGCCATCCTGCTTACTACTCATCAGTTCGATCCAAACGCCAGCCTCTGCGAATCAGCCCGATGGAGCCGACGAAGCCGCGAAGGACGGCCTTGGTCTTAGCGCCTGTCAAGGAATTTTGCAGGAGCATGGAGGAAGCTTATCGCGGGAGCAGGCCGGCGGCGCGTTGGTCATGCGCGTGGAATTGCCCGCTGGCGACGCTCCTTTGGTAAAGCCAAATCCAGCTACGGTTCCGGTGCTTTGGCAATCTCGACCGTTCGCTTAAGCTGCCCACACGCGGCATAGATGTCGCGGCCTCTGGGCCTCCTCACAAACGCAGGAATTCCCGCATTCATCAGGACTTGTTGAAAGGCGGCAACGCGCTGCTCCGCTGGAGTGGAAAAATCAATCCCAGGACCGGGATTCAGGGCAATCAGATTTACCTTCGCCCTTAGACCGCGAACTAACTCCACGACTTCCCCGGCATTTTGAGTCGAGTCGTTCACCTCACTCAGAAGAACATACTCAAATGTAATGCGCTCCCGGTTGCGAAGAGGAAAATCCCGGGCTGCGGCCATCAGCTTTTCGAGATTCCATTTTCGATTCAAGGGCATGAGGCGCGTCCTCATCTCGTCGTTGGAGGCATTCAGAGAAATAGCCAGTTTGGGCCGCACAGGCTCAAGACCGAAGTCGTGAATCCTGGGAACAACGCCTGCGGTGGAAACTGTCATGCGTGATTCCGGAATACCAACCTCCGCCACGAGAAGTTGAACCGCCTTGATGAAGTTCTCGTAGTTCAGAAAAGGCTCACCCATCCCCATGAAAACGAGATTGATGCGGTCTTGGGGCGGTGAAACGCGTTGATCGTTCAGAACTGCGCAGACTTGACCCACGACCTCGCCCGCGGTGAGGTTTCGTTTGACTCCCAGTAAAGCAGTCAGACAAAACTGGCAGTCGACGGCACACCCGATCTGGCTCGAAACACAAATGGTGGCGCGATCCCATGATCGCCCGGAAGAGACTGTGTCGCCTGCTTCGGTTCCATCGCCCGCCTCGCCGCCATCTCCTTCGGGCATCCAAACTGTCTCCACGCTCTGCCCGTCGGAGAACTCGATCAAGTACCGGACCGTGCCGTCGGTGGAAACAAACCGCTGCTTGATCTGGGGAAGACCCACAGTAAAACCGCTTTCACCCAGTCGGGCCCGGAGTTGCTGGGGTAGAGTCGAGATCTGATCCAACGACTGCACCCGTTGCCGATATACGGCATCTAGTAATTGTTTGGACCGGAATGAGGGTTCTGCATGGGCCTCCATGAGAGTGCCCATTTCGACGTGGTCAAGGCCGATCAGGGCGATGGTGGATGAGCTTGGCATCTGGACTAAATCGATAAGCTCGCAACTAATTGATTTTAAACAACTAAACTATTCTCGCACACCTTTTTGCCGTGTGTCAGAATGATGAGAGTCTGGTTCACGGACTACCAGAGTCGGGTAGCCATCATCATAGCTGGGGTTCCGCAGGTCCGTTGCATTATTAGGAAGTCATATATGGCCCATGAAGTGCGCAATATTCGACGCCAGGTGCTGCCAAATGGCCTGCGGATCATCACCGAGCAGATGACCCATATCCGGTCGGCATCGATCGGAGTGTGGCTTCAGACCGGGTCCCGGGACGAGGCTCCGGAGTGGAACGGCATTTCCCACTTCATCGAGCACATGGTCTTCAAGGGAACGAAGCACCGGTCAGCTGAGGAGATTGCCCGCCAGGTCGATTCAATCGGCGGGAACATGGACGCATTCACCGCAAAAGAATGCATCTGTTTCAACGTTAAAGTCCTTGATGAGCATATTCCCACCGCGGTCGACATCCTGACGGATCTGGTCCTTAACCCTGTCTTCGATGCCGCCGACATCGCTCGTGAGCGCGGCGTCATCATGGAAGAGATCAAAATGGACGAAGATAATCCGGATTATCTGGTCCACGAGATCTTCACACAGAATTTCTGGAAGGATCATCCGCTGGGCAAACCGATTCTGGGGACAAAAGAAACGGTGAAGCGCTTCGAGCGTGAGTCGGTCTACGATGCTTATACCCACCGCTTTGCACCAGGAAATATCATCGTGTCGGCTGCCGGGAATCTCGATCACGACCGCTTTGTCGAACTGATCACGGGCCATCTGGAGCACATGAAGCCGATGACGAATGGGTTCCATTCGTCGGCCCCGAAAGTTTTTTCTCGCATTATCCTTCGCAACAAGAAAGCGCTGGAACAGGTGCAAATCTGCATGGGGGTACCGTCGCACCCTATAGCGCACGAGAAACGCCATGCCGGTTACATCCTGAACACCCTGTTGGGTGGTGGCATGAGTTCCCGGCTGTTCCAGAATATTCGCGAGCGACAAGGCCTGGCTTATTCGATCTATAGCGATCTGAATCCTTACCGCGATACGGGATGCCTGGCTGTTTACGCCGGCACATCGCTCGCCTCTGCGGCGAAGGTGGTGCAGTCCGTGGTAAGTGAATTCCGCAAATTGAAGGGCGAACGGGTGTCAGAAGACGAACTGCGACGAGCGAAAGATCAGTTGAAGGGCAGTCTCATGCTCTCGCTGGAATCCAGTACCGCGCGCATGTCGAATCTCGCACGGCAGGAAATGTATTTCGACCGGTTTTACGATCTCGATGAACTGATCGAAAGAATTGAGAGCGTCACGGTGGACGATCTCATTACGTTGGCCAATCAGTTCTTTCAGACTGAATCCGTCGCCGTTACGGCGCTGGGAAACTTGAACGGACTCAAGATCACCCGAGACCAGGTCGCCTGCTGAGCCTTGTCTGGCTGGCAGCGCGTTCTGCCCGAGACGCTTTCATGGGTGTAGACGCCGCGCCTCGACGGCTCGAGCGCTGTTTTCCTGCGCGTGCTTAACTCCACCTTCCGCATTCAACTCGTCTTCCTCGTCATCATCATCACTATGCGCCACGACAGTGTTGAGGTACTTTCTCATGCATCGCAGGCACGGCGCGTATCCCTCCGCGATGGCCGCCTGCGCGGTCATCGTCCGTTCTGTGGCCTTGTTGTGGATGAATGGACAGCCCGCCGCGTGAAACGTCTTTGCATCCGCCGTAACGATCACCTGCATGTCCGGAGGAATGTTATGCGGTGGTTGAGCATGTTCGGATTTCAGCGAAGGCGATACGGTCATCGAATCCGCGAATTTCAAACTGCCCGCAATTAAGAGTAATGCTGCCACCGGCACCATCCATGCGGACCACGACGACCACCGGCGGCCGGCGCTGACATTCCGGGCCAATCGTCGCTCCAGCCTGCGCCCGAAGCCAGATGGCAATTCGATCATCCGTTCATCGCCGTAAAGATGGATCACATTGCGCGTACCCTCGAGCAGCGATTTGCAACGCTGGCAAGTCTGCAAGTGTTCGTCCATCTCCTTGCGCAGCCCCGCCTCGACATCGTTCTCAAGATAATTCGAGATTTCGCGCCATACCTGTTCGCAACTCACCATGGCTTGTTCCCCTTTTCGAAAGGAAGCCTGCTGAACCAACCCTGCTCCCATCCGGCCGCGAGCAGATCGCGCAGCATAAGTCGTGCCCGCAGCAGCCTCGTCTTCACTGACGCAATCGAAATTCCCAACGCCTCCGCGGTCTCCTGGATGTTCAAATGTTCCATGTCCCGTAGCACAAACACTTCCCTGTACTTGCGATCGAGAGAAGCCAGAGCTTGAGCTAGCCTCTGGCGGACTTCTTTTCGCTCCAGCGCCTCGGAAGGAATTTCGCGCCAGTCAGCGAAGTCGCGGGGAACGTAATCGCCCTGCTCGTCCTGACGGTCATCGATGCCTTCCATGACCACGGTCCTCTCCCTCCTGCGCCGCATTAACGCTTCATTCACGGTGATCTGGATCAACCAAGTACTGAATCGTGCTTCCGAGCGAAACTGGCGAATGTTGGCCAGCGCTTTCAGCATCGCTTCCTGGGCAACATCCTCGGCATCGCTTTCATTCCGGAGGATGGCAAAAGCCGCGGCATACACGCGCCGTTCGTACGGACGAACAAGCTCATAGAAGAGCTCGTTCTGACCCCGCTGCACGCGTGCGATCAGGTCCAGCTCACGCGCGCCGTCCCCCTGCCCCGGATTGTTCAAGACCATGTTCGCTTCGGCCATCTCGTTGCGCCGCGTCAGTACTCGGGATCTTTTTTCCAGCCCGTCAACATGGATAGAAAATTATTCCAGCCATGCAAGAGCACCATGACCAGGTGGCCGAATACGAAAGCCAGGATTGCCCACATCACGACGAAATGCCACAGCCTTGCCCAATGAAAGCCGCCTATCAGCCAGGCGAGCCACGAGAACTGCACCGGCTTCCAGACAGCCAGCCCAGTAATCACCGAGAGAACACCCAATCCAATGGCGCTGGTATAGGCCAGTTTCTGAAGCGGGTTGTACGCTTCGCGCACTACGGGTTTTGGCCCGAAGAAGAAATACCGCCGGATCATCGGCCAAACACCGGGAACATCGTTATGGGTGAACAACACCTGGCGGTAATTTCCGCTGAAGATTTCGTACCCCAGGTAAACCAATCCCGTCGCGATGTAGATCCACATGAAAGTGAGATGCCATTGCAGAGCGCCGCCGAGCCAGCCACCGATGGCGAAAGCCTTCGGCCAATTCAGCAGATCCTTTTGCGGAATCTTGGCGCCGAAACTGGGGAACGCACGAAAGATCTGGAATCCGCTCCCTACCATGACGAACAGGGACACGGCATTCAGCCAGTGGCAAAAGCGAACGACGAGCGGATGTTCGTACACGGCACATCCGACAGACTCGGTGTCGTCCCCATTCACTCGAACAATTTCCAGAACCGTGTTCATTCCAGTCTCCGGCAGTTCCCTTTCGTATGAGGCAGTTCGGTTCATTGTCGACTCTTACGCGCAACAAAAATCCGCAATCTCGCTATGCTCCCGTCAGAGACCGTAGAACGACGAATATCCCTGATCTTCCCAGTAGCCGACCTTTTCGACGAGATTCGTGACCTTTAAGCCAGTAAGGTACTTCGCCTGCTTGTAACCGACCTTGGTTGGAACATTAAGGCGCAATGGCGCACCGTGCTCGCGAGTTAGCGGTTGATCGTACATCTCCCAGCAGAGCAAGGTTTGGGGATGGAGTGCCGTCGGCATGTCGAGTGTTTCGTAATAATCGTCGGCGCATGTAACAGCGATGAAGCGGGCTGACGTGTCCGCACCGATCAAGTTCAGAAAGTTAGAAAGCCTGGTTCCACCGAAGCGGCCAATCACATCCCAGCCTTCAACGCAGACGTGCCTGGTGTTCTGGCGAGTGATTGGCAGAAGTTGAATTTGCTCGAGCCTATAGTCGCCGGGCTTTTGGACTTGGCCACTCACAGCAAGAGTCCATTTTTCGAAGATCACCCCTGGGTCGTCTACGTCGTAGTCGTTGATCGGGAACTTTTCGAAAGGAGTAAGTTCGGCCTCGTTAAAGGTTGGAGCGAGATGGCCACGGCGGAAGAGTCGAGCTGACGCCCAATCGCTGAAGCCGAGACCGGTTTTAATCAGGCCTTCCTGAACACCAGGAATTGCAAAAGCTCCTAAGGCCAGGACAGGGGCCAGTTTGAGCAGTTCACGACGGGAGACACGACCGAACTCACGCTCATTGACAGGCGTGGCACCACCTCTGACTTGAGGGGCCATCGGCATTTGACCGGACGGGTTCTCAGCTTCAGAGACCTTGTCTGGCGGCTGTACACCCGAGGCTTCCGCGGCCGGCGGGGTTGGTTTCGAATCGTTCGGTTCCATTGCTCCTCACTTGGGATGGAAAAGGCCCACAAAATCCGATTCGGAATAGAGAAGAAAGTTACGCCAAGATAGCACGAACGGGCCATCCCGGACCCTTGCTTTTGCTAGCCTTCCGTCAATTTTCAAGGCATACTATGCCCAGAAGATTGCGCAGGGGAGGCCCAGGGTTCCTGCAATGCTTGAATTGAAGACAATCGCTCGGAAAGCGGACCATCCGCTGCTGGCTTTGCCCGAAGCGCAGGTGCCCCCTGTCGTAACTCCAGCCTCCCGGGAACCGAACCAACGACGCATGATGGTAGCGGCCTTAGTGCTGCTTCTCGTGGCCTTAGCGCTGGTTCTTTATCGTGACCGTGATTTCTGGTTTCCCGACAACTCCGAAGCGGAAGACCAGTTGGAGCCTGCTCCGGTAACCGCTTCCCCGACGCAACCGGCAACAGCGACGCCTAAGGCTTCGACCGCGGAAAGACCCGCTGAGAAGAGGGCTATGGTCGGCCGGTCACAACCCAAGATTCCTGCCGTAGTTGCACCGGCTGCCGCTGCTCCTGAACCACCCATGTCTGCCACCGCAACGCGGACCGTTCTGCCTCCACTCGAGGTCGAGGTAGTGGCGGGCGACAATCGTAGCAGGGTGAATCCGGGAGCTAATTCGGTGCGCGTCGACCTTCAACCCGGCTCCATGCCGCGGGCTGTCTCAAACGCTTCCGCTCCTAAGCCGGATACGGCTGCTGGTGTCACCAGCAGCGCGGCCGAGCGAGTGCAAATGTCCGCGGGAGCGGCCGAAGTTGTAGGACAGGCCGTGAAGCCGGGATATCCAATGTTGGCCCGGCAGATGAAGGTACAGGGATCGGTGGTCCTTCAGGCTCTCATCGGCCGCGATGGCACGATTCAGGACCTGCATGTCGTTAGTGGCCCTCCGATTCTGGCCACAGCGGCACAGGAAGCGGTTCGGCAGTGGCACTTCAAACCGCACTATCAAGGCAGCGACGCGGTCGAGACACAGGCCAACATCACCGTCAATTTCACGATCTCGACTAATTAAATAATCCTGGCGAGCGTGTTCGCCAGACCGGCTTCTTCATGCGCCTCCCTCCGCGAAAAATGCCAAACGTCGCTTTCCCAAAGATTGCCTTACATTTCCTTGTCCTTGCCTTTTCGGTGACCGCAGTATGCCGAACGCTGGCCGCCCAATCGGAGAAAACTTCTTCGCCGCTGACTATATCCAGCGCGAGCTTCCCGAGTGGCGGGACGATCGCGAAAAAATATACGTGTGATGGACCCGACGTCTCCCCGCAACTTTCCTGGACCGATCCGCCGCCCGGGACGCAGACGTTCGCGCTGTTAGCTGACGATCCGGACGCTCCGGGCGGAAATTGGAATCACTGGACGATCTGGAACCTGCCCGCCGGCTCGCGGAGCTTGCCCGAAGGTGCCAGTAAGGAAGAACATCTGACGGACGGCTCGCAGCAAGGCAAGAACGATTTTCCCAAGATTGGTTACAACGGTCCCTGCCCGCCTCCTGGTAGCCCTCACCGTTACTACTTCAAGCTCTTCGCGCTCGACATAAAGCTGAACCTGAAACCGGGCGCAGGAAAGAAGGAGTTGGAAGCGGCGATGCAGGGACATATTCTGGCCCACGCGGAATGGATGGGTCGCTACGGAAGATGATCGGCTGAGTCTCTAGAAAAAACCTAATGCAAATATAACGGGCGCCCAGAAACTCTTTCGAGTTCAGGGCGCCCGGGCAGCCCTCCCCCAGAACTGCTCACCAAAGAAGCTAAAACGCGAACACTTTCTCTGACCATGGCACAACTGTGCTTTAGGCATCGCGAAAGTGCCATGCCTGCATATCTCTGACAACACAAGACGCTGCCCCCTCGCTGCGAAATTATTCCCAGAGTTTGGCCTGAAGCCAATCGCCGAATATGCCGATAAAGAACACAGTCGGCAATGCCGCTCTGTGTCTATGTGTTCACTGGAAGATCCGGAGATTTACCGCAGCATTCTCGAAAGCCTTCCGACCGGGCTCTGCGTAGTTGACCAGCAGAAAAGAATCCTCTTATGGAGCGACGGCGCCGAACGTATCACTGGACGCCGCCGTCACGAAGTACTGGGCCGTTCCTGTGTGGGAGAAGCACTGCTGCACTGCGATCATCAGGACTGCGAATGGTGCAACGAAGATTGTCCGGTAGCGCTCGCTATGAAAACCTCGCAACCTGCGGAGGCAATCGGATTTGTGCACCACCGTGCCGGCCACGAGATTCCAGTGCGCGCGCGAGCTGTGCCCGTACGCAACAGCCGCGGTTCGATTATCGGTGCGGTTGAAATTTTTGAGGATCAACAGCCGGCGATCAGCGCCGATCACCGTGAAGAAAGTCTGAACCTGTTGGGCTATGTAGACGAAGCCACTGGAGTCGCGAACCGCCTGATGACGCAGTCTCACGTCCGAGAGTCATTAGGGATCTTCTCAGACGCCCATATCCCGTTCGGCCTTCTCTGCCTGCGGCTGGAAGGCCTCGTTCATTTCCGGGCCCGTCTCGGTGCAGATGCCGCGTGCTCACTCCTGCGTCTGGTCGCGCGCACTCTCGAGTCTGCAGTGTGGGTTACGGATTTCATAGGCCGATGGAACGACGACGAGTTTCTGGTGATTCTAAACGGCTGCCGGGAGGAAGAATTGAAATCGGTGCGCGAGCGCATCCGGCGCATGCTGGCCAGCGACGGCATTGAGTGGTGGGGTGAGCGTCAATCGTTGCCCGTCTCAATCGGCCAGGCGGCGGCAGTGGCGGGCGACACGATGGAGTCATTGCTGGGCCGTTTGCAGGAATCGCTCAACAAGGCATCGGCAAGTCGCCAACCCATAACGAAGGCGGCCACCGGGGAAGATTGCAGCAACTAAACCATGTTCGCAATTATCGGCATTCTCGTCGTTTTCGGTTGCGTGGTTGCCGGATATCTGATGGAACACGGCAATATCCGCGTGCTGATCCAACCGGCAGAACTCGTCATCATTGGAGGCGCCGCGGTGGGAACGGTTCTCATCGCGAACCCGATCCACATCCTCAAAAAAATAGCGGGTGGAATCGGCGGGGTGTTCGGCAGTTCCAGGTTTGGCAAGCAGGCTTACATCGATACTTTGAAGATGATGTATGACCTGCTGAACAAGGCCCGCAAAGAAGGATTGATGGCGCTCGAATCCGACGTGGAGGAACCGGAAAAAAGCCCTGTGTTCTCCAAGAATCCCGCTTTTCTCAAGAATCATCATGTGCGTGATTTCGTGTGTGACTCGTTGCGGATGGCGATCACCGGAGTCGACGCCTTCGATCTTGACCAGATGCTCGATCTCGACCTGGAAGTCCATCATCACGACGCCACGCAACCAACAGCCGCGCTGAGCACGATGGCTGACTCCCTGCCCGGACTTGGAATCGTTGCCGCAGTCCTTGGAGTTGTAATCACGATGGGAGCCCTGGGCGGGCCACCGGAAGAAATTGGACATAAAGTCGCCGCCGCACTTGTTGGAACTTTCCTTGGTATTTTGTTGTGCTACGGGTTGATCGGCCCAATCGCGGCCAACATGGCCAAGGCCGCCGACGAGGAGCACGCGTTCCTGTATGTGATGCGAGTGCTGATGGTGTCTTTCCTGAAAGGCACAGCACCCATCATGGCGGTAGAAGTCGCGCGACGCGCTGTACCGGGGCATGTGCGACCTTCATTCCAGGAACTGGAGAAGGCCTGCCGCGGAGGTGGGGCTTCGGCCGCTGCCGCGGCATCCTCCGCCTAGAAACTCTGCAGGGATACTGCTCATGGAAAAAACCCGCCCCGTCATCATCATCAAGAAGAAAGGTGGTCACGGCGGACATCACGGCGGAGCATGGAAAGTCGCCTACGCCGACTTCGTTACCGCGATGATGGCGTTGTTCATCGTCCTTTGGCTGCTCAACACCAGCAAGCAGATCCAGGAGGCGGTGGGAGGCTACTTTAAGGATCCCACCGGAACTTCGAAGAAAGTGGGAACGAATCTGGCAGGCGCGGGAGAAAATTTTATTCTGACCCGAGACAACATGCCCAGGCTGAAAGACCAGTTGCAACAGGCCATGCGCCAGATGAGTGACTTCGAGAAGCTGAAGAGCCACATCGAGATGACAGTCACTGCCGAAGGGCTGCGCATTGAGTTGTCGGAATCGGAGGCTGGAACTTTTTTCGACAGCGGAAGTCCCAAGCTGAACGGAAACGGGCGAGAACTCCTGGTGACTCTAGCTCAGGAACTGGGAAAACTTCCCAACAAGATTTCCATCGAAGGCCACACGGACTCCAATCCTTATGCGCCCAGAGCCAATTACGGCAATTGGGAACTTTCGAGCGATCGTGCGAATGCAGCCCGCCGCCTGATGCAGGAAAACGGGATACAAGGCGATCAGGTAACGCAGGTCCGCGGCTTTGCCGATCAACGCCTGCGCAAACCGGAAGCCCCATTCGATCCGTCAAATCGGCGTATTTCGGTGATCGTGCAATACGTCGTGAAGGACTCGGACGACCAAGAGCACGCGAACGAAACGGCTCCGCAGAGCAATGCGAAGCACGAATAACGACCAGGGATTTCCTCTTAGGCCGCGCTCCTAACTTTTACTCCTTGACCTATTTTTACAATTGCGCTCCTTCCCGGCCCGGATCGCGGTTGTATAATCGCCGCTTTGATTTTTCGATCAGGAGCCATCACGATGAAGAAGTTGACGCCCTTGGTGTGCGCCTTGGCGGCGGTCTTAGTTCTTATCTCACCGCTCTTTTCTCAGGAAAAAGTTGATCTTGAAACCATCTCACGTATCCGCATCGAGGGCTTCCACAATTCCAAAGTGATGGAACTCGCTTCCGGGCTTATGGATTCCATCGGCGAACGCCTCACCGGTTCTCCCAATATGAAGCGCGCCAACGAGTGGACCCGTGACCAACTGACGCAGATGGGGCTAAGCAACGCGCACCTGGAAGCCTGGGGGCCTTTTGGCCGTGGTTGGGCAAATCAATACGTTAATGCGCGGATGACCGCGCCTGATATCACTCCGCTTATCGTGTATGCGAAAGCCTGGACACCCGGTACGAATGGCGCTGTCACCGGAAAATGCATTCGCGTCATGGTCGAAGACAAGAAAGATTTTGACAAGTATCGCGGAAAGCTGGCTGGAATGATCGCGATCATCGGCCAGGACGCGGAAGTAAAACCGATCACAGAAGCGCCATACCAGCGCATGACCGATGAGGAACTCGCTAAAACCAGCGAATATCAGATTCCGGGAGAGCGGCAGCCCTCTCGTTTCGCGGAATTCCGCCGGCGCCAGCAACTGATGAAAGATCTCAACCAGTTCTTCGCGGACGAAAAGGTTCTGGCCGTCATCGACCACAGCCGAGGCACCGCTGGCGGCGGCACGGTGTTCGTGCAGTCTGGCGGCTCCTACAAACCAGGTGAAACTGCGACGGTGCCTCAACTGACGATGGCTTCGGAGCACTGGTCGCGCATCGCACGCCTGTTGCAGCAGAAGAAAGAAGTTACGCTTGAGCTCAACGTTATGAACACGTTTTACGACGATGATCCGATGCAGTACGACACGATCGCCGAAATTCCGGGCACAGATAAGAAGGACGAAGTGGTCATGCTGGGAGCGCATCTTGACTCGTGGCACTCGGGAACGGGTGCCACCGACAACGGTGCCGGATCGGTCGTGATGATGGAAGCGGTGCGCATCATCAAGGCTCTCGACCTCAAGCCGAGACGCACGATTCGCATTGGCTTGTGGAGCGGTGAAGAGGAAGGACTTTTGGGATCTCAGTTCTACGTGCAGCAGCATTTTGGCTCTCGCCCACCCGTGGACGATCCGGCGCTGAAAGGCATGCCGACATTGATGCGTCGTGAAGCTGGGCCATTCACTCCAAAACCGGAACAGGCGAAGGTCTCGGCTTATTTCAACGTGGACAATGGCACGGGAAAGATCCGCGGCATCTACCTGCAGGAAAACGAGGCCGTAGCGCCCATCTTTGAAGCGTGGATGAAACCCTTCAAAGATCTAGGCATGACTACCTTGTCGATGCGCAACACAGGCGGCACGGACCATCTATCATTTGACGCGGCCGGAATTCCCGGATTTCAGTTCATTCAGGATCCGATCGAGTACGAAACTCGAACGCACCACTCCAATATGGATGTCTACGATCGGCTGCAGCCCGAAGATCTGAAGCAGATTTCGGTGATCGTAGCCAGCTTCGTCTATGAAGCGGCCGTGCGTGATCAAATGCTGCCGCGCAAGCCGATTGAACCTCCACTTCCGAAGGAGCCTGAGAAACATGACGAGTAAAATCTAGATCAGGGGGGTGGTGCGCAACTTCACTGCCCTCCAAGTCGATTCTCTGAAAGAGTGCTTCATGTTCTCGCCGCGATCCATCGGTTTCGCCCGGACACCCTATAAGCAGACCAAAGAGATCCCCAAAGGTCTCGGAGTAAAACACGAAGCCGACGGCGTTCTGGAAATCTCTGCGGAATTCGAAGCCGGACTTGCCGACGTGGAAGGCTTCTCTCACATTTTCGTCCTCTGGGTATTCGACCGATCAGAAGGCTTCGACTTGTTCGGACCTACGCCAGCAGACCACCGGCCTCACGGCGTTTTCGCCACGCGTTCGCCACGCCGGCCGAACCCAATCGGGTTGACGGTTGTTGAACTCCTTCGCCGTGATGGCAGATTCCTGCATGTCCGCGGCGTGGATATGCTTGATGGAACCCCTATTCTGGACCTAAAGCCGTACATGTCGAGTATTCCCTCAGAGAAACTCCGGCGGGGCTGGCTCGGGGAAGCCGAAGCCGGGCCGAAAAAATAATTCGAAAAATTTGTTATGGCGTGAGGGAAATCCCCTCCTTTTTCCGCCTTTACATATAGAGGCGGATATCCGCCTGGTAACCGATTTGTTCACTTCGGGGAAGGCACCGTTGACCAGGCGCCACGCCGGAGGGGCAAGCCGAGCAGCCATACGCTCGAGAGAGCCATTTGCGAAGGCTGGGGAAGCGGGGACCGTGGGGGGACTCCCGTGCTTCAGCCTTCGTGTTGGCCTTACCCGGTAGAACGAACATGTCTACCTCGGTTGGTTGCGTGCTTTGAGGGATAGATCCCGCAATTTTGCTTCGCTCGCCGCGATTCCCTTCTCGATAAGACTCTCTTGATCCTGACCCAGGGCGTCGGAACGTGCTTTCTCCGGACTCAGCTTCCAGACCTCATCCGCTTTCTGGTACCAGGAGCGGGCTTCGCGCCATTCTGCGGCCTGGTCCGCAGTCGAGGTCGAGCGCGCAGCAAGCGCAGCGTAGGCCGTTCCCATGTCGTAATACGACATGCTCGCGCCTGTTTCATTCCACAAGTCCTTCGCCCCGCGCGGCTCGAAGAGAACAAGAGCGGCGCGGGCAAGGTGAATTCCTCTCTGAGTCTTTCCCTGTTGAATCAGTATTCGTTCCATCGCGAGCTTAGTGAACGCTAAATTATCCGCCGCTAAACGGTTGTTCGGATCCGCCGCGTTAAGTTGCGAAAAGATGTCGTGCGCCCGCTGCTGCAAAGAGAGCGCGCCGTCCAGATCTGCTTTCCTTTTCAACTGGTCGGCCCAGATTCCGTAAGATTCCCCAAGCCACTCGCGAAAGGTCGCATTGCTGGGATTCGCGTCGGAAAGCTGTTTCATGAGCCCGGTAGCCTTTGCAGCCATTTTGATGGCGTCGTCGATTTGGCCCGTTTCACCCATCATCTTCGCAACGCCGTTGTAATCTGCAACCAAGTGCGCGCGGGTGATCACGTTTGCATTTGGATCGGAAGCAAAGGGCTCGCGGATCGAGGCGCCGCGGCGGTAATTTTCCAGGGCGGCAGCAAAGTCCTTTTTTTTCTCAAAGACAGTACCCCGAAACCAATAAAGGCCGGCGATACGGTTCAGCATCTGCTGATCCGGAGCTTCTGACGATATCCGTTCGATAAACGGTTGCGCCCGCTGCAGGGTATGAAGGGCTCCGTCAAAATCACCCGTGTCTTGCTGAAGTCCAGCCGCCCGAAAATATTCGTCGGCCAGTTCTGCCTGTACCTGGAGATCGGAAGGATTCGCCGCCGCCAGCGTCTCGCGGATTGCCAGGGCTTTCTGATAGCTCTGCGCCGCGCCGGCAAAGTCACCGAGATACGCCTGGCCGGTATAGCCGAGGACATCCCCGACACGGTCATATGCGGCCGCCAGTTCCCGCTGCAAAGATGGGTCGTCAGCAGCTTCCTGCGAAAGGCTGTCGAGATACTCCAGCGCTCTCGTTACGATCAGCTTGCGTGCCTTGGTAGCGCCCGGCAAATCCTGAATGGAATCGTGAACCTCAAACATGAGTGAGTTGGCAAGCTTGCGGACATCGTTAAATCGCCGTTCAGCGCGGGTTCGCTCCGCTCGTGCCAGTGCGGCCTGACGCTCCGCGATACGCGCCTCCCGAAACGTCACGACGAGAGCCAGCAACAAGATCGTGGTGGTCGCAATTGCTCCAACAACCGCTCCGCGATGGCGGGCAACAAATTTCGACGCACGATAACGAGCAGTGTCCTTGCGTGCGATGACCGGGAGATTCTCGAGGTGCCGGCGAATATCTTCGCCAAATTGCTCGACCGAGAGATAGCGGCGCTCAGGCTCCTTGCGCAACGCCATGAGCACGATATTGTCGAGATCGCCGCTCAGCCGCCGGCCGCGTTTTGCCGAGGAATCATCGTGGTCGCTGCGATTCGCGTCCCCGGCTGGCGAAGAATCTTGGGCTGCAGACCTCCGGACGGCGGTACTTGGGCGCTCGGGCTCGGACTCGCACACGGCTCGAGCCAGTTCCTGGGCAGAACGCGTCACGCGATACGGGCTTGCGCCGGTCAGCAGCTCGAACAAAATTACTCCCAGCGAATAAACATCCGTCGCCGTGGTGATGGGCTCCCCCCTGATTTGCTCCGGGCTGGCATAACCGGGCGTGAGCACCCGAAAAACCGTAAGAGTAGGCTCCATCGGTCCGGAAAAATCTTCGGGATCAAGGATTTTTGCGATACCGAAATCGAGCAGCTTCGGCGTCCCGTCGCTGGCAACAAGAATGTTGCCGGGTTTCAAGTCGCGATGCACAATGAGCCGCTGGTGCGCATATTGCACGGCCGAACAAACGTTCAGAAAGAGCTTCAGCCGCTCGGCAGTGGAAAGCTTGTGCCGCTCGCAGTATTGATCGATCGGATCGCCCTCAATTAATTCCATGACGAAGTACGGCACTCCGTCTTCGGTTGTGCCGCCATCGAGCAAGCGAGCGATATTTGGATGGTCGAGTGTGGCGAGAATCTGGCGTTCATTTCGAAACCGGCTGAGGACAAAACCGGAGTCGTGTCCGCGGCGAACCACCTTAAGCGCGACCTGCTTATGGAACTGATCGTCGGCGCGGATGGCGCGATATACCTCGCCCATTCCCCCTTCTCCAATGCGAGCGATGATCTGATAGACACCAACTCGCTTTCCGAGCAGTGGGATAGACGGAGCTATCTGCGCGGCATCCAGTAAAGAGTGGGAAAAGGGCGTGTTCAAGAAATCTGTTTCGGCCTCGCGATGAGACGCCAATAGCGACTCCACCTCCTGGCGGAGCTCCGGGTCCTTCTGAGCGAGTCCAGCAAGGTAGGTATGGCGCTGCTCCGGTGACAACCGGAGAGCATGATCGAGGGCCTCGGAGATCTGTTGCCAGCGCTCCGGAGTCATGATTTCAAACCGCCGCGCACCTCACGGTGCAGCCAGGCTCGGGCAATCGTCCAGTCGCGCTCCACGGTCGCGGAGGAGGTTCCTATGACCTCCGAAGTTTCCTCGATGGAAAGCCCGCCGAAGAACCGCAATTCTACGATGCGACTCTGACGGGGATTCAAACGAGAAAGCTCTTTTAAAGCATCATCTAAGGCAATCAGGTCGAGGTTTCTGGCCTGCGGGAGAGCCACCGCTTCTTCAAGGCTAAGCTTCAAGTGATCCCGCTTTGCGGCGCGGCGACTGCGAGCAAAATCGACCAGGATCTGGCGCATCAACTGGGCAGCGATCGCTAGGAAATGCGCCCGATTTTCTACCTGGTTCGGTTCCTGATCGACCAGGCGCAAAAACGCTTCATGCACTAGGGCGGTGCTCTGCAGGATATGGTCGGGCCGCTCACCGCGCAGGTAATGATGCGCCAGGCGGTGCAGTTCCTCATAGACCAACGGCATCAGGAATCGCAAAGCATCCTGATCGCCCGCCTTCCACTTTACGAGAAGTTCCGTAAGCTGCTTGGATTCTGACCCGGACAACGCCCCTGTACCCCTATGGGATGGACACGATAGCGATGCCGGCCGTGGAAGTCAAACCCCAAGCTGGAGGCGGCGTCCCACGCAATCTGCGCAGATGCAAATGTAAATTTTTCGGGGGTATTGTGAAGCTTTCAGCGCTTTAGGGCTGACAACCCATTAAGCAAGAGTCGGGAATCGGAAACGGATTTAATCTCTAAAGCTGCGGTCAGCTTGCTTCGAGCTAATAGAACGCTCAATACGAATTTGGCAAAAAGTATGCTGCTGGCGTGAAGCGCCAACAGGGATAATCATGTACCCGCCCGCCATTTCGAGGAGCGACCGAAGCACATCAGCCGCCTGAGAGGCGGACACACCCTGCCTAAGCAGGGTTTTCTGGACTGCATCCAGGCACCGGCACGCCGGGTGCATGCATTTGCCGCGCCGATCCCTGCGATGTTCTTCGCTCTCCCACTGCTCCGGAGTAATCTTATCCGGCAACGTTCGCCCCCGCGCCAAACTGGTTTCCCTGACCAATGTTTTCTAAACTCGATTCGAAGGAATAGACGCAGTATATCTTCGACGCCTTCGTGGTGGTACTAGTTGTTTTACGCCGGGTTCCTTTTCCGGCCGGGCCTTGTCGAGATCGGCAAATGCCACTCGCGAATCGAAAAATCCAGAGATTCAAAGATGGGCCGGAGGCGTTCTCGTCAAGTGAGAGGGCAGAATCTGCGTCTGAGATCCGCCAGATACGGCTCGCGCACTCGCCGAACAGGTGAGTTATACACCACCCCCGTTGTTCGTACGAACAATGAGAAGGACACGCCCCGAGTCCCTGGAACTGCATCCTCTTTGAGCCTGATCATTTCAGTCCATACAGTCAACACTGTATGCACGCGAAACGAAGATCGTCAGACCGTTTTGCCCTGTCCGCGCCTCATGATTCGTCGAGTTCGCCGGGATAGAGGGTATCTCCTAGTGCGACTAAAACGTGAGACTACATAGCTCAGGGAGTATGACGAGACCTTGCGCTGAGCAACAATCAGTCGATGATGAAGTTTTCCGATCCATATAGGCGGATGACAAAACGGATTCTCATTGTCGACGATAACGCCCTGGTCCGGCAGCAGATTCGTAGGCTGCTCGAGTCTCACCGCGAGATCGAGATCTGCGCCGAGGCGACCGACGGGGCTGAAGCCGTGCTTAAGGTCTCTGAGTGTCACCCGGATCTCGTCGTTCTGGACTTCCTGATGCCCCGAATGAACGGGCTTGAGGCAGCGCGAAAGATCCGCAAGCTCGCACCGAAGTTGCCGATTCTGCTATTCACGCTCGATCAAAACGCAGAGATCGAGCGCGAGGGACAACGAGCCGGTGCTGACGTCGTTCTTCCCAAGGCAAACGGGGGTTCCCAGTTGTACGCCGTCGTGCATCGCCTCCTGCAGTAAGGCCTCCTTCGCCCCGTCCTTATTAGCCGGCCTTGGGGTTTCTCCAGTGACTACCTTAGAGCCAACGTCACACGTGCTAGCGTAAACCTGAAAGGATATCCCCTGCTCGGTTGGGGTAATCCTGTTCAAGGTGATTTGATGGAATTGGCTCTCGGACTGGGCAGTGCCCGGCTATGGTCTTGGCTTTTGCACCGCCGCAGCGCGGCTCAGATCGCCATCGGAGTCGCGGACAATTCCGTCATCCCGCTGCCGGGCAGCATGGACGTGTTCACGGTCTGGCTGGCCGCCAGTGAGCCTCGATATTGGCTCTATTATGCGCTGATGGCCACTATTGGCTCTCTCGTTGGAGGCTACATCACCTACTTTCTGGCGCGGAAAGGGGGAAAAGAGGCGCTAGAGAAGAAATTTAAAAAGCGGAAAGCGCAAACGATTTACCGCCGATTTGAACGTTGGGGTGTGGGAGCGGTCGCCGTTCCCGCGATGCTGCCTCCACCATTTCCCATTGTTCCTTTCTTGCTCGCCGCAGGAGCACTGCAATTTCCTCCAAAACGATTCCTCGGAGCTTTGGCTTTGGGACGCGGAATCCGCTTCATCGTGATCGCATGGCTGGGTTCAAAATATGGCACAGCGATTACTCATTTTTTCTCTCGCTATTACAAACCCACGCTGCTAATCCTGATTGGCCTATCAGTCTTGACCGGCATTCTCGCGGTCGTGGAATACGTCCGGCGGAAGTCCGACAAAGCTTCTCGCGCATGACCCGAACCCTCAAGCTGCTCGCAACCCGCGACGAACTAGACCACAACCGGTTCATGAAGTAACGCATCGAACTCCAAGCATGGTCGAACCCTCCAGCGTCGACGTAAGAGAAACCTCGTCTTGGCCGACACCAATGCCCGAGGAGCAGCGAAGCCTGTGTCACCAGGTGCTCGAGCTCTTCGAAGAGGTTCATATTTCGTACGCAGTGGCGGGTGCATTTGCCCTGCAAACGCACACTGGCATTTGCCGCGATACGAAAGATCTCGACATATTCCTGACCTTTGACAGCGTCAGTGACGCGGTCTCGCGCCTCGAACGGCGTGGTTTTAGCTGCGAGGTTTGCGATCCCGTGTGGCTCTACAAAGTACGCCGGAACGGATTTTTCGTGGACCTGATCACTGGAATGAGCAATGCCGTGCTGACGGTGGACCAATCCTGGATCGATCGCGCGCAACCGGCCCTGATCCTGGGAGTGCATAGCCGCGTGTTAAGACCCGAGGAACTGCTGGCGTCGAAGCTTTTCGTGACGCGGCGCGAGCGTTTCGACGGTGCCGACATTGCACACATTATTTTCGGAACTCGAGGCGGCCTCGATTGGGATCGGCTGCTCTTCCTGGCTGGAGAACATTGGGAAGTGCTGCTGTGGGCACTGCTTCTGTTTCACTACTCGTATCCGGCCCAGACCCACTATGTTCCCCACAGAGTCTGGGATCTGCTGATTGCGCGCCTGCAAGACTCGCTTCGCCACCCTGATAAGAACGCGAAATTTCGCGGCAGCCTGATTGACGAGAAGATGTTCGCCATCGACGTAAACGAGTGGGGTCTGGACAACCTGTTTCTGGATACCCGAGATCGCCGGATGCAAACCGTCGCCCGCGACTCTATTCGCTCATGAGAATCGCTGCCACCGCAGACCTTCACTTCACGGGATCGCGCCACACCACTTTACTCGACCAGTTAAGCCGGGTGCGAGATTCTGCAGATGTGCTCGTCGTAGCCGGAGACCTGACGGGCAGTGGCCTTCCCGAAGAGATGACGCCTCTTCTGAATGTGGTCGTGCGTTCGCGAGTTCCTACCATCATGGTTCTGGGAAACCACGACTACGAGTCCGGGAAACAGGGCGAACTCATGCAGATGATGGTGCAGGCTGGCATCAAGGTATTGGATGGAACCGCTTACGAGCGGGACGGCGTGGGATTTGCGGGCACCAAGGGCTTTGTCGGCGGATTCGGCAGAAGCGTGCTTACAGCCTTTGGCGAGCCCGAGATCAAGCAATTCGTGCAAGCCTCCATCAACGAAGCTTTGAAACTGGAGCGTGCGATGTCCCAGCTGCGCACTGAAAAGCGCGTGGTCATCCTCCACTATTCACCTGTTGCCGCAACCGTTCAAGGCGAACCACAAGAAATCTTCCCCTTCCTCGGCACGTCGCGCCTGGCCGAAGTCGTCGACCGTCATGGAGCCGATTTGGTCGTGCACGGACACGCCCATCATGGAACACCGGACGGCCGCACCACCGGCGGGATTCCGGTTCACAATGTTGCGATCACCCTTCTCCAGCAACAGTCCCAGCAAGCCGCCTACCGAATTTTCGAAATCTAGAACCGAGCTGAACGGCTGATGCCGCTTTCTTGAGATCTGATTCTTGCCGCTCTTTGAGGCGAGGAGCAGGAGTTAAACCTTACGGCTCAACTCCTGCTTGAGAGGAGGGAAATTTGGAAGAACCTTCATCTGCTGCAGAATATGGCCACGCGCCGGAATGAACAATGCTGCCTGCTATGTACTCCGAACGAGAATTTTCTGTACGTACGAGGAGCGGAGCATGCGATCCAGGATTTTTCACTGCATAACCTCAACCCCCATTTGTCGACATCGACAGCCCATCCGACACTATCTGAAGCCCACACAGGCGGCTTGGCGCGTTTTTGAGGTATAAAAAGTTTTGGGTGCCGGAGTTCGATATTCCCTTCGAGAATTCGAACTCCCGGCACCCGTATTTTTCGACGCGCTTATATCGCGTGGGCGAGGATGAGAATGATCAGAATCAGGACCACCAATCCCAATCCGCCGCTTGGGTAGTATCCCCATGACCTGCTGTAAGGCCAGGTTGGCAAAGCTCCCAGGAGCAAGAGAATCAATACGACAACCAAGATCGTAAACATAATCCCTCCCGTTGAAATCTTTATGAAATTGAGCCACCTTCTGGTATTGCAAAACTTCATTTCCGTCGATCTTGGTATGAAGTTTCTTCCGGCTGGTGGCTCTGTCCCTTCACCCCAGCTAGTTACCGGGCGAAGTATTCTCACCCCTGGATTGCCGGGAATACTTTCGCACAGCGGACAAAAACGGTTCGCTGGCTGCGGGAGGATTCACTTTCCCGCTGAGGAGATCCACAAATGGCACCATGTGTCCATACAGCAAGCGCGTCTCATCTTTGTCCTGGGTGAGAGCCGACCCGTTCAAGTCGACTCCGGCGAAAATTCCGCGGGCTCTTGAGTACGTCAGCACTTCGGCTTTCATCTTCCAGTCCGTATCAGCGCCCGCCTCTCGGCCAACCGGGCCGGCAGCGGCGGATGCATCCGCGCCGATTTTGAATTTATCGGAGAGGAGATGATCCATGCCCTGCTGGTTCATCACGATCATTACGAGATCGACTGCTTGACCGCCTAGCTGCAAGCCCCAACTGCCTCCCGTGATCGTGATGGGTGCCGGCGCGCTCCAGCCATTTTCCGTTCGGCATGTAGCAACGCCTTTACCGTGGCTTCCGCCGAAGCCGACGGCAATCTTCACCATCGACGGAATGACGGCTACGCATTTTGCGTCGCTCATCACCTTGTCCGGGATCGCTTTGTCCGGAACGCCCATGATCTCATCCAAAACTCTGGCGGAGGCATCGATTCGCTTGTCTATATCCGACTTATCCTTCGTCGTCTCCTTGGCGTCTGAAGTCTGAGCCCAAGCCATGCTGGCCGATACCAAGAGCACGAGCCCCGCTACTGCTGACAATCGCGTCAACATTCGATTTATTCCTTTCATTTCTAGTAACTCCTTCCGGTGCTCACAATGAGCGACCCTAACCCTCGCGCTCCTTAAGTTAGCGACCGCACACTCCGAGGTCTATCCGGTGTCGGCTGTACAAATCGGCGCGGGAGCACGTACCCGCCTCAATAGTTTCTCGGCTTTGCACCCCAACCTTCTGGCATCGGTTAAAGCTCTAATAGATAGACGTGCGACGTGAATAGCGCAAAGGAGGATAGAGCATGCCTGCGAGAAAGAAGTCGAGCCGACGCAGATACGGAAAAGGCGCCCAGAAAAGAGTTGCCAGTGCCATGCGCCGGAAGAAACGCGGAACGCTACGCTCAGGCCGTGGAGGGAAAGGAGGAAAGGTCAAAAACCGGAAGCAAGCGATCGCCATCGGTCTCTCCGAGGCGCGGAAGAAAGGTGCGAAAGTTCCGAGAAAAAAGGCAGCATGAATTCGTAGCGAATGTACTGCCCCGAAGGACAGCCAACTTCAGGGAGCCATCGATCCTTCGTCGAGCGCCGTGTTGAGGTCAAGTGCTTTGTCGAGGTTATAGGCGGCGCTAATGAGCCCCATATGCGTCAGCGCCTGGGGGAAATTACCGAGTTGTTCTCCGCTTATACTCGTCTGCTCGGAAAACAGCCCCAGGTCGCTGGCGCGTGAGAGCATTTTTTCGAAGAGCCAATTGGCCTGACGAATTCGCCCCATCCGGGTTAGAGCTTCGATCAACCAGAGCGTACATACGTTGAAGGTCCCCTCCGCTCCGCCTACGCCATCATCGGTATCTGACTCGTAGCGGTAGAGCATCCCGTCGCTCATCAGCCCTCCATTAGATTTGGACTGACTGATGGCATCGATTGTACTGATCATCCGCGGATCATCTGGTGTCATGAAAAAGACGAGTGGCATCATAAGCGCCGAGGCATCGAGGATATTGCTGCCGTAACTCTGTACGAACGATCGTCGCTGCTCGTTCCAACCGTGTTGGACCACCTCTTCGTAAACCTGGTCGCGGGTATGCAGCCAGCGTCCCTGGTCGGCCGGCAAAGACCGCTTCATTGACAGACGAAACCCGCGATCCAGCGCGACCCAACACATCACCTTCGAATGCACCAGCGGCCGGGATTTACCGCGCACCTCCCAGATCCCGTGGTCGTCGAGTTGCCAGTTGTCGGCCACCCAATCAACTAGCTTTCGAACGTAATTCCACAAGACCCCGGTAATGGGCTGAGCATATTTGTTGTAAAGATAGACCGCATCGATTAGCGCTCCGTAGATATCGAGTTGCAGTTGTTTGTATGCATCGTTCCCAACGCGCGCGGGAGAGGAGCGCTTGTATCCTTCAAACTGATCAAGCGTAGCCTCGTGCAGATCGCGGCTCCCGTCGACCGCATACACGGTCTGTAGCGAATCGCCGTCGGGAAGCTCCATGCACCGTTCCTCGATCCACTTCATGAAGAGGCCAGCTTCATCGAAGAGTCCGATGCGGAGAAGCGCGTAGATCGTATAGGCCGCGTCGCGAATCCAGTTATAGCGGTAGTCCCAGTTTCGATTTCCCCCGACCCACTCGGGAAGGCTGGACGTGGGTGCAGCCACAATTGCTCCGCTCGGAGCGTAGGTGAGCAATTGCAGCACCAAAGCGGAGCGATGCACTACTTCACGCCAGCGTCCTTTATAGGAGCACTTGCGAAGCCAGCCACGCCAATACGCGGCGGTGCCCGCCTCCAGTTCGTCCAATTTCGACTCGGACACCTCTTGACTCTCCCAACGACGATCAGGTAACTCCTCGAGGATGAAGCTGGCAGCCTGCGACTCATTCAGGGTGAACTCGGCCCCCACGCCGCTGTCGTATTTCTTCAGTTCGATGGTGGACGCAAGATGGACCGTAGATCCTGCACTGTGAAAAAACGCGCCTCCATCATCGATCTCGATCTTCTCGGTCGGTGCCGAGGCATAACGAAATGCCGGGATGCAATCGATTCTAAGCTGAACGGTTCCCTTCACCGCTTTCACACGCCGGATTAAACGGGATGTTTTTTTAGCTAAGGTTCCCGCGTGCACCGGCATGAAATCGGTGAGCTCGACGACCGACTTACCGGCCAGAAATCTCGTAACCAGGATGTTTGTTTCGGGGATATACACTTGCCGTGTGCGAGCGCTGTCTTCAGCGGGGCCGATCCGAAATCGTCCACCGCGGTGCTCGTCGAGAATTGCGGCAAAAATGCTGGGGGAGTCAAAGCGTGGAAGACAGAGCCAGTCCACAGACCCATCCTGTGAAATCAGCGCTGACGTTCGGAGATCTCCCACGATCCCATAACTCGAAATCGGTTTGTACAAGATTCCCTCCCAGTGGCCGAGAAACCTTTGAGATGCGAATCAGCCAGCTTCCGTATGGAGCAGAGTTGCATTTCTTCAGGCAAGGCGAAGAAAAAAGCAACGGTGACTCATCTTCGATCATCTCTTTCTTGCTTTAACGGTTTTCGGCTCAAGAACGGGGAAGGGCGCTCCTGACAAACCGATTGCAAGTCTCTCAAACACCATCCACCAGTCGATCCCCGAATTTATCAAAGATTGTCTACAATCTTGACCTTCTATGGTAATCAGTCCCCAACCCGTCGTCTGGCCAGGCAAACCCTATCCTCTTGGAGCCACTTGGGACGGCGAAGGTGTGAACTTCGCGCTTTTCTCGGAGCATGCGCAAAAAGTTGAACTTTGTCTCTTTGATGCCGCCGGCCGACGTGAACTCCAGCGCGTTAATGTCCGGGAACAGACTGATCAGGTCTGGCACTGCTACCTTCCCGAAGCACGGCCGGGACTGATCTACGGTTACCGCGTCCATGGGCCATATGACCCCGCCAAAGGGCTGCGCTTCAACCCTCACAAACTCCTGCTGGACGCTTATGCGAAGCAAATCGTCGGAGACTTGAAGTGGAGCGATTCGCATTTCGGCTACCGCATCGGGCATAAGCTGGAGGATCTGTCGCTCGACCGCCGCGACAGCGCTCCCGGCATGTTGAAGTCGATGGTGATCGACCCATCATTTACGTGGGGCACCGACCAGCCTCTACGAACGCCGTGGCACAAGAGCATCATTTACGAAATGCACGTGAGGGGATTCACCATCCAGCATCCTCGCATTCCGAGTATGCTTCGCGGCACTTACGCGGCGCTCGCAGCCGCTCCGGTCATCGACTACCTTCTCAAGCTCGGAGTTACAGCGATTGAATTGATGCCGGTGCATTATTTTGTCGACGACCGCCAACTCGTTGCCAGAGGTCTACGCAACTATTGGGGATACAACACCATCGGATTCTTCGCGCCCATGTCCCGTTACTCCGCCACGGGATCGATCAGCGAGTTCAAGACCATGGTGAAGACAATGCATTCGGCGGGAATTGAGGTCATTCTTGACGTCGTGTACAACCACACGGCGGAGGGAAACCAGCTTGGCCCGACGTTATGCTTCCGCGGCATAGACAATTCTGTCTACTATCGGACTATGCCCGACAATCCGCGCTACTACATGGATTACACGGGTACGGGAAACACGTTGAATGTCCGTCATCCGAGGGTACTGCAGCTGATCATGGACAGCTTGCGTTACTGGGTGCTCGACATGCATGTGGATGGGTTCCGCTTCGACCTGGCCGCGACGCTCGCGCGCGAACTCCACGAAGTCGACAAGCTGGGCGCATTTCTCGACATCATCCATCAGGATCCGGTACTGTCCCAGGTAAAACTTATCGCCGAACCGTGGGACCTGGGCGAGGGCGGATACCAGGTTGGAAAGTTTCCCATCGGATGGGCGGAGTGGAATGATCGCTACCGTGACGTGGTCCGCTCGTACTGGAAGGGCGATGGCGGACAGATGGGCGAATTAGCGTACCGCATCACCGGGTCGAGTGACTTGTACGCTCGCAGCGGCCGACGTCCATACGCGAGCATTAACTTCGTGACGGCGCACGATGGATTCACGCTGCAAGACCTGGTCAGTTACAACCAGAAGCACAACGAGGCCAATGGCGAAGACAATCGTGACGGGACCGATAACAACCGCAGCTGGAACTGCGGAACTGAGGGCCCCACGGACGATCTCGCCATTAACGCCCTGCGTGCGCAGCAAAAAAGAAACTTCGTTACCACGCTCTTGCTGTCGCAGGGAGTGCCTATGCTCCTCGGCGGAGATGCGATCGGACACACCCAACGCGGAAATAACAACGCCTACTGCCAGGACAATGACATCAGCTGGTTGAACTGGGAAGATCCGAACGTAGATAAAGATCTGGTTGCGCTCGTGCAGAAGGTAATTGCTCTGAGGAAGGCGCATCCAGTCTTCCGGCGCCGAAGCTTCTTCCAGGGCCGCGCGATCAAAGGAATCGGGATCAAAGACATTCTGTGGCTCAAGCCCGACGGCTACGAGATGAGCGACGAAGAATGGAACTCGGAACACGCCCGAACACTGGGCGTATTCCTGTCTGGATCTGCGTTAGACGAGGTGGATGAGCGTGGCATTCCCGTGACTGACGCCAATTTTGTCTTGCTCATGAATGCTTATCATGAGGAGGTTCCCTTCACCATGCCGTCCACCGTTTCCGGAATGCAATGGGTCGCACTGATTGATACGGCGGAGGCCACATCGCAGAGTCCGGGCGTTGCTTACGAACCCGGAACGAGATACCCATTGCGGGCTCGGTCTTTGGCGTTATTCGTGGAGAGGGAGCGAGACCGGGTTCGCCAGGAACGCCGCAATGAAGCGTAGCAGCGGGATGCCATTTGGGGCGGAAGTCCGGGATGATGGCGGTGTTCGCTTCCGATTGTGGGCTCCGAAAGCAGTTCGAGTCGATCTCGTTCTTGAAGATGCCGGCCCATCCGCAATTCCGTTAACGAAAATTGACGGCGGCTGGTTCGAACTTGTCACCGCAAAAGCTACGATCGGAAGCCGCTATCGATATCTGATCAACGGCGAACTCAAGGTCCCGGACCCCGCTTCGCGCTTCCAACCAGACGATGTTCATGGCCCCAGCGAGGTGATCGATCCTCGCTCTTTCGATTGGCAGGATTCGAGTTGGGCCGGGCGAGCATGGGAAGAAGCCATTATTTATGAACTCCATGTTGGAGCTTTCACCCGTGAAGGGACCTTCCATGGAGTCGAGCAGAAACTTGGGCATCTCCGGGAGCTTGGAGTTACAGCAATCGAATTGATGCCGCTCGCGGATTTTTCGGGTGCCCGGAATTGGGGCTACGACGGAGTTCTTCCTTTTGCCCCCGACAGTTCGTACGGTCGCCCGGAAGATCTGAAGCAATTGGTTCAGGCAGCGCACTCCACGGGCCTGATGGTTTTTCTCGACGTCGTTTATAACCACTTCGGACCGGAAGGCAATTATCTGCATGCCTACTCACCAGAGTTCTTTACCAGCCGGCATCACACGCCCTGGGGCGATGCCATCAATTTCGATGGGGTAGGAAGCCCGGTGGTGCGGGAGTTTTTCATCCACAATGCGCTTTACTGGCTGGAGGAATTTCACTTCGACGGATTACGCCTCGATGCTGTGCATGAAATCGCCGATGACTCACGGCCCAACATCCTTACCGAACTGGCACAAACGGTGCGCAGAAAATTCGCCGATCGCCGGCAGGTTCATCTCATTCTTGAGAACGTTGACAACGCTTCAAGATATCTTGCGCGCGATCAGCGGAACCAGGCTGAGCTATATGATGCGCAGTGGGACGACGATCTTCACCATGCGCTTCACGTAGTCCTAACGGACGAAAGCGACGGGTATTATTCGGATTACTCGAAGAGCCCTATGCGACAGCTCTGCCGATGCCTCACTGAGGGCTTCGCGTATCAAGGGGACTACTCCGAGTTCCATTGCGCAAACCGGGGAGAGATCAGTTCGCACCTGCCCCCGACGGCATTCATCTCGTTTCTGCAGAATCACGATCAGGTCGGAAATCGCGCACTCGGCGAGCGTATTACAGAGCTTGTTCCAGCGCGCTCCCTGCAAGCCGCAGTGGAAATCCTGCTGCTAGCACCTTCTCCCCCTATGCTCTTTATGGGAGAAGAATTCGGGGCGACTACTCCGTTTCTATTTTTCTGCGACTTCCACGGAGACCTCGCATTAGCGGTTACCCAAGGGCGACGGAACGAATTCGCACGCTTCACTCGGTTTCGGTCGCCGGAGTTGAGAGACGAGATTCCCGATCCCAACGCAGAGCAAACGTTTCTCTCCTCAAAACTGGACTGGAGCGAGGTGAAAGGCGGCGCTCATGAGCAGTGGCTCGAGCTTTATCGCAAGTTGCTCGTAACACGCCGCCGATTTATTGAACCGCTCCTCCGGCAAACATCGAAGGTGTGCGTCAACATCTGCGACGACGCCTCCAGAGCTCTATCGATCGATTGGGACTTCGCCGATGGGCCCCGACTTGAGTTGCGGGCGAATCTGGGAGGCGCACCCGCGAATCGCGCCATGCACCAAACGGGCAGCGTGATTTACGAAGCCGGCAGCGCCGACGCTGATGGCATGGCCCCGTGGTCCGTCCGCTGGTCTCTGCGCCGTTGACGCAAGGAAGAAATGTTAAGAGATTCGGCTGGCGAATTTTAGGCATGCACCGCATGCAGGAAATCCCTTATGGCCGCAAGTTGCGGGCGCCAATAGAATTGGTTGAAGCCCAGCGAAACGACAGTCCACACAACCTCTGCAGCGGGGAGCTCTGAATGGCCGAAAGAATGACCGAAATCCCCTCCGCAACTTACCGCCTGCAACTGAATCGAAACTTCACTTTTCGTGATGCGGCTGCGATTGTGCCGTATCTCAGCGCTCTCGGTATCAGCCACTGTTATCTGTCACCGTATCTTCGCGCCCGGCCAGAAAGTAGTCACGGCTATGACGTTATCGACCACAATGCATTAAATCCGGAAATCGGCACCCCCGAGGAATACGAGCACCTCATCAACGAATTGCACCGTCACGGCATGGGACAGATCGCAGACATCGTTCCAAATCATATGGGTGTGATGGGCAGCGACAACTCCTGGTGGCTTGATGTACTGGAGAATGGTGAGGCTTCGGACTTCGCAGAGTTCTTCGACATCGATTGGGATCCAATCAAAGATGAGCTGCAGGGCAAGGTGCTGATTCCGATTCTCGCGGATCAGTATGGAAACGAGCTTGAAACCGGCAAACTCAAGTTGGTCTTCGATCACGAGCGGGGCGAATTCGGCATCTTCTATTTTCAGCATCGCTTCCCCGTTGACCCTGCGGAGTATCCCAGAATTCTCGGGCCACACTCTGAAAAGCAGGAAAAGTTTGATCCCAACCACGAAGGCTTTCTCGAGCTGCAAAGTATTTCCACCGCCTTTGGGCACCTTCCAGGCCGCAGGGGCTTAAGCGTAGAGCAACGGGCAGAGAGAAATCGCGAAAAAGAAGTGCAAAAACGCAGGCTGGCAGCGGTCTTTACGCGCTCGCCAGAGATCCAGGAATTCATCACTCGCAATCTTGAACTCTACAACGGCGAAGTAGAAGACCCGCGCAGCTTTGACCTGTTGCACGAACTGATCAAGACGCAAGCCTATCGGCTGGCGCAGTGGCGAGTCGCCGCTGACGATATCAACTACCGCCGTTTTTTCGATATCAATGATTTGGCAGCGTTACGGCAGGAAAACGAAGTTGTTTTTCAAAATACCCATCGCTTTACGCTGGCGCTCGTCGCGCAAGGGAAAGTAGATGGCCTGCGTATCGACCATCCTGACGGGCTGTACGATCCGGCAGCTTACTTCCGCGAACTGCACGATCAGTTCACGATTGCTCTAGCGGACCAAAACCAGAAATTTTACATCGTTGCTGAAAAGATTCTCACGGGCCGCGAAAAACTGCGGGAGGGTTGGCCCGTCAATGGAACCACCGGCTACGAATTCAGCAATCTGGTGAATGGTCTATTCGTGGCGCAAAACGCCGCCGAGCGTATGGATCGCACCTACCGCTCGTTTTCGGGAACCCTCCCTGATTTTGCGGACCTCGTCTACTCCTGCAAGAAACTGATTCTAAAAGTGGGGCTGGCCAGCGAGTTGAATGTCCTTGCAAATCTCCTGACCCGGATTGCGCTGGCCAACCGCCATACCTGCGACTTCACCTTGAACAGCTTCAGAAGCGCGCTCGCGGAAATCATCTCCTGTTTTCCCGTTTATCGGACCTACATTACTCGGGAGGACGTTTCGACCGAAGATCGTCGCTACGTTCAGCAGGCTGTCGCTGCTGGAAAGAAACGCAGCAACGCTGCCGACTTGAGTGTGTTCGATTTTATTCAGCGAGTCCTGCTTCAGGAATTCAATGGCAGCGAGCCCGAATTCTACAAGCGCGCTATCTGCCGCTTCGCCATGAAATTCCAGCAGGTCACGGCGGCCGTCATGGCGAAGGGCCTCGAGGACACGGCTTTCTACCGGTACCACCGTCTCACTTCACTGAACGACGTCGGAGGAAATCCGGGCAAATTCGGGACGACGGTCGAGGAATTCCATCGTGCAAATCTGGAACGAGCCAGGTTATGGCCGCACTCCATGCTCTCCTCGTCCACCCATGACTCAAAGCGGTCCGAAGACGTGCGCGCCCGGATCAACGCCCTTTCAGAAATGCCACCCTCGTGGCGCCTGCATCTGAATCGTTGGAGTGACTGGAACAGGAGCAAGAAATCGCGGATCGAGGGCGGAATGGCTCCTTCGCGCAATGACGAGTATCTCCTTTACCAGACACTCGTTGGCATGTGGCCGGCGGAACCTCTCGATGATGCAGGCTGGATTAAGTTCTGTGAACGCATCGAGCAATACATGCTAAAAGCGGCGCGGGAAGCGAAGGAGCACACCAGTTGGGCTAACACGAATCAAGCCTACGAAACCGCTCTCTCCTCCTTCGTGACGGGAATTTTGGATCGCAGTTGCAGAAATTTATTCCTTTCGGATTTCAGCAACTTCCATCGGCAAGTTGCGCGCATCGGTGCGTTCAACAGCCTCTCCCAATGCCTGCTGAAGATGACATCTCCGGGCGTGCCCGATATTTATCAAGGAACGGAGTTGCCCGACTTCTCGCTCGTTGACCCTGATAACCGCCGCCCCGTCGATTATGCTCTGCGTCAAGAGCTCCTGAAGGGATTGCAGAGTCGTGACCAAGGACCAGATTCCCTGACGGCGATCCGAGCCCTCATCCGTTCCCCCGAGAGCCCGGCGCTTAAGCTTTTTCTTTCGTGGAAAATCCTATCTCTGCGCCGAGCAAATCGAGGCCTGTTCCAATACGGCTCCTACGTTCCGCTCAACGTAACCGGATCGAACGCCCGCCACGTGGTGGCGTTTGCCCGAAAGCACGAGGAACGGAGCCTCGTAATTGCTGTACCGCGCCTGTGCGAATCCCTGCTGGGAGATGGGCGGGAAACTCTGTGCGAAGAACAACTCTGGAAAGACACCTCGGTCGAACTAACGGATTCCACGGTCCGTTGCTTTCACGACCTGTTCACTGGGGCTTGCGTAACGGTGGAAGGAGGGGCCGCGTCGAGACGGATTCCTCTTTCGGGCGTTTTGCAGAGTTTCCCTGTAGTGGTTCTTCTCAGCGAAGCATTTTCAAAACCGACCCGAGAGTAGATTCCTAAGATAACTCTTAACCCGCTTGCTCGATGGCAAGAGAGTATTCATCTCAATTCAATCTCCAATTGAAGGTAGAGTGGGCGATTTCAAGACTTTGAGCGGGAGCGTAAGGCTCTGTCAGGCCGCTTCTGCACATCGGCTGTGCGTTGCCAGGCACGTCTTTAGAGCGCGCAGCGCATACAGCGCATCATCGAGGGCCTCTTCTTCCTCGATATGGTCCCCTTCCGCGCCGAACAATTCTCGAGCCCGCTGCACAATCGCACGTTCGGCCCGTTCGATGAGAAGCGGAATCTTATCCCTATCGTTCTCGAACAGAGCGGTAACGTATAGATTTCTCCAGTCGTTGCCTTCTGATGACCCGTTCGCCAATGCAGCCATTTTGCCTTGATGCTCCTTGAGACCTGTCAGTGGAGACGAAGAAATTAAATGACTCGAAACCTGGCAGCAATACAGGCGTTGCCGTAGCCTTTCCGCACGAAAGGACGAGCCCTCCCGACCGGTGACGACTGTTCGATTTCCTCAACTACACGCGGACCGGTACGTGCTTTCCTGTATTGTTCGAGGCAATCGATTCCGTTTTACTAGCCATGCGCTTCACTTTTGTCGCCAGCGTCACACTCCAAAACAGGCAACCCCCATGCGACCCAGCAATTACATGACGCCGAATCACGACAGCAACAGGCACGCGATGCCCCAAGCATCCACCTGGTACCGGCTTTACAGTGCTGCGCTATTGGAAAGTGATCGCAACAAGGCATTGGTCCAAATCGAGAGGGCTCAGGAGGCCATTCAGGACCGACGCTGTCAACTCGACGGAGCGGACTCTCCCAATCCGCGCGAAGCACAGGACCTGAGCAAGGCGTCAACTTATTTAGGCATCATGATGCGGAATGTGGGCACGGAAAGCGAACGACTACTCTGGGACTAGAAGTCGGCACCTCCCCAACCGTATCTGCAAGACGTCCTACCGCAAATAACTCTATTCTTTGGCCGTCGCGCTGTTTCGGAGCACCAGCACAAGGATTCTGCCGTCGGAATGGAACTCCCCGCCCGTCGCAGTCTTTGCGGTGGTCAACGGATCGGTTGGCGTAACGTGGTCCCGCTGGACGACCAGTCCGGTTCCGGAAAGCGTTCCGTTCACGTATTCACGTTCGCCGTCGATCGCTGGGTCAATCTTATGGGTAACCCCGTTGTTCCGCTGATCTCGCTCAAAACCAATATCGTGGGTGGCAGCGATGCACCATACAGGTCGTCCATCAACCGAGTACTCCGACTTCCATACGCGAAGATGGTTTCGTGACATGGCTACCTTCACCGGCTCCGCGTGAGCGAAACCGTAATCCTGCGCCCGCCCGAACAAATAGAGAGTGCTCATGGGCATCGTAAGATAATCTTTCTTCTCCAACGACTCCATAATGGCATTCATCGCGGTATTCCGAACCGACTTATCGACCTGCACCCAGCCGCCAGTCGTGAATGCCTGCACCACCTGATCCTGCGTCCCGATGATAAGAACGTTCACCATATCGCCGGGATTGTTTGACGGGTCGGAAACTCGCCTCGGAATCTTGTCCAGCAATTCGTTTGTGATTCCAGGAATTCGGCTCTCCGTGGGCCCTCCTACGGCAGCCGCGTCCCCGGTTCCCTCGGCAAGGACCTCGATTTTCACCTGAAAGCTGCCGGTCGCTACTTCGGTGTCCTTCTCGCTCTGATTGATTCCAAGAAATAAGCGCCCGCCGACCGGGGCGTCATACTCTTTACTGGCTCCGACCAGGAAGGGTTGGGCATAGTCGGCCGTCCCGATCCGGCCAATCAGGGCACCGTGTCCCGCTGTTCCCACGGCGTATTGATGGATCAGGTCGGCGAACCCGCGAGGAAGGCCATCCGGTCCGAAGCTACCCACGGTGCGAGACTTGCCGGAATACGATTGATCTGCGGGATAGGTGATTTGTCCCGAGGCCGTGAAGCGCAGCTTGGCGCCTCCCCTTACGTCGACGTTGGTGTCAACCCACTCCTTGGTTCCCGGCACCTCAATGCTGTGGGATCCTTTTGTGCCTCCCGCATCCTGCCCCCAAAACAACGAAGCCGACGAAAGGACAACTGCCATCAGCGCCACAACCATCGCGGGTCGAGTCGTGCAACGGTTCATTCGATTCATGCTTTCCCAACTCCCCATTTTCAAACGCCGATCAGCATATCGCCGTGGCACCGCTCCCGGCAACCCATACGCCCTTCAGTAAGCCTGTAAAAGCTATCGGCGGTCCAGCACGTGCAACTCGGAAAGCGAGTCAGGCGGGCAGCATTAGAAGTTACTCAGGAAGGGTCTGAGGGCCGCGGAAGTGGATCTGCGCACGGAGAATCTCAAGGCTCGGCTGCTACTGCCGATAAAAAGCTGGTCGATGACAAACGGAATCGTGTGGAGTTCGCCCGTGTTGAAGGTACATCCATGAGTGATGCCGATATCGTCAAAGAATTCCTGGTAGAAAGCTACGAAAACCTGGACCGTCTCGATCAAGACCTGATCGTACTCGAGAAGGACCCGGCCAACCGCGACACACTGGCAAGTATCTTCCGTACCATCCATACCATTAAGGGAACATCGGGCTTCCTGGCATTCAATCAGCTCGAGGCAGTGACGCATGCTGGCGAAAGCCTGCTTTCACGCCTACGGGATGGGGCACTTGCGCTGAATGCGGAGATCACAACCGCGTTACTCGCAATGGTTGATGCGGTCCGGGAGATGCTGAAAGGCATCGATGAAACAGGCAAAGAGGGCGAGCGGGACGATCGCGAATTGATTGCCAAGCTGACCCGACTCCTTGAGCCACAACCTTCAAGTAGCGGACACACCCTGGCAAACCCAACCTGCGGTTCCAAGCCAGACTCAGTGTCCAACCTGGGCAAAATCCTGGTGCAGCCAGGAGAGGCCCAATCCAGCGATGTGAAGGCCACCGTTGAGCAACAGACCGCCGGGGACCCACGTCACGTGGAAGAGACTCTGGTCGAAAAGGGAGCGGTCAAGTCTCAGGACATCATCGACGCCTTGAATAGCCAGCAGCAGGCTCGAGCTGGTAACAGCGCCAGCGACAGCACCATCCGCGTCGACGTGGGTCAACTCGACCGCCTCATGAATCGGGTGGGCGAGTTGGTGCTGCTGCGCAACCAAATTGTTCAGTACACCAATTCCAGCGATGACGACGAACTGCTTGCCACCAGCCAGCGGCTGAACCTGCTCACCACCGAACTGCAGGAAGGCGTCATGAAAACCCGTATGCAGCCCATCGGGAACATCTGGAGCAAGTTTCCCCGCACCGTGCGCGATGTCGCGGTGGGCTGCGGCAAGCAGGTTCGCATCGAGATGGAGGGAAAGGAGACCGAGCTTGATAAAACCATCATCGAAGCGATTAAGGATCCTCTCACTCACCTGGTGCGAAATGCGGTCGATCACGGAATCGAGCGCCCGGAGGCACGTCAGGCCGCGGGAAAGAATCCGGAAGGCCGTCTGTTCCTGCGTGCATTTCACGAAGGCGGACAGGTCAACATCGAGGTTACCGATGATGGCGCCGGGCTGGATTACGAAAAGATCCGAAATAAAGCCATCCAGAAAGCTCTGATTACCGCGGACCACGGCGCCAGGATGACCGAGCGGGAGGTGGCAAATCTTATCTTCCTTCCTGGCTTCTCCACGGCGGAAAAAGTGACCAATGTTTCCGGCCGGGGCGTGGGCATGGACGTGGTCAAGACCAACATCGAAAAGATCGGCGGCACCGTGGATTTGCAGTCCAGGCCGGGGCAAGGCTCGACGGTACGGATGAAGATTCCCCTCACCCTGGCCATCATTCCGGCGCTGATCGTGACCACCGCGGGAGACCGCTACGCCATACCACAGGTGAGTTTGCTCGAACTGGTCCGCCTCGAAGGAGAGCAGGCGCGCAAGGGACTGGAACTGGCCAACGGCGCTCCGGTGTATCGTTTGCGCGGCAAGCTGCTCCCTCTGGTCTATTTGAATCGGGAACTCCGGGCCGAGAGCAGCCAGGCAGGCGGCGCCGGCAGGGAGAGCCGCAGCGTCAACATCGTCGTGCTGCGAGCCGATGACCGACAGTTCGGGCTGGTCGTCGATGAAATCAACGATACCGAAGAAATCGTGGTCAAGCCGCTCAGCAAGCAGCTTAAGAGCATTAACGCCTACGCCGGCGCAACCATCATGGGGGATGGGAAGGTGGCATTGATCCTGGACGTGATGGGGTTGGCCCAGCGTGCCAATGTGGTCGGAGAAGTGCGGGATCGGCCTCTGAAGGAGCAGGAAGAACAACTCTGTTCGGCTGCCGCCGATGGCACCCAGCGCAATGTGGTGCTGCTGTTCCAGCATGGCGAGAACGGAAGAATGGCCATCGACCTGGGGCTGGTCGCACGCCTGGAGGAATTCCCTCTGGAGGCCGTCGAAATTGCTGGAGATCAGGAAGTCGTGCAGTACCGCGGTCAAATCATGCCTCTGGTGCGGGTCTCCCAGGTGTTTGAAAGCTCGCTCCAGCAGTCGGCGACCAATCCCCAGGAATCGCTGCACGTGGTGGTCTATTCCGACCAGGGGCGCAGCGTTGGCCTGGTGGTGGATCGCATTCTGGACATCGTGGAGGAGTCGTTCACGATTCAGCCGCATTTGGGGCGAAAAGGAATCGGGGGATCGGCGGTCATCCAGAAACGCGTGACCGACATCATCGACGTGCCCGGTCTGATCGCGGCCGCCGGACAGAGTCACGCTCTGGCAGGCGCCAGAGCGTAAGGAGACGATCGTGAGTACACAGCAGTTTTGCACGTTCTTCCTCAAGGATCAGTTTTTCGGAGTACCGGTGCAGCAGGTGCAAGAGGTCATTCGCTACCAGGAGATGACCCGTGTTCCGCTGGTACCGGAGGCGATTCGCGGGCTGATCAATCTGCGCGGCCAGATCGTCATGGCAGTGGACTTGCGCCGCCGTTTCGGCATGGAGGAGCGGGCCGACTCGGACCTGCCCATGAATGTCGTCGTACGCACCGAAGACGGGGCGGTCAGTTTCCTGGTGGATGAAATCGGCGACGTGCTCGAAATCAATGAGGACGTCTTCGAACCGGCTCCCGAAACCCTGCAGGGCAAGTCCCGGGAGCTGGTCCGCGGAGTTTACAAGTTGCAGGAGCGCCTGATGCTGGTGCTGGATACGGATCGGGCGACCGACGGCAGCCCAAGCCGGGAGACATGAATGGGCTTTGTTTTACCAGTGAGCTTCCCTCCGCCTAGCGCGGACAATTCAAGGAGAAAAGAAGATGAAAAAAGAGCGAGGACCAAAAGTTGCCCGCGCCGCGGCAGCTTCTAGCGGACTAGACCTGGCATTGATCAAGGCCATGCTGGAACACGCACCCATCAATGTAATGTACGCGGACAAGGACATGGTCATCCGTTATGCCAATGAGTCCTCCATGCGCACGTTGAGGAGTGTAGAGCACTTGCTAGCCTGCAAGGTGGACGACGTCATTGGAAAGACTATCGACGTCTTCCACAAAGACCCGGTGCGGGTTCGGGCATTGCTCGCCTCTGACAAGAACCTCCCCCACCAGGCGCGCATCGAGCTGGGAAAAGAGACGCTCGACCTGCTGGTGATCGGCATTTACGACGAGAATGGAGACTTTGCCGGGGTCATGCAGACCTGGAGCGTCATTACCGAGAAGATGCGCCTGCAGGAAGAGATCGCACGCATGTCCTGTATGGTCGAAAAGTCGCCGATCAATGTGATGTTCGCCGATCGCGAACTGAAGATCCAATATCTCAATCCAGCTTCACTCAAAACCCTAAAGACAATCGAGCATCTGCTTCCGGTAAGAGTCGATCAGATGATCGGGCAGTGCATCGATATCTTCCACAAGGACCCGACGCATCAGCGCAAGATGCTGGCCTCCGATATCAATCTGCCGCATCGGGCTTTGATCACCGTGGGCACAGAAAAACTCGATCTGCTGGTCAATGCAATCTATGACCACGACAAACGCTATATCGGAGCGATGGTGACCTGGGATGTAGTAACCGAGAGGCTCCGGCTGGAGGCGCTCAATAACGACTATGCCCGGCAGATGGAGGCCGTGCACGCCACCCGGGCCACAATCGAATTCGAAATGGACGGCACGATCCGCACCGCCAACGATATCTTCCTGCGTACCATGGGCTACACCCTGGAGGAGATCCAGGGACGCCATCACAGCATGTTCGTCGGCGAGGTCGTCGCCAAGAGCGCGGAGTACAAGCAATTCTGGACGGATCTGAACAAGGGCGAGGCGAAGATCGAAACCTTCAAACGCATTGCTAAAAATGGCAAGGAGGTCTGGCTCGACGCCGTCTACAACCCGATTCGTGACCTGAAGGGGAACTTCTATAAGGTGGTGAAGTTCGCCAACGACGTCACCCAGAAAAACCTCAAGCTCGCTGAACAAGGCGGGCAGCTGGACGCGATTGATAAGGCGCTGGCCGTCATCGAGTTCAACATGGATGGAACCGTCGTCACCGCCAACCAGAACTTCCTCAAATGCTTGGGTTACACGCTCGACGAGATCAAAGGCAAGCATCACAGCCTGTTTGTAGAGGAGAGCTACCGGGTCAGCCCGGCGTACAAAGAGTTCTGGGCTGCCCTGAACCGCGGAGAATACCAGGCGGCGCAGTACAAGCGGATCGGCAAGGGCGGGAAAGAAGTCTGGATCGAAGCCTCCTACAATCCGATCCTCGACCTCAACGGCAAGCCCTTCAAGGTTGTAAAGTACGCAACCGATGTCACGCCGCAGAAGCGGGCCTTGAATGCCATGTTGTCCGATGCGGCAATGTTGACCAAGGCCGCAGTCGAAGGGAAGCTCGCCACTCGCGCCGATGTCACCAAGCACGAAGGAGATTTTCGCAAGGTAGTCGAAGGCGTCAACCAGACTCTCGACGCCGTCATCGGTCCCCTGAATGTCTCGGCCGACTATGTTGACAAAATCAGCAAAGGCCAAATCCCCGCACTCATTACCGACACTTACAATGGCGATTTCAATACCATCAAGAACAACCTGAACACCTGTATTACGGCGGTGAACACTCTGGTCGCCGATACGGTAATGCTCTCCAAGGCCGCAGTCGAAGGCAAGCTTTCTACACGCGCTGACGCGTCTAAACACCTGGGCGACTATCGCAAGATCGTCGAAGGAGTCAACCAAACTCTTGATGCCGTGATCAGTCCGGTACAGGAAGCTGGCCGGGTCCTCAAACAGATCGCCGCAGGCAACCTGACTGCGAAGGTCACCGGGAATTACCAGGGCGATCACGCCGACATCAAGAACGATATCAACGCGATGACCGAGGCTCTGCGCAGCAGTATGCGGTCAATCGCCGAGAACGCAACTTCCCTGTCAACGGCTTCCGAAGAGCTCACTGCGACCAGCCAGCAGATGAGCGCCAACGCGGAGGAGACATCGGCCCAGGCAAACGTGGTCTCCGCCAGTGCCGAACAAGTGAACAAGAACCTGCAAACCGTGGCAACTGGCACGGAGGAGATGAGCTCCAGCATCAAGGAAATCGCCAAGAACGCACACGAATCCGCGAAAGTCGCCACTGCGGCTGTAAAGGTCGCGGAAGATACGAACCAGATCGTCACCAAGCTCGGCGACTCCTCGACCGAGATTGGACAAGTGATCAAGGTCATCACGTCCATCGCACAACAAACCAACCTCCTGGCCTTGAATGCCACGATCGAAGCAGCACGCGCCGGTGAAGCGGGCAAGGGATTCGCGGTGGTTGCCAACGAAGTGAAAGAGCTTGCCAAACAGACAGCCAAGGCTACGGAAGATATCAGCCGGAAGATCGAAGCCATTCAGGGCGATACCAAGGGCGCAGTGAGTGCGATTGGGCAGATCAGTTCCGTCATCAAGCAGGTGAATGACATCTCCAACACGATTGCTACGGCGGTGGAGGAGCAGAACGCCACCACCAACGAGATGGCACGCAACGTTGGAGAAGCAGCCAAGGGCTCGGGGGAGATCAGCAAGAACATCAGCGGCGTCGCCGACGCGGCCAAGAGCACCACCCATGGTGCCAACGACTCACTCAAGGCTTCGCAGGCGCTCGCGAAGATGTCGACCGAACTCCGCGAACTGGTCTCTCGTTTCAAGATTGAAGCCGAAGGCCACGACGGAGGCGCACGGGCTAAAGGAGCGCAAGCCGGCGCGTAGTTGTAACTTCCCACGGCGGATGCCGCGCGAAATACGCGGCATCCGCCTTAGCCGAAGGGTCCCTATGCCTCCCGTTCGCGTGCTGGTCGTCGATGATTCGGTCGTAGTCCGGAAGCTGCTCTCCGAAGCACTGGCCTCAAGCCCGGAGATCCAGCTGGCCGGGACAGCCTCCAGTGGCGCCATCGCGCTCGCGAAAATTCCGCAAATCAATCCTGACGTCATCACCCTCGACATTGAAATGCCGGGATTGAACGGTATCGAAACCCTCACCGAAATTCGCAAGCTCTATCCCAAGCTCCCGGTCATTATGTTCAGCACATTGACGGAGCAAGGGGCCGCCATCACCCTGGAAGCTTTATCTCTGGGCGCCTCCGATTACCTGACCAAGCCAACTAATAGCGCGAGTCTGGCGGACGCCATGGTTCAAGTTCGGAGCGATCTAACTGCCAAGATCCTCACGCTCGCCGGACGCGTCCGCTCGACGGTGCCACTTCAGCTCGCAACTGCAGCCAATCGAGCTCCTCACTCGAGCGAGATCGAAATTCTCGCCATCGGCACTTCCACCGGAGGCCCCAATGCGCTGGCTGAAGTAATCCCGCAGCTGCCGGAGAATTTTCGGGTGCCGACGGTGATCGTCCAGCACATGCCACCGTTGTTCACGCGTTTACTGGCCGAGCGGCTGGACTCGCAATCGCAACTGTCGGTGCATGAAGCCGAAGCCGGCACGCCCCTCGAGCCCGGACACGTTTGGATCGCCCCTGGTGACTACCACATGACGGTGGCGCGAAGAGGCGTTAAAACCGTTCTCGCTCTAAATCAGGACCCTCCGGAAAATTCCTGCCGGCCCGCGGTCGATCCGTTATTCCGGTCCGTAGCACGGGCTTACGGACCGCATGTGCTTGCGGTCGTCATGACCGGCATGGGCTCCGATGGGGCTCGGGGGGCGGCCTACATTCGCGAAGGCGGCGGAGCCATTCTGGTACAGGACGAGCACTCTTCCGTGGTGTGGGGCATGCCTGGTGCGGTCCTGCAGTCGGCAGGCGCGGACAAGATTTGTTCGTTGTCAGAAATAAGCCAGGAAATCCTGCGTCGAGTAAGTAGCAGCCGGACCAAGGCCGCAATTCTCAGTTCAAGAATGTAGGCCATCATTCAACGGGAGCGGAGATTCCATCGTGGCAGCGAGTGGCACTAAGTTGATTACCAAAACCGAGGACGAAGACATTAAGGATCCCGCGTATCTGAAGATTCGGGATCTGGTCTACCGAATTTCCGGGATCTACCAACCCGAGGAGAAGCTTTATCTGTTGGCTTCCCGCTGTGCGCGGCGCATGACTGCTCTGAAGGTAAGCTCCCCCTCCGAGTATCTCGAGCACCTGACCATGGGCGGCAACCGCGAAGCTGAGCTTCGCATGCTTCTGAACGAAATCACCATTGGTGAAACCTACATGTTTCGCAGTCCGCCGCAACTCGAAGCGATGCGGAGTGTAATTCTTCCGCAAATCCTGCAGGCGAAAACCGCACTCGGCTTCAAAAGACTTCATTTTTGGAGTGCCGGCTGCTCCACCGGAGAAGAACCTTACACCCTGGCCATGTTCCTGCTCCAGGAGAGGGAGAGGCTCCTGGCCGGTTGTACCTTCGACATTCTGGCTACGGATCTGAATGACAATTCCCTGGCCGCCGCGCGGGCGGGTATCTACGGCGAGTACGCATTGCGCAGCACCAGCGCCGCGTTGCGCGGCAAGTACTTCAAACCGCTGAATGAGAAACAACTGCAGGTAGGCGATGAGCTGAAGTCCCTGATTCGCTTCGATCGAGTCAATCTGAACGACGACAGCAAGATGACTTTTCTCAAGGGAATGGACGTCATCTTCTGCTGTAACGTCCTTATCTATTTCGATCTGGTCTCAAAGAAGAAAGTCATGCAGCACTTTTATGCAAACCTGCTCCCCGGCGGGTATCTTTTTCTTGGCCATGCCGAGTCCCTCTATCAGGTCGACGACCGTTTCCACCTGGTCCACTTTCCCGGCGCCATCGGCTATTGGAAACCTCCGGTCGGATACGCCCCTGGAGGTAAGCGATGATGAATCTCGAATCCATTCGTCCCAAGATCAAAATGATTGAAGCAATTCCGACGGTTCCGGCGATTGTGCAACCGCTTTCCTCGCTGCTGCGCCAAAGCCCCGAGCAGGTTGATCTTGAGAAAATCGTCGAACTTGTCTCTTACGACACCACGATCGCGGCCCAGTGCCTGCGGATGGCCAATTCCCCGCTCTTTGGACGCCACAATACAGAGACCGTTCGCAGCGCCGTGCTGGCGCTTGGCTTTAAACGCGTGGAGGCCATCCTGCTCGGGTGCTGTCTGAACCGCATCGTGCCTCCGGATAAGTGGTCGCTCGACGCATCCACTTTCTGGCGCCACTCTCTGGGTTGCGCGTTGATAAGCAGTCGCCTGGCTAAACTCATTGGCTATCCCGATCCGGAGAAGGCTTATCTCGCAGGACTGCTCCACGATCTGGGCATCCTGGTCAACACGATCGCTTGCACCGACGACTTCCGGCAGTGTGTGCAGAAAACGCGGGATGCCCATGTCGCCCTGCACCGCGGAGAGCAGGAGCACCTTGGCTTCACGCATTGTCAGAGCGGGAAAATATTGGCGGAGTACTGGAAGTTCTCGCCGGACGTGATCGCCGCCATCGAATTTCACCACGACACGGCGAGTGCTACCTCCGCCCAATCTTTAGTGGCAATCGTTTACCTTAGCGATCTTTTGTGCCGGTTGCGTGATTTGGGATATGGCTACTACGAGTCGATGGGCGTTGATCTGGCAGGCGAGGAAGCGTGGGCCCTTCTTATCGAACACTACCCCGCGCTCGCCAAAATGGATCTGGCACGCCTGACTTTGGACATTGACGGTGCAATGGATGAAATTACGACCGTCGTCAATTCCGTCTTCGCTCTCTAATTCACTTACTCACCCTGGCCGATTTTCAATCGATCAAGAATGGATCGGAGCTCGAAGCAAGAAGACAGCCGCCCCCCAACGGGACGGCTGTCTGGCATTACGGTTCAAACTTGATCACTCCAAAGGTTCCGGCCAAGTTGTTATTTGGCCCGGCCGCGAAAAATAGTTGAGTAGCCGCGCCGTTGTTTCCAAGACCATCGCCAAAATCGATGCCCCAAAGTTGATCGATCCGAATCGCGTTGCCGGTGCTGTCTTTCACTGACCCTACGAGCTGCCCGGTGAACGGGTCGAATGCGTTGATGGTCCCAAAGTTCGTGTTGTTCGAAATCAGCAGCGTATTGCTCAAAGGTCCGAAGTTTCTTGGGGCGCCAGCGATCCCCCACGGCTGGTTCAAAGGCAATCCGGAGATTAGCGGCTTGCCCGGGCTCACTGGAGTGCCGTCTTCGCGGAACTGCACCACGAACCCCCCGTTTCCGCCTGAGACGCTGGCATAAGCCACGTAAACGATTCCGTTGATATCGCGAATTCCGAACGGAGCGAATCCCGACAGAAGCATGGCATCGGTGAACGATTTCACCAATTTGAAGTTCGCATCGAACATGTCGACCTTGCCGTTGGCCAGGTCCGCCGCGTACAGGAGATTCCCTTTCGGCCGATTTGTAATTGCCAATCCTGTATAGACCGACTTGTTGGCGGAATTGTCCACCGCCAAGATCGCCTGATTAAAATTGGAAATTGGGGACCAGCCGCTGATCGTGCCATCCAGAGTGGCAAACAAAAAGATCGAGGACCATCCTTGCACCTGGAATTCTTGGGCTCCGTTCTGAGCCGAGGTTGCGTTGTACACGATGCCAGTGGGGGATCCCGGACCATTCAGTCCCTTGCCCGAGTCGGGCCCGTTTCCGGCGGTCGGGACCACGACCCTCAGTCCAGTGATTGGTTTTCCAGTCCCGTCGTAGAGAGTGGACCATCCGGAACTGTTGTCCGAGAGCCACCAGGCAGTGCCCGGACCATGTACCAATCCCCATGCATTTACGATCAGAGGATCATCATGGGATGCCTTCCCTACTTGATTCGAGTCCAGATTCGTAATTTGATATTGCGCCAGAGCCGCACTCGAGCAGAGCGCGAGCGCGAACCCCAGCCAGACGGTGAAGACAAACGTGCGACGCAGCATAGAGGCACCTCCTTGAGGCTCGGATACAGAGAAAAATCGGAATCCGCGGGTGAGCAGTGAGCAGATTGCGTGTTTCTCTGATCAGGCGCTGCGATGCTATGCCGCATTTCTTGGGCGATTGTCAGAGTTGTGTCACGACATTGCTATTTTTCTGCTAACGAACGCATTGCCTGGGGCCGTGCTGACCCCGTTGAGGAACCAGCATCTCGGTCGCTGGCGGAAGAGCAGTCACGCAGCTCTGTTGATAGAATAGTCGCGCCAAAATTTCCTCGAGGATCCCGATGCACTCTTCTCTGCTGGTGCTTGCCCTGGCCGTCTGCTCCGCTTCGTACTCCCATGGTCAACTCGATGCTTCTGCTCTCAGCGAAACGAAAATCGTCTCTGGACTGAAACAGGCACTGGAAGTCAGCACAACCAAAGCGGTTGCAATGATTGGGACGCACGACGGATTTCTCAAGAATGAAGCGATTCGGATTCTGCTGCCGCCGAAGCTCCAGGCCGTCGGGAAAGGAATGCGTTTGTTGGGCATGGGGGAGGAGGTCGACGACCTCGAAATCGGGATGAATCGCGCTGCCGAGCAAGCCACTCCCCAAGCTAAGGAAATTTTCCTTGAGTCTCTTCGGAGGATGTCGTTCCATGATGCGCGCTTGATCCTCACTGGAGACGACACAGCCGCCACGGAATATTTTCGCCGGAGCAGTTCTGACGAATTAACCGTATCATTCACGCCGATCGTCCATCACTCCTTGCAGAAAGTCGGCGTCGTCCAGCAGTATCAGCGCGTGATCAAGAACGCTCCGGGAGGAAGTGCCTTGGCCAACGAATTCGATCTCGACAAGTATGTCGTGGAAAAAACGCTGGATGGACTCTTCTATACGCTCGGCGTAGAAGAGAGCAAAATCCGGCGTAACCCTGCCGCCCAGACCACCGACTTGCTGAAAGAGGTTTTTGGGCGGAGATAGACTCGGACTTGATCGCCAGCTTGCAGATTCCAACCATCGTTCCAGCAAAAGCATCCACTACCGGAATCGTTGCCACACGAACTGGATTCATCGGAACCGCCCGGCCGGCGGTTTCATCGTCTGTTTGCCGTCGGTCTGAGGATTCCATTTGCCCCTTCATAGTTACGTCATCATTGCGATCGTACTGCTGAGCATCCTTTGCATGATGCTACGTCCGCGCGGGATCGCGGATGCTTACTGGGCGTGCGGGGGCGCGTTGTTGCTGATCTTGTTGGGACTCTTACCTCTACGCGATGCAGGACACGCCGTGCTCGAGGGCCTCGATGTCTACTTGTTTCTCGCCGGAATGATGATGCTGGCGGAAATGGCCCGCGAAGAAGGCGTTTTCGAGTGGGTTGCGGATCAGGCTGCGAGACATGCGCGTGGCTCTTCTTCTCGCCTTTTTACGCTGATTTATCTGGCGGGAATCGTCGTAACAGCCCTGTTCTCGAATGACGCAACCGCGGTCGTATTGACGCCTGCAGTGCTGGCAGTGATCCGCAAGGCCAGAGTCGAACCGAAACCGTATGTTCTGGCGTGCGCCTTGATCGCAAATGCTGCCAGCTTTGTGCTTCCCATTTCCAACCCCGCAAATCTGGTGGTGTTTGGCAAAAGCCTGCCGCCACTTTGGCTCTGGATACGCGCGTTCCTGCTCCCCTCGGTGGCATCGATCGCGATAACTTTTTTCGTGCTGCGATTTCTGTCGAGCCAGGATCTGAAAGGCCAGGTTCAGGACTCAAATATCCCTGCCGTCCTTTCTCCCTCAGCCAAGCTGGCGCTCTGGGGATTAGCTCTTGCATCGGTGACCCTGATTGTTTGCTCGGCCATTGGAACCGATCTTGGCGCGCCAACTTGCATTGCCGCCATCGCTGCGGTGCTTCTCGTTTACGCCCGCGACAGGCAAGTGCCAGCCAGAGTTGTAAAGACGGTGTCGTGGTCTGTCCTGCCTCTTGTGGCTGGCCTGTTCGCGATCGTTCAAGCGTTGCAGGATGCGGGATTGCTGCGTTATGGGCTCGATGCTCTGTGGAATCTGACGAGAATGCCCGCCGTCGTCGGAAATCTGTCCGCCGCATTGAGTGTCGGTCTTTTGTCGAACGCCATGAATAACTTGCCGGTTGGGCTCATGAGCGGCGAGGCGGTCCATGGGTTTGCACACTCTGGCACGATCACACATTCCATTTTGATTGGCGTCGACCTCGGTCCGAACTTATCTGTCACCGGTTCTCTTGCTACGATTCTGTGGCTGATCGCATTGCGTCGCGAAAAAGTCGAAATCACTGCCTGGCAGTTCTTTAAGGTCGGAGTCGTCGCTATGCCTTTAGCGCTGTTTGGCAGCATCCTCCTGGTCGGGAGATAGCCAAACAGCGCCTCCTGCAGACCGTTACGGGGAAAGGCTATCGCTTTGTCGCACCGGTCGTAGCGGTCGAGGCTCCGAAGGAATCGCAACTTCCACGTCGGCCAACACACTGGCCGGAATGAAGGTATCCCACTACAGGGTAACGCGAATTCTGGGGTGGTGGCGGGATGGGCATTGTCTGCGACGCGCAGGATCGCAAACTGGGCCGCAAAGTCGCAATCAAGTTCCTGCCACTGGAGATGTCGAGCGATGCGCGTGCGCTGGAAAGACTCGAATACGAAGCACGGACCGCATCGACCCTTGACCACCGCAACATTTGTCCATCTATGAACTAGGGGAGTACGAGGGAAAACCGTTCATCGTAATGCCCTTGCTCAAAGGCCAGACGTTGCAGGACCGCATTGAAGCGGCGGCCCAAGGAACATCAGTCGATCACAGAACGAGAACTGCTTGACATCGAAACCGGGGAGTAAGTAGTCCAGGCGCGCGGCGCGGGGCGTTCAACTACTGCCTGATTTCTTGCGCAATCAAAATGGCCACCCAAGGGCGGCCATTTTGAATTAAACGAATTGGAATACTCGAGAGGTTAGTCACCTGCGACTGGTTCGCTGACTTCCGGCTTGGGCGCGTGCGTTCCGTTGCCTGGCTTCGCCAGCGCGCCAAGAGGAATAAAACCGTCTTGCGACTGCACCGGCTTCTCCTTCAAGACGACTTCGCGATAAAGAGATGCCATCCGCGCGTTGTAAGCGGCGTCATTCTTTTGCGGACCGCGAGCCTGATCTCCAGAAGCATTCAGTTTCGCGTCCCGCGCTCGCTTCTTCTCTTCTCGTGCAGTCTTGGCGATGCCCAGCTTGTCGAGATCGGTTTGCAGTTCGTTAGTTACAATCTCTTCCCGCAGCTTGAGATACTCGCTCGACTTGTCTTCCATCTTGACCTTCTTGCCGCCGGCGAAAATCTCGTGCCGCCCATGCTCCTCGTACCACTTGGTGAGCGTGGCGGTCATGTGCATTTTCTCGATGATGTTGCGCCATCCCACTCCGGTGTTGTACGCACAGAAGGAAATCTCGCCTTCCTGCGTAGCATAGGGGATGATGCACTGCTCGGTGCGGCGGAAGTCGTAATTGAACAGATCCTGGAACCACATTCCCGCGATGAACAGGAAATTCCAGCGATCCGTAGTGCGCCGCTTCATGACGTCGTCGATGGTGCGATCCGGACCGACCTTGCCGTAGTTGCGGCCCGTGATGTGATAGTTCTTGTCGAACTTCTTCAACAGATCCATCAGCTTGAAGTGAGTCGGCGACTGGAACGGATCGTAGTTCTTCATCAGGCAGAGCGCCATGCCGACGCCGGTCCAGAACTTGCCGCGAGCCGCGTCGTTCACCTTGGCAATGTCTTTCGCGAGCTGGTCGCCGTGCAGGAACGCCGTGACCGGAACCGCTTCTTTTGTCTCCTTGTCGATCATGACCGCCATGCCGGTGCCGCAGTTCGGATGGCATCCGCAGGAGAGCTGCCCCCAGTCGTTGTTGGCATCCTTGGCGTGCATCAGGTCAGCCCAGTCGCTGAACGTTCCCATGAAGCTGATTGGAAACCAGTCGCGTGACGGCTCGCCGAGCCCCGTTTGATTCTTCACGTCGTGCGCGAGGTGCGAAAGCGTGTAGCGCTGCGCCTGGCGGCGCTCGTCGGTAACAGCTTCGTCGCGGCCGGTGAAGCTGACCGGTTGGAAGCTCAGGAAGCTGATTGTCTTGGGATTGTCGAGTGCAAATTTGATAATGCGTCCGACCTGCTCGTTGTTGATGCCGTTCACGATCGTAATGACCGGAACGATTTCGCATCCCGCCTTGTGCAGGTTCTCGATCGCCTTCAGCTTCACATCGAACAGGTTGCCGACCGCGCGGTGCGCATTGGCGGCATTGCCGATTCCATCAAACTGCAGATACGCGTAACGCATGCCGGCTTCTACAGCCTGCTGCGCGAATTCAAAGCTCTTGGCGAACTCGATGCCGTTCGTCGCGGCCTGAACCGAGTTGTATCCAACGTGACGGGCGTAGCGGACCGCATCAAGAAAATAGGGCGACAGCGTCGGCTCGCCACCGGAGAACTGCACCGACATCTGGCGGCGCGGCTTGATGGTGATGGCGTTGTCGAGCATCGTCTTGATTTCTTCCCACGTCAATTCGTGGACAAATCCGACCTGATTGGCGTCCATGAAGCAGGGATCGCACATCATGTTGCAGCGGTTCGTCAGATCGATCGTGAGCACCGATCCCCGGCCATATTTCACGGTTGACGACCCGTGATGATGCAGGTGCTCGTCGTTATGTGCCGCAATGTCACGGCCTGGGAAAACATCTTCCAGGTGCTTCGAAAATTCCGTGTCGATCGACATGATGTCTTCAAAGTGCCCGTGCTTGGGGCAATCCTTGACCATCATGATCTTTCCGTCGCGCTCGACAATCTGCGCCTTGATCTCGCCGACTTTCTCGTTCATCAGCACTTCATGCGGCAGGTGACCATCGAGAATCTGCTGGCGGATTTCAGGGACACACTTCGGGCAGAGCGAATCGGTAGTGCGGGGCCAGCCTAGCGGTGGCTTGGACTTCTCGTAAGACTTGAGCAGCGGCTTGTCGGACCACTTTGGAGTAGGTGACGGGTTTGGCCTGATTCGATTCAGCCCATCAAACACTACCCACGTCGCCTTCGCGGCAGCAACAGCAGCTTTCTCTACGTACTTAATCGGCTTGCGCATAATTGCTATAGGCTCCTAAGCTCTTCAGCTTTTCGCTCTCGAAAACAAAACCCCTACCCCGATAAATCAGGCGTTCGAACGGAGAATGTAAGTCACGCCGGAAATCGAACCTGGATCTCCGATCACTTACACGAATGCCCTGGGAACTCCCCATTTATCCTATTGAAGCGGTAGGAAGTTGCGCATCCAGAACCCAACGAATGGGGAAAAATGGGGGTTTAGTGGTGCTTTGGGGGATTTAGCGGGGCTAAGTGATTGAAACTAAAGGATCGACGTTAGCATAGCGTGCGCACTGTTCAGTGGGGTCCAGCAGACGGATCAACAAATCATGCCCCCCGGTCCCTGTCAGCCGCGCGTTTGCGGATTCACGTGATCTCAAGGTGTCGATTCGCTGGTAATCATCCCCAGCAAGAGGCATTCATCATGCACGATTCTTCCCTTCTCGTCCGTTCTCGCCGACTCGAGGCGAACTCGCTTGCCGCAGATGTGGCAAATCAAACCGCTGACGCGCCGCCTGGACTCCTTCGAATCGCGATCCATACCCGGTATTTCTGGCAGAAAATCGCGATCCGCGAAGTGATTCAAATCACATCCGACGCTGGCAATTGAGATCGACTGCCCTGCGCTAACTACTTGAGCTACGACCTCGGTCGCAACTCCAATCCTGAAAATGCCTGACGCGCTTTCCAAATGCGATACGGAGAATCGGCGTTTACTCGCCACCTTTGGAGCTGTGGCGTACGAAGTGTGGAGCAGATCCTCAGGCAGTTCGTGCGCACATACGTGCCCGAGCCGATTGCGCCTTCAACGTAGCCTTCTGAGCAAAGTTGATCAAAGGCGCTTAGGACAGTGTGCCCTCGAAATGGCGTATTAACGAGCAAGATCGGAAGATTCCCGACCACGTCCTACGGAAAAGACCGGATAGACTTCGCTCTTTAACTCCCCGAAATTTAAATTTGACGGCCTGACTTCCCGCGAATCTCTGCGCTGGCCCAGATGCAAGATTTTCGCGCAACTTCTTGATCCGGAGAACGTTCGAACGCATGCCAGAAATCGAAAGTGAGCTGTCCGCTCCAACCGAAGCTCGATGTAGGTCCGGGTGCAGCGGACTCGATGACGTATTGGGCGGGGGATTTCCGAGAGGTTACTTTTATCTGCTCGAAGGCGAACCTGGCGCAGGAAAGACTACCCTCGCGTTGCAATTCGTTTCTGAGGGCCTGCGCAACGGGGAAAAGACACTCTACATTACGCTCTCCGAATCTCCCGACGAACTGCGGACTGCGGCGCACGCACACGGAATCGAACTTCAGGGCGCGAAATTTGTCGATCTCAAGCCGAGCGAGGATGATCTCAAGATTGACGGCCAATATTCGGTATTCCACCCCTCCGAAGTAGAGCTGGGAGACCGGCTGCAAGCCATCGTTTCCGAAGTAAAGCGCTACCAGCCCGACCGCCTGGTGATTGACGCTCTCTCGGAGCTCCGAATGCTGGCGAAAGATCCGTTGCGCTACCGACGACAGGTCATCTCGCTGCGCGAATACACTCCCGACTCTTGCACGGTGCTGCTGCTGGATGACCGAAGCAGCCGGCACTCAGACCTGGAGTTGCATAGCATCGTGCATGGCGTAGTGCTTCTTGAAAAAGTACATCGCGAATATGGAAAGACCCGACGGCGGGCGGAGATTTCGAAACTTCGTGGCTGCGCGTTTCGTGAAGGCTACCACGACTATGTGATCGAAGCCGACGGAGTCAGGCTATTCCCTCGCCTGGTGGCAGCTGAGCATCTCACCGCGCCCGACACTTCGACCTCCGCCAGCAGCAATATTCCGCAACTTGATGCACTCGTCGGCGGCGGTCTGGATCGCGGCACCAGCACGTTGCTGCTCGGCCCCGCAGGCTGCGGCAAGACCACGATTGCGATCCGGTGGCTGACCGCGGGCGCGGAGCGCGGAGAAAATACCGCCGCATTCATATTCGAAGAGACGATCCACACCCTGATGCGCCGGGCTAGCGGTCTGGGCATGGACATGGAACCGCATCTGAAGAGCGGACATTTGAAGCTCCATCACCTTGATCCCGCAGAGATGTCGCCAGGAGAGTTCATCGAAAAAGTCAGGTTGGCGGTTGATGTCGATGGCGCTCGCACCGTCGTCATCGACAGCCTGAACGGTTTTCTTCAATCCATGCCCGGAGAACACTTCCTGGCTTTGCATCTGCATGAATTACTGACTTACCTGAACCACAAAGGGGTTGTAACGCTGATGGTGCTGGCCCAGGCCGGCGTAGTGGGCGCCAATGTGCAGACGCCCGCGGACGTCAGCTACCTGGCTGACAACATCATGGTCCTACGCTACTTCGAGGTTCAGGGCGAAGTGCGGCAAGCAATTTCGATGATCAAGAAGCGTAGCGGAGGACACGAGCACACCATCCGCGAACTACGCCTCGGGCCGAACACCATTCACGTCGGCGAACCCTTGACGAACTTCCAGGGAGTGCTGAGTGGCATTCCCGTGTTGTTAGGAGTGCAGAACGGACATGGACTCCGGCTCCGTGAATAATCTCTCCGCCAGCGACCTCGATGTCGTAATCCTCGCGCCGTTCGGCAAGGATTGTGCGCTGATTGGGAAAGTTCTGCGGAACTCGGGAGTAGAAGTTCGCTCCGCCGGCGACAGCGGATGCCTCGTCGATGCGGTGCCTGAAAATGCCGGGGCCGCAGTCGTGGCCGAAGAAGCGCTGGTAGAGGACGACATAGGGAATTTGGGCCGGAAGCTCAAAGCGCAGCCCCAGTGGTCCGATTTCCCGATTATTGTACTCACTGGCGGCGGCATGAGCACATCGGAGACAGAGGTTGCCGTGCGCTCGCGAACGCCGCTGGGCAACGTCACTCTGCTCGAGAGGCCGCTGCGGGCGGCGACTCTGGTCAGCGCCGTTCGGAGCGCGTTATCGGCACGGCGCCGCCAGTATGAGATCCGCGATCACCTGCGGCAACAAGAAGTTGTGGAACAGGCATTGCGCGATGCGAGAGACAGCCTGGAATCCATTGTCCGGGAACGTACGGCTGCCTTATGCCGTCTCTCCGCCCAGCTTCTGGGCGTGCAGGATGAAGAACGCCGCCGCATCGCTCGCGAATTGCACGATGGGCTGGGCCAATATTTGGCCGCCGCCAAAATCACGCTGGATACGCTGGCCTTCACTCACACAGAACTTGAGAACCCTCTGAGCGATGTCACCCAACTGATCGATCGCGCCATCACCGAGACGCGAACGCTTTCGCATCTCCTCCATCCGCCGCTACTGGATGCTGCCGGATTCTCATCTGCGGCAAGCTGGTACGTCGAAGGATTTGGGAAACGGAGCGGCATTGCGGCCACATTGAAACTTCCTGACAAGCTGGGACGGCTCCCTACCGTCATCGAAACGGCATTATTTCGCATCATGCAGGAAGCCCTGACCAACGTTCACCGCCATTCCGGAAGCGGCAAGGTGGAAATTCTGTTGAACCGGGATGCGGAGAACGCACTGCTCGTCATTCGTGATTTCGGCAAGGGAATTCCAAAAGAGACCTTGGAGCAGTTCACGCAATCGGGAACCAACGTAGGTGTTGGATTGGCCGGAATTCGCGAGAGAGTGAAGGAATTGGGCGGGACTTTGGAGATTCACTCCAGCAGCAACGGCACATCCCTGAAGGTCGAACTTCCAATTACCGCTGAACCACAGAGCGTGTTCTCGGCTTCTCCGTTTTCGCAGATCTATTCTTCGATCACGACTTAGGCGAGCGGTGCCAGCTCATCAGGCCTCAGCCTAGAAAAGCACGCCGACCCCTACCGTGATCAGGTTCGTCTTCCAGTTATTGAGATCGTTCGGGTTGCTCAACGTGTTGGTGAACTTGAAGTAGCGCGTTTCATAGGAAGCCCGGGCATACCATTTTCCGAACACGTATCCGGCAGTGCCGCGAATGAAGTATCCGTGATCGAGACTGGGCTTGGGATAATTGGTTCCCGCCTTAGGAGCGGTGAAGTGCGGCTTGAACTCGGGAGAGACCTGCGCCTGCAGAAAGGCATGCCGGGGTTCGTTGCTGAATTTGTACTCGAGCACCGCGGGAACTTCGACCAGCAGCATGTTGTAGCGTGCAAACTCCTGGCCGTTCACGTTACTGGCCGGAATAAGAATTTTGTGGACCTGGCCATGGAACCCCGCCGAAAAATGGCTGCCGAAGTGAAAAATGGGCCCCGCGTAAGCGGAAAATTCCGACGCATGCTTGGTGGTGTCAGCGGGAAAAACAATCTCTCCTCCAGCCACGATGGCGGGGGTCTGATTTTTCTGACTGCCTTGGATCACGATGAAATCAGCGTTGATGTCCCCGACGGCGGTCGTGGCGGAAGGCAAACCGCCGAACCGGTCGGTCGTCTCGCCGGATGCGACGCCAATGGCGGCGCGCTGTCCATAGGCCGCCACGGCAGCCAGCAGAAAAATAACGGTATAAGACAGAGCTCTCTTGCAGGGCTCGATCACGAAATCCCCTCCTCGGGAAGGAAAAGTGTACACTCCGCCAAACAACCGCGAATAGGTCTAATGGCTTGAGAGTCTTCAGAATACTTGTTCTGTGATGCGGGACCAGGCGGATTGTTTGTGCGTATGGCCGCGAAGTTCAACGGCCCAATCGCTTGGAGTCAAAGCGGAAATCGACCAGCGCGTCACGGTAGTCAATCGGGATATCGATCAATCGGAGCATCTTGAAACCAGGAAGCCGGAAACCTCGATTCCAACACTGTCAGTGATCTGCTTTGTGTCGATGGCGGTCATATCCTGATTTTCCTGTCGCAGGTGACCGAATGCCAGCACGGCTTTCTTGGCGGTATAAACCTTGTCGACCTTGCCGCTGATGCCCTCGGCGATCGCGTCGGAATCGCCGTGAACTTTCGTGACTTCGCGAGCGGCGGCTGGCGAGATGAAATTCACAACGGCACCGGTGTCGATCAGGAAGAGTTTGTAGGCCGCGTTGCCGATGAACGTGGGCACCAGCAGTGCGTGCCCGAAGCGAAATACGCGTGCACGTGAGGCAGGAAGAGAGCGCACAGAGAGTGCGCACCAGCACGATCGGCATTTGCGGTTTCACAATGACAACTCGTGGGTACCCGCTTACAATTACTTAGGGCCCTCCCTCGTCGAAGGTTAATGGCCCTACCCCCAAAATCCGCATTGCGAATTCGAGGTTTCTGACCCTCCCCCACGTGAAAAACGGACATCGCCTAAGAAGCATTTGGGTTTGCATGGCTGGCTTCCTGGTTCTCTTTCCAGCGGAAGTCATCGGGCAAGGTTCCACCGACGTGAAAGCCATCGCGGCAGCAGTGGATGAGCACTACAACCATTTGAAAACGCTGGAAGCCGACTTTACCGAGGGTTACCGGGGTTCGGGCATCGAGCGGACGGAATCGGGAATTCTTTGGCTGAAAAAACCCGGCAAGATGCGCTGGGAGTACCGTTCTCCAAGGGAGAAGCTGTTTGTCTCAGACGGCCGAGATGCGTGGTTTTACGTACCTGAGGATCGGCAAGCGCGAAAGACGTCAGCAAAGAAGCTCGAGGACATGCGATCACCGGTGGCTTTCTTGCTTGGTAAAACCAAATTAGAGAGAGAGTTACAGGGGTTATCTCTAGCCAAGGATTTAACTGCTTCAGCGCCGGAAAACGTTGTACTGCGTGGGGTGCCGCGAGGTCTCGAAGACCGTATCAGCGAAGTAGTAGTGGAGGTCACCCGAGATCATGAAATTTGCCGGCTGATTCTTCAGGAAGTGGATGGGGCGGCGACGGAATATCGCTTTAGCAATCAGAAGGAAGGTGTGGTCCTGGCGGACACCCGGTTTGAATTCAAACCGCCTTCCGGGACTGAAATTGTAGAAGGGATGGAACCATAGGCGCGTGAGTTTTGGATCAGTCCCGTCAGGTTTTACTGCACTGGTTACTTGCGTACTTACGGTCACTGAATCTCTCCACTTCGCGGGCTTAGAATGGAAAATTGGGGTGTTAAACTGAGGTTTACGCCTCTCCCAAGGTAGAAAAACAGACAAATGGCTGAGTTTGTCGTAAAAATCGCCGACGACCGCGGGCATATCCATCAGCACGTCGAGCAAGGGATCTCCGAGGCCGAAGTCCGGGACCGATACTCGCAGCAGGGGTATCTCGTTTACTGGGTTAAGCCTCAAGGGGTGTTAACCGGGGGCGTCAGCATGCGCCGCCGGCGCAAGCTGAAACAATCGACGTTTCTGGTGTTTAACCAGCAGTTTCTCACGCTGATTCGCGCCGGATTACCCATTTTGAATGCCCTGGAATTGCTTATCAAACGGCAAAAGGACGGGCAACTCAAAGAGCTGCTGGAGAATGTTCGCGACCGTGTAAAGGGCGGCGAATTATTGTCGGATGCGTTCGCGGCGCAGGGCATCGTCCCGAGAATCTACACGACGACCTTGATGGCCGGCGAGAAGAGCGGCGCCATCGACGAAGTGCTGACACGATATATCGGTTTCCAGCGGATGGCGATGTCGTTCCGCAAGAAGCTTTTCGTGTCACTGATCTATCCGACCCTGCTGGTTACGGTGGTCACGATTATGGTGATGTTCCTGTTCACCTACGTCGTACCGAAGTTTGCGGAGCTGTTCAACAGCCTGGACGCGAAGCTGCCGGCGATCACGGTATTCATGCTCGCCGTGGGGCAGAATGCTCAGAAATATCTGCCGTTTGGCGTGGTCGGATTTGTGATCGCGGGATTCATTTTTTGGCGGTGGAAAGACACAGACCGCGGCGCGGATCAAATCGACCGCGCGATTCTAAGTTTGCCCTTGCTGGGTGAGATCCGCCTGAAGCATCAGGTGGCCAGTTTCTCGCGCATGCTCGCAACCCTGCTGCAGGGCGGATTGCCCCTGGTTCCAGCGATGGAGACGGCAGGTTCCTCGATGAGCAGCCGCCGCATCTTAAAGGGAGTCAATCGCGCCAGCATCCGGGTGCGCGAGGGCCAGGGCCTGTCCGGAAGCCTGGAAGAACAGGAAATTTTCCCGCCGCTCGCGGTGGAAATGATCGAAGTCGGCGAATCGACTGGCGCGTTGCCGGCGATGCTGAACTCGGTGGCCGAGTTTTACGAGGAAGACGTGCAGACGGCGCTGGGAGCGGCAATGGCGTTGATCGAACCGCTGATCCTGATCATTATGGCGATTTTTGTCGGCGGCGTGCTGATCTCGTTGTATTTGCCGATCTTTACCCTGGGAGTGCACTGATCGCGGATTTTCAGTTATCGATTTTTGCGATTGCCGATTCAAGCGTGGAGCCTAAATCGAAGGTTGGCAATCGGCGATCGGAAATGGAAGCAGTGGAATGGCAACAGCAGACAAAAAAACGGTGATTGTTCCGGCTGGAAATGGTGGCCGCACGACGGCGGCGACGCCATACGGGAATAGCGTCAGCGATATGGAACGCGCGCAGGATGTGGCGCGGCGGTACCGCTGCGAATACATCGACCTGACGAATTACGAGCTGCATCACGACCTGTTCAAGCGGATTCCGGTCGAACTGATGTTCCGCTACAAGTTCGTGCCGCTGGAAGAGACGGCCGACGGCAGGCTCGCCATCGCGATTGCCGACCCCAGCCAGCTGATGATGATTGACGAGATCAGCCTGCTGCTCAAGCAGCGCATCATCACCAAAGTCTCGACGCTGAAGCAGATCGACGACATTCTCAAGAAGACCGAGCAATCGCAGCGCGTGCTCGAAGAAGCCAGCGAAGGCTTCACGATTATCCGCGAAGACGAAGCCACAGGCGCGGAAGAGACGCTGACCATCGACAAGCTCACGGCGACCGGGGACACGAGCCCGATCATCCGCCTGGTCGACACCACGATATTTACCGCACTGCAGCGGCGAGCTTCCGATATCCACATCGAGACCCGCGACGATTCCGTGGTCATCAAGTTCCGTATCGACGGTGTGCTGACGCAGGCCATGCCGCCCATCGCCAAAGAGCACCATTCCACCGTGATCTCGCGTATCAAGGTCATGAGCGAGCTTGATATTTCCGAACGGCGCGTGCCCCAGGACGGGCGTTTCCGGGTCAAGTACAGCGGCCGCGCCATCGATTTCCGCGTGTCGATCATGCCGTCGATTCACGGCGAAGATGCCGTGCTCCGCGTCCTCGACAAGGAGTCGATGAGCGAGAAGTTCCGCACCTTGACGCTCGAGGTTGTCGGCTTTGATCCTGACGATCTGCGGCGCTTCCGCCGCTACATCAAGGAACCTTACGGCATGGTGCTGGTCACGGGGCCGACGGGTAGCGGCAAGACCACCACCCTCTATGCCGCGATCAATGAGATCAAGACCGATGAAGACAAGATCATCACCATCGAAGACCCGGTTGAATATCAGCTGCGCGGTATCACGCAAATCCCGGTCAATGAGAAAAAGGGTTTGACCTTCGCGCGCGGGTTGCGGTCGATTTTGCGTCACGACCCGGACAAGATCATGGTCGGCGAAATCCGAGACTCCGAAACCGCTCAGATTGCCATTCAATCCGCGCTGACCGGACACTTGGTCTTCACGACCGTCCACGCCAACAACGTCGTCGACGTTCTCGGACGATTCCTGAACATGGGCGTGGAGCCGTACAATTTTGTTTCGGCGTTGAACTGCATCCTGGCGCAGCGGCTCGTGCGTTTGATCTGCGATGCGTGCCGCACGCAAGTACACTATGCCCCCGAAGTGCTGGAGGCGAGCGGGCTGGACGCGAAGCAATGGTCGGATGTGCCGCTCTATGAAGGCCCCGGATGTATTGAATGCGCAGGTACTGGGTTCCGCGGACGAACGGCGATCCACGAACTGCTCGATTTAAGCGATCAGATCCGCGAGATGATTCTGGCAAAGAAACCGACTTCAGAGATTCGTCGTGCTGCCCGGGAAGAGGGCATGCGATTCCTGCGCGAGTCAGCTCTGGATAAAGTGCGCCTGGGACTGACGACGTTGAAAGAGATCAACAAGGTTACATTCATCGAGGCGATGCGGTAGGAAACCTCGAAACTTTGCAACCTTAAAAAACACATGAGTCCGAGTTTGAACGTTGCGAAACCGAAGCTGGCATGTGAGATTGCCGCCGATCGCGTGTTGGCGGGCCGGTTGCTGGATAACGGCAGTGGCCTGGAAGCTTGCGCGGCGCGGGAACTGGCGCCGGGCAGCGTCGTTCCCGATCTAGTGGAGAACAATCTCCGCGAGCGGGATACGGTGCTGGCGGGGATTGAGTCCGCATTGAACAGCGTGGCCGGACGATCGCGTGATTTAATTGCGGTCGTGCCCGACGCAGCGGTGCGGGTAATGCTGGTGGATTTTGACACTCTTCCGGCGGACCAGGAAGAGGCCCTCGGCGTAGTCCGGTTCCGCCTGAAGAAATCCCTTCCCTTCGATGTAGAAAAAGCCAAAGTCTCGTTTCACGCGCAGAAGGTAAGCGATGAAGTGCGCGTGGTCGCCGCGGTGGGACTGACCAGTGTGATCGAGGATTACGAAACGGCCTTCCAGGAGGCGGGATACAGCCCCGGAGTGGTGGTCCCTTCCATGTTGGCGGCGCTGGGCGCGGCCGATGGCAAGCGTCCGACCCTTGTCGTCAAAGTGGATGCGCATACCACCAGCATTGCCATCCTGAATGAAGATCAGTTGCAATTGTTCCGCACGCTGGAAAATTCGCGCGGGGTGACGATCACCGGAGAGCAATTGGCCGAAGAAGTCTATCCATCGGTCGTGTTCTTCCAGGACACGTATCATTTGAATATCGAACGAATCTACGTAGCGGGCCTTTCTGAAGCGGGCGGAGCGGCTCCGGCACTCCGGGCGCAGACTGGCGCAGATGTGCAGGAGCTCGTGGCTGCCGCGCAGTTGGGAGCAAACACCAGCGGTTCGGTTCCGCGATGGAGAATGGCAGGAGTAGTAGGAGCCTTGGTTTCATAGCGTCGTTAGTCGACCGTCGTTAGTCGCTGACCAGATCCATCGGCTGAAGACCCGCGACTAGTGATCTAACAACTGACCTTATGCGTTTAGACATCAATCTCGCGAGCCGGCCGTACGAAGATGCGCGGCAGTTCTGGATGCGATGGGGCACCGGACTGGGTGTGCTTACGCTGGTTACGCTAATCCTGTTGACGGTGACGATCACAGGCTGGCTCAATGCCCGCCGGGATCACCGGACGATTTCGCAAAAGAAGGCTCTGATTGCCGACCGCGACGCCAAAAGGGTGGAAGCCGAAGAGTTCCTGAACCGTCCGGAGAACCGAACCACCCGCGATGACTCGCAAGTATTAAACGAACTGATTGAGCGAAAAGCGTTCTCCTGGACGCTGGTGCTGGAAAACCTGGAAAAGGTAATGCCGGCACGGGTGCACCTGGTGTCGATGAATCCCGAGCTCGACGAAGATAATCAGCTGTCCTTGAAGATGAGCGTCGCCGGAGATTCCTCCGACCGGGCGATCGAATTGGCACGCCGGATGGAAGATTCGCGCCGCTTCGCGCAAACTAACATCGTCGGTGTCGCTTCGACTCAATCGCAGACCGGCGATACTGTGCGTGTCGACTTCGTGGCAACTTACATTCCTGAGCTACTTTCCGATACGGCAACGCCGGCGACTGACCGGAAGTCTGCGCCTAAGTCCGACGCAAATCCGGCATCGGCGACTACCAAGACAACATCGAAGCCATCCTTGCCGAAACCGCCGAGGGGGAGGCACTGATGCCCGACCTGCGGCAAACGCGGTTCAAAATCAAGACAGCATTGCTGGTGATGGCTGGCATCGACCTGCTGGCGTTGATTGTTTATATTTCCCCTCTCGTCGGGTCCACGGAATCGCGCCGAATGGAGATCAACCAATTACAGGCCGAACTGACGACGAAAACAAAGCAGGTGGCGCCCCTGAGAGACCTTCCTGAAAAGGTGAAACTCGCCAACCGTGAGATTGCGGATTTCTATAAGAAGCGTATTCCCGATCAGCAATCGCGGATTCCGGCAGAGTTCCAAAAGCTCGCGGCGGACAACAGCGTTTCCGTCGAAACCGTGAAATATAAGTACGCGGAACATACGCTCGGAAAGCTGCAGCCTGTCGAAATCGAAGCGGATTTGAGCGGGAACTACACTTCCCTGGCCCGCTTCATCAATGCCGTGGAACGCGACGACATGCTCTTTATCATCAACAGCATTACACTGGGAGGAGAGCAACAGGGACCAGTGAAGCTCAGCGTGAAACTTGATGCTTATCTGAAGGCGGGAGCGTAGGTGAAAGTCGGACTGGAAAACAAGAAGAAGACGATATGGGCAGCGGTGCTTGGTGGGCTAGCCCTCCTGATCGTCGCTTACCAGTTCCTTCCCATGTTTTTTGGACCCTCGGCGCCGAGCGACTCCAGCGCGCAGGCAGCGGCTCCGGTCACTCCACGGGCATCCTCGGCTCGCAGGCAAGACAAGGCGGGTAAGAAACCAAAGCCGGAAAACCTGGACCCGACCCTGCGCCTGGATTTGCTGGCAGCAGTCGAGCAGACCCAGTATGAAGGGAAGGGCAGGAATATTTTCGTGTCGCAGGCGGAACCGGTAGCGATCCCTGACCCTGTGGCCAAGGCCAACACGGATGCCGCGGCAGCCGCCTACACTCCGCCCACACCTCCGCCTCCGCCGCCCATACCGCTGAAGTTTTTCGGATTCGCCAGCAAGCCGGGAGAACCGAAACGAATCTTCCTGTCACAGGGCGACGACGTGTGGGTGGCCGGTGAGGGCGAGATTGTGAACCGCCGCTATAAGGTGGTCCACATCAATCCAGCCAGCGTTGATATGCAGGATGTCGTCAACAGCGGTCCGCCGCAGACAATTCCGCTGACGCAAGGGTGAGGACTCAAGATCGAGGTTTCAAAGTTGCACGGGTCCAGCGTTTCAAGGTTTAGGCTCGACATTTCGCGCCGGGATGCTCGCTCCGAGCGGTACCTTTGAGGCCTTGCCACACTAAAACGTTGTGAGTTTTCAATGACGCTTTTTCTCCATCGCCGGCCGCGACGTTCTTCCAGCAAGAAGGAGGACGGATACGTCCTCATGATTCTGTTGCTGCTGGTGGCCATGATCATTATTGGGGCGGCGGCGATCGTTCCTACGATCAAGTATGAAATTGAGCACGACCGCGAGGAAGAACTGATTCATCGCGGCGTGCAGTATTCTCGCGCCATCCGCGGGTATTACAAGAAATTCGGGCGGTATCCCGTCAAGATCGAGGATCTGCAAAATACCAACAACATGCGTTTTCTCCGCAAGCGCTACAAAGATCCGATGAACTGCCACAACGGGCAGTGCGAAGATTTCAAGCTGCTTCACTTCGGCGAAGTAAAACTCACGTTTGGAAACGGACTCATCCCAGGAGCCCTCACACCGGGTATGGCCTCAACCGGTGCGCTCGCGGCCGGCAATCTCGCCGCCGTCGGCGGGATGCAGGGGAGCGCTGCAGCATTGGGGCAGCCTACCATTCAGCCGAATCAGACTACGACCTCTGATTCCTCGCAAACTTCTTCGACGGGGAGCACAGACCAGAACTCAGGAAACGGAGATCAATCTTCTTCAGGGGGCAGTGACTCCGGGCAACCGAACCTGAAAGGCTTTTCCAGCCAAACGCTCGGCGGCGGTCCCATCGTAGGGGTTGTGAGTGCCAGTAAAAAAGAAGGCTATCGCGAGTTCAACAAGAAGAAGAAGTACAGCGAGTGGCAGTTCATCTACGATCCGGGAACCGATCGTGGCGGGCTGCTGATGACGCCGAATCAGCCGGTTCTGTTTCAGCAACCACAGAACGTAAACGGGCAGCCTAATTCAGGAACGAACCCGGCAAGTCCTGGCGGACTCGGATTCCAGAACAATCCGGTCTCTTCAACGCCAAATCAAAACGCTCCAGCCACGCCGGACCAGAACAACGCTCAGCCTCAGCAGCAATAATTCCGGGCATCGCGGCCTCAAGAGCGAATCCTGTAAACACAAAATGGCCTCATCGCGAGATGAGGCCATTATTCTTTGACGTAATCTCTTTGACGAAATCTAAAGCTGCGACACCCGGCTCAACGGCCGAGACCCTTACACGCTGAATGACGACCCGCAGCCGCAAGTGCTCTTGACGTTCGGATTTTCGAACTTGAAGCCGGCGCCTTCCAGCGTCTCGACGTAGTCGACAATGCAGCCGTTGAGATACATGACGGAGGTAGCGTCCACGTAGACCTTCAATCCGTCCATATCAAATGTCTTGTCCATCATCCCGGCGCCGTTCTCAAACTGCATGGAATAGGAGAAGCCCGAGCACCCGCCGCCGACCACCCCAATGCGGAGTCCGGTCGGGACTGGATTCTGCTGGGCCATGATCTCTTTCACCTTCGCGACCGCGTTGGCAGTCAGGGAAATCGGCGCAGCCTTTTTTACTTCAGGGACAGTTGTTGTTGCCATTCGTATCTCCTTGGCCTTAAAGCTGTTTGATTATAGCAAAATGCCGGTCCCGGGGAAGATCGCCGCTCGGGTACCTTAGCTTTTTGATGCCATTCGGCCGTTAACGGTCGCTTTCTTAGCACGACCGGAAGGCCTTCTTGGCCGGATGCGAAAACCGGCCGTACGCTGGCATTTCTTCCCACCAAGTCTTGCCAGACAGGGCTATAATCTTGGGCGTCAGGACCTTCCTCAAGGTGCGCCACGCCTGAAGAGGGGTATACCCGACCGGGTTGAAACCACCGAGGTGGCTTATGACGCTGATTGAAATCGTGGGGGGACTGTTCGGGATCTTCGCCATCGGATTAATCGTGCTATTGATCTATCGCAGCACTCTGACGATGCACGAGGACGACCAACTGTTTCTAGATGACGCGAATTCGCACATGCAGGAAGAGCAGACCGAGTTGTTGACCAAAGTGAATCGGTTGACGCTTCCGGTTCGCGTGTTCAGCATCGGCTCGGGAGTGTTTCTGCTCGCCTTCCTGGCAATGCTCATCTATCAGAAACTGAACGAAGTGCAGTAGCGTAGTGACAGATTCTGCTGCGCACCGTGCTCTTCCATGAAACGGCTACGACCGACCGTGGCAAGGGCGAAATTGTGTGCGCATGGAAACTGGCCCGCTCGTCTTTCTCAAAGTGGCCCGGATGGCGGAATTGGCAGACGCGCTGGCCTTAGGAGCCAGTAGCCGCGAGGCTGTGCAGGTTCAAGTCCTGTTCCGGGCACCACTGGCTTAGATCTGATCAGCTACAAAGGTGCTCTGAACCAACCCACAGTTGAGCCAGGTCTCTGAGGCTATTCTTGTACGTGCGTGTTACGAGATAGTCTTTCCCACCTTTCACGCGCAGTCTGTATTCCCCGGTAGGTAAAGGTTGAATCTCCTCCACTGCGGAAATATTCACCACCACCGATCGATGAATGCGAATAAACCCGTAGGGCCCGAGGCGCTCCGCCATGGACGAGAGGGACTCGTGCAGCAAATAGGACTTTGGTGGATGCAACACCGAAACGTAATTGCCCTCGGCTCGCACCGCTACTATTTCGGCCAAGTCCAGTAAGAGTATTCTGCCCTTCACCTTGAAAGCGATTCGCGGCGCCTGTCGTTTTGCCAAACCCTCCAATTGCTGCAAAGCCAAGAGGAGCTTTGTGGCGTCCAGACCGGTTAGTCGAAGCAACGACGTATCCGCAGGTTCATGGGACCGATCTTCTGCGGTCGATTTAAGAGCATAGTCACGCCTACTCTGTCTGGGAATCATATCTGTCCGCAGTGTGCCAGCTGCACCGTCCGTAGCATCGTGGGCAGCCAATCGAACATAGGTCTCTCGTGCTGTGTCCTTTTGATCCTGAACCTCGCGGACATTCATCTGGAAACTCCTCGAATGGATTCCCCATTCCAACTTGCTATCACCTAACGCAAGACGATCGACGCCTGTAGCTGTCGCACGATCTTTAGCTCTCTACATTGCTGGGGCCTGTGTACCGTCGGACCAAGTACCAACCGGCACAAAAAAGATCGCCTCCGGCTCCGGAAGCTCTCTGGGATCCATCAGGACCGGAGAGCCGTCGAAATTCGCGCCCCAACTCGCAGCGTCCGTTTTTGGAACGTGCAACATCAAGTGGGGAAACCAATGCACGACAGCATCGTTGAGGTACTGCTCCTTCGACATCATGTAGGACATTGCGCCAGGTTCTGGCATCGGCAGCGCTTTATTGCCAACCATGGTCTTGATGCGCTCGAGGATTTGAGGTTTGGACAATCCGGCCAGCACCAACTCAGTGCGTTTCAGCGTATAGGGCAGAATGGATCGCGCGGCGGCCGGGTTGTAGCAGATCGGGCTTCGATTTTTCGGGTTCCAAAACTCCGGGTGGTCGAATGGAGACATCCATGCCCGCTCCACGATGCAGACGAAACCGCTCTTGCCTTTGGCGACAGTCTCGTAACCGTGCCGTCCAAGAACCATAACCGTAGCGTCGGCCGATATGGATTTCGGGGCGGCTGTTCGTGCCAAAGCGATTTCTGCGCTTCGATCCGCCATGAGGTATTGATCAAGCGGCGCCATACTCGGATAAGGCGAATCAGCGGCCTGGCCGGCGCCGCCTTGCGCCTGTACCTGATACGCGGCAATGACCAAGGAAAGCAGCGCGAGAGCGCCTGATGTGAACGTTGTCGCCGTTTGTCGGTACACGGATTCCCCCCCCTGAAAAGTTGAGTGTTCTTTCAATGCAGCTTGGAAAAAAATAATCGAAGATCTTTCACCATCAGGTCCGGTTGTTCGAGCGCCGCGAAGTGCCCGCCTCGCGGCATCTCGGTCCTCTGCACGATGTTGTAGTTCAGATCAATCCAGCGCTCGGGCGCTGCAACAACTTCCTTGGGAAATACCGCATAGGCCACCGGAGTTTGCAAGCGCGGCAGACTTTCGAGCCTGTGCGTGAAATGGTTTTCGCGGTAGATGCGCATGGAGGACCCCACTGTCCCGGTGACCCAATAAAGTGTCACGTCGGTAAGAAATGTGTCGCGATCTACTGCGTGCAGAAAATCCCCATCATTGTCGGTAAGGTCCTGGAATTTCTCGGTAAGCCAGGCCAGCCACCCGACTGGCGAATCGGTCAGGGCATAGGCAACCGTCTGCGGTTCCGATGATTGAAGGCTAAAGAACGTACTCCTCTGCTCGTCCCACCAACCTGAATAGCGTCGCTGCTCCTCAGCGGTCAACTGCTTCATCGCACTATCGCTGGGAGGTCGAACGTCAATAAGGTTCAGGTGGAGACCAATCACATGCTCAGGAGCGAGGCGCGCGATCTCTATTGCGATTGCGGCCCCCCAGTCGCCACCCTGTATGCCATACTTGGAGTATCCGAGACGATCCATCAGCACAGTGAGCGCCTTGGCCATACGCTGGGGACCCCAGCCACGACTGGTTGTCGGCCCGGAAAACCCGAACCCGGGAAGCGAAGGAATGACGACGTCAAACGCAGGCGTGTTGCTGTCCTTCGGATGTGTAAGCGGCTCAATCAAGGAGAAAAACTCCAAAATTGATCCTGGCCATCCGTGAATTAGCATCAGGGGCACCGCCTCAGCTCGCGGCGATCGCTCATGGATGAAGTGAATCGTCTGTCCGTCGATTACAGTCGTAAACTGTGCGTATCGGTTAATCCGCGCTTCCTGGGCACGCCAGTTGTAGTCTTTCAGCCAATAACTCGCGAGTTCGCGGACCTTACTGATATCAGCGCCATATTCCCAGGTTGTCCCAGGCAGTTGGTCCGGCCACCTGGTCTCGGCTAATCGATGATGCAGATCAGCGAGCACATTCTCTGGGATGTTCGCCTTGAAGGGTATGATCGCCGGGGCATTCCTGGCTTCAGCGCCGAAACCAGCCTGCAGTGTAACGAGGACAACGAACACTATGGCCAGAGCACAGACCGTCTGTCGTTGCAGAATCATCGCGCACCACCCCGGTATCGGCCGCATAGTGTTATACAAACTGGTTGGTATGTAACTTCCTTTCCCTCAAGCAACGACTAAAGAAGCAATCATCTTCTTTTAAGATTTCGTACAGGCCGCAAAGACCGCAGCCAGTCCACCAGATTTCTCTTGCCGGCTTTCATGACTTTCGCGTCCTGAGCATTCTTCGCCAGCGAGACGTAACCCTCGAGTGTTGCAATCAGAAAGCTTGCGATCTCGGCAGGCTCCACGTCGCGGCGAACCTGCCCCTGGGCCTGCCCTCGTCTTAAAGCGGCCGCGACTCCACCGCGCCACGCATGGAACACCGTTGCAAGCCGTTTGCGAAAACCTTCATGGAGAGGGGACATCTCTTGAGCGAGATTATTCAAGGGGCAGCCACCCCGGACATCCTCAGGCCGAACTGATTCCGATTGAACAATTCCAATCAAAATGTCGATCGGGTTGTCGCCCCTCTGCAGCGGGCGCAACCACTTGGCACGAAGATCGGGCGCAATGATCTCTTCGACGACAGCGTATCCCAATGTCTCCTTGCTCTTGAAGTGGTAGTACAACGCGCCCTTAGTCACGCCAGCCACTGCAAGAATCGTGTCCAGGGAGGCACTCTGATAACCCGAGCGATAAATCTCGCGCGATGCTGCCTGCAGCAAACGCTCGCGCGTGCGCTCCGGTTCATGCAGGCGCGACAGGCCGTTTTTCGAAGTCTTACGTGCCGCCAACATACCGACCAGTATGCATGTTGATGGGGCACGAATCAAATAAATTCGACCCGGCGTGTCGATCTCCACTGTTCGAGTTCTCGAAACTTGTACCCACTGTCCTCGGGTTTATGGAAAACGGTAGTAAACTCCGCTCAGTCAGTACTCCGCTCGTCACACGAAATTGTTAGCTCGTCACTCCATACAAGGGCTGAAATGACAGGGCTGTTGTGTCGTGTAATTGTTCTGGAGGTGGAACGTCAGATGCTACCTAGGTGTGCCTAACGCCGCCATGAGTGCCGTGGGGATTCTCCAACGAAAACGGCAGGCGATCCCGAAAGGTTAGGTGCACAATGCTGAACTGTAATCGGTATGGTATGCAAACTCGATTTCGGTGGCTGCCATTTGTTTTGGCACTCGCCTCCTTCTCGTGCCTGGCATTCGCGCAGACTACGGTGTCTACGGGCAGCATTGTAGGTACCGTTACGGATCCGACGGGTGCTGTGGTAAGCGGCGCCAAAGTGCTGATCACCAACACCGCAACAGGGCAGGCTCTCAACCTGGCGGCAAATGCTGGAGGCTCGTACACGTCGGGCCCATTGGATCCCGGAAAATACAAGGTGCAGGTTTCAGCGAAAGGCTTCAGCAGCGTCAGCGAAACGATCACAGTGGAGGTGGGTAATACAGCCACGGCAAATATCAAGCTGCAACTTGGCCAGGAAAGCCAGACCATCGAGGTGGAGGCCGATACAGTCGCGGTGAACACCGAGCAGGCGGAGGTGCAGGGCATCCTGAACTCCGACCAGATTGCGAATCTGCCGGTCAATGGCCGCAACTTTCTTGATTTGGCGCAACTGGAACCGGGCGTGCAGATTCAGGACGGCCAGAACTTCGATCCGACCAAAGCCGGTTACTCGTCGATTTCCTTCGGTGGGCGCTTCGGTCGTACAGCTCGCATAAACGTAGACGGAGTCGATATCAGCGATGAAACCGTCGGTACGACTACAGCCGACATCCCTGCTAGTGCGATCGATGAATTTCAGCTGGGCCAATCTTCTCTCGACCTTTCCAACGATCTGACTTCGTCAGGAGCAGTCAACGTGACCACAAAGTCGGGGACGAACCACGTCCACGGCGAAGCGCTTGGCTTCATCCGCGATCACAGCTTCGAGGCCAATGCGCCAGGTGGCAACAACTATCCATTTCAGCGTGAACAATTTGGCGGCAGCGTCGGCGGGCCTATCGTCAAGAACAAGCTGTTCTTCTTCGCTGACGGGGAGCGCACGAAGCAAGATTCGTTTACTGCGGTCAGCCTAGCCGGCACTCCTTTCGCACCCTGGAGCGGGGGCTTCAGCCAGCCCTTCCGCGAAAGCAACCTGCTGGGAAAGGTGGATTACAACTTCCGCAATGGCGGCAAAGCGTTCTACCGTTACTCTTACTTCGAAAACTCTCTGTACGCCACCTTCGGATTCGGTTTCCAGGTGTATGACAACAAGGACTACACGCGTAACCACGTAGTCGGCGTCGACTTCAACACGGGAAGCTTCACACACAGCATTCGCTACTCGTATCTGAAGTTCCAGAACCAGATCAAGGACGTAACATCGGGCAACCCTGCCCTTCCATTTAGCAGCACGGGATTGGAAATCGGCGACACGACTGCATCATTGTTCGGTCCGAACTTGCTGGCACCCCAAAGCACGCCCCAGCAGAACAATGAGGTTAAGTACGACGGCAGCAAGGTGCTGCGCTCCCATACCATTCGTTACGGGATGTCGTACAACCACATCCAGGGTGGCGGCTTTGCCGATTTCTTTGGCACGGCCCCGCGGGTTCGCTTCAACGTTGGCTCAACGAACTGCGGCGCCTCCGGAACCGAATTGTGCTCGGACTTTGCGAGCACCGGACCTTACCCGGGAGGCGCTTCGAATCCTTTGAACTACCCTGTGAACCGGCTTACGGTCGGCAACGGACAGGGTTTTAATACGCTCCAGCCGGCTTTGGGTTTCCCTGCGGGCGGCTTGGGCCCGGATAACCGTATTGGTCTCTATGTCGGCGACAGCTGGAAAATCAGACCCAACTTTACCTTAAGCGTTGGCCTGCGTTATGACCGCGACACTGGACGCACAGACAGCGATTTGCCGGCGGATCCCGCGATCAACGCCGCTTTCCCCGGATATGGAAATCGGATTCAGCAAGCGAACTTAAACTTCGCTCCCCAGTTGGGCTTTGCGTGGGACGCATTGAAAGATGGCAAGACCGTTATTCGTGGCGGCATCGGCCTTTACTACGAGAACATCATTTTCAACAACGTGCTGTTCGACCGGCCGCAGCGGTTGAAAACGGGAGCGTTCAACCAGTCAAACCTCGCTTGTAACAACGGCGTTCCCGCAGCGATTCCGGTAGCCGGCGGAACCCTGACGCCGGGCACTGGAAGCGCCGGTCCGAATTTCTGCGGAAATGACAATCGCATTGGCGACGAGATTCCGACGATCTTGTCATTCTGGAACCAGGTGAAGGCCGGAAACCCGTTTAACCTGCAGGATCCCAACCCCAATTACATCGGCGCATTGTTGGCGGCCGGAATCGGCGGAGGCACGGCGCCAAACATGCTCGGGCCTGATTACAAAACGCCAAGGTCGGTGCAGATCAACTTTGGTGTTCAGCGCGAAATCCACCATGGCATGGTATTCAGCGCCGATTACTTGCGCAACGTCGAAACGCGCACTCTGATCGGCATTGATGCCAATCGCCAAGGTGATATCAGCACCTTTAATCTGGCTGGCGCGAATGCGGCCGTTGCAGCCACCCTCAGCGCTTGCGGCGCGGGCAGTATCGATGCCGCTGCGGCCGCGGGAGGCTGCCCCGGACTTCATCCTGCCACAGGCTCTACTCCGGCAGGGGCGGCAACGATGGCCGATTTCGCAACACTCGGCCTGGGCTCCGCGCTTGACATCGGCGCGGGCTGTACGTCGGTCAACGGGATCGGGAGGCCGTGCGCTTTCGGCGGAGTAAATCAAGGCCAGCCGAATATGTTCTTCCTCCAACCTGAGGGCCGATCCGTTTATAACGCTCTGCAGATGACCTTGAAGCAAACCGCAAATAACCCGATCCGAGGCATTAAGGTGGCGAACTTCCAAGTGTCTTACAGCCTGTCACGATTCTCCAACACTGGAGGTGCCCAGCTTACCGGAACTCCGACGGACAACGATCAAGACTTTGTTCTGCAGGCTGCGGATAACAACAATCCCGGCCGATACTTTGGCCCATCACTGCTGGATCGCACGCACCAGATCTCCTTTGGCGGATATGTAGATGTACCCGCTGGAATCCGTATTGGGCTGATCTCTCACTTCTACAGCCCATTGGCGAGTTCGATCGATGCTGCGAACACGGGCTCGGCCGGTGAAATCTTCCGGACGGATTTTACCGGGGATGGAACCATTCAGGATCCTCTCCCGGGCACAAAGTTCGGCGCATTCGACCGCAACGTTAACGCTGCCGGCTTGACCAACCTTATCAATCACTACAACTCGACGCAGGCTAATCAGGCGACCCCGGCAGGAAACGTCTTGATCGCCAACGGCGTGATGACTCTTGCGCAACTGCAGGCTCTGGGTGGAGTATCTCCGGTTATTTGCCCGCCGCCGCCGACATCGCAATCCGGCTGCCCCAATTCGCCGGGGAGCCAGGTTAACTTCGGATGGCTCCGCGCGACTGACCTACGCCTGGCGTGGAATCACACGATCAAGGAACGTTTCTCTATCGAACCTAGCGTGGGCTTTTACAACCTGTTCAATTTCGCAAACTTCAACTTGCCGCCAAACACGATGTTCGGCGTCTTGAACGGTGGAGGAACGGGCTCTATTAACGGAACCACTCGGTCAGATGAAGAACAGTTCCGCGTCGGTAACGGCACGGGCGTCTACTCTCTCGGATCGCAACGGCAAATTGAATTCGGCTTACGGGTAACCTTCTGATGCTCGCTAAAGGTCTACAAACACTTCGGCCGTCGGCTCGCAACCGGCGGCTTTTTTCTTTAGCAGACTTCGAAGAGTTTTAGTGCTCATCCGCAGTCTTAGTACCGCGGATAGTGACGGCTCTCTTCCGTGGACCGCCCGCCTCGCCCATATCTCCAGTTTGCGTGAAGGACGTCGACGTGATGCCTGACCAAACTTCGTGCCAAGTCATATTCTTTCCGCCTCTCGGGAATTCCATGTCGATCGTGAGTTGTTTTCTATTCCAGTTGAGGGAACTGTTGGAATAAGTATTGAAATCGCACGCTGCAGGGCCAGAATTGTTGCAGAGCATCCCGCGCAAGCTCTTGGTGGTCTTGTCCCACCAATGAAACGCGATAAGAAACATTTCTTCAGACGGAGCACGCACGTGTTCTTCTTCTATAAGAACGTATGCACCGGGGCCAGTTCGCCAGTTTTCTTCCCCTGTTTCGGAGCCTCCGCTGGGAGACATGCCGGGAGCAAATTCATAAGTGGTCGACCAGTTGCCCTTCAGCGCTTTTGCAAGGCTCTGCATCTCCAATGCCGGCTCATCGCCCTTGGGCTGTGATCTATCCTTCCCGATCTGGAGGCTCGTTAACCGCGTAGCGTGAATCGTGAACAAAAGCTTTCGTGGTCCGCCAGGATCTCCATACTCCCCGGTCTGTGTGAAGGAATTTGAAGTGATTTCTGACCAGACTTCGTGCCACATCGATTTCTTTCCGGCTTTCGAAGTTTCAACTTCGTCAATGACGAACTGTGTGCCGTCCCAGTTCATCGTGATGTCATTCTGCGCACCCTTTACATCGCAGGTATAGGGCAGCCGGTTTTGGCATTCCATTCCATGAAAGCTTTTTGTTGCGGTGTTCCACCATATGGCCCCGAGGAGAAACGTGTCACCCTCAGGCATTTGCAAGTGTTCTTCCTCCAGCAACGTGAACCCGCCTGGGCCTGGCCGCCAGATCTCTTCTCCGGAGCTAACGAAGCCATTCGGTGTCTGCGAGCCGGGCTCAAACTTCACGTTAAGGGACCACTCTCCTGACAGTGCTTTGGTCAGGCTCTGAATCTCCGTCGAAGGTTGCGGAGCAGTTGTCAGTGATTGTGCGTTAGCCCGGGGAACAAAAAGTACACAAAGAATCACTGCACCGAATGAGATCAACGAAGCTTTTCTTCGGCCGGCCGCAGCTCGTATATAAGGCAGACTTCGTGATACAGGAACGCACCGAATTGCCCTCTGATCGTTCACGCCTTCTCCACCTGTTACAGCGAGTCCGCCAATTTCTTCGCTAGCGGCTTCACCTGCTCCGTGCCGCAGGGACAAGTGACGTACATGACGCGAACTAGCTTTGTGCCTTTGCGGACCATGATCATGCCGTCGCTCGACGCGAACGCCTCGTCGCCGATTCCAGAAAGATTTTGCATGTCGCCTAGAACCGACAGCCCTTTGGAGTTCAGGCGCATCTGCTCTTCGGCGGCATGCTGATCCACGGAGAAATTAAAAACCAGCACTTCGCCAGCCGTTCCCTGCTCCGACCGAGGCCTCTCACTCTGGAATTCTTTGAACATGCCGGTCGCGAACGTCTGGATTGCCTGTTGCGCTTTCTTGTCCGCTCCCCGGCTGGCCGTCATTGCCGTAGCGTGCTTGGCAAGCATTTCTGCCTCATCGCCTTTGGCAATGTAGGAACATCCATTGTCTGCGGGGTCCGAGCGAATGATCTCGACTCCGATGGCACGGCTAACGTCCTCCTTGCTCAGCAAGCGGCACGCATCCACGATCGTGCCGCCTTCTGCTGAGCGCCCAGGCCCCGATTCCCCCAAACCGGAGCCTTTCCCAGCGGAGTTCTTCGATGAATCAGAATTCGATTCAAGAAATTGCTCCGCAGTCTGATGGATCTTCTGATTTATGCGATGGGCCACGTAATAAAGGCCAACGGCGCCCGCTGCCCCGCCAACAAAGATGATGACCACTGCCACGATGCCGAGCTTGGCCAGAGTGCTCATTCCCTGCTTCCCAGGAGCCGGCCTCGAAGGCCCGATGGTCGCGGTGCTTAACTGTGCGGGCTGCGGTTGTGGCTCCTGCAGCTGAGCCGATCCCGGTTGCGGCGGCTGAATTTGCGGCGGCGGAGCCAAGTTGCGCATGTCAGCTCCGCATTTCCCACAAAAAGCTCCGCTGAGCGGGGCTCCGCACTTTACGCAAAACTTCGCCATAACGTTTTCTCCTATTGGCAATGAGGATTCGTGTACCGGACTCACATCGGCGGCCGAATGTTGCTGTACTCGAAGCGTGCTGACCTGTGCTCCTTGCCGATCGTGCCTCCCATGTCCACGTCCTGTTCTTCCTTCAAAACCTTCCCTGTCACGTTCGAAATCCAGATCTGGGAATCTTCTTTGAAGTTTTCAGTTTCACTGTGAACGGAATAGACAGTCACCGGCTCGACACCGATCAATTCGCTCCGCAAGATCTGGCAATTGTTCTTACCTTGGTCCCGGTTCTCCTTGAGTTGATCAAGCACTTCCTGAGGCGTAGCGGGGCTCTGCATCCATTTGCCGCGCACGCGCATGTACGCCTTGCCGTCGACATAAATCGTTTCGCTGTCGGCGGGCCTCCCACCGTTGGCTGACGCGCCCGTGTGGGTCGTATAGCTGTGACTGGGGGTTGAGACGATTTTGGTCATCGCCTCAAACACGGGCTGGCAAGAATTCGCGGCTCGCGAGAGGCACGGAAACATTCCTGCGAGCAAAACAAGAATGACGATAGAACGTACGAGGCCGGATGAGTGTTTCATAGAGTTGCTCCTGATCGCCCCAATTAGCGATTCGCTGGATTTCAAGTTATTGTCTGCTCGCCTTGAACGTGGCCACAATTTTCTGGACGCCAGCCTCTGGAAAACTTGGTTTCACGTTGATCTGCGCCGTGCAGTGGTATCCATCGCCGGGGACAGAAGCCTGATAAGTGACGAGCGGCGGTGTTCCCGGTGACGAATGGGTCTTCATTACATAAAAGACGAGTTCCGGAGTGTTCGACAGCATTCTCTCTGTGACCTGCTTTTGCGTCAGTTCACTGAAGGTTCTCACTTTGCCGCCAGATTTCACCAACAAGACAGACTGGCCCCAGTTGTCAGGCACCGAGATTTCGCAGGAATTCGTCGAGTCCTTGACGAGCTTCCAGCCAGGACTTTGTCCCCCGTCCGCAAACGCGAGCTGAGACAACAATGCTGCGGTTATCACGATGCGATATTTCATTCTGTCCATCACTGTTCTCCTTCACGACCCGGAATTTAATTTCAGCCACGATTGCTAAGGTGCACAAAGTTTGCCTTCGGTTTAGCTGCGAGAGCCCAGCTCCGCTCAGGGATATCTCGTGAGAGCGATGCGTGTTCCTGGTTTCTCCGCGCCCGAATCGTCGTAGTAGTTCGCTGAGATCTGGATCCTCACACCACCGCTCTTTACAGACCAGTTATTTCCCCCTTCGCTTTCTGACCATGCACCGTGCACGCGCGCTTTGTACCACGCCACCACCGTGGGCATTAGGTCGGTCGTTACGAGGCCATACATTTTCGATTGCACGCGCGCGGCGATAGGGCTGCTCCAGGGGCGGGCATGAGGGTAGGCAGGGACAACGGCTGCGGCCCAGTCGGGATATGAGGGCGCGGCGCTATCCGCCGCGCGTGCAGACGGTCCGAAAGACAGGATCGCCGCCAATATCGCCAACGCAAGAAAAGTTGGGGCTACTTGTTTCCGCATAGATTGGAACTCCTCCTGAAGGACTGCTGATTACTACGGCTCGACCTTGTACAACGTGACCATTCCCGCATCCATGTGGTCATCGATATGGCAATGGAACATCCAGATGCCGGGATTGTCAGGAACCATGTCCACCGTCTCCATCTGCGCCTGCATGAGCGGCACTACGTCTGTGCGCTTGCCGTCGTGAAGCACCACGTTGCCATGCCAGTGCGGCGTGTGGACGCTGAACTGTTCGCCAAGCGCAACCAGATACCAGCGGACTCGCTCACCCTTTTTCATGACCATCATTGGCCCGGTTCCGTAGATGTAGCCGTTGATCGCGAACTTGGCATTGGCAATCGTGAATCCTGAACCTAGTCCCGAGAAGTTGCCGACATCGTCGACAGGAGCAAACTCGAGCTTGTTAACTCCCTTGGGATCGCCGGTGAAGGTCTGAATGTTGTGATCGAGATACCAGCTCGAGTTCTCGTCAAAGAGAAGAAACAGGCAGACGAATTCACGGTCGACGTCTTTGGGTTTGGCGTTGTCGTCGGCCATCCCCCGACGGCTGATAATCATGGCGCCGACCAGTCCGCTTTCTACATCTTTCAGTTCATTGGTGTGAGAGTGGTAAAGCCACACGAGAGAGCTGGGATCATTCGGGCCCGGTCCCGCACGCTCGGGAACTTTCCATATGTAGGTGTGGGTCTTCCCGGGTGCCACGGCATCGTCTTCTTTGTCAGCTCCCGATGTTCCGTCGTCATACGGCGCACCTTCAGAGTCTTTGTCATAGAACACTCCATGCGGGTGCATGCTGTAGGGACGAGTGGCGTTGTTCTTAAAAATGATCTTGATTGTGTCGCCGACCTCAGCGCGCAGAATCGGACCAAGAATCCCCGCGGTGGCCCATTCGGCAGGCCGTGGCTTCAATTGTGCGAAAGTCTCGTCCTTATACTCGCGGTAGATCGCCTTGCGATAGACCGTCCCGATGCGATGCGGACCTCTTTCAATGAAGGTGTTCGAATAGCCTTCGAACTTCATTCCCATCATTTTGTTGATTCCGCCGGGCGCGTAGTCCCAATCCACTTCGTCGGCTGCGATGAAGTAGATTCGTGTTTTGCCGGAAGACTGTGCGAGCAGAATTGGAGACAGCGCCAATATCGCCACCAATTTGAAAAAATGTTTCATTTCTTCCCTTCTTTATCTCGGAAGATGATCCAGATCAAAGCCTTACGCCCGCATGCTCCGCCGCAAACTTGCCCACGATTGGCAGCCTGAAGAGTTTTTGCTGATAGGCTTGATACATCAGGAAGATCCAGATCCCGAAGCCGGCCAGTGTGAAAATCAACATCAAGGGCAGCGCGATTAGGCCAAAGATCCCGGCTGTCAACGGTGTTAGCACCGCCGAGACGATCATCCAGACAATCCAGAAGACAACCCATGCGACATTGAAGAAGATCGACTGAAAAGCATGGAAGCGGACGAACGAATTCGACTTGTACGGATCCAGCACCAGAAAGATGATTCCCGTGATGAAGCCAGCGATGTAGGTAAGGGCGCCCACCACATTCGTATCGATCGTTTTCGCCGGCTCTCCCGGCGTAGACATGACAGCGACCCCACCCGAACTCTCGACCTCTGGCATGACACTCGCCCTAATTTCGGTCGATGAACCACAGGACTGGCAAAAACGCGTGTCAGCGGCTAGGGCGGCCCCGCAAGATTGGCAAGAACTCATTTCTTCCTCCCGGAATCGAACTTGGTGGATAGCTGCAACGACGGGACTTTGCTCGGAACGAGAGGAATTGGCAAACCAACTGGCGGCCAATTGTGCGCTAACCAGTAACTGTTTTTGTTTTGTGTGACTTATAAAGAGCGATTAACTCGTTTTAGTCCGCTTTCCGTGCTAAACTCGACCCTCAAAACTCTCCGCCCGGCGTATGACAGCACCTCCTAGAGACAAACCAGCCCCGGAAATCAGCTACAGTTTTGGACTGTATGTACTGGACCCAGGGAATGGCACGCTATCGCGCGACTCGGTCCGGGTGCGTGTGCAAGAACAGCCCTTGCAGCTATTGCTGTTGCTTGTGGAACGCGCCGGGCAGATCGTTTCGCGGGAACAGATTCGGGACCGCCTATGGCCGCAAAATACTTTTGTCGAGTTCGACAAGAGCCTCGGGGTAGCGGTACTCAAAGTCCGGGAGGCGCTGGGCGATGATGCCAGCAATCCCAGATTCATCGAAACCGTTCCCCGGCGCGGCTACCGGTTCATTGCGCCGGTTAAGGTTGAGTCCACTGTCGTTGCTGATTCGCCCATTCCAGTCCCGGCGGGACCGTCTCCAACCCCCGCGTTACAAACGCTTGTGCCGGCGAGCAGGCACTTGCTGATCATTGCCGCGCTCGTTCTGTTTTCGGTTGGAATGGTGTCCTACTTCTTCTGGTCGAGACGTGGATCTCCGCCTTCCACAGCCCAGGCCCGGACTGCAATTCCGCAGGTACGCGTTCGTCGATCGGTCGCCGTACTGGGGTTCCGCAATTTGCCCGGCCGAGCAGAGGACAATTGGCTTTCTTCAGCCGTCTCAGAAATGTTGAACACAGAACTTGCTGCCGGGGGCGAGCTTCGCATGGTCCCCGGAGAAGACGTCGCGAGTGCGAAGGCGAAATTGCCATCGCGCGACGAAGATTCGCTTAGCAAAACTACTTTGGACCGTCTGCGAACCAACCCGGGCGCCGATCTTGTGATCTTGGGTTCATACACAACCCTTCCGGCTGACCCCAAACGCCGGATTCGTCTTGACGTTCGTATTCAAGACACCACCGGCGGGGAAACAATCGCGGAGGAAGCCGTATCTGGCGATGAGAGCGACCTTTTCAACCTGGTCGCGAATTTGGGCGCGAAACTGCGGCGAGGTCTCGGTCTGCCCGCCGTATCGGAGGGCACTGCGATTGCCACTCGAGCTGCCCTGCCATCGAACGCAAAAGTAGCCCGTCTCTATGCTGAGGGACGAGCCAGGCTGTGGGCATTCGACTATTTTGGCGCGCGAGACTTGCTCATTAAAGCCATAGCGGCGGATCCCAATTTCCCTCTTGCCCACGCCGCCCTTTCAGATGTGTGGTGGCACACGGGCTATGACGCGAAAGCCCGCGAGGAAGCACGGCGGGCACTGGAACTATCGAATCAGCTTTCGCAAGAGCAGCAACTGCTGGTCGAAGGACAATATCAGAGGACTGTCCAAGAATGGCCCAAAGCCGTCGAGGCGTATCGTTCCCTGTTCCGCATGTTCCCGGACAATTTGGACTATGGCATCTTGTTCGCCTCCGCCCAAATGCATCTTAGTGCGTCAGACTCGTTACAGACCCTGTCAGTTTTGCGCCACCTGCCGCCCCCTCTCGGCGACGACGCGCGTATTGATATGACAGAGGCTTCCGCATGGATCAATCGAGACTTCACAAAAGCAAGTGCCGCAGCGAAGTTAGCGATTCAAAAAGCAACCATACAAGGATTACCGGTTATTGTCAGTCGCACCTACGGCATTCTTTGTCAGCAAGAACCCGCCCTGGGAACATCCCCGGAGGGGATCGACGTCTGCCGAAATGCGCTTGAAGCGGCGCGTGCCGCCAAAGATCCCAACGGCGAGGGCCTGATGCAGACCGATCTCGCGGCCATGTACTATCTTCGCGGCGATCTCGCACAATCTGAGCAAATGTTTCAGCAAGCGGTGAAGAATTTTCGCCAGGTCGGTAACAGGGACGGCATTGCGGCTGCGCTCAGTAACTTCGCCGACACACGATTTTCCCAAGGCAATCTGATGGAAGCCAGGAAATTGTTGGAAGAGTCGATTCCCGAGTACCAGGCTGTAGATGACAAGGAGGGCGTGGTTCTTAACCTCGACGGCTTAGGCGACATCTGGAGACAGAGCGGCCAGCTCGATCGAGCCGAGGAAACCTACAAGCAAGCGGAAGTCATTGCAAGGAAAATCGAAGACAAGAACGCAACTGCGTACGTACTGAATGGGTTGGGAGATGTGTCGTTTGATCGCGGCGATCTTCCCTTGGCCAGAAAGCGTTACGAAGAGGCCCTCAACATTAGGACTCAAGCCGGAGAGCAACAGTTTGCGGCGGAAAGCCGCATCTCGCTGGCGAAAGTGAGCATCGAAGAAGGTCACGCATCAGAGGCTGAAATCTCCGCGCGTTCGTGCAAAACACAATTTCAGAAGGAGCAGCAAGCCGACGATGAACTCGACGCCAGCATTGTTCTGATTGATGCGTTACTAGCGCAGAATCGACGAGTTGATGCGCAAAAAGAAATGGAAGCAGATCAAGCGCTCGGAACTGCGACCCAGAACCGCTTCCTTCGCGTGCAGTTCAACTTAATTTCCGGCCGCGTCTTGCTGGCATCCGACGCTCCGGAGACATCAACCCGAGTATTGCAACAAGTAGCCGGTGATGTGCGCCGTTATGGATTTGTCGGCCTCGAGCTTGCCGACAGACTTGCCTTAGCTCAACTGGCCAACAAGACGAATCATGTCTCGCAAGCCCAAATGGAGTTGCACGCTCTGCAGAAGTCGGCAACTGCCAAGGGCTTTGGACTGATCGCGCGCAAGGCGCAGCCGGGATCTGGCGGATAAAGGCCTCGGGCGAGCCTTTCCTTTCGTACCCATTACTTTGCTGTAAAGTTTAGAAGCGCGTCGATTGCGGCCCGAAAGGTGGCGTAGGGTCACCTGCGATGCGGACGCCGTCGAGTTTGTCGCCGGCACGCCTTGCCAGAACAAACGTCGGCGTTCCGCAGACATGCGGAAAAAGTGCGCCCGATTTAGTCCAGTTGGCAGTCCGGCGAAGTCCCGCTAGAAGCTGAACCTTGCCTGCAGTTGAATGGTCCTGCTCCCGAGTGCAGAGCCTGCGACGCCGAAGTCGGGATTCACGCTTGTAACCGTTCCTGTCGGATCAACCGCGCCCAGCAAGGCATCAATCGAGGACACGTTAATGTTCGTTTTGTTGAACAGGTTGTAGATATCTGCCCGCACTTCAAGCCTCGCTCCCTCCCCAAGCACTTTGTTTTTCGGCAGGCCAAAGCCCTTCGCCAGAGTGAGATCGAGATCGTTATATCCGGGGCCGCTCAGCGTATTTCTGTGAATTCCGGGAGAAGGCTCCGGTGCCAATGCCGGGAACGTGGGTCCGGCGACAAAAGTGGGGGGCAGGAAAAACTTTGTTCCATCGCCCCCGAAGTTCGGATTCGTATTCTGCTGATATGCGGAATTCGATGTACTTGTGCCGAATCCGGAGACTGTTCCTGCCGGACGCAGTTGCCCGTAGCCGCTGTTTTGGTAGTACAGATTCGTGCTGGTGTTATAAAACGGCGTCCACGGAAATCCGGTGTGCCAATTCCAGATGCCGCTCACCGACCAGCCTCCGGCAAGCTTCTCTGCCCAACTGCGATTGGCGTGGAAGAGTACAGGTTGCCAGAGACCGTAAATCTTAACGGCATCGCGAACATCGTAATTCGCCCGTCCGTAAGCAAAGGACGGATTGGAGGGGTAGGGATCTTCGTAGTACGGACCAGAAAGCTCGTCCATGGCGCGAGCCCATGTATATTGCACCGACGCTTGAAAAGTATGGGAGAAGTTGTGCCTGAGGGACGCGAGCAACGCATTGAAGTTCGCGTCTCCGGTGTTCTCCCAGAAGTTGATCGTATTTACCAACGGATTGGGAGCGAAGCCATTCGCCGCGGCAATCGTGTTCCAGTTATTGTGAACCAGCAAATGGCGGGTCTGATTTCCCTGATACCCGAGTGTGAAGACCAAGTCTTGCCGCAACTGGTTTTGCACGTCGAACGAATAGTGATAGTTGGCGATAGTTTTCGGATTGCCCTGGAATCCGGAAAGAGTCACGTTCCCCCCCGTCGGGATATTGTCAGGACCCGGGAGAGAAATCGCCGCTGTGTTGGGCGCGTAATCGAAGATGGCTTTTATGTCGCCGGCTGTCTCATAAAGAATTCCTGTGCCAGCGCACGTCGGGTTCGAGGTATACGGGTAATCGCAGTGGAAAAACGGACTGACCGCGTTTGGTGGATTTCCGTTGGCGTTCGCCGTAATGGCAATCTCGTTCTGGTTGTAATTGATTCCAAACCCGCCGCGTAGAACGGTTTTACCCTGCAACTGGGAAGGCGACCATGCGAATCCGACCATGGGTCCGAAGTTGTTTTTTTGCGGGGTATAGACGCCTCCACCAATGCGGATTCTCAGGTCCGTCAGCGGATCAGGCCCAGAGCCAAAGAGCATTACGTCCTGATTATTTTGTTTCGCATATAACGCGCCAAAATATGACCACCGCAGACCTAGGTTCACGGTCAGATTTGGCAATACTTTGAAATCGTCTTGCGCGAAAACTCCCCAAATGTTTTCGCGATCATCCTGGCGATTGGCAAAAGGGATACCGCTTGCGTAATTGAACTGCCCGCCAAAATTTCCTCCCTCCCCATAGGGAGCGTCATTCGCGAAATCCCAGAGATTGTGGAATCCGAACCCTGGGCGGGCCGCATTCACCTGTTCATTCAGATAGAACAGCCGGGTAAGATCGCCTCCCACTTTGATGCTGTGACGCCCGGCGATCTTGGTGAGGACATCAGAGAACGAATACGTCCACTGGTTAAACACGCTCGGCCCTGGAGGCCCGAAGTACTGCACGATCGCCGGGGTTGCTCCAGCGGAATTCCCAAGCGAGTCGATCGTGGTCGCCGGCAGCCCGAAGGGCTCCTGCGGATTGCTTGAGACCTCATTCCAACGCCAACCCGCCGCGTTCACGCGTGCTTCGTTCAACAGCGTGGATGAGATGGTGCGATTCCAGATCAAAGCATAAGCATTGTTCGTTTGCGAATGATGCCAGAGATTTTCGGAACGGACCGGTCCGTTGTAGTCGGTTGAGGTTACCGGAACGTAGTACAAAGTGAAACTCAGACGATCTTTCTGCGTAATATTCGCATCGAGACGGCCATTGAACTGCATCTGCGATATGCGAGTCGGGTTCACGGTGTTGAAGAAAGCGATATCCGGAACGCCGTCAAGTCCCGACCCAACACCCGGAGTGCTGGGGCTGCCGCCATAAGTCAGATCCTGAGTACCCAGGCCGGTAGTCAGCGGTGAACCAATGTCGAGTCCTCCGGCCAAAGTATTGCAGTTCACTCCCTCGGTGAGTCCGATCGAGGCGCAGGTCCTTGAGATCATGCTGTTGGAAGAAACCGCGTTCCCCGGGTAAGACAGATATTTCTGCGCGATGCTCCCCGCTGGGGCCGCAGACTGATCGAACTGCGGGGTTTCATACCATCCTTGTGCGGTTGTCGACGATGCGAGCGGACTCGTTTCCCAGTTAAAGAAGAAGAAGATTCTGTTCTTTAAGATCGGCCCACCCAGACTTCCGCCGTACTGGTTAAAACGATTTTCGTCCCGGTTCAGTCCCCTCGCTGCCGCCGTGCCGGGTTGATTCGAGCCCACGCCGTTCCAGCTCTGATACGCGTTCAGCCCCGGACGGGAAGCCTTAAAGAATGCGCTGCCGTGAAATTCGTTCGTACCGCTCTTGGTCGTGATTTGAATGTCTGCGCCCGTGAAACGCCCATATTGAGCGTCATAACTGTTCGACACGACCTTCATGGTTTCGACCGAATCCTCGCTTGGCGTTATGACCGATGTTCCTCCCCAGACCGCGCTGACGGTACTAATCCCGTCGATGTTGATGCTATTGGTTTCGTATTGTCCGCCTCCGTTTTGCACCTGCGGCCCATTCTCGGTCGCGAAAATTCCTCCCGAGCCTCCTGGAGTTCCGCCCGGCCCTTGATTTCCGGGCAGGTTGTAAGCTCCGCCGCCTCCCTGTTGCGAGGCGTCACCGAATGTGCCGGGCGCAAGTTGAGCCAGCTGAAAGACATCGCGATTAAAGGACGGCATATGTTGAATCTGATTACTGGTAACCGTCCCACTTACGGTGGCTGTCTCTGTGTCCAGCGTTTGAATTGTCCCTGAAACGGTGACGGTTTCCTGTACTGCCCCGATTTCAAGTTGCAGATCGAGGGAGTTGAGCTGCTCGGGGATAATTTGCACGTGATCTAGAACTTTTTTCTTGAAGCCTGCATGCTCTGCCGTCAGGGAGTAGGGTGCCGGTCCCAACGCATTGAACTGGTAGATTCCATTGTCATCCGAGATTGACACCATATTTTGGTTCGTCGCGGTATTGGTCAAGGTTACAGTTGCGCCCGGGAGGGCTGCTCCTTCCTTGTCCGTGACCGTGCCTCTCAGTGCACCGCGAAATTGGGCGCTCGCGAGGATTGGGGAAAGCGAGATGAGAACAAACATCACGATCGCATAGGCGAGGCGTTGTATCTTTCGCATGGGAGCTCCTTAAGGCTGGGCCGGGTCAATTGCTGGTTGGCTGGTGCGGGGCTGCGACAATGGCAGGGTACTCATTCCAACTTCTTTCATCCGCGGGAATGTCTTCGCGCGAAGGACTTGGGTGCAAATGTTGGAAAGAAGGTTGTTTTTTTTTCGACTTGAGACGAGCTGGCGCCATCAAAACTGCACTTTTCGTCGTCTAAGCATTGCCGTAGACGGTCCCCATGAAACGGTTATTACTTCTGTCGCTGCTGGCCGCTCTGTCTTCAACAGGTCAGCAGCAAGTCAGGCCGATCGTGATCGATGCTCACGCTCCGGGGCATCCATTCCCGCATTTCTGGGAGCAAACCTTCGGCTCGGGGCGCGCCATTCTCGTTTTGCGCGAGAGGTATTTAGACGATCTCCGTGAGGTCAGGAAGGCAACCGGCCTCCGTTACGTCCGCTTTCACAACATCCTTCACGATGAAGTAGGGTTATACGACGAGGACCAGCAAGGGAATGCGGTCTACAACTTTTCTTATATCGACCAGATCTACGATGCGCTGCTCCAAAACGGAGTACGTCCGTTCGTCGAAATCAGCTTCATGCCAAAGAAGCTCGCCCTCCGCCAGGACATTCATCCGTTCTGGTATCACCCGATTGTGTCTCCGCCCAAAGATTACAAGCGTTGGGACGATCTGATGCGGACGTTTGCGCAGCATCTTATCAAGCGTTATGGATTGGATGAAGTCGCCAGCTGGTACTTTGAAGTCTGGAACGAGCCGAACATTGATTTCTGGACGGGAGAGCCCAAAAAGGCCACCTATTTCGAGCTCTACGATCACACTGCTCGGGCTCTGAAATCCGTTAGCCCGCGATTGCGGGTCGGCGGCCCATCCACCTCTTCCGCACACTGGGTCGATTCTTTCCTGCGCCACATTGCTGAACAGAATGTGCCAATCGATTTCATTTCCAGCCATGGTTACGCGGATGACACCGTGAAGGACCTGTTCGGTACCGAACAGGATGTTCCAATGGACCAGCGCGTCTGTACCGCTATTCGCAAAGTTCACGATCAGATTGCCTCTTCGCTTCGGCCGCGATTACCCCTGATGTGGACCGAGTGGAACGTCCCCTCCTTTGGCCTCAGCCATGCGCGCGACACGATCTACGTCGGTCCAGCGTTGGCTGACGATATCCGCCAGTGCGATGGACTGGTGGAGATGATGTCGTTTTGGACGTTCAGTGATGTTTTCGAAGAAGATGGCCCCAAACGCGAGCCTTTCGATGGCGGATTCGGCCTGATCTCGCTTGGAGGCATCAAAAAGCCGAGTTATTCCGACTTCGCACTGTTGCACGAACTTGGCGAGGAACGGCTAGAGCAATCTGCTCCGGGGGTCCTGGTAACTCGTTCCGCAGACAGATCGCTGATGATCGCGATGTGGAACCTGGTCGACCCAGGCACAAAAAGTGCGAATCGAAGTTTCAGCTTCCAGATCACAGGAGTCGCGCCTGACGCGACAGTGATTCTAAAGCGCGTGGATGCAGACCACGGCAACACTTTGGGCTTGTATGAAAAGATGGGCCGGCCGCGATACCCCACGCAGGAAGAAATAAAACAGTTGAATGCGGTCGAAGAAAGCAATACACCTGAAACGCTGAGGCTATCCTCTGGAAAGATAGAAATAACCGTTCCAGAAAATGGATTGTGCGTGCTCAAGATCGCTGCGGCGAGGTAACATCCGCGGCGGAATTCGCTTCGAATTGTTTTCGGCGGTGCTACTGAGGCGTGGCCGGCTGCGCCGGTGCGGACTGCTTTAGCTTCTGAAATAACTCCATTTCATGCGCGGCCTCCGTTGATTTTCCTTGCTTGCGATAGAGAGCCGCCAAAGCGAAATGAGTCTGTGCCGCGAGCTCACCCTCCTGCTCAATGGAGAGTAACTGCGTCCACGACTTTTCTGCGCCAGAAACATTCCCATCGAGCCACTCCGACTTGCCCAATGCATAAAGAGTTTCCGGCATCTGGGGCTGCAGTTTGTCGGAACGCTCCAGCTCGATGAGAGCTTCCTTCGTTTTCCCCTGCTGAAGGAGCGAATCTCCCAGGCGATAAGCTGCCTCCGCATTCCCGGGCTGCATCTTGCATTCACTTCGGAATTGTTCCTCTGCCTGTGGCCATCGCGAGCTCATGGCAAACACTTGACCGAGTTCGAGATGAAGGTTGGGTGTATCTGGACGCTGTTCGAGCGCCTGTTTGTATTCCTTCTCCGCTTCCGGCATTTGTCGCAGCACGAAGTAGTTCTCAGCCATGGATTGATGGGCGCGTGCTGAATCTGGATAGGCTGCGAGCAAGGTATCGATCGCCTGCTTAGACAGAAGGCCGCTGGCCCGGCCAAGGTAATACAGCAAATCCGGATCGTTGGGCCTCTTCTGCAATCCCGCCTGTAAGTTTGTTATTGCTTCTGCGAACTGGCTTGTCTCGACTTGCGCGATTCCGAGCGCGCCTCGCTCCTCGGAGCGCTCCAGGTGTGGGATTGCTTCTCGAGCGTAACCCTCGGCCAGCAACGAGTAGCCGAGAAGTTGGTGTGCGGGTGCAAGATTAGAATCCAGTTCTAGGGCGCGCTTCAGCGGAGGAATAGACGCTGCAAAATTACGCTGCTCCATGAAAGCCTGACCCAAACCAACAAATCCCCCGGCAAAAGTAGGTGCGAGCTCGGTAACCTTTTTGTACTCGCTGACTGCCAAACCAAAATCCTTTTGACTCTCAGCCTGCCGGCCAGCATTCCAGTGCTGCACTGCTTCGGCGGAAAGTGCGGGTCCAGCCGCGACCTGCGCCGATCCTTGGTGGCCCATCGCCGCGACGATTACCAACGCACAAATCAGGCTCCTCCGTTCTTTTCTCATGCCATTCGTCAGTGCTGAAATCATGGCTGCTCCGGTTCGCGAATTTCCAGGAACTTATCCGCCTTCGCTTCGTTCAAGACTTGGTGGATGCCGGAAGGCCAGTACACATCTACCTTTGCCGTTTTTGCCAAACCCAGCCCGAAGTGCACCCGCTTGTCGTTCGCTGATTCATAGCTTCCGGCGGTTGTAGCGAAACGTGTTTGCCCGTTCACGATCACGCGACTGCCGAGCCCATCGCGGTTGCTGCGAGTTCCGCGAAGCGAAATTGTGAGCCAGTGCGCCGTTCCCGCGCGATTCATAAACACCTGTACACGCTCGCCCAAGGCAGTACTGACGGCATCGATCCACCCATCATTGTTCAGATCTCCGAAAGCGGCGCCTCTGCCTGCGGCTAGCGCTTGCGTTCCGGGATCGGCCGGCTCAAATCGTCCGCCGTGATTCAAGGCGAACAGACTAGGTTGCAGGTAATGCAGCGACGGATCAATCCGTTCCACGTTATCCAGGACGTGGCCTTGGGCAATAAACAAATCTTTGTGGCCGTCGTTATCGAAATCTTCGAGCCCCACTCCCCAACCGGCGGTCACACCTGACAACATGCTGATCCCAGTTTGCAGCCCCTGGTCGCTGAACGAACCCCGGCCGTCGTTGTGAAAAACACCGTAGGTTTGACGAGGCAAGGTGGTCACGATGACATCTGGTCGGCCATCGTTGTCGTAATCCTGAAAAACGACGCCCATCCCTGATAGCGGGCCCCCATCAGAGTTCAATGCCGCTCCCGCGACAAGTCCAACCTCGGTGAATGTGCCATTGCCGTTATTGTGGAATAAATACTGCTGCATTCCGTCATTCGCAACGTAGATGTCAGTCAATCCATCACCGTCGTAGTCGGCAAATGCCACCCCCAATCCGTGCCCCTTCTTGGCGCTAACTCCGGAAGGCGCGCTCACATCCTCGAATGTCCCGTCGCCGCGGTTGTGGTAAAGAATGTTGGTGGTTCGGGGAAACTCCCCGGGCGGACAATAAGTATGAAAATTTCCTCCGCAATCTTTGCTGTGCTGGGTGTCCCATTCCATGTAGCGCGTGACAAACAGATCCAGTTTTCCGTCGTTGTCATAGTCGAAGAAACCTGCGGAGACCGACCACCCCCCGCCCGCGACTCCGGCTTTCGCGGTCACATCGGTGAAAGTACCATCACCATTGTTGTGATAGAGGATGTTCTTCCCGTAACTGGTGACATAGAGGTCTGGATAACCGTCATTGTCGTAATCGCCGACAGCAACGCCCATCCCGTAGTTGCCATCCCCTGCATTGCTTAATCCCGCTTGCTCGGTCACATCTGTGAAAGTGCCATCGCGATTCTGGCGATAAAGACGATTCCAGTATTTGGGATCGTGGCGGTTAAAGTTCTCAGGCGTAGCCATCGGATTGGTGATGCGCCCACCATTCACCAAGAAAATATCGAGCAATCCATCGTTGTTGTAATCCAGTAGAGCGACTCCGCCTGGCATCGTTTCGATCAGATATTTTTGGGGAGTGGGAGAGTTCTGGAGAATGAAATCGACGCCGCGCGCGGACTGAACGTCGAACGATGGCGCGCTTCCTGCCGTGACCCCAGCGATCACCGCGACAAGGCATCCGATGTGGAAGGAACGATGGAGCATTCAAAAGCTTTCCGCAGGCATCTCCGCATATTGCGCGTTTCCAGAGTTCAGAAAAATGCCTTCACCGCGAACTGAATTAAGCGCGGGTTGGTCCCCGGTGCAGAACTGGTAATCACTCCAAAGTTCGCATTATTCGCCAAACAGCAGGTCGTATTCGGCGGCCCAAACTGTGTGCGATTGAAAAGATTAAAGAACTCGACCCGCGATTCAATGCCGGAGCGGCCCTCTCCAAATAAGACTTTCTTAAACACCGCAAGGTCAAAGTTATTCACTCCGTCTGCTCGCAGTGTGGGATCGACGCGAGGCTCGTTGCCGAAAGTGAAATCAGCGGGAGCGGCAAAGCAAGCGGTATTGAACCATCCTTCCAGGCGTGCTGGAGCCGTGCCTGACGATCCTTTCGCACACCCTGTGATGACATTCGGACGGGATCCCGCGCCAAACAGCGTAGTATCGTTCGCCTGACCATTGCCGAACACAAGAGGGAATCCCCTTTGAAATGTGGTCACGCCATCGATTCCCCACCCACCCGCTATCTTGTTCCAGGCACCGCCGATATTCGAGAGAAACTTCTTACCCTGGCCGAATGGGAGATCCAACACATAGCTGATCGCAACGCGTTGCGGCACATCTTGCGACGAAAGCGAGCGCTCGCCTCGAAGATTGTTGTTATCCTGCAACGCCCCCACGCTGCTCTCCAGCCATGAGGTCAGCGTATCGGTATTCGATATGAGCTTGGAGTTCGTATAGGCGATTACCAGAGAGCCGGCGCTCGAAAAACGTCTGCGAGCGGTGATCTGCAACGAATGATAGATGCTCGCGAAAGAGCCCTCCCCTGCGAGTTCCACGCTCGTGAACTGTGGATAGGGTCTCGCCAACTGTCCAACCGTCGTAGTCGCAGCCGTGAGCGCTAACGCCGTGCCATTTACGAAAAACGGATTGGGAACTGATTTCAGCAGTGCAACTGCCGATCTTCCTCCGGCTGCGTACTGGCTAGCAGCCTCCGCCAACATGGAATCGGAGATTTGATTGGTCTGCTGTGAGTAGGGCTCCAGATGCGTTCCCTTCGACCCCACGTAGGCCGCAGATAGGGAGAATCCTGCCGGCAGCTGCCTTTCCAGACTCAAATTCCATTGCTGAACGTATGCGTTGGAATGATTGTAGGGGTTCACTTCGGTGATCGACTGCACAACGCGGGTCAGAAACTCCTGGGTCCCCTGCGCACCCAGGCTTCTGCCCGGTGGCGGTGAAATGCCATCGGGGAACGGAAGAGAGATGGAGTTGTAGGGATGAGTTCCATCGACAGTGCCGATGTAGGTCGTTCCTGGTGCATTCACCATGTCGTTGATCGGATTCAGCGCGAATGAAACATCGTTCGGAGTCCACATGATGCCATATCCGCTTCGCACGACGGTCCGCGGACTCAGCGCATATGCCACCCCGATTCGCGGGGCGAAGGCGTCTTTGGCCAGCGGCAGGTTGGTTCGCTTTCCCGGCGAAACCAGAAAAACATCCCCGCGCACGGTCGGCAATCCGGCCGGCAGATACTGATTGATATAGCTCGGCGCATTGGGATTGAAGTAAGAAAGACGGTTGTAACGCTCCGTCCATGGACTTTGTAATTCGTAACGCAGGCCGAGATTCAGGGTCAGCTTTTCGGATGCATGCCAGGTGTCGTTGAAATAGGAAGCCCTGTACGTTTGCTTCCCTGCCGTAAAGGCCGGAACTACGGCCTGGGCAAAAAAGTGGTTTTCGAAATTACTGTAGTTGTCTGCATAGCCGAGAAGGAAGTCTGAAAAAGGAAAGCCGCTGAAGCAGGGTTGGCTGTACGCGCAAAAGTCGAACGCTCCGGTGGCGACGTTGGTCTGAGCGTAGTTGTCATACCCGGCCTCCCACTGCAGCCCCAGGTGATAGCGGTGATGGCCTCGCACCAGCGTCAGACTTGGAGTCAGATTAAACTGCGTGTCTCGATCCTGAATGAAGCTTTGCCCCTGCGAGCACATGATCCCGTCTGAGAAGTTGGCAACGCACGGAGTCGGCGGCGTGCGCATGATCGAAGGCACAACCCCGTCGTACGCTGTCGGCCAGCCGATCGAAGTTAATTCGAATCCCGCGTTCTTCGGGGAGCGATTGTATTTGAAGCGGCTAAGACTCGCGTTGAAGTCCAAAATGGTGGCAGCGCTGATGTTGTAGTTGTATGCCGCCACAGCCGCGTTGGTAGAGTAAACCTCCGAACAGCGGTCCGCGCACAGTCCGTCTGCCAGCGGATCGATCGGAAGATCTTTTACATTCCAATGGCTGAAGCGGAAAAAGAGCCTTTGCCGCATCGTGACATCCTGATCCGCGCGCGCAACCACCTGATCCTGATTGCCGCCAGTGGGGGCGACCGTGTTGAAGTTGTTAATTGTTCCTGACGGAGTTACGACTCCAGCGCTGTTGGGCGAAGGCCAAAGACGAACTAGAGCCTTCGCCGTCGAGTTGATGCGGGTTTGCGGGATCATGTTTTGGTTGAAGTGAACCGGCGCAGTTGTTGCGTTCGGACAGGCGCCTTCCGCGTTCACCGTTCCCGCGCAGGGATCCATGATCGGAATGTTGATCGCGGAAAAATCGCCGCCACGCTCGGCCTCAGTCGGCACGGTCGCCGTATACGGTTGACCAGTCCTGAGTCGGAAACCTTCCCAACTGGCGAACCAGAACGTCCGATTGCGTCCGTCGTAGCGAGGCAGGCGCAACGGACCACCGGCCTCCGCACCGAACTGATTTTGCACCCATGGCGGGCGAGGCTTTCCCGCAGCATTCAGAAAAAAATCATTCGCGTTGAAAATCCGGTTGCGCAAATATTCGTAAATTTCGCCTTGAAGATAATTCGTTCCCCCCTTAGTGCTCAGGTTCGTAACCCCACCGGCGAAATGTCCCCACTCCGCGCCCAGATTGCTGGTCGCGACTTTGAATTCCTGAACTGAATCCTGCGTCGGGATTAACACCGGCAAGTTGATATAACCGATGTTAAGTGGTTGCCCATCAAGATATTCAGCACTCTGATTCCCAAATGAACCGGTGACCTGGTAGTTGGCCCAGCCAAAGGGATTCACTCCGACCGGGGTGCCGGTTGAGCTGCCCTGCGGAATCACCGATGGTGCCAGGACAACGAGATTGAAAACGTTCCGCCCATTCAAGGGAAGTTCATTTGCCTCACGCTGTTCCACCACCGTGCCAACAGTTGACGATTCCGTATCCAGCGCAAATGGTTCTCCCGCGACCGTCACGCTCTCGGACGCCGAGCCCAGCGTCATTTCGAAGTTCAGCTCCAGAGCATCCTGCACATGCAGAATCAGGCCGGACTGGATCACAGCCTTGAATCCCAGCTTTTCGACTTCGATTCGGTACCGCCCGGGTGGCAGGTCAGGAATGTAATACTCGCCGGTCTCGTTGGTCTGCCCCTCGTAGTGGATTGCGGTCCCCGTGTTGACGACAGTCACCAGGGCGCCAACGATCACAGCTTTGTTGGGATCGGTAACTCGTCCGGTGAGCGAGGCGTGGGTCGACTGCCCCAGAAGAGAAAGATGCCAGCACAGCACAAGCAACGCTCCTGCCCAGGTCGCACGCATGAGAATCGGTTCGCTTACTTCCCCCTCAATCGACCGGGGTCAAGACGCAGAAGAGCGAAAAGTAACATAGTCAGGCTAGCGAGGCGAAGAAAAAATCCCGCGAGCCATCTGGACATTAGATACGTGCATACACCGAAATCTGTACCAAACAAAACTGCATTTATTGACTTCGCCGTTCGTGGATTTTGTTCTGGAAAGTCTTTTCGCTTCTGGTGTATGTTCGCGCTGGGTTCTGTTGCGCGAGTAGATGTTCGCGATCCATCCGGTTCTCTGCTCGTTTCGCTTTTAGCACGCACTACCGCCTCATACATGGCCTCCCCGTCAAATGGCCGCGCATTAATCTTCCCCCTTTTGTGGGGAAGCGAAGTGGAAACCAGCGTCGCCAGCCCGCAACCGTCAGAGCTCCGCTCGCCAAGCGACGAGGAATTAATGGCGAGGATGAAAGAGAAGGATACGAAGGCCCTCGATCTGCTCTACACGCGCTATGCACGGCTGGTCTTTGGAATCGCGATCAGGATCCTGCACGATAAGAGCGAGGCCGAGGAAGCGGTACAGGAGACTTTCTTCTCGCTCTATCAGAAGGCAAGCCTGTTCGATCCCGCGAAGGGAAGCGCGAAGGCCTGGGTGGTGCAAATTGCCTTCAGCCGCGGACGCGACCGAAAGGCACATTTGTTGCGTCGCGGATTTTACTCTGGTACAGATATTGAGACTCTGGACGATACTCTAGAGGGCGCAGGCGATGTCGAGCGGGAGGTTAGTCTCAAAATTGACTTCTCGCGCCTGCTCACTGCCTTTGAATCCCTGACGCAAATGCAGAGGGTCACGCTGGAACTGTTCTATTTTCAAGGTCTCGAACTCCGGGAAATCAGTGAACGACTGAACGAACCCATTGGCAATGTCCGCCATCATTTCTATCGGGGTCTGGAACGGCTACGCAAAAGTCCAGCAGTAAAGAGGCTTCGGGAAGCGCACCATGCATAGAGGCGAACGGCTGGATCATCAGAGATTTAAAGAATTAGCCGCGCTGGCACAAAGGGGAACGCTCAGCGAAAGCGAGCGACTTGAGCTCGATCTTCACTTGCAGACTTGCAGTTCTTGTCGACAGGCGCTCGAAGAATATTCCCTGATCGGCACGGAAGGGATGGACTTCCTCGCCGCGGCTTACGGACACACTTACGCTCCCGAAGCATGGGACGACGGTCCCTCGCGCGACAAGCTGATGTCGCGTATTCGTGCAGCAGAACCGCATGAATCCCGGGCGCGAGCTGAAATGATCCAAATTGACGGCGCCGCTCTGGCCAGCCGGATTCAGCCTGCGTGGCTTGGTATCGCTGCCGCGGCTTGCGTCCTGCTCGGAGTATCGGTCGGCGCCTACGAACTTGTCGGCCACGTCAACGCGCATATCCGAAGCCATTTTAGGCCTGTGGTCCCACAGCAGCAGGTTGCAGACGGCCACAAGCAATTCGACGATTTAATCGTGGCTCAGAAAGCTCGACTGGACCAACTGCAGACTCAAGCTGATAAAAGTCAGCGCGAGGTAGTTCGGCTTTGGGATGCATTGCGTGCAGCGGAGAACCGGTCTACCGCTCTGACGGCTGCGAATCATGAGCGTGCCGATGAAATTCGCCAAGTCACGGAAGAACGGGATAAGCTGGCGGACCAACTGCGCGAGGCGGAGGAGTCCTACCGCCTCGTGCAGGCAGAACTGACGAACCTGCGGGCTGAGCACGATCGTGTGCTGCTTCACACCGCTTCGTTGCAGTCGAAGATTGATGAGTTGACCGCCGCAGGCCGCGAACAAGAACGCCACATTCAGGACGATGAACAGTACCTTGCCTCCGATCGCGATATCCGCGAACTCATGGGGGCCCGCAAACTTTATATTGCGGATGTATTCGATGTGGATAGCGGCAGCCGCACACGAAAGCCTTTCGGCCGTGTTTTCTACACGCAAAACAAGTCTCTGATCTTCTACGCTTTCGATCTCGATCACCAACCTGGAGTCAAGACAGCTAGTGCGTTCCAGGTTTGGGGGCAGAGGGACGCCGAGGCCGGAGAAAAGAACCGTGCCATGAATCTTGGCATTCTCTACATGGACAGCGAAACAAACCGTCGCTGGGTTCTTCGCCTGGACGATCAAAAGCAACTAGCCGATATCGACGCTGTCTTTGTCACCGTTGAACCTCACGGTGGCAGCCAGAAGCCGACGGGCAAGCCATTCCTCTACGCGCTGTTACGAAAAGAAGCGAATCATCCCTAGGGACAGCACTCTCGACTCTATCGTTCTGAGCTCTGGCAAAAGGACGAGATTACGCGTCCTAACTTCTCCCATCCGTTTCTGCCATGCAGTGTTCATAGCGGTTCCCCTCAGGATCCCTTGCGTTCCTGCCATTGGTACAAATCCACCGCCATCCGCGTAATTGTTTTTGGGGATACCTAAAAGAAAAACTCGAGCAGAGCACGTGTGGATCGCTCTGCGACGAGTGCGAGGGTTGATTTCAGCAGTTCATTCTCAACTGAAGGGGAAGACTATGTCGTCTCATCGCCGCTGTGCCGCGGTTCTGTCGCTTGCAGTTCTTCTATGCTTGCCTTTTGCGTTTCTGCATGCGCAATCGACATATGGGTCGATTTCAGGCGTGATTAACGATTCTTCAGGAGCAGCAATTCCCGGCGCCGCGGTAACGCTGACCAACCTGAGTACTTCAGAAAAGCGAACGCAATCCAGTGGAGACGATGGTCATTTCACATTCGTGAATTTGTTTCCCGGCCAATACCGGCTTGACATCGAGAAGTCGGGCTTCAAGCACTCGGCCCATCCGAACGTCGTTGTCGAAGTGCAGCAGGACACGCACGTCGAAACCACATTGGCCGTGGGGCAGGTCAGTGAGACCGTGGAAGTGACCGGCGAGACACCGTTGCTGCAGACAGAATCATCGTCACTGGGACAAGTCGTCGAGCAACGAAAGGCAGACGAACTTCCTCTCAATGGACGCAACATTTTCAATCTCATCACCGTATCGCCGGCGGCCGTTGCCCAGGGTGGTTCCGGAGGATCTCCTGTCGGACAGAATCCCTTCAGTTGGGGCAACTATCAGGTTGGAGGCTCATTCGCCAATCAGGGAGCCCAGTATCTTGATGGGCAGCCCCTGAACATCGGGTATATCAACCTGCCCATCATTATTCCGACGCAGGACTCGATCGGTGAATTTAAAGTTCAGTACAACAACCTCGGCGCCGAATGGGGCAAGTTCTCCGGCGGCGTCGTCAACTTGAGTACAAAAACCGGAACGAATGCATGGCACGGCTCGGCTTACGAATATTTCCGCAACAAAGTTCTGAATGCGAACGAATACTTCAACAAGCAGACCGAACTAGCCAACGGCCAATCCAACACAGCTCCGCCGTGGACGCAGAATCAATACGGATTTCAGTTGGGCGGTCCGGTAATCAAGGACAAGACATTTTTTTATGTCAGCTGGGAACAATACAGGCAGCGTACGGGCTCGCCCTTCACGACCACGGTTCCGCAGTCCGCAATGCTGACTGGGGATTTCTCCTCTCTGTGTACATTGCCGGCGGCGCAAGGAGGCGCAGGTGGGACGTTTAGCGGAGGGTTGTGCAGTGTGGCAGCCGGACAGCTTTATGATCCGTATAGCGTCGATGTGACCAGCGGAGCACGCCAAGCCTATCCGAACAACCAGATCCCATCGTCGGAATTCAGTACCGCGACAACCGCCCTGTGGGCAAAGTATTTCCCGGCGCCAAATCTTGCCGGTGATGTGAACAACTTCCTGAGCGCCGCACCGGCAGGTGGAAACACCAACGAGTTCGTGGCACGCGGCGATCAAAATGTCTCCAGCAACACGCGCCTGTTCGGACGATTTGCCTACTTCGGACTCACCGATCTCCCCGTGAATCCGTTCGGGACAGGACTCTGTCTCGACCGTTGCGCGGAGAAATACCATTCCAAGCTGCTGGTTTTCGGCATCAACCACAGTTTCACACCTAAGACGATTCTGGACGTGAACTTCGGCGTGACACGTTTCGTCTATGGCCGCCAGCCGCTGCTCTCGGGCTTCGACCTCACATCGCTTGGATGGCCCTCGACGTACAACAGCCCGCCCGACACCATGCGGACACCTCCAACGCCGGCCTTCCCCTTCCCCAATGACGTTGGTCGCTCGCAAGGCAACAGCGCGATCGGAGATCACAACACGCAGTACAACATCTCGCCGGCTTTCACGTTGATCCGCGGTAAGCACAACATCCAGGCTGGCGGACAATTTGAGTACGGCCTGGATAACTACTTCCAGACCAACATCGCGAGCGGTGCCTTCGCGTTCGGAGGAAACTGGACAACCTCAACGGGCGGCGTAAATCTTGTCGCTAATCCGAACTTCGCGTTTGCGGATTTCCTGCTTGGCCTTTCCGAAAACCAGGGCAGCTTTGTAAACCAAACGGAAGGTGTGGCCCAAGTCCCCGCTCAGACGAAGGGGCTGCAAGTGTACCGTGGACTCTACGTCGACGACACATGGCACTTGACCACAAAGCTTACGGTCAATCTTGGTCTCCGCTATGAATTGCAGGGCACTTGGTCGGACGCTTACGGTCGCCTGAGTTATTGGGATCCTTCCGCTACGAATTCAACGGTGACGGGTTGCGCTGGCGCGGGAACAACGTGCCCCGGCGACGCATTTCTTGTGAAGACTGGGCGGAACTCCAGCGGAAACAACATCCCGATGGACAAAAAAGCCTTCTCACCACGTCTGGGTTTTGCCTACGGCCTCGATCAGAAAACGGTGATTCGCGCTGGATACGGCATCTTCTACATCCCGAACTACGTTTCGTTCGGTCTGAATCCAGACAATGACGTCGTGAACCTTGCCAGCACACCACTGCACGCGACTAACGATTCGTACATCACGCCAGCGGCCATGCTCGATGGCGATGGCTGCTCGTATAACTTCACGGGTACGTCCGTTTTTGCCGCCAGAGGATCGAACAGTTTCGGTTGCGCCGAGCCCGGCCCGTTTGGCAACTCGGGTATCATCGCGCCGCCGGGACGCAATTACAGCAACCTGCCCATCCCGGGCGTGACAAATGTCTCCAGTTTCGTCGCTTTCAACGGCAATCCGACCTTAGCTCCGTACTACGGGATCAGTGGGCACGGAAACCCGGGCTATGGATACGTCGAGCAGTGGAATTTCGACATTCAGCGACAGTTGCCTGCTGGGTTCTTCGCTGACGTCGCGTATGCCGGCTCGCATGGCGTTCATCTCGAACAATACTCCACCAACGTCAACCAGCTTCCAGACACGCTGTGGTCGCAAGGTGCTGCATTGGTGGCCTCGGTCCCGAACCCGATGCTGGGCAACCCCAACCCCTCGCTGAACACCTCGACTGTAGAGGCGGGCCAACTCGAGCGTCCATACCCGCAATACAACGGCTTGTCGCTCGGCGGGTACGGGTGCTGCGGCAGTACCTACAATTCGTTGCAAGCCACGGTCACTCGCCGTTTCCAAGGCGGTGGAACGTTACTGGTGGCTTATACCAATGCCAAGCTTTTGAGCAATACCGACACGCTCACCAGCTGGCTGGAAGGGCCGACCGGTGGCGTTCCGGGCGTTCAGGATTGGAACAACTTGAAAGGCGAGAGATCGCTCTCGGCTCAGGACGTTTCGCAACGATTGGTCATCAGCTACGTGCTCGACCTACCGTTCGGACACGGCAAGAAATTCGCCAACGGCCTCAGTGGTTTCGCTAATGGCGCGGTCTCTGGCTGGGGCATCGACGGGATTACCACATTCCAGCGTGGCTTCCCGTTGAAGATCAGCTATTCGGGCTCTACTCCATTGGAGGCGGCCAACCTGGGCGTTGCCAACATACGGCCCGACGTGGTCGCGGGCTGCGACAAAAAGGGGCCCCGGACTCTCTCCGAATGGTTCAACACGACCTGCTTTGCTAATCCGCCAGACTTCGGGCCCGGGACGGAATCACGCGTCGATTCGTCGCTGCGCGGGCCTGGAGTTAACAACTTCGATTTCGCGGTTTTCAAGAAGACCAATGTCGGTGAACGAATGGGAATTGAATTCCGCACGGAGTTCTTCAACCTGTTCAATCATCCGTATTTCTCGATGCCCGCCACCGGTTTCGGCGCCGCCGGTTTCGGGGTGATTAACTCAACCATCCAGGGAGGAGTCGCTTCCCCCGAACGACTGATTCAGTTCGCGCTGAAGTTTGTTTTCTAGAAATTCGGTTGCCTTTGATCCGCCGGGTCGGACAGCATTTCCGGCCCGGTTTGTCGTGTCTGGATTTCGAACTTGCACAGCAGCGACTATCACGCAGCTCTGCTAGACAAGAAATGCGGCGGCGGTATCCACGATCTCCTTCCCGATCGCCAGTGAGGCTGTAGCGGCTGGAGAAGGAACATTCAGCACATGCAGAGTTCTGCGTGCCGGGACAAATTGAAAATCATCGACCAATGTGCCGTCCGGCTTCAGAGCCTGTGCGCGAACCCCCGAGCCGTCGCTAATTAAATCCGACTCGCCGACATCAGGAACCAGACGCTGCAGAGCTCGAACGAATGCCCGCTTCGACAGCGAGCGATGCCATTCGTCGAACCCGCTACGCCAATTCCGGCGCGCCATTCTCCAGAAACCACCATAGCCAAGCGAAGCAGCCAAATCTTTCAGGCTGATATCAGAGTGCGAATATCCTTCGCGGGACAATGCGAGAACAGCATTGGGGCCGGCATCGACCTTACCCGCGACGCGGCGTGTGAAGTGTACGCCCAGAAACGGGAACCGCGGATCGGGCACTGGATAGATGAGAGCACGGACCATCGAGGCCCGCTCGGGAATCAGATCGTAATATTCGCCGCGGAACGGGACAATCATCACTCCCGGCTCATCGCCCGCCATCCGGCTGACTCGGTCGCTGTGAAGGCCGGCACAGTTAATGAGTGCCTTGGCCGAAAATGCGCCACGCGTCGTCTCGACCACGATCTCATCTGTCGATCGCCTGATTGCTCTTGCTGCCGCCGACGTAAGAACATTCGCGCCGCGCGCAGTGATCAATTCCGCGTATTTCTCGCAGACCTGAGCGTAATCGGTCACGCCCGTAGATGGCACAACTAACGCCTTGATGCCGCGGGCGTGGGGCTCGATCTCACGCAGTTCCTCCGGCCCGATCAGCCTCAGACCCGTCAGCCCGTTCGCCTGACCCCGCCGAAACAGTTCGTCGAGCTGCGGAAGTTCGTCTTCACTGACCGCAACGATCACTTTCCCGCAGATGTTATGCGGGATTCCGTGCTCGCGGCAGAACTCGACCATCGCAGCCGCGCCGCGCACGCAAAGGCGAGCCTTCAGCGAGCCGGGTTTGTAGTAGACGCCAGAGTGAATCACGCCGCTGTTATGTCCGCTTTGATGGCGGGCGACGCGATCTTCCTTCTCCAGCAGCAGGATTTTCAATTTTGGGTAGCGGGAAGAGATCTCGAGGGCGACTCCGAGACCCACGACACCTCCGCCGATGATGATTACATCCGAGCGAGAATCAACCATTTCGCCGCGAGGCTATTTTGATTGTACGCTGCTCTTCTTTTCTGGGGTCCTCGGGGGCTGGAATTGCGGCTGGTCCACACCGAAATTCGCGCTGAAATAGTCGACCAGCGCATCGTGATCGTTAGCATCGACTACTGCTCCCCATTTGACCATCTTGTCGACTTCTTTCGTCCACGCTGCTTTGCTCAATCGCTGCTGCAGGATAATGCGCGCTTCGTGACACTCGGTACATGCTGTGGTTGCCTTGGCTTGCATAGAACCAGGCGGGAGTTCAGCCACGGGAGTGGCCGCAGTAGATTGCGCACCGGCAGAGCATATGGGAAACCGCAAGATCAGTACCATGACCACCGATGCCATCCCCGAGACTTGCACCAGCCGGACTTTAAGCCAGTGGAGAGTCGACGGGAGATGTCTGCTCACATTCATTTCATGAGACATGAATTTTCACCTGATCAATCGCATTGTAAAGATATCCACTCGGATTCCATGCCGCCGTTTCGGGCTGCGTGCGGCCCTGGCTATCGGTGGCGCGCGATAAAATTGTGTATTCGCCCGCTTTCGGCTGCCAGGCATAACTCCACAGGCGCCAGGCGTAGCGGGCTTGCTCACGGCCGAGTACGGCTTGCTTCCATGAAGTTCCGCCGTCAGTAGAAACTTCTACTTTGGCGATCTCGGATTCACCGGCCCACGCTGCCCCATGAATGCTGACTTTACCTGGTTTGAGCACGGCCCCGTCGAGCGGACCCGAAATGACCGACTTCACGCTTAGAGCAGTGAGTGGGTGCGTGTCCTCCGCTTTCACTGCGTTGCCGGGTTTCACGGGCGCATTCGGATAGCGGTAGCCTGGGCTCATAAAATTCCCGACGAATTCGCTGTCGAGAACCTTGACTTCCGTCAGCCACTTGCATGATGCGGCTCCAATCCAGCCAGGGACCAGGGCGCGTGCCGGAAAACCGTGATGCTTTGTAAGGGGCGCGCCATTCATATGCGTGGCAATCAGCGTGTCCGCGTCTAGAGCTTTTTCGATCGGAATACTGCGGATGAAGGCGGGAACCTTCCCGGGAACTTCATCGAGTCCTCGGAACATCACGTGCTTCCCGGTCTGCTTGACTCCGGCGCGCTGCAGCACGTCACGCAAGCGAGGGCCGGAGAATTTCGCTGTGCCAACCGCGCCTTTTCCCCACTGAATTCCGGGAACTTGCGGGCGGTACAGGCTGCGGCCATTCCCCGCGCATTCGAGCGTGTTCACGACCGAATGCGTTTCTATCTTCGAAAGTTCTGCGAGGCTGAAAGCGATAGGCTTCTCTACTTCACCGCCAACACTCAGCTTCCACTGGCTGGGATCGAGTTCGCTTGGTTCGTGCATGTGGTTGCGCACAAAAAAATGCGGGACCGGTGTCAGCCAGGTATTGAAGTTCTCGACTGGCGTTTCGAGATCGAGGAATCGGAAGGAACGAACGATCATTCCATCTTCGCCGGGGATCGAAACGGAGCCGGATTGCGAAAACGCCAGCTTCGAGAAAAAAGATGGCGCCGCACTGACAGCAAGCGCGGCGTTCGAGAGTTGCTTGAGAAAATCGCGTCTACTTTTCATAGTCACGAAAAAGCTTCCATCGCGAAGTTGCTCCTTCGGCTAGAAGATATAGATCGTATCGAACTGCAGACGCGTGAGCCAGGGCTCAGCGGTTGCCAGCGGACGTCCAACCAGGGCGGTAAAGCCCAACTGTACGTTCGGGTCGAACTGGTAGAACATATCGAAGCGATGCTGGGAGACGTTCGTTCCCTGGCGAATGTCGCTGTAGTTGAAGTTTCCCAGGACGGCTTCGCGTTCGATGTAGATACGGGTATAGCCGAACTGGATATCTTTTTTCTGCAGCAGGCGTCCGACCCGCCCTTCCGCCCAGTATCCCCGACGCTGATTCGAGAAGCAAGGAGAGTTTAGGGTCTGCTTGTACGTAGTCGTTGCAGTGTTGGCCGGAGCGGGAGCGATGTTGACAAGATTGCCGCACGCTTCGGTGTTCTGAACATAGTCGCCGACGAACGAGATCGGGAACCGTGCGCTTCCCGTATCGATATCGATTTTCGCGAGGTTGTCGAAGAGGCCGAACTTCGAAGCAAACTGCGCATTGCTGACCGCCGTCACACCAGTCGGATACGCCGTACCGCCAACGGTGACGATCGTCGTTGCCGTGGTGGTGTAAATGGAGTCCTGCACGGTATTGCCTGTTCCCAGCGGAAGCAATCCGGTAAGCGGAGTTTGCGGATTCTTGGTGCTGGCGCGAGCCAAGGCGTACGCGATGCTGTCGGCGCCTCGGTAATCATAGTAGCCCGAGAACGCACTCAGAGTTACATGCGGCCCCAGTTGCCACTGCGTCTGCAACTGGCCTCCATACGTGATCTGTTGGGTGATTCGCTTGTCAGTTGTGGCCGTACCGGCGACCTCTGCGAAAGGAAGCTGAAAACCGACCAGTGCGATCCGCTTCAACACCGGCGAACTCAGTTTGAATCCTAGCGTCTCGGCCGCGCCCTCGGGATTCAAATCCTTATCCCAAGTCAACTCCGTGTTGTACCAGGGGTAGCGGAATTTTCCCCCAATCAACGTCAAGTGTTTGAACGCGTTCGGAGTGAACTGTACGAACGCCTGATCCAACGCAACCGCTTTACGGGTGTAGAAACCGGTAAGGGTTTGATTGGTGGTGGTGGGGTCATTGATATCGCCGCTGGCCAGGGTAAAGCCAGTGCTGAACTGCGAACCGAGATCGGCAAACGCATTGAAACGGACGCGTACGCGGCCACGTACGCGATCCAAGGATTCGTCGGAAGGGCCGCCAAAGAATGGCTCGCTGCGGAGACGAACGTCACCACTGAACGAAATCGGTCCGAGGCCCTTGATCTGGCGCTCCAGGTTGCGAACGCGTTCATCAGTGCTGCCCGCCTGAACACTCTGGGTTTGAGCCGGTTCCGGCGCTGGCCGGGGCGACGCCAGGGGCGGGTTTGAGATCGACGCCACTACGACGGGAGCCGCAGTCGCTGGAGCGGGAGCAGCAGTGACGGGAGCCGACGCAGGAGCTTCAACAGCGGCAGCCTTGACCGGCGCGGGAACAACGGCCTCCGGTAAATCCTTGGGACCGGTCTGATGTTCAGCCTCGAGCGCTTCAATGCGCTTCTGTTGCTCGCGAACAAGCTGGAGCAACTGGTCGACTTCGGATTTTAAATCCGACTTCGACGCGGAACCACCGTTGCCGGCAGCGGCGGAATCAGTTGCCGGTGAAGGCAAGGCCGTCTGAGCACTCGTCATCGTAGAAACCGAGACCATGAGAGCTACGGACAGCAGTGAAAGTAAAGATATCTGGCGAAAAGTCAGCATGTTCAAGTTCCCTTTCTGAAGTTGAGGCGAAATCGAAGATATTACAGTACTAACATAATCAAGTTACTTGTGATTTACACATAGTTCCGGACATTCGTTGCAACGTCGCTAATTTGTTTCGAGTCCTCGCCGCCACTGGAGGATTTCTTAGCTTGCGGCTACCAATCCCCACTTGTTCTGAAGATGGCGCTCCATTCCCTTGAAGACGACACCATCCACGATGTAACCGATCGCAATAATCAGGATCATCACTGCAATCACTGCACTCATATCATTCAGATCGCGGCCCATCATCAATACCTGGCCGAGACCGAGACTGAGATAGAGCATCTCGGCGGTAATCAGCGAGCGCCACGCGAAAGCCCATCCTTGCTTCAATCCAGAGACGATAAACGGCAGGCTCGCCGGCAATAACACGTACCAGAACAGCCTGAAACCCTTTGCCCCAAGGTTGCGGCCCGCCATGCCAAAGATTTTCGGCATCTGCTTGCGGCCATCTTCCATGGCCAGCGTCACGGACAGCAACGATCCCATGATCACGACAAACAGAATGGCATTCTGGTTCAATCCGAACCAGAGCAGTGCCAGCGGCCACCAGCAGATGCTAGGCAAGCTCTGCAGGCTGACGAGAAGACCTCCCATCGTTTCTTCCAGAAATTTGTAGCTGGCAACACCCAGGCCGAGGATCATGCCCAGAACGACGGATATCGCGTAGCCGATCAGCACGCGCTGCATACTGACGCGGATCGCAATCCAGTAGGTATGGTCCTGAAATCCCGCGTATAAAGCTTCGCCTACACCCCAGGGAGTCGGGAACAGATATGGCGGCCATATCTTGAGTTCAGCCAGCAACGTCCACAGCCCCAACAGCGTGGCATAAAACAGGACGTAGCGCGCGGCCCGTTTTATCCCTGGACTCATTCTCATGATGCAGCTCCCGGCTCCATGCGAGGTTTCACCCCAGTTGCGTACTCAGCCTCAAGTGAGCGATTGATCTCTTCGCGGAGTTCGTCGAGAATTCCCCGAGCGGCCAATGCGACTTCCGGATCTTCAAGATGTCGCGGTCGCGGCAGATCCACTACGAATTCGTTCTTTACTCGCCCAGGACGGAATGTCAGCAAGGCCACACGGTCGCCGAGGCGCACCGCCTCGCGGACGTTGTGGGTAACGAAGATAATGGTGCGGCCGCTCTCGCTCCAGATACGCTCGAGTTCGTCATGCAGAAGATCGCGTGTTTGTGCGTCGAGCGCGGCAAAGGGCTCGTCCATCAGCAGGACGTCCGGTTCAGTCGCCAGCGCGCGGGCGATGGCCACTCGCTGTCGCATCCCTCCGGATAACTGGTGGATGTAGCTGCCGGCAAACTTCCCAAGGTGCACGAGCCGCAAGTAATGCTCCGTCTTTTCTTCCCTTTCGGCCTTACCGATGCCCTTCATCTTCATGCCGAATGCAATGTTCTCAGCGACCGTGAGCCACGGGAATAATCCATGGTCCTGGAAGATCATGATGCGGTCGGTTCCCGGGCCGTCCACGGGCTTGTCATCAATGAGCACCTGCCCGGACGTCTGCGAATGTAACCCTGCGATCAGATGAAGCAAGGTCGACTTACCGCACCCGGAGGGTCCGACGATGCACAGAAACTCTCCCGGCTTCACATCGAGGTTGATGCGGTCCAGGGCAAGCAGGCGTTCCCCTGACTGCGTGCGATAGCTAAGGCTGATGTCTTTGAGGCGCACTTTCGGAACGTCGACGGCATTAGGAGCGAGAATCGACGCGCACCTCGGGCTCCGAGGAACAGCATGAATCGAGAGTCCATTTGCCGGCGAGGTGGGGCTAACATTCTGGATTGCGCTCATTGGATCGCCTTTCTTCCTTTTTCAGCCAGTACCTGGTTGAGGAGCGACAGATCGTAAAGGCCCGAGAGATCGGGCATTCGTCGCCCCAGAAAACCGCCATCAAATGCCTGCTTGGCGGCGGAATTCAGCGCCGCATGCAGAGGGTCGTACGTCACCTGCAGCCGCGAAAAAGCTTCATCAAGAACGGCCGCGGGAAGAGCCTTGCCGGTCTCAGTCTGGATCTGCCGGTTCAGAAGAGTTTTCGCTTCACTAGTGTGCGAGTTGATCCAGTCTGTCAGGTCCACATTGGCGCGAATCCAGTTCTTGACCAGGTCGGGGTGGGCCTTGAGAAATTTGGTATTCACCACCAATAGCCCGATTACGAACTGACCATTCGGCCACAGCGTGCGCTCGTCAACGAGGAGCCGCCCGTTCCCTTCGCGAATCAGACGCGTCGCCCAAGGCTCCGGAGCCCAGGCCGCGTCAAGATCCTTCCGTAGGAACAATGTGAGCTGGTCTGGATTCGCCATGGGCACGATCTGGACGTCGCCACCCTTATCGTTGGTCTTGAGACCGTGGCTTTTGAGCCAGTTCCGTAGCGCGACGTCCTGAGTGTTGCCAAACTGGGGAGTCGCAACCCGCTTTCCGTGAAAATCCTCAGGTCGATTGATCCCGGCATCGTTGCGAACAATCAGAGACGCTCCCCCGCTCGCCGCCCCGCTGATCACCCGCAGCGCTTCCCCGTTGGAGCGAACGTAGCCATTAATCGCGGGGTTCGGACCGACATAAGTCATGTCAATCGCGCCAGCAAACAAGGCCTCAATCGCCGCGGGACCTGCATTGAAACTGGTCCACTGGATTCTGACTTGCGGGCCCATGGCTTTTTCGAAGAAACCATTGGCTTTGCCAATCATGGCCTGAGGGTGTGTGATATTAGGGAAAGCACCGACCCGAATTGTGGCAGTGCTTTGGGCCGATGCAGGCCATACCAACACGAACGCCAAAAGAGCCGCGGCACCAAACCACTTGCTCATCCCTTGCGAACCTTTGAGAAAGTTGCGGATCATCGTTTAGGCGAATTGTCCCATAAATATAATCTAATTAATAGACTTTATTGCTATAGCAGGCAAAGTGCCATATGCGGCCTTTTCAGGGTTAGAGAAATCAAGGGTTTACGGGCTATTCGCGATGCTGGGATTCCACAGTGTGCATCTCATTGCACCTGTGTCCGATGCGAGTGGGAAAAAATGCTGCTCCACTGGGAGATACAGGAGATTTCGCTAGCTGGTTCAGAGGGAAATGCGAAGAACCAAAACCGTGACGTTATCCGGCCCCCCGCGCTCGAGAGCCAACTTGACAAGGCCCAGACATGCATCGGATGGGGTGCTCGAGCGCACCTTATCAGCAATTTCCTTTTCCCCAACAATGCTCCAGAGGCCATCGGTGCAGAGCACCAGCGAATCACCATCATCCACAGTGATCGGCTGTGCCGGAGAATCGGGCATGACTTCCCTTCCCGAACCCAGCGCGGCAGTCAGGATGTGCCGTTGCGGATGAGATTCCGCGTCCTCGGACCGCACGATGCCGCTCTCGACGAGCCGTCCGACGTAGGAATGATCACGTGTCAGCCGCGATACCGCATCCGGCCTAACGTGGTAGAGGCGGCTATCGCCGACATGCGCAAAACAAAGCTGGCGGTCGACGATCGATAGCGCCGTGCATGTAGTGCCCATTCCCTGGAATTGTTTATGGTCGGAGGCATAGCGATGGATGGTCTCGTGAGCCGCCAGGAATGCGGCAATCAGGCTTTGCTGCGGATCTGTACCGAAATTATTGCTGTAAATATGCCGAACCGTCTCCACCGCGATCCGGCTTGCCTCCTGGCCGCCTTCGTACCCGCCCATTCCGTCAGCGACCACGGCGAGCCTGCCCTTGCGCTCGAAGTCCGCATCAGTCTCCCCCTCCCAGTAGAGCAAGGAGTCCTCATTATTGGCGCGTTGGCGGCCAACATCGGAGAGAGCGGCGACGGTCACACCACGCCGGGTCGTGCTGTATTCCACAGCCAGCGGCTCCGGACGCGGTTCGAAAATCCTATGAATCCCTGATGGCATGAAAGAAGCCGCCCGGCATACGCCGTTTACGGCAACAAAAATCGCCCGCCGGCGGGCGAATCAATAGCCTTGGTAGGCTATCACTTTCCCTTCAATCTGTCCGATGGAACGGAAGTGGGGGGCCGGTGGGGCGGACTTGGAGCACGCCCCTTTGCCCCCAATCTAAGTGCACGGCTACAACGGCTTTATCGCCAGGAGAGCGTGGTAATAGAGTCGGGTGCTAGTTCGACCTCGGCGGCACGATCCCCTTGTTTCAGGCTCACACCACGAGCCGGTCCGGCATTCGTTACGACGAGTACTCGCTGACCATCGGGATTTTCAAACACCACGTGATCAATTCCCTCCGCCCCGCTCGACTCTAGCCTGCGCGCTCCCCGTCGCACATGTCGGGAGAAGTGCGCGAACGTCCAATACTGGCCACTCCGTGTAATTTCTCGCGTCTGCGAATGGATCGTCACCATGCCGCCGCAAGAGAACGGCCCGACATTTGGCTTTCCCTTTTCATCCAGCGCGATATTCCACGCAGTAATCGATCGAACCCAATTCCGTATCGCAGCGGTGAACGTACGGCCCCAAGTCGTCCAGTCCGTCTGATAGTCCGGCGATGTGTAGTCGGGGCCGCCTTCAGTCCAATAAAGCTGGGCATCGGGATGAGCGTCGTGGACCTTGGTCATCATCTCGGGCGTGCCGACATACCCGTGGAATGCCACCGAATTACAGTACTGACGCAGCGCCGGGTCATCGAGTTCACAAATCGCACGGCCCCAAAGGTTGTAGTTGTGATCAAGAATCCAGATCCTGGTGTCGATGCCGTTCTGTTTCAGGACCGGCCCCAGGAAATTCTTCACGAACTGAATTTCGTATTCCTGCGCCCATGTGCACGCGGGCATTCTGCCATCCTGGTCGGTATCGACCTCGTTCTGCACCGTCACAGCCTGCACCGGCACGCCTTCGGCGGCATATCCCTGAAGGAACTTCAGAAAATATTGCGCGTAAGGCCCGAAAAAATGGGGACGGATCGCCCCGCCCAGCATAGAACTGCCGGCTTTCATCCATCCGGGAGGACTCCATGGTGACGAAAACAAGAAGAGGTCTGGATTGACCTGGCGCGCCAGACGCAGCATGGGCAACACGTACGGCGTGTCATGATCAATCGAGAAGCGCCGCATCTCAGGGTCCGGATCGCCTTCGTCATAGCTGAAGACCTCGGTGGAATAATCACTCGCCCCGATGCAGGTGCGGCATACGCTGAATCCCATCTCCGAGGGATGAAACAGGTTGTGAAGCAATTGATCGCGGTCCGAGGAAGCAAGACGATTTAGCGTATAGCAGGTCGCATCGGTCATTGCACCGCCAAACCCTAACATCTCCTGAAATTTTTTCTCGGGATCGATAGTGATCACGCTGCGTTTCGGAGGCGCCCCGCTGCGCCACACAGCCGAGGGCACCGCTTCGTATCGCTGCTTGCCGCTCGTCACGCGCACCGCAATCTCCCCGGACGGAGCACCGCCGGCGTCCTTCGAACCAAGGGCAGCGGCAGGAGAAGCTAAGGTAGAGATGAGATTCGCGGTGGCAGTCGCAGATAATCCCAGCGCAGATATCTTTAGAAAGCTTCTTCTGTTCTGTTCGTTGGTCAAGGGCCCTCCTTTTTCGAACCGGACAGCTTAGTCGGAATCCACTGGCTTGTCGATGATTACACCACGCACCCCTCACACAACGCGGCGTACCAGCTCAAATCGGGATCAACTATCTCCCGACCGCAAATCGGTCTGGTTCAAAGTTGAGGTAGACTTTCACTACTCCTGATCGTGCACGGAGAGAGCTGATTTCGGCAAACGGAACCGAAGTCAGCATGGGGTATGTCATGAAACTTTTGGTAGCTTTTTTGACGCTCGCCTTTGCGTTCGAGGGATATCTGATGCCCAACACTGCAGCACCGAATCCTCCCGAGGAAGGTTATCTGCTCGTAGCCAATAAGGGCACCGAGGCCATGGGGATCATCGACCCAAGCGCCGGGCGGCAGATCGCTGAAGTCGCCGAAGGAGGAACAACGGGGCACGAGATCGCCGCTTCTCCTGACGGCCGAACGGCGTATGTCCCTATTTACGGCAATTCCGGCGTTGGAAAACCCGGCACCGACGGCAGAAACATGGCTGTCATCGACCTCGCTTCGCGCAAAGTCGTTGGCAATGTTGATTTCGGTAAGGGAGTGCGGCCGCACTGCGCCGTATTCGGTCCAAAGGACGGAATGCTGTACGTCACGACTGAATTGGACAAAGCTGTTGCAGTAATCGACCCCAAGACATTGAAGATCGTAGGATCCGTCCCCACCGGCCAACCGGAGTCTCACATGCTGGCCATCTCTCCCGACGGCAAGCGCGGATATACCGCCAACGTCGGTCCCGGAACCATCTCGGTATTAGACATGGAAAATCGGAAAGCTCTCGGCGTGATTCCAGTCTCAAAGGAGATCCAGCGGATCGCCTTGTCCACCGACGGGAAACTCATTTTCACGTCGGATCAGACAAAACCCCAATTGGCGGTGATCGACTCCTCCAGCCGGGAAATCAAGAATTGGATTCCCTTGCCCGGTTTGGGATATGGCACGGCAGCAACGCCCGACGGACGCTGGCTGGTCGTGGCTGTCCGAACAGCAAATAAGGTTGCCGTGGTGGACCTTCACCGAATGCAGGTTGCCCACGTGATCGATGTTCCTGCGGCACCGCAGGAGGTCCTGGTGCGTCCGGATGGGCAGATGGCTTACGTTTCCTGCGACGCCAGCAAGAAAGTCGCAGCCATTCGAACTTCAGATTGGGGCGTCGATAAGTTAGTCGATGCCGGTCCTGGAGCGGACGGTTTGGCGTGGGCAGGACGCTAGCTTGAGGTCAATGTGCGCCGCGTCCTCGACCATTGACCTTTAACCTGCACGGGCCTCAGAGGTCCACATTTGCGCTCGCCGGAAAGCGGCATTTAGTATTCGGGACGATGAATCCGCCGAAACTCCTGCTATTCCTTGCGCTCGCCGCGCCTGTCTTCGCTCAAAAGGCCACTCCCAACGAAATTGACAGCGTTTACTCCGACGCACATGGCCTCTACCTGGATCTCCACGAGCATCCGGAACTCTCCTCCCACGAGACAAAGACTGCCGCCAAACTGGCGGAACGGCTGCGAAACGCCGGTTATGACGTGACGGAGCATGTAGGCGGCACGGGCATCGTTGCAATTCTGAAGAACGGAAACGGGCCCACGGTCATGCTCCGCACTGAACTCGATGCCCTGCCCGTGGAAGAAAAAACCGGCCTGCCCTATGCCAGCAAGGTCCACGCCACGGATGACGCCGGCCACGACGTGCCCGTGATGCACGCATGCGGTCACGATCTGCACATGGCATCGTTGCTCGGAACGGCCGAGATCATGGCCCGCGGCAAGAATGACTGGCACGGAACGCTTATGCTGATTGGCCAGCCCGCGGAAGAGACCATCAGCGGAGCTGAAGGGATGTTGCACGACGGCCTGTTCACCCGCTTTCCGAAGCCGGACGTCGCCGTAGCTCTGCACGTGAGCAATCAGGAACCCGCCGGGCGAGTCGCGATCACTCCCGGCCTCTACAACACGAATGCCGACTCGATGCGGATCACGATCTACGGGAAGGGCGGCCACGGATCGGCGCCACATATGACCGTCGACCCGATTGTGATTGCCGCTCGAACAATACTGGCCCTCCAATCGATCGTCTCGCGCGAGGTGAAGCCGGGGGAGATGGCTGTTCTCACGATCGGCTACGTCCATGCCGGAACGAAAAACAACGTAATTCCCGATCAGGCGGAGATGGGATTGACCGTGCGTACCTTCAAGCCCGAGGTTCGCAAACAGATACTGGCGGCTATCAAGCGCATCGCGGACGGCGAGGCGGCCGCAGCGGGCGCGCCAAGGGAGCCCTCGGTCGAACACTATGAAGGGACAGATCTGGTATACAACAACCCGGCGCTTGCCGAGCGGCTGCGCAAACCTCTTGAGGCGGCGCTGGGCAAAGAGAATGTCGTGACAGAAGGACCGATCACGCCGTCGGAGGATTTTTCTTACTACATCAAGGAGGGCGTTCCCGCGTTTTACTTCAGTCTGGGTGGCGCCGATCCAAAGAAATTCGCTGACGCCGAAGCGTCAGGAAACCGCCTGCCTTCGAATCATTCGCCGCTGTTTGCGCCAGACGTTGAGCCTGCCCTGCGGACTGGAATCACTGCGGAGGAAGCAGTGCTAAGGAATTTGCTGAATTCGTCGCCTGAGGAACTTCACAAACTCACGGCTACACCGCAACCGTGACGGACGTCTCGGTGCGCGTAACGGGCCGATAGAGCGTATCACGCTCGATCGGCTCGCGGCCGGCGGCCCGAATCAAACGTTCCAGTTCCTGGCGGCGCATGCCCTGCGGTGTGGTCGCTCCGGCATCGTGATAAATCTTCTCCTCAATAACAGTTCCATCCATGTCATCGGCGCCGAAGCGCAGCGAGATCTGGGCGATCTTCGCTGTCATCATCTGCCAATAGGATTTGATATGAGGGAAATTGTCGAGGACGAGGCGGCTGACCGCAATCTGCTTGATATCGAGCATGCCCGTGGTCTTCGGCAAATGCTGTAGCGGCGTGTTGTCGGGGTGGAACGCCAGAGGAATGAAGGTCTGGAACCCGCCAGTCTCGTCCTGCAGCGCGCGTAGCTTCAGCAAATGATCCACGCGGTCCTCGTCGTTCTCGACATGGCCGTAGAGCATTGTCGCGTTGGATTTCAGCCCGATCTGGTGCGCCAGCCGGGCTGTATCAAGCCACTGGTCGCCATCGATCTTGTGATCGCAGATGATATGGCGTACACGGTCGGCGAATATTTCGGCCCCGCCGCCAGGCAACGAGTCCACCCCGGAAGCCTTCAGTTGTTCCAGCGTTTCGCGGATGGAGAGTTTCGCTCTCCGCGCGAGGTAGGCGACCTCAACCATCGTGAACGCCTTCAGGTGTACCTGCGGAAAGCGTTGCTTCAGCCCGGAACACAAATCAAGGAAGTATTGGAACGGCAGGTCAGGATGCAGGCCGCCAACGATATGGAACTCGGTCACCGCCTCCGAGTATCCCGAGGCGGCAGTCTCGAACGCCTCGTCAAGCGCCATCGTATAGGCACCCGGAGCATCCTTCTTCCGGCCAAACGCACACAACCGACACGCCGCCACGCACACGTTCGTCGGATTGATATGGCGATTTACGTTGAAATATGTCTTGTCGCCGTGCAGGCGCTCGCGCACAAGATTCGCCATCCACCCAACTGAAAGAATATCGCCCGTGCGGTAAAGATTGAGCGCATCCTCAGCACTGAGCCGTTCACCCGCCACGACCTTCTCGTGGATCGGCTGAAGCCTTGAATCGTCCGTCTGAAAGCTGTGTGCTTGAAACCCCTGCGAAAAAGGCATCAATTTGATGATATCGCAGGATTATCCCCGCTTGCCATCGGAGGGATGTCGTCAGGGAGTCGCGGTGACCCGGTCCTGGATTCGCGAAAATTCGTCTTCCGTCACAACGTGCCTGGTCACCAGTTGGTGCGGTGCCGCATACGGCCGCTCCGCAATCACACGCTCCGCCTTATGTTCATCCATACCCGGCAGAGCAGCAAGGTCTTCCTTTGAGGCCCGATTCAGGTCGAGAGATCTTTTCGAAGACAGTCCCTCTTTGATTCCTTCTGCAACGGCCTTGCTGTCGCGCTTGAGAGTAGCCGTGTCACGGGCAGTCCGGTCGCGAATCTGATCCGGACTTGCATTGGGATTACAGGCAGTAGTGAGAAGAACGGCAACGAACCAACTCAGAGCTGCAAGGCGTCGATGCATGCATATCGGATGCGGCTTGCCCGCCGGCGGTTGGCGGATGCTTATCGGAAGGATGCGAATGAATGACTCGGAACTTACTTCCGGAACAGCAGGTCTCCGGCGACGAACACGAAGAACAGCACAGAAATCACGCCATTCAACGTGAAGAATGCCGCGTTCAGTTTGCTCAGATCACCGACCGATACCAGCGAGTGCTCATAGGCCAGCAACGCCGCCACAACACCTACGCCCAGGATCGCAAGCTTGCCCAGCCCAAACGAAATCAGAACCGCGATCAGCAACGCCAGCATGATGACATGGAATCCTCGCGCCACCCAAAGAGCCCGTGCAATACCCAGAAAACGGGGAACCGAATGAAGCCCGGTCTCGCGATCGAAATCGAAATCCTGGCAGGCGTAGAGCACATCGAATCCGCCCACCCAGAATGTCACTGCGGCAGTCAGCAGCAGGATACGGGGGTCCAGCGAGCCGCGAACAGCGATCCACGCCGCCGACGGCGCAATTCCTAACGCGAAGCCGAGTACCAAGTGCGACCAGCGCGTGAAGCGTTTCGTGTACGAGTAGAGCAGCAAAACGGCCAACGCAACCGGTGATAACCACAGCGCCAGGCGATTCAGTTGTGACGACGCCACGATGAAGACCGCACTGGAGACCGCAACGAAGGTAATTACAAACGACGGGGTAAGTTGCCCGGCCGGCAGCGCCCGCGTCCGCGTGCGCGGATTCGTCGCGTCAATCGCAGCATCAGCCCAGCGATTGAACGCCATCGCTGCGGAACGCGCCGCCACCATCGCAACGATGATCCAGAGAAGCTGATGAAGCGTAGGAAATCCGCCCGCCGCCAGCATCGCCCCGCAGAGCGCAAACGGCAGAGCAAAAATCGAGTGCTCCCACTTAATCATTTCCAGGGTCACTCGAAGGTTATGCAGAGGGGGCATCACTACGATTGTAATGCACTGCCACACCCGTCCAGTTAAGTCGCAATCCCTTCAATCAGCGGTACAAAGCGGCAAAGTCCTGCAGGGCTTAATTGCGGATGTCCGTCCCGCATCTCAATCAGCTGGAGTTGTTGCGATTCCATCGGACCAACGGGGATAACAAGACGCCCAGTCGGGGAGAGTTGGAATAGCAGGGCGGGCGGCACCGCGGCAGACGCAGCCGAAACCAGGATTGCATCATAGGGTGCGGAATCGCTGTATCCTTGTGCCCCGTCGCCGGCAATCACATTGACGTTCGCGTATCCCAGGCGAATCAGCCTCTCCCGCGCTTGATCCGCCAGGACTTTGTGTCGCTCAACAGATACGACCCGCGCTACGAGTTCAGCCAGCAAGGCTGTCGCGTAGCCAGACCCAGTCCCCACTTCGAGTGCTCGATCGGTCGGAGCCAGCCTTAGTATTTCGAGCATCAAGGCAACGATGTAAGGCTGCGAGATAGTCTGCTCTTCGCCGATCGGTAGAGGATGATCTTCGTACGCCTCGCCGCGATTGCTCTCGTCAACAAAAAGGTGCCGTGGCACTCGCAACATCGCGTCCAATGCTCGCGCATCCTTGATGCCGCGAGCGCGTAACTGGGCCTCTACCATTCGCTGGCGCTGGGCAAGAGTTGAATCGTCGTCAGGAAAGATCAGCGCGCGGCCGTCCATCTCATCAATCTTAGTCGCGCCACCGATTCCCGAGAAAGAGGGATTCACACTGGCAAGAATTAGGACGAAACTGTCTCGCAAAAGTGGCTCCAGGACATCGGAACAGCCTCGATTGGAGCTGGTTATTTCCTGCGCCGCCGGACGCGCACGTCGAAGCTGACGACGCCGTTCTGATCGCGCGTTCCAACTGCCGAGATATTGCGGCTGAAATAGTATTCGCCCTGAATGATCTGCTGCGAACTCTGCGACACGTTCGTGCTGTAGGTAAGGGAAAGATTGTTGGCGAATTGCTGCTCGATGGTTACCTGCGGTCCGCGCGCGGTCGGGTTGGTTTCAGTGGTCAGGCCCTGAGGATCGATCTTGATTCGGCTGACACCGAACAGCTTCTGCATCCGGTTGCTCACCGTCTGATTGATGGCCTGGTTGATGATCAGTGCCGTCGCTTCATCTGTGAACGGCGTCTGCCCGGACTGCCGCTGCAGTTGCTCAGACTCCTCGCTGGTGCGCCCGAGCGCGAGTAGCGCGATGATGTCAGACTTCGGCAGCGGCGGCTCGGAACGATAATTCACATTAAGCCGGTCCGGCGTGCCGGTCACGGTCACATCGAGATCGTAGTTTCGAACATGTGTGGTCGCTTCCATGTTCAACTGCGGCTCAATCGCAACCGGATTGGCAAAGGTAATGTCGCCGCGCTCCAGGCGGAACTTGATTCCGTTGAAGGTGGCATCTCCTTCGAGAATGTCAGCGCGCCCCAAAACGCTTGGCCGTGCCACCGAACCTCGCAAACGCAAATCAGCGTCCCCTGACAGCCGGGCTACCGCGGTTTTCATCTGCAGTTCGGGCGCGGTCCGCACCGCGACATCGAGCTTCACGTTGTAGAGCGGCGAGTTCGCGGGAGCCAGCCCTACGGATTGGCGGCTTCGCTCTAGATACGATCCGAAATCGAATCCCGGAGTTACCGCCAGCTTCGTGACAAGAATGTCGCCCGAAACCGTCGATGCCGACCGGTTCCCGACCCAATGTAGCTCGGCATTCGCCGTGGAACTGACGCCGGGCGGATATCGCAGGCGTACTTCTTTTCCGATCGCGGTGAAATTGAAATTGATCTGCTGGTTGAAGGTAGTGGCGTCGCCCTTCAGGTCGAGCGTTCCACCGCCGGTGCGAGCGGTCAGTTGCTCGATTCGGATCCGATCGCGCGTAAAGGCCAGCGACCCATTCATTTCGTTCAGCCCGCTTGGCAACCCAGCATAGGTGATATACCCGTTCTTCACCTGTATATTGCCTTGCGGCAGAGGCTCCAAAAGCGTTCCTCCCAGAGCCATGTGGATGGTCAGTGCTCCTGATGCTGAAAAATCTGAGTTGATGCTGCTCAAGAGTTTCAGATCGAGCTGACCATCGGCCTGCAAATCGAGACCTCGAGTCCCGAAAAAGCTGATCGAACCGCTGCCGGTCACATCGGTTCCCTCTCCAACAAAATGCGCGGGGTCGATGTGCGCCGTTCCCTGCTCATAATTGAAGCGCACCGGTCCCCGGCTGTTGAGCTTGACATATTCCGGTTCGAGGGCGACATCGGACAAATCCCCACTCAGCGTCCAGCGGGAGGGATACCGTAACGGTCCTCGCATCGTAACCGTACCGCCGACAGCCGAGTGCCCAGTGAGTTGCCCACCTAGATAAGCCCGCCAGATCGGATCGCAATCGAGCCGGTCGAGTTGGGCCGTGATCTGCGCAACGTAGTCGCCTTGCATCGCCACGTTTCCGTGCAGCGTCACATTTCCACGCTGGAAATCGGAGTGCCCGCTTACGATCAATTCTCCCTTTTGAGTCGTGGCCTCCAGAGCTAATCCGCCCGACAGTTCGTGATCGAAAGTGAGGCCGCTGGCTTGAACGCGCGCGTTAAGCACAGGCGCATCGAGCGTTCCAGAACCCTGCAGCGTGAAGTCAGCTCGTCCTTCAACAGGTAACTCTTTGAGATAGAACTGGCGGACGCGCGCCAGATCAAAATTCTTTCCCACGAGGTCAAGGCGGAATCCTCGCGATGCAGGCGTATACGCTGCGGTCCCGCTCACCGTGGCATCCTGATGATGCAGCAAAACATTGTCGAGCGACGTCTCGCCGCCTGCGATGTGCAGATCGGCGTCGAATGATTCGATGGCCTCTCCGTATGCCGCGGCATTCGAGGCCCGGATGTGGCCTTGCACCTGCGGATTCGCGCGCGTGCCCTCGATCTGCAACGAGATGTCCGCACTCCCCGACACTGGATAGTCAAAGCCCGTCAGTACGGCAGTCGACGCGACATCGACATGGTGCAGATTGACGCGTGCGGTATAGGGGCTATCTTCGGTGAATTGGCCTTTCTGGAGCGTCGCATTGACATCAAAATCGGCGCTGGTTTCACCTCTCCGCAGCGTACCGCCCCGCATCGCGAGCTCTCTCGAAGAAAATTGCAGGCTGGCCGCCAGCGAGTCCCAGTGCACCGCCTGCTCTGGAGTTCGTGAGGTTGCCGGCAGCATGAATTCGAAATCCTGTGCCACTAGCGTCCCTGCCAGCGTGGGGGCCGAAAAAGCCCCGCCCGCGACCCCGCTGAAGCTTGCGCTCCCGTCGACTCGAAACGGCAGATTGGTTGGACCTCCGAAGGCTGCTATCAGCGGACGCCATTCATCCAGGTCCGCAGTCGAGACCGTCAAATGCAGACTTGATGAACGGGAAAGGTCTCCCGCCGCCTGAATGCGCGAGGCAGGAGTGGACAGATTGAATTGCGAAAGCTCGAGTTCATCGGCCGCCACATGATAGTTGCCCTGCATCCGTGCATTGATCGGCAGCTCGCCCGCCGCCGACAACGCCGGAGGAGTGATGTCGAACGCGAAGGCAATTTCGGCATCTTTCGGGCTCCCTCTCCAGGATGCGTCGACTGTTCCGGCCGCGCTTCCCACCGGCCGCACATGCCCTAGTGGATGAGCGGCGGCCGCTTCCGCCATCGAAACATCCCTTAATCGCAGCCGCACCAAACCCGTCTGCACGCCAGGAAGCTTCGGCGCATTCTTTCCGGCCGGCCGGGCCGCCCGGATTTCCGCAACCGCTTCCGTTCCTTTTCTAGTTTTCCCAACCGGAGGCGGAATGCTATGCAGCCAGTTGTCGACCTGGGCATCTCCGGTCAACAGTCCACCCAAAGCCTTTCCTTGGAGCTTGGAAATCTTGATCTGCTGATCCGTCACCGAATAATCCGCAGCCGCGTCTATTTTCTTAAGGTGTAGAAGCTCGTCCTGCCACGCCGCGTCGCGGAGGGAAAGCACCCCGGCGCTGTGAAAATCCTCCGTGGACCAGTGCCCATTTCCCTTGAAATCAGCGATCCCTCCCTGCACGGCAAGCCGCCGGGCAACGGCTGCGGCTTCCTCGAGGTCCACGCGTGCCTGGTAGCTTCCGTCGAAATGCGGCTTCTGAAAGTCGCTCACCCGTCCGCTGGCCTCCAGATGCGAGTGTCCAGAATTCCATTTCAGTGACTGGATATCCGCAAACGTCGGCCCCAGACTGAATTGCAACGAAACCATCCATGCGAACGGACGGAAATCCTCCAGCGTGGTATCAACCTTTCCGATGCTCAATTGGCTCTCGTAACGCCCTCGCAGAAAGGAGTAGTCCATCTGCAGGCCGGTATCCTGGACATCGAAATCGAGAGGTATTTTCTCGTCCGCCCACAGCAACTGACCTTCATGCACCGACAAGTGATCGATCGACAGCGCGAAAAGCTGGTCCAGCGAATTGTGCCCGGAAGTCTGCAACGGGACCCGGAGAGCCGGAACGTTGGTCGTTCCATCGGGCGCGATAACGATATGGATTACTGGATGGTCGAGGCTGAGAGAAGCGAAGCTAAACTCGGTCCGTAGGAACGAAACTACTTTGACCTGCGCGAATAGGTGATCGGCATGGGTTAACGGCTTTTCGCCTGGCGCTTCGCTCCCACGCACCGTGATATCCCGAACCTCCACCTGCATGTGAAAAGGAACGACGTGGAAGCTTCCGATCTGAGCTTTGCCGCCAGTAATCCGCTCGACCTCGGCTACAAGGCGCCGTCGCACGTAGGATTGGAAGGAATTGGTAGTGATATACCACAGCGCGGCCAACAGCAAGACGAAGCCTGTCCCGGCGGTGATTATCAAGTATTTCCACCAGCGACGTGGCCTGGCGGGGGTCTCGCTCACTGGGACTGTACTCCCTCGGGACCCGCCCCCGACCCATCAGGGATGATCACTTTGCTCTCCGAGCGCAGGCTCTGCAGCCAGGAAACAAGCAACTCGTTGACTTTCTCCTGCGTGAGCAATTCGCGAATCTTGCCGGAGACGTCTGCCAGAGCCACATCGCCGGCGCCCGACTGTTTCAGTTGCGGCACGAATTTTTCCCGGTAATATGCTTCGATGGTCTTCGAATCAATCTGCACTTCCGGCCGCAAGTGCGCGTCGACCAACCGTGCCAGGTCGATCTCCTCCTTTACATGCGCGACTACTTCCTGCTCGTTTAACTGGAAGCGGCTTAGCACAGATTTCCATCCGCCGTCGGTGCTGGCTTCCGGATACTGCTTCCGAGCCGCGGCAACCCGGGACGCTGCCTCTTCTTCGGAAGCGTGCTGGAAGAAAGACGACTTCATCTGCTCGCCAAGCAATTCCTGGTCAATCAGGCGATCCAGAACGGCGCGTCGATCCTCGTCGCCGAATTGTTCCGTAGAGCGGCCGTTCAGCAGCGCCTCATAGCGCAACGCGTCGTCCCAATCGCTCTGGAGGATGATGTGTCCGTTCACCTTGGCCACAATCCGATCGATTACCTCGGCCCCGGCGGAAGGCACAGTGACCATCATCGCCAGAAACAACACTAGTGCCGCCATCACTTTGTTCAAAACACTTGTCATTAAAATGGCTGACCTATACTGAAAAATACGTTGAAGTGCCGCAGGCGCTGTGTCTCTAGCACCGAAACCGAATTCTGCGAATTCGGAATCGGAAAGGTAAATATCTGGAAGTAATTCGTCGGGTTTAGATTGTATCCAAAATCAAACCGTAAGGGCCCAATGGGGGTTTTGTAACGCAGCCCGACTCCTACCGCATGCGACGTGTAATCATAACCGGAATTGTCGAAATTAATACAGTCCTGAGAGGTCGTTGAACCAGTGGACAAACAGGCCCCTGTACCAGGTTGATGCCACCGGACTAGACCTTTGATCATGTCGTGCGGCGCTGTGAACACGTTGCCCATATCGTGGAAGATCGCAAAGCCAAACCCCTCCCCGAGATACGGCATGGAGACTTCCGGGAAGCGCAACTCGATGCTGTTCACGAACAGCGCGGTACCGCCCACAGGAAAGCCTGAGGTTGGGTCACGAGGTCCTGCTTGATTTAACCCAAATCCGCGATGGGAGTTGCCGCCGCCGGCAAAAAACTGTTCTGGCAGCGGGATCGTGGCAATGTCGGTGCACGTCTGTTCCAAAGTAGCAGTCACAGGACATGCTCCCGGCGGAAGCACTCTTGTACCCCGAAACGGCTGTTGCAGGCCAATTGTGGTGGATCGCGCGAAAACAAACTTACGCTGAGGAGCGCTCTTGCGCCCGAACGCATAATAGGTCGAGCTCTGCCCTAGCGCTCTACCGAAGTTTGTCGGCAAATTGGCCTGTACAGTCCCGGTCGGGGTCGTTTGCTGCGTCTCCGACCGCGATCCGAAAAAGCTCGTGGCGGCGAATGCATCCAGCGTAAGGTAGTCGCCCTTGGTGCTTTCCAGCGGATTGTCGCGCTTATCGTGGATGAAGGTGAACCCCGGCCCGCCCACTCTGGCCGGCAGCGACAAGATCGCCACTTCACCGGGGTTGAAACCTTCCGCGAAATGACTTGCTTTCACCGTCCTGAAATTAAAGCGGTACGTCATCGTGTTCGGGCCCGGCCTTGAGCCAGGCTCCGTGCCGGAGTTTCCGATCTGCTGCCGCAGGTCGATCTTTCCCTCCAGCCTTTGTGACGTAAACGTAGCCACGTCCAGACTGTTGTCGTAAAACGCCGTATAGATGAGCTTCCACTTGTCGCTATCGAGCAACTTCGGAATCGTGAAACTGATCAATCCCCGCTGTTGCAATCGCCCTACATGCGATTGAAAAGTCAGCGTTTCATTGCGCCCGAAAACGTTGAGCCTGGTCACGTCAAACCCCACTCTGGGGCTGACCCCGGTCGTGCCCTGCGGCGCCGTCGAGCCCGAGGGCTGGCCCGTTTCAAATTCGAGACCGGCGCCATACGTAAACGTGTAGCGCTTGGCCTCCTGCACGTGAACCAGAACGTTCTTTAGAGGATCAGAGCCCTCCGGATTCTGCACCGCCGTATCGACCTGGCTGAAGATTCCAAGGTTGTAAAGCCGGGTCTGGGTGTCCAGAAGCTCCTGCTGGCTGAGCGGATGCCCTTGCTGGATTTGTAGTTCGCGGTCGACGACGTAATCCCGAGTGTGTTCGGTTCCATCCACCATCACCCGGTTCACGATGAATTTCTCGCCTTCCTGAATCGTAAAGGTAACATCCTCGCGATTGGCTTGCGCCGTCGAGGGTTTAGTTGCGATGTCCAGAGTGGCCCGGGGGAAGCCGTGGTCGAAGTAATAACTGAGAATCCGTTCACGATCGTTGGCCAGATTCTCTTCGGAATACGGCTGTCCTGCCTCCGTCGTCAGCTCGGGAAGATCGCCGCGAGCGATTTTCTCCGCTCCCTCCACATGCACCTCTCCGACGCGGGTGCGCGGTCCTTCGTCGATGTGAATATGAACTGCAAGGTGGTCGCGCACGTGATAGTTGTCATCGACGTGCGTTTCGATCTTCACTTCGCGGAAACCGTTCGTGTGGTAGAGCCCTTCCAGGGTCGCGACGTCGCTCTTCAACAAGGCCCCGCTATACCGCCCATGGCTTAAAAAGCGGCTGGCTGGCTCGATCTGAAGGTAAGAGCGGATCTTCGCGGTATCGAGAAACTCCTTGTTCCCGGTGATTTCGATTTTTACGAGTTTGTGCACGGGCCCGGGATCGATCTGGTAGATCACACGCAAAGTCTTTGGATCGGATTTCTTTAGGATGTCAACCGTCGCGTCGAAGTGGCCGTGCGTCTGCAGGTAATCAAGCAGGTTCCGCTTTCCTTCATTCAGCAGATCATCGTCTACCGCGTTTTCTTCATAAACAGGCACTTCTTTTTTCATGACCCGCCGGCTGATCTTGTATCCCTCGGCAAAGATCACCACCACCGGTCCCGGATCAATCTGAATGGAAAGATCAACCGCGTTCTTCTCTTCGCGATAGGTCTGTTTTTCGATGGAAACCTGCGCCAACGCCCGTGACTGCTTCTGGAATCGTTTCCGCAGCCGTTGCAGGGCCTCGGTTATGCGCACCGACGTCACCCGATCGCCGGAGTTCATGTGCCCGATGCTCTGTACCTGGGACGCTGATAATCCGGAAGTGCCCGAGACGCTCACCTCTCCTACATGGGCCTGAGTCCCTGGGGTTATGTGAATCAGAACGCTGACTTGTTGTGTCTCGACGTTAGACGTGCTCTCCGCGGTGACGCGCGCCTGGTAGTAGCCGCCCTCCTCCATCACCCGACGGACGTTCTCCAGGGCGCGGTCCAGGCGATCGTGGGTATAGAGCTCCCCCAACTGGAGCTTCGAGGCATTTATGATCTGGTTCGAAGTAGGACGATTGGGAGCACCCTCGACATCGACCCCGCCGAGAAAGAAGTTGGCGGAGGTGGTGAACGTAAGGATTACCTCATCGCCCGACGGAACGGCCTCCGCTTGAATATCCGCGAATCGGCCCGTCGCGAACAGAGTGCGGATACTGTCCCGGACACGGTCGCGGCTTAACGGCTCTCCGACCTTCTGGGCGAGCATCTCGAGCAAGTGACCGCGATCGCGGTCGCCAACTCCGGGAAGTTGAATCGCTCGAACAACTTTGCCTTCATACGCGGACATACCGCCCCGCGCCTGGGATGCGCCAACGGTTCCGACCGTCGACAACAGCAAGATCGTCGCGGTCAACCATCTCGTGTAACCTCTCAGCAAAAGTTGTCCCTTGAGGCCCGGTGCTGTTGACTTCGATGGAATTCCGCATCCGAGCCGTTGTATGAGGCCGGGGAAGCGCCAGCAACCGTTCCGCCGCCAACACAACAGAAGTGCCAGCCACTTATAATAAAAGGTTTCCGGCACATTAGCCCGGTGACCGGTTTGGCACCGATTACCAAAGCGTCAGCGAAAGGTCCGTTCTTCTGCCTCACGAACCACCGAAAGACGATCGCTATTCCCGCCAGGTCTTGTTCCCGGGAATCGGCCCGGAGGGCCAGGAAAAGCTGGCGAAGGCCAGGCTCGCCTTAATCGGATGCGGCGCCACCGGTTCTGCTCTTGCAGGTCTGCTCGCCCGGGCCGGGGTGGCTCACATGCGCGTTATCGACCGCGACTTTGTCGAGCCCAGCAACCTGCAACGGCAGTCGCTATTCGATGAGCAAGATGCCGCAGAATCCACTCCCAAAGCCATCGCCGCCGCGCGCAAGATTGCCGCGTTCAATTCCCGGATCGTTGTTGAGCCGAAGGTCGAGGACCTGGTTCCCGAGAATATTGAAGCGCTGCTTGAAGATTCGGCTCTGATCTTAGATGGCACCGACAATTTCGAGACCCGGTATCTGATCAATGACTACGCCGTCAGCCGCTCTATTCCCTGGATCTACTCCGCGGCGGTTGGAAGTTACGCGGTGACTCTCAACGTGGTTCCGGCACAGACCGCATGTCTGGCTTGCATCTTCCCCGATTCGCCTCGAGGAATGGTCGAGACTTGCGAGACTGCGGGTATTTTGAACTCGGCCGTGAATCTGGTGGCGTCAATCGCAGCCACAGAGGCATTGAAATTCCTCGTCGCCGGTGAGAACGCCCCGACCATACGAAAAACTCTCCTGTCCTTCGATGTCTGGACGAACGAGCATGCAGAGATCTCCGCCGCAAAACCTCGAACAGGCTGCCGGGCGTGCCGGGAACGGGATTTCATCCACCTGGCTGGCGAACGTCGCCCGCACATCACCCTCTGCGGCAGGAATTCCGTGCAAATTCATGAGCGGAAACGTCCGATCGATTTCGCCGAGCTCGACCGGCGCCTCCGCACGCACGGGATCGTGCGCCATACGGATTTCGTTCTGAAATTCTGGCATGATCCCTACGAGATGACATTGTTCCCCGACGGTCGCGCCATCATCAAGGGCACGACCGATACGGCAGTCGCAAGAAGTCTGTACGCAAGGTACGTGGGAAGCTGAACTTCCTGGTCAGGATTGTCATGGTGTCGATGTGAGCATCCTCACTGCGTAATGGTCTGTGCCTTTTCAAGACAGAGGCTGACCCGGCCGACTCCGGGTTGAGACCGCTTCGCGGCTCAACTCTCCGCTCAGCTTAACCATACCCATGTCACCAGCGAACCGCTAGAACCAGCCGCTCCTCTCTGCTAATCTTCTCTGCTTCGCCCTATAACAAAACAAAGGCCCCGCAGAAAGAAGCCCGAATGTCGGAAACCACTCGTCCTGAGCCCAGTTCCCTGTTTCGGTGGCTGGTGCTCGTCTTCGTCAGCCTCACGATGTTCGGCAATTACTACGTCTACGATTGCATTGCGCCAATTGCGGATTTGCTGTCGAAGCAACTCGGGTTTTCCGATTCGAACATCGGGCTGCTGCAGGCGATCTACAGCATTCCCAACGTCTTTATGGTGCTGATCGGCGGATACATTGTTGACCGCATTGGGACACGCAAAGCAATTTTCATCTTCGGTTTTTTGTGTTTCGTAGGGGCAGCGGTCACCTGCATCTCCGGAGTTCTCGGCGTAATGGCTACTGGACGCCTGGTCTTCGGTCTGGGCGCAGAGTCCTTGATCGTCGCGGTGACGACCGCTATCGCAAAGTGGTTTCGCGGCAAAGAGCTGAGCTTCGCCTTCGGCATCAACCTGATGATCTCCCGGGCCGGCTCGCTGCTAGCGCAGCAGTCTCCTTCCTGGGCCGGATTTGCCTATTCCTACTGGCGCAACCCGCTTTTTCTATCCGTAGCATTCTCGGCCTTCTGCATCATCGGCGCGGTCATCTATTGGGCCCTGGAAGTCTATGCTGAGAAGCGTCACCAAATCGGCACAGCCGGAGCCACTGACAAGGTTGTCTTCAGCGACATCAAGGATTTTGGTCTCTCCTACTGGTACATCGTCGCCCTCTGCATCACGTTCTACTCCGCGATCTTTCCCTTCGAAACCTTCGCCTACAAATTCTTCATGGATGCTCACCATGTCACCCGCGAGGCTGGGGGAGATTTGGTAGGCATGCTGACGCTGTTCACGATGTTTGGCACGCCGCTATTCGGGCTTTTTGTCGACAGGCTCGGTAAGCGGGCCCTGTTGATGATGCTCGGCTCCCTGCTTCTAATTCCCGTTTATCTGATGATGGCCTACATCCGGTCTGCTGGCTCTGTGGTGGTCTATCTTCCCTCTTCGGCGGACGGCCACTTTGCCTTTGTCGCCCATCACCTGCCGCCGATCCTGTTGATGACGATGGCGATGATGGGAGTCGCATTTTCGCTGATCCCGGCCGTCATGTGGCCCTCCGTCGCGTATTTAGTCGACCAATCCAAGCTGGGAACCGCCTACGGCTTGATGACCATGATCCAGAACATCGGCTTAGCTGGATTCAATCTCATGATCGGCTGGGCGAACGATTACAGCCACGCCGGGGCGGACAATCCGCGTGGCTATAACCTAGGCATGTGGATCTTCTCCAGCCTCGGATTTCTTGGCCTGGCCTTCGCCTTTCTGCTGCGCCAGCGCGAATTGGGACCGCACGGCCACGGCCTCGAGACGATCACCGCAACTCAAAAGTAGTTGGAAAAACGACAGGAAATTTACCATTTTCCGAAGATTGCGACTCCAGATTTGGAATAGTGTTGAAGACCGAAGCGAGTACTGCTTGTACCGTAAGCACAGGAAAGGGCTTCCGCGTGACTTTGATGAAAGCGACGCATCCAAACTTCGGTAGGCTCAATCTGGTATTTTGCATACTAGCGTTACCTTAGTTCCACCGAGCATCGCTCGCAAGCCATACAACGTAAAGATATTTAGCCGCATCTCACGGGGTGCGGCCGGAAAAGGCAACTTGACCGACCCGAAGCCAAGACAGAGCCCGGAGCCCGACGAGGCTCAGGCTATCGAGAGAGCCAAGCAAGGGGACGCGGAAGCGTTCCAGGCTCTCTATGATCGCCACAAGCGCCGCGTCTACTCTCTCTGTCTGCGCATGACTGCGAACACTGCGGAAGCCGAGGACCTGACGCAGGAGGCATTTCTTCAGCTCTACCGGAAGATTGCCACTTTCCGGGGCGAGTCAGCGTTTTCGACCTGGCTTCACCGGCTGTCGGTCAATGTCGTGCTCATGCACCTCAGAAAGAAGAGCCTGCCTGTGGTTTCGCTCGACGAGACTACTCAGGCCGGGGAAGAAGATACCCCAAAGAAGGATTTCGGAGCGGAAGACTTGGCGCTCGCCGGATCCATCGATCGCTTGCAATTGCAGAAGGCGGTCCAAGATCTCCCTCCCGGCTACCGAATGATCTTTGTGCTTCACGACATTGAAGGTTATGAGCACAACGAGATTGCCGGGATCGTTGGCTGTTCGATCGGCAACAGCAAGTCGCAGTTGCACAAGGCACGAATGAAGCTGCGGGACCTGCTCAAGATGAATCGCGCAGAAAAGGCCGGGAAATCTTGAGTTGCAGCATCGAGGCAAGCCAGCACCAGACTGGTTCCCGTAGTTACCTTCGAAAGAGGCGTATGAGCTGTAAGCAGGCTGAAATTCGCAGTACACTGTTCCAGCCGAGCTATTGGGGAGAGCGGTATGACTTGCGTTGAGCTGCAGCAGAGCCTGGCAACCAGCGATGATGGTTCCAGCCTCGACCAGCAGAATCATTTGAAAACCTGCACGGCTTGTTCCGCTCTGGTCAGGGAACTGAACCTCATTATTGCCTCGGCCGCCGAACTTCGTGGCAGCGACGAACCCAGCCCGCGCGTCTGGAATTCAATCGAGATTGCCCTCCGCAGGGAAGGGCTGATCCATCCGCCCCGCACCAGCCGTTCTCTGATTCCATCTTTCGGCAGTCGGTGGGGAGCGGCGCGCTGGGTGGCACCGGTTGCGGCCCTGTTCCTGATCACTTTGGGCATCTACCTGCGCCCGCATCCGCCGTCCACCCAGGTTGCGAAGAACGTCGATCAGACGGTATTCACACAGCCCGTCTCCGACGCCGCCATCGCCGGGTTAAACGATGACGATCTTCTGCAGGAAGTTGCGCAACAGACGCCGGCGATGAAAGCCCAGTACGCAGAGGATCTCCGCCGCGTGAATGCGTACATCCAGGACGCAAAAGGCGCCGTAAACGACGATCCCAATGACGAGGAAGCGCGCCGCTCTCTGTTGGAGGCGTACCAGGAAAAAGCAATGCTGTTCGATCTGGCGATGGATCGCTCGTTGCCGTAATCGGCGAGGGGGACAGGTTGGGGACCTTATGAGCACGCGGACAATCAAACTGGTGGCGATCAGCGCCTTGCTTGCTGGAACGCTGATGGCCGAAAGCCGCAAGGAATACCACTTCAATGTTGGCGCGAAGGCACGCATCTCGGTTAACAATCCTTACGGGTCAATCTCGGTGAAGCCCTCCACCGGAAATACCGTCACCGTCAACGCCGTGCTGCACTCCGACAAGGTCGAGGTAGACAACAACCAGACCGGCAGCCATCTGGATATTCAGTCGCATTTGCTCAACGGCGCCGACTCCGAGTCGGGCCGGGTCGACTACGAAATTTTCGTGCCATCCGATGCCAGCGTCACGCTGCACTCGACCACTGGCCCGCTCCGCGCCGAAAAGCTGCATGGAGATGTAACCCTCGAGGGAGCTGCCGCTGCTGTCGATGTGCGCGACGTGAGTGATGCGCACGTTCACATCAAGACCCTGAACGGCCCCGTCACTTTGACCAATGTTCAGGACGGATACGTCGAAGTAGACTCGCTAAGTGGCGAAGTCACTCTCGATCGCGTCACTGGCCCGCTGGTCCAGGTCATTTCGACCAGCGGCAACATCAACTACCTCGGTGACTTTGGCAGCAGCGGCGAATATCGCCTGACGAGTCATAGTGGCGATATCGAGGCCACCGTCCCCGAATACACCTCCGCCGACGTCGTCGCGCGATCGGTCAAGGGTGAGGTTCACGACGACATTCCGCTTCAGCCCAAGAATCACTCCTGGCTCACCTTCCAGCAGGGACGTACCTTCATGGGTACAATGGGGCGCGCCGCCGTCTCATCCACGGTCGTTCTGCGCAGCTTCAGTGGTAAAATCCACCTCAGAAAACGCGCCGCAAAATCGCAATAACGAAGAAACGCAATCCGGACAGCAGGCCCCCTCGAACGGACGCTTCCAGAAATCGTCCCGAGAAGGATTCTGTTCCTCGGAAACGACTGCTTGCCGGGAGAACTCCTGGCCGGCGTAATGCGAATCGCGCCGTGATTCTCGTCGGCTTCATGGGCGCGGGGAAGACGAGTGTGGGACGCTCTCTGGCGCAGCACCTTCACTGGGCCTTCGAAGATCTCGACGACCGGATCATCGCCAACGAGGGGCGAAGCATCAGCGAGATCTTTCGAGACTCCGGCGAGGCGGCTTTTCGCGAGTTGGAGCATGCCGCCCTTCTTGCCGTACTAGAGGAACTGGGCGCGGGTATGGCAAAGGTAGTCGCTCTGGGCGGGGGAGCTTTTGCCCAGAAGAAAAACACGGCAGCGCTCCGAAAGTTGAACATGCCGATTATTTTCCTGGACGCGGACGCCGAAGAACTTTGGCAACGTTGCAGCCGGCAAGCGGCGGACGGCGGCCTTGAACGCCCCTTGCTGCAGGATCGCAAGCAGTTTCAAAAGCTCTATGCTTCCCGTCGCACGGCGTACCGGCAGGCATCGTTCAAAATCAGGACCAGCGGCCGCGAGATTGATGAAATCGCCGGACAGATTATCAAGAGTCTTGGCCTCAGGACGCTGGCCATCCGCAATCAGGAAGGAGAAGTCGAGTGAGGCTGTCAATCGGAATCCGCGGCGCGATCGCTCTGGTGCTCGCCTCTTCCCTGCCGCTCTGTGCGGGGAGTGGTAAGGACGAAAAGAAAGACAAAGCAAAATCTGGCACGGAACAGACCGTCGACTCCGGCGCCTTTGGCGTCTTTGTCAAAGGCCAGCGCGTTCTCACTGAAACCTTCAACATCGAGCAGCATAGCGGCGTCAGCATCATCAAGGCCCAACTCAGAGAATCAGATGGAAATGACGTAAAGCAGAAATCAGACCTGGAATTCAGCGGTGACGGCGAACTGGTGCGCTATGAATGGAGCCAGAACTCCGGCGGCGCGATCAACGTCATGCCCAAGAATGATTTCCTGATCGAGAAGGTCAGCGCCTCCGCGTCTGCGAAACCCGCAGAACAGCCTTTTCTGATGCCCAGCACGTCGGTCATCCTCGACAACAATTTCTTCGTTCATCGCGAAATTCTGGCGTGGCGCTATTTGGCTGCCGACTGCAAATCCGAAGGCGGCAATCTGAAATGTCAGAAGGGCCCCGTCGAGTTTGGCGTGCTCGTCCCGCAGGACCGCACCTCGATGCGAATCGGGATCGAACTGGTGGGCAAAGAGAAGATTTCAATCCGCGGCGCTGAACATAACCTGCTGCGGCTGAACCTGACGGGCGAAAATATGGATTGGTCCCTGTGGCTTGACGACGCGGACCACTTTAAACTGATGCGGGTGGCAATTCCGGCCGATGACACTGAAGTAGTCCGCGACTGAAGCAACGTAAGTCCGGCGCCGGAATGAGGATCACCGCTGGAAAATCTTTTGCTGCTGGCTGACTCACGTACGGCACGAGTGCTGATCACAGTGCTGCTGTTCGCCCTGGGGCTCGGCTTCCTTTATGTCGCCCGAGCCACCCTCATTGCCTTCCTTTTCGCAATCTTCTTTGCTTATTTGATGAGTCCTCTGGTCAATCGGCTGGAGGGATTGCTGCGGGGACGCGGACGCGCGATTGCCGTCATATATGCCTGCCTGCTCGCCCTAGTCGTGGTGTTTTTCATGGTGGTCGGGCCGAAGGTTACCCGCGAGGGAGGCAAGCTCGGACAATCTCTCCCCGTGCTCCTTGGCCGCCTCAGTTCGGGCCAACTCGCTACGCAACTTGGTGAACAGCACGGCTGGAGCCGCGCCACCACGGAGATGGCACAATCCTTTCTGGTGAGCCATAGCGAGGAGATTACGGACCTCGCCCAGCGTGCCGGACTTCGCATCGCGGACGTCGCAAAAGATGCCTGGCTGCTTTTCGTCGTTCCCCTGCTTTCCATCTTCTTTCTGAAAGACGGGCGCAACTTCAGCGATTTCCTGCTCTCGACCATCCAGTCGCGGCCGCAGCGTGAGTTTCTCGAAAATGTCTTGAACGATCTTAACCAGATGCTTGCGCATTTCATCCGCGCCCAGCTCACCCTTGCCGCACTCACCCTGATCGTCTACTCCGTCGTGCTTTGGATTATGGGTCTCGACTACTTCCTGGTGTTGGGAACTTTGGGGGGCGGGCTGGAATTCATTCCTGTGTTGGGGCCTCTGGTAGCCGCGGTGATCATCATCGGTGTCGCCCTGCTGACCAGCCCGCAACACTGGGCCGCGCTCCTCATTTTTCTGGTGATCTGGCGCTTGATTCAGGACTACGTTTCATCGCCCCGCATCATGGGCGAAAGCATGGAACTGCATCCGCTGGCTGCGATCTTTGGCGTCATGGCTGGCGGCGAAGTCGCGGGCATTCTCGGGATCTACCTCTCCATCCCGGTCATGGCCGGTCTGCGCATCGTCTTCCGCCGCTGGCGCCTCTACGCGGAAAAGAGAAAATTCGGGCCCCTCACCGACTATCCTCTGGGAACTCCGACAGGTAGAAAGTAGAAATTCTCCGCCTGAATTTGATTTCCCTTTTTGCTCCATAGTGCTCCCGGCAGTGAATATTTTTTAGGCACTGCGAACGCGGAGAAAACACGCGCCCATCTCCGCACCCGCTACTACACTGCCGCTGAAGCGGCTGCCTTGTCCACTGTGACTTTCCGAAGAAATTCTGCCGCCTCTTCCGGAAGAACCGTGTTGATGAACATCCCCGAACCCAATTCGAATCCCGCTACGCGCGTGAGACGCGGGATTACGCTCACATACCAATGAAAGTGCCGCGCGTCGCTGTATTCCGTCGGGCCACTGCGGATCGTGAAGTTCAGGTCCGGATTTTCCAAGCCGACGTAGATTTTCCCGAGCATAGTCCGCAAGACTCGTGCCAGGTCCGAAATTTCATGATCGCTGATGTCTCCGAAGCTGGCCATGTGGCGTAACGGAAAAATGTGGGTTGCGAACGGTGTCGGCGCGGCGAATACCTCCATGGCAACGAAATGCTCGCCCTTGAGCACAATCCGCGTCTCATCCTCCATCTCCCGCTCCATCATGCGGCAGAACATGCAGTCACCGATGTCGTCATAGTGCCGCAGCGCTTCATACAGCCGGTGCCGCACCTGGCTGGGAATGACCGGGATCGCAATCAATTGCGAGTGTGGATGCTGCAGGCTCGCTCCTGCATCCGCGCCATGATTCTTAAAGATTGTGATGTGATTGACGCGACGGTCCACGCATAGCGTGTTATATCGCTGCCGGTACGCTCCTAAAATGCGTGTCACCTGCTCATCCGGCAGCAACGCCATGGGCAGCGAGTGATCCGGGCTATCCACAATCACCTCATGGAACCCGAAGCCGTCGATCCTCCGCCGCATGTGTTGCAGTCCACGCGTAGGCTGCACCTCGCTCGACAGCGCCGCGAACTTGTTCGGGATGACCCTCACGGACCAAGGCCCTGAATCGGTGTCCGGATACCGCAACACCTCTGGCGGCGTCTTGTTCTCGTTGCCCGGGCAGAACGGACACGTCTCGACGAACGAGGGCGCTGGCTGAACCGCTTGATGTGTCGCCAGTTCTTCGGGCCGCTTCGCCCGCTCCGTCGCAATAATCACCCACTCCTTCGTAATAAAATTCTGCCGCAGTTCGGGCATGGGAAAGCCTCCATCTGCCCTATCGGCAGCCACGGTCGCTGACTACAGTAACTAGAGTGACGCTGCCGCGGGCCCTTTTCCCGGACTTTCCCCCTGCCTGTTATAAAATTCCAACTTAACCTTTATGGACCGAAAAATCCCCATTGGCATACTTGGCGCCACCGGCGTCGTCGGACAACGATTCATCCAGATGCTCGAGCACCATCCCTGGTTCGAAGTGGCCTGGCTGGCCGCTTCCGACCGGTCGGAAGGCAAGGTGTACTCTGAGGCCGCGCGCTGGCGGCTGAAAACGCCAATCCCCGCTCGTGTCGCTTCCATGCAAGTCTCGCCGGCCACACCGGAGGGCGCCCCCAAAGTTATCTTCGCCGCGCTCGACGCATCCATCGCCGCCGAACTCGAGCCGCGTTTTGCCGATGCCGGCTGCGCCGTCGTCTCCAACTCCAGTGCCCTGCGCATGAAAGAGGACGTGCCACTAGTCATTCCTGAGGTCAACGGCGGGCACATCAAGCTCATCGACATTCAGGGCTGGCGCAAAAAGTCAGGCGGCTACGTCGTGACCAATCCCAATTGTTCCGCCATCGGACTGGTGCTCGCGCTCGCGCCGCTCCAGCAGCGCTTCGGGCTGGAAACGGTCATGGCGGTCACCATGCAAGCCGTCAGCGGCGCGGGATACCCTGGCGTCGCCTCGCTTGACATTCTTGGCAACGTGATCCCTTACATCCGTAATGAAGAAGAAAAAATGGAAGAGGAGACGCGAAAGCTCCTCGGCAATCTAAACGGCACCAAGGTGATTCCCGGTGAGTTTGCCATGAGCGCGCAGTGCAACCGCGTCGCCGTCGAAGACGGCCATACTGAGTCCGTCTCGATTCGCCTGAAAACCAAGGCAAAGCCGCAGGAGATCATCGAGGCCTGGAACGGCTATCTCGCCGAACCGCAGACCCTCCACCTTCCCAGCGCGCCCGAGCGCCCTGTCGTCTACGTTGATGCCAGCGATCGCCCGCAGCCGCGCTTCGACGTCGATATGGGAGCGGGCATGACGACGGTGGTTGGCCGCCTCCGCCCCTGTGGCGTCCTCGACTGGAAATTCACCGTGCTCTCCCACAATACGATCCGCGGAGCCGCAGGCGCCGCCGTCCTGAACGCCGAACTCCTCAAGGCTAAGGGATACCTGGGATGACATCGAGCCCAGACCAGGCAGCAGCTGGATCGTACGGGCGGCCGCGGGGCCGCAGAGCAAGGACCTCACGCCGATGATCGTCATGAAATTCGGAGGCACTTCGGTCGAAGACGCCAAGGCCATCGACCGCGTGGCCTCCATCGTCGAAGGCCGCCTCGCCCAGAAACCCGTGGTCGTAGTCAGCGCCATGGCCAAAGTGACCGACACTTTGTTGACCATGGCCAAGGCGGCAGGTTCAGGCGACCGTAAGGCCGCCCTCAAACTCTGCCGCTCCCTGCAGGAGCGCCACTACAATACCGCGAGCGAACTCCTGGGAACCGCCCTCTTCACCGAATTCCATTCCGAGATCGGAGCCGACTTCGAGTCGCTCGACGAACTACTGCGCGGCATTTCTGCGGTCGGTGAGATCACCCCACGCACTACCGACCACGTCGCCGCTTTCGGTGAAATGCTTTCCAGCAGGATCGTCGCCGCGGCCTTCGCAGCTCGCGGACTGAAGGGCGCTCACGTCGACTCCCGCGACGTCCTGGTCACCGACAGCGCCTACATGCAGGCTGTTCCGCAATACGAAGAAACCAACACGCGCCTTCAAGGAAAAGTGCAGCCGCTCCTCGATGAAGGCAAAGTCCCGGTCATGGGCGGATTCATCGGTGCCAGCCGCGCCGGAATTACAACCACCATCGGACGCGGCGGTTCCGATTTCTCCGCCGCAATCTTCGGCGCTGGCCTGAACGCCGACCGCATCGAAATCTGGACCGACGTCGACGGCATTCTCACCACCGATCCGCGGATCTGCCCGGAAGCCCGCCGCATCAAGGTCATCAGTTTCGATGAAGCCGCGGAGCTAGCCTACTTCGGCGCAAAGGTGTTGCACCCGGCCACAGTGCTCCCCGCGATCCAGAAGAACATTCCCGTCTACGTGCTCAATTCGCGCAATCCATCCTGCGAGGGCACGCGCATCACGACCCGGGCTCCGCAGGGGAAAAATATTTTCAAGGCGATCGCTGCCAAAAAACGCATCACCATCGTCGATGTCGCCGCCCCGCGTATGCTCCTCGCGCACGGATTTCTGCGTTCGATCTTCGAGGCCTTCGACCGCCACAAGGTTTCGGTCGACGTGGTCTCCACCTCAGAGGTGAGCGTTTCTTTGACGGTGGATTCGAATCAGGCTATCCCCGCCCTAGCCGCCGATCTAGCGAAACTGGCCGACGTTAAGTATGAAGGCCGCAAAGCCATCGTTTGCCTTGTCGGTGAGAATCTGCGCGAAACGCCCGGCATGGCTGCCCTGGTCTTTCGCGAGCTAGCGGACAAAAAGATCCGGATGATTTCCCAAGGCGCTTCGGAAATCAATCTGACGTTCGTGATCGAGGAAGACGAAGTCCCCAATGTTATCCAGCGGCTACACACAACTTTTTTCTCCGAACTCGACCCAGAAATCTTCGCCTGAAGCAGAGCGCGGGCGGAGTGACTCGTCCGCCCGCTCCTGCACTCCGAACTCTCACACCGACAGCAGGCGATCGAAAAACGTCCGGTACTTCTGCAGCGCCAGACGAAGATCCTCGGTCGAAACACTATCTCCGCGATCCCATTGCCGCTCAAGGCCCGAGCGCTCCTCGGCAAACACCTCGGCAAGTCGTTTCATAGCGGAAGCCACCAATCCGTCGGCCTCCTGCACCGCTTTACGTGGTTCATCGACAAACCCGGTTTGAATTTCCTTCCAGCGCGTCCGCAACCCATCGAGTTCCCCGCTCGGAAATAGAGGAACTGCATCGTTCGCGCGTGGCTTCTGATCGAAGTTCCGCTCGGCTATAACCGGCTTTGGCCCGGGGCTTTCGGGCGCCGGCCGCTGACCCTGCGCAATATCGGCGGTAGTCAGTGTTTCATTTTCGTTTTGTTCGAACTCCGGCTCATCTTTTCGCAACGGCGTTGCCATTTTTATGCTTCCTTTCTGACAGGATGACGTTCTTCAAGCAATTCCTGAAACAAAGTCCGGTAGTGCACCATCGCCTGCCGCAGATCCTCAGTGCTGGCCTGACCTGAGCTGTGACGAAGCGCGATGCCGTGCGCGGCGCGGTAGTTTTCGACCACCACAGGATGGTCCACCGACAGATCCGCCGCCCGCTGTTCAAACTCCCCGATCGGATACCCGCGCGCCTGCATGACTTGCGTGACCAGGCTGTCGGCCACTGTCACCGCTCCTCGCGGATCATCCACAAACTGGCTCTGCACTTCATTCCACCGTACCGTGAAGCTGGATTTGTCCGACTCTGAGAGCGGCCGGATCTTGAACTTCTCCCGCCGTTTCTCTCGGAATTCCAGCACTCCTTCCGCTTTGCGGGCATCTCCCTCTTTCTGCAAAACACGGTCGTATTCCGGACCAAACCTCTCCCGCAGCTTCTGACTTCTCTGCTTCCGCACGGCGAGCCACGCAATCACCGCCACGCCGATCACGACAACCACAAGCAACACGATCAAAGCAGACTGGTTCATGCACCCTCCTTTACGCTGGTATTCGATGCCTGTCTGATAAAAGGATGTTGTCGAAAGGAATTTCCCGCTCACGAAGCTGTGGATTCCAGGGTTCTTTCTGTTGATGCAATCAGGTATTTCCCGCACGCGATCTCCCGCGGAACCGCAGACGGTTGCGATAAGCTGTCTGTGACACTTGATCTAGCGCCTCGCCACATGTGCGAGGCTCAGAAAGCTCGCTATGAACCTTCTTCTTCTCGGTCGCGGGAAAACCGGATCGCTCATCGCCGATGTCGCGCGCGAGCGAAAGCATCACGTCCAGGTCGCGGGCTCCACTGAAAACTCAGCTTGCGCCGCTCTCACGCCAGAAAAGCTTCGCGACATCAACGTGGTGATCGATTTCACAACTCCATCCTGCGTCCTGTCCAACATCGAGGCCTGCGCGCGTGCAGGAATCAGCATGGTCGTGGGAACCACGGGGTGGTATGGAGAACTGGATCGTATCCGCCGCCTGGTCGAGGAGCGTGGAACCGGACTTTTGTACGGCGCCAATTTTTCGCTGGGCGTGAATCTCTTCTTCGAGGCTGCCCGTGCAGCAGCAGCCGCCCTGCAGCACGGATATTCCAGCCAGATCTTCGAACGCCACCACGCGCATAAGAAAGACGCGCCCTCTGGCACAGCGATCGCTCTTCAAAAGGTGGTGCAAGAAGCCAGCGGCCAGAGCGAACCAACGGACATCACATCATTCCGCGAGGGCGAGGTGGTCGGCCTGCACGAGTTGATCTTCGAATCCGCCAACGACCGCATTTATCTCTGCCACGACGCAAAGACCCGTCGGGCCTTCGCCGAAGGTGCAGTCCTCGCAGCCGAATGGCTCGTAGGCAAAAAGGGTTTCTATGAGTTCAAGGACATCTGGCGTGAACTTTGAACCCACCTTACTCTTGACGAATGAGAAGTAGTCTTTCCTTACGGGAAGCGCACGACTTCAGTCATGCCGCAACACGACTAAAAGACGAACGGCTTCAGCCGCTGCCGCACACGGTTTTCTCCCGCTCCGCAATCGCGCTATCTTATACGCATGCAACTTCGTGGATGCGGCACTGCTCTGGTCACTCCGTTTCATCAAGACGGGTCCATCGACGATTCTGCCCTGCGCAACCTCGTCTCCTGGCAGGTTGAATCGGGCATCGATTTTCTCGTTCCCTGCGGCACAACCGGCGAAACGCCAACCCTGACGCATGACGAATGGCTTCACGTGATCGACACGACTATCGAAGTCGCCGCCGGTCGCGTCCCGATTGTTGCCGGAGCCACCTCGAACGCAACCCACGACGCCGTCGAAAAAGCTCGCGAACTCGCCGCCCGGCCCGGCGTGAATGCGATTCTCACAGCGTCGCCCTATTACAACAAGCCGACGCAAGAAGGCCAGTACCGGCACTTTCGCGCGATTGCGGAAGCTGTCGGCGACAAGCCGGTCATTCTTTATAACGTCCCCGGGCGCACAGGATCGAACATCGAGCCTTCCACGCTGGCGCGCCTCGCCGAGATCCCGAACATCGTGGCCGTCAAAGAAGCCAGCGGCAACATGACGCAAATCGCCGAAGCAATCTCCCTCGTGCCCGAAACATTCCTGGTGTTTTCCGGGGATGACGCCGTCACGCTTCCGGTGATCGCGCTAGGGGGCGTGGGAATTATCTCCGTTGCCTCGAATGAAATTCCGCGCGAAATGTCAGACATGACGCGTGCCGCACTGAACAATGACTGGACCACCGCCCGAAACTTGAACCGCAAATATCTTTCACTGATGCAGGCAAACTTCATTGAGTCGAGTCCGTTGCCGGTCAAAGCGGTGCTGGCCATGATGGGAAAGCTCGAAGAAGTTTACCGGCTGCCTCTCGTGCCCATGCGCCGCGATACTCGATCGCGCCTGCAAAAGATCGCGACCGAAGCCGGGCTCATCACCAAACCGGCCGGACCGGCTCCTGACGCCGCCGAATTTTTTATCTATGAGAATTGGGCCGCCGGCCCGCACAAGATCGTCCTCCATCGCGGTTCTTGCGGCCAGTGCAGCCACGGAAAAGGACGCCCATCCGGCCACGAGGCCAACCACGCCCGCTGGCTCGGCCCCTACCCAACACTCGCGCAAGCCCGCGAAGCCGCCCACGGCATGACCGGAATTCTCATCCGCAGCGAATGCAAATGCGTGTAAGGTGATTGTCGATTGCTGACTATTGATTGATGCTTGTTGATCGATGGCCGCCGCCTGATCCTGTCATCCCGACCGGAGCGAGCGTAGGCAGCGGATTGGAGGGATCGCGGGTTTCGCGCGCGCACCTCAAGGGTTGTCCTCAGTCGTTGTTATGCTGAGCTGAGCCGCTTTCAGGCGCAGGAAGGATCTCCATCTGAACCACTCCTGGGTCAAAGCGCGCTTTGACAAATCAACAATCGACAATCAACAATCAACAATTCATGCCCAGCCTGAAAGAGTCCATCGAGCGCCTCGCCACGCAAGGCGAAGTCGAACAGAATCCCGAAGCCCGGAAGACTTTCCTCGAATTCCGTGATCAACTGACGCGGGGCAAAATCCGCGCTGCAGAGAAAATAGACGGCCGCTGGTCCGTCAATGCCTGGGTCAAGCAAGGAATTCTTCTAGGTTTCCGACTGGGCGCGCTCGCTGACATGTCCGCAGGGCTGTCTTTCGTAGACAAAGATACTTTCCCAGCCCGGCAGTTCACGGTGCCAGACCGCGTGCGCGTCGTTCCCGGCGGCTCGTCCGCTCGCGTCGGAGCGTATATCGCGCCCTCGGTCATCTGCATGCCGCCAATGTTCGTCAACGTCGGAGCCTACGTCGATGAAGGCACGATGATCGATTCGCATGCGCTCGTTGGCTCCTGCGCCCAGATCGGCAAACGCGTCCACCTGAGCGCGGCAGCCCAGGTCGGAGGGGTCCTCGAACCGGCCAATGCCGCTCCCGTAATCATCGAAGACGACGTTCTCGTGGGCGGCAACTGCGGCATCTACGAAGGAACGCTTGTCCGGGCACGTGCCGTACTCGGCGCAGGCACGATCCTCACACGGTCTACCCCGCTCTACGATTTGGTGAAGGGGGAAGTCCACCGCGCAACCACCGATTCCCCTCTGGAAGTTCCGGAGAACGCAGTCGTGGTCCCGGGTTCCCGCGCTGTAAAAGAAGATCGCGGACCATGGAAGGGGAACGTGTCACTCTACACGCCAGTGATCGTGAAGTACCGCGACGAAAAAACTGATCGTGGGATTGAACTGGAAGACTGGCTCCGCTGATGCGTAAATTGCCGCGCAGTGAATCCGGGAGAGTTAATTGATTTAGTTTTACTCTCGTCACGGACTCTGCTTAATAATTCAGCCTGTCATCCTGAGCCGCGTTTTTCGCGGCGAAGAACCTATGCAGTTCTGTGTACCGCGCCTGTGCTGTAGCTCAATTCGTCGAACCGGAAACCCAACCGGCTATATCTCGATCACCAGCGCCCCTTTCCCATTTGTCGATACGCCAATATCCGCCAGAGCCCGCACCACGGCATCCGCCGCCCCCAACTTCTCCGGCGCATACGTGCTCGCCATTCCAATCACCTTCATTCCACCGGCATGTGCAGATTCAATCCCCGCGGGCGCGTCTTCCATCACAAGACACTCCGACGGGGCAAAGCCAAGCAGCTTTGCCCCCTTTAAATACGGCTCCGGATCAGGTTTTCCTCGGGTCACATCGTCAGAAGTCACAAGAACCTGTGGCACGGGCAAGCCACAATGGCGCAAACGATTCTGCGCCAGCAATCTCGATCCCGACGTCACCACACCCCATCGACCGTCTGGAATCGACTTCACCAGGTCAACCGCTCCCGGCATGACCACCACTCCACGTTGATCGTGTGCCTCATGCTTCTCAAGCGCGGCAGCCTCGGTCTCGGCGTTCAGATGCGGCGCCACCCGCCGGATCACATCGAGTGACCTCACCCCGTGCGCGATGGCCATGACCGCGTCACCATCCACGCCCTTGCGTTCTGCCCACTCGCGCCACTCGCGATCAACCTGCCGCGTCGAATCGACCAGAACGCCATCCAGATCAAAAAGAATCCCGGAGCACGAGAAAGTGAGCATGACATTTTTCTATCACAACCAGATGAATTCCCGTCGCGCATGGATCAAAACATCGGGTCAAGACGTCCGCGTCATCCTGGGCGCAGCCGCAGTTCAGTCGGAGCGAAGGATCTCGCCGCAACAGAATCTCGAAGATGATTGGGAGGATGTGCTTTCGATAGAGATGCAGTGCAGGTTGCAAACCGGGATTGAAGTAACGGCGGGACTAAAACGACACCAGTCAGGCCGAGCTCTCCGGCAACCGTCTTACCATCTGTCCTTCGAGCACACGCTGGTCCTGCGCCGCCCACTCAGCGATCCGCTCCGGACGCACCTTCAGATGCCGAGCCCGGAAGTGCGCCCGCGCACGTTGACCCCAGGCACGCACGAACCAATAATTCAATCCCGCACCGATCGCGGCGCTGGCCAGCGGGATAACGCGCCCTGCCCACTTCTCCACGACTTCCGTGCTCGCCCGGGCGGCAATGCGTTCGATCACCCGAGGCACAAACCGGTTCAGCACTTCCTTCTCAAGCAGATCGCGGCTGATATCCACTCCCGCCGCGCTGGCAGCCGCAATCCAAAGCTCCGCCATCTCGTCGTCGGTATTAAACTCGAAGCCATAGATCAGGCTGAGTTTCTGAATAGTTCGCATCGTGATGGCGGAAAGAATCCCCAGGTCGGGCACAATGGTGATCAGTCCGCCCAATCCCAGTCCAGCGCCTTCGACCGCTGCCACTTTCATCCCGCTGCGGATCACCGACTCGCCAACTGCGTCCAGTTCCGGCACGTCGAGTGAAAAGACGCCATGATAGCCGCTGATCGGCAACCGGTACGCGACGCGCAATTGCAGCAGAAATTTCTCCGGATCCACACGCACCGTCTCGTACGCGCGCGTGAATCCCTTGGTCAGGGCCTGTTCCGCCTGCCGCCGCAGCCACGATTTTCGCTGATCGCTCATCAATTCCACCTTACCGCAGCAAAGGGGTCAGCGGCCAGAGGCTACGGCTCACTGCCGGCACCACGCATTAGATGCTTTTACTCAGCGCTCGGTACTCGATACTGGTTGCTTCCTGCCATGTGCTAGCATTCTTCTTACTCACCTACCCATGGCCACTGGAAAACTGCAGACGATCCCCCTCGGCGGCCTCGGCGAATTCGGCATGAATTGCATGGCCCTCCGCTGGGGAGATGACATCATCGTCATCGACGCCGGACTCATGTTTCCCGAAGCCGAGCTCCTCGGCGTCGATATTGTCGTTCCCGACATTTCCTATCTCCTCGAGAATCGCCAGAAAGTCCGTGGCATCCTCCTCACGCACGGGCATGAGGACCACATCGGCGCGCTCCCCTGGATTCTCTCCGAACTCAACGTACCGGTTTGGGGTACCGAATTCACGCTGGCCTACGTGGAAGACAAACTCGACGAGCACGGCCTGCTCGATGATGCCGACCTGCGCGAGATGCGCGCCAACGAACGCTTCAAGCTCGGAGCTTTCACGGTACATCCCATACAGGTGACGCACAGCCTTGTTGACTGCGTAGCGCTCGCCATCCACACGCCTCTAGGCGTTGTCATTCACACCGGCGACTTCAAGGTCGATCCTACTCCCACCGATAACAAACTTTTCGACCTGCACACCTTCGCGGAGTACGGCAAGGAAGGCGTGCTGGCGCTCTTTCAGGACTCTACCAACGTCGAGCGCAAGGGATACACGCCAAGTGAGCGCGCCGTCCGCCGCAAGTTCGACGAAGTCTTCGCTCACACCAAGCGACGCCTGTTCATCTCGTGCTTTTCGTCGTCGATTCATCGCATCAATCTCGCGGTCGAACTTGCCTACCAGCATGGACGGAAAGTCGCCTTCATCGGCCGTTCCATGACCAACTCGGCCGAAATCGCTGAAGACTTAGGCTACATTGAAGTGCCCGAAGGACTGGTCATCAATCCCGGTGAGATGAAAAATTTCCCGCCGGAAAAAGTCTGCGTGCTGATCAGCGGCACGCAAGGCGAGCCCATGTCAGCGCTCTCCCGCGCCGCAGTTGATAATCACAAGCACGCCAAGATTGAAAAGGGCGATACGGTCATGCTCTCCAGCCGCATCATCCCCGGCAACGAGAAGACGATCTACCGCATGATCGATCACCTCTTCCGCCGCGAGGCCCATGTCATTTATGAAGACGGAACATCGCCGCCCGTGCACGTCTCCGGGCATGCCAGCCAGGAAGAGTTGAAATTAATCATCAATCTGGTCAAGCCGCGCTATTTCATCCCGGTTCACGGGGAGTACCGTCAACTCAAGCTGCACGCGGAAATGGCTGCGGCCATGCGTGGATCAGTCGGCAAAGTCATGCTGATCGAGAGCGGTGACATTCTCGAGTTCGACGAACTTGGCGCGCGTAAAACCGGCAAAGTCAACGTTGGCCGTGTCTGCATCGACTCTGGCAACCGAACTGACGTCGTCGAAGATCTCGTCATCAAAGACCGCCGCCACCTCAGCGAAGACGGTATCGTGCTGCCCATCATCGCGATCAACAAGCTCTCAGGAAAAGTTGAAACCAGCCCGGAGATCGTCACCCGCGGCTTCAACATCGGCGAAGATGGATTCATGGACGGCGCCAGGCGCATCGTGGAAGATACACTGGCGTTCTCAAGCGAGGAGGAAAAAGCTGACTACGGCGTGATCAAAGAAAAAATTCGCGCTGACCTGAAGCGTTACATTTCCAAACAAAGCCAGAAGCGCCCGCTGATTATGCCGGTGATCCTGGAGATCTGATGTTTGGAGGTTTGCGAAAGGCCGAGGGTTGAAAGATGGCATCATGATGCCCAATTACCGCGGCCGCCCCTCCCACCCCGCTTCCCTCCACAATTTATTCCACTGCCAGATCCCGCCCCACGCGGCTGGAGGCAATCGATACCCAAGTTGATGCGCCAGCATTATGATCTGCCCGCGATGATGCGCCTCATGCGAGAACATATACGAAAACATCGCTCCGCCCGCCGGCCACACCGGGACCCAACTGCCTCGGGAAAATTTCGTCACCCGTCGTTCCGGTCCGCCCGACAACGCGTCCGTAAGCATGCGCAGGCACTGCGCCGCGCTCTTTCTATGCGCCTTCGCAGCTTGCTTCATCGTGCACTGCTCCGGCTTGAGCGGCGCTGGACACTTCAGATGCGGCGCCGAATGCCTCAGCCACACCAGCCGGCTGTTGTGCAGATGCGCGAAGATCGCTCCGATCGTCCGTCCGTTCCCGCGCGGTCCTGGAGTCTTCGCCCGCCATGCCCGCGGATCAAGATGATTCAGCAAGAGCTGGTTCATCGCGTCGTTCACGGAATAGGTTTCAATTAAGACGGCAGCTAGCTCGTTCTGACCATCCGCGACAAATTTGTCTCTGTTTGCCTGAGACATACGACCTCCGCCTCGCGCTCGCCAGTGGCGCGAAAACCGACCTAAACGATACCCTGACTCTGTGCCTTCGGAACAACTGAATCGAATGACTACGCTTTCCGACCTTCACGCCGCCCAATCGCGCCTCAAAAACGTCACTACTCGCACCACCCTGATCCCATTCCTCCTCTGCGCCGACGATCCGCGCCGCCTCTATCTCAAGCCTGAAAACCAGCAACCCATTGGCGCCTTCAAGCTCCGTGGCGCTTACAACAAGATCGCATCCCTTCCGGAGGACGACCGCAAGCGCGGCGTCATCTCTTACTCCAGCGGCAATCACGCCCAAGGCGTCGCCTATGCGGCCCGGGCTCTCAATACAAAAGCTGTGATCGTAATGCCCAACAATGCCCCGGAGATCAAACGCTCCGCCACAGCCAAGCTCGGCGCAGAAATTGTCCTCGTGGGCCCAGGTTCGGACGAACGCAAAGACAAGGCAGAAGCCCTCGCCGCCGAAAACGGGTACGTCATCGTCCCACCCTACAACGACGAAAAAATCATCGCCGGACAAGGCACGGTGGGACTCGAAATCCTCGAAGATCTCCCGGCGGTCGATCTGGTGCTGGCGCCGGTCGGCGGGGGAGGCCTCATCTCGGGCGTCGCGGCCGCCGTCAAGCTCACCAACCCGGAAATAAAAGTTATCGGCGTCGAACCCGAACTCGCTGCCGACGCTCAAGCCAGCCTGCGCGCCGGAAAAATCGTGCCATGGCCCGCTGACAAGGTCTCGCGCACACTCGCTGACGGGCTTCGCACGCAAAGCATCGGCTCCATCAACTTTCAGCACATCCGCTCCTACGTCGACGACATCATTACGGTGACCGAAGATGAAATCCAGCAGGCAATGAAATATCTGAGTGCGAATGAAGAGACGATCGCCGAGCCCAGTGGAGCGGTCGCCACAGCGGGATTCATCTTCCACGCAAAGGAAATATCCGAAACCAGACTCGCGGTTGCGATCATCTCCGGGGGCAACATCGAACCTTCCATGCTCAAAGACCTCCGCCAGTCATAAACGCAATATAGAGACAGCCGCACCCGGCTGTCAGGCCGCCCTGTAGTATCGGGCTGCTCTCAGTAGGCTCAGCAAATGTCGAGATTTTCCAAACTCTCCCGGGCGGCGTACAAGAGTATTCACAGCATCACAATGCTCAAATGACCTTGACTTCACAGGGCCAAACAATAATCCTGTTACTGCTCCGAAAAATGCCATGATCCCAGCGCCCCGATGTGGCGGTAAAACCTTTGTTCCCAAGATTTTGCCTGCAAGTTACTGCAGACCACAGATCTTTTCGCGATTTGACCCTAACCCGCTGATTCCAATAGACCGGGCGGGAGGGAGGAATATCCCGGAATCTCGAGCCCTCTTTCACTACTACTCGCTCCTCATTGCTGTGGTGCTGCTTTTTTTCACAATCCCTGCCATCGCCCAGGGGCCGCGTGGAACTTTGGTTCACGAGGAAACTATCCACGTCTCGCCCAGCGCTGACACCGCAAAACTGGGCGAAGCCGGACGCGGCCACGAGCTCGTCATTCTCGACAACAGCCGCGATTGGGTTCACGTCGAGGCGATCATTCGAGCGCCCAGCCGTGACAGCGATACCGAAGAGGAAGACGAGGGTAAAACCATCACCGGTTGGGTGCGCAACAACGCCCTGGTAACCACCTCGACGCCGAACGGCGACAAGATCGTATTTGGTGAGGCCGTAGATTCCGAAGATCAGGCCAGCCGACGCCGAGGGCGCCGTGACGCCGCCCAAGACGCCATGCGTCTCTATTACCGCGTCTACGATCTTTTTCCCACCTCACCCTTGGCAGCGGAAGGACTCTACCGGGCGGCCGACATTCGCTGGCAGATCGAACGTTCCGATGTCCTCACTCGTCCCTCTGCGCGCGAACGCGAGGCCTACATGCGTGGCCAGATCGATGAACAGTGGATGAAGCTCGTCATCAAGAAATTTCCCGGCACAAAATGGGCTGATTTGGCCGCGTTCCACCTGATCGACAACAAGCTTTGCGGCGACTGGCAAGGCGCATCGAAATGCCCGGAAAAAGAATCGGAGATTTACGAGAAATACGTAAAAGAGCATGAACAGTCCCCTGCCGCTGCGGAAGCCCTGTACCAGGCGGCCTGGCGCCAGTCTGCCCTGATCGAAATCTACAAAAGCGAAGCCAATCAGAAAAAATCCGAAGAGGCAAAGGGCCGCGCTCTTGGGCTCGCGCAACGAGTCGTTAGCCAGTACGCGCAGAGTGACTGGTCGCTGCGGGCGCAGAAATTGATTTTCTACCTGCAACAAGGAGTGCCAACCTGGGGCAATGAAACCCAGTAACCTCCCTCGGCATCGTGAATTTTTTGTGTCCACAATGTTCTGATTTTCGTGAATGCCTTCGATTCGCGTTCCTGCGTGCACTTAAGTGTCCTTCGTGGTGAACGCCTTTTTGAAACGAATCGCCCAGTGACCTGCGATACTGTTGCCTTCCCGATTTTCCGGAGGATGATTGAACGATTACCTGCTCTCGCTGATTCTCGGTATTGTCGAAGGCCTCACCGAATTCCTTCCCGTCAGTTCCACGGCTCATCTTCGTCTTTCCGAGGCGCTCCTGCATATCAGCCTCTCCGATGGCTACTGGAAGATGTACTCGATCGTCATCCAACTCGGCGCAATCCTCTGCCTGCCGGTTTATTTCTGGAGCCGCATCGTTAAGCTCGTCTCCACATTTCCGAATGGTGAGAGCGGCAATCGAACTGCTCTCACTCATCCGCTTGGCCTGACTGCTGTTGCTTTCATCGTGACCGCGATTCCGTCATTTCTCTTGACCAAGGTCATCGGCAAGCACCTGGAAGATATCAACATCATCGGCTGGTCGCTTCTGATCGGCGGAATCGTGATGTGGATTGTCGATGCCATGCACGCCAAGGCAGAGGCCGCGGGGCCCGCCGTCGGAAGCCGCATCCGTACCTGGAAGATGGAATCGATGACCCTGGGCCAATCCATCTGGATTGGTTTCTGCCAGATTTTCTCGGCGGTGTTTCCGGGAACTTCGCGTTCCATGTCTACGATCGCTGCCGGCCAGCTCGCGGGAATGTCGCGCGCCGCTGCGCTTGAGTTCTCATTCTTCGTCTCCATCCCGACGATGGCGGCGGCAACGCTCTACACCCTTTACAAATCGCTGCGAGGTAAAGGTGAGAATCCCATTGGGGTCTCGCAGATCGATGCTCATGGATGGATCGTTCTGGCGATTGGATTCGTGGTTTCGTTTCTCGTCGCGTATGCCTCGGTCGCGTGGTTTATGGCCTACGTGCGCAAGCGCGGGTTCACACCCTTCGCAATTTATCGGATTATCCTGGGAGCACTGGTGCTAGCCTTTGCCGCGAGGCTGGCATAGGGTGAATAGTTGGGTTTCGATTGTTGATTGCTGAATGAAAAACCAGGGCCTTGGCTTTTATTCGACAGTCAGAAAATCAACCATCAAAACGTTCTATTCCCGAACCCGCAAGAGCACCCCATTTCTCCATTGTCCGAACCCGATGTCCTTGGCATAATAAGAGGGCTCTGGCCGATACAGCACGGGTGTCTCCGGTCTGGAATCCGGCCTTCATGGATTATCTGGCGATTTTTGCTCCTACTGGCAACCGGCGGCTCAATGAGCTGGTCGGATTCCTGTTGTGCGTCTCCGCGCTCCTCCTTCTCCTCGCGCTGGCTTCGTACTCCCCGCTGGATCCTTCCTGGAACAGCGCGTCGGCTCTCACCGGCTCGCACGCCGCCCGCAACTGGATCGGCGTAGTCGGCGCCTACGGAGCCGATGCCCTGCTGCAGTTCTTCGGGATCGGCGCATTTCTTCTTGTGATCTTCCCGGTCACGCTTGGCATCCGCTGGTTCCGCTCCAGCAAGGTTCAGTCGCCGCTAGCCAAGAGCCTTGGCGGAATCTGGCTGATGATGTTTGTTCCGGCCATGCTCGCCCTCCTTCCCGGGCACCTGCGATGGCTCGGCGTGATTCCGCTGGAAGGATTGATAGGACGAGTCCTCGGCGACTTCTTGATTCACTACTTGAATCTGGTAGGCGCGTATATTGTTTGCCTGACGATTCTGGCGGTAGCGCTGTATCTCTCGACCGCCTTTTCCTTCACCGCGATTCGAATCTGGATTCCTACCCGCTTTGCCTTCACCGCCGCTCTGTGGAGCCGATACAAGGATTGGAGACAGGAGCGGGTTCGAACACGCCAGCAAAAGGAACTGGATCAGCGGCGCATCTCGAAGCCCGTGGTGAAGACGCAATGGATTCAGTCGCGTCCGACGCAGGCGCCGGCTCAATCTACGCCCGAAGCGCGGTCCACTGGAATTGAGCGCATGATGGCGGAGGAGAACGCAGCGAAGCCAGCCACGCAGGCAAAATTCACGACCGGCGGCATTCTTGAGGACTCGCTTCCGCCCGCTGCCGTTCCCGAATCCGCTGAGCCCGAGGTTGCGGAGCGCGCCGACAGCGGTCGCAAAGCCAAGACTACAATGCCCCGCATCGCCGGGGGATACAAACTGCCGTCGAGCAGCTTGTTGCAGCGTCCCGACGAGCAGCAGGCGGTAGACGCCGACGAACTGAAGCTTCTGGCCCAGGTGTTAACCGAGAAATACGCCGAGTTCGATGTACACGGTCAGGTCACGCAGATCAATCCCGGACCGGTCGTGACGACATTCGAGTTCAAGCCGGAAGCCGGCATCAAATACAGCCGCATCACCAACCTCGTTGACGATCTGTGCCTGGCGCTGAAGGCGGAGAGCATTCTCGTCGAGCGCATGGCCGGCAAAAGCACGGTTGGAATCCAGGTGCCAAATCGGCAGCGTGAAGTCATCTGGCTGCGCGAGAACATCGAGTCGCAGGAGTTCATGGGCTCGAAGTCGAAGCTCACGCTGGCCATGGGCAAAGATATCAACGGGCGGATCGCAACTGCCGAACTCACGGGCATGCCCCACCTGTTGATCGCCGGATCGACCGGGACGGGCAAGAGCGTCGCGATCAACGCCATGATCATGTCGATCCTGTACAAGGCCACGCCTGATCAGGTTCGGCTGATCCTCGTCGATCCCAAGCGGCTGGAACTCGGCAACTACGAGGGCATTCCGCACCTGTATACGCCAATCATTACTGAACCTAAGCTGGCCGCGAATGCTTTGCGGAATGCGGTGCGGGAAATGGAGCGCCGGCTTAAGCTGCTCGCGGCGAAGGGCGTCCGCAACATCGACCAGTACAACCGGCTCTTCGATCAAGCGGACACACCGAGCTTATTCGAAGAAGGTTCGGACGAAAAACCGATACCGTACATCGTGATCATCATCGACGAGTTGGCCGATTTGATGATGCTCGATTCCAGTAACGTCGAGGAATCGATCACGCGGCTGGCGCAAATGGCGCGCGCGGTCGGAATTCACCTGGTGCTGGCAACCCAGCGGCCGTCCGTGGACGTGATTACGGGGTTGATCAAGGCCAACTTCCCGGCACGCGTTTCGTTCCGTGTTGCGACGAAGGTCGACTCTCGTACGATTCTCGACGCGAACGGCGCAGAGGCTTTGCTGGGCAGAGGCGACATGCTCTATCTCCCGTCGGGGTCGGCGCGGGTTCACCGCCTGCATGCACCCTTCGTTACCGAGAAGGAAATCGCCGCAGTTGTGGAATTCTGGAAGGCGCAAGGGGCAGCGGAATACGTTCAGCAGTTCCTCGAAGCGCCGAAGGAAGATCGCGAGGCCGGAGCAGCGGGTAGCGGCGATGCCGCCTCCGGAGACGCTGGCGAAAGCGGAGACGATCCAATGTATAGCGACGCCGTCAAACTCGTCGTCGAATTTGGCAAAGCGTCTACTTCCCTTCTGCAGCGCCGCCTGCGCATCGGCTACGGCCGCGCGGCGCATTTGATCGATCTCATGGAGCAAGATGGAATCGTCGGCGCCGCCGATGGCCCGAAGCCTCGCGAAGTACTGAAGCGGCCCGATTGGATCTCTGAAATCGAAGAATCGATGCGGTAGTAAGACCTGAAGCCAGTTAGGGCATCAACGTAACGCCGACGAAAATTAATTTGGCTTTCAGCTATCGGCTAGCCGGCAACCCAGTTCCAGAAGCGGTCTTTTGCGTGTTGCAGAGATTCCGGCACCCAATTCTTGTAGCGCAACGATACCGATGCGTTAATGCTTTTGGCGGTTTTCGGTGAGAATTTGTTACTGAAAACCAGGTAGTAGATCCCAGACCCAGCCGGTGCCTCCGAATCCAAATTCCCCTTTTGCACACGACCGCTCTCGTAGATGTAGCTGGTGGCGTATCCGTTCTGCCAAACTGTAAAAGCAGGCTCGCTCAAGACATAAACTTCGATAGCGCTGTCGTCACTCTGTTCCTTCTGCCCGGCATTATGGCTATCCACCGACGATTCAAAATGGCCAACGATGAATACGTGCGTCGATCCCTCTGGCAGTGAAAACTTGTAGTAGCGAAAGTTGTGGGCGGAAATGGAGAATGGTCCATCCAGAATCGTCTGGTCATGCTTCCAGCCCACGACCTCCTGAATGCCCTGCGCGAACGGACTATCGCTGGCCGCCACCCAAAGAACCCCAATCAGGAGCAAACCCACTGCGAGGAGCGCCATGGCACGGCGGGAGAGCCACGGCTTCGGCGGCTCCGCGCGCGGCTCAATCGGATTCGCATCGATGGGTGTGGAATTGATCACGCCGGAGGGCGGATTGTCGGAGGTTTTCTTTGACGGCATGCTGACCGGCTTGCCGCACTTAGGACAAAATTCCGCGCCCTCGGGAAGCGTAGTGCCACACTTACTGCAGCCGAGGACAGCCGGAAGGACGCCGTCGCTGGCGGATTTCACTGGCTCGCCACATTTCAGACAGAATTGGGCGCCTTCAGGAAGATCGGTAGCGCATTTGCTGCACAACACGGCGGACACAGTCTGCTCCGAAATTGAAAGCAGATGTTAGCACATGCCGGAGCGGGTTCATCGCGTTCTCTTGCGACTGCAGGCTTGGGTTACGGGGTCTTCGCAGCGCTGCCATCGAGCCCAAGATCAGTGGCGATCGGCTTCAAAGCTTCAATGCACAGGGCGATGTGCTGATTGAGGTCAACACCTAAGGAAGCAGCACCTTGAACAATGTCATCCCGGTTGACCTTGCGCGCGAAGGCCTTGTCTTTCATCCGCTTTCGTACTGAGTGTGTGTCGACCTCGGCTAGCGATTTGCCCGGCTTGATAAGCGCCACCGCGGTGATGAAACCGGCGAGTTCGTCACAGGCGAAAAGAGCTTTCTCCATTCTTGAATTGCGAGTGACCCCCGTGTATTCGGCGTGCGACATAACGGCGCGCGAAATCACTTCAGGCCATCCGCGCTCTTTCAGGATCGCATTGCCCTTGTAGGGATGATCGTCGAGACTCGGCCAGCGCTCGTAGTCGAAGTCGTGAATCAGACCGACAATGCCCCACAAATCTTCTCTCGAAAGGTGAGACACCCCTTCCACAACCCCTTCAGGGTCATTTTTATCAAACCTGTGCGAGCAGGCCCGCATGCAAGCCTCCACCGAGAGACCGTGCTTGCGCAAACTTTCCGATTGAGTAAATTCGGTCAGTAAACTCCAGGCCGTTTCTCGAGTGATCGTCATTTCGGATGGTTACCCAGGAATGAGCAGTGTGTCAGAACTCGCCCACCATTTTACTTTAACGCTACTCCGACAGTGGCCATAGTGCTTCCGGCATCTCAATTCGTAAAATTCTCTATCGACCCCGAGCCAGCCAATTCAAGCGCCAGCGCAGGTTCGGTCCTGGCCCATCGCTGTCTTATGTGCAATTGGAAGTGGCTAGTTGGCCCCGTAATGATCCATGAGAATCGCGGTTGTTGTTTGAAATCGGACAGCGTGACCATCGGAAATCGGACGATGCCGCAAGACCGTCCGCGCGATCTCTTGCTCGATCATGACCATTCTTCCAGCTCTGAGCCTGCGGTCGCGACATTTACCCTCCGCGAACCCGAACGCAACCACATTCAACGCATCCTGACGGAAGAAGTGGCAACATGGGACGGACCGCGACACGGCTCGGCATTGGCCGCAGTTCGCTCCACAGCAAACTCAAGACACAAAGTATCGAGTCATTCTCACAGGAGCCGCTATCCCTCCGACGTTGCGAGGTCGCTGAAAAACAATCGCGAACAAAGTTAGTAAACATCCAGCACTTCCCCGTTCAGATGCGCTCTTTGCCCGTCTTCTCGGGTGTTCCTACCGGTTGCACAGTGTTTTTACGGTGAATTCACGGTATATTCCTGCATTTTTACCCTTGACTTCCACAGCCTGTATGCCTCAGATTCTGTGCAGTCAGGAACGTTCCCGCAGAACGGTTCCTGCCCCCGTAGTAAAGGAGTAGCCCGCTCTGGCACTCCCACATCTCGATGGCCACGACTCTTGCCCCGGTTGACTCTAGGGAAGTCGTTCGTTGCGACCACTGCCTGCTGGTTCAGTTCCGCACCCTCAACAATAATTGCCGCCGCTGCCACGCGTCGCTAGATGAGGAACCCGAGCCGGAGCCAATCCCGGTATCGGTCCCCGTCATGATGCCGCCGCCGGGCAACGGACACGGGCACTTGAACCTGGCTACGTCGATCCGCGCCCTGCGCCTGCGCAACGGGCTCAGCCAACGACAGTTGGCGGGACGGATGGCCGTGCCGCGCACCTACGTTTCCAAGATCGAAAACGAGAAGGCCACGCCCACGCTGTCTTCCCTGGAACGGCTGGCGCGCGCACTGGAGGTTACTGTGCCGGAACTGCTCAGCGGCGGAGAACGAAGCCGCCAGGAAGAAATCAGCGAACTGATGAAGGACCAGTTCATCGCCGAGTTGCTGCCGTTCGTTTCGCAACTGAACGGGATGCAGATGTCGAGCATCCTGACCCAGATTCGCGATCTGACGATGCGGCCGCGACGGAGCGCTTAAGAAAACAACGTTTCAGGGTTTCACGTTTTCAAGGTTCTCGGCGAACGGACGATAAGACTTACAGGGTGGAAATTTGAAACTTTGAAACCTTCGGACTTTGAAACCTCAGATTTTGATTTTATCCGGGCAACCAGCCAACTCACTTGCCGGGACCATCCTCTGGTCCCGGCTTTTTTACGCCGTTTCTGGGTGGCCTTACGGCGGTCCCTATTTCAGCTCTGAATCCAACTTAGATCGACCGTCATCTATCCAGCATGAATTCCAGAGAGGTCAGGGGCGGTTTAGACACTCTTTTGGTGTCATCTACGTTCAACAGCAATGCGGCGGAATGGGGCGACGACTCCGCGCGCAGCACTCATGGTGCGGGCGATCAAGACTCCGGACTGCTCGACTCTTATTCGCAGGCTGTAACCAGCTCGGTTGAGCGGATCAGCCCCTCGGTGGTTCACATTGAAGTACATCAGTCGCCGGCTCGGACCCGCTCACGGCAGCCACGGGAGCGGCAGGGGTCCGGGTCTGGCTTCATCTTCACGCCTGACGGCCTCATCCTCACCAACAGCCACGTCGTGCACGAGGCCGCCCGGCTGGCCGTAACGACGACCGACGGTCGCCACATGCCTGCGACGCTGATTGGAGACGACCCGGCCAGCGATCTGGCGGTCATTCGAGTGGATGAGCCGGGATTGACCGCCGCAACTCTCGGTGATTCGCAGAAGCTGCGGGTCGGACAGATCGTGGTGGCGATTGGCGCTCCGTATGGATTCCAGTCGACGGTTACGGCCGGGGTGGTGAGCGCGCTGGGGCGGTCGTTGCGCTCATATTCCGGGCGGCTGATCGACGACGTGGTCCAGACGGACGCATCGCTGAATCCCGGCAATTCGGGCGGCCCGTTGGTCGATTCGTTGGGGAGAGTCGTGGGAGTGAATACGGCGACGATCCTGCCCGCACAGGGAATCTGCTTCGCCATTGGAATCAACACTGCGAAATTTGTTGCCAGCCGGCTGTTGCGCGATGGGCGCATCCGGCGCAGTTACATTGGAGTCAGCGCCCAGACTGCACCGCTTCACCGCCGAGTGGTACGCTTCTACGATCTTCCAAAACAGAGCGGTGCGCTGGTGCTGTCCGTTGGGGAAAATAGCCCGGCCAAGCGCGCCGGATTGAGAGATGGCGACATCATTGTGGGGCTCGAAGGTCAACCGGTGGCCGGAGTCGACGATCTTCATCGGCTGCTGACCGAGGTAAGGGTGCGCGTAAGCTGCCGTCTCACGGTCGTGCGCTGGACCGAGAAGTTGGATTTCGAAGTGATCCCCGAGGAAGCAGCCTGAGCCTCAGGCCGGAGATTTTCCTGCGATTGCGCGCGCCATCCCGGCTGTGTTAGCCTCTAGGTTGTGACCACTTTGCACGACAAAGTGCCTGCCGGACTAGACCGCAAGGAGGCCGAGGTTTACCGGCACCTTGACCCGGCGCAACTACCCAGGCACATCGCCATCATCATGGACGGCAATGGCCGTTGGGCCAAGCGGCGTCATATGCCGCGGGTGGCCGGACATCGCGCGGGAGTTGCGGCCGTTCGCTCGACCGTCGAGACGGCAGCGCGAATTCATATCCCCGCTCTGACGCTATATGCGTTCTCCGAGGAGAACTGGAAGAAGCGGCCAGCGAGCGAAGTGGATTTTCTAATGCGATTGCTGAGCCGCTATCTAAAGGCGGAAGTTCCTACTCTCAACAAGAACAACATCCGGCTCGAATACATCGGCCGGCAGCACGAATTGCCTGGCGATGTTCAGGACCGGATGTGCTGGGCGCGAGAGGCCACCGCGCGTAATTCTGGAATGGTGCTAACCCTGGCCCTCAACTACAGCGCACGCAGCGAACTGGTCGATGCCTTCCGGTCGATGGTCGAGGCAGCCGCTAAAAATGGCGGAATTGAACACCTGTGCGTCGACGAAGAAGCGGTCAGCCGGCATCTTTACACTCGCAACCTTCCGGATCCGGATTTGGTAGTGCGGACTTCGGGCGAAATGCGTCTGAGCAATTTCCTGCTCTGGCAGTTGGCCTATGCCGAAATTTACGTGACACCGACGCTTTGGCCGGACTTTCGAGGCGTCCACCTGCTGGAAGGGATCGCAGAGTATCAGAAGCGTGAACGACGATATGGTGGGCTGAATCATTCCGAAACTCGTGTCGCCGCCGAGGTCTTGAAAGTTTGACCACAGTGGTGCCTGGAGGAATGCTCCATGGTGAACACCGTTGGCTTCTGTGGTTATAATTCCGCTGTTCTTTCCTGACATCCTTTGCTCAAGCGAATCGCGACCGCAGTCGTACTGATCCCGATCGTGCTCCTGTTGATTCTGCGCGCACCGGTGTGGGCACTGGCCGTCGTCGCAGCGGTCGTAGCTCTGCTTGCGATCCACGAGTTCCTCAAGCTCACAGAGTCCTATTGCGTAGAACCGATGGCGTGGCCGACCTACTTTTTCACTGCCATCTTTTTCGTGGCCCTTATCGCTGAGGCAGGCGGAGAGACTCCGCTGCTATCGACCGCGAAATTTCTGATTGTGCTGGCATTCGCGGCCGCGATAGTGCCTTTTGTTTTCCTGACGCGCGCGATGCGCGGCGCAGAGCTGCGAAGCGGGTATCCGGCAGCTGCGGCTTCGGTATTCGCATTCACCTATGTCGCCCTACCGATGGGAATGCTCGTGCAGTTGCGACAGCAGTGGGCGGGCGCTTTCTACGTGCTTTACCTCCTCCTCGTAGTTTGGGCGGGAGACATCTTCGCGTATTTCATCGGAAAGTCGATGGGGCGGCACCTGATGGCACCTCGCATCAGTCCGAAAAAAACTTGGGAGGGTGCCGCGGCATCGGTCGTCGCCAGCGTTGTGGTTGGGTGGCTTCTCTTTCGCCACGCCTTGCCCATCAGTTCGGCGTTACTCAATGCCGGACTCATCGCGCGGCGCGACGGTCTGTTTGGCCTGGAACAACCCGCGATGGGCCCAGTCATCCTGCTCACAATTGTTTTGAATATCGCGGCGCAACTGGGAGATTTGGTGGAATCGCTGATCAAGCGCGGTGCGGGGGTGAAGGATTCCGGGGCGATCCTGCCGGGGCACGGAGGAATGCTCGACCGCATCGATGCCCTGCTCTTCGCGGCTCCAGTTTTGTGGTACTTCACAGCTTGGCGGGTGATGCAGTAGACAACTCTGACGCGCCTGAGAGCCCAAGAACCGCGTAAAATAAGACTTCTATCCGATGAAGCGCATCGCCATACTGGGATCCACTGGTTCGATTGGGCGCAGCACACTAAGCGTTGCAGAGGCCTATCCGGAACGATTTCAAATCGTGGCTTTGGCCGCGGGAAGTAATTTGGACGCGGCGTTCGAACAGGCGACGCGCTGGAACCCGAAAGTCGTCTCAATCGCCCGAGAGCAGGACGCCGACACTCTCCGCGCACGCTTGAAATCCGGCGGCCTGGGCGAGATCGAAATCGTCCACGGAGCGGCGGGAACGGTCCATGTCGCTACCCTTGCCGAGGCGGACTTCGTGGTCAGCGCCATTGTTGGTGTTGCGGGGCTCGAAGCAACCTACGAAGCCGTTCGGTCAGGCAAGACAGTGGGGCTTGCCAATAAAGAGTGCCTGGTCGCGGCAGGCGAGCTCATCACAGCGGAAGCCTGCACGCAAGGCAAGCCTCTTCTGCCGATCGATAGCGAACATAATGCAGTCCACCAGTGCCTCCGGGGCGGCAAAATGGAAGAGGTGGAACGAATCTGGCTGACGGCTTCCGGCGGCCCGTTTCTGAACACTCCCCGTTCTGATTTTGCACAAATAACGGTGCAACAGGCGCTCAATCATCCAACGTGGAAGATGGGCAAGAGAATTACGATCGACTCCGCGACGCTGATGAATAAGGGGTTCGAAGTCATTGAAGCCTGCAGACTTTTTCACATGCCCCCCACGAAAGTGGAAGTAATTGTCCATCCGCAGTCGACAATCCACTCCATGGTGGAGTTTCGGGATGGCAGTCTACTTGCTCAGGTATCAGTGACGGACATGCGCCTCCCGATTCTTTACGCTCTGACCTATCCTGAGCGTATTCAATCGGATATGCGCTTCTCGGTCAGCGACTTGCGTCATCTGGACTTCTGCCCCCCGGACTTGGAAAAATTCCCTTGTCTGAGGCTGGCGTACGAAGCGGCGGAGGCAGGCGGGGCCAAAACGGTGGCCTTGAACGCAGCCGACGAGGTCGCTGTGGCAGCGTTTCTCGCAGGCAGTATCGGGTTTACCGATATACCTCTTGTTATCGAGCACGTTGTTGGTGCAACGAATTCTGGGAAGCTGGAGTCTATTGGGGAAGTGCTCGAGGCCGACGCGGAGGCTCGACGGCTTGCTCGAACGAGCGTTGTATCAAAGCAAGTGGTGAAAAATACAGCTACATCGTTTGCCTGACAGGAAAACATCTTTCGTTAACTTTTAGAATCTAAAGTGTGGGAGATTACGTACCTCGCATATGTCTGATTTTTTGACCTCTCTCGTTGCGGTAGTGGCGGTTCTGGGTTTCATGATCCTGATCCACGAGTTCGGCCACTATGCAGTGGCCAAGTGGCTCGGTGTACGGGTAGAGGTCTTTTCCATCGGCTTCGGAAAACGGTTGATCGGATTCCGCAAGGGCGAAACCGACTACCGCATTGCGGCGATCCCCCTGGGCGGATACGTCAAGATGAGCGGTGAAAACCCGATGGATACGCGGACCGATGATCCGCGCGAGTTCCTGAATCATCCTCGTTGGCACCGCTTCCTGATTGCGATTGCCGGGCCGACCATGAACATCCTGCTCGCAATCGTTCTTCTGACCACGGTGTACATGGTTCATTACGAGTATCCGGCGGTCTATGACGATCCGACGGTGATCGGTTGGGTGGCGAAGGATACGCCTGCATCGAAAGCCGGAATTCAAGTTGGCGACCGCATCACCCGCATCGACGATGTTTCGAATCCCACGTGGGAACAGGTGGACCTGAAGCAGGCTTTGAGCCCCGGGCAACCGATGCTGGTTGACGTAGAACGAAACGGGCAGACTCTCGAGATGAAGGTCACGCCGGAAGCAGCCGGTGTCGATCAGATTGGGTACGCAGGCTGGGCACCGAAAGAAGATACGGTCACCATCACCGATCTCCAGGAAAACATGCCTGCCGAGAAAGCCGGGCTCAAGGAAGGTGACAAAATTCTCGCGCTCGACGGACGACCGGTAAATGCACTGGCGGAGATGGTCGAGAGTCTTGAAGTCACGAAAGACAAGCCGATCGCTCTCACCGTCCTGCGCAATGGCGAGAAGAAGACCTTCACGATTCAGCCGGTCCTTTCCGAGAAGCGCTACCGGATTGGGATCGGCACCATGCAAATGAAAGTGAAGACGCTGCCCTTCGCCGAAGCCTTCAGCCTCTCGCTGCGGGAAAACCGGCAGAACGCGCTGCTCATTCTGGAGCTTGTGAAGAAGATGGTGCAGCACAAGATCTCTGTGCGCTCCATCGAAGGTCCGATTCGTATCGGACAGGCTGCTGGGGAAGCTGCTCGGCGCAAGGGGTGGACTCCACTCATGAGTCTGACCGCTGCAATCAGCTTGAACCTCGGCATCTTCAACCTGTTGCCCATTCCGATTCTCGACGGTGGAGTCATTTTGTTCCTGCTGATTGAAGGCCTCATGCGGCGCGATATCAGCATGAACATCAAGGAGCGCGTCTATCAGGCGGCGTTCGTTTTTCTCGTGCTGTTCGCCGTGATGGTGATCTACAACGACCTGATGAAAACGATTCCGGGTCTTGTGGATCGACTGCCGTAGTCCGTTTCCCGTTAGATTAGGATTGAAAGTGCCGGTGACTGAGGATCAGTCACCGGCGTTTTTCTTTTTCTCGATCGCTTGATTAAGCACTTTTGGCGGCTCGGTGTGGCGTCTTTCCGGGCGGAAGCAGCCGTTTCGATCCTGGCTGGCAAAGAGTGGCAGCTTTAGCTCGTGGAAGCTTCATTGAAGGCTCGGTCTCCATCGTAGAAACCTGCGTCGGGTTAGCAAGCCCGTTGAAGGGATCATCGCTGGTCACGCCATTGGGCAGCGCCTGAATTGCGCTCTGGAAGTTGGACCATGCATTCGACGCCGAATCTCCGGTGAGATTGGCATAGAGTTGAGCCAGGGTCCCGGCGTCTCCAAGATTCACCATTCCGGGAGCGATCTTTTCCAGGCCGTATCCCTTACTGATCATCCAGGAGAGAAACGCCATCCCGCAGCCGATACTGTCCGCGTCTTGGTCGGTATTCTCGGTCGAATCTACCCAATCTGCCATGCCGTCCTGCACCCATGTGGGAGCGGTTGCGAAGTCGGCAAGGGCGTTGTTACCAATCACGGCCGCGCACCAACGCGACAAGGCTTCGCCGGTGCTTTCTCCGCACACGTTTCCACCCATCGAGCATTCGCTTAATTCCGCTTCGAACAGGGCCGAGACGCGCTCAGAATTGCCGTATGAAGCATCGACTTCAATGGCGTTCCCCGTGGTGTAATCGCATCCGTTATGGTCGGCACCGCCGGTACCGTCGGTGGCGCCGCCGAGTGCGAAGACGATCGCACTCACGGGCCCTCCTGTGGTGCCGAAGATGGAATCATTTGCGGTGACGATGCGGTCGGCATCATTAAGAAGATCCTGGGCATTCTGGAGAGCTTGGGCTCCCAAAGCCGGATCAACATAAACTGTCACTCTTCCGCTTGGGCTGGTTCCGACCAGCTGAGCATTTCCTCGAAAGCTCGGCCACGCTGGACCAGCCGCTGCGCTCTCGTTTTTCGGGGTAGCCCCTTTTTTTCCTTTACTTGCTTTGGTCGAATTAATGCGACGATTCATGCAGAACCTCCACTGGGGAATATGGTGAACAAGTGCGGGGGTGCGTTTCAAGCTGTCGAAGGTTCGCCTGATTCTGTCACGAATTCCGAACGCAGCCTCGTCCATTTCTCCGTTCGGGATTGAGTCGCACCGACCCGGACGCGAATCAAATCAATGGATTCAACGTGTTAAACTAGAAGTTCCATGGCAGAGATTAAGCGCAGAAAGACCTATACCGCCGTCGTCGGAGGCGTGCGAGTCGGCTCGGAGGCACCGCTCGTGGTGCAATCCATGACCAATACCGACACTGCAGATATTCCTGCGACCGTTCAACAGGTCGCCGCCCTGGCAAGGGCCGGGTCAGAATTGGTGCGTGTCACCGTGAATAACGATGATGCCGCAGCAGCGGTCCCGCGCATCGTCGAGCAACTCGACAAGCAGGGCGTGCGTGTGCCGATCATTGGCGATTTCCACTACAACGGGCACATTCTCCTGACGAAATATCCGGAGTGCGCGCGCGACCTTGCGAAGTACCGGATCAATCCTGGAAATGCCAGTATTGGACGCAAGGATGACTCGAACTTCCGCACAATGATCGAAGTAGCAGTCAAGCACCAGAAGCCTGTGCGGATCGGCGTGAACTGGGGTTCGCTCGATCAGGCGTTGCTTACCAGGATGATGGACGAGAACTCCCGACTCCCGGAACCAAAGGATGCACGGGAAGTTACCATGGAGGCGATGGTTGTCAGCGCGCTCGACTCCGCAGAGTTGGCCCAGAAGTACGGCCTGCGTCCGGATCAAATCATTCTCAGCGCCAAAGTCAGCGGGGTCCAGGATCTGATTGATGTTTACCGCTCGCTGGCTGCACGATGCGAGTACCCACTTCATCTTGGTCTCACCGAGGCCGGCATGGGAGCCAAGGGGGTCGTGGCCTCCAGCGCCGCCATGGGCGTAGTTTTGCAAGAAGGGATCGGCGACACCATTCGCGTTTCGCTGACGCCGGCCCCGTTAGGCGACCGCACCGAAGAAGTCCGCGTAGCGCAACAGATACTCCAGTCGATGGGCATCCGCAGCTTTACTCCTCAAGTGACCGCTTGCCCCGGTTGCGGCCGCACGACGAGCACATTCTTTCAGGAGATGGCCGAGCAGATTCAGACCTACCTGCGGGAGCAAATGCCTGCTTGGAAGGGCCGCTACGTCGGCGTGGAAGAGATGAAACTGGCCGTCATGGGTTGTGTTGTAAATGGTCCCGGAGAATCCAAGCACGCGAACATCGGAATTTCGTTGCCCGGGACGTTTGAAGAACCGAAGGCTCCGGTCTACGTAGATGGACGGCTGTTTACCACCCTTAAGGGCGATCGCATCGTCGCGGAGTTCATTGAGATTCTCGACGAATACGTCGACTCGCACTATGCTGCGAAAGAAGTCCTGACCACTTCATAGACACCCCAGAGTAACTTTTGATTCTGGATATTAACGGGGACCTGTACGCCTCTAAAATCCGCTTAAGAGGAAGATCGGCGTTTGCTGCACGGGAAGCGGAACGGCTGAACCACTGTCGGTGGTTTGAGGCACATCCTGATTCGTTCCGCTCAACATACATTCGAAGCTTGAACTACTCAGCCCCGTGGCGAGGATTGTGAGCGTAAGGCCGTTCAAACTTGTGCCGGTGCTCAGCCCCGAGATCGAAACTTGTTCGCCCGGGAAAAAATTGTTCGCTGCCTGGAAGGTCACTACGTTCGACGTAATCGAAAAGCCAGTGATGTTCGCAGGCGTCGGGCAACTGGAACCAGTGCAGGCCGCAAACGGCGTAGGAATGTCGGCGGCCAGCGTATCGGGAGTATTCGAGCCACCCGTTGTGACAGTACTTGTGGTCGCAGCCACATCGGCAACCATACCCGCATCGCAAAGGCTCACGTAGACGTGGCTGCTGTCAGCAGCTGCCGTCGTGAACATTCGGAACCGCGTGGAACTCGGACTGTACGAAGGGGCAGGGACGCAAGTGGAGACTTGCCTTACGGCATATTGCGTCGCTCCGAATTGCGGCGACGACAGCAGCGATAGCGACGGCGACAGCAATGACGATGAGGACGGCATCGGCTTCACGGTCAAACTGGCGGCCTGAAAAACGGTCAGCTGCGGAATCATGCAAGAATCGGTTGGCGTCAGATTCCCAACATTCGGGTCGGGACAGGGCGAAGCGGTCACATAGCTGGCAACGTAAAAGCGCGATCCGTCAGGAAGTGCAGAAACCGAAACCGGGGTTACCCCGCTGCATGTAATTCCCCCGCCGCAAGGCGAAGGCAGCGGCAGACCGATGGCAGGGCTTGCGCTGCCGGCGGGCATGATCGGTGTCGGAGGATCGGTGGTCACATCGAAGACGTAGAAGGAACTGGTCGCGGGGCTCGTGACGTAGAGCCGGCTGCGATTGCTGTCGTAGAGGATGAAATTCGCACCGACGCCGACGGACTGGCTTCCGACAATCGCGTTTGTGTCCGTTCGCAGCGTGTGCAGCAATCCATCTCCTTGCGTAAGGACGTAGAGCCGTTGGCTGTCCGCCCGTGAAACTGCCCACACAGGAGTATTGCCGATTGGAATTGTCGCAAGGGTAGATAAATCCACCGGCGAGAGATCAGTGAGCGTGTTGTCGCCCTGATTGAGCACGTACAGGTTGAGGGCGTTCGGGGTTTCCGCAAGTGCGATTGGCTGGCTTCCAACCGACTCCGTCATCGTGACGGCGTTGGTCGATGTGCTCAAAGCGGAAACGGAATTGGTGCCAAAGTTCGCAACGTACACAGCCGAAGTTTGGGTCGTCGTCACGAAGACAGGCAACGAGCCGTATGGCAGGCTGATCGTTACCGGATTGCCCAGCCCGGATGCGACCGTCGTGTCGCCAGCTGGCGTGAACGCCATGACTGCGTCCGCCTCTCCGCTGCTGAGGCTACCGGAGCTGGCGACAAAGACTCGCGTGTTGTTTGGAAGGATCCCAGCATGCGTCGGATTGACGCCCATGTTGGCTACGCCAATGTTGGTATCGCCGGACACATCAATCTGCATCGCCGTCCCCTGATTGAAGGGGATGTTGTTGCTGATGCCGAAAACCTCATGAAAGCCCGCGGGATAGGGAGGCGTGGTGCTGACCGGGATTACGACCGGCCGGTAAACCTGGCCGCAAGATATACAGAGCAAAGTTGCTGCCGCTAACGCCACCAGCCTACACGTACGTCGAAAACTCATCGGCACCCCGAGCGTAAGTCTGTGATTCCAGTGATTAAGACGAAACAAGTATTGTAATGATTGCAGCGCGTTGACGCTAGCGCAACACAGGCTTCCGGCATCCGCATCCCGGCTTCCGGGGTTACGGAGCTGGCGCGAAGCTGTGTTCTCAGCTTTCGAAATGATGCGATACGGATGATGCGGGATGCCCGAGGTGAGCGCCCACCAATCACAGCCACCTCGATAAACGCTTCCAGAAGGCGAGGGCTGGAACCCGGCTAGCCGAACTACCGTCCTCTTCGTGACTTCCCCGCCGCCGCTCTCGCTGGCTCCGCGTCGGCAGTTGCTGCGGGTTTCTTCTTGCCTTCCATCTGCGCGAGGCTCTGCTTCAAGGCGGCCATCAAATCCACAACCGGGGCCAACTTCTTCGGCTTCTCAACGGCAGCCACTTCCCCGCCCTCGAGTTTGGCTTCAATCAATGTTTTCAGATTTTCCTGGAACGTGTCCTTGTACTTGTCCGGATCCCAATCAGCAGCCAGGGCTTCGATCAACTGGTGCGCGACTTTCACCTCGGCGTCTTTCAATTCGACGTCGGGAGCGCCGAAGCCTTCGACCTCGCGCACCTCCTCCTTGTAGTACATGGTGTGGAGCATCATCCCGCCCTTGTGCGGGCGCAGGAATACCGTGTACTCGCGGTTGTGCATCGTGATTTTTGCAATCGCGACGAACTCACTCTCTTCCAGAGCTTTGGTTAGCAGGGCGTAAGGGCGGCGGCCGGCTTCTTCCGGCATCATGTAATAGGAGGACTCGAAGTAGACCGGGTCAACCTCGCTCTCTTTTACGAATTCGAGGATCTCCATCGTCTTCGCCGTCTGCGGCTCAATCTTCTTGATCTCATCCGGTTCAATGATGATGTACTCGTCCTTGCGAAACTCATAGCCCTTGACGATTTCGCTGCGGTCGACAACCTGGCCGTCGGCTTGGCAGACATACTGCTGCTTCAGGCGCGACTTGTCGGGCCGGTGCAGCATGTTGAACGAAATACCGCTGCTGCGCGCACCGGAGAATAGCCGGACCGGCATCGAGATAAGGCCAAACGTTAAGTGACCGGACCATACCGAAGATGGCATCGCTTTCCCTCACTCGCGAGCGCCTGACGGGCGCCCGCGAAGAACGCTAACCCCCACAGCACCGAGAGTTTAGCTCAGAACGCTGTTTTGATGCACGAAACCTCAGTCAGGTGGAACCCTAGATTCAAAGTGGGAGTTAAAGTAGTCATCGCTAAGCTACCACAACTTATTGTGGTTTATTACTTCGCTTCCCGGCTTTGGACGGCTCCGCCTGCAGATTGTCACCCCTTGTGTGAGCCCTCACTTTGCGCGGTTCTTGGAATCCAATCCGGCAAATCGGGAGCGCAAATCTTGTTCGACTTTTCGGCTCGACTCTCATCTGTCATTCCAACGCGCAACTTCTTCTGGAGCAGAAATGAACGATCTGAGATATCCCATTGGCAAGTTCCACTACGCTGGGCCCTCTACCGAGGCCCAGAAGCAGCGGTTTATCGAAGACATCGCCAGCACTCCGGCGAATCTGAGAGCTGCCGTTGAAGGACTCTCCGAGGCTCAACTCGTAACCCCCTATCGCCCGGGCGGCTGGACGGTTCGCCAGGTAGTGCATCATGTCCCCGACAGCCACTTAAATTCGTATGTCCGCTTTAAGCTCGCTCTTACTGAGGAAGAACCGACCATCAAACCCTATGCGGAGGACCGCTGGGCGAAGTTGGCGGATACGACATCGACGCCGATTGAAGTTTCACTTTCGTTGCTCGACTCTCTGCATGACCGCTGGGTACGCCTCTTGCGTTCACTCAACGCGGAGCAGTGGATGCGCACTTTTCGGCATCCTGAACTTGGAGTGATGACCCTAGAAAAAACGCTCGGCGTCTATTCCTGGCACGGGCAGCATCACGTAGCGCATATCACCAGTTTGCGGGAACGCGAAGGATGGTGAGTCAGTCAATCCTGGCGACCTAGGTAATCCCCATTCTCCATAGCGAATAGCTCGTAGATTCGCGCAGCACGGCGATGGCTCGTTGCAACACGCTGTGCGGCTTTGAGTCAGCGCGTGGTGCTACATATACCGGCCCGATTCCTTCGTGCTCGAGCAGTTTGCGGATGCGGAAGACGTGATAGGCATCGCTCACCGCGACGCAGCTGTGCAGCCCATTCGCCCGCATGATCACTGCCACTCGCACCGCCGATTCCGACGTGTCACGGCCTTGCGTTTCGGCGATCAAACTGCGCTCTGGAACACCGTGGCGTATGAGGTAATCGCGTCCAACACCGCCCTCACTGAAGCTGGGGTCGGAACCAGCCCCGCCTGTTGTGATTACAACGGGAGCCATGCCACGCTTGAATAACTCGAGTGCATGGTCGAGCCGGGCACGCAAAACAGGGGAGGGATGGCCGGAGTACTCGGCAGCGCCAAAAACCACGATAGCCTCCGCCGGGTGAAGTTCCTCCAGAGAGGCAGTGCGCACGACCTGAACAACGGTTGCGCCGAAAAGAAGCGCGACAAGCCCAGCAATGAAGACAAGCGAACGAAGCCACCAGCGCCGCGAAGGAGGCTGGCTCGTGATTTCGTCGTTCATCCTTGCGTATTCACTCTCCTAATCCGACTTCAGACGCCGGCTGATCGGGGCGTACTACTCATTCGGCATTGGTCCCTGCGCGAAGAAACTGGAAACCTGATCCGCAGGAATTGCGCCTTCGCGGATAATCCGCCAGCGGGCGGCTCCGTCCGTCAAATCGACAATCGTGGAAGCGATATCGCGCGGCGAAGTACCACCGTCAACAATGATGCTGATGCGGCCGTGCAACTGGTCGCGCACCTGCTCGGCGCTCGTGCATTCTGCCGCACCGCTAAGATTGGCCGAGGTTGCGGTGATGGGAATGGCCGCTGCGGTGACCACGGCCAACGGAATCTTGGCATTTGGCACGCGCAGCGCGACATTGCCCGTGTTCGCCGTAACCTTCAGGGGCAATCGGGAACCAGCTTTCACGATGATAGTCAGCGGCCCAGGCCAGAATTTTCGCGCCAGGGCATAGAACTCATCTGGCAGATCCTTCGCGAGCTCCTCGGCCTGCTCTACGCTTTCGATCAACAGTGAGAGAGGCTTATGGCGCGATCGCGTCTTGATGTCGTAGACCTTATCGACGGCTCGCAAATTGAAGGGATCGGCAGCGAGGCCATAGAACGTGTCAGTGGGCATGCCAAGTACTTCGCCGGAACGGATCTGATCGGCGGCATACTTGACCAGGGAACTTTCTGGAGTCTCACTACTGATTTTAACGATCTCGGCGCGCACGGCTGCGCTCCTCCCGAATTAGGCACTGGATTTTACCGGTTTGAATCGCGAAACCTATCATAATACGGCAAAAAGACGCGGAGCGTGATGACAACCGCGTATGATGCATTTACTCCGCCTATGAACCGATCGTCGGAATCAACTCCGGGAGCCCGAGACCGGCTGCGTCGCATCGAAGGCCGCCATAATCCGCTTCTCAAGCAGCTCCGTCAGGCTTTTTCCAGGGCGGAACTGTCGGAACATGGCGACTGTGCGATTGAAGGTGTGCATATTGTGGAGGAAGCGATCCGCAGCGGCTTGCGCTTCCAGGCGGTCGTATTCCGCGAATCGGCACAATCCCTGGCAGAACGTCTCCTGCCGCAGATCGGATCCCATGTGCAGACGCTGTCGGTTCCTGACAAGCTGTTCGACAACGCAGTGCCGAGTGAGAATCCGCAAGGCGTCGCGGCGCTGGTCCACCTCAAGGAATATTCCGTCGACGACCTTTTGGAGCGAGTGTCGCTGGGGCCCATTGTCGCGGTTGCAGGTCTGCAGGACCCGGGAAATTTGGGAACGATCTTGCGCTCGGCCGAGGCTTTCGGCGGAGCGGGCATTGTCTGCGGTGAAGGGACGGTTAGCCGGTTCAATTCGAAGGTCATTCGTGCGTCGGCGGGATCGATTTTTCGTCTTCCGCAGGTCACCGCGTCGGACTTCGGCGGTCTCGACGCCGTATGTTCGAAACTGCGCTCCGTCAATGTACGTCTAGTTGGGACGTCGTCGCATAAGGGAGCGCCGCTCGATCAGGCTCGGCTCACCGAACCGCTGGCGATCTTTGTCGGCGGCGAAGGAGCGGGACTGCCGAAGCCGCTCATGGCTCAAATGGATGAACTCATCGCGATCCCGCACTCTCCTCGGGTAGAGTCGCTGAACGCCGGAATCGCCGCAAGCATTCTGCTCTACGAGGCGGCGCGGCAGCGGCGTGGCCTCTCCACCGTCTGACCAATTCCGGATCGACGGCGCGCAGATACTTTCGCGCATCCCCGCAAAGATCGAGGAAACTCCATAAACCTCGCCGGCCGCCTCGAATAGACCTTTCGCAGCCCGTGCAAATTCTTCCCGCCCCAGCGTTCTATCCATGGAATGATCCAGCCGACTGAACATCCCCCTAGAAAAGATGCGCATCCCGTCAATTGTTGTAGTGAGGGTTTAACGATGAAGAATGCGATTTTGCTTGCCGTATCTCAACGCAAACCGTTTCAGCGAGCACTTCCCCTCTGCCTTGTGGCTGCGGCCTGTCTCGTAGGCGCAGCGCAAGCTCAAGAAAAAGCACCCGAGTCCGCGCATGCGGCCGGATGGGTGGTGATCCCGGTAGAAGAGTATCGAGTATTGCGGGCCAAAGCATACCCGGCGGAACAAAGTCCCGAGCCTCCGCCGGTCGAAGCCACGCTGACACGCGTTGACTATGACCTGCAGATCGACGGAGAAGTGGCGACTGGAAAGGCGAACCTCACCGTCGACGTCTTGAAGGACGGCTGGGTACGGGTTCCAATGCCGGATGGCTTGCTGGTTCGTGAGGCCCGGATCGACGGCAGGCTCGTTTCACTGGTCTCCGCAACCGAAGGAAAGAGCAAAGCTCATCTTTCAGCACTGCTCTCTCACGCCGGACGTTCGGTTTTGCAGTTGGAAGTAGACGTGCCAATTGCAACGGCTGCGGGCGAAGAAAGCATTTCCCTCCCGACGGGCGGATCCGCAGTAACACGCGCCGCCGTGGAACTGCCACGGCAGGGCATGGATCTGAGAGTGGGCGGTGGATTAGTTTCCAGCAAAGCGGAGACGCAGGGTCAGACGAAGTGGCTGGCTTATGGCCACGGAAATGAGCCTCTCACTTTCACCTGGCGGCGGAGGACTGCCGACCATCACGTGGATCTTCCCCTGCGAATGCGGGGATCTCTAACACAACTCACCAGCCTGTTGGAAGACTCCTCATCGATTTATGGGGAAACCCATCTCGTCGTGACCCAGGGCGCGGCCCGGGAAGCACGAATTCGACTGCCGCAAAACGTCACCATCAACCAAGTTGCCGGAGCCGTGGTCGCCGACTGGGAAGTGAAGAATGGCGAATTGGCGGTGACCTTTCTTGAGCCGGTAGAACATGATGCCCGCTTCGTTATCACCGGCGACATCAAGCTTCCACGGGATGGTCTCATCGACATTCCGCTCCTGCGTTTGCTGGACACAGAACGAGAAGAAGGCGGCGTAGCCGTTGAGGTTCTGGGCGCGGGTGAAATCAAGGGAGAGAAGACAAAGGGACTGGACGAGGCGGATGCCACGGATCTCGGAGAGATGATCGTGAACCGTCAATCGCCGGCGTTAGCCGCATTTCGCTTCCGGACAGGCGATGCCGCTACCGAGCGATCTCTCAGTCTGAACGTGGCGCGTTACGACCAGCAGGCCGTGCTGATGGCAAACGTCGAAGAGGCTCGCTATCAGATTCTGCTGAGTGCTGACGGAAAGGAACTGGTTCAGGCGCGCTACGCAGTCCGGAACAATCAGCGCAACTTTCTCAAGGTCACGCTGCCCTCAGGGGCGGCGGTCTGGAGCGTATTACTAGCTGGCAAGCCGGTCCGCCCCGGACAGTCTCCCGACGGAAGCCTGCTGTTGCCGCTGGAGAAGTCGCGCGGCGCAGACGATGCCCCTGCTTTTGCGATTGAGATTCTCTACTTCACAAAGGCCACCGCATGGCAGGACAAGGGTCATGAAAAGCTCTCACTTCCGGCGCTCGACTTACCCATTTCGAGAACGGGCCTGCTGCTCTATTACCCCCCTCTGTTCCGGGTGTCTCCGGATCCAGGAGCCTTTCGCACGCAGGAATACGAGAACCCGGCCTCGGCCGTCCTGATGCCAGCCAGGGAGGAGAGCGTTGCTTCTCCAAGCGCCGCCGTCAGTACAGGTCGCAATCTGGGAGGAGTGATCGGCGGTCCAATGGCCTCGCCAACTGTGCTTGTTCCCAAGCAGAAATCCGACCTTTCCGGAGGAGAAAACGACGACAAGAAGGATGCAATGCAAGCTATGCTCGACACTTTTCGGAGCAAATCCCTCGGCGGGAAGGTCACCGGCATCTTGCCCGTCAACGTGTCGTTTCCGGCCTTTGGCCCTTCGATCTATCTGGTTTCCGAACTGACCAGCGAAAACCAGTCTCCACTGGCCGAGTTGAGCTTCCAGCGCGACAAAAAGGGAGGTGTGCGATGAAAAACCGAATCTTGGTGACGTTCCTGCTATGCGTGATGTGGGCGATACGGGCAGTCGCTGCCGATGAAAAACTTTCTCTGCCACTGCCAGATTGCGGTCAAGTGACTCTGACGTTGGATGAATACAACCGGCTCGCCGAACTGGCGGCGAAGCCTCCCAAGAAGCCGGATACGGCGCCGTTTCCTTACTCCATCAAACGTGCCGAGCTCAAGTTACGCGTGGAGAACGACAGCGTATTGGGCAGCGTCGAGCTGAACGGAGAAGTCTTCCGTAAGGGCGTCATCCAGGTGCCACTCACCAGCGGTATGACGATCTTCGACGCGCATCAGAACGGGAAAGGACTCCCACTGGAGCAACAGAACGGAACCCACAATGCCTTGCTCTCCGGCCCCGGCGAATTCTCCTTGGACCTCGACACCGGTTTACCCTTGCGTATTGAAGCGGGCCGCGCATCGTTCCGGCTTCCCGTTCCGCCGGCCGGCAGCGCGCAACTTTCTTTGTCCGTGCCGGGTGACCACACGCTCGCGTCGATCACTCCGGGAATTATCACCAGCCGCAAATCAGAGAACGGACATACTCTGATCGAGGCCACCCTTGCACCCGGACAACCGGCCGAAATCTGGTGGACGACGCGAGAAGTCGCAACCCCGGCAGCGCGCCGGGAAGTTCGATTTCTTGCGGACGAAAAAACGCTGGTTTCGGTCAGCGAGGCGGAGATGCGCGTTGCCGTGCTCGCCGACATCAACGTGGTCCAAGGAAATCCCTCTACCTTCGAGGTGCAGATCCCGGAAGGATTCGAGGTCACGGGAGTCACCGGAGCTTCTCTCGATTCCACCGTCAATCCACCACAGGTCGCTCTCCGCCACGGAGGCAGTGACGGACCTGCCCTTCCATTTCTTACGCTCCTGGTGAGCGCTCCCGGACAACGGAACCATCAGTTCCTGATCTCGATGGAGCGCTCGATCAACGACTCGAAGGCCGACGCTCCCATCGTGAGTTTCAAAGGAGCGCAGCGCGAAACCGGCGAGGTGCTGGTGGAAGGATCTGGCACTATGGAGATCACCGCCCGCGAAAACGGTGGCTTGAAACGGATGGATGTGAAGGAAGTGAGTCCGTATTTGCGCTCTCTCGCACACTTTCCTCCGCAGGCTGCCTTTCGCTATCACCGCCAGCCCGACGAAACGCCTGCTCTCGCTCTCGAGTGGGTACGATTCCCGGATGGCAGCGTGCTCGGCGCCGTCGCTGAAAGTGCAGACGTGACGACGCTGGTCACCTCCGAAGGAAAATCTCTCACTGAAGTGAAGCTGATCCTGAAAAACCAGGCGCAGCCATTTCTAAAAATAAATCTGCCGGCCGGGGTCAGCATCCTCTCCGCCGACGTCGCCGGCGAGCCCGTCAAACCAGTACAAGGACCGGATGGAAGCCGTGTGCCTCTGCTGCGGCCGGGGTTCCGTCCCACGGAGTCTTACACGGTTTCCTTTGTTTTCATGCACTCTGGGGCTCCTTTCGCCAAGAAGGGCGGCGCAGAGCTATCCCTACCCAACATGGATATTCCGATTAGCCTTCTGAATTGGGAGGTTTTTCTGCCAGAGCAGTATAAGGTGAAAGACTTCGGTGGAGACGTGATCGCGGCAAACCGGGTGCCTCGGGCGTTCCGCGAAGAAGAATATACCGTCCGGATGCAGGATGGGGCTGAAACCGTTTCCAATACACGCGTGCAGGCCTTCCCTGGACAGATGGGCGGCCACGTCGTCGACCAGTCTGGAGCAATGGTCAATAACGCGCGCGTGACGATCACCTCCATCAGCAATGGATCGACTCGTAGCGTGGTAACGGGCACGGACGGTCGTTGGTTACTTGCAGGAGAGCCTTCGGGGCACTTCAAAGCCAAAGTGGAGATGCCGGGCTTCAAGACAAGCATCTTTAACCTGAATTACAACGCCAATCTACCTTCGATGTACAACTTTCCGCTAAGCGTAGCGGCGGCGGCCGAAACCGTGGAGGTTTCCGCGGAAGCGGCACAGATTCAAGCCGGAGAACTGGAGGCTCGATCATTGAATCAACAAGCGGTCATGAACTTACCATCCCACGGCCGCGACTATGACTACATGGGCCCGGCACCGCAAGCACAGGCCACTGCTTCCGCGAATGTGCTGAACCTGCAAAAACGAGTAGCTGGGGTGCTCCCGGTACCCATCACCGTTCCTCGGACCGGCACTTCGTTCGCCTTCGTCCGGCCGCTTGTGCTCGATGAAGAGACGAAAGTAACTTTCAGCTATAAGAGCCGATAGGAGACGATGACACGGGTATGCGCTCGCGAGGAACTTCGGCGTCGCTGCCAATTTGCGCGATGGCATAGAATGTTCTTCGCGAGCCGCACATGAGCATTGCCGAGGCCTCGAAAAGCTGGGAAAAGCGCGTCGTTGAAGGGAAATTTCCGCTTCAAACATGGCTCGGCGCGTCCGACCACAGCGCGGTATTTCAGACCCAGCGGGGCAGCGGCCAGGAGTTTCAGCGAGCGTCGATCAAGCTGGTTGGAGAGGCAGCCGGCAACCTGGGAAATCGGCTTTCGCAATGGCGAGCGGCAGCCCAGCTTTCCCATCCCCACCTGATCCAGATCTTTCAGAACGGGCCCTGCATTATTGACGGCTCCCCGCTGCTGTATCTCGTCACCGAATATGCGGACGAGGCTCTGTCACAGATTCTTCCGCAGCGCTCCCTGGCGGCGTCAGAAGCAAGTGAGATGTTGCCGCCGCTTCTGGATGCGCTTTCGTATGTGCATAAGAAAGGCCTCGTCCACGGCAGCCTTCGCCCCTCGAATCTGCTCGCGGTAGGCGATCAGTTGAAGCTTTCGTCGGACCATATTTCGGCAGGCGCGAATTCCTTTGCTCTGAAAGCAACAGGCGATCCTTATGTCGCCCCCGAAGCCGCCGAAGGACAGGCCTCGCCGGCGAGCGACATTTGGTCACTCGGAATTACTCTACTCGCGGCCCTGACGCAGAAGACATCCATCACCCGAGACTCCCGCGGAGACCCGGTGATCCCGGCTACCGTACCCGAACCGTTTCGGGGAATCATTCGCGAGTGCTTACACCTTGATCCCAGGCGGCGTTGTTCGCCTTCGGACATCCTGGCGCGGCTGCAACCAGCCGCCCGCTCGGTTCCCGCGGAAGCCGCTCCTGCCCCTAAACCACCTAAGCCAAAATCGGCGAGCCATGGCGCAATCGGATTGGCCATTGTTGCCATTGCGGTGTTGATCGGGTTGGTGATCATCTTCTCTCGAGGAACAAAAGAGAAACCCACGGCGCCGGCCACGACAACGCAAGCTCCGGCTCCTGCTGCAGCGCCTCCGAAGCCGTCACCCGCTCCAGAAGCTGCGAAGCCCGAGTCAAAGGGCGTCGCTGTGCACCAGGTTCTTCCAGAGGTGTCGACAAGCGCGCGCAATACCATCACTGGAAAGATTCGTGTCGTGGTTCGCGTGAATGTGGATTCTGCCGGGAAGGTCACTGATGCGAAGCTCACTTCGCCGGGCCCCAGCAGGTATTTCGCGAATCTGGCGTTGAAAGCCGCCCGAGGCTGGGAGTTTTCGCCACCCACCACAAACGGACAAGCGGTGCCGAGCGTTTGGGTGATCCGCTTCCGTTTCGGGCGCGCCCGCACAGAAGCGGCGCCGGAACGGTTGCGGCACTAGTCTTTGCCGCTTTGCCGCAGTCGCCAGACGATCTGCCGTACCATCCCGAGAAAAACCTTGGCGTCCTCGGCAGCAAGTTGAAGACGCAATACCATGCGCCGTGCTTTCTTCTGGCAAGCTGCTTCACCGCCAGGCTTGATGTATCCGCTCCGGTCGAGCGCTTCAACCAGCGCTGTCGTGATTTCCTCATTGACAGCCGCGGCGGCCAGTTCCGGTATTTGCCCGCTATCCTCAGCCGCGGTGTCGCGCGCTAATTCGTACAGGCAAACCGCTACCGCCTGTCCGAGGTTCATGGAGACATGATCTGCGCGCGTCGGGATATGAAGCAATGCGTGACAGTGGCTGAAATCTTCGTTGGTGAGCCCGATTTTTTCCGACCCGAACAGGATTGCAACGCGCCCCGCGCGAAGATGCTTTTGGACCATGGCTCCGGATTGATGATCGAGGCGGTGCAGGGGGTGCTGTAAGATGCGATTCCGTGCGGCGGTGGTCCCCACCACTAGTTCGCAGTCAGAAACGGCTTCGGCGACGGTCGTGAATTCTTCTGATTTCTTCAGCAACTCCGAGGCACCCACGGCCGAGTGCGCTTCCCGGAAGGCGACACTATAAGGATTTACCAGTCTCAGGCGGCTGGCCCCGAAGTTGGTCATCGCTCGCGCGGCAGCGCCGATATTCAGTGGATTGCGGGTACGAACCAGCACAACCACGAGGTTGGCGAGATCAAACGATGCGGACAAGCGCTCATTCTACGCGAATGAACGGGAACAGCAGGGGATTACGGTTAATGTGCCGGGGCGGCGGCAATCTGCGCGTACTGTTTGCGATCAGCCTCCGCTTCCTTTGCGGCCTTGCTGGCTTCGAGCGTCACATCGCGTTCGCCAAAACCTACGCCGACTTTTTTCAGGAAAGCATTCGGCGGAGTTCCACCGGCGAAAATCCAGACGTAGTCGTTCGGAATTTCCTGGAGCGTGCCTTTGATATCAAGAATGACGGACTCCGGTTTGAACTCGACCGGATTCGAGTTGAAGATCACTTTAACCTTGCCGGATTTCGCACAGTCCTGGATGCGCTTTTCGTTGCGCTCCTTGATTCGGCTGAAGCGTTCGCTGCGGTAGGAGAGCGTGACCTGGTTCCCTGTCTGATTGGCCAGACCCATGGCCGCCTCCACAGCGCTGTCACCGCCTCCGACAACAAGAATTTTTTTGTTGATGTAGTGATCGGCCTCTATCAGGCGGTACATCACTTTCGGCAACTCTTCCCCTTTGACCCCGAGTTTGCGCGGCTCACCGGCGCGGCCCAGCGCGAGTATGACCGCGTGCGATCGGTACTGGTTCGTCCCCGTTACAATGGTGAAAATATCGTCCTCTCCCTTCTGTATGTCTTCCACTTTTTCGCCGGTGGAAACGTTGAAGTCGGCGCGGTTCAGGATCATGTCCCAAAAGGCGAGCAAATTTTCCTTGGAAAGCTGCAGCTTCTTGAACTTGCCGTACATAGGAAACTCGACCGGGCTGGTCATGACCAACTTCTGGCGTGGATACTTCGCTACCGTGCCGCCAACCTCGTCACGCTCCAGGGTGATGTAATTCAGCTTGTGCTCGATCGCGCGCAGCGACGCGCTGATGCCCGCTGGCCCCGCTCCCACGATGAGAACGTCGTACACTCCGGGCATCTTTTTGTACGAACCGGTTTTTGCTCTCGCGGAAATGGTGTCGACGCAATCGCGTCCCTGGTTGACCGCATTTTTGATCAACGCCAGGCCGCCAAGCTCTCCTACGATGAACATTCCGGGTACTGACGTTTCGAATTCCGGCGAGAGCGTAGGCATATCTCGCGCCATGCTCGGACTCGCCATCACCATCGTGATGGCGCCAACCGGACAAGCATCGGCACAAAGTCCGTGACCGATGCATTTGTGCCCGTTCACGATCACAGCTTTGCCACCGACCATGGCCAGCACATCGCCTTCCGGACAGACCATCGTGCAGGTGGCACAGCCGATGCAATAGTTGTTATCGATGTGGGGATGCTGGGCTTTCGGGCCTTCGGAGAACAGCTTGCCCTTCTCCGCGGCCTCTCTCGCCCGCTCGTCTCTTTTTTTTAGGCTTCTCAAGTAGCCAATTAAAAAGAAGAGGCAAATGATGCCCCCGATGGCAAATGTGATAAGCGTATCCATTGTGCGGGCTCAGAAGTATCCAAGAACAAATTGAAGCCCGATGTGCAGCAAGGCAAGCACCGCGAATGCGTAGCTGAAGGGTTTGTGCACCACGTGCCAGAGGTGGAAAACCTTCTGGGTCCGGGAAAGAAATAGAACCCTTTTGGAAAGCGCTGCCTCTTCGGAAGCGGCTTGGATCGCCTTTTCCAGTTCACGATGCCGTGTTGGGAAGAATCCGCCAAACGTCTGGACCGATTCTCCAAAACCAACGGCGTGCCGGCGCAGCCGCGCGACACCGAAAAAGCGAGCAATGTCCAGCAAGATCATGTAGGGCAAGGCAATCAAAATCGGCAAGCGCTTGGCAAGATCGGGATTCGGCATGCGCAGCAGGGCGCGCAAATCTTCCTTGGGCAGCAAATTTTGCGCTGCCAGCTGTTGCCGCAATTGTTCCTGCAGATCCTGCACTTCGCGGATCGACAACTCCGCTGTTGTGACGCGCCGTGGGATCTGGGAATAAAGGTATCGGCCGACCACTCCGCTGGCCGACACGGCAAACATAATCCAGAACGCCATTCCCGCGATGCCTTTGAATTTCAGCGTGGAGTGAAAAGCGATAATAAAAGGCGCGGTCAGCCCCATCAGTACGTGGATATCCAGCCAGTGGCGGGTGCTGCCCTTGCTGGCAAGCCATGCCCAATGTTTGCGAATCGGGTAAAGGAAAATTCCGACGAACAGCGCGACGCCGATAAATCCCAGATAAAGGCCGATCGGCCCGCTGGGCCGCAGCATATGGTGCTTGGGAGAGAACGGACGATCGACCGCCGATAGTTTGTAGTAATCGAATCCGTAGATAAAAATGGCTAGATTGCTGGCGAACGCGACAATGTACAGGATGTAGAGGCGTACTCGATGCCGCCTTTCGGAATCCGGTACTGCGTTCGTGCGCTCGGCTATACGGGCAGTGGCTGTGGCATTTGCACTCATTTTTTGACTACCTGCTCTTCTGTGCTAACTGAGAATTTCTTGTATGAAGTAAATTGATGCAAGTTACGCCAGTGTTGCTTGGGAGTTTCGACTTCTACTTTTGCCTGTGTGGGGAACCAGTAAACCCGCTTCATATCCGTGAAAGAAACAGGAGAGAAATCGATCTCCGAGTTCAGCGATTTTAAACCAACATCACTCAGCGAGTCCGAAATGCTGGCCTCGATCTTCGCGATCGAACCGGTCTCCGGATCGATCCAAGCCGTACCCGCCAGTTCCAAGGGGTATTCTCTGCCTCGAAGTGCCAACGCAGCCGGCGACTTCATTCCGGGAACATGCTGGAAAGCCACCTTCTGCAGGATTCTGCCGCCGAGTTCCTCTTCCCCGCCCAACGTGAACTTGAACGATGCTGAGTAATACGGGTGAAACACCAGGAACAATGTCGCGAAGCCATTGCTTAATAGCATTGAGGTGTTCTTGCGGTCGCGCTTCGCTTCTTTCACCGGGATCCGGGACTCAGACAGATTCAGATCGCCACCATTATTGGTGAGCATGACGAGATAGTCATACGCCGAGTCTTCCTTCAGTTCGATCTTGTCATCTTTCCCGAGTTTTTCTTGCCTCACCTGTTCGGTGCACTTTACGTCGGAAAACTGGTCGAGAAATGCCGTCGTCTGGTCCGAAGTGCGGGACAGTAAGTCGCTGAGCTTTTGAGCTTCAGGGGACCCAGCTGGTTCGGAACCGGGTTCGGAAGCTGTCGCGATCAGCGGCAAAGCGATCACCAGTATCAGAACATTTGGCCATACAGTCTTGCGTGTGGAGCTCATTGGCGACTCCTTTTCGAGTCGAAACGATAGCCCATGGAAAACATGACCTGGTCGTAATTCATGTCTCCACGGTTGGTAGTGAAATTAGTCTGCAGGTAATAATGCGGGCCCAGAGTTGTTTCAATCGTTCCCGTCAGGAAGCGGGACTTCGTGTTCGCCGTGATCGGCGAGGCAAAGTTCTGTTGCCCGAGCAGCAACTCCAACCGCAGCCGCTCGCTCATCTGCCGAGAAAGAGTCAGCGCATCGTAGGAGCCGGTGCCGAAAGAGCTGTTAAAGCGCGAATAGTGTACGTCTGCTCGCACGTTCGCCCATGGAATGCGACCGAATGTGAGACCGAACATTTCGTTCAGAGACGACGATGCGTCTCCACTGCGGTTGCTCTTTCCCAACTGCGTGGAAATCCAAACCTGATTCACGACCTCGAACCGTCCTCCCGCAGTGAATCCCTGGAACAGGTACTTATCCAAAAGGCCCGTGCCGATCAGCGTTGGGTCGAAAGTCGGAACCTCTCGGAAATAGTTGTAGTTCAAGTCGAGCTCCACGCGAGGATGCGGATTCACCCGGAAAGTGAAGAAGTTACGCCCGAGCCCAGGCCCGGGAGCGGGTGTCGCTATCGTTCCCTTGGGGTCGTCCAACTGCGCGGACTCGTAAATGGCGAAGGTGCGCTTATACGAAATCGTGTCTTCGAAGAACACAAACGGATCATTGGCTGCCCAGTTAACCATGCTGAGCCCAACTCCGGTAGTGGCGCTGTAGTGAAACGAGTTGTACGCGCCACCTTCAAAATTGATGAATGTACCGCCAATGGCGCGATTCGGAGAATAATCCCAAGAGGACGGATCCGGCGTCGATCCGCCGAAGATGCCAAGAGTCGCGCCCTTGCTGATGCGCGCACCGAAATAACCGCCGTCGATGGTATCGAGGCTTGGAGCCCAGGGCAGATACAACCGCCCGAATCCCGCCACCAGAATCGAATTGGGATTGTCGTACGTCATGTTCAGGTGGTAGGTCCGATTCATGGTCTCTTGTAAGGTTTCCTGGGCCAGGGCAGATTCGCGGGTCAACTGGCCGCGCCAATATCCGCTCAGGTTCCAGAACGTACCGCCGATCCGCGTGATGTCGCCCCGGAATACGACACCTACATCGCTGCTGGTGACGCTGCTGGTGCCGTGGCTGACGGTCTCGATCGTATCGATACCGATGCGGCCCCGCGCGCGGTTGACCGATGGCAACGGCGGCCTGGGTACTTCTTCGCGGACCTCTTCGTCGAGCGTGTCTCCTTCGGTGAATGAGATGACCGCCGGATACTGCCGTGTGGGACTAAGAGCACGTTGTTGAACGAGCGACTCGGCGTCATTATTCGACAGATAAGCCAGGTCCCCCACCTTGACCGCCCGTTTGGGCGTGTGAATCTCGGTCACCGCAGAGGTGTCCGCCACGGCTGTTACTTCGAGCTCGGCAACGATCTTTGGGTCTGAGGCGTTCAGGCTCTGCCCCTGGCGAGCGGTTGCCGTGTCGTCCTTGATCTCGAGCTTCATGCCTTCCGACAGCCCTTGGGTGCGGCCACCGTCGAGATAAGCAACGCCCTCTGCCACATACTTGACCTTGAATACCGTATGGAGGCTGGGATCGTCGGAGCGTCCAATAATGGTCGCCTCGGCGGTCGCCGCCGTGGTGGGGGCTGCGTCGGAAGGCTTCGACAAAGCTGTCTCGTCGTTCGCCGTTCCCCCAGCGCTGGTTGAAGTCTCCGCCGGACTAGGCGACGGCTCAGGTGCGACCGCCGCTGCCTCCTCACTCTTGGCAGGAGGGGCCACCACGGGCGCAGGTACTGGGGCAGCAGACGCGGCTGCCGTTTCAGACGTGTTTGGCGTCGCCGCCACCGGCGGCGGTGTAACCTGGGGGGGCTGAGGTGCCGGCTCTGGGGAGACATCTACGCTCGGCTTGGAAGTCGCAACTTCGGGTGCCGCTACGACCGGAGCAGAGACCGCCGGAACTGGATTGGACTGCTCCGGTTCCGGTTTATTGGACGCCACACTCGTCCCCGGCTGGACTGCTGGCGGCGGTGCGGGATTCGACGCGGAGACGGTCGGGGAAAGTCCCGGTGCGACCGCTGGCGGTGGCGCTGGCAGCGTCGAACCATTGGAACTATTTGAAGGCGGCTCGAACGGTGCCCCTGTGGTAGCCGGCGGCGCGACCGGGGTCGCCGAGGCAGAATTGTCAGGCGGCGCAGGCAGCTGCTCCTCGTGGCGGCGCCGGAAAACTCCAATCAGGTTGCCCGAGGTGGCAGCGACAGGAGCCCCATGCAAAACTTTGCGGGCATTTTCTGCTGGCCCGACGGTAAGAATGACGCGATTCCCTTCCGTTTTCAGCGTATAGGGGTGGACCCGGTCGAGATCCAGGACTACCCGGGTGACCATTGGCGACGTGCTGTGCTGGCCGGTCCGGACGCGTAGAAGCCCATTCAAGTTCACAGCGATAGGCGCGTTTACGCCCGACGCAGTATCAGGGAAATCAAGCAGGATGCGGTCCGGCCCGAATGCCGTATCCACCGAGGGTGTTACCGGATACGTAAGAGTGATCTCAACGCGCACGTCGGTGCCGTCGGGAACAGCCTTTACAGCTTGAACGGTCGCGACACTTCCGCTCTGAGCAGCAGCCGCGCAGCACAATACGAGCACGGACACTGCGAGGTATTTGGGGGAAGACTTCATTTCTTAAATACCACTCGCTGGCTTCGCTCGCCGGGTGCGCCCGGGCGACGTCGCCTTCTATATTTTATGTCTAGAGCAAAAGCTACTTCAGCAAGCTAGCGGCCAGACTCCTAATCTCCATGGCCGCTCTGATGACACTGGTAACAATTGACGCTGTTGTACACATAGCCCGGCACATTCTCGTGATGGAAGTTGGCCGCGTTGTTGCCTCCGTGGCACCCCGTGCACTGGAAGACCGAGTAATCGTTGGAATTGGTGTGGCACGTGGCGCACACGCCGTTGGCGCTACCGTGAGTCGTGGGGAACGGTGTGTACTGCGTATGGTTGAACGTGGCCCCGGTCCAGGCCGTCGTGTTATGGCACGTCGCGCACGTAGTCGGGAAGAACTGCGGCTGCGCGGAATGGCCAGGGTTGGTCGTGTTGTTGTAGTCGGTCTGATGGCATCCCACGCACGTCGTCGGCAGCGTCGTGTAGTTTCCGTTCACGTGGCAGTCTGTACACTGCCGCGGCGGAACCGTATGAGATCCCGTCAGCGGGAAGGCGGTGTTGTTGTGGTTGAACGTTGAATCCGTCCACACGGTGGTGTCGTGGCACAAATCGCATTGTTGCGGGAACCCTGCCGTCACGTGGTTCGGGTTCGTCGTGCCGTTGTAATCCGTCAAGTGGCAGGTCACGCAGGCCGTACTGTTCAGGCTGTACGGACTCGCGCCTTTATGGCAATCAGTGCAAGCCCGTGGCGGCACAGTGTGCGCACCAGTCAGGGTGAACCCAGTGCTGGCATGATTGAAGGTGCCATCCGTCCACTGCACCGTGTCGTGACACTGATCGCAGGTCGTGGGGAAATTGGCCGCGACGTGATTCACAGGCGTCGTTGCGTTGTTGTAGTCCGTCTGATGGCACGATACGCAGGTCGTAGTCGTGATGTTGTAGTTGTTGTTGACGTGGCAATCACTGCACAGACGCGGCGGCACCGTATGAGAACCAGTTAGAGTGAAACCGGTCGAAGCGTGATTAAAGGTACCGTCGGTCCAGGCCACTGTGTCGTGGCATTGTTCGCAAGTCGTCGGGAATCCCGCTGAAGCATGCGCCACCGGCGTCGTTGCGTTGTTGTAGTCCGTCTGGTGGCACGATACGCAGGTCGTATTCGTGATGTTGTAGTTGTTGTTAACGTGACAATCCGTGCATACCCTCGGCGGCACCGTGTGCGATCCCGTCAGCGGGAAGCCCGTGCTGTTGTGGTTGAATGTCGCGTTGGCCCACGTCGACGTGCTGTGGCACGTGTCGCAGGTCTGCGGGAAGTTTGCCGTCACGTGATTCGGGTTCGTCGTGCCGTTGTAGTCGGCCAGATGGCAGGTCACGCATGCCGCACTGGTCAAGTTGTAGTTGTTGTTGACGTGGCAATCGGTGCAAGCCCGTGGGGGCACCGTGTGCGCGCCCGTCAACGGGAACCCCGTGTTGTTGTGATTGAACGTCGCACTCGTCCACGATGAGGTGCTGTGGCACTGATCGCAGGTTTGTGGGAAGTTCGCCGTCACATGATTCGGGTTCGTCGTGCCGTTGTAATCCGCCAGGTGGCACGTCACGCATGCCGTGCTGTTCAAGTTGTAATTGTTGTTGACGTGGCAGTCGGCGCAGACGCGTGGTGGAACGGTGTGGGCTCCCGTCAACGTGAACCCTGTCGACGCGTGATTAAAGGTCCCGTCCGTCCAGGCGACCGTGTCATGGCACTGCTCACAGGTAGTCGGGAAACCGGCTGAAGCGTGCGCTACCGGGCTGGTCGCATTGTTGTAATCGGTCTGGTGGCACGATACGCAGGCCGTATTCGTTATCGTGTAATTGTTGTTCACATGGCAATCGGTGCAAACCCGCGGCGGCACGGTATGCGATCCGGTCAGAGGGAAGCCCGTGTTGTTGTGATTGAATGCCGCGTTAGACCACGTCGACGTGCCGTGACACTGATCGCACGTCTGCGGGAAGTTCGCGGTCACGTGGTTCGGATTCGTCGTGCCGTTGTAATCCGCCAGGTGGCACGTCACGCATGCCGTGCTGTTCAAGCTGTAATTATTGTTGGTGTGGCAGTCGGTGCATGCCCGCGGTGGCACTGTGTGCGCGCCCGTTAAGTTGAAGCCTGTGCTGCTGTGATTAAACACGCCATCCGACCATTGCACCGTGTCGTGGCACTGCTGGCATGTGGTCGGGAAGCCAGCTGCCGCGTGGGCGACCGGGCTGGTCGCATTGTTGTAATCGGTCTGGTGGCACGAGACGCACGTCGTGTTCGTCAGGTTGTAGTTGTTGTTGACGTGACAATCCGTGCATTGCCTTGGTGGAACCGTATGCGATCCGGTTAGCGGAAAAGCCGTCTTCGAGTGATCGAACGTCGCCGGCTGCCATGCTGTCGTCGTATGGCAGGTATCGCACGTCTCGGCGAATCCACCGGCTACGTGATTCGGATTCGTCGTCCCCTGGAAATCTTTCAGGTGGCATGACACGCATGCGCCTGTGCTTAACGTGTAGTTGTTGTTAACGTGGCAGTCGATGCACTGGCGCGGCGGTACGGTGTGTGCACCAGTCAGGGGGAATCCTGTAGTGCTGTGGTCGAAGCTGGCGTTGGCCCAGCTCGTCGTGTTGTGGCACTGCGAGCATTGAGCGTCAGGGAACTCCTGTTCCGTGTGCTTCGGGTTCGTCGTACCAGCGTAGTCGGCCTGATGGCACGTAAAGCAAGCGGTGCTGCTCAAGGCGTAATTGTTGTTAACGTGACAATCGACGCACTGGCGAGGCGGGACCGTGTGCATGCCGGTCAGTGGAAACCCAGTCGCGCTGTGGTCAAACTTCGCGTTCAACCAGTTGTCCGTGCTGTGACACCCCTGGCAGTTCTCGATGGGGAACGCCTGAGGACTATGCTTCGGATTCGTAGTGCCAAGGTAATCGGCCTCATGGCACGAATAACAATCCGTCGGCATCGTTTGGAACTGGCTGTTGGCCGCATTCTTGTGACACGCATCGCAATCGACCGCAGCGTGCGCTCCGGTCAGCGGGAATCGATTGTTGTGATTCTGGATCTGCTGTACTGTCACTTGCCAACCGCGCACGGTATGGCACTGCTCGCAGTTCGCGCCTAACTGCCGCCTGTGGATATCGGCGTGGCAATCCTGGCACCGCTGGCCGACATTGCTGAATACCGGCTTGACGTGGCACTGGATGCAAGCAACGGAGGTATGCATCCCCCGCAATGGATATTTTGTCTGGTTGTGATCGAATTCAGGGACGGCCCGGATCGGCTTCCAGGCACTTGCAGTATGGCAATTCTGGCAAGGGATATTGAGATTTCCGTGGGGACTATGCGTGCCGCCGGCAGCCTGAGCCGGCGCGCTCCGGGGTGTCCCGGTCATCGCCAGCACGAGAACGAGGTTAAGTACACTCGCCGATGCCAACATAATTCGCCCCTTAGGCTGGCCTCCGCCACTGATCTAAATTATTGAGCCCCGACAACGACTGATAAAAAAACTTATGATGGGTGATGAATTCCTAAGCAATTAGCCGTCCACTTAGATTAAAACTCCCTGGTTTGAAGGAAAAGTTACGCTAGTACTTGTCCAAAATGCCTCAGTGCTATTGGCCCGGCCTTAGCGACTACGATATCCACTGGGATAGAAATGTAAGTTCTTCCGTTGCCCCGCACTTTTTTCAGCTATTCAGGGTATTGCAGTTGTTGAAAATGTCAACTGTGAAAAGTTTTACACTTTATTTATTTTCAACAAGATACGTGCAAGGCAGGTATGCGCACTGTTAAGTTCTAAGACCTCTGTGTCTCGCCCTCAGTCGGCGCTTGATCTCGATAGCTTCGGGCTATCAAATCCCAGACCTCGTTTTAGGTATGGGATTGGTCGCGCCGTGGCAGGAAACACAGTCCTTCGGAGTGGGCTTGTAGAACAGGACCGCCTTCGCTTCTACCTGGCGCGTCAGTTTATGACAGTCCACGCAGCGAACATTCTGATGCGCGCCGCGTAGTGAGAATGCCGTCTTCTCATGATCAAAGAGTGAAGGCTTCCATTTGATGCTGTTGTGGCATTCCGAACAGCGGGTCACATCGCCTTTGGCGAACTGCTTTCCATGAATGTCCTCGTGGCAGTCTTCGCATTGTGTAGGCGCCGCAGCAAAATCGACGTGCATCAATTTCGTTTCAAGATTGGGCGGCTTGTGGCAGTCAATGCATCCGGTCGCGCGGTGTGCGCCCAACAGCGAAAATTTCGTTTTCGAATGATCGAAGCCTGACAGTTCTTTCCAGGACTTCGTATTGTGGCAAGCCTCGCATCCTTCAGCGGAGCCATCGGCACGCTTTTGTGCCATGCGGTCCTTGAATTGACCTTTGTGAACGTCCTCATGGCAACTGGAGCAGTCCAGATTCTTCCAGTGGTACATCACAGACTTCGGCTGAAGCTCTTCCGATTCTTTGTGGCAGTCGCCACAAGGAACCGCCACATGGCCTCCGGTCAGGATGAACTTCGTCTGCTTGTGCTTGGCCAGCGTAAACGTCGAGGGTTTGTATCCCTCGACGGTGTGGCATTTATCGCAGGCGTTGAAATACGGCGCCGCCACAAACTGCCCGGAGTGCTGATCCTTATGGCAGTCGGTGCAATTCTGGAATTTCACTTTGAACAGCGTGTCCTTGCCTTTCGGGATATGGCACTTGGAGCACTCCACTCGGGCGTGTCCGCCCATCAGAGGATACGCGCTGGTCGCGTGCTCTTTTACACCGAACGTCGAAGGCTTCCAGCCCTGCACGGTGTGACAATTGGAACATTCGGTTCCTCCCGGACGTTTCGTGAACTGCCCATTGTGTGGATCGGGTTTATGGCAGTCGGTGCACTTGTCGAACAGCAGCGGTTTCTTGAAGTCTCCGCTGGCGTGACACTGCTCGCACGACACAGTGGCATGCTTGCCCTCAAGAGGATACTTGGTCTTGGAGTGATCGAAATTCTCGGTGAGCTGCGCCGAAGAAATTCTTTTCCAGCCCGCCGTCGAGTGACAGGCCGAACAGGCCTGCTTGAACGCGCCGTGATGCGGATCCTGGTGGCAGTCTGAGCATAGGCTGAACGGAATCCCGGCGTATCGCGGCTTGCCGTCAGCACCGTTGGTGTGACACTTTTCGCACTTCACTTGTGCATGCAGTCCGGTCAGCGGGTAGCGCGTCTTCGAGTGATCGAATTTCTGTACGTTGATCTGCTTCCAGTCTTCATAGTTATGGCACTGCAGGCAGTCCTGGCCGAGCCGGCCTTTGTGATGATCCTCGTGGCAGTTGGAACACGCCGTCGAGACGCCGAGATAACTTCGGTTGAGATCTTTATCCTTGATCGTCTTCTGCTCTTGCGGGGAGATTCGCGACGCGTTGTGGCACTTGTTGCAAGTCACTCCGACGTGCTTGCCCTCGAGGATGTATCCCGTGTCTTTATGGTTGAAGGTCTTGATGTCCCATTTAATCAGCGGAAAATCTTCGCCATTGTGTTCCGAGTGGCAGCGCGCGCACTCCTGGCTTGAACCTGCCGGAATGTTGTAAGTGGCATGGAGACCTTTATGTGCGGCGATTCGCGTTGCGATCTCGGTGTGACACTCCAGGCATTTCAAGGCCGCCTGGCCACCAAACTTATGGCAACTGGCGCAGTTGGTTGACCCATTCAAAGACTGATGAGGGCGCGATAGCGGCCCTGGAGAAATCTGGGCTGAGGCCGGCTGGTTTCCCAAGAACCCTAAGAAACAGAGGATTGCTGGAAGTACCCACCACGCGTGGCGCGCCTGGCGCTTGCAGCGGAAACCCCTTACTTGTTGTATCGCTCGCCCGCGATTCAAGTTCAGCCTTGCCTCCAATCGATGGATATGGTCCAAGGTTGGCGTTGCAGGCAGTTTAGCTGCCGCTTGCCAAACTCACCAGTCTCCAGTGGTGCACAGGGATGACGAACTTGGTCCGGTACAAGGAGCAGATGGGCTATGTCCGTCTATGGGATAGCGTCATTTTGACACAGGAATTCGGGTGCCCGCGAGACTTCGTGCGGCGAACGGAATTTGTAAAAAAAATGTCAAAAACCGAAGCTTGCGTAAAGTTAGCGCGTCTCATAAGAGTAAGCTTCATTCATTCGACTTCCGGACGGGGCTCACACGGGGGCCCGGAAGGCTCATCAGACAACGAGGACCGCAAAGTATGGGGAATCTCGCTACAGTAGTTCCAGCCGTCAAGTCCGTCACACCTGGCATCACCCCCAGGCCAACGGGACGAATTCTGGTCGTCGAAGATGATCCGGCGGTGCAGAAGGCGCTCCGCCGGCTGTTTGAGACTGAGGGGTATGCGGTCGAAACGCAGTCAGATGGCCGCGGCGCTCTGGACAGTTTTCGCGCGTCAACACCCTCCGCCATTGTGCTTGATCTTCGCCTGCCTAAGGTTTCCGGCGGGGATGTGTGCAAGGAAATCAAATCCGTTTCTCCGACTGTGCCCATCGTTGTTCTCAGCGCCGCCAGCGATGTCTCCGACAAAGTATTGCTCCTCGAGTTGGGAGCCGATGACTATGTGACGAAACCATTCAGTCCTCGTGAGTTGCTTGCCCGAGTGCGCGCAGCTCTCCGGCACAACCAGCGCACACCCGAAGCGAAAGTTGTGAGCTTCGACGGCATCAGCGTTGATATCAGGAAAATGGAAGTCACACGCGACGGAAGTCCCGTCGTGCTGACGGCGCAGGAATTCAAGACGTTAAAGTTTTTCGTGCAGAACGCCGACCGCGTCATCACTCGCGACGAATTGTTGAACGAAGTTTGGGGATACCAGAACTATCCTTCGACGCGCACCGTTGATAACCACATCCTGAAGCTGCGCCAAAAACTCGAGAAAGACCCATCTAGCCCGGTGCACTTCCGCACCGTGCACGGGATGGGATATAAATTCGTCCGCTGACCCGCTCCGTGAAATCCTCGCTGGAATCCGCCCCTCTGGCACAGGCGGCATCCGGGGCCATGCTTGTGCCCCGTTTGCGGCTTAGGACTCGATTGCTCTTATCCATGTTGGTGGTGACGGCCGGCCTCACAACCACAAGCCTTTTACTCGTGCGGCGCAGCGTCGAGGTGAACGTGCGCCACAGCATTGCCCTCAACCTGCGGAACTCAGTGAGCGCCTTTCAGGATTTCCGGCACGAGCGGGAAACCATGCTGACCGGCGACGTCGCATTGCTGGCCGATCTCCCCCTCACGCGCGCCATCATGACAAGCCCGGACCCGGTGACCATTCAAGACGCATCGCAGGACGTCTGGCAAATTGCCGGGTTCGATCTTTTTGTCCTGGTCAACCGCACCGGACAGGTCGTTGCACTCCACACGAAAACGCCCGGATTCACGCGCGAAGCGGCTGCAAAATACTTTCAGCAGTCGCTCGATACAGAGGGCGAATCGAGCCATTGGTGGTTCGGCGATCACCGTCTTTATCAGGCGTTCGTTCAGCCGATCTACCGCGGGTCGCGGACGGAAGGCACCCTGCTCGGTTTTCTGGTCATCGGGTATGAGATCAACGACAGGCTGGCCTCCTTGGTCAGTAAAGTTGCGGGAAGTCAGGTCGTCTTTTCCTACGGCGACGAAATTGTCGCGACGACGTTGACGTCGGAGCAGAAGACCTCTGCGAATATGACGGCACTGCTGACCGGAACTTCTGAGGAGGCATCCAGGGACGTCGAGGTCGGTCGCGAACGCTTCTTGGCCACGTCCGTGCCCTTATCGAGTTCGACGGGGCCAGTACATCTCATCGTGCTCGGTTCGTATGACCAAGCCACAAAGTTCCTCGACCAGTTGAATCGCTATCTTCTTCTGCTTGGCCTCATTGCGATTGTGGTGGGAAGCGGAATGGTGTTTTTACTCTCGCACACTTTCACGCGCCCACTCGCCAGTCTGGTTTCCGGCGTGCGTGCCCTCGAAGCGGGCGACTTCCACCATCCCCTGGACTCGAGCCGCGGGGATGAGATCGCCGAGCTTACCCGCGCCTTCGACCGCATGCGGTCTAGTCTCTTGAAGAGTCAGCGTGCTTTGATCGAAGCCGAGCAACTGGCCACGATCGGACGGATGGCCAGTTCGATTTCGCATGACCTGCGCCACTCCCTTGCGGCCATCGTTGCGAATTCCGAGTTCCTGGTCGACAGTGGCCTCACTCCGGCGCAACGCGAAGAGTTGTACCAGGAAGTGCGCACCGGCGTGAACCTCATGACCGATTTAATTGATTCGCTCCTCGAGTTTGCACGGACTCGCGAATCATTAAGCCCAGCCTATGCAAATGTCGCGGACGTTATCCACCGATCGGTGCAGGCGGTGCGGTTGCATCCGCGGCATCATTCGCGATCCATCGACGTTCTGTGCGGCGGTCAGTTATCCGGGTGGTTCGACTCGCGCAAGCTCGAGCGCGCTCTCTATAACCTGCTGTTGAACGCGTGCGAGGCCGCGCCCGCCGGGGGTGGGCAAGTGGAAGTCACCGCTGCGGAGATTGGCGGGGACATCACCATCGCCGTCGCCGACAACGGTCCCGGCATCGCCGAATCCATTCGAGAGCGTTTGTTTCATCCGTTCGTCAGTTTTGGAAAAGAAAACGGGACCGGCCTGGGATTGGCCGTAGTCCAGAAAATTGTGCACGACCACGCCGGGGAAATCTCGGTAGAGCGCACTACCGATGCCAGGACAGTTTTCAGGATCACTCTGCCCGGGCGCGCGCAGGACGAATTTGGCGACAGCTCCCGGACGGGCGCCGAGTTGTCATCTGTAGCTCCAGCTCCCCCGGATCACGGAACGAATTCGATTTCAGGACCGGTTATCTAGGGCGATCGATCGTTCTCTCGCGGCCCCGGTCCGGCGATGTGCAGGAGGACACTGTGAGAAGCATGAAAACTTCTGGCGTTGCCTGGGCCGCCATGCTGGCTGCGGCCTGCGCGCTCTTATTCTCATCAGCTGCCTCGGCGCAGCAGCCTGCTCCTTCGACCGACGCGATCACGCCGCAGCTGCGTGATCTGCAGGAGCAAGTCCGCGAACTTCATGACCTGCTCAATGAAATGCGCGCGGAAAGCGCAGAATCGCGATCGGAGATGCGCCAATTGCGCCAGGATCTCGAAACTACCCGCGCACTCTTGCAGCAGACTGGCACTTCGTCGGGAAGCGAACTCGCTGCTTCGAGTCACCCTTCCCAGGCTGTGGAACCTGAAATCAGCGCCACGACCACTACGCAGCCCGGGCGGGCTCTCGAGCAGAGAGTTCAAAAACTCGAGGAGTCCGCTTCATTGACGAGGGCGAGGGTCGACGAGCAGTACCAGACGAAGGTCGAAACCGCGTCGAAGTACCGTGCCCGGTTGCACGGTATAGTGCTGATGAATGCATTCCGCAATGTCGGCGGCGCTAACAGCGTCGATTTTCCCGATTACGCGCAAGCCGTCGACCGGGGTTCGCCGCTTTCGTCGATCGGAGCTTCGCTGCGGCAATCCGAACTTGGGCTTGAGGTTTTCGGGCCCACGATCGCACGAGCGAGAACGTCGGCGGATATCCAGATGGATTTCGCCGGAGGATTTCCGGCGACCGGCAATGGCGTGAATTTCGGGATCGTGCGCTTGCAGACTGCGAGTGTGCGCTTCGAGTGGCAGCATACCTCGATTATTGCCGGGCAGGACTCGCTGTTCATCTCGCCACTCTCTCCAACTTCATTTGCGTCGTTGGCCACGCCGGCCTTTGCCTTCGCTGGAAACCTTTGGGGATGGACGCCGCAACTTCGAGTCGAGCACCGGTTCTCGATTTCGGATCGCCAGACCCTCTCCGTTCAGGCTGGCCTTCTCGACAATCTTGACTGGGAAGTGCCAGCCGATCCTTTCTATCGTTATGCGCAGGCTGGGGAACAGTCGGGTCAGCCCGCCTATGCCCTGCGAACAGCCTGGTCGCGTCCGGTTCACGAGCACGTTCTTAGTTTTGGCGCTGCCGGTTACTACGGGCGCCAGAACTGGAACTGGGATCGCTATGTCGATGCCTGGGCCGGAATGGCAGACTGGCAGATTCCTTTGTCGTCGCGATTCTCCGTCTCAGGGGAGTTCTACCGGGGCCGGGGCATCGGCGGACTCGGCGCCGGAGTTGGGCGATCGATTGTCTACAGCGCCAACTCAACTTCATTCTTTCCGCCGATTCGCGGTCTTGATACCGCCGGGGGTTGGACTCAACTGAAGATACAGCTAACCCCAAAACTCGAAGCGAACGGCGCCATCGCGGAAGACGATACCTTCACGGGAGACATACGCGGTTTCGCGACAGACGCCACCAACTTCAGCCAGATTTTCGGACGCAATCGAGGAGCGCTCGGCAACGTAGTCTTCCGGCCGCGCTCTGACCTTTTGTTATCGGCAGAGCTCCGACGGTTGCATACCTTCCCGGTCTTTAGCACGAGCAATGCAACCAGCCAGCTGAATCTGGCAGTGGGGATCTTATTCTGATGATGCTCCAACCGTTCTCGCTTTCACGCAACTTGAGCTTTGTGCTCGCCCTTTGCTTCGTCTTCCCGATTGCTGCCCGCGCACAAGCCCCGCTGCTGGCTCGTGTCGAGTTAACGCGAAACGGCTACAAATTGAAGGATGCTTCCAATGCCGTCTTGTGGCTTACGCCAGTGGCTGCAGCGACCGAAATGCCACCGCAGCAGGCAACATCCATCCCGAAATTGATTCAGAGAAACAAGAGCTTCCATCCGTCGGTGATTGTGGTCCCCGTTGGTGGCAAAGTCGAATTTCCCAATCAGGATCCCTTCTTCCATAATGTTTTTTCGATGTTCGAAGGAAAGCGTTTCGACCTTGGCCTGTATGAGAGCGGTTCTACGCGGTTCGTGCAATTCGACAAGCCGGGAATTTCATTCATCTTCTGCAATATCCATGCAGAGATGAGTGCCGTGGTGATTGCGCTGTCCACACCGTATTACGCCGTTTCAGATGCGCGGGGAGAGATCAATCTTCCTAATGTGCCTCCCGGGCGCTATAAACTTGAGGTCTTCCACTCATCCGTAACACCCGAGACTTTGCGTTCGCTGAGCCGAGAGGTGACCGTCGCCGCCGGCGACTCGACTCTCGGAACTTTCACTCTCACCGAATCCGGCACCGAAGTCGCGCACAAGAACAAATACGGGCTTGACTACGATCCTCCAGATCCAGACAGTCCGGCGTATGCAAGACCCTGAAGTCGGGGCTGAAAAGTTTCAAGGTTTCGAGGTTCCAATGTTTCGAAATCTCGGCTCCCCTCGCAACGTTGAAACCTCGAAACTTGAAAGCTTGCCCTAAGAGAAAAGGCGTGCCGTTAAGCACGCCCTTTCTCGCCTCTGTCGTTCACTGCGTTTACAACAACTCGTTCCAAGTCGTACAGGTTTATCGATGGCCGCCGCCGCTGTGCCCGCCGCCACCACCGCCACCAGAGTGCCCGCCGCCACTGCTACCGCCGAAGGAATGTCCGCCGCCGCTTGGGGCGCTGGCATGGCCTCCACCACTGTACCCACCACGCGAACCGCCACCGTAGCTTGGTGCAGCGCTGCGTCCACCTGGATATCCGCCGTAGCCGCCACGCGGCGCGCTATAGCTGGGTGCCGATCCCCGGTTTCCGGGATATCCGCCATACCCACCGCCGTTAGGACTCCGGACGATCGGTTGCCGCATATCTAACTGCGGGCGAGAGTAGTTCCCACGCCCATAGTTACCGGCACCGTATCCACTCGAGCCGTAGCCGTTGGAACCATATCCGCGCGAGCCCATCGAATTCGTACTCGGCGCAGTGCGGTTCCAGTAGCTTCCATTGCCGCGCTCGGCAGTTCCTCCAACCTGGCCACGGTATGCCCCACTATTCGCCGGAGGCGTGAACGGGCGGAATCCGCCATTGCTGCCCGAGGGCGTTGACCCGCCAACTCGCCCGGCTTCGGTTCCAGCTGCTCGCGTTCCGCCGCTGGGCGGATTGAACGGACGTTCGCCCAAACGAGCTCCGCTCTGCATGCCCGAGCCTGAATTGTTTACGCCTCGGTTTCCAGCGTTGCTCGGACTCATTCCGTGAGTTCCGGACGATCCTGCTGGCGGCCGCTGCGCAGTTCCAACAGTTCCGCGCTCTCCAAACGATCCATTCGCGCGTCCCCCTGCCGGGACCGACCCAACGTGGTTCTGCTGCATGCTTTGCCGCAGGCTCGCCGTCTGCTGCTGGAACGACGCCGGCCGAGCAACATTGTTATGCACCGATCCGAAGAATCGCTCCGAACCGCCGTTGCGAACCGTGCCCGCCGCCGCAGCACGTCCGCTGGCAGACAAACTGGCCCGCGAAGGCACCACAGGCAAATTGCCCGCCATCATGTGCGCACCATTGAGCTGTTCGCGCGTCACGCTTGCCGCCGACACACGTCCTGCGCCGAATCGACTCGCGCCCACCGTCGACATGGCGCGGTAGATATGCTCATTGTGAATGTTCATGACGTTAGAGAATCGCGTTCCTCCATGCAGCGGTCCGAATCCTCCGTAACGGCCTCCATACCAGCCGTGTCCAACCCATCCAAAGCGGCCGCCGTATCCCCCCCACCACGGATGGAACCAGTCACACGGGCCGATCGGGAACCATCCGAAACCACCCCAACCGCCCCAGCCGAATCCAAAGCCGAAACCACCGCCCCAACCCCAGAAGGAAACGTAGGCCGGTGCCCAGAACGGGTTGTAACCTGCCCAGACCGGTCCCGGCCACCATGCCCACGAATTGCCGTACCAAAACCACCGGCCATAGTGATAAGGAGCCCAGCCCCACGGCTCGTAGCCCACCCAAGTCCAGCCGTAATAAGGCTCATACGTCCAATTGCCATCGCGATACGGAACCCAGCCCTCTGGCTCGTTCGGAACCCAAACATCGCCGTAGTCGGGGACATTGCGCCAGCTGCCATACGTGTCCAGATCCTGCGCACCGGTATAGCGGTGATTTGTATGCCGCCAGGCTTGAGCATTCTGGATCAGGTGATCGCGATCCGCATTCCATCGATCCCAATCGTCAGGATCGGGAGCATTGGAAATCTTGTATTGCGCGGAGTTGGTGTCGCCGCGGATCGTCGCCATCTCGCCCGCGTGAACTTCCGTACTTCCCTGCGGCGTAGAAATTTGCGCTTCGCCCTTGCGCACGATCACGAGCGTATCGCCGTCCGGCCGCACTTCAATGCGGAAGACGCCATCGTGATGAGCGGGGTGCACAGACACGTTCGGAGTATCGATCTCCGGTTCGGCCTCGCTGTCTTTCGATACGCTATAATTTGCGATTCCCTGGGCCAATTGAATCTGAATATCTCGATGCGTCAGGTTGGCGAGATTCGCTTTTGAATTCGGGCCCAAGCGGAAGATGTTGGCAAAGTCGAGTTGCAGTTCGGTACGGCCACCATCGCCAGTTGAAACTTTATCGCCAGTCATCACCGGCTGATTAAGGGTCGCCGCCGACCAGTCACCAGAATCGCCGCGTTGCGTCGACACGTCGCCGTGAATCATGCTGACGCGCGCCACGCCTTGATCCGTCTTCGCCGGCGCCTCTCCGGTCGGTCCACCGGGCTGAGCCTCTGTAGGTTGCGCGTCGGGCGGCTGCCCGTCAGGAGGAATATCCGCACTCTGAACACTGCCCACCGGACCACCCGCCTGCCCGACTTCCATGGGAGCATTCGGCTGCTCCGACGGGCCCGTTCCGGGTTCTGTGGTTTGCGCGAGCGCGCTGAGCGAAAAGGTGCTCGCCAGCGCTAGCGTCAACACACCAAATACGGACGAATATCTCGTTTTCATAACCACCCCTGCCCACCCCGAACTGAGTTCCTGAGTACATAATTGACAGTGCGGTAATCGCAACTTCCCTGCCAAAGCCGCCTCCTTCCAACTTTTTAGATGCCTTATTTTCCAATAGTCTAGCGCTCGACAATGCGGCAGCGAGATTAATCCCCACCACGATTGGTGGACCTCGGCCAAAAGTGGTGGTTTTCAGCCACCTGCCCGTTTTCCGTTAAGCTCAGAGGAGTGTCGCCGGCCCGCCTTCGCGCCATCGAAATCGGACCGCGCTGCTTCGATAAATCGAATGGGCAACCAAGAACGACAACCGCAGAAGCGCACTGGAATGAGTTGGCAGCTTCTGGTGCGAGCCTTGCGGCATCGCAATTACCGGCTGTTCTTTGGCGGACAGGGGATCTCGCTCATTGGCACCTGGATGACCCGCGTAGCGACCGGCTGGCTGGTTTATCGGCTCACCGGTTCTGCATTCCTGCTTGGAATCGTCAGCTTCGCCAGCCAAATCCCGATTCTTTTCCTTGGCCCTTTCGCCGGCGTATGGGTCGACCGTCTGAACCGGCATCGCGTGCTGGTCGTCACTCAATTTCTCTCCATGCTGGAGTCCTTCGCGCTCGCTGGCCTGGCGCTGGCGAAGATCATTACCGTGGAAGAAGTCATCCTGTTGAATCTGTTTCAAGGCGCCATCAACGCGTTCGACATGCCCGCGCGCCAGGCATTCGTCATCGAGATGGTAGAGGACCCCCAGGATCTCGGAAACGCGATCGCGCTCAACTCTTCCCTCGTGAACGCCGCTCGATTGATCGGTCCCTCCGTCGCCGGATTGCTCATCGCGGGAGTTGGCGAAGGCTATTGTTTTCTCATCGACGGAATCAGCTACATGGCGGTAATCGCCTCCCTGCTTGCGATGCAGGTTGCGCCCCGCGCCAGAGACCACACTGAGAAGAGCGTCCTCTTCGAACTTCGCGAAGGATGGGAGTATGTCCGGGGATCGCGCCCCATCTGGTCCATTTTGTTGCTGCTCGCGCTCATCAGCCTGGTTGGCATGCCCTACACAACACTCATGCCGATCTTCGCAGGCCGCATCCTGCACGGCGGAGCGCATACGCTGGGATTTCTGATGGCCGCTGTCGGCGTGGGCGCTCTGACTGGCGCCATCACGCTGGCGGCTCGTAAGACAGTGTTAGGGCTTGGCCGTGTGATCCCGATGACGGCGGCGGGATTTGGCGCCGGGCTGGTCGGATTCGGCGCCTCCCGCTCGTTTTGGCTGTCGATGATCTTGCTCGTCGGAACGGGCTATTGCTTCATGCAGCAGATGGCATCGAGCAATACCATCCTCCAGACCATCGTCGAAAACACAAAGCGCGGCCGCGTCATGAGCTTCTACGCCATCGCGTTTCAGGGAGTGGCTCCCTTCGGCAGCCTGATCGCTGGAGCAATCGCCGCAAGAATCGGCGCCCCGCACACCCTGATGATCGGAGGCGCGATCTGCGTCTGCGGTGCGGTATTGTTCGCCTCGGAATTGCCCGCGCTTCGCCGGTTGGTACGCCCAATCTACGCGAGAATCGGAATCATTCCGGAAGTGGCTGTCGGAATTCAGTCGGCAACAGCCCTGCAGGAACGCACGCAAGACTAACCTCAGTTTACTTTGCCACCTCGAAATACTCGATAGCTGTGCGGCGCCACGTCGAAGGAGAATGCGGTCGTCGCCGGTTCCGCGGGATGCCGCGGCTTGTGAGCGTTTCCGCTGATTTGTTGTCCACTGACCAGATCGGTCAACGATGCCGCGTTCGTAGCGAGAACGGTCACATTCGTAGATTTGTCCTGAAAAGATTCCACGATGAAGGTCCCGTTGTCGTAGGCAAACAGGCTCACTTTGGCGGGACTTTCGATTCTCACTGGAAAGTTGCCCAGGATGTAGCTGCGGAGGGCGTTAAGTGTCGGCCCCGGAATGCGATAAAGGTCCGCGAAGTTTTCCGGAATCGTCATCACATACAACCTTCCGCTCCCATATTCGTTCATAAGGAGCATCGGGAAGCCGTTGTCATCGGCGATGCCGCGGACTACAGGCCACGCATCATTTGTGAGAAAGCGAAGCTGAGGAATGAGGATGGGAGCGTCGCTGTGACCAAGGTCCGTGCCCGAACCCGGGCCGAAGCCTCCAATGAAGTTGGTCGCACCAACTTTGTGATCGGTGTAGCGAATTTCGTCGAGATCCTCCACTCCCTTTCCTTCGAGCGCATGCCACAGTCCTGAGGTCATGATGACCGTCTTCCCTGCCGTGAGCTGTTGCTTCACTTCGCTGACCAGGTTCGGGTCAAACGAAGCTCCTTCGGTGAGCAGAATGACATTGGCTTGCGAGGGAAATATGGGATAAAGCTCGATTGGAATGCCAATCATCCCAAGAAAGTTGTGCAGAAAGTCTTCGCCGGTCGCATGAGGAGGGCGATAGCTGGCAATCCCGATCGGATTTCCCAGTTTGCCGGCGAATGTCTTGACCTGATCGAGCGCGTCTCCGGCAACACTGGCGAAAATCGGCTTGCCATTGCTCCGCGCTGAAATCTTCTCCCACTGCAAATTGGAAGAAGCGTTTGCCCACGGGCGCTCGCCGGGTGTAGCGTCCCGCAAAAGCAGGGCGTAATTGAACAAAGTCATTTCGCGCGCCTTGCCGAAGATCGTCAGCCAGAGTTGCTCCGCGTATCTGTCGATATAGCGGATTGAGTAAGTATCGACCCATCCTCCGCCGTTTCGTCCCGGCGCGACTTCATCGAAGTAGCGCATGATTTCGTAGCTTTCATACTGCTGCAGATTCTGGTCAGTATTGACGGGATCGCGCGTTTCGGTGCCGGTATAGATTTCGTCGAAAATCTTCGGTTGCTCGGCCAGATCGTATCCATTGCCCTGAAAGTGTTCGTACCAGTTCGGATACTTAATGATGATCTTGACCTTCGGATTCACCGCCCTGGCCGCATCAACGACCAAGTCGCGCGAGACTTCGTCCATGGTTTTGAGACGAAAATCGGTCCAGCTCAGATTTCCTTTGGCAGCAATGTCGGAGGGTTTCTTCGTATTCGCGAAAAAGAAATCGTCGAGAATGATTTCGTCAAACAACTTTGCCGTCATCTCCGACACGTGCTTAACGTACGCGCGATCTTCAGGCTTGGTATAAGTGAAGGAAACGAATTGCCCATTGTCTTCGTCGGAAAAACAAATAGCTCCAGAAACTTCGACACCTTGATCGGTAAAAAACTTTTTCACATCCGAGACGAGTGATTCATCGGCCAGCTTACGGCTCCGGTACGTCTCCAGATACACCTTGTCGACGTGCAACTGGCTGCGAATCGTGGCCCACGAAGACTCCAGCCAGTGGCGATCTTTCATTTGCAGGGTCACGCCAACGGGAATGTACACCACGGTCTTGAACACCTTCTGATTCGCCTGACCGGCGAGCGGCTTGATGGAAATTAGAAGAAGGACGAGAAGTGGTAGAACGAAAAATCGATTTTTTACTGGCGATTCTCGATTCATAGCAGGAGCATTATACGAGCCGCGGCGCTCCTGGAAAAATGAAAAAGCCCCGGTGTCAAACCGTGGCTTCAAAGGGATCTGTTTAAAGACTTCTAAGCCGCAATACACACTGCGGAAACGACAGCTACGCTTCCTTCTCCTCGTCCGCAATCCCGATCTTCGATAATCGGTAGCGCAAAGCATTTCGCGATAAACCCAGCAGTCGAGCGGCCTGGCTCTTGTTCCCGTTCGCCCGGCGCAGCGCTTCCTGCACCATCTCATCCTCCCACTGCTCCAGCGTCACGCCATCGGGTAGAAACCCGTCAACGCTTCCTCCCGCCTTCGGAGGTCGCACATCGAGATGAATATCCGATGGCTCCAGCATGTTGCCTTTGGCCAGGGCGCAGGCGCGCTCGACAATGTTCTGCAACTCGCGTACGTTCCCCGGCCAGTGATAGTTCACCAGGATCTGCATCGCCTGCGGTGTGATGCCTTCAATGGTCTTGTTCGAGTCCGTAGCGAAGCGCGAAACAAAAAGGTTTACGAGATCGGGAATGTCTTCCCTGCGCTCGCGGAGCGGCGCGATGTCGATGGGCACGACGTTGAGTCGGTAATACAGATCCTCGCGGAACGTTCCCTCCTCGAGCGCTGCCCGAAGATCGCGATTGGTCGCGGCGATGAGCCGCACGTCCACTTTGATGGTCTTAGTACCGCCGAGCCGTTCAAATTCACGCTCCTGCAGCACTCGCAACAGCTTTACCTGGATTGCCGGCGGCACGTCGCCAATCTCATCGAGAAACAGCGTTCCCTTGTCGGCCAACTCAAACTTGCCCGGCTTGCTCGCCGCCGCTCCTGTAAAAGCACCCTTCTCGTAGCCAAACAACTCGCTCTCGAGCAGGTTCTCTGGAATCGCTGTACTGTTGATCTTCAGAAATGGCCCGCGCGCACGCCGTGATTTTTCGTGGATTGCCCTCGCAATCAAATCCTTCCCCACGCCGCTTTCGCCCCCCAGCAACACGGTTGAGTTCGTCGGCGCCACCCGTTCTACCGTAGCCAATACCTCCTGCATCTTCGGGCTGCGGGCTACGATGTTGGGATGGGAATATTTCTTGCCCAAGGCCTCCCGCAGCGAGCGGTTCTCTTCGCGCAGATTGCGGACGTCCAACTCTTTGTGGATCACCATCCGCATTTCGGTCAGTGAAAACGGCTTTAATACGTAGTCGCTGGCTCCCGCCTTCATGGCTTCGACCGCCGTCTCAACGGATCCGAACGCTGTCATCACAACAATGGGGAGCGCCGCATTCTGGCGCTTCACCGTTTGCAGAAACTCGAGACCATTCATCCCGGGAAGTTTCAGGTCAGTCAGCACCAGATCGATGCTGTTTTCGGAAAGCAATTTCAAACCGCTCTCGGCGTCTCCTGCCGAGAAAGTGGTGAACCCATCCTCGCCAAGATTCAGTTCGAGCAAGCGCCGCATCTTTGCTTCATCTTCGACGATCAGAATCGCCGGCATTCTCTTTCCTTCCTGCTAAACGAAGAACTCTGTGACTCAATCAAGCCTAAGCAACCTTACAAGAGAAGCTTTTCACTTTCACGAAATCACCAGGTGCGCCGCTTCCCCGGTTTTCTGTTGTTCGCTGGCCACCGGAAAGAACATCACGAAGCGCGCCCCGCTTCCCTGCCCGTTCCCGGCGCTCTCAACCCGAATCGCTCCATGATGTCCATCCATAATCTTTGACACGATGGACAGTCCGAGCCCGACTCCGGTCTTCTTGGTTGTGACGAACGGGTTGAAGATCTGCTCCCTCAATTCAACGGGAATACCCGGACCGCTATCTTCGATTCGAACCTCCACTCCTTCGCGAGGACCGGGATTCGAGTGCACCGTCACGCGCAACGTACCTCCATCAGCACCCATCGCATCGTATGCGTTCTGCACAATATTCACGAAAGCCTGTTCGCACAACGCTTCATCCAGCGCCACCAGCGGGAGATTCGGCTCGTAGGTTTTCTCGACCTTCACAGGCGCTCCCTTCCACAAGGTCGCAACATCGGTGAGCGCCCGGTCCAACACAGCGGTGACGTCCTGCGGCGCGAGATCGGCATGAAGCGGGCGAGCGAAATCCAGAAAACGTGTCACGAGCGAACTCAGCCTGTTCGTCTCCGTGGAAATATACCCCGCGAGTTCGGCGGCCAGTGGATTCGATTCTCCGAGCTTCTGGCTCAACATCTCCGACGACCCCTTAATCACTCCCAGCGGATTGCGAATTTCGTGCGCGAGACCGGCGGAAAGCTGTCCCAGTGCGGCCAACCGCTCCGACCTCCTCGCTTCCTCCTGCGCCTGCTCCAACCGCCGATTGGTCTCGGCCAGCGTTTCCGCCAGGTCCTGGTATCGCTGCGTCTGCCGCCGGCTCTCCACCATGAAACGGTTGACGACCATCGCCGCAAGATAAAAGAAGAGAATTCGGATCGCCAGCCTGCCATAGTCTTCCGGCGTAATCTCGAATTCCAGCGCTGCCGGATACAGGTAGGCGCAATAAGCTCCGGATGCGATCGTCGTCCAGAGCAACGTCCCCAAAGGCCCGAAATATTCCGCCGCCGTGAGTATAGGCAGAAAATAAATCGGGTAGTAATAGCTATTGATCGGAATCTCTTCCGTGTGGTCCAGCAGAAGCGACGCCATCGCGATCTTGAGCAGAACCGCGTACGCGGGCCCGCGCCGGGGAACCTTCTCAACGAGCCATCCCTCCGATAGCTGGATCGTTCCGAATGCGAGCAGAATGAGCTGCTTATGCCACTCTCCCACAGGCGGGAGCAGCGCCAGCCCAGCAAGAAAGATCAGCCACAGCGCATCCATCCAGTTAATTGGGGGACGCTTGGTTTCGATCATGCCGCCGATACACCCCACGGTTCAATCATACTGAAAGTGCGCTTCCAAAAAAGAAGGCGCCAGGAGATCACTCTCCCGGCGCCCATTCGCTCAAGCCTCACATCAATGCACGGAGCTCAATCACATTACTTAGTCAGTGCTTCTTGGGCTCTGACTTCGGAGGCTCCGGCTTCGACTGTTGCTGCTGATGCTGCTGCGGAGGCGGAGAAGCCGGCCGCTGCTGCTGCCACTGGTTGAACTTCTGCTCCTGCTGACGCTCCTGCTGTTCGTTCCGTTCCTGCACAGGAGGCGCCTGGTGAACCAAGGGATGCGCTTCCTGCTGCATGGGTCGAGACTGCTGGTCAGGCCGGAAGCCCTGATTCTGCTGCGGCTCGTAGCGGTTCTGCGGCTGCTGCTCGTTCCGGTTCTGCTGCTGTTCCGGTCGATTTTCAGGTTGTGGATTGCCTTGCGCCTCGAAGCTCCGTGGTTGCGCGTTCGGCTGCACTCTCACCTGATTATTCACCGGCTGATTATTATTCGGTTGGCTGTTATTGGGCTGATTGTTTTTTGCCTGGCCGAACGAACGGAACCCAGGCGGCTGTTGCCGTACTCCCGGATTCATCTGCGCCGGCTGTGCCGGTCCCGCCGGCCGAACCAGCGCCTGCTGATTCAAGTGTCCGCCCGCCTGCGCTTGCCGCTGTTCGATCGGACGCGGCGGAGGAGGAGGCGTCCGCACTGCCACTACCGGCCGGCTGATCACCGTCGCGGGCGGACGGACCGTGACAGGCCGTCCAACTCCTACCACGCTGGTCTTGACCGGTTCGGCGGCAACAACGTGGCTCACAGGAGCCGCCACAATCTCCCGCGGTTCCACTTTCATAATGTTCTGTGCCACGGGACGGGCGTTCACAAATGCGTCGCGCGAAACTACCGTGACCCCATTGTTCACGTGCTGATTCACATACGTTACATTGTTGATGGTCGTCGTCTTGTTGATGATCACCGTGTTGTAAACGTTCGTGACTTTCGTGACATTCACTGACGTATTCGTGATGTTTACGTTGTTCACATACGCACGGCTCACGTGATATCCCGGCACATAGACTTCTCCGGGAGCCAGTGGGAACCATCCCACGCCAGCGCCCGCCGAGAAGTGGAATCCCGGCCCGCCACCCACGAAGGCGACCAGCGCCGGAGCCCACACCGGCCGCACCACCACCGGCCCCGGAACCCAGAACCATCCGTTGTTCACGAACGCCCAGCGCCCGTAGTGGAACGGAGCGAATCCCCAGGGCTCATCCTCTACCCAGGTCCAGCCCCAGGGGCCGACATACACCCAATGTCCGAAACGATACGGAGCCCACCCCATCGCGACAGCGCGTGGCCGCCAGACCTCACCATACCCGGCGGCATAGCTCCAGTCACCGTATTCGTCGAGATCCTCATATCCTGTCATCTCGCGGGAAACATAGTTTGCCGAATCCGCGTGATCTTCACGATCGTCGCGGTCGAAAGCCCAGTCATCGAACCCATCTCGGTCTGGAACCTGCCCGAGGTCGTAGTCAAGATGATCGGTTCCGTTGAAGGTCGCTGTTTGTCCAGCGATCACGTTGTACGTGAATCCTCCGCCGGTTACGCGCCCACGGCCATGCCAAACTGTCGTGATCGTCTGACTTCCGTCCTGGCTGACATCAATCCGGTACTCGCCCGGCTGCAACAGAGTAAAAGCAATATTCGGTGTATCGATCTCATAGGTGTCGTCATCATCGACGTGTCGAACGCGCACGATCAACGAGCCCTGCGCTAAACGGACCTGCGTGACCGTGTCATCGAGTTCGAGGAAGGTGATCCCTGTTTGCGAACCAAGGTGCAGCGCAGCCGATCCTACGTGGACTTCAGCCCGCGAATCCTGATCGGCCCACAAGTCGTCGCCGGTCACCATAGGACGGTTGGGGACGGCTGTGACCCAGTCGTCCTCTCCGGCAGGACGAAACGAAATCGAGCCCTGGGCGTAGTTCAAGCGCGCAACGCGTCCGGGAGGGTCCTGCCCCTGATCGTCGTCCTCATCTTGTGCGCGCGTAATGGTAGAGAGTTGCAGTACGAAGGCGAAAACTGCCATGAAGGCCAAAAAGGCCCACAACTTCTGCGTTTTCATATTCACGCCCCTGAAATAGCGATTGCTATCTCCCGATGTTACCTACATGCGTTGTAAACACGATAGAGCTTTTTTAGTTTCCTCTGCACCATAAGTGATTGTTTAGAGGGCGCTTGCGGAAGATTCAGGAACACCATTCTAGGAACGTTGATCGCCCACGCCTTGCTGCAGTCGACAAAGGAGCTCGGCAAGTTGCTGGTGGCCGCTGGCAGAGACGTAGCAAGCTACGTCTCTACGCGGAGATTATGTCGGGGAATCAACTCTTCATCTTCGGCCGCTGGCAGGCGTCCACGATCTTCTTGGGATCGATCGCTTCCTGATCCACCTGCTCTTCCAGAATCTTCCCATCTTTTCCGATCAGGAAGTTCACGCGGCGGGGAGCCTGGTATTCGTCTTTGTAGATTCCGTACTCGCGGGTGACCTTGCCGCCCCAGTCGCTCAACAGGGGGAAAGTAACTCCAATTTGGTCGGCGAAGGCTTTATTGGAAAACCAGCTATCCATGCTCACACCCAGGACCTGGGTGTCGGTCGCTTCCAGCTCTTTAAGGTGCTGCTGGAAGTTTTTCATCTGCTTTGTTCAACCACCCGTAAACGCGAACACATAAAACGCAAGCACGACATTTTTCTTCCCGCGATAGTCGCTAAGTTTCACTTCCTTGAGGTCATTTCCGTCGGAATACTTGAGAGTAAAGTCCGGCGCAATGTCTCCCACCTTGGGCATGGAGAGCCCTTCCTTGCTCTGTGCTGACATCGACGCTGTCGTCAGCAGCATTCCTGTCAGAAACAGTCCTGCAAGTGAACGCCTGATTTGCATGGAACCCCCCTGTGCCCCAGCATATCTTCCGGCGGCCGGGCCGTAAACTCGAAAGTCACTGACCGGCCTTTACTTCAGATTGCTCAGCGCCACATAAAACAGTACAGTGCTGTTCAGACTGCGGAATTGACTCGCGAACGCCGCTGAGTGATTCCAAATCGCGATGAGCATTGCCACTCTGAACGAGATCTTCTTCACTGCTGTCGAGCGCAATCTCGACCGCATGATGCTCTATCGCGAGGCTGGCAAGTGGGTGCCTATCTCGTCGTGCGAGTTCGCGCGGTGCGTCGCGCGTCTTGCACATCAATTGCAGAATTGGGGAATCCGCCGGGGCGACCGCGTCGCCTTGCTGAGCGAAAACCGGCCGGAGTGGCCGATGGCGGATATCTCCAGCCTTCTGCTTGGCGCCGTCACAGTCCCGCTCTACACCACCCTCACCGCTGAGCAAACTGCATTCATGCTGAGGGACTCCGGTTGCCGATTGATTTTCCTCTCCTCCGATCAGCAGCTTCGCAAGATCCTCTCCATCCTCCCCCAGACGCAGATCGAGAGAATCGTTGTCATGGATCCCCTGAACCTCGTCGGCGATCTTGCACCGTTTGCCGACAGGTGCACGACCATGGCGCAAATCACAAATTCTGACTCCACGGAACGCGATATTCTCGGCCTCGAAATCGAATCCTGTGCCCGCTCCGTCGGTCCCGACGATTTGGCGACCATCGTCTATACCTCGGGAACGACCGGAACTTCCAAGGGCGCGATGCTGACGCACGGCAACATCGCCTCCAATATTTCATGTTCGCTTCTCGGATTCGACATCCGTCCGGGCGACGTCAGCGTCTCGTTCTTGCCGCTTTGTCACATTACGGCCCGGCACGTGGACTTTTCCCTCATCTACCACGGCGTAACTCTGGCGTACTGCGCGTTCATGGACCGCTTGCCCTCGGCTCTGCTGGAGGTGCAACCTACGTTTTTTGTCGCCGTGCCCCGGGTCTACGAAAAGATCTACGGCCAGGCATTAACCAAGTCGAAAGGATTTCCCAAGCGTTCCATCTTTCAATGGGCTCTTGGAGTCGGCCGCAAACACAAACCGGAGATTCTCGCCGGCAAAACTCCAGCATCGGCAAGTTGGAAAATTGCCAACAAGCTTGTCTTCTCCAAAATCCGCGGCGGAATGGGCGGCCGCGTCACAACTTTCGTTTCTGGCGGGGCCCCGCTCGGCCGCGAACTTGCCGAGTGGTATGCCGATGTTGGAATCCGCATCCATGAAGGCTATGGCCTCACAGAAACCTCCCCGGTGATCGCAGTCAACACACCGACCAATCATCGGATCGGAACCGTAGGAAAAATTCTTCCCAACCTGGAAGTCCGCATTGCCGAAGACGGAGAAATCCTCGTGCGCGGTCCTTCCGTTTTCAAAGGCTACTGGAACCGCCCTGAAGAGACGAAAGCGGCCTTGGAGAATGGATGGTTCAAGACTGGCGACATTGGAAGCATTGATGCTGACGGATACCTTTCCGTGACCGACCGAAAAAAGGAACTGATCAAGACATCTGGCGGCAAATTCATTGCGCCCCAGCCGATCGAGAACGCGCTGAAACTAAATCCGTACGTCGGGGTCGCCGCCATCATCGGCGACAAACGTAAATTTGCCGCGCTCATCGTATCCCCGAATTTTGCTCGTCTGGAAGAATGGGCTCGCGAGAAAGGCCTATCCTTCTCCACTCGGGCCGAACTCGTTTCACACTCCGAAGTGCAGGCTCTGTACCAGGGAGCCGTCGAAGAGATCAACAAAAATCTGGCCCGCTTTGAGAAACTCAAACGCGTCATCGTCGTCTCTGATGAGTTTTCCGTAGAGAACGGCACTTTGACGCCCACCCTCAAGCTGCGCCGCCGCGTCGTCGAAGACCGGTACCGGCAGCAGATCGACGAACTCTACGCGCAGGCCGAAGCAGCAACCATCGCCTGAGAGCCGGTTCTCCTCTCCTTTCGAGTTTCGTCTCGCCCTTCTCTGATCGAGACTCATTCCGAAGACCCGCGCTCTCTCCAGCGCGCCGAGGGGATCTCCGCTGGCACCGACGCAAGGGACTGCTCCTAGAATGCGATTGGGCGAACTCTTTGCTCTGCTGAAAATCCGCGGCCAACTGCCCACTTCCCTTACAGGCTCATACCGGGTCCTTCTACTTAAAAGTCCGTATTCACCCTGAACGCTCACGCCCCTACCTTGTCCACTGAAATAAAAACGCCGCAGGAGGACAACCTCGCATGTTGTGGACTATCTTCGTGATCTTGTTGGTGCTTTGGCTGTTGGGTATGGTCAGTTCCTACACGCTGGGCGGATACATCCACATTCTGCTGGTGGTCGCGATCGTGGTCGTTCTGATCCGCGTGATTCAAGGACGCAATCCGGTTTAACCAGCTTTCGGGTTCCCAGTGACATAATCTAGTTTCCGGAGGCCAAACAATGAAGACTCTTCCCATGATTGGCATTGTGCTCGTGATTCTCGGAGTGCTTTCGTTTGTGGTGCCCATTCCTCACACAGAAAGTCATGGGGTAAAAATCGGAGACGCCAAGATAGGCGTGCAAACGCAAAGCAGCGAAAAACTGCCGCTTCCCGCCAGCGTCACGCTGGTCGGCGTCGGTGTCCTGGCGCTTGTCCTGGGATCAAGGAAAAACTAAGCAACTATCGTCTGGCTTTGTAACCCTAAGCGGAGCAGTGAGTCCACAGGGTGGACTCACTGCGAATCCCCAGCATCCCCACCATTTCACGCCTCTATCAAACTGCACGCCTAAACACAGCCGAAAGCCGCCCAAGCGCATACAATATCCCCATGTCGGACTCATTGATGATAGCTGGACGCTCTTTCCGCTCCCGGCTCATTGTTGGCACGGGGAAATACAAATCCTTTCAGGAAACAGCACGTGCTCTGGAAGCCAGCGGCGCCGAAATGGTCACCGTTGCCGTGCGCCGTGTGAATCTCGATCGCAGCAAAGAATCCCTCCTTGACTACATCGATCCCACGAAATACTTCCTGCTTCCGAATACCGCAGGTTGCTACACCGCCGATGAAGCTATCAGGGCCGCCCGTCTTGGCCGCGAAGTCGGCCTCTCAGATTGGGTCAAGCTCGAGGTCATTGGCGATCAAGCCACGCTTTATCCCGACGTCCAGGCCACGCTGGAGGCGACACGCGTGCTTGTGAAAGAAGGATTCACGGTTCTGCCATATACCTCGGACGACATTGTCTTTGCCAAGCGCCTCATCGACGTGGGCGCAGCAACCGTAATGCCGCTGGGCGCTCCGATCGGGAGCGGCATGGGCATACAGAATGAGGCGCACATCCGCATTCTCCGCGAGATGATCTCGGGCGTTCCACTGATTGTGGATGCCGGCGTCGGCACCGCATCTGACGCAGCAATCGCGATGGAACTCGGCGCAGACGCTGTATTGATGAATACTGGTATCGCCAACGCACAGGACCCCGTGCTGATGGCCGAGGCGATGAAGCACGCTGTGATCGCCGGACGCCAGGCTTATCTCTCAGGTCGCATGTCGAAAAAGCTTTACGCGACCGCCAGTTCGCCGTTAGAAGGCGTAGTGCGCTAACAAGTACCCTCACTGGAGGTAACGTTTAATTGTTGTCGCGCCGTTCGTAGATACGTGGCTCGCAACGTCTCTTCGAACCACGTCCACAAAGCCAATCCCCGCGCGAAAGCAGCGTAAGGCCCATCGTGACGAAAAGGAAAAAGGCGGCCGAAAGGCCGCCCATATGTTTTCCTGGTTGAAAGCTATCTACAGCATTTTCACGCTTTCGACCTTGATCGAATCTTTGCCCATCGATCCGGTGACAGCGACGTGGTGTCCCTCGTGCCCCTTCAGGGCGTCGGGGTTCTCGACCTGCAGAACTTTCTGATCGCCATCGGTGACGACAACCATCTTGGCGCCAGCCGAAAGGCATTTCTTGGTGCAGGCTTCGCCGCCGGCATTCGCGCCCTTGGCCCCACATTTGTCGTCAACAACCCATCCCTTGACGGTTGCGCTCTTCCCCATGTCATCAAATGCCATTGCGGACAAAGCGAGCAGGAAGCACACCGCAAGACAGATCAGCAGCACTTTTCTCATGGCCGGTTTTCTCCTTTGAAATTCAGTTTGCGGCCCCACACCGCAAAATCGCACAGAGGTTTTGGTCGAGTCCCCCAGGGACCCGGTCGCCGTGTGATGGTGAGTTGAGGCGTCTGCACTATACCACAGCAGATACTGGGCGATTGTCACCGCTTTCCGCGCGCGCCCGGGCGAACTTGCTCATCGAGAAATTCTGACGCTTATTTTTTCGTAGTGTGATTTACCGCAGGGGCGGCAGGCTTGGGTTGGGCAGGAGGTACGTACACATATTCCCCCGGCTTCGCATATCCGAGTTGCTCGCGCGCCTCTTTTTCGATGGCTTTCTGATCGCTCTTCAATCCCTGGATTTCTTGCGTGTACAGGTCGTTTTCCCGCTGCACTCGATCAAGTTGCTTCTGCAACGACTCAAATTCGGCCCGTTTCTTCTTGTAGACGACCATCCCGTTGGCGCCAAACATAACATGCACAAACAAGGAAACAGCCATGACTGCAATCGCAATAGTGGCGATGCGGCGGCGCCAGAGGTAGACCCCCATGAAAAACGGGCGAAGCCGTGTAATCCACGACTCCGCGAATGCCTCAGCCTGCGGCGCGCGCTCCACAACAGCGCGAAGCCCGTCCTCGGGACGGGGAAATCTCCGGACTCTCGCAATCGGCTTCAAAAGATCGCACTCACTCAAAGATCCAATGCTTCGCGGCCGTGCTCAGCTTCTCCAGGCCGCGCTCGCTCCGCGCTTCGGTGTAGACGCGCACCACGGGCTCGGTCCCCGAAAGCCGGTAGCAAACCCACGAACCGTCACTGAAGACGAGCTTCAGTCCGTCGGTCCGCACGACCTGACCAACCTCGTGGCCGCAGAATTCTTTTGGATCTTGCCTTAACTTTTCAGTGAACTTCTCTTTCACCTCGGGCGTCAATCGGAAGTTCTCCCGCATCGGATAATAGGAACCAACTTGATTACTGATCGCCTTCAGTTGTTCACCTAGAGACTTGCCTCGCTTTGCCATCGCTTCGCAACAGAGCAACCCTGCCAGCAGACCATCTTTTTCGGGAACGTGATGTCGTATCGACAATCCTGCGCTCTCTTCCCCGCCAATTACGATCTTGTCTTGCATGATGAGTTCGCCGATGTATTTGAAACCGACGGGCGTTTCGTGAAGCTCGACGCCATGCGCCTGAGCCAGTGCATTGATGAGGTTGGTCGTGGCCACCGATTTCGCGACTCCATTTTTCCAGCCACGGCTTTCGACTAGGTAATCAAAAAGCAGGGCGATGACATAGTTCGGTTGCAGAAACGTCCCATCTGCGTCCACGATACCGAAGCGGTCAGCGTCGCCATCGGTCGCGATGCCGATCTGCGCTCCCGTCTCGCGCATCTTCTTGCGAAGATCTTCGAGCAGGTGATCGTCGGGCTCAGGCGCGTGCCCGCCGAACAGCACATCGCGGTAATCGTGCACCGTCGCTACCTCAACTCCCGCCGAGCGGAGAAGTTCGTCCGAGTAGCCGCGCGCGGCACCCCACATAGGATCGAAGGCCACGCGAAGTCCGGCCTTGCGGATCGCCGCAAGGTCGACAACTTCTCCGAGCCTCTTCAAATACCCGGGCTTTGGATCAACCGACTGCTTTTCCGCCGGCGTTGAGTTCGACGCGCTCGCGTTTCCCTCATCTCCTGCCTTGATCTCGGCTTCGATCTTCTTCGTGACCTCAGGAAGTGCCGGGCATCCGTCTGCGGTCGAAAACTTGATTCCGTTGTACTCGGGGGGATTGTGTGAGGCAGTGAAGTTGATAACGCCATCGGCCTTGATCTGCTTGACGGCGTAGGCAAAGGCAGGAGTCGGTGCGGCTTCGGCGACGACGAGCGGCGAGATGCCGTGCGCGGCCAGGATCTCGGAGGCCATCGCGCAGAACGTCTCGCCCAGAAACCTTGGATCGCGGCCCACGATGACCCGCGCTCCAGAAGGTTTCTGCGATGCGACATAACGTGCGATTCCGGTTACGGCCCGCCGCACGTTGGCATAGGTGAACTCTTCCGCCATAACGGCGCGCCATCCCGAAGTGCCAAACTTGATTTGCGCTAGCATCCAGTAAGACCTTTCTTCCGCAGGTGTCAGCTTACCTCTGAAAACCGTGTCGCCAGACGATCCAGGATCGTTAAGCCAGAAACATTATGCGCCTCGGCGGAGGCGCCAATCATCGTGGTAATCCTTGATAATCAGCCCGAAGAGGCTCGATGGCGAAGGTGATTCTAATATGACTGATAAAAGGATCGTGCTCACAACTTGCGGATCCGAGGAAGAAGCCGGCAAGATTGCCCAATACCTCGTCGAAAACCGGTTGGCAGCGTGCGTGAATATCCTGCCTCAGATGCGGTCGGTGTATCGCTGGCAGGGCAAAGTGGAATCGGCGCCAGAATGGCTGCTGCTGGTAAAGACCATCGCGCCCAATTTCGAGCGGGTTCGTGACGCGATCCGCACTCTCCACAGCTACGAAGTACCGGAGTGCGTCATGCTCTCGATCGAGGACGGAAGCAGTTCCTACCTACAGTGGATTGAAGACTCGGTGGAGAGAGCCGACTGAGACTAGATTCGCCGGGCTGTTTCCATTGTCAGACACTTCATTCGGGCACGCGGCCGTGCAGATTCAGACGCCAATAGTCGAGGGAGAATGGGGGATCGTCGGCGGCGGACTCTTCGGTCAGGATCGTCATGTACGCGGAGCGTTCCTGTTCGGTGGGAATATTTTCGACTTGGCGCCGGAGAACGATGTTCCGGACGAACTCGTTGTAGTGTTCGGGTCCGTCGAGCTGTGTGAGCGCGGGCTCAACGGACGTCTGAACTTCGACAAAACCAGCGCGCTGTAAGGTAGATGCCGCTTGTTCCGCATCCTCGAAGTTCCAGGGCTCGCGGAATCCCTGGAAGTAACGCGCAAATTTCGGAGTCGTCGCGAGGTCGGCCGCTCTCTTCCGCAAACGGGCAACATTCGGACCGCCTCCGCATTGCGCCTCGAGCCATCCACCGGGAACGAGCGCATCTCTCAGGTTGGCAAAGAGGCGATCGTGATCGAGCACCCAGTGAAACGCGGCGGTGCTGACGATTCCGTCGAACGCGCGTACGAAAGGCAGGTGCAGGAAGTCACACGCGAGCAGGCTTACACGATTGGCAAATGGCGAAAGATGGTTCCGCGCAGAAGTAAGCATGTTCAGGGAAAGATCGATGCCAACGACACGACCGCGGGGAAGGGCTTCCAGAAGTTCGGAGGTGAGGAGTCCGGTTCCGCATCCTGCGTCGAGAACGAGTTCATCTCCGCGGAGTTGAAGGCGCGAAAGGACCTTTTTTCCCCAGCTGATTTGCGGCGCGGAGAGACGGTGGTATACGGACGAGTTCCATTCACGGAAGCCGGGTTGTTGCGCGTCAGACAAGTTCGACACAGGGGCTAAAGCCCATTCAATTTTCGCCTCGACGCGGCCCCTTCGGCAGGCTCAGGGCAGGATCTAAAGGACCGCTCTGCCACGTTAGGCTCTTACTTACTTTTCTCACTCACATTGCGGCGAGGGCTTGGTCGAGATCCTCGACGATATCTTCTACGTTTTCGATGCCGACGGAGATCCGCACTAAGCCGTCAGTGATGCCGATGGCTTTGCGTCCTTTCTGACCGAGGGCTGCATGTGTCATCGTTGCGGGATGGGAGATGAGAGTTTCCACGCCGCCCAATGATTCGCCGAGCGAACAGATGCGGACTTTCTTCAGCAATTTGTTCGCGTTCTTCAATGAGCCGGTTTCGAAGGTGATCATCGACCCGAAGCCCAGCATTTGTGTTTCGGCCAGTTCGTGCTGCGGATGGTCGGGCAATCCCGGGTAGAAGACCGCTTTTATTTTCTTGTGACGCGAGAGGAAATCCGCCACAATGCGGCCGCTGCGGTCGTGGATCTCCATGCGGGCGGCCAGCGTCTTGACGCCTCGCAACACCAGCCAGCATTCGAAGGGCGAGAGAATCGCGCCGGAGGCCTTCTGCAAGAACGCGAGTTTTTCAGCGTGTTCCGGTTTCGAGCAGACGACAACCCCGCCTAAACCATCGCTATGGCCGTTGAGAAACTTGGTGGTCGAGTGGACGACGAGACTCGCGCCGAGGGCCAACGGTTGCTGAAAGTAAGGCGACATAAACGTGTTGTCGACGGCGAGGTCGACTTTCCTGCGGCGGCAGATGGAGCCAATCGCGGCGAGATCGCTGATCCGCATGAGGGGGTTGGTCGGCGTCTCGACGAAGACCATTCGGGTATTCTTGCGAATCGCCCGCTCGACGTTGCCCGCGTCGGTCGTGTCGACATAGGAGAACTCGAGGCCGAAATCACTCATTACCTGATTGAACAGGCGCGGCGTGCCTCCGTAGAGATCGTTCCCGCAGACGACGTGGTCGCCCGATCTGAGCATGTTCACGATGGCGTGGATCGCGGCCATGCCGCTGGAGAACACGCGAGCGGCGATACCACCTTCCAGCACCGCGAGGTTCTGCTCAAGACGGGTACGCGTCGGATTGGAAACGCGGGAATACTCGTATCCCTTGTGCTCTCCGATGCCCTGCTGGACGTAGGTGGAGGTGGGATAGATGGGGACAGTCACCGATCCGGTCAGTGGATCGGGTTCCTGCCCGGCGTGAATGGCGCGAGTGGCGAAGCCTGTCTTTCTGTTCATCGATTCCGTTTCGGAAATTTCGGGAAGAAACGGGGTATCCCCCTTCCCCCCCGATCTATTGAAATCAGGAGCTTATGCCGAAAATTCAAAATAATCTTTGCGACTCAATGCGCTGCAGGCAAAATCTTGGTTCTAAAGAAGTTGTCGACTCTGGTCTACTATCGATCCTCACATTGAACAGGATCGTTGATGGATCAGGGCAGAGTCAAGGTTATGTGAACATTGCGGAAAATTTTGATTGTGGAAAGCGCTATGTCATTCCTGGCATATGTCACGCTGATAATTGAATTTTGCCTCTTCCAAATATGTCACTGTCGAAATTATGGTTTTGTTTGAAGGATCGAAATGAAAAGTGTTCTGAGCGCATTTGTATTTCTGCTCGTGAGTCCGGCTCTGTTTGCCCAGGGAACGGTAAGAAACAATTCCCTAGAGGCCTCGGAGTGGCCGAACTACGGAAATGATCCGGGCGGGATGCGTTATTCCCCCCTCGCGCAGATCAACAAGCAGAATGTGACTCAACTGCAGGTTGCGTGGACATTCCACACGGGCGACGTCTCGGATGGCAAAGGCGAGCGTCGGCGCAGCGGTTTCGAGAGCACTCCCGTCCTCGTCGACGGCACACTGTACGTGACGACCCCATTCAATCGAATCCTCGCGCTCGACCCTATCACAGGAAAGCAGCGGTGGGCTTTCGATCCGAGGGTCGATCCAACGTGGCAATCAGGAGATGGGCTGGTCAATCGAGGGGTGGCAACGTGGCTGGACGGGAAGCGTCCGTCTGGCGAGCGGTGCCGGCGTCGTATCTTTGAGGCGACGATCGACGCGCGCCTGGTGGCGATCGACGCTGCCGATGGCAATGTTTGCGCAGATTTTGGCAGCGGAGGTGAAGTGAGCCTGCGGGATGTTCCTGCATTCCACGCCGGCTGGTATCACATGACTTCACCGCCCGTGGTAGTGAGTGGCGTAGTGATCGTCGGCTCGGCGATCGATGACAACGCGCGCAAAGACATGCCGAGTGGAGTGGTACGAGCCTTTGACGCGCGCACCGGAAAATTACGCTGGAGCTGGGACCCCATTCCGCCGAACACTTCTTCTAACGGGAAATGGAATAGCGGAGCCGCCAATGCGTGGTCGCTAATGACGGTCGATCCGGAACGGAATCTGGTGTTCATTCCCACCGGCAGTGCGAGTCCTGACTTTTTTGGCGGTCAGCGCCCGGGCGACGACAAATGGGCGAACTCGGTGGTGGCGCTGCGCGCCAGCAGCGGCGAACTAGTGTGGGGCTTTCAACTCGTCCATCACGATCTTTGGGACTACGATGTAGCGTCTCCGCCACTGATGGCGACCATTGAGCACGACGGGAAGCGAGTTCCGGTAGTCATCATTGGGGATAAAACCGGCTTTCTTTTCGTGTTGGATCGCGAAACCGGGAAACCGATCTTTCCGGTCAACGAGCGCCCTGTGCCAAAGAGTGACATTCCTGAAGAGATGGCTTCGCCGACACAGCCTTTTCCCGTCGCTCCGCCAGCGCTCGTGAAACAGAAGTATTCCGCCGACGATGCCTGGGGGATCGACGCAGAAGATCGCGCCGACTGCCGAAAGCAACTGGAAAGCCTTCGCCTGGACGGAATTTTCACGCCCCCCAATCTCAGCGGGACGCTGTCGGTGCCAGGCAACATCGGCGGGATGAACTGGAGTGGCTACGCGTTCGATCCGAAGGCGGGCGTGCTGTTCGCGAACGTGAACAATCTGCCGTACAAGGTCCGGCTGATTCCGCGGGCGGATTTCGAAAATCGCGGGAAGCGAACCAACGAGCGCATCTCAGAACAGGGTGAGTATGGAGGACAAATAGGCACGCCCTATGCAATGTTTCGGCGTCCGCTATTCTCGCCGAAGTTCATCCCGTGCATCCCTCCACCGTGGGGAACGCTGACGGCGGTCGACATGGTGCACGGCACGATCAAGTGGCAGGTTCCGCTTGGTTCGTGGCACGAGGGCCTGCCCCCGGGGAACATCAGCCTGGGAGGTCCAATCGTCACGGGCGGTGGATTAGTGTTCGTAGCCGGAACCGCTCTCGATCCGCACATCCGCGCTTTCGATACGGAGACCGGCAAGGAACTATGGAGCGCTCAGTTACCGGCCCCGGGACATGCCACGCCCATGACCTACCAGGTTGGGGGAAAGCAGTTTGTAGTTATCGCGGCGGGCGGCCACGCAAAAATTGAAGAGGAATCGTTAAGCGACGCGCTGGTCGCCTTCGCGCTGCCCTAGAGTTGCTGGCCGCGCGTGGATACTAGAAGGTTGTGGTGAGGCGCACCATTACGCTGCGGGAGGGGCCGATGGCATTTCCTGAGAAGAGGCCGCCGAAATCGATGACGTCGACAACGTTGGTGAGATTTTCGCCGTCCATCTGAAAGCGCACAGTCAAACGATCGGACTTGTGAAGGTCCGCACCTATCGATGCATTTAACTGGAAGGTGGGATAGATGCGACCTTTCGCGAAATTCACGCGATCTACAACCTGCCGGCCGTACGTCTGGACTTCGCCAGTGACGCATTGGTCGAGGGTCAGGCTTGGGTCACATTGAAACTCGAAAGGCAAACCGCTGTCGAATTGCACTCCCCCGGCAACCCACAGGCGCGGAGCGATCTGATAGTGGAGACGCCCTCGGATGCTGTTGCGCTGATCCTGAGAAACTGGAAAGTATCCGGTATTCGGTATCGAAGCGTCGGCACCGAGAAAAAGCCCGCCGGTCACGGGGTTCCAGGCATTGCCCACCTCGTAGGAATAACTTAGAAATCCGGAAAACTTTCTCCATTCCGGCAAGTTCAGCTTTGCCTCCGCGCCATAGATGATGGCTTTTCGAAATGCGATCGGGAAACTGATGGTTGTGTTGTCGATCTGGTCGTCATCGGCAAAGTTGTTGATTGCGCGGCGGAAGTAGTTGGCGTCGAGCCGAACCTTGGCGAGAAAAACCTTGGTCAGCCCCACTTCGAAGTAGTTCCCTTCGGAAGGTTGAACCGGCAACTGGAGCGAGACGGGGTTCAGAGTTGTAGCGGCTGTCGAGCTGGAGAGCAGAAGGTTTTCGAACGATGGCGTCTGAAAAACGCGGTCAAACGAAACATGAAGAATCGCGCTCGCCGAGGGGAAATAGCGCGAGATGGCCAGGCGCGGCTCAAGTGCCAGGCGGTTGACGAGGAGCTGGTAGTGGTCCCAGCGGAGACCGGCCTGCACGGTCCAGTTGCCTTTACGAATCAAATCCTGGACATAGACCGCCTGCTCGAGATCGGGACGTTGCGCGAGGAAGCCGAAGGCGCGCGGCGTGCCGGGATCGAACTGCAGCGGGTCGGTAATGCTGTAATTGAAATTTTCGTGCAGGAAGAGGTTGTCGGATTCGACTCCGGCCTTGAACTCGTGTTGACCGTGACTGATCGTAATGCTGCCTTTGAAATAGCCTTCGCGAAAGCGATTGTGCTGCACAATCTCAATCGGCGTCGAATCAGGGTTGGAAAAGAAATCGTTGGCGTTGTCGCGGACCATGCCTCTCAGATCGGCCAGCGCGTTGGAGGAAAACGTGTGCTGGTATGAAGCGATGCCCATCGTCTCCAGATTGTCGGCGGTCTGAAGTTGTCCGGCGGCCTGCTGGAGCTGCTCATTGGGAAGTTCATAGCGGGAAAGGTCGTGGCGAATGCTGAGCCTGAGACGATCTTTGGTGGTCAGATCGCGTTGGTAGCTCACCGAGAAGTCGCCGAGCGTGCCGCGATTGGTGTAGTTCTGAACGACAACGGGATTCAGGTAGTGACTGGTCATGTCTCCGCTGGCACCGGCGGTGAGGGCGCTTTTGCCCCACGCATATTGCGTTCTCGCGAAGGCTCCCGCGGAATCGTAACTACCGCCGGAGAGCGCGAGTTCTCCGTGAAGGCCGGATTGGGGGTCTTGGAGGGTGTTAACCTCGACTACACCGCCCATTTTGCGTCCATATTCCGCGGGAATTCCGGCGGTATAGATACTGATGGATTGGACGTCGTCGGCTTCAATCTGCGGACCGAAGCTGGGAGAGCGATTGTCAGTGAGCGGGATGCCATCGACTACGAACTGAGTCTGGTATTCGGAGCCGCGCGGATGCAGGACGGCGTTGCCTTCGTAGAGCCATCCGGGCTGGGAGTTGATCAGAGCCTGAATTGACCGGCCAGGAATGGAGCTGGCACGCTGCTGGATCGACTCTAAACCGACTTCGCTGACGGAACCGGCTTGCTCCGGGTTGATGAGAGTGTCTGGAGCAACTACGGTTACGGTCTCTCCGGAGGCAGCGACCTTCAACTGAATCAGGTGCTCGGTGGGAATCGAGGAATGGATGTCGACGGAGTGGGAGATCTTCGCGAAACCGGGATGCTCGATCTCGAGTTGATAGACGCCAAAGGGAAGATGCTGGAGGGTCAGAGCGCCTTGATCGTCAGTGATGAAGATGTGCCTATATTGATTAGCTCCACTGACGATCTGGATTACGGTCTTCACGGCGAGGCCGGAGGGATCCGTAACTCGGAGGCGCAATTCGCCGCTGTTGCTCTGAGCAGGAAGAAGTAACGGGAAGGAAAGAACGAGCGCGAGAATCTTTGCTACGAAAGTAAGGCTTCCAGGAGTCAAGAGTGAATTCGTGGGCGACGGTCCCTTCTTAGGGGCTATATCCCTGCGCCTTCGTTTGCCCTAAACGACGCAGCCGGGAAGGCGCGGCCGTTCGAAGCGAGTCGATGACATATGAGTTGCATCCCGTTGTTAAATTCCGCCTTCGAAGATCTTTTTGGAGAGATAGCGTTCGGCGGAATCGGGGATGATGGTCACGACTCGCTTCCCTGGCCCAAGCCGCTTGGCGATCTGGAGCGCGGCGAATACAGCGGCTCCGCCGCTTGATCCTGCCAAGACTCCTTCCTTCGCGGCCAATTGCTTTACGGTGCTGAAGGCATCTTCGTCGTAAACCATCATGACTTCGTCGCAGACATCACGGTCAAAGGTTTTCGGAATGAAGCTGACACCGATCCCTTCGACTTTGTGCGGACCGGGCTGGCCTCCGCAGAGGATCGATCCCTGCGTCTCGACCGCAACAGTGTGCACGCGGGGCAGCCTCTCTTTCAGAAAGCGAGCAATCCCGGTGAATGTCCCGCACGTGCCGCAGCCAAGCGCGATGGCATCCATGTGCCCATCCATCTGATCGAAGACTTCGCGTGCGGTGGTTTCGTAGTGGAAATCGGGGTTAGCCATGTTTTCGAACTGCCCGGCCATAAAGGCGGAGGGATCGCCGGCGACCAGCGCTTTGGCTCGTTCAATGGCACCTTTCATACCCTCGGCGTCCGGGGTGCGTGTGACCTCGGCGCCGAGGGCACGCATGATCATGACTTTTTCCTGCGAGAAATTTTCCGGGACGAATAGTTTGACCTTGTAGCCGCGGTTGACGCCGATCAGCGCCAGCCCGATGCCCGTGTTGCCAGCGGTGGCTTCAACAATCGTTCCACCGGGAAGCAACCTGCGTTCCTGCTCGGCGCGGCGAATGATGCCGATGGCGGCGCGGTCTTTCACACTTCCGCCTGGATTGAGGTACTCGAGCTTGGCGAAGATGTCGGCCGTTCCGGAGAGGACGAGCCGCTTCAGCTGCAACATGGGCGTCTCACCGACCAGTTGAGTGATGTCGTCGGCGACGCGCAGGCGAGACATTGCAGGAATTTTCGAACCCACTTTCCAAGGTTACGAGGGCCGCGGAAAATCGTCAATCTACGAGGGTAACTGGAAATTTCGGTGCTGCCGTGCCGAGCATGAACTCGTCCCAGTTGGGGCTGTGAATCTCCGCAGGATGATTTCGTTGCCGGGAGATCCCTCCCCTGGCTGAGGAACGCCGGGCTTCGGGATGACGCCCTTGATCGTAAGACTTCTCGTCAGCTCGAGGCACCAGCTCACTTTGCCCGCAATGCGGGAAGCAGTCCAAGAAGCGCGGGCAGGCAGCTATAATTCGACGCACTCTCACATGGAAAGGATCCGCATGCGACGCCTGGCCGCATTGTTTCTGACCTGTACCCTCGTCTTTTCACCGTTATCTTTCGCCGATGAATCTTCCCTTGCTGGATACGCGCTGCGTTCGAGCCAGACTGAGCGCGACTGGGAAGCGAAGTTCCGGGCGATTCCGGATCCGGTCAAGCTGCGCGAGTATATGCAACGCCTGAGCGCGCGCCCGCACCATGTCGGCTCGGCGTATGACAAGGACAACGCGGAGTGGATCTTGGCGCATTTCAAGGAGTGGGGGCTGGATGCTCACATCGAAACTTTCAACGTGCTGTTTCCCACGCCGAAGGTTCGTGTTCTCGAGATGGTAGAGCCTTCAAAGTTCGCAGCCAAGCTGGAGGAGCCAGCGGTTGCGGTGGATCCGACTTCGAGCCAGAAATCGGAGCAGCTGCCGACTTACAACGCGTATTCGATCGATGGAGATGTGACTGAGCCGCTGGTATTCGTGAACTACGGCGTTCCAGAAGATTACGAAAAGCTCGAGCGGCTGGGCATTTCCGTGAAGGGTGCGATTGTGATTGCCAAGTACGGTCACTCGTGGAGAGGAGTGAAGCCGAAGGTTGCCGCAGAACATGGCGCGGTCGGCTGCCTGATCTATTCCGAGCCGAAAGATGACGGTTACGGGCAGGGAGATGTATTTCCGCAAGGGCCGATGCGCAATCCGAACGGGGTTCAGCGCGGGAGCGTGATGGATTTCGCGTCTGCGAGTCCGGGAGATCCGCTGACGCCGGGAATCGGGGCGACGGCGGATGCAAAGCGACTGGCGCTAAAGGATGCGCCCAGCCTGACTAAGATTCCGGTTCTTCCGATCTCTTACGGCGATGCTCAGCCGCTGTTGGCCGCGCTGAAAGGGCCGATGGCGCCGGAGGAGTGGCGAGGCAGTTTGCCGATTGCCTATCACGTGGGACCGGGGCCGGCGAAGGTTCATTTGAAAATCGAGTTCAACTGGGACATCAAGCCGGTATACGACGTGATCGCAAAGATTCCGGGCAGCGAGGCGGCCGATGAGTGGATCGTTCGCGGCAATCATCACGATGCATGGGTGAATGGGGCGGAAGATCCAATATCAGGCCAGGCTCCCCTATTGGAGGAAGCACGGGAACTGGGAGCGCTTTTGAAAGAGGGCTGGAAGCCGCGGCGCACGATTATCTATGCGGCATGGGATGGGGAGGAACCGATGCTGCTGGGTTCGACCGAGTGGGTGGAGCAACATGCGGAAGAGTTGCGGCAGCATGCCGCCGTCTACATCAACACGGACGGAAACGATCGCGGGTTTCTGGGCATGGAAGGGTCGCACAGCCTGGAGCAATTCATCAATGGCGTGGCTCGCGATATCGAGGACCCAGAGACAAAGCTGACAGTATGGCAGCGGCTGAAGCTGGCGCGAATTGCCGAAGCGAAGTCTGCAGAGGACCGCAAGGAGGTGCGCGAACGTGCGGACTTGCGCATTGGCGCTTTGGGTTCGGGCTCGGACTTCACCTCATTCCTGGATCATCTCGGGATCGCGTCGCTTGATCTGGGTTTCGGAGGTGAGGACGAATCGGGGATCTACCACTCGATCTACGACGATTTCTACTGGTATACGCACTTCGCCGATTCCGATTTCGTGTACGGGCGAGCTTTGTCACAGACGGTCGGGACGGCGGTCATGCGCATGGCGGATGCCGAGGTGCTCCCCTTCGATTTTGTGGATCTTGCCGACACGATTCAGAAATACACCAAGGAACTGAAAAAACAATTGGCCGACAAGCAAGAAGAGATTCGCGAGCGGAACAAGGAATTGGAAGAAGGAGTGTTCAGCGCCAAGTCGGACCCGCGGCGGCCGACTGTCGCTCCGCCGAAAGAGGAGGTCCCGCCGTTCTTGAATTTTGCGCCACTCGAAAATGCTGCGGATGCTCTGGCCCATAGCGCGGAGAACTATCGGCAAGCCGCGATGCAATATCGGCAGCACGTGGGCGAACTGGACGCGACCGCTCTGCGGGCACTGAACCAGAAGTTGATCGAGAGCGAACGAAAGCTGACCAGTGAAGAAGGGTTGCCGCGCCGGCCGTGGTACAAGCACTTGCTCTACGCGCCTGGCGTCTACAGTGGGTACGACGTGAAAACTATTCCGGGAGTGCGGGAAAGCATCGAACTCAAGAAGTACACCGAGGCAGAGCGGGAGATCGAGCGAGTCGCGAAGGCCTTGCAGGAGGAATCGACATTAATTGAATCTGCGGCTCAACAACTAAAGCAGGTATTTCAAAGCGCGGTCGTACCTGAGAATTACTTGCCTCCCGCCGATGCCCGCTGGACGCCGGCGTAGTAGCCACTCTTGGTACGGACCGTCATCTTGCCATGGCCCTTGGCTTTGGCTTCGACGCGCACCAGGCGAAAACCTCCAGACCCCCGGGGATTGGTAGGCTTGTAACCGATAGTGTACTGATTGCGGATGTCGTGGGCGATCGTACGGCTGATCTGGTCGACTTCGTCGAGCGTCTTTGGGAAAAACGCGACGCCGCCGGTGCGCTGTGCGATGATCTCGAGAGCGCGCTTGGCGCGTTTCGGATGCTCTTCGTCCCCGAGAATTCCGATCGCGTAAACCTGCGGTCCATTCTCTTCCTGTAACTGCTTGACCGCCTGCTCCAGGGTTTCGTTGCTGGCGTTATCTTCGCCATCGGTGACGACAAAAATCACTTTCTTTTCGAGCCGGGCATTGCGCTTGAGGTGATCGGCGGAGGCGACCACGGCATCGTAGAGCGCGGTACCGCCCCGGGCATCGATCTTCTCGAGGGCTTCCTTCATTTTGAGCAGGTCGTTTGTGAAGTCCTGATCGAGGTAGTACTCATCATTGAAGTTGACGACGAAAACCTCATCACGCGGATTGCTGGCCCGAACCAGGTTGAGAGCGGCCTGGTTGACCTTGTTGCGCTTTTCGCGCATAGAACCGGAGTTGTCGATGACAATTCCGATTGCCACGGGGATGTCCTCGTGGCGGAAGGAAATGATGTTCTGGGACTTGCCGTCCTCGAAAACGCTGAAAGCGGCTTTATCCAGATTCGTGACGAGACGCTGTTTGTCGTCGACGACGGTGGCGTGGAGCAGGACTTCGTCGACGTCCTTCCGTAGGACAAAAACTCCCTGGTCATTGAGATTGATGTCAGGCTTGTTCTGATCGGTTTGCTTATTCGCGGGATCCTGAGGCTGGGCGGGAGTCTTGTCCTGCTGGCCGGTGCTTTCGCTCTGGGCGGACGCAGAAAAACTTTGAACCGGGAGCAAAAGCATCCCGGCGCAAATTACGAAAATGAGAACAAACAAGCGCCTGGCAGCCCTATTCGGCAGGCGCGTAATAACCGGTCCTGGCATACACCTTAAGCGGCGGCAATCCTTTCGGTGGCAATAACTTTACTTTTATCTTACGCCATTTACCGTCGCGAACCACCTTGTTGGGTCGATACCCCAGGACATATTGATTGCGCAACTCGATGCCGATCTTGGTGGCCACATCTCCGAGGTCGTTGGGATTGTCAATGGTGAAGGCGCGGCCTCCGCTCAACTCAGTGATCTCACTGAGCAACTGCGGCCCCAACCGTTCTTCCATGGCGGAGGCATAACGGTCATAGATGCCGATGGCGTAGACCATCACATCGGCTTCCTTCACGAGCGACTTGATTTCATTTTCGGTATAGCGGCTGTGGTTGTCTCCGCCATCAGAGATGATCAGTAAGGCCTTCTTTGGGTACTTGGCTTCTCGCATTTTGTGAACGCCCATATAAATGGCGTCCAGCAACGCGGTGCGGTGCCGGGGAACGGCAAAGACCAGCTTGTTCTGGATCTCATCCACGGAACTGGTGAAGTCGCTGACTTCCTCCGGTTCGTCGGAAAAGCTGATCATGAAAAACTCGTCCTGCGGATTCGCGGTTTTGAAAAATTCGATGACGGCATCCTTGGCTCGATCCATCTTGCTGCTCATGCTGCCGCTGGAATCGAAAATCACGCCCAAAGACACGGGGGCATCCTCACTGGAGAAGGTACGAATCTCCTGCGCGGAATTGCCCTCGAAGAGCTGGAAATTCTCCTTCTCGAGCCCGGTCACCAGGCGGTTCAGCGGATCGGTGATGGTTACCGGGACGAGGACGAGATCGACATCGACCTTCATCGGCCGCACATGGGCGCTAAGGCCTGTGGTGGAAGTCAGTGCCTCGGCTTTGGGCGCTGGAGGTGGCTCGGCTTCCCTGATCGCCGCCTGCTTCGGTACGTCCCGCGATTCGACATGAACGTCGTTCACATCGGTTTGGGATAGGACTGGCAGTCCGAGGCCAAGCGTGAGGGCGAAAAGTGCCGCCTTACAGAATGACGGGAACTTGCCCCGTGACCCCGACCGCAGGCATAAGGATGCGGACCGGGCTGGGGAACGGGGATCCCAGACGGAAACCAGAACACGGCGAAGCAGGTCCTCAGGGCGAGATGACCCACGCGCACTATTCAGGCGGGCCATAAATACCTCATTGTCGGCGGATGTTATCACAGCTTCCGCCGCGCGGCACGCGGGTTTTGTCAAAAATTGGTGACAATTCCCGATCCGTGCCATTGTGTTTTCTAATTAAGAAATCAGGGTACAGGAGGGCGACCGCTATCTTGTTACAATCAAAGGTTTCCTATGGCCGACATCCTTCCCTTTCGTGCACTCCGGTACAACCTGGGGCGGGTAACCGCTTCTGACGTGGTCACTCAACCCTACGACAAGATCACTCCCGCCATGCAGAACCGCTACTATGATGCCAGCCCGCATAATTTGGTGAGGATCATCTTGGGGCGGCGTGAAGCCTCGGACAATGCAACCCAGAACGTCTATACCAGGGCCGCATGGTATGGCCGGACGTGGCGGCAGGAAGGCATCCTGCAGCAGGACCGGGATCCATCGCTGTACGCCTACTCTCAAACCTTTGACGCGCCGTCGGGACAAAGGTTTCAGCGGAGTGGATTCATTGGGCTGGGGCGGGTGGAAGACTACACAGCGAAGGTTGTGTTCCGTCACGAGCAGACGTTAGCCAAGCCGAAGGCCGACCGGCTCGACCTCCTGCGGGCTACACGGGTTCACTATGAACAGCTGTTTCTGCTATACGAGGATTCCGGTGAGGTCGATTCTCTGCTGGCTCGGGGACGGGAGAGCGCCCCGACGATCGATGTGCTGGACGAGTATGGTGTGTCGCATCGCGTGTGGCAGATTTCCGACTCGAAGGTGACCGGAGCCGTTCGAGAACAGATGCGAGAGAAAAAGCTGGTCATTGCGGACGGCCACCATCGCTACGAGACTGCATTGAATTTCCGCAACGAGAGCCGCGAGGCCGCCGGCGGCGGATCGCGATCGCAGGCTCCCTATGAGTACGTCATGATGACGTTCGTGAATATGAACGATCCGGGATTGCTGATTCTACCGACGCATCGAGTCGTGCATTCGTTGGAATCGTTTTATTTAGACCGATTCGCCGCGGCGGCTGAGAACTATTTTGCCATCGAAGAAGTTGATCCCGCGTTGCCCGCCGAGCAGGCGACCAAACTTCTTCGCGATCGAGGCAGCAAAGGTACGGTGCTGCTAGCGGTCATTGCGGATCGGACTTTTGTGATGGATCGCCCCAAGCCTGCGTCAGCAGAACTCATGAAGGATCTCTCGGCCCGGCAGCAGGCGCTCGATGTGGTGCAACTTCACAAAGTCGTACTCGAGGGCATTCTTAAGCTTTCGGAGGAGTCGATCCGGAACCAGCAAAACCTGTCATACCTGCGCGACGCCGAAGAGGCACTTGGGCACGTCCGGAAGGGATCGGCGAACATCGCGTTCCTGATGAATCCGTGCCGAGTGCGGCAGGTGCGGGACATCGCGCTCGAGGGCGAAGTGATGCCACAGAAGTCCACGGATTTCTATCCCAAGCTGTTGAGCGGATTAACCGCCTATGCGCTGGATTAAGTCATCGGGTCGCGAGCGGTGGCTCGGGCTCGCAGTGCTGGTCGCGATCTCGGCGGTGCTTTTGTCTGGCGCGGCACCGGAAAAGCATCTGACCGTGTACTCGGTTGCTGCGAATTATTCCCTTCCTGTTGTTCAGCGTGAGGGCCACGACTATATCGGGCTGCTCGAGCTACTGGAGCCTCTGGGTAAGGTCAATGCGCGGGCCGATGCGCCCCGCTGGCGGCTGCGCTACTACCGCGAGGAAGCCGATTTTCAGTCGGGTAAGTCGCAATGCCGCATCCAGGGACGGCAGACTGAATTTCCGGGAAAATTCCTGCTGGAGGGTGATCGGGGGCTCGTTCCGGTTTCGGCGTTGAGTGTTCTCCTGCCTAAGATCCTGGGCGGTCCGGTTACAGTTCACGAGGATTCCGGACGGCTTTTCGTCGGCAATATTGCCGTCCATTTCACGGCTTCGCTTGCCGCGGATAATGCCAACCGACTGGTCTTCAATTTCACCTCGCCGGTGAATCCGAGCGTATCGACCGAGCCCGGCTCGCTGCGGCTTGCCTTCACCCGCGATCCGCTGGTATCGCCGGCGTCGCCGACTCTCACGTTTGGGAGCAAGGCCATTCCGTCGGCGAATTTCAGCGAGGGAAACGGGATTGCCGTGGTGGTAGTGAATTCAACGATCCCGGTCATGGCAACGTTCACTAACAACGGGCGGACGATCACGATCGCGCCAACATCCACCCCTAACGTCGCGCAGAACGCGCCTGCAGTACTCACCGCGACTCCGGCGGCACCGAATTCACAGGTATCTCAACTACAGGCAGCGGCTCCGTCGAACGCGAGCGCTCCGGCCTCGCGGAGATACTTCGCGGTAGTGGACGCCAGCCACGGCGGAGATGATCACGGCGAGACTTTGAGTAATGCTTTGCTGGAAAAGGATGTGACGGTTGCGCTGGCGCGCAGTTTACGACAGGAACTGGAAAGCCGGGGCATCACGACACTCGTCCTGCGCGATTCCGACGCCAATTTATCGGTGGACCAGCGGGCCGTCTTCGCGAACGCCGATCACGCCGCTATTTATATTGCGGTGCACGCTGCATCGAACGGCCACGGCGTGCGCCTCTATACGGCGCTGCTTCCCTATGGCGAGGAGGATCACGGGCCCTTCCGGAACTGGAGCACGGCGCAACATGCGGCCATCCCGCTAAGTCAGACCGCTGCATCTGCGATCGCTTCTGAGCTGCAGAAACGGCAGATCCCGGTTCGCACCTTGTCGGCGCCGTTACGTCCGCTGAACAACGTGGCGGGCCCGGCGATCGGACTGGAAGTCTCGCCCGTGGGCGCTGACCTGGCACAGATCACGGCGCCGGACTATCAGCAGTTGGTGACGGGGGCAGTGGCGACTGCAATCGCCGGGGCACGCGATCAATTGGGGGGGGCGCCATGAGCGACGACAACATCCGGGTTGCGCCATATATTCCGCGCCATCTCGTGATCGGGTTCGCCGTGATGCTGGTGGCCGCGATTGGGCTGGCCTCCTATGCCTGGCGGATGCGTAAAGCGGTGAAAGCCGAACCGGTGGTCGTCAACGACACGCGACCGTTGGCGCCGCCGGTGGCCGGACCGACGGAACAGGTAGTCCTGTTTGTGGCGCACGACGAGGACGGCAGCCTGCGCGCCGAAGCAGCGCAAATTCCGATGCCTTCGGGCCGCCAGCAGCGCACCGAGGAGCTTCTGCGGGCCCTGCTTACGATTTATCTGGATAAAAACTCCCCTCACGTACTGGGCGCTGGCGCGGACGTGCGCAGCATATTCCTGGTCGATCCCGGAATGGCGGTGATCGATCTGAATTCCGCATTTGCCGACACCCACCGTTCGGGAATCCTCGTGGAGGATCTCACCATCGCGTCGCTGATTCATACCATCTCAGTGAATACGCCGGGCATCCTTAAAGTGAAAATCCTGGTGGATGGAAAGGACCGGGATACGCTCGCCGGGCATGCCGATCTCTCTTCGTTCTACGACGTCTCCGCAGTAAATCAACTGGCAGCGCAGTTGCAGTCGCAGTGAAAAAGAAGAGACGTAGCTTCGCTATGTCTCTATGCGCCGATTGATTTGGGCTAGCTCTGTTTTTCGAGAGCTTCGATTTCCTTCTTGGTGCGCTCGAGGATCTCCCGGATTTTTGCGATTCTTGCGGAGTCGTGGGAGCCGCGAGTCGCGGCACGCAATGCGGCCTTCATAACCTCGGATGCAGGACGCATGACTTCGGCGCCCTCCATCCCCATCCAAGGGGCCCAGTCGCCCGCCTGTTCGGCGCGCTGCCAAATCTTCTTTACGGTTTCGGCTTCGCTCTGGAGTTCCGCTTTCCCGGCATCGGTCAGCGAATAAGTCCGCTTCCCGACTGCGGCGTCGGAGGTGACGAGTTCTTCGTCCTCTAGCTGCTGCAACGCCGGATAGATTGCTCCCGCGCTGGCTTTGTAGATGCCGCCGGACTTTGTTTCGAGCTCTTTCATCAGTTCGTAGCCATGCTTGGGCCCACTCGCGAGCATGGAGAGCAACGCCAGGCGAATCTCACCGGGACCAAAGAAACGGCCCCATCGGCCGCCACGTCCCCACGGAAATCCACCACCTACAAACGGCGTGCCTACTGCTCCACGCCACCATGTTCCACATCTTCCGTACATCATTCACTCCTGTGCTGAATTCAGGTTTCAAGGCTCCTAGATTTCTGGGCTTCTTGAACCTGGATTTCATTCGATCTGTCGTTAACTATATCTAAAGATATATCTGTTGTCAATTTACCCAGTACCCTTTCGCTTCAATGAGATACAATCCGGTGCATGTTCTACCGCTCCGATAATCGCTCGCCCGACCAACTCCGCAAGGTCGTATTCCACCCTGAATTCATTACGACGGCAGAGGGATCCGTTCTCATTGAAGTCGGCAATACTCGGGTGATTTGCACCGCATCGGTCGAGGAGACGGTGCCATCGTTCCTGCGCAATTCGGGCAAGGGCTGGATTTCGAGCGAGTACAGCATGCTGCCGCGCTCGACGCTGACGCGCACGCCGCGCGAAGTTGCGAAAGGAAGGCCGAGCGGCCGGACTCACGAGATCCAACGCCTGATCGGGCGCAGCCTGCGAGCTGTGACGGATCTGGCCCGGTTGGGCGAACGAACGATCTGGATCGATTGCGACGTCATTCAGGCGGATGGAGGAACACGGACGGCATCGATTACCGGGGCATTCGTTGCCCTGGGACTGGCGCTCGAAAAGCTGGTGGAGGCGGGCACGCTGTCGGCTGTCCCGCTCAAAGATTTCGTCGCGGCCATCAGCGTGGGGATCGTCGATGGAGAAATCCTGCTCGATCTGTGTTACGAAGAAGACTCACACGCCGATGTGGACATGAACTTTGTGATGACCGCCGGCCGGAAGATCGTCGAAGTGCAGGCAACGGCAGAGCATCAGGTCTTCGACGAAGCGCAACTCGGAAAGATGCTGGCGCTGGCGAGCAAGGGAGTGCAGGAACTAATCGCCAAGCAACAAACGGTAATGCGCGCCCTAACGCTGCGGCAGTAGCGAAACAGGTAGAACAGCCTTCGACTACCCGCGATCGGCCTCGGCGATTTGGCGCTTCCAGCAAGACGCAGCAAGCTACGTCTCTAGAGGATTTGAAGGAGGATACTTTGCGCTCTCCCCGAATGCTGTTTCTTTTCGCTTTCGCGCTTGCATTCTTCCCTGCTTCGGCGCAGTACCAGGCTGCCTCTGTCCCACCAGCTCCGCATGAGAAGCAGATACATTTGAAGCATGTGCTGGTGGTGAGCCAGACGAAGGGATTTGAGCACGACTCGGTTTCCGACGGCATGGCTGCGATCTACAACCTGGGCTGGGAGAGCGGGCTTTGGGAGGCAATCCTGCGCACCGATACCGAGCTGCTCACGAAGAAAGATCTCGGCAGAAACAGCAAGAATCTCGATTACTTCGACGCCCTGGTTTTCGTGAGCACCACCGGGGAACTCGATCTTGACGATAACCAGAAGAAGGACATGATGTCGTTCATCAAGGACGACGGCAAGGGTTTCGTCGGAGTGCATGCCGCTCTCGACACGAATTACAAATGGCCAGAATACGGCGAGATGATCGGTGGATGGTTTGACCAGCATCCATGGAGTACCTTTAATGCGCCCATCATCAATGAGGATCCTGAATTTCCAGCGGTGCGGCATTTCCCGAAGGAGTTCGTGAAGTGGGATGAGATCTATCAGCCCAAGGAATGGTCGCGAGACAAGGTTCACGTATTGCTGAGCCTTGATCCGTCGAAGCTGAATTACGCCGACAATCCGCGGATTCATCGCACGGACCATGATTTCGCCGTGGCCTGGGCGAAGACCTATGGCAAGGGACGCGTGTTCTATTCGACCCTGGGTCATACGCAGGAAGCATGGAGCGATCCGGACATTCGCAAAATGTATTTCGAAGCAATACGCTGGGTGCTGGGAATGACCGAAGGTGACACGACGCCGCACGCACGTCCGGCGGGTTTCGCGAAGTAGGTTTGTACCGGTGTTAGGCCAAAACTGGATGGCGATCGCAGACGTTGCTTAGCAACGTCTCTACATTCGGCTTATTGTTGAAGCGATTTAGCGTGGTACACGAACTTCAGGTTTTTAATCTCGATTTCGGGAGGCATTTTTCAATGAAGATTTCCGCTCGTCTTTTAGTGGCATTGTTTCTGACGTTTTCGTTTGCATTCGCGCAGAATGGGAAGAAAGCCGGTGTGTTCGACTCCGCGGAAATAAAGAAATTAGCTCCGGCCGGTTTTTACTTTGATGGACAATCGGCTCCGACGCAACTCCGAAACACGGTTGGGTTCCGCGCCTCTTCCGGGAAGGTCGTCCTGGTCGGACTCCTCGATACGGCCGGCTACGCCAGCGACGTTCAACAAAAGTTTCAAGGTTTTTTCATCACGGAAACGAAACTCAATATTGACGGATCGGAACTGTCTCCCGGCGAATACGGCTTCGGATTTTCGAAGGAAGGCAAGTTCGTGGTGATGGACGTGGCGGCACACGATCTACTGACGGTTTCCGCCGGCAATGACGAGAAGTTGGCGCATCCGGTTCCACTGAGGATGGTCGAAGAAGCCGGATCCTACAAGCTCTACGGCGGCAGGAAATTCGTCACGATCAAAGCGGAATAAACTCCTCGTCGTAGAGACGCAGCTCTTGCTGCGTCCTCGAGTGCGCTCAGCCGGGGAGTCCGGAAGGGCGGACGCCGTCCGCCCGGGGGGTGTCCGGAGCTCCCACGGGTCAAGCGCGAGACGTTGCGAGCAACGTCTCAACGACGGGACCAATGCGGCTATTTGTCCTCTTTTTCGCCCGCCTTCTTTTCTGCGGCTTTGGCCTTGGCTGCGACGGTCCAGGGTGGAACGATGCCGTTTTCGCGTGCATAGGCGATCGCCTGGCCGAGGTGCTCATGGGCATCGGCGACCAGGATGTAGACGACATCCCCGGCATTCGCCTGCGGACCGAGTTTCGGCAGCAGCTTCGCAAATTCCGCGTTGCTCATTCCATCAATCGTCTTACGGGCGAACTCCCATGAATTATTCAACTCTGTAATGATCCTGGCCTTGTCCGTCGTCGACTTCTCCAGGCCTTTGCGATCGACACCGGCGGGAGTTTCCGCCCCCATTAATGCAAGAATCCCGTAGCGCTCGCCGGCCACATGCAGCAGGACTTCGGCAAAAGAGCGTGAGTCAGGCGAGGGACGCCACGTAAATTTATCGTCCGGAATCGCGTTGGCGAGATCGACGAACTTTTTCTGCACGGTCTCGAGGTCTAGCAGGGACTGAGCCTTCATGTCATAACTGGGAGCTGTGTGGTCAGCGGGCTGATCGGCGGCAAATGCGCTCACGCTGAATATCGCGATGGCACACGCGAGTAACAATCTGTTCATTGAATCCTCCTTTGGCTGAGACGCTGGTCCCTTAGACGAAGCACATGAGCATTGTCTTGATGTCTAGGGATTACTCCACGCAATTCCGGCATGGGGCGCTATCTTTGAGGTATGGATCGCTTTCCCAATTTGATCGCGTTTCATAACGGGACTTGGCCGAGAGGATTCTCATCAAAATCGCTCCCGGGAATCTTTACGGGGGCCTGCGCCGCCGCTAAGGTGGGAGCAGCAATGGGCATTGCGAGTCCGGCTGACTGACCGAGCTGGCCTCTCGTAGGCGCTTTCTACATCCCTAACCGGATCGCCGCAATGCCGTCGCTGATAAATATCAAACGAATTGTCGAGGACGTTTCCCGCTGAACGCGGGACGAACTCGGCCGGAAACCAGGCTCGGACCGGATCAAGCATGGGACATCTGCAAATTGTCGATCGGCGCAGGGAGGGTCGCGCAGCGTCCAATGTCTCGTTGCTGGTGTGGGGAATTGACACGCGTGGCGAGCGATTCGCACAGCAAGTACAAGCATGCGACATCAGTCTGAGTGGCGCTCTGCTTTCAGGACTGGACGGCGATCTGCGGTCGGGCGATGTGATTGGGGTTTTGTACGGCAGTAAGAGAGCACGATTTCGTGTGGTATGGATCCGCCGCGAAGGGGTCGAGCAGAAGATGCAGGCCGCCGTCCAGCGCTTGGAGGGTGACGCATGCCCCTGGCAGGAATTGCTGCCGGAAACTGCTCCTTCTATCGCGCAAACCTAAGGCAGTCACATCCGGCCGCAGTGGAATCTTCTCCGCTTAAGCAATCCAGACGGTCTTGGCGTTCACGAATTCGCGGATGCCTTGCACGCCGAGTTCGCGTCCATGGCCTGATTGCTTGACGCCGCCGAATGGAATCCGGGGATCGGATGCGACCATCTTGTTGATGAAGACCATACCGGCGTCGAGCCCGTTGATGAACCGCTCTTGCTCTTTCTCGTCATTGGTCCAGACGCTGGATCCCAGGCCGAAGCGCACGTCGTTCGCCAGGCGGATTGCTTCATCCACATTCTTCACCCGGAAGATGGAAGCCACCGGGCCGAATAACTCTTCTGCGTACGCGGGCGAGCCTTTCGGGACATCCGTGAGAACGGTTGGCGCGTAGAAGTTGCCGGGCTGCTTGAGGGGATGCCCCCCCGTGAGCAGTTTTGCACCAGCGCCGATCGTTTTTTGGACATCGGCATCGAGGTCCTTCACTCCGTCTGGCGTCGCTAGCGGCCCCAGTTCTGTCTTTTCGTCGAAGGGATCGCCCACCTTCAAACTCTGCATGCGGGCAACGAACTTGCGTTCGAAGTCGGCGGCGATCACGTCGGCAACGATGAAGCGCTTGGCCGCGATGCAGGATTGGCCGTTATTCTGCACGCGTGCCTGCACGGCCGTTTCAACGGCGGTTTCGAGATTGGCGGAAGGCATTACGATAAAAGGATCGCTTCCCCCCAGTTCCAGCACGACTTTCTTGATTCTCTTCGCCGCACCCATGCCGACTTGGATCCCTGCCTGTTCGCTGCCGGTCAGGGTGGCAGCCACGACGCGAGGATCGTCCAGAATCGCGTCCACTTGCCCGGAGCCGATGAGGAGTGTCTGGAAAGTTCCTGGACCAAATCCAGCCTCTTTGAAGATGGCCTCGATTTCGATGGCGCACTGCGGCACGTTCGAAGCATGCTTGAGCAGCCCGACATTTCCGGCCATTAGAGCGGGCGCCGCGAAACGCATCACTTGCCAGAATGGGAAGTTCCAGGGCATCACTGCGAGGATTGGGCCGATGGGCAGGTAACGGATAAAACTCTTTTTGGCACCAGTATCGACTACCTCATCCGCGAGAAACTTCTCGGCGTGTTCGGCATAGTAGCGGCACGCGGTAGCGCACTTCGCAGCCTCGGCGACCGCCGCCTTATAAGGCTTGCCCATTTCCAGGGTCATGAGGCGGCCAAACCGTTCCTTGTCGCGCTCGAGAATTTCTGCTGCCTTCACCATTCGCGAGGCCCGCTCGGCGAAGGATGTCTGGCGCTGGTGCTCAAATGCATTCACGGCCAATTTGAGCTTTGACTCAATCTCGGCGGCCGATAGCGGCTGAAAGGTGGTGACGACTTCTCCCGTTGCAGGGTTAACGGTAGCGATTGGCATTCAGGGTCATTCCTTTTCTGAGCCGGGCCAGCTAGACTCCGACTCCTTCGCTGCGCCATGATTGGTTGAGGATTCCGGATTTCGAGAGAAAATCGGAAAGTCGGGCGAGCGGTCCTACCACTATACCATTCAAAATGCTGGCAAATGTTTCCGAAGGCATGATCCTTCCAGCGAATCTGTGGATGCTCGCTCCTCGATTATTTCGATTGCCGTCACTCTCGCCATCTTGCGCCATGGGTCAAGTGCGGGCGCGGGCGGACCACTAAACGAGGCGTCATGCCAAAAGTGAATTTCCCAACTCAGGACGTCGAGCCTAATGCCCGCGAGTTTAACGCCCCGTTGCTCCCTGTGGTTTACAATGTTTGGTTTCCTGCATTCATCCCCTACCTATCAGGAGGAAATCATGAAGCTCACCCCCGGCAAACTAGCGGGACTGAAAAGGGTCTCGAACGAACGTGGAATTATTGCGGCCGCGGCTATGGATCAGCGCGGCTCTCTGCAGAAATCGCTGGCGAAAGAAAAGAGCGGCGAAGTAACCGACCAGATGATGGAGGAGTTCAAATCGCTGGTCACGGAAGTGCTCACGCCGCATGCCTCGGCGATCCTGCTCGATCCGGAGTGGGGCCTTCCGGCCTCAAAACGCCGGGCCAAGAATGCCGGGCTGCTGCTCGCCTACGAGAAGACCGGGTATGACAAAACCGGACCGGGCCGTCTGCCCGACCTGCTCGATCACTGGTCAGCGCGGCGTCTGAAGGAAGCGGGCGCGGATTGCGTCAAGATCCTGCTGTATTACACGCCATACGATCCCAAGCACGTGAACGAAACCAAGCATGCGTGGGTGGAGCGCATTGGCGACGAATGCCGCGCGAATGACATTCCGTTCTTCCTCGAGTTTGTCGGATACGATGAAGGCGCGGACGAGAAGGGCCTGGAATATGCCAAAAAGAAACCGCACATCGTCACCGAAAGCATGCGCGAATTCTCGAAAGAGCGTTACGGCGTGGACGTGCTGAAGGTCGAGGTGCCGGTGAATATGAAGTTCGTGGAAGGCGTGAAGTGCTTTGGCGGAAGCAAGGCGTATACGAAGAAGGAAGCCATCGATCTGTTCCATACGGCGGCCGCCGCTGCGACCAAGCCTTTCATTTACCTCTCGGCTGGCGTGAGCAACGCGGAATTCAGCGAGACGTTGGAACTCGCCGGCGAGTCGGGCGTGAAGTTCAATGGTGTCCTTTGCGGACGCGCCACGTGGAAGGACGGAATCCCGATCTACGCGAAGCAAGGCGCGGCAGCCTTCCGCAAATGGCTGGAGACTGAAGGCGTGAAGAACATTCACAATGTGAACGACAAGCTGAAAGCTGCCACGAGTTGGTTTTCGATCTACGGGGTGGAACTAGTTCACGCTTAGACAAAATTACCGAAAAATAGAAAAGGCGCGGATCGTGTCCGCGCCTTTTTTTGCTTGGGCTGCGTTTCTTAGCTTCTTTCGTCGCTTCTGCGACGGGCGTTCATAGACAGTTGCGGGTTTATTTGCATCGAGACCCTTCGCTCCGCCTGAGAAACGGCTACGCTCAGGATGGCTTCTTTCGTCGGTGAGTTTAGCCGGCTAAGAGTGATACTCCGGCAGCGACCAGCAGAGCTGCGATCCACCGGCGGCGATCGACTTTTTCGTGCAGGAAAATCTTCGCGGCGAAGGCATTGCCGATGAAGGTGAGCGACGCCGCGGCGGGCGCGACCAGGCTCACGTCTCCCCAGGAAAGCGTGAACAGCAAGCTAAAAAAGGCCACAGTCATCGCGGCAACGCCGAGCGAGAGATTGGGATTGCTGAGGACACGGCCTACCACGGTCCAGAACCCGGTTCGGCGCCAGAGGTCATGCACATCGCCTACTTGCTTCATCGCGCGCGCGAGCAGAACGTCTCCAACCACGGAAGCCACTGTTATTACGAGAATGCCCCCCCACACGTAAAAGTGATTCATGATTCGACTCCAGTGGGGACTGCCGCGGATTCAGAGTCCGGTTCGTGGGATTCATGGTGAGGATGCGAGGTCAGCATGGGCCCGCCGGCGACAAAGCCGACGCCCCCGGAAATAAGGGCGATGCCGAGCCAGCGCATCGGGCTGACCTGCTCGTGCAGAACAATCCTCGCTACCAGTGCGATCAAAACATAGCCGAGGGACGTGGCGGGCAAAACATAGGTGAGATCTGCCCAGGACAGGGCATTCATGTTTAGCACAACGAAGCCAAGCAGCAGAATGATGCCGGCTGCAATCCATGGATTGAGCACAGCCAGCACGAGACTGGGCAGGTGATGTAACGAAACGCCGCCACTCTGTTTCATCCCGTGCGAAAGCATGGAGTCGCCGGCCGCGGCAAAGACGGTCACTCCGGCGAGCACTAGATACTTACGGAAGGTCACGCAAAACTCATCGGGCCTCTGGGGCCGAAGCCCCAGTGTCGTTCATTGCTGGAATCGCGTGCTATGCCTTGGCCGGCTCGGCCGCAGCTGCCGCTTCGGCGTGCTTCTTCACCATCTTGTTGCGGGCAGCGCGCAATTTCAAAAACGTCTTGGCTTCTTTGTAAAGACGGCGGCGCTCATCCCCGTCAAACGCTGCTTTCCTCAAGATGCGGAAAACAGCCTTCGGTCGGAAATAATATTCATCATAAAAACGGTGCACCGCCGAGAGGATCTCATCGGCCGGCAAACCCGGGTACTGAATATGGGCGAGTTGATGCCCGCCCTCGTCGACCATCTTGCTGTCGGCGACCATGAAGCCGTTCTTCACGGCGTAGTCGTAAAGCTCGGTACCGGGATAGGCATGGGCCACGGAAACCTGAATGGTTTCGACGTCGAGTTCTTTTGCAAACGCGATTGTGGTATTGATGGACTCGCGCGTTTCGCCCGGCAATCCAAGGATGAAATCGCCATGGATCACGAGGCCGAGCTTGTGGCAATCTTTGGTGAATTGCCGCGCGCGGTCGACGGTTGCGCCCTTCTTGATGTTCTTAAGAATCTGCTGATCGCCGGATTCATAACCCACAATCAGCAGCCGGCAGCCGGCTTCCCGCATCGCCTTCAGCGTCTCGTAATCGGTAGTGACACGCGAAGTGCAGGACCAGGTCAGGCCCAGCGGTTTCAATTTCCCGCACAATTCGATGGTGCGGGCTTTCTGGATGTTGAAGGTGTCGTCGTCGAAGAAAAATTCTTTCGCGTGCGGCCAATATTCCCTAGCCTTCGCCATCTCCCGCGCAACATCATCGGTCGAGCGCTTACGCCACGGATGTCCGCTCAAAGTCTGCGGCCACAGGCAGAACGTGCACTGCGCTGGACAACCGCGCGTGGTGTACAGCGAGACGTAAGGATTCAGCAGAAAGGGAACGTTGTACCGCGTGATGTCGAGGTCGCGCTTGTAAACGTCGGTGACGTGAGGCAGCGCATCCAGATCCTGAATCTGCGGAGCATCCGGATTGTGAACCACCTTACCGTCCTTGAGGAAGGACACGCCGGGAATCTCCTCGAGCGGCTTGCCCTTGGCGTAATCCACGACGGCAAAATCGAATTCCTTGCGGCAAATGAAATCGATCGCCGGGCAATCGCGCAGAGATTTCTCCGGCAGGACGCTTACGTGCGGTCCGACAAATGCGATCTTGATCTTTGGATTCGCGTCTTTGATCGCGCGGGCCAGGCGAATGTCGCCAGGAAATCCGGGGGTCGAGGTGAACAACACCAGAAACTCGTAATCTTTGGCGATCTGAATCGTTTCCTCGCCGGAAATGTGATGCGGGGGAGCATCAAGCAGGCGCGCGCCATCGAGCATTCCGGTCGGATAGGCGAGCCATACTGGATACCAATAGCTTTCGATCTCTCGAGTCGCCGGCCAACGCGAACCAGCGCCTCCATCGAAGTTCTCAAACGATGGGGGGTTCAGAAACAGTGTTTTTAAGGGCATATTTGTCTGTTGTTATCTTACCATCCACAAACGCGGACGAAGGCCTCAGCCCCGTGCTTCCGCAGATTCACTCTAGAATGAGATGCTGGATCCCCAAAATCGATCTAAGTGTTTGATTTGACTGTACTCCGCCGCCAACCAAAAGTCATACACGAAAGAGCTAACGGCACGATTCAAGGCAGAAATGGGGAAAAAGCGGCACTGAATGGATGGGTTCAGGGCGCACACGAATGCGCCCGGAGCAGAGATTGCTATTCCCGATTTACTGTCCTTCGGTTGAGGACGGAACGCGGAACGTCACTCCCCGGTCGTCGTTCGCCTTGACCGTTGCGGGAAGATCCAGATCGCTTAGAGCGATTTTTTGATTGTGAGGCGGCCCAAACGCCCACAGAGTCTGGCCGACGATCGCATAATTTTGAACTTCCTGCTTATGCTGATCGCGGAAGACGAGTACGGTGTCCGGCAGCATCGGCGCGCCTTCTCTCGATTCCGGTTGAGCCATAGGCGACTGGGGTGGACGACGCGGAGGAGCATATGCGTCCTGATCACCGTCAGATTCTTCCCGGCGCAGCATCTCCTGGTCTTCCAGGTTTTGCTCGTTCATTTGCTGAGCCATGGCCTGATTGTCGTAGTACTCCTGATCATAGCTGGAATCGTCGTTCCACCACCAAGGACCCCACCAGCCCGCATACCATCCGGGATATCCGCCCCACCAACATCCGTACCCGTAACAATTCCTGTATCCGAAGCGATTGAAACGCTCCCCGCGGAATCCATTGTTGAAGCCGAAACGATTTCCACGAAAACCGTCGTGCAGGTAGGGAGCGCGGGAAAACCGCGCGGCAGGAGCGTGAGCGGAACCACGAAATCCCGACGCAGCGAAGGAGCGGCCACTGCTGAAGTGGCTTCCGCCGAAACTACCGCCCCGAGCGCTGAAGCCGCCGACGTGGCCTCCGCTAAAACCGCCAACATGGCCGCCACTAAAACCGCCTCCGTGGCCGCCGCCACCGCGCTGGGCGAATGCCGGAGCGGCAACAAAAAGTGCGAGTACCGAGATCGCTGCCAGGGGCCGCATAGCGTTATTATAAGCCTGTTTTGAAAAAGAGAAGGGGAAAGAAGATTGGGGATCAGGACGGAAAAGTTCTGCGTAGAAAGTGAAAAAGCCGGACATCGCGGTTCGCGATGTCCGGCGGTGATCCGGGGAAACAAGGGCTGGACGACTAATTTTCCTGCGCGATTTTCGCAATCTCATCGTCGGTCAACACGCGGTTGTAGACCCGCATGTCGTCGAGATGTCCCTTGAGGCCCCAGAAGCCCGGCAAACCTTCCATTTCCGACGGGAAGGATCCGATCGTAAATGGCCCGGCTGTGTTGAAGTCGTAATTGAACTGATCAACGGTGAAACCTTCGTCGGAAACGAACTGCAGTGGCGCGGACGCACCGTTGTAATAAATTCTCATCGCCTGGTTGGGCTGATCGATCACGAACGCCAGGTGATACCACGAACCCGGCTGAATGAGGCCCGGAGCAGTGACCCACTTGCCGCCGGTGTTGCCGTCTCCGACTTCGATGACGACCGACTGGTCGCTGGTCCCCCAACGGTTGATGCAGAGTTTGAAACCGTTGGTCTCCTCCTGGGGGCCGGCGTTCGCCATTACCGTGTTGATGCTCGCTTGAATTGGATTGTCGACGTTGACCCAGACCGTTACGGTGAGCTGGGTTCCGAGGTTGATGTTGGAAGTTCCATCCTGGCCCGTTCCATCGAGATAGAGACTCGCAGTTCCTTCATGGACAACGGACGTGTCGAAACTTCCGCTGATCGCAGTAACGGTGTTTCCCTTACCGGAAGCATCGTTACCGTCACCATTGAATTTCCATTGCGCCAGGATGTCCGCATAGGACAGCGTAGTGAAGTTGAAGGCGATCCCGCCGGGAAGTTTGTTGCCCTGGATATCCTGCACATTAGTACTGACGGTTGCAGAGTACCCGGTTCCTTCCTGCAGTGGGGCTAGCGGCGTCATGCTTACTGTTTCGCATGCTGCGTCGCAGGTCACCACGGCCGGAACATTCTGTGAGTTGCTGGTCTGGGATAACTGGAACGTGTCGCTGGTCACCGTTGCCGGGTCCAGATGGACGTCGAAGGGGATGCGCACGACGATGCCAGGATCGACTTCAATTGCGTTCTCTCCCGGGGAAATCGCACTGCTGTTGTACCAGGCGTCGAGTGGGCGAGCCTTCACGGTCAGGAAGAAGTCTCGTGTGTCAGTGGCTGTACCGCGCGTGATGGTAGCGGTCATGGTCACCGGGACATCCTGATCCGAAGGCACCGTTACTCCGCCGGAGATGGAAACGACTTCCGGCACGCTCGAACTCCAGGTAATGGAACTGCCATTCGTCCCGGAGGTTGGCAAGACAAAGTTTCCGTTCACGTTCGTCGCGTCGTCCCCGGGCCCGTAAACAATCTGGATCGCTGCTTTGTCGGCCGCGACCGCCGCCGCGTCGCTCATGACCGGCTGAACGGTGAGCGGGAAGAGCTTGGTGTCGCTCGCGCCGTTGGAGCTGATGGTTGCTGTGAGAGTGACAGTGGCTGGTTCGCAGCAGGGCTCCGCCACTGTTCCGCTGATGGAAATGACGTCGGGCGAGTCCGAGGCCCAACTCACTGTGCAGTTGTCGACGCCGGTCAGCGGCAATCCTACGTTTTGCGTGACACTCGTGCTCGAATCGCCGTCGGCATAAACGATGTCCAAAGCTGCTTTCGCCGCTGCAACGGCGGCCTGGTCGGAAATCTGTCCTTTCACGGTGATTGGAAATTGTGCTGTGTCGCTCGCTGCATGAGAACTGATCGTGGCGGTCAGAGTAACGGCCGCATCCCCGATTTCAGGACGTACTACGGTTCCCGTCGTAGAAACAACCGAAGCATTGCTGGAAGCCCAACTGATCGCGCAACTGCTGCTTCCGGACGCGGGCAAAGTGACATTCTGCGTCACGGCTGCCGCGGAATCGCCCTCGGCATAACCGATCTGCAACGCAGCCTTGGCCGCGGCCACGGCTTCCGCGTCGGTCATCTGTGCTTTTACGGTGACAATAAAAGCCTTTTGATCGCTCGCCGCATTTAAGGCGATGGTTGCTGTCAGTGTGACTGGCACATCTCCCGTTACGGGCCGCGACACCGTGCCATCGACTGCAACGATTGATGGATCGCTGGAGGTCCATGAAACTGTGCAGCCCGCCGTTCCCGTCACAGGCAAGGAGAGGTTCTGGGTCACGCTGGTAGCGGCATCGCCGGAAGCGTACCCGATGGCGAGTACGCTCTTCGCTGCTGCCACGGCTTGTGCGTCGGTCATCTGCGCTTTCACCACGATGGGAAAGAGCTTGGTATCGCTGGCAGAGGCCAGGACGATCGTTGCGGTTAGGGTGACGCCGGCATCGCCGGTTACCGGCTGCGTCACGGTTCCATCGGTGGCGACCACGCCCGGGTTGCTTGTGCTCCACGTAATGGCGCTCCCATAAAGACCGGCCGCGGGCAGAGTCACATTCTGTGTGACCGCTGAGGCTGAGTCGCCCGAAGCATAGCCGACGGCCAGTGCTGCCTTGGCCGCCGCCACAGCCTGCGCGTCGGTCATCTGTGCCTTCACTACGACAGGAAACAGCCTGGTGTCGCTGGCACTTCCTACTGTGATGGTCGCGGTGAGGTTCACCGAGGCATCGCTCGTGACCGGCCGTGCAACAACTCCCGCAATCGTGACCACCAGTGGATTACTCGACACCCACGTGATGGTGCTCCCGTCGATACCGGAGGATGCAAGCGTAAGGTTTTGGGTGACACCGGTTGCTGAATCTCCGGAGGCGTAGCCGATCGCCAGTGCGGCTTTTGCCGCTGCCACTGCCTGGGCGTCGGTCATCTGCGCTTTCACGGTGACCAAAAACGCTTTAATGTCACTCGTTGTGCCGTCGGCGATTGTTGCGGTCAGCGTAACGTTCACATCGCCAGTCAGGGGCTGCGTTACGACACCGGTGGTTGATATGACAGTGGGATTACTCGAGGTCCATGCGACCGTGGTTGAATCGACGCCGCTTGTGGGTAACGTAAGGTTCTGCGTGACACTCGAAGCTGAGTCGCCTGCGGCATAGCCAAGCACGAGGGCAGCCTTCTCCGCCGCCACCGCCTGAGTTGGGGAGATCTGTACTTCTTTGGTCGAAACGCCACCGCAACCAACGAGCGCGATGGTCCACACCAGACAACTCAAGACGTAGAACGGGCACCTTTTCATTGCTGACTCTCCAGGAAAGCATTCGCGGCCGATCGCACACGTGCGTGTGGGCCACCGGGATACATCGCCCAGGGAGAGATAGCGGTTTAGCAGCCTATTGGGCGTGACCTTCCGTGCGGCTTGCGGTGGAAGACTTCCAGGAAAGGATTCGTGCTCGAGGGGATATCCGGGCCCGCAACATGAGCTCGGACATCACCCTCTTGGACGGCTTAGCTGACTCTCAAATGTAGCAAGCACGCTTAATACCGGCGGACATGGGAGGTGAGATCGTCGTAGGGAACATCGCGCGGGATATCGTAGCGGGCCATCATGTCCTGCATCCTGCGCTCATCCTTTTCAATGTCATTGCGATCGTGTCTTCGCCGCGACTCGAGCCAATGATCGTAGATCCGGTCAAAGTGACTCTGATCCTCGGGCGAGAAGCGCTGATATTCGCGGCCGCCTTGAAAAGCTCCATCTCCGTTGGCGCTGGCGATGGCCTCGAACGGGGTGTCCGGCGGAATGTTGTTGCGCTCCATGATCTCTTGCATCCGGCGCGCATGTTCGTCGATGTCATCGCGATCATTGCGGGCTCTGGCGCGCTGCCACTCGTCGAATTCGCTATTGAAGGCTCTCTGGTCTTCAGGCGTCATCGTGTTTTGTGAGTGGGAGTAGTCGCGGTCTCGGTCGCGGTCAGGATATTCGGACTGCGCTGCCACTGGTAATCCAAGAGCCAGCAGAATTGCTAAAACTTCTATCAGTCGTTTCATCGCCACCTCCAGGCATGAAAGTCGGTGCCTTCGTCTGAAAGATAGGACTGCCCGGCGATGGACGGAGGTTGGCGACCCCGATTCACCTGTAAGGAAAATCAGGCGCAATCCCGGGAAGAATCGGGAGTTTGGGGTAGAAGAAAGCGGGGCTGGTCGTTGGAAAAGCTCTTGAGCGGGATCTCCAACGACCAACAAGTCCGTTATTGATTCAAGGGCAGCAGGCTCTGGCAAGCCGCTTCGCTGGGAATACCAGCGCCGCTCGGCTGCACACGGACAACGGCATCTTCAAAGGAGCAGAAGCTGCGAATCCCAGTCTGATTCAGAACCGTTGGCACAGCGGACGCGTAGTACTGCACGGCCGGAGGCCCGCCGGAACCGGTGGCTGCGAAATTGTAGCCGCTCTTCACCCCTGCGGCGAGGTCGCTGCCGATCAGGCACCCGGTCGTAGAACTCGGCGTGCAGGGGCTGATCCCTCCGAGATTGCTCAGACTGGGCGCATACCCAACCGTCGGATAGCTGGACTGGTAGGTAATTTCGGCGGTGTTGATGGTGCGAACCGAGGCGACAGCCGACGATTCGTTTGCGGCCATTTTGGCACGCAATAAGTTGGGAATCGCGATCGCGGCAATAATGAGAATTATGGCGACGACGATCAGCAATTCGATCAGGGAAAACCCTTTCTGTTTACGCATGCGGCACAACCCTCCCACAAAAGACCTGGCGCCGGATAGCTTACCACGCGCGGGTTTTGGCAGCATGGCACGAGTGGGCCAAGGACAAACAGCCACAGTCTTTCAGGTCGTTCTGCGCTGGTTGATGGCGGGCAAAGACCCCTCAGAACCGCCATTCCAACGGCTAAGCTGAAAAGCTGCTCAATGGGAACTCGTTGTGGTGGAAAGCGTCAATTCCCTGCCGCCCATCCGCGCCATCGGCATCGAGTCGGGCAGAGTCTTTCTTCTTTGCTTCATCAGAAGGCACCAACGCAGGATTGTGCAACGTTCGTCACTACGGCTTATCCGGTATTTCAAAGTAAAGCCGGCAGGAACTATGTTGAGTAACAAGCAGGGGCGATCCGACGATTCTGAAAGTGTGGGGGAAAGCCCAAGTGACGGTCCGAATTTTGATCGCGGATGACAACGCTCCTGTCCGAGCGGCCCTGCGCCGACTCTTGGAAGAGTCAGCTCCTTGGGAGGTTCTGGAAGCGGAAAATGGCGAGGATTGCCTCGCCAAAGCCCGGCAGTCCCGTCCCCATTTGATCGTCCTTGATCTTGCGATGCCGAAGATGGACGGCATGCGCGCCGCACGGGCCCTCAATCAAATGCTGCCCGAGACGCCGGTCATCATGCACACCCTGCACTACACTCCGCGGGTGGCGGTCGAAGCGCTCAAAGCTGGAGTGGCCAAGGTTGTGCCGAAAGCAGATCGGAGCACGATCCTCTCCGCAATTCAGGAAGTGCTGGAATCGAAACAGATGATCGATAGGCAGGCGGGAACGTCTACGCCTTCGGCGGCCAAGAGTTCTACGAGCCCTGAGCCTTCACCGGCCGGTCCGAATCTCGGCCCACTTTCCGTGCCCAGCGTTGAAGAGCGGTCGAACAAGAGAGAGTTGCCTCCTCCTGACGCGATCGTTCCAAAAGGCTGATCAATCGTTGAATGAGTTCGCTGAACTTGCGATTGTCGGTCTCCTTCGCAATTTGCAAACATAACGCTTCCAAGACAGAGCGATCCTCCGGAGTCATCATGGCCGATTAGAATCGCTAAGGAGGGCGATGAGCCGTACGGCGGATTGTGTAATTCAGAACCGGAATTTGCGGAGTGTGCCCGCTTTTCTGAACCAAAAGCTAACGGAAAGTACCGGAGCCCTACCTATTTGTTTTTTTTCTTCGATTTTGAAACTTTTTTAACTGGCGCCTTGGCGACGCTTTTGGGCTCCGGCTTGCCTACCACCTTCGCCTTTGCGGCAGGAGCATTGTGTGGTGCTTTGGACGGCTGCTGCTTCTCAGCACTCTTGGCGGCTGCCGGCGCCGGAGTTGCGGCGGCGGCAGGCGCCTTTCCCTTTTTTTCTTTGTCCTTACCTGGAGCTTTCGCAGGCACACTGGGTTTAACCGCGGCAGCGGCGTCGGCAGCGGCCTTGGCGGCACGACCCCGGCGCGGCGCCGGAGGCGGAGGTGGCGGAGGCGGAGCAAACGGCTTCAAAAACTTCAAAGTTTCAGTCCGCGAGCGCAACTTCCCATCCAGCAGAAGCATGAAAACATCATGGGCGATCTTGGGATATTCGGGCAGTTGCGGCGTAATCAGCAACTCAGTCATCTCGGGCAACGGAATCCTCTGCTGAACCTGCCGCCACTTCGTCAGGTAATTCTTGATCTTCTGTTCGACCGACTGCTGCTTCGCAGTCACTGCGAGGAACAGCACCATCTCAGGACGCGCCCCGGTCAACAAGTGCCAGGTGCGAGAAGGCGTCGCGGCCTCTTTACCCATCAGGCGCTTCGCCAATTCCTTGGCGTGATCTTCTATATCTCGCCATGCTTCCACAAGATCCTTGCGCGGAATCATGCGCTGCAAATCCGCAATGTCTTTCTCGGAAAGGCGCGCCGTCAGGAAATACATGACCGCCGGCCCGGCATCGGGCGCGTACCCCAGGTCGACCATCTGCTGCCGCGTCTTCATGAGCGCGGTAATTCCGTTGGTATCGACCTTCGCCGATGTCCAGTGCGGATGCAGAATCTCGAGCCATCCCTCCTTCTCGAGCATCTTGACCACGTGCAGGGGGTCGTCTTCATGGGCAAGAGCAGCGATCTCGTGGCCGATCGAGCTCTTGAGGATGTACTCGATGTACTTCCCTTCTTTGGCGGCATCGTAGCGAGCCTGGGTGCGCTCTTCGAGAGGCCAATGAAAGCGCGCAGCGAAACGCGTGGCGCGAATCAGCCTCGACGGATCCTCGAGGAACGAATAGTTATGCAGGATCCGGATCAGCTTGGCTTCGATGTCTGCCACACCATTGAAGGGATCGAGCAGCAAGCCGCGTGATCCTTCATTCAACGAAAGCGCCATGGCGTTGACGGTAAAGTCGCGGCGGCGCAGATCTTCATGAATCGTGGCGGGAGTAACGATGGGAGGTTTTCCGGTCTTTTCGTGGTGCTCGGTGCGCGCCATGCTGATTTCTGCGCGCGCGTTACCGGGAAGGGACACGAAGAGTGTGCGGTTGTCTTCTTCGACGGCCGTGATCCTGGCTCCGGCCTTTTCCAGATCTTTTTGCAGCTTGAGCGGATTTCCCTGGATGGTGAAATCCAGATCGCGAATGGAAAAACCGCTGATGATGTCCCGGATCGCCCCGCCGGTCAGGTAGAGATTCAAACCGGCGGCACGGGCGACCTCTTGTATCAGGTTGACGCCCTTGAGCTGATCCGGCGTCAGCCGGAGTTCCATCGTGTAAATGTAATCAGCCATTCGCGTTCAAGCGGCCTTGGGGCCGACTTTCGTACTGCGATCGAGCCTACCGCCATCAAACCGGCCCGGGCTGGACGAACCGGGCTTTCCACAGGATTTCCACAGATCCGCGCTCTCTCGTACGTGTCACCCGCTCGGCAGAGCGCAAGTGTTTCAATAACAAGAACTTAAATGGCACGAAAAGCTTGTGGCAAGCATATGAAAATAACACAACGTTTACATTTTGGCTACTGCCAAGGCGGATTCCCGGTGGCGACGAGCGAAAAGTGCGAGAATCGAACGGCAAGGGACGGGATCGCGGCGAGCCAGCCAAGCATTGTTGCTGACGACGCTGATCTCTAGCCCCTCGCTCCCCTTCGATGCCTTCAACGCACAAGAAAGTCATTGTCCGGAAGATGGACCGAGATTCGGTGTCAGGCTATGTGTCGCCAGCCGAGTTTGTGCACGATGGAAAGCTGGAGGTGCTCAATACCTCAGGCACAGTGATCGCGATTGACCTCCGCGAAATAAAGGGCGTCTATTTCGTCAGGGAGTTCGGGGACTCAGAATCGCTGATCCGAAAGACGTTCACTTCGCGTCCGCGATCGGAAGGCTTGTGGGTGCGCTTGCGTTTTAAAGATAGCGAGACTCTGGAAGGACTAATGCCCGCCGATTTGATGCAGGCTCTGCCGGACGGATTTCTGCTGAGCCCTCCCGACCAGCGCTCGAATACACAGCGCATTTTCGTTCCCCGCACTGCTCTGGAATCGCTCACTGTGTTGGCCGTGATCGGCGCCAGCCGCCGTAAGCGCCGTGGCGCGCTCGATCAGCGGCAAGTGCAGATGTTCGACGAATAAACCGACGCTCTGAAGGTGCCAGAGCACACAGCTCCGCCGCCTCGTAGCTGTGAATTCAGATGCTCGACGACGCTGGTGTACGATCTGTCTGTCTGCGACTTTCATCCATGAAACTCTCTGCCATCGCTTCCGCTCTCGACCTGCGTATTGAAAATGGCTCTCCGGATACGGAGATCTCCGGCCTCAATGGCATTGAACAAGCAGGCCCAGGTGACCTGACGTTCGTGTCGAACCCGAAATACGCGCCGGCCGCGCGGACTACGCGGGCTTCAGCTGTGATCGTCGCCGAGGATTTTCCGCAGATCACGGCCACGATGTTGCGGGCGAGAAATCCCTACTTGAGCTTCGCTCGGGCGCTGGAGCTTTTTCATCCGCCACAGCCGTATGCGGCGGGAGTGCATCCGACGGCTGTGGTCCACTCTACGGCAAAAGTTGGCGCCAAGGCGCACATCGGACCGTACGTCGTGATTGACGAAGGCGTTGAGATCGGAGCTAACGCCGTCTTGCTGGCGCATGTCGTGGTCTACCGCGGCGTTCGAATCGGAGACAACTTTTTTGCCCATGCCCACTCTGTTATCCGTGAGAACTGCCACATCGGGAATAACGTCATTCTGCAGAACGGAGTAGTCGTCGGCGGGGATGGCTTCGGGTTCGCCAAGACGCCGGAAGGCAAATGGCACAAAATCCCGCAGCCTGCGCCCGTCGTCATCGAGGACGACGTGGAAGTACAAGCCAATTCCTGCATCGACCGCGCCAGCGTAGGCGAAACTCACATTGGGCAGGGCGTGAAGATCGACAATCTCGTGCAGGTCGGACACGGATCGCAGGTGGGCGCCGACGCTCTTCTCTGCTCGCAAGTCGGGCTCGCAGGGTCAACAGAAATCGGCAACCGCGTGATTCTTACCGGACAGGTCGGAGTGGTGGGTCACGTGAAAGTCGGCGATGATGCCATCGTTACGCCGCAGAGCGGAGTTGCCAACGATATCGCGCCCAAGGCTCTGGTCAGCGGTGCGCCGGCGGTTGATCACCGGGCTTGGCTGAAGTACTCTGCGATCCTGCCCAAGTTGCCTGAGATCGCGCGGGCAGTGCGGAAAAATAAAGAATAGCCGCTCGCCGGAGATTCTTCAGCCGGCAGCGTCATGCAGATGCATTACCGCGCGGTCCCGCTTTCGCTTCTGTCCTCGTTGCGCTCCCGCCTCGATATTCCTCCGGCAGTCCGCTCTCGATCACGGCACGAACCTTCTCCATCAAACAGTCGCGGCTGCCGAAATCTTTTGGTTCAATTGGCGGGTGAAAGATAACTTTTACCAGTGCAGGCTTAATCGCGAACCGGGCTTTGGGCATGGCATAGTGGGTGCCTACAATCGTCATCGGCACCACGGGGACTCCGCACTCTACCGCCAGGTAAAACGGTCCTTTCTTGAATGGCAATAGCTTGCCGTCGAACGAGCGTTTGCCTTCGACATAGATCGTCATATTGAGCCCTTGTTCGACGACTTTCTTCGCCGCGGTCACCGCCTCGATCCCGGCTTCGCGGTTTCCCCGGTCTACCGGAACCAGCGATCCCATCCGCATGGCGCGCCCAAGAATCGGCGTCTTGAACAACTCCTTTTTCACCATGACTGAAGTGCGCCCTGGGATCCGGGGAATCTGGATGGGTGGGTCGAGATTCGACGTGTGGTTCGTCATGAAGATGTAGCTGCGGGACCGGTCGAGGCTCTCGAGGCCAATTGTCTCCACGCGAACTCCAGCGAGGCGCACTCCGGTTTTTGCACCCCAGGTAAACAGACGATAGAGAAGTCCAACGTCACCGCTGAGAAATGTCCAAGTGAACCCGATAAGCGCCGCGGCCGGTGCCGCCAGCCCCCAGAATCCCAGCATGATGATCGTGCGAATCATGGCTTCCCGTGTGCTGCAGAATCCACTCGACCGGCGGCTTGTGGCGTCTCCTGCGCCTCGCCCTTCAGCCAGGCAGCGCGCCGGGCGCGTTGATCGGCTGTGATCGCCTCAAGATCGCGCACCTCGTACGAAACCTCATGCCTGCCGGCGATTTTCCATTGCAAATCTCGCTCCGCGCCGCGACGGCTTCGAACTTTTACCGAGAGGGTCTGTTCAGGAGCGAGTCTCGCCAGTTCTTCCCGGGACTCCTGCCCGGCAGGCTTGCCCTGTATCTCGATAATGGTGTCGCCCACCTGGAGGCCAGCGCGTTCCGCTTCGCCTGACGCCGTTACCGCTGTCACGGTCATCGGTCCGTCAAAATTGCGGGACGCAGTGAATCCCTCCTCCGGCACGGTGTTCGTGACTTCCTCGACTTTCAAGCCTACAGACCGCAAGAAATCGTTCCATGGAATCTCCTCGGTTCCGGCGACGTACTTCGCGAAAAAAGAACCCAGGTCTGCATGGCTCACGGCTTCGGCCGCTCGCCGGACGCCTTCGGAATCGTTGAAGAAGCGTCCCTGCTTGGCGTAAGTTGCGTTCATCCACTGCAGAACTTCCCGGAGCGATGCCTTACCCTGGCTGGCCTCGCGCACCGCGAGATCGAGCAGGATCCCGAGCAGTTCACCCTTGTTGTAATACGAGATACTTCGCTCTGGACGCCGGTAGTACGCGTTGCCCTCGAGCCATGCATCCAGGCTGGATTCCTCCGCCGACTGCGTGAGATGTGCTGGACGGCGCTCCAGTTCTGTAATTTCATCGCCAAGCCGGTACAGATATTGCTTTTCGTTCAGCAGTCCCGCGCGCAGCTGAATCGCGCCTTCGGCGGTGCTGGTCACACCTTCGCTGAACCAAAGCGCTCGCGTGTAATTTTCCTTTGTGTAATCGATCGGCTCCAGCGTTTGCGGACGAATGCGCTTCACGTTCCAGAGATGGAAAAACTCATGCGCCGTCACTCCGGCCATCTCATCAGGACTCTGCTTCAATGCTTCCGGATTGAGGTCGATCGCGGTCGAATAGGCGTGCTCCATACCGCCGCCGGCAGGACGACGCGGGAAGTGATACAGGAACATGTAATTGTCGAAGGGGCGGTCGTTCATCCAACTGATCGCGGCGTTCACGATTTTGTGCAGGTCCGCCGTTATCTTTCTCATGTCGTAGTCCAGGCTGTCTGCATCAACGATCACGCGGAAGTGGCCGCCGGACTCATCGAAATCTGCTTCCTGAAACTCTCCGATCTCGACCGGAGAATCCGCCATGCGGTCGTAGTTCTCAGCTGTGAAGCCGCTGTCGACAGATGGCATCGGAGTGGCAATGCGCCAGCCGGTGGGAACGTGAGTAAAATCCACGCGAGTTGATGCATTCCGGGCGTCCACCGGGTACACGAGGATCTGGGCCAGATTCAGGAATGCATGGTGCGGATTCAACTGCGCTCCAAATGGACCCGGCGAGTCGACAAACATCTGGTACTCGAACACCGCGCCGCCCGAGGCACCTTGAATCTTCCAGCAACTCTTGTCGACATCGCGGACTTCGAGCGGCTTTCCGGAATGGTCCTTGGCTCGCGTCCAGTTCACAAACTGTGCGAAGTCGCGAATCTGATAGAGCGCGTTCCACACTGGAAGCTGGAGCTGACGCTCGTCCGAGCCTGGCGGCAGCGTGACTTGCACTTCAACTAAGTGTTGTTCCGGCGAAAGCAGAGAGATGCTGTAGGAAACCAGCGCGGAAGATTGCGCGGCAGCAAAAACTGAAGTGAAGACGACGAAAGAGCAAACCGCGAACCGCAAAGTGTGCGAAACCACACGCCGGAGCACGTTCATTTGGATCTTGTCAGTTCCTGCGAAGCGCGCAGGCGCGCCGGCAGTTTGTCATAGATTCCACCGAATCCACCATTGGAAAGAATCGCGACCACATCGCCGCTTCGCATTTCGGGCGCAATCTTCTCCACGATAGTGTCGGCATCAGGCAGGAGCCTTGCACGCCGGCCGTGGCGTTCAATCTCCGCCGCGAGCTCGGGCAATTCCAGCCGCTCATTTTCAGGCACAGCCTCGGACCGAAACACGCCCGCGACCACAATCTCGTCAGCTCCAGACAGGCTGCGCGCCAGATCGCTTTGCAGAACGCGACGCCGCAGCGTGTTGGATCTCGGCTCCAGAATGGCCCACAAACGTGCTCCCGCGTAACGCGCTCGTAGCGCCTTCAGCGTTCCGGCAATCGCCGTCGGATGATGCGCAAAATCGTCGATGATCGTAATCCCATTTACCTGCGCCTTCACTTCCAGTCGCCGCTTCACGCTCTTGAATGTTTTCAATGCATCGGCAATCGCCGTCTTCGGTACGCCGCACGACTCCGCCATCGCAGCCGCGGCCGTCGCATTCCACACGTTGTATTCCCCGGCAAGCGGGAACTCGAGATCGGCCCAAGGCCTGCCGTCACGCAACACTGTCCAACTTGTCCGCTCGGTTTCCAGGCGGAGATCGGAGACTCGCCAGTTGGCGCGCGGTCCCGCGCCATATCGCTCCACCGGGCAGAACGCTTTAGCGAGGCAGCGTTCCAGGCTTGGACTTTCCTTTGCTCCGCCTGCAGCTCCATCAAAGGCGACGATCCTGCCGCGTCGCGGAACCAGGTTCACCAGGCGTTTGAATGCCGTCTCCACAGCGTCCAGATCCTTGTAGATGTCTGCATGGTCGAACTCAACAGAAGTCAGGATGACGGTATCGGGAAAATAGTGCAGGAACTTGGGGCCTTTATCGAAAAATGCCGTATCGTACTCGTCGCCTTCCAGGATGAAATGCTTTCCCTTCCCCAGGTGAAAGCTCGATCCGAAATTTTCTGCGATGCCCCCAATCAGAAACGATGGCTCAAACCCCGCTGAATGAAAAATCCATGCGAGCATAGAGGTCGTCGTCGTCTTGCCATGTGTCCCCGCGACTACGAGGACTTCTTTCCCACGCAGAAATTCGTCGTGCAGCAATTGCGGCAGTGAACAGAAATCGATTCTCTGATCGAGCACATGTTCGAGCTCGACGTTACCGCGGGAGATGGCATTGCCAATCACAACCAGATCCGGGCGCGGTTCCAGGTTTTTCGCATCAAATGGTTGGGCTACCGGAATTCCCAGGTCGTGGAGAAAATCCGACATGGGCGGATAGGCGGCTGCGTCCGAACCGGAGACATGAAAGCCGCGCTGCTTGAGCATACCCGCAAGCGAGGCCATGGCGGTGCCACAGATACCGATCAGATGAATGTGCTTACTGGATTCCATGTCAGGCACGAACCGATGCCTCCAGAATTCTTAAACTCACCGACCCTCCATCCACCGCCAGTGCTGCCCGAACGCCGAAGGGTAGCGTGATGTTGCGCGACGTTACGTGCCCGGAACGAACGCCGAAGGCAACCGGAACCTCCAGTTCGCCCACAACGCGCGTGACAACCTCCTGGAGAGTGTAGCTTTGATTCGCGGTCTGCACACAGTCAAGCATCACTCCAAACACAATGCCTCGAACGTTGTCGAATTTACCTGCGAGTTTCAGCTGCATCAGCATCCGGTCGATCTGGAAGGGTTTGGCCGCAACATCTTCCAGGAAGAGTATTGTGCCGCGCGTGTCCAATTCGTAAGCCGTCTCCAGAGCGGCGACCAGGATCGAAAGACAGCCTCCCGCGAGAATTCCCTGCGCTTCGCCGTCAACCAGACCGGCCACCTCATCCCCCAAGGGTACGTCCCAGGCAGAGGTTCGGGATAAAGCGGACTGCCACGATTCCATCTCGACTCCACCAGCGTGCGCCCAGTCTTTGGCGGCCATGGGACCGTGAAAGGTGACGAGATGCCCGGAATCCCCGAACCAGCTCAGCAAAGAGGTGATGTCGCTGTAGCCGATGAAGATCTTCGGGTGTGACTTGAGCTCTTTCAGATCGAACTCTTCCAGCAGATAATTCGATCCGTATCCGCCACGCGCACACAGTATGGCCCGGATGTCCTCCCGCTCGAACATCTGATTGAGCTCATCGATCCGCCGGCTGACCGATCCGGCAAAATAAAGGTCCTGCTCCAGAATCGAGTCGAAGAAGAATGGCTGATAGCCGGCGCGACGCAACGCCTCGCAACCAGCTTCGAGTTCCGCGGGCTTGATGTTGCTGGCGGGCGCAACAATTCCAATCGTATCGCCAGACCGTAGAGCCTTGGGCTTCGTGCGCTCCACTGCGTCAGATTTCTTCCGCGAATTCTTTTTGGAGACCATCAGTTGGCTGACCCGGACCCAGCGCCGCTCGATCAAACAAGAAACCCGTATCTAGCTCACAAAAAACTCTCCCTGGCAGACCAAGTGAGCGCTGCCCGCCAGGAAAATCTTTTTCCCTTCCTTTCGCACAACCTGTGTTCCACCCGGAGCCTGCACCTTCACGGGAGACTCGGCTCTTCGCGTTGCCATGGCTGCTGCCGCCGCCGCGCAGGAGCCAGTGCCTGACGACTGAGTCTCTCCCGCCCCGCGCTCGAAGAAACGCGCACGGATTTCATGCTTCCCCCGGGACTCTACGAGTTCGACGTTCACTCCTTCTCGAAAATGGGGGTTGCGCTGTACTTCCGCCGCCCGCGCCTGCCATTCTGCGGGAAACTCAGGGACAAAGATAACGTAATGCGGATTTCCCATCGATACGGGCACGCCGCGCACTTCCCTCTTTCCAACGTTCAACGCCAATTCTGCCTCGACGACGGCCTCTCCCATTTCAATTTCAAATTCATATCCCGATTTGCTATGGCCAGTCATGGTGCAAACCTTGTTGCCGGCCCCGGTCAAAATCGAGATGCGATCCTTCGGCTGCTTCGAATATAGATAAGCTGCGACACAACGCGTGCCGTTGCCTGAAATTTCGGCAAACGAACCGTCAGCATTGACCAGATGAATCTCCGCATCGGCGGAGAAGTGCGGCGAGATCCACTCGACGCCATCCGCACCAACGCCGTTGTGACGGTCGCATATCCGCTTGGTAAAACCCGCGATGTCCTCCGGCGCCAGGGATCGCTCAATCAGCAGGAAATCGTTGCCGCAAGCGCTCGCTTTCAGAAATGGAATACTGCGCGTGTGCCGCGTCACTCGCGCTCCACGCGGCCCAGGCAGGTGGAGCTCATCAGCACCGAGGATCCTCGCAGTTGCTGGAGCAGAAGGTGCTGTTCGCGGTGGCAGCCTTCCACATCGAACTGCAAGCGAACGTGCTGCGGCGTGGCGCCCGTGCTTACATTCTGCATCAGGCGATGTTGACTTTCCAGGATGCGGTTCACTTCGCAGCTGATCTCATCCACGCTCGGGCCCGTGACCTCATAGCTGGTCATCAGCACCTTCAAATTGAACGTCTCTTCGAGGTGTCCCAAAACGAAGAGCGAGAGCAGAACTAACCCCGTAGCAAACGATGCGGTCAGATAAAGCCCTCCGCCCGCCGCCATGCCAACGGATGCGACGACAAACAACGTGGCCGCCGAAGTAAGGCCCGTCGTCAGCCCGCGCACGTGTAGGATCGTCCCTGCCCCGATGAATCCGATTCCCGGGATAATTTGAGCTGCGATTCTCGCCGCATCCGAGGGTATGCCCGCTAGACGCTGTGAGAGCAGCGTGAACATTGCGGCACCGAAACAGATAAATAGGTTTGTGCGCAGTCCGGCGGGACGGTGTTTCAGTTCGCGCTCCAGACCGATCAAGCCACCCAGCACGGCGGCAAGCGAGAGGCGCGCCACTGAACTGTCGACAACACCGCTTGCCATTTCGCGTTGCAGCAGGTCGAGAAAATGTTGCCAGTTCATGGTCTGCATGTGCGCGCGAAACCGGCGCTGCTGGCCGGATTTTATCACCGCGATCCCGGGCTCTCGCGTTTACCGGCGTGATTACCGCGACGCATAAAGTATCCCCCGTGGCTGCCCCGTCACGTGGATCTCTACCAGCTCTTTCAGGCCTTTCGGCTGCACCGCTTGCCACACCGGATCGCCCTCGAACGCCATCACGTAGTCGGCGTATTGTTGCGGATTCGCCAGCGCCCGCTCCCAGAGCCCATCTGGATCGGTAGGCTGTTTCCAGACCCGATGGTTGCCCTCATCAATCACATTCCGCAACGGGATGCCCGCCTGCTCGAGCGCTCCCACATGATCTCCGACATACATCAAGATGGTGGCATGTGGAGGCAATTTCTCCAGCCATCCTGCGACTTGCTTCTCGAGCTGATTCCGCGTGCGCATATTTACCTGGGCTTCTTCCAGGCAGATTGGAGTGCCGCCCCATCCGGAGATATAGCCGGCTCCCACAACAGCAATGACGATCAGCACGCCAATTCCACGCCACCGGTCGCTCCAGCGCTCCCACGTCACTGTGAAGTAAATGAGCATTCCGACACCCGCTGCAAATGCGGGCAGCAACTGCAATCCGTAGCGAACGTTGTAATGCGTGAATGGCCAGAATGGCGGCACAAAGATCGGCACACCGCCGTAGGCGATGGAGAGAGCATAGAAAGGGATCGGCGTTAGAAGAAACAAAAGTGGCCAACCCACCGCCGACTTGCCAGATGCCACCCTCTGCCTCTGGAACAAAAACAGCCCTACGAATCCCAACGCGCCGAGTGTGAGAAGGCCGCGCTGCAGCCACGCGTTGCGGGAGAGATTTTCCTCGACTGCCTTATTGAAATAAAGCGCCGCGAGCGGCAGATTCCCGCTGCCCGGATGCCCCGGATTTCCCGCAACTTGCGTCCTGTGTTCAATCGCCTTCGCCGAATACGGGCCGTTTTCGAACTCCAAGGGATTCTTATAGACAATTCCGTTGTACGCCAACCAGAGTATGGGTGCCGCAGCCGCAATGGCGACAAATCTTCCTGCCGGCGGACACCACTGCCCGCTGCTTGCATGCCTTGCCGCATTGATTCTGGCTGCGACCACGGTGGCACACATTACGGCAGCCAGGAACCAACCGTCGTAGCGAGTGAGGCATGCGCCGGCCAGGCACAATCCGCACTTGTTGATAGCCTTTGAATCTCCGCGTACCGCTTCGGCGAAGTAAACTACCGCCCAGATAAAGAGTGCGAGATACACGGCTTCGCCCATCGCGGTGGACTGCATGTAAACCAGGTTCGGATTCAAAGCGTAGACGAGCGCCGCAACCCACGCCGCAAATTGTGCCTTCAGATCTGTCTCCGGGCCGCTCGCCAGGCTTCCCCGAATCAAGCGGAATATGCCAATCACACCCAGGACGTAAGCAATCAGCGACGGCATTGATCCACCGGCCCCGCTCCGCCAAAGCTCGTCTGAAACAAGAAACGGAATCATCAGCAGGTGCGGCAGCGGAAGCCAAACAGTTCCCAACTGCAGCAGCCCGGGAGTCTTCGAGTCAAAAACCCGACGAGCGATATTGAGGTGGGCTACCGCGTCGCCGTACAGCAGCACGTCCCCTTGCTTGTAATAAAAGAGAAATGAGAGCACCGAAATGCAACTGGCCAGCCACAGGATGAGCCGCACTTGGGAGTCCCAGTGGGAAGAGGCCGGCGGATTGGGCTTGCGTTTCGGCACAGCGGAAAAAATAGCCTGCGCTCTTAAAGCTACTCGAGGTGGGTCAGTTCGCGAAAGACCTGAAAGCGCGCATCGATTTCTTCCCGGGTAAGCGATTGCAGCCGCTCCGTCCCGAAACGCTCCACTGCAAACGATCCCATCACGCCGCCGTAGAACAGCGCCCGCTTCAAGACTTCGCGGCTCAGTTCTTCCTGCGAAGCCAGGTATCCCATGAAACCTCCGGCAAAGGAATCTCCCGCTCCGGTGGGATCTTTAACTTCGTCAATGGGCAAGGCAGGCGCGCGAAATGGATGATGCCCGACGCCGAAGGCGCCCTCGCGGAAAAAAATGGTAGCTCCATACTCACCGTGCTTGATCACGAGTGCCTTTGGGCCCATGGCGAGCACTCGCTGAGCAGCCCGCGGCAGATTGCTTTCGTTGGCCAGCATTTTCGTTTCGGTGTCGTTAATGAGCAGTACGTCCACCAGCTTCAACGTTTCCGCGAGTTCCTTCGGAGTGCGATTGATCCAGTAATTCATCGTGTCGCAACCCGTCAGCCGTACCCGGCTCATCTTGCGGCGCACGTCCGCCTGCAACGTGGGCTGGATATTGGCGAGAAACAGAAACTCCGTGTCCTCGTACTCGCGCGGAATCTGCGGACGGAAGGTCTCGAAAACATTCAGATCGGTATAGTCGGTCTTGGCCTCGTTCAGATTCTCGGTATAGGTTCCACCCCAACGGAAGGTCTTACCGTTCGCTCGCTCGATGCCGCGCGTGTCGATTTTGTGATCATGGAAGACGCGTTGCTGCGGCTGACCGAAGTCATCGCCAACTACGGCTACGACGCGCACAGAAGTGAAGTAGCTGGCCGCCAGGGAAAAATAAGTCGCGGCGCCGCCAAGGATGTTTTTCACACTGCCCGATGGCGAGCTAATGTCGTCGAATGCTACGGAACCGACTACGAGGATGCTCATTGGGTAGGGTCGTGCCTCCTTACGGGCCAGGGATTGAGTCGGTTCGGTATCAGGGAAAAGATGGCAGGATCAGGGAGCGCCTTTCAAATGCCTGCCTTCTATTTCAAATATTTCCCCATGATCAGCTTCAATTTTTTCTTCGTCGTTGCCGGAATCTTTTTGCGGTCGGTCAGGATCGCGTGAGCCAAAGCCGCTCCGCACTTGCAATCGCGCTCTCGCGGCATGGCCGAGACCGTTTCACGGACCACTTTTGCCGCGTTCTCTGCATTTTTCACGAGGACCGCAATAATCTGATCGACGGTCACCGAGTCGTGATGCGGATGCCAGCAGTCATAATCTGTGACCATCGCCACCGTAACGTAGCAAAGCTCGGCTTCACGCGAGAGTTTCGCTTCCTGCAAGTTGGTCATCCCAATCACGTCCATGCCCATGCTCCGATAGACGTTCGATTCCGCCTTGGTCGAAAACTGCGGACCTTCCATGCAGAGGTAGGTCCCCCCAAGCTTTCCAACGACGCCCACCGTCTTGCACGCGCCGTCAACCACGCCTGCCAGTTGTCGGCAGATCGGATCGGCAAAGGCGATGTGCCCCACAACACCGTTTCCGAAGAACGTATCGACGCGATGCCGCGTGCGATCGAAGAACTGATCGGGAATCACGAACTCCAAAGGCTTGTGCTCTTCCTTCAGCGATCCCACCGCCGAAATCGAGACAATGCGCTCGACTCCAAGCTGCTTGAATCCATGAATGTTGGCGCGGAAGTTCAATTCACTGGGGAGGATGCAGTGTCCGCGGCCGTGGCGCGCTAGAAATGCAACCTTACGCCCTTCCAGCATGCCGCACACGTACGCATCTGACGGCGCACCGAAGGGCGTTTTCAGGCGAGATTCTTTCACCTTCGTCAGACCCGGCATGGAATACAGCCCGCTGCCGCCAATAATGCCAATTTCCGCCTGCGCCACCCGGCCTCCTGGATGCCGAAATCGAACTCGTGATTATACAGGAGGATTTTGGGCTCTCTTCGCTCGAGCGTCTTTGTACATTGCTGAAAACCTTCGTCCAAACTGGATCTGAGCAAAGGATATCTTCGCTCGCCTGAAGGCGGCTCCACTCAGGATGACAGTGCGTGACGGATTGAGCGCTACAATGCGATCAATGAGGTTTTGCATCGCCGCCGGTTCCCTTCTGCTCTGTTGCACGTTTGCAACTTCCCAGGACAAATCTGCGCCGCACGATTCTGTGACGATTCCGGCGACGATCGACCACAACCGCGTCGTAATCGATGCCACCGTCACCTCGGCTGCGACATCAGCCGAGCGGGTTCGCGCCTGGGTTGACAATGGCAATGCCAATCTCGAAATGTCCCGCAGCCTGGCTACTCGGTTGGGGCTGGCTGTCACGTGCGACGACAAAGAGTGCTCCGCACCGCCGCCTTCGTCGATCAGCATTGGCGGCATGAATCTCTCGCTCGCCACCATCAAGCAAGTCAAGATCCCGCTAAAGCCGGTCAGCGCAGCTGCGGTTCTCGATCCCGGCATGAACGTCGAGATGAACCTGCCTTCCACCGTGTTGCGGCAGTACGACGTTCTCTTCGATTTTCCTGGCCGCAAGTTCTCGATTGGACCGCCAGGATCGATTCACTTCTACGGTTCCAGCAGCAAAGCAATCATTAATGCAGAAAACGGCCTGATCCAGATTCCCAGCCAGATCGAGAAGAAGAAATACAACCTTGCGCTCGACCTCGGCTCTTGCATCAGTTTTCTGATCCCGGAAGTCTTCGACAAACTTGCTACCGCCCATCCAGACTGGCCCCATATGGTCGGGGCGGTAGGATCGGCGAACATGTGGGGACTCGACGACGAACTCAACTGGAAGGTGATGCGTATCGATCGCATCCAGTACGGGCCTCTCTTTCTCACGAATGTTGCAACCGTCGACTTCCCCAAAGTTCGCATGGACTATTTTCAGAAGCGCGCGGGAGTCGCAACCGCGGGCCTGCTGGGATCTCAAGCCCTGATGAATTATCGAGTCGGGCTCGATTACGCACACGCCACGGTCTACTTCGATATCGGCCGTATGTTCAATTTTCCGGATTTCGATGTGGTGGGCCTGACCCTGCGGCCCGAGGATGATGGCCGATTCACCGTGCTCGGCATCGCGGACTTTGACGGAAAGCCTTCGATCTCCACCGGGCCCGAAGGTATCGAACGCGGCGATCACCTCGAAGCGGTCAACGATATTCCCGTACGCGGTTCAACCTTGGGCCAGGTCTGGTCGATGCTCGGCGGCAACCCCGGCCAGGAACGAAAACTAGCGCTGGAGCGGGCGGGAAAGCAACTCATCGTAGTCGCGCAGGTCCAACATTTTCTGGCAGAAGCGCCCGATGAGAACACTGGAAAGAAAGGAAGCCGTTAGCGCCGCCGCAGTTTCCGCCTGAAATATCTTCGAAAATTCCGGGTCGCGGAGCCAGGTTTTGCCCGGCGACCCGGAGCCTGCACTACCAAATCAGAGTCACAACACCGGTCTGTTCAATCGTGTTTGCATTGTGAACGACGAACGTGTCCGGGCCATTGACCCGAATGTCGACCAGGTGGCTGAAATCGAGATAGACAATGTGCGTTCCTGCCGTCCCGCTGAATCCGGAGGTGATGGCCGCCGCAGCCGGCGATTCCAATCCCGTCCACTCGAGGAAGCTCGAGGGTACGTGCAACATGCTGACATGTCCGACGCCCCGGTAACCCAAAGTCGTCTGCACACCTTGCACGAGCACGGGCGTATTCGACGCGGGTGTAACCGCGGCACTCGACGCGCCCGCGGCGAGATTGTAGTTGAACACCGCTTCGTTCGGCGTGGTGATGGTTTGAGCGGCATGCCCGGCAACAGCAAAGGTGAGAACGATCACAACCCCAGCCAGCAGCAGCGTGCGTGTGCGTGAAATATTCGTGAGCATAGTGATCTCCTTGAACGGAAATTTCCCTGGTGAGGGAGTTAACGGCGAATGTCCCCCCGGGGATTCAGGAACGCCCAGCCGGATGATTGAGAAATACGGAACTCAGAGGCTCCGCGTGGATTCGGGGGATCTCTGAATCTGGATCGCGCCCACAAGATTGCGGCGGTACCAGATGGCGAGCGCCAGAGCCCCGGTCAGCGTACACAAACCGGAAGCCCATTGCAGGGAGCGTTCGCGTTGCACAATTACGTCCGGATGAACGTCGTTGCCCGCCGCCATCATGCTGGGAGGCATCACAAAGGCGCGATGTTCGATCTTGAGTCTGGGACCTGCAGCTTGAAGTCCAACGCCGGTAACAAAAACGAGCCACAGAATTGCTGGAATGATTCTTGCTTTTCGACTCACCAAGAGCACCACCGGATGATTCTCGATTGAGGGGATTGGCACTGGGGCAATCCTCCTCGGCTGATAGTGCGCAGGAGGCCGGAAGCGTTTCGAACCGAAGAAAATTTCCGCAGATTGGTTTTAGTTACGTGGATGTAAGCGGAGTGTAAAAAACTTTCGCTGCAGATGTTCTATTTCGATTGGGGAAAGATTTCCTTCTCAAGCGCCGTGGTGGTTCCCGCATCCAGGCTTTCGCTGACGAGCACGGTATCGCCCTGCTCTTCGATCACTACCGCGCCTTCCTCCGTACTCCACGCATGGCGGCCCTTGAGCAACGATGGATGCACTTTGCCATCACTCCCTTTCGGCATCAACTCCTCCGTAAGAGGACTATCGGCGGTATCCGCCTGCTTATACCTCTGCTTCAGCGACGACGCATAGATCGCGGCAAACTCCGCCGCCTTCTCCGCGCTCGACCAGCGCGAGACGTACAGAAGTCCCAGCGGCCCCGCGGCATTCGATTTCGATTTTGCCGCGTAGTAATATCCGCCACGCCACTCCGGGTACATCTCCTTCGAGAGCGGCTTCCCCGCATACTGTTCGATCAGTATCGCGACGTCGAATTCGCCCATCGCCCCAATATCGAACTTCCTGTATTCATCGAAATCGTGCTTGAAATCCGGCACGGGCATGGGCTCGATCTTCTCTCCGGCAAGATAAGTCTCGGGCTGCATGATCTGCCGTGTGGTGTGTGGAGGATCCTGCAGCAATCCGGCGAATGCTTTCTCCTTGCCCACCTTCTGCATCAGCTTGACCACGAACTCCATGCCGTAGCTGTAAGGGAACGTCATCGATTCCTTGAGGAACGTTGGAGCCTCGTTGAAAACCTTTGTGCCCGGCGTCCCGGTCAGCGTCTCCTCCTCCATCGACTCAAGCAGCACGGGCGAGTCCGTGATGGAATGTCCGGAAGGCGCGAGAGCGTATTGAAACATCATGGCCTGCGCCTGCCCTTCGACAACTGCCTCGCGGGCGTCGTCGGTCTCGTCGTTTTCAATGTCCTTTGGCGAAGGATCTTTCCTCATCTCGCCCAGATCCTTGTCTCCGCGCTTCATCCACTTCTCAAGCCCGACCGATTGATCCTGCAGAGCATGGGTCAACTCGTGCGCCATCACCGGCTCTTGTTCTTCCATCGGTAGCCAGTCGAGCAGGTTGACGGTTTTCGTTTTCGGATCATAAAAGCCGGCGACCTCCTCGCGCAGCAGGGCCACCAGGAACGTCTGCAGGTCAAACTCCCGCGGCAATAGCCCGAACTTCTTCAACACCAATTCCGATCGCCGCAAACGCTTGGTGTCTTCGTCGTTCAGGTGCTTGGTCAGGTAAGACACGACTTCGTCCCGGCTGCTCAGCTTGCGCTTTACTTCCCGCTTGATGGGCAGTCCCGTCTGCTTGCTGTCGAAGGCCAGGATTTCGTCGACCGAGTGAAAGAGTTCCTCCGCCTGCCGTGGCGTGATCTTTGGCTCTTCTTTCTCCTGATCGCTTGATTGCTGATCTTTTCCCTGATCCTTCGGGGCAGCAGGCTGAGGTTGCTCTTGCGGAGCCGGAGATTCGCCTGCCGGATTCTTCGGCTGTGGCTGAGGCTCCTGCGCTGCAGTGAGAGCCGCACACAGAATCACCGCCGGAATAACCCTCAAAATCAGCCTTCCGAAGTGCCGAATTTGCCCCTGGATCGCAACCATTCTGATTGAGTGTATACGTTTCCTTATACTCTCACGCATGAGCGCCGAACCCGTGAATCTTTGGACGTCCCGCGACCACGTTCGTGACTATCTCGAGCGTGCCGACTCCATCAACCATCGCACCGAAGGCGAAGCTGCGCTGCTCGAGTTCATACCGCCGGGCGCCAGCCCCATTCTCGATCTCGGTACCGGAGACGGCCGACTTCTAGCTCTGGTTCGGGCCGCTTACCCTGATACGGATGCGGTCGCCATCGATTTCTCGCCAGCCATGCTGGAAGCGGTCCGCCAGCGGTTTGCCGGAGACTCGCGCGTGACGGTATTGGCCCACAACATGGACGAAACGCTGCCGCCCCTTGGGAGCTTTGATGCCGTAATTTCAAGTTTCGCGATCCACCATCTCGTTCACGACCGCAAGCGCGCCCTCTATGCTGAGATCTACCAGCGCCTCAATCCCGGAGGCGTGTTCTGCAATCTGGAGCATGTAAGCTCGCCGACCCCGTGCCTGCACAAAGAGTTTCTGGAGCGGATTGGCTTCACCGTCGAAACAGAGGATCCTTCGAACAAATTGTTAGATGTCGAGACTCAGTTGGGATGGCTGCGCGATATTGGCTTTAGCGACGTGGATTGTCACTGGAAGTGGCGGGAGTTGGCGCTGCTGGTGGGAAGAAAATCCTGATCGTCAACGACGGTAGCCATCTCTGAGCGCAGGATCCCAGCCGGGAAATTGAAAGTAGATTTATCCGCGGGCAATCGTCTCCGTAACCCACTCCCCCGCTTCCGCTGTCCCCAGCTTCCCGCCGATATCCTCCGTAGTCTTCTTCTGCCGCACAGCTTCGAGAACCGCGGCCTCAATCCTGTCAGCCTCCGCCGCAAGTTCCAGATCCCGCAGCATCATGGCCGCGGTCAGAATCGCACCAAACGGATTCGCGACATTCTTGCCTGCAATCGGCGGGGCCGACCCATGCACCGGCTCAAACATTGACGTCCGGCCGGGATGAATATTTCCGCTCGCCGCCATCCCCAGCCCGCCCTGCAATCCCGCCGCAAGGTCGGTGATGATATCCCCGAACATGTTGTTGGTAACGATCACATCGAACTGCCGTGGATCGCGCACCATCTGCATGCAAAGCGCATCGACGTACATGTGCTGCGTGCTGATCTGCGGATACTCCTCGCCGACTTCCTTGAACACCCGTTGCCACAGGCTCCCAGCATGGGTCATGGCGTTGGACTTGTCGCACATCAGTACCTTGCTGCGCGGCGAGCCATCGAGCTTGCGATGCGCGCGGCAATACTCGAACGCATACCGGATGATGCGCTCCACCCCCTTTCGCGTATTGATGTCCTCCTGGGTGGCAATTTCGTCGGCAGTTCCCTGCTTGAAAATGCCGCCGGCATCGGTATAAACACCCTCCGTGTTCTCGCGGAGCACCGCAAAGTCGATGTCCTTGGGCTCGACGCCCTTTAATGGGCAAAGCGCCGCATCGAACAAACGCACCGGACGCACGTTCGCATACAAATCCATCTTGAATCGCATGCCCAGCAGGATTTCTTTGGCGTGGATGTTGGTCTTCACCCGCGGATCGCCGAACGCCCCGACCAGGATTGCGTCGAAATCGCGCCCCAGCATCGCGAAGCCGTCCGGCGGCACGGTCATCCCATCGCGCAGGTAGCGATCCGCCCCCCAGTCGAATTCCGTGAGTTCGACGACAGCCCCGGCAGCCTGAATCACCTTCACAGATTGCGGAATGACTTCCTTCCCGATGCCGTCCCCGGGAATGACAGCAATCCGTTTCACGTTTGTCCGTAGCGTGCCCACGGCAGGAAAGTTACCACAATCACCCATCGTAGAGACGTTGCTTGCAACGTCTCCTAGCCACAAGCCGGCCCGCCAAAGTAGTTCCGACGCGCCCGTGAGGTGATCCGCATGGCCAGGCAGCGTTGAAGCCCTTCTCGGCCCAAATCATCTATACGGTAGCTTCTCGCTATAATCGAGGTATTGATATGGGTCTTACCGCATTACAAGAACGGGCCGAAGGACTGGGCGCTGCCGGGACCGCTGAATACCGCGGAGCAACAGTGGCCACACGATTCTCCAGCCCGGAACAAGAGCTGGTTGCTCTGCGAAGCGGCTGCGGAGTCTACGATCTCGGCTACCGGAGCAAGATTTCGCTGACCGGCTCCGATCGCGTCCGCTGGCTGAACGGAATGGTCACCAACAACATTCGCGATCTGGCCGCTAGACGTGGAGTCTACGCGTTCCTGTTGAACCCGCAAGGCCGTATCCTGGCGGACCTCTACGCCTACAACCGCGGCGACTCGATCACAATGGATACGGACCGCAGTCAGATCGAAAAGATCCTTGCCACCTTCGACCACTTCATCATCATGGATGATGTGGAAGTCACGAATCTTTCCGATCAGTGGACAACTCTGGGCCTCGCCGGGCCCCGCTCTCGCGAAGTTGCCCGCGCTGCCGGCATCGAAATTCCCGCCACGGTCCCGCTCGAAATTTTCGACGCACGGTGCTGCTGCGATTGCGACTGCACGAAATGCACCACCGTGCGCGGCGAAGACGCCGACCATGAAAGCTATGAACTCTGGCTCGCTCCCGGAGACGTCCGCAAAACCTGGGACGCTCTGGTAGCCCATGGCGCCACACCTGTCGGCTCCGAGACTCTCGAATTGCAACGCATTCTTGCCGGCATCCCGCTTTATGGGATCGATATCCGCGAGCGCGATCTTCCCCAGGAAACCGAGCAGGCGCGCGCGCTGAATTTCAACAAGGGCTGTTATGTCGGACAGGAGATTGTCGAGCGGATCCGCTCGCGGGGCGCGGTGCACCGCAAATTCGCGGCATTTCTGCTGGAGGGCACGCCTGAGGTCGCCTCTGGCGCAAAGATCACTTCAGGCGAGAAGGAAGTGGGCGAGATCACGAGTGTTGCCTGGATTCCGGGCGCTGCGAAGACCGTGGCGTTGGGTTATATCCGCCGCGAAATCGGAACACCGGGGCGCGAAGTGACGATCGGAACTTCGCAAGCTCGTGTGGTTCAGGCGCCGGTCTTCGATCTTCTGTCGACCAGCGAGCCTGCTTCGGAGGAGAAGCTTCCGGCCTAGCGCTGGCAGTTTAACGACCTTCGCTGAGCCGCGAAAGAATTGCAAAATTGATCCTTAAGGAAGATTTATGGCTGAGAAAAAACGCGAACAATCCAGTTTCACCGTGACCGATCGCCGGCTTTTCAATGCTGAGGGCGAATTGCGGAAAGACGTCGGCGAGGAACCCGAACCGCCTCGTTCTGCGCCCACGCCTCCCCCTGCGAAAGCCTCCGACGGACAACCATCCGTCCCGGAAAAGGTCGACGGCAAGGAAGAGATGCCTCCTCCGCCAACTCACGCCGAGCAGCAGGCGCAGGCCGACGCCTACCGCAAATCCTCGAAGGAACTGGACTCGCAAGTCGAGCTCAGCGGGCACTCCGCCAAAGAATTGGAGATGTCGTTCGAGCGCTTCCTCGCATCGCTGTACATGACCGCGATGCTCCAGCTTGGACTGATGCGCGAACAGGGGGCTCAGCCGCGGATCGATATCATTGGCGCGCGCCAGACCATCGACACGCTCAGCCTGATCTCCGACAAAACCAAGGGCAATCTCACGCCGGTGGAAGAGAATTTCCTGCAAAACAGTCTTTATGAGCTTCGCATGGCGTATGTCGAGGTGACCAACGCGCTAGCGCGGCCCCCGCAGCCCGGGCCCGCCACCGGAACCAGCGGACGATGAAAGCGGCCCCATGAAAGCAACCCTGACCGTGTTGGGTAGTGGAACATCCATGGGTGTACCCACGCTTGGGTGCGATTGCGCTGTCTGCCGCTCCACCGATCCGCGCGACAAGCGCACCCGCCCCTCGATCATGCTCGATTACGCGGGCAAAGTCGTCCTCATCGACACGACTCCCGATTTTTACGCGCAAGCCATCCGCGAGAACATTTCCCGTGTCGACGCCGTGTTCTATACCCACACCCATGCAGACCACATCCTCGGCATTGATGACCTGCGGCCGCTCAGCTACCGTCATAAGCCCGACAAGTTGCCGCTCTACGCCCGGCCCGACGCGGCCGCTTTTATCCGGCGCATGTTTGCCTACATCTTCGACGCGGATTACAAATTCGGCGGCCTGCCTCAACTCGAGCTCCGCCCCATCGATGGCCCCACCGAAGTTTTCGGAGTGACCTTCGATCCGGTGATCCTGATTCATGGCGAAAGCCAAATTTACGGCTACCGTTTTGGATCAGCGGCGTACCTCACCGATCACAGCGAGGTTCCCGAACAGTCATTCCATCAACTTGAAGATCTGGACATACTTTTTCTGGACGCGCTCCGGCACAAGCCGCATCCCACGCACTCCACGGTGAAGAACTCCCTGGCGATTGTGGACCGACTGAAGCCCAAGCGCGCGTTTTTCACGCATATCTGTCACGATCTCGCTCACGAGGCCACCAATGCCACCTTGCCCCGGCACGTTCGGCTGGCGCACGACGGGATGAAATTGGAATTTGAGATTTGACGGAGATTTCCGGTCGACGATTTCAACGCTCGCGGTGAATTTTGGATGATTGTTGATGATTGAATGTAGGGTTGACCGGCAAAACGATTTGCAATCAACAATCAAAAATCAGCACTCACAATATCCTTAGCCTTCCTATGCAGATTTTTCGCTCCCTCGACGAGGTGCCCTCGGATTTCGGACCTTCGCTCGTTAGCGTAGGAAACTTCGACGGTGTCCATCGCGCGCACGCGCACGTTCTTAGCGAGATTGTGAACCGTGCCCGGACTAGCTCGGCCAAGGCCGTCGCTGTCACTTTTGAACCGCATCCAGCCCGCATCCTGCGGCCTGAATCCGATTTCAAATTGCTCAGCCCCACGCCCGAAAAGCTTCGCCTGCTCGCGCACACCGGAATCGATTCCGTCCTGCTTCTCCCCTTTGGACGGGATCTTTCCCTCATGACTCCACGCCAGTTCGCGGAACGCATTTTGAAGGAAAAACTCCACGCCTGCGAGGTGCACGAAGGCTTCAATTTTCGTTTCGGACACAAAGCGTCCGGAGATACCTCCATGCTGGCCGAGTTTGGGCGTGAGATGGGATTTGCGGTGAAGGTTTACCCCGAGATGACCTTGCGCGGAGAGACCGTCTCCAGCAGCCAGATCCGCCGGCTCATTCGCGAAGGCCGCATCAGCCGCGCCCGCCATCTCCTCTCGCGGCCATTTTCCATTCTCAGCACTCCCGGCCGGGGGCGCGGTTATGGTTCGAAATATACCGTGCCCACCATCAATCTTTCCCGCTACGAGGAGCTCGTCCCCCGGGATGGCGTTTACATCACCTGCACGCGAGTCGCGAGCGAAACGTTTGATTCCGTTACCAACGTTGGCAACCGGCCCACATTCGGATCAGAACTTTTCGCTATTGAGACTCACCTGCTGAATTTTCATCCGCTGGAACTAACCCCGCAGACTGAAGTGGAGATCAGCTTTCTCGATCGCCTGCGCGATGAAATCAAATTTCCCTCGGTCGATGCGCTGCGCGAGCAGATCGCACGCGACGTGAAGAAGGCACGGCGCTATTTCCATCTGGTTCGCCGTACGCCCGCCCGCTCCTGAGTATCGATCACCGATGCTAGAACCCGCACCGCTTCATTCAATGGGATCGACGACAACCGAATCGCTGTCCGCTCCGCGTGCCGGCAACTGCACAATCACGATTGCCGAGAGCACCAGCACGATTCCCAACGTCTGAACCGGCCGCACGCCCTCACCCAGCACGAGCGCTGCCAGCAAAATCGAGAAAACCGGTTCCAGGCAACCGGAGATGATAGCTCGCGTTGGCTCCAGGTATTGCAGTCCGAGAAAGTAGAGCGAGAACGATCCCAGGACCGAGATCATCGAAAACACGAAGAGAAATCCCCACTGCGGCGAAGTGTAATGCGCGGCCGCGACCTTCCATGGCGGATTCACAACAAGCCAGAAAACCGACGCCGACACCAGCGTCCATGCCAGCACGCGCCAGCGGTCATGCCGGGCAAGCACACTGTGCCCACCCACGTTGTAAAAAGCGAAGGAAAACGATGCCAACAGTGCCGCCAATACCCCGTAGAGGTCCAAACGCAGCGGACCTCCCGGCTTTGCTCCAATCACCCCGATCGTGAGGGCAATCCCGGCAACAGCAATTCCCACCGCCGCGATCTTCTGCGGTGATACCTTCTGCTGTCCGCGCGCCAGAACATACAGCAACACCCACACCGGCGCAGTGTATTGCAGGATGATCGCGATGGCGACGCTGGTCCGTTCAATGGCGACGTAATAGAAGTAATTCGATGCCGCCACGCCCAGCACTCCGAGTATCAGGCATTGCACGAGGTCCCACGCCGGCATCTTGATACTTTGCCAGCCCTTCCGCGTAGCAAGCACCGGCAAGAGCACGAGCAACGAAAGAGATGTCCGGGTTTGCGACAGGATTAGGGGATCGATTGGGTGCAGCAACTCTCCTCGAAGTGGCAGCTTTCCCGTGAAGACCGCGCGTCCCAGCGTTGCGGAAACGCCCCAGAGAAATGCCGCGGAGGCGATAAAGAAAATCCCCCGCAGGGGATGCGAAGAATTGTCTTTGGAATTACTGGAGTTCAGGATTCGTTCACCGAATCCGAGGATGAAGCAGGCTCAAGCAACTGGTCAAGGCGTGTGGGATCAAAGCCCACAACCACCTCTGCCGTTTCGCCGGACTCTACCAGCAACGTAGGCGTTTCGAGGCTATCGCATTCTTCGGTCATAATCCGGCGTGCCTCGGCGTCGGCGCTGATGTCCCTCTCTTCAAACTCCACTTCTCTCGCCTGAAGAAACACCCGCATCAGCTCGCAGGAAAAGCATCCCGGTTGTGTGAACATCACGACACGGACTGTCATGGGTTGGTCCTGCCGCTATTCGGCGTCGTACTCAATTTGAACAGAAATTTGGGCCGTCTTTTCCAGCATAGCCGAAACCGAACAGTATTTCTCCTTGGAAAGGCGGACCGCATCTTCCATCGCTTTGCGCGCCACCTTTCCGCGGACACGATACACCAGCTTGATCGCCGTATAAACCGCGGGATAGCTCGAAGCCCGCTCCCCTTCGGCAGACACCTCCAGGCCGGTAAATGGCTCGCGTTTTTTCCGCAAAATGCCGACGACATCCGAAGCCGTGCAGCCGCACAAAGCAATCAACACAAGCTCCATGGGCGTATTCGCGGTTTTCTCCGCTGCCGTATCCATCACAATCGCATGCCGCGAAGTAGCCTCCGCAACATAGCGTTCCTTGTCAGTCCAAAGTACCTTCGCGGAGATCATAAGGATTTTCGATCACCCATTTCCGATTGTCGATTGCAACGCTTCGCGGTTCGACGTGAAGACACAAAAATTGCAGTAAGCAGTAAGTTGATTGGCTTCTGAAATCAACTCCTATAGCTTCGCCGGCGAAACCGGCCCTGCCGCGTCGATCAACTCTAACCCTAATAGGCTCTCCCCTGCTTCTTCCTCGACAGTACCTGGCTCAGATAGAAACTCACGTCGCCATCGCGCCCGGCACGCCGCGCAATAGTTTGCCGCTATCGACGTCGCCGCTGTAACTGCTGCCCTTAAAACTCATCCTCGGCAATCAGAGATGTTTCAGCGATCCTGGTCATCCGCCTTACCTCCGATTATCCGTACTCGGCTCGGGATGAATCAAAACCCGGAACAGCTCCGGCGCCGCTTGTTTAAACCGGATTTCTAATTCAGTTTGGACATCGTGCACTCTCGCCAGCGACAGATCGTCCGACAATGTGCAGTGACAGGAAACAAACAAACGGCCTCTCACGCGTTTGAACACGAAGTCATGGACATCCTGAAGCTCAGGAAACTGGGCCGCCACGGCTCTAAGCCGACGTTCCAGCTCTTTGTCGTTCAGCAATTCCTCGGAGGTCTCGATGGTCGCTGGCTCGCTCTCGATATGGGTGAGAATGTCCGAGATCTCCGGCACGTCGCGCCGCATATCCGCTTCCAGATCCGTGACCTGATCATGCGCCTCTTTCAGCGACATGCGCTCGTCCAGCTCAACATGCTGTTCCACATGAAGCTGGCCGGCCAGGTCCTGCACGCTGATATCGTGCACGTTCAGATTCCTGCGCGCCGCTGCGGCGCGGATGCGGTCAAAGATATTTTCCGAACGCTGCGCCCTTGGCAACGACTGCACCGTCACGTCCGCGTCTGGCAGGATGTGATGCACGGCTTCGGAAACAGCCTCCACCAGTTGCCCCGAGCGTTGAAAAGTCACCGTGCGTGCCAGCCCAATATTAAGGTCCGCAAAATACCGGTTCCCCGCGCGGCGTATGCGCACGCGGTCGACTTCGAGCACCCCATCCACTCGCGCTACCGCATCCTGGATCTGCGATCGCACTCCCGCCGGGGCAGCGTCGAGCAACGCATCGACCGTTCGCCGCGCCAGCCGCCAGCTCACCGAGATCACTACTCCGGCCACAAACAAGGCGGCAATCGGATCGGAATCTTTTAGCCATTCGATCCGGTAAGCGCGCCCTGCCAACACCAGCAATAAGCCCAGCACCACCACACCCGCCGACCATATGTCAGTGGAAAAATGCAGCGCGTCTGCCTCCAGCGCCTGGCTTTCGTACTTGGTGGCGATCCGCCCCAGAACCCGCGAGCGCCACCAGTCCACAGCCATGGAGATCAGCATGACCGCAAACGCCGCGGCGCTCGGCTCAATCTCGATGCGGCGGAAGAACAGCCGCTGCGCCGCCTCGTAGATGATCCATCCGCAAGTGAGCAGTAAGAGCCCGGTTTCCACGAATGCCGAGAAATTCTCGATCTTCCCATGCCCATACTGATGGTCCGCGTCCGCCGGCTTGTCGGAAACACTGACGGAAAACAACGTCACCAGCGCCGCGATCAGGTCGAGTCCCGAATGCGCCGCCTCCGAGAGAATTCCCAGGCTGCCCGTCGTCACTCCCACCAACACCTTGAGCCCGGTGATGACCAGGGCTGCAAACACGGAGTTCCCGGCGGCGGTGCGCTTTTCGGCGCGCATCGACTCAGGCGACATGGTGGCGGAACTTCCGGGCATCGCTGCATTATCGCTGGGGAAATCAAAAACCGCCAACTCCGTTGTCCCGGCAGTCGAGCTTGCATCGCTGAACCGCTCTCACCTGCAACTTTCTCCACAGGGCTCCGTCTTTCGTGAAGCTTCGATTTCAAGCGTTTATGCTAGGATTTCGTGTCTACCCATTTTTTAAATTCAAATGGATTCATTCTGGAGGAGTAGATCTATGCGTACGAGTTGGCTGGTGTGTGCCTTCCTCGGAGCCTTGGCTTGGGGACAAGCCGCGCCTGGTACGCCGCCGTCCCCGCCGTCACTTGCCACTGAACGGCCGCAGGCTCCCGCAGCCCCGGACACAGCTTCCGTTCCCGCCGATGCCGCTGTCATCACCGTCGACGGGGTCTGCGAACCGGCGCCCAAGACCGCTGCCTCATCTGCGACCGCAGCTAAGCCTGCCGTGGCTAAGTCTCCCTCCGCCGATTGCAAGACCATTATCACGAAAAAAGAGTTCGAAACGATCATGGCTGCAGTCCCAAACCCGACTCCGCAGGTTCGCCGCCAGGTTGCCGATGCGCTCCCGAAGCTGATCATGATGTCGGAGGCCGCGAAAAAGCGCGGGCTGGACAAAACGCCCGAGTACAAGGAGATGGTCAAGATTCAGTCCATGAATGTCCTCTCCCAGACGCTGACACGAAAGATTCAGGAGGATGCTGCCAACATACCCCCCGAGGACATCGAGAATTACTACAAGCAGAATTCGCAGGCTTTCGAGCAATTCGCCTTCCAACGCCTCTTCGTGCCTCGCAACAAGCAAGGTGAAGCTGAATTAAAGGATGAAGACGAGGGAGGCAAGGTCACCGAAGAGCAGAAAAAGGCGCGCGAAGCGGCCGAAAAGCAGAAAACAGAACAAGGCGAAGCTGCGATGTCGAAACTGGCTGAGGATCTTCGCACTCGCGCCGTCGCGGGAGAAGATTTCGCGAAGTTGCAGCGCGAAGCTTATGACGCTGCCGGCATGAAGATTGAAACTCCGACCGTTACCCTTCCCAAAGTCCGCCGCTCCGGCCTTCCGCCCGCTCACGCGGCGGTTTTCGACCTCAAAGTCGGAGACGTTTCTCCCGTCTTCAACGATGCCGGCGGGCACTACATTTACAAGCTCACAAGCAAGGATCAACTCACGCTTGATCAGGCAAAAGACGAGATCCACGGCAAGCTGCAGAACGAACGCTCGCGCGACATGCTGGAAAAGCTGAACGGGTCCTACAAGGTCGATAAAAATGAAGCGTACTTCGGCGCCGGCGGACCTCCGCAGCGCGGCCCGGCACCAATGATGCCGCCACGCCCGCAATCGGCTCCGCCAGCGGCCGGCGCACAAACTCCCGAAGCTCCAACGGCAAAACCGAACTGATGGCAAAACCTGTCGTAGTGGTCACCGGCGTCGCGGGAAATCTGGGCTCTCGGCTCTTGCCATTGCTCGGACGTTACTCCGTTATCGGCGTGGATATGACTCCTCCGCGCTCCGATGCCGAACTCCGTTTCGAACAGATGGATCTCGGAGAAGAATCTTCCACCCGCAAGCTCTACGAACTTCTGCGCGATACGCAGCCTCACGCCGTGATCCACCTTGCCTTCGTGATCGATCCCGTACGCACCGGCGTGCTCGACGTCCAGCGCATGTGGCAGATCAACGTGGCCGGCACAGCCCGCGTGATGGAAGCGATCACCGAGGTTAACCGCACCGCCGACGAGTGCATCAAGCAATTTATCTACCCCAGCAGCGTTTCCGCCTACGGGCCCGATCTGCGATCGGCGGTCAACGAAGACGCGCCGCTCGCCGCCCATACTCTTCCTTACGCCGTACACAAGAAAGAATCCGATCAGGTCGTGCAGCAGCGGGGCGCTGCGCTGCGTGGATGCAGCGTCTACATCCTGCGGCCCCACATCTTCGCTGGAGCGAGTGTCGAAAATTATCTGATGGGCGCCTTCCACGGAACCCCCAACGGCAAGAGTCCACGCGCCGAGCGAATGCGCGCCGAAGGCAAACGTCTGCCGTGCATGCTGCCGCGCGGCCAGCAGTATCTCGACAACAAAATCCAGTTCATCCACGTCGACGACATGGCTCGCCTGCTGCTCCACGTCCTGCAGCGTGAACCCGAAACGCAGCGCCTCACGATCTTGAACGTCGCCGGGCGGGGAGAAGCGCTCACCTTCGCGCGTTGCATCGAGATCGCCCGCGCGAAACTGCTCCGTGTCCCCGGCCGCTGGGCGATGCGACAAGTCCTCAAGTTCCTCTGGCAGCGGAAAATCTCCGCCATCCCGCCTGAAGCTCTGCCCTACATGACCGGCGAGTACATCGTGAACACCGATCGACTTCACCGCTTCCTGGGCCCGGAGTACGAGCACGTAATCCGCTACACAGTTACCGACGCCTTCGCCGACAGCTTTCGGCCCACCGCCGGCGCGTAATCTGTAAGGAAATGAATCCTCAAGGAATCCGAAGAGACTGAGGGATGGTGAGGGTTGGCCTTCCTCGTGTCCCTAGTAGGGAAAGCCCTTCGCAGCAAATGTCCGCACATCAGGGGCGCCCCCCGCCTCTTCCGGCGCTTCCTCCCGCACCAGTTCGATCACCGCCACCCACTGCCCTTTGCGCTCCTGGGAAAACACGACGTGCCCACCCAGGATCCGCGCCGCCAGTGCCGGCGGCAGGTCGCGGTGATATCCAAAGAACCTCCGCTTCCACTCCTCCCAGCGCTGCCAATGCTCCATCAATGGTCGGGCGGGTTCATACTTCGTCGAAAACACCAGCGCCACTTCAAAATTCGTTCGGAACTCCGCCGCCGACATCATCTCGTCGACCGAGAAGTCTTCAATCCGCACCACCTTGACGGGCCGAGTCACGTAACCCAGCCACGGACGCGTTAACTCATCCGACGCGGGCCAGGCCGTCAGTGCCTTCGCCATCGGATATCGTGCCTCCAGAAAGCGCTCAGCATTTTCGTGAAGGACCACGTAGTCGCGATACGCCAGATTGTCTTCCGGCGAAAATCCATACGGAGGATTCCAGACCAGCCCCGCCGCGAACGCGACTGCAACCACTCCCGTAGCAATGCACCACTGCCGCAAACGCCGCCGCAAGGTAGAAACACCCAGAACGATGACTAGAGGGACGGCCGGAAGCATGTACCGCGCAAGAACCGCTCCTCCAATGAGCGCCATCGCCACCACGTAAGCCGCAACAACAACGTAGAACACCATTTGCACCGGAATCGCAATTCGCTCGCGCTCGATGCCATCATCTTTGAGCGGCTCCCACCACAGCATAGCCAACGCCATGCCGAGCGTCAGAACCCACAGATGCAAATATCCAAGGATCTGCCACAACCGCAATGCCAGCGCGAGCAGGAACCGCAACGGGTTCAGCGTCGAGGCAATGTTGTAACGAAAGAATTCTGGATTCCCGAACACATATCCAGTGCGCCAGTAGTGATAGGCATACCACGCGAACAAAGGAAGAAGCGGCAGAAGCAGTGAAAGCAGAACCCGATTTCGTCCCCGGTTGTAGAGACACTGCTCTGCAACGTCTCGCCCCCGCCCCAGCCACAAAGGCCATGTACGCCCCCGCGCCAGAGCCGCCTGTCCCGCGAATGCCCACATCGCGAGCGCACAAGGCGCAATGATCGCCGTCTCCTTGGCCAGCACCGCCAACGAAAAGAAGAGAGCGACAAGGCCCGGACGATCTTCCAGGTAAGCCCACAGGCCCCAAAAGGTAAATCCCGCCGCGGCCAGGTCCACTTGCGCCAGCGAGCTTTGCGCGAAAAATACCGGATACAACGCCGTGCAGGCTGTAGACGCGATCGCAACCTGTGTGTTCGCGGCGCGTTCCGCCAACCGGAATAGTCCGAGCAAAGCGAATGCCGAGGCGAACAACATCGCCGATCGCGTCACAATCGGCGCATATCCCACGCACTTCCACCACAGCGCTACCCACGCCATTACCAGCGGCGGATGCGCATTCGACACCGTGGTTTGCGGAATCAGGCTTCCGTGAAGCAGCAGGTCCCGAGCCGCCGGGATGTAGTATCCCGCCTCATCCCAGAAATACGGAAGCTGCAAGAGCCCGGCATGCAGCAGGAATATCCCGACAAAGATGGCGGCGAACACCAGGGCAGGATGCGGACGAGGTGATCGCATGGGCGATCATTGTATCGGACAACAGCCTCAGCGCTTCACATCTGGACTTCCGCGCATCGAACTCGATCGCCAGGTCTCGGGCCCGAGACTTCGAGCCAGCCCGAGCTCCTCTTTAATGCACTGGGCCTTGCGGCCCCATGCGCGGATCGAGCTTGATCTCTCCAAACGCGCCTTCATACCCGGCCACATTCTGTTGCAGAAGTCCCAGCAACGCCTTTGCCTGCTGCGGGCTCAAATAAATTCCCTGAAAGTTGCGAATCTCTACCTGCGATTCGGTCTGCTGCTGCAGCGTGCCGAACACCAGGAAAAAATCCCATATGTTCACGCGCATCTGCACGCTGTTGGCATAGTTCTCGCGATACTCGGAGGCATTCGTCAACTTCACATTCGGCTGTTGTGTAGGAAGTGTCATACGCCCAAAGTGTAAATGAAGACAAAGCAAGCGATCATGGCAAGCGCGGCTTGGGGCCCGATCCGCCTACCACTGACAAAATCTGTCATCCGTTTGATGTTTTACGGCTGGCCCGAAGGTGGTGGTTACGCCCCGAAGTGCCTCGACCGCAGCGCATTTCGACTGAAAACAAACAACTTCCCTATTTCATTGCGATTACTTTAGGAAGTGCCTTTTGGCTGGCAAAGTGCGAGACAGTCTGGTGTTCGTAACGGTGAAAGCCGATGAACGCGCTTATGACCCAGAATAATGATCCCGCGATGATGGAAGAGGTCGTTCTTCCTGAGCATCTGCTCCCCTTGGGTTCCGTACTGGGACAGGGGGTCAGTGCCCTGGACCTCTGCATGGTCCTGGCAAAGATTTTTCGTGTGCAATACACCGAAGTCGCCTTGATGCGGCTGGAAAACGGCTTGCTGCGCTTCGTTTTTCCGGAGTATCTGCGGACGACCGGGGCAATCCCGCTCTCGTCGAAAGCCGTTGCCGCGCACACTGCGCTCAGCAAGAAGGCCGAGATCTTCAACAACTTCGCCCGCGTCAAGCACGCGAGCATCTTCGAAACCATCAAGCCCGAGGGCAACGAAACGATTGACGAAGCCACTGCCCCCGCGCCGATTCAGAAACTGATGTCGGTCCCGGTTATGGACCGCAACTCCAGCGTCGTCGGAGTCATTCAGATCTCTCGCAAGGGCCTCGATCCAAAGTTCGCCCAGGATTTCAGCCGCGAAGACCTGCATGACCTGGAACTCGCCGCCGGCCTCATCGCCACAGCACCCGCGCTCCTGGCCAACTAACTCGCGCTATGCCGTAGAGACGTAGCGGAACTACGTCTCTACCGCTCCGTCTTCAGGAACGACCGCAAATCCGATCCCGTCATTTCCCTAGGCTCATCCACTCCGAGCATCCCAAGCACGGTAGGCGAGATATCCCGCAACGACCCATTCGGCTTCAACGTGAATTGCTTTGCATTCTCCGAAACCACGATGAATGGCACCGGGTTCGTCGTATGCGCCGTGTGCGGGCCTCCGGTCGCCGGATCGATCATCAACTCCGCGTTTCCATGATCGGCAGTGATCAGCATTGCACCGCCCTTCGCCCGCACCGCTGATTCGATTCTGGCCAGACACGCATCCACCGTCTCCACGGCTTTCACGGTGGGCTCGATCTTGCCCGAGTGCCCCACCATGTCCGCATTGGCAAAATTAACGATCACGACATCGAAGGTCCCATCCTCGGTCGCCTTCACCACCGCATCCGCAATCCCGGCCGCGCTCATCTCGGGCTTCAGGTCGTAAGTCGCCACTTTCGGAGACGCCACCAGCACGCGATCCTCGCCTGGAAACGGCTGTTCCACTCCGCCGTTGAAGAAGTACGTAACGTGCGCGTACTTCTCGGTCTCTGCCACCCGAAGGTTGCGCATGTTTTGGGCGCCCATAACATTGGCCAGGATGTTGGCCATCGACTCCGCCGGAATCACCACCGGCAGGCTGAAATTCTTGTCGTACTGCGTCATGCAGACGTAGTGCAGATTCTTCGGCACGCGGTCGCGCGGAATCGTCGCGTCCAGGTCCGCCGCCCCCGGAAGGTCCGAACCGCCTTTGTCATTCAGCCCGCTGTTGCGCGCCAGTGCGCGCGTAATCTGCCGGACACGGTCCGCCCGGAAGTTGAAACAAATGCACGAATCGTCATCGCGGATCGTCGCGAGCGCCTGTCCCTGGCTGTCGGTGCAAACGAACGGCACCACGAACTCGTCGGTGACGCCCTTGTTGTAGGACTCCTTCATACCCTGCACCGGATCGGCCCGCTTCCCGCCTTCCGCATCGGCGAATACCATCGCGTTGTAGGCCTTCGCAATGCGCTCCCAGCGCCGGTCCCGATCCATCGCGTAATAACGGCCGTTGACGGTCGCAATCTTGCCGCTGTTGTACTCTCGCATCTTCTGCTGCAATTTCTCGAGATACCCGGCTCCATTCGTCGGCAGAGTGTCGCGCCCATCCATGAAGGCGTGCACGAACACCCGCTCTACGCCGTTCTGCTTCGCCATCTTCAATAGCGCGTACAGATGCTCCTGCTGCGAATGGACGCCTCCGTCAGAAACAAGCCCGAACAGATGCAGCCGCCGCTCTCCGGTCCGCGCATGTTTCATGGCATCGAGCAATACGGGATGCTGAAACAACTGCCCGTTCTGGATCAACAGGTCGATGCGCGTGATATCCATGTGCACGATGCGCCCCGCGCCGATATTCAGGTGCCCGACTTCGCTGTTCCCCATCTGCCCTTCGGGCAATCCGACGAACGGCCCGCTGGTATGGATCAGCGTGTTGGGATACTCCCGCAACAGCCGGTCATACGTTGGTTTGCGCGCAAGCGCGATGGCGTTGGCTTTGGTTTCGGCCCGATACCCCCAGCCGTCGAGAATGATGAGTATGAGTGGTTTAGGACGCGACATAAATCAGCTTCTAGCTCCTGCCTTCTCGCGGCTGCGCTCAAGACCCGCGTCGGGGCATGGCTTTAGCCATGCCGTATGCGAATCAAGGTAAGAACCGGGCTTTGGCCCATGAGGATCGACCGCCTGCGATCGAAATTCCCGATCCATCACGACAACTCAGATCAGAATCCCATCCGGTCATCCGCCGAAGGACCATACGTCGCCGGAAGCGGCGTGTCATTCAAGCGCAAGTACACTCCAAGCTGCGCCCGGTGATGTACCAGGTGATTCAGAAACATCTGCCGGTAGGCCAAAAACCGCGATCCACTGAAAAGCGGCTTGCCCTGAAAACTCAGCTTCCAGGGTTCGTTCCACGCCGCATCGGACGTATTCTTTAGCGCGGCCCGAACTTTTTCTGCTCCGTCATCGAACGCTTTCACCAATTGCCCTGGCGACTCGAATCCCGGACGCGTTCGCGGCGGCCCGCTGCCGAAATCCAACTCCGGCGTAGTCAGGATGCTGTGTCCAAACCCCGGCAACTCCGCCACGTGCGGCGCCAACTTCCCCAGCGGCATCGACTTCGCATGCGGCACAAAGTCCGCTTTCATCGGCACCCGCTCCAGCATGGCGCGCGTCTTCTTGGCTTCTTCATCGAATTCTGCGAGTAGTAGATCGCAAATCATGCTTCACCTCCGAAGCTTGGGCTATAACAGCCGTTATGGGTTCTATTGCTTTTTCGATTCCTTTACCAATTCTGCGATCTGGCGGTCGATCTCTTCCGATTTTGCGGCAAATGCCCGTTTTCCAATCTCCGCACCAGCCTGCATCGATTCGGTCATGATCGCGGGCAGTTCTCTAAGGATCTTCTGTCCCACGGGCGACCCATAAAACGCTGTGATAGCAGCCAGATCTGACTTGGTCAGATGCTTTTGGTATATCGGAACAATGGCATCGATCATTTCGTCCATCGGCAGAGACGCGAACATCGTGTCGCACAGCCGGTCGACTTTCTCCAACTGTTCAGGCGTGGCATCGGGTACTTTCTGTTTAAAACCCTCTTCGACTGAAGCCCGCATCTGCTTTGCCATTCCGTCCAGGACCTGCGCCATTTGCGCGCGCGCATGCATCAGGTCCAGAAACTGCATGACATCCGCTTTGTCGGGAACCGCAGCTTCAGCATCCTTGCTCCCCTGGGCCGCGCCGACTAACGAAGTGATCACAAGAAAACAGATGCACAGCGAAAGTTTCTTCATGAGCTTCTCCTTGAGATCTGAGCTACAGCAGGCTTAACCTCGATAATTCAGCGCCTTCAATCCCAGGTAACGCGCCGTCCCGCCCAACTCTTCCTCAATCCGCAGCAACTGGTTGTACTTCGCAACTCGATCCGTCCGCGATGCCGACCCCGTCTTGATCTGCCCCGCACCCGTCGCTACCGCCAGATCGGCGATGAACGTATCCTCCGTTTCACCCGACCGGTGTGAAATGATCGACGTATACCCGTTCCTCCGCGCCAGGTCGATGGCATCCAGCGTCTCGCTTACCGTACCAATCTGATTCACCTTGATCAGGATCGAATTCGCCACGCCCTTATCGATACCTTCCTGCAGGAATTGAATATTGGTAACGAAGATATCGTCGCCTACCAACTGAATCTTCCCGCCCAGTTCCTTCGTCAAGTTCGCCCAGCCGTCCCAATCGTTTTCCGCGAGCCCATCCTCGATCGACACAATCGGATAATCATTCGCCCACTTCGCCCACCACCGCACCATTTCGTCGGAACTCTTCGCTGATTTATCCGACTTCTTGAACACATACTTCCCGTCTTGATAAAACTCGCTCGCCGCCGGGTCGAGCGCAATCGCAATCTCCTCTCCCGGCTTGTATCCGGCCTTGCTAATCGCCTCCAGCACGACTTCAATCGCTTCGACGTTCGACTTCACCGAAGGCGCGAATCCGCCCTCGTCACCCACGGCCGTGTTGTACCCGCGCTTCTTGAGCACGCCCTTCAGCGTATGAAAGACCTCCACGCCCCAGCGCAGCGCCTCGGTAAACGACGGCGCTCCCACCGGCATCACCATGAATTCCTGGAAATCGACGTTGTTATCCGCGTGCGCACCGCCATTCAGAATGTTCATCATCGGCGTCGGCAAGGTATTCGCGCCCGCCCCGCCAAGGTACCGGTACAGAGGAATATCCAAAGAGGCAGCCGAAGCCCGCGCCGCCGCCATCGATACCGACAGAATCGCGTTCGCTCCCAGACGGCCTTTGTTTTCCGTGCCGTCCAGTTCGATCATCCGCGAATCGAGCCCGCGCTGGTCGAATCCATCCCAGTTGGCCAGCGCCTCGGCGATCTCGCCATTCACGTTCTCCACCGCCTTCAGCACGCCCTTCCCCACGAACCGATTCGTATCGTCATCGCGCAACTCGACCGCCTCGTGCTCGCCAGTCGATGCGCCGCTCGGCACAATCGCCCGTCCCATCGAACCATCCGCCAGAAATACTTCCGCCTCTACCGTAGGATTGCCGCGTGAATCGAGGACTTCCCGTGCATGAATTGCTGCAATATTCGACATAGAAAACTCGCTTTCTTCGCTTTAAAGATCGGGGACAAAATGCCGGGAACCGCCCAGGTCGCGCATCACTCTAATTCGGAATTCCATGGGACAAGCGCCACCTGCATAGACCTTCCCGTAAGGTGAAGTGAAACCCACGATTATATCGGATTGCTAAGTGCGTGCATTGTGACCCAGCGCACAAAATGCAGTGGTTAGTGGGCAGTGATTCGTGGTGTGCACCAGCCCGTCCTACTAGCCACTCACCCCTCTGGCCCCTTGGCCCCTCCCCCGTGACCCCTGACTCCTCTGGTTCCCTGTCCTTCCAGCGTGTTGTGCTCACCTCGTACCGTGATCTAGAGTCAAATAAATGTATTGATTCGGAGGCTTTCATGACGAAGTGGACGCTACTTCCCGGCATGCTGCTTGCCACGGTCCTCGCAGCCCAGACCAGTTCCCCAGTTCCGGCAGGCACCGCCCTGATGGTGCGCCTCGACACGACGCTCGCCACCTTCAGCAATCATTCGGGAGATCCCTTCCGAGGCAGCGTCACGCAGCCGGTTGTAGTAAACGGCAGGACCGTCATCCCCAGCGGCGCCATCGTCGAAGGACGCGTCACCAAGGTCAGCGAGCCCCGCCGCATCTCCGGCAAGCCCATGATCGGCATTCTTCCCGAAGCCATCATCATGCCGAGCGGCGAGCGCTACTTCCTCGACGCCACATTGACCGACACGAACATCCCCGGCACTGACGTGAATTCCGAGGGCCAGTTCAAAGGTGCGACGCGCGATCGCCGAGACAACATCGAAGCCGGCGCGGGAACTGCCGGAGGCATGCTGATCGGCGGATTGGTCGGAGGCCCGGTCGGAGTGCTGGTAGGCGGTGCGATCGGCGCCGGATCGACGACCACGCACTGGCTCGTTCAGCATCGTTCCGCCACGATGCCCGCAGGCACCCAACTGACGCTTGAACTGAACCGCCCCCTGAACCCAACAAATATCGCGACCACCCCGGCCCCAACAGCAGAAAACGGCGGCAGCAAATAAACAGGGTGACCCATTTCTCGGGCACGACGTCAGTCGTGCCCTAATCCGTCAAAATCAGAGCACCCCTTAGCGCCCGCGGGCCGCATTAAGACCCAAACAGCAACTCTCCCTCGCTCACCACCTGCAACTCAATCCATCCCTCGAGCGGCAACGAATCCACCGGCAGACGGTTCTGCCACAAGCTGAATCGCAGACGGATCTTGCTCGTTGTCGGAATCCCCGCCACTTTCCGATCTTTCTCCCCGCCCGAATCCGGCGGCGTTGCCAGCAGCCACGTAAGCGGCAACTTGAATTCGAAATTCCGCTGCAACGCCAGCTTGGCGCTTTCCTCCACCCCCGCCGACGAAGCCAGCGTCCGGCCCGGCTCGCCGTTTTCGATCTTCCACTCCTTCATCCGCCGCTCCTGCGCCGACGCTTCCACCCGCAAGGCCCGCCGGGGACGCGGTTCTCCCGCCGCCCACGACTCTACATTCACTACGATCTGGAAGTCTGCATCCGGAATCTTGTCCTTGAAGTCCAGTCTTCCATACAAATGCGTCGCGTCGATGCCCGCATACACCGCGTCCAGCAGAAACTGCTTCCCATGCATCGAGCCCGACCGGTGATCCGCCGTATATGCCGCTGCTCCCATCCACTCGAAATACTTCACCTTGTCGCCGGTCACCCGCGGGTGGATATACGCCGTCTGCCGCACAAACGCCGGCCGCACCTCAACGCCAGTAATCGGCTGCGAGAGGTAGTCGGGCGGAGCCGCCCCCAATGCCTGGTACACATTCGACAAATGCGTTCGATACAGCTCGTCAAAATCCCGGTCGTTCGCCGAGTGATGCTCCGGCCCGTACCACCAGTTCCAGTCGCTGCCTTCCGCGATCAGAATCTCCTCGAACGCCAGCTTCCTTTGCGCCTCGCTCGCCCTTGCCGCATTCTGCGCATAGAACTCGCGCGAGTTGCCCAGGTAATCCCACGCCCGGTTATCCTCCGGCGCTCCGATCCACACATTGAAATTGGCATTGATCCACGACCCCGGCACCAGCGACGTCATCCTTCCGAAATCTTTATGCCGGTCGATCGCCTCCGAGACCGTCACCGCTTCCAGTCCCGCCTCGCGCTGCAATCCGTCATAGAAGCGCCGCAGAAATTCGCGTCCCGACTTCGGGTAATACTCCCATGCATTCTCGCCGTCGAGAATGATCGAAACCACTGCATCCCGCCCCTTCGCCAGCACGGGCCGCGCCGCGTCCTTCACATTGTTGATCAGGTGCCGCGCCGCATCCGCTGGCGGCATTCCCGAATATACGAACCCGATCAGGTCGGAGATCGTATGATCGCGAAACACCAGGTGCATCGCCGTCGGCCCATTCTCGTAGCGGTGAATGTTGTATAGGGTTTCGCCCAGATGCCCCGGCAATCGCCCGTTCCCGTCGCGCGAGAAAAATGTATTCGTGCTCCGCCCCAGGACGCCTTCGTCTGTCGCCATCCACCGCACGCCCAGGCTCGCCCCGATCGCCAGCACTTCTTCCGATACGCTTCCTTCCGAAGGCCACACGCCCTTCGGGCGCACTCCAAAAACTTTCTCCTGATAATCCAGTGCCCGGCTCAACTGCTCCCGCGCATCCTCGGGATGCCGGAACCGGTTCTGCGGCAGCGGCAACCCCGGCGAAGACACTGCTCCCACATTCGTGTCGCACACCAGCGGCAGAATCGGGTGATAAAACGGCGTCGCCGAAATCTCGATCGACCCTTTCTTCGCCGCCTCCGCATGCACCGGCAGCACCTTGCCCAGCAGCTCCCGCTCCCGCGCCATCACAAATTTCTGATCGTCGAGCGAATAGTGATGTCCCTTCGCAATCAGCGCCGCAACATCCTTTTCCTCGAGAAAGAACTCGTCGAACCACGCAATCTGCGACAGAACCTGCAGATCCGTGAAATCCTGCGCCTGGAAAAACCGCTCCGCTTTCTCCGGATCTGCCCCATGCTCGCGGAAGCGCTCAAACAATTCCCGATAGCGCGGATATCGCCCAATCAGATTCTGTGGATTCGCCTGGAACAAGTACTGCAGCGCAAAGCGCCGCTCCTCCTGCGAGAGATCCTTCGCCGGCTTCTCGGCCACCTGCAGAAACGGATCCTGCGCCGTCCCGTCCACGTAGTCCTGGATCTGCGTCATCAGCGAAGGCACCAAATTGAAGTTCTGGTGCACACTGGGAAACTCATCCAGCAACTTCACCATGCCGTAGTAATCCTTGAGCGCGTGTAACCGCACCCACGGCAAACGGTATTCGCCAGTAACCAGGTTCTTATAGAAGGGCTGGTGCTGATGCCACAGAAGAATCAGGCGGAGGGATGGCATGGCTGGAAGAAATCAAGAATAGCATCCCCAGCTTCCCGAATGCCCACATGCGGGCCCTAAAAGAAATATGCGGAGAAGCCCGAAAGCTTCTCCGCCAAATTTCTGCAGTAGAGACGTTGCCAGCAACGTCTCTCTAACAACTCAACAGCTGCCGTCCATACCACCGCACCGATGAGACTCCGAACCCTACTCCTCTGCGGGCTTCTCCACGTGATCGATCACCAGCACCTGGGTAGGGCGCTCTTTCGGTTTCAACTTCAGACCAAGTTGCTGTTGCAGGGCCGTAAACAAAGAGGGTTCCGAGCCCGGGGCGCTCTCGCTCGCCGCCGGCACCGCATCCGACCAATGCAAAACGAAATCAAAACTTCCCTTCAACCCCGTTTGATCCACGACATGCACCTCCAATTGCCGTGAAAGCTGTTGCGCCAGTTCGTCCGTCGAAACCTCGTGCCCTGTGATTGCCCGGACTTTATTCTGATCCATGTTCATCATCATCTGCCGCGGCTTCATTGGCCGGCCGGCGCCATTTTCAGCCATGTCGCTCTCAAGAGAAACGCTGGGCTTCAACTTCGATCCGTTGTCCGCAACGACCAACTCATAAGTAGGAAGGACCTTCGTCTCCTTATGGAACGTCAGCTTCGCGCGGTCCGCCAGGAAGCTTTGCAGCATCTGATGGTTGATCGCCGCGTCCCTCTCAAACGCAGCCTTGTTAACGGGGCGTTCCTTGTTCTCCGGCTGTCCCGTCTTTGCGTCGATATCGAATGCCGCCGTATCCAGCCACTCAGGGCCGCCAAGCACCTGGTTGGCCTGCACCCCGTACGCTTCTTGGATCAGGGTGCGAATCGTCACATTGCGGGCGAGGAAATCGCTGGGTGAGACCATCATTTTCACCATGTGAATATCTCCCCCGTCGTACGTCGGAGTGTTCAACACGCTCGGCTTGACGGTCACCGATTCAAACTTCGCCCCCACAGCCGAATCGTCCACCTGCGCCTGCGCCCGGTTCGGCGCCGCCGTCATCAATCCAATCGTGACCGGCGCGGCGAACGCCGCCAGTGCCGCCGCCGTCAGTAAAATCTTTCTCCCAAAATCCAGTTTGCGAACCATTCCTTCCGACATGATGTGCACCATCCTCTTCTTGAGATCCGATCCGGTCACTCCCGACACACACGCCAGCGGAGACCCCACGCAGAACTGGCAGACCTTCAGAATGCTCTCCGCATAGACATTCCTCTTGCTTCCCAACTCGAGAACCTGCTCATCGCAAGCCCGCTCCCGCTCATCCACCAGCCGCGCTCCTACCCACCACACCAGGGGATGAAACCAGAACACCGCCTCCACGATCATGTGCAGTGCCGCTGCAAGATTGTCCCGTCGCCGCACGTGCCACAATTCGTGCGCCAGCACCGCCTCGAGATGCTCGTCGTCAAGGCACTCCGAAATCCCTTGCGGCCAGATCAGCACCGGCCGCACGATCCCGAAGATCCCCGGCTCCAGCATCGTCCGCGAAATCCGCATCTGTACTCTCTGGCCGATTCCCATCACACACTCCAGCCGCCGCAAGGCTGCCAATTCTCGGCCTTCACTCACTGGCTCCGACTCCCGGATCGACGCCACAACCCGCCTCCACCGCACATACCACGTCGTGAGCACCGCCAAAAATCCGCATATCCAAATCACTGCGAGGATGATTGGCAACCGCTGCAGCAAGGAAGAAGAGTGAGGCACGGCCTGTGAGATCCTCGGGGTCGCAGACGAAGCAAACGGCTGGTTGACCTGCTCAATCACAAGCGACAATCCACTGCTCGCCGTCGCGCCTCGCACCCACGCCAGCCGCCCGCCCAGCCCTTCGAGCCATGAGAACGGAATCAGAAATTTCAACGATGCCGCCAGCCACAGCCAATACCGCGCCCGCGCATGATTCTTGCGCAAGCTCAGCGTCAGCACTCCGACCGCGACGGCAAACACCGTCGACTGCCACAAATGATTTCCCAGCGCTGCTGCAGCGCTACCCCAGAGAGCGATCAGTTCCCGCATCATCATTCCCCGCCCTTCTTCTCCAGCTTCCGGAGAGTCCGCTCCGCTTCCTTCACATCCTCGAGCGTCAGCTTGCCCGACTCGATCAGGTGCGCCATCACCGGCTGAGACCGGCCGCCAAACATCGCGAGCAGGTCGTCGATCAGCCGCCGCTGCGCGGCTGTCCGCGACACCGCCGCCTCAAAAATGTGAAAGTTCCCTACCTTCTTCACGCGCCGCACCGCCTTCTTCGCTTCCAGCCGATACACGGTGGTCTGGATCGTCGTGTATGCGGGCCGGTCTTCCTCGGGAAACGACTCCTGAATCTCCCGGATCGACGCCTTGCCCCGCTCCCACAAAGTCTCCATCACCCGCAATTCCAACTTCGCCAATTTCGGTTGCGCCATTCTTGTCTCCTACCGCTGTGTGCATTACTACTACAATTGTAGTTTTCGTGTCAAATACTATTTTGGTCACCCGCGATCAAGCCCCAAAGGGGCGGAATCCGAAAGCCCGGCACGGAAGTGCCGTCAAAGTCCAGAAATCAAGAACGAGCCCCGTCCGCGACGGCACACTATCCCGAACCCGCTACCGCCGCGGAGCAACTCCTCCCACGCCACCCATCGCCCTCACCCGATTCCGCCCCACTCCCCGCTCCGGTACACTATCTCTCTGTTATGTGCCCCAACACGACCCTCGCCCCCCCGCAACTGCTCACCGATCAGGATCTCTACCTTTTCAACGAGGGCAGCCATTACCGCATTTACGACAAGATGGGCGCGCATCTCGCCCAGCACAATGGCCAGGCAGGCGCGATCTTCAGTGTCTGGGCGCCCAACGCACGCTCCGTCTCCGTAATTGGAAGTTTCAACGACTGGGATCCCCATCCGCACCCGCTTCAACCACGATCCTCCTCCGGCATATGGGAGGCATTCGTTCCCGGTGTCACTCACGGCGCTCTCTACAAATTTCACATCGAATCCAGCCGCCACGGATACCGCATCGACAAGGCCGATCCTATCGGTCTTCTGCAAGAGAAGCCTCCGCGCACCGCCTCAGTGGTATGGGATCTCAGCTACGACTGGCATGACGACAACTGGATGAAGTCACGCTCCGGACGCAACTCCCTCCGTGCACCGCAATCCATCTACGAAGTCCACCTCGGCTCCTGGATGCGCGTGCCTGAAGAACACAATCGTCCCCTTAGCTACCGCGAGACCGCGCCGCGCCTCGCCGAATACGTCGGTCAAATGGGATTCACCCACGTCGAATTTCTTCCCATCATGGAGCACCCCTTCTACGGCTCCTGGGGATACCAGACCACCGGGTACTTCGCCCCCACGTCACGCTATGGGACGCCGCAGGATTTCATGTACCTCATCGACTACCTGCACCAGCACGGTATCGGCGTGATCCTCGACTGGGTTCCCTCGCACTTCCCCTCTGACGCGCACGGCCTCGCCTACTTCGACGGCACCCATCTTTACGAGCACGCGGACTCGCGCCAGGGATTCCATCCCGACTGGAAGACTCACATCTTCAACTACGGCCGCGCTGAAGTTCGCAGCTTCCTGATGTCGAGCGCGATGTTCTGGCTCGACAAGTACCATGCCGACGGCCTTCGCGTAGACGCCGTCGCCTCCATGCTCTATCTCGACTACTCCCGCAAGCAGGGCGAATGGATCGCTAATAAGTACGGCGGCCGCGAGAACCTTGAAGCCATCGAGTTCATCCGCCGCTTCAACCAGGAGTCTTACAAGGAGCACCCCGAAATTCAGACCATCGCCGAAGAATCGACCTCGTGGCCCATGGTCTCGAAACCGATCTACGTCGGCGGCCTCGGCTTCGGCGAGAAGTGGGACATGGGATGGATGCACGACACGCTGAAGTATTTCCAGAACGATCCCATTCACCGCAAGTTCCATCACAACCTGCTGACGTTCCGGATGATCTACTCCTTCCACGAAAATTTCGTGCTTCCGCTCTCGCATGATGAAGTCGTGCACGGCAAGGGATCCCTCATCGGCAAGATGCCCGGTGACGAGTGGCAGAAATTTGCCAACCTCAGGCTGCTTTTCGGTTACATGTACGCGCAGCCCGGAAAGAAACTCCTGTTCATGGGAGCAGAATTCGGCCAGGTCCGCGAGTGGGCGCACGACTCCAGCCTCGAGTGGCACGTGCTCCAATACCAAAACCATCGCGGCGTCCAGGCCTGGATGGAGCAACTCAATCGCTTCTACCGCAGCGAACCCGCCATGCACGTCTTCGACAACGACCCGCGCGGGTTCGAATGGGTCGACTGCAATGACAACGCCGCCAGCACGATCTCCCTGTTGCGCAAGGGCGAGAAGGTCGAAGACACGATCTTGATGGTCGCCAACTTCACCCCAGTGCCACGCCAGGGATATTTAGTCGGAGTTCCCCACGGAGGCTATTGGCACGAAATGCTCAACAGCGACGCCCGCGAATACGGGGGCAGCGGCCTGGGAAACCTCGGTGGAGTCAATGCAGAAGCCACATCAATCCACGGCCGCCCCTATTCCCTGAAACTAACGCTCCCCCCGCTGGCAGCCCTGTTCCTAAAATCGAAGTAACGAAGCCGGAACCAACGAACCATGTAGGAACAGCGTAGGTCATGTAGGGACAGCCGCCTCGGCTGTCCCGCGAGCGCAAAGCGCGAGCCCACAGAATCCAGCGCAAAGCGCGAGCCCGCAGGAATCCAGTGCTCCGCACCCAGCAAAGCGCGACCGCGATTATCAGAACTCGGGTAACTCAAGCAAAATGGGAAAGCCCGCCGCGGCAGTGCCGGGAAAGCCACAATTACGAAACCAAGTCCCGTATGGACGGCAAAAAAGCTCACACTCGGAAGTCCCAGAGGGACCCCTGAACCCCCGCTTGAAACTCGTTGTGCTGAATTCCTTCCCGGGACTAAACTATTCCGCGAGGACGCGCCAAATGGCTGACCGGCCGGATCACAACATCTCGTCCGCATACAAAGCCGGCCGTCAAACACTTCAGCGTGCCGGACCCTTGCCATACCTGATCATCGGCCTGGCGCTCATGACCAAGGGCATCCTAACCCATCGTGTCTCATCGGGAGTCATTGGCTTTGTTGTCTGCGTCTTTCTCTATCCAATTCTCCACCACTTTTATCATCGCTCGAATTAATCGGGCTGCCCTCCACCTTCGCATTCCCCGTGCTATCCTCGCTTTATCGACGTCGCATGTTGAGGCGATTTGCAGGCGTGAGCGAGGCCGGGGTCCCCGGCACGCGCGGGTTTCGCGTGACGGTGTGGGGAGCGGGAGCCCGCGGCCCAAATCCCGAACGCCGTGAGGGACCTGTTTCTTGATGCGGATTCTCACCCGCTACATCCTCCGCGAGGTTATCGCACACGCCCTGATCGGCGTGGCCATCTTCACCTTCGTCCTCTTCACCCGCGACCTCGGACGCATCCTCGAACTCGTCGTCCGCGCCAGCGCTCCGCTTCCCAGCGTCGCCGAAATCTTCTTCTTCACTGTCCCGCTCGCGCTCACCTATACGCTGCCCATGAGCGTGCTGCTCGGAATTCTCATCGGCCTCAGCCGTCTCGCCGCCGACAGCGAAATTACCGCCATGCGCGCCAGCGGCATGGGAGTCTGGTCGTTCCTTCGCTCGGTCTCGCTTTTCGTGGTGATCGTCTGGGTCCTCGCGCTCGCCAACGGACTCTACATCGGCCCGCGTGCACAAGCCTCTCTCGGCCGCCTCGAAGACCGCCTGAAGGGCTCGCAGGTCTCCTTCGAAGTCCAGCCGCGCGTCTTCTACGAGGGATTCCCCAAGTACGTCCTGTACGTGCAAGACGTCAAAAGCGCCCAGGGTGCCGCCGTCTGGAAGGGCGTCTTCATGGCCGATATCTCCGACGCGGCAAATCCCAAGATTACCCTCGCCAAGGAAGGCGTGGTCGTCAGTGAAGGCCCTGATCGCCTGCACCTTCACCTCATCGACGGATCCGCCCACGAAACCATTCCCACGGATCCCACGCACTATCAGATTTCAACTTTTGAGCAAACCGACATCCCCATCGAACTGCCCTCCGCCGAAAACAAGACGGACGAATCCCAACCTGCCTCGGTCATGGTCACCGGTGCCTTGCTCGAGAAGGCGCGGCGCGTCGATCCCGTCGCCGCCCGCTGGTACCTCATCGAATTTCACCGGCGCTTTTCGCTCCCCACCGCATGTCTGGTCCTCGCGCTCGTGGGGATCCCGTTAGGCCTGTCTTCCAAGAAAAGTGGCAAGTCCGGAGGTTTTGTTCTTACGATCCTCCTCGTCTTCGCCTACTACGTCGTCTCGCTAATCGGGGTCTCTCTCGCCCGGCAAGGCAAAGTTCCCCCCTGGTTCGGCGCTTGGCTCGCTGACTTTGTTTTTCTCGTGCTCGCTTTTCTCCTCTTGATGCGTGCGGAGAGGCGTCCCTTCGAGCTTGCCTCCTTCCGATTCTTTTCCAAACCGCTCGCCGTTCCTGCCCGCCCTCACAATGGCAGGGGCCGCCGCGAGAATGCTTTCGAGCGCGCTTCCACTCGTCGCCGCGTCTTTAGCGCCAGCTTCCCCACGTTGCTCGACGACTACGTCCTGCGCGATTTCTTCCTTTACCTCGTTCTCATACTTTCCACCTTTCTCGTGCTCGTCGTCGTCTTCACGCTCTTCGAACTCTTGGGCGACATTCTCCGCAACCAGGTTCCCACCTCGATCGTTGCCGAATATCTGCTCAACGTCACGCCCTATCTGCTCTACAACGTCGCTCCGCTGGTGATGCTGCTCGCCGTGCTTGTCACCTTCGGCCTGATGCAGCGCTCCAACGAACTCACAGCCATCAAGGCCACCGGGATCAGCATCTACCGCATCGTCAGCCCGGTCCTTGTAGCCGCCGGGATTATGTCTTGCGCGCTCTTCCTCGCGGACCAGTTCTATTTGCCCCATACGAACCAGCGCCAGGAGGCCCTTCACAACCAGATCAAGGGCAAGCCTCCTCAAACTTACCTGCGCCCCGATCGCAAATGGATCTTCGGGCAGAAAAACGACATTTACTACTTCCAGTACTTCGACACGGACCGCGACCAGTTCGCCAATCTCACCGTCTTTCAGCTCGATAAGGCCAGCTTCACGATCACCCGCCGCATTCATGCCGATCGCGCCCACTGGGAAGACACACTCAACCGCTGGATCTACGAACAGGGCTGGGACCGCTCACTCAACGTCTCCGCCATCGCCAACTATCGCCCCTTCGACGTAGCCACCTTCCCCGATCTGCCTGAAACACCCTCGTACTTCAAGAAAGAAGTGAAGCAGTACACCGAGATGAATTACGAAGAGCTGCGCCGCTACATTCGCGACTTGCAGCAAAGTGGCTTCGACGTGGTGCGGCTGCGCGTACAGTTGAATAAGAAGCTTTCGTATCCGCTGATCACCTTCATCATGGCGGTGCTCGCCATTCCCTTTTCCATGTCCACGGCCAAGAAAGGTGCGATCACCGGCGTAGCGGTCGCCGTAGGAATCGCGGTGTTCTACACGGTGGTGTCGCGGCTATTTGAAGCCATGGGAGATCTAAGCCAGCTTCCTCCGGCCATAGCAGCCTGGTCGCCCGACCTGATCTTCATTCTGGTCGGTGGATATCTAATCCTGAAAGTCCCAACCTAAATCAGGACGCAAACCTGGATCAGGACATGAACCGTAGAGACGTTGCTCAGCAACGTCTCTCCCCACATCGTGGATACGTCGATAAAGAACGTCTGATTGGAAAGGAGCGGCTTGAGCCGCCGTCAGACCATATGTGAAACCCAGGCATAGCGCCCGGGAAGTCTCACTTCACCGCCACGCCCCAGGGCTCATTATCCGTCTGCACCGGCGGTAACGCCGACAACGCGCCCGTTGCAGGCGCGATCGAAAACTGCGACAACGTCGCCGATGTGAAGTTCGTCACGAACAGCCAGTTATTGTCCCCGCGGATCGCCATCGAAATCGGCAGCTGGCCTGTCGCCGCCGCGGTTTTCGCCGTTAACACCCCCGACTGCGACGCAATCGAAAACGGCAGCACCTGGTTCGAGCGCGTTTCCAGCACATACAGATAATTCCCAAACGGATCCACCACCAGCGGGCCCGGCCCCAACCCGACCGACTGCGAAAACGGAGAGCCGGCAATCGGATTCAGCCGGCCGTCAGCCGCCGGACACGACGTTCCACTCACCACGCTGCACAGCGTGTATCCGCTGATCTGGTTCGACTGGAGGTTCGATACGTATACGAACCGGTCGCAAGGGTCGACCACGACTCCCGAAGGCGTTGCTCCCGTCTGTGTTGCGCCCGTGGAAAAAGTCGGTACCTGCGACTGGCTCGGTGGATTTGTCAACGTCCCCGACGACATATCCACGCCGAATTCATAAACAGCATTGTTCGCCGAATCCGCCACGTACAGGAATTCATTCGTCGGAGCCGTATTCCCTGGATTCGAACAGACCGCGGTCTGTACTCCATTCACCAGTGCAGGCAGCGTAGTAGGCGTGGCCGCCAGGGCGGCGAAATTCGGTGTGTTGTATCCCCCGGGAAGAACGAAATTGAATGTGGCCGGTATCGGGGTCAACGAACCGCCGCTCCCAATGGCGTAGGCACACACCTGGTATTGCGTGCTTCCCGCAATGCAAGGCGTCGGCGTCGTTGCCGGCGGTTGGATCACCCCGGTCCCTTCCGCCACAAACAGATACTTCCCGCTCTGATCCATCGCCAACGCGACCGGGTTCGGATCCGAGACTGGCGTGCCGGGCTTACCCAGCGTCCCGTCGGAGTTCACCTTGAAAGACGCAATCCCGTTGCTGCCGGCATTTCCGCAGGCCTGATTTCCGCTCAAAATCGCGTAAGCATATTGCCCCGCCGGGTCGAGCACGAGCGCATACGGCGTGCCCGGCAAAACGCAGGTCTGGTTCGAAGTATCGTTCGGCGAATTACTGATCGGCGCGATGTGCCCATTGGTCAGGCTGAAGGTGAACGACTCCAGTAGAGACGATCCCACGCTGCCCACCACCACCAGCCCGTCCGACGATGAGTTATACGTCGTGCCGCAGGCCACTAGAAATCCCGCCAGGATCAGTCCCACCAACCCGAGCAACCACCCTGCTTGTTTCGGCATTCTCTGCTTGATCTCCATTGTTACGTGAGGTTTGCGCGTGCACACGTCGCGGCGCCCCGCCCGGCAGGCACTTTCGCTCTGAATAACCTGGGAATTCTCAATCCATTTGTGTATCAGGAAAGCGCGGGAAGCGCAAACCCCCGCAAGCAAGGTTGGAACCTATTGCAGCCCCGGGAGTTGCCTGCCTCCGGTCCAAACTAAAGCACCGCTTGGCAGCGCCCCCTTGAACACCAGGTGCCCCACTTCTGGCCGAAGTTGCCGGAAGTGCGGATTTTGATAATCGGGTAAGAGGTTCAAACTCAGGAGCCTAAGCGGTCCAGCCGGGTACCCCGTCTCTCGCGCGCCGTATGCGCGAGAAGCGGAGATTCCACCAAACTCTCCCTAAACCGACGCAACCGCCTCCGGCGCCGCCTTCAACTGCCCCCGCGCAATCAACGGCAACCGGATCTCCACCTGCAACCCGCCCTGTGCCCGGTTGTGCGCCGAAACTCGCCCCCCGTGGAAACGCACCGCCCGCTCCGTGATCGCGAGTCCCAACCCGACTCCGCCCGTCTGCCGTCCGCGGGCCTCATCCAGCCGGTAGAACGGCTCAAACAATTTTCCCAGCGCCTCCGGCGGAACTCCCGGTCCCGCGTCGCTGACCTTCAGAACAGCCTCCGCTCCCGCCGCAGATCCCTCGCTGCTCATCTCGATCTGGACCGAAGTTCCCTCCTGCGTGTACCGGATCGCATTCCGCACCACATTCTCCACCGCGCTGTGCAGCAGCGATCCATTCCCGCGCACCTCCCAATTCCCCTCGGGAATCGTGGTGTGCACATGGCAATGCCGCGCTTGCGCCTCGAACTCCGCATCTTCCGCCACATTCAGCACCACTTCATCCAGTGGCACCGGAGTCTGTGGCATGCGCTGCTCTCCATCCTCCAGCCGCGCCAGCGTAAGAATCCTGCCAATCAACTCGTTCAGCCGGCTCGCCTCCAGTTCGATACGCTCCAGCATCTCTTCGTTGCTGCCCGCGCCCGCCCGCTGCCGCGCCAGCCCCAGCGCCACGTTCAACCGCGCCAGCGGCGACCGCAACTCGTGTGAAATGTCATTCAACAGGCGCGACTGCGCCTTCATCAGGATCTCCAGCCGCTCCGCCATGGCATCGAAGTCCCGCATCAGTCCCGCCACTTCATCCCGCCGTCCGCTGCCCGGCGCTCCCGTCCGTGCCGTCAGGTCGCCTGACGCCAGCTGCCGAGCCGCTGCCCGCAACTTCACAATCGGCTTCGTCATGAACCACGAGAGCCCGTAACACACCAGCCCCGAACAGACCACCGCAATCAGCAGCCAGCGCACCGGCATTCCCCGCGGACCAAAGAACACCCGCGGCCCCGGTGGCAATCCCATCACCAGGGTGTAGCGATGCAATCCGTCCGACGATGACCGCGAATCCCTTTGCACCGGAGGCGCGGGGATCATGAATCCGTCCCGCGGCAGCCGCGGCCCGCCCCCCGCAATCCGGATCGCCCAATCCGGTGGCGTGCGATGCGATAACTCAGTCCCTTCTTCGTTGAACAGGTAGGCGCGTACATGTTGCGTCGCTTCCAGCTCTTCAAAATATTTCCGCAATTGTGCGTCGCCGCCCTGCTCGTATGCCGCCACCGCGTCGTTGAGCGCCGTCGTGCGCAGCGCTTCCCAGGTCGCGCTTCTCGGACGCAACACCAGCGTCACCACGATCACCGCCACGATGATCAGCGCCTGCGCCACCCAGAACGACAGAAAAATCCGCCAGAATAAACTTTTCATGGAGAACTCGCAGACCTACGTTTTCTTCGCGTCTCTATCTCGGCCGCGCGAAAATATATCCCACGCCGCGCACCGTCTTGATGTGCTCATCGTTGTCGGTGTCGCCCAGCTTCTTGCGCAGCTTGCTCACGTGCATATCAATGCTGCGGTCGAACGGCGAAAACTTCCGGCTGAGCACCGCATTCACCAGCCGCTCCCGCGGCACCACCCGCCCTGCTTCCCGCAACAAAACTTCCAGCAGGTTGAACTCCACCGACGTCAAATCGACCAACTGCCCGTCCAGCCGCACATTCCGCGTTGCCGGATCCAGTTCCACATCTCCAACCTTCACCACATCCGGCGCGGAAGGCGCGCCGTTGCCATCCGCCCGCGTCCGCCGCAACACTGCCCGGATTCGTGCCACCAGCTCGCGCGGATTAAATGGCTTCGGCAGATAATCATCCGCCCCGATCTCTAATCCCACGATGCGGTCCACGTCTTCCCCGCGCGCCGTCAGCAGCAGCACCGGCAAACGCGAAGTCGCCCGGATCCGACGCAACACTTCAAATCCATTAATCCCCGGCAACATCACATCGAGCACGGCCAGCAGATACTCCCCGGCGGTCGCTTTCTTCAGCCCGCTTTCACCATCGTGCACGCACTCGATCTGAAATCCTTCCGCCTGCAGGTACTCCCCCACCAGGTTGCATAACTCGACGTCGTCGTCGATCACCAGTATGCGATCCATCGTCCTCATTGTGCATCACCTGCAACTATTTAAGCAGTAAAGAATTGTCAAACATCCAGAGATCGCTTCCGGCCCGGCTGCCCCATTTCTCGCGCGTCTTGTGCGCGGGAAATGGGGATTCTGAATCTCCCGCCACAGCCTCACACTCGCCAAACGTGAAGCCGCAACCCAAGTCCCGTTTTGACAAAACTTTACTCCGGTTGACCGACTCTTTACCGCTACTTTTCCGGAGCCCGTGTTTTTATGACTGTACGGAAATCTCTGAACTTCGGGAGTTGCCCCATGAAATCGATTCGGTTTCGCTTCCTGGTCGCGGCATTGGCAGTTCTTTTCGGGACGGTGATCGCAAAATCCCAGACCGCAGACGCTCCACCGCCTCCGCCGGTGCACGGCGCCGGCTTTGGCATGGGCGATCACATGCTGAAATTCTTCACGGAAGAGCTGAACCTGACCGACGCTCAGCAGGAACAGGCTCACGCCATCCTGGCGAAGGAAATGCCCACGATCAAGCCGCTGATGCAGCAATCGCGCCAGATGGAGCAGCAACTCCACCAGTTCGCCGAGGGCAGCTATGACGAAACCAAGGTGCGCAACCTGGCCACGCAAAAGGCGCAGGTCGAGCTTGAGCTCTCCGTCCAGAGAACCCGCATTCACAGTGAACTCTATCAATTGCTTACTCCCGATCAGCAGTCGAAACTGAAACAACTGGAGGCCGACCAGCAGGCCCGCATGCAACGCCACATGCGCCCCGGCCCGCCACCTCCGCCGGCAGAAGAGTAACCGGATCAACACAGAGGGCGCGGCTCGTCGTCCGCGCCCTCGCTTCAAACTTTATGTCATTCAGCGATTCCTACATGCTCGACCTCGGATGGCTGTTCTTCACCGCCTGGGGAATCCTCGTGGGCGTGGTCAGCGTAGCGGCCTTCCGCAACGATCTATTTCCCGCGGACAGGAAAACCGACTCTGTTCCACCCTCCAACTTGCAAAAGACCCAGGTTTCCAAGTAGTTAGCAAGAAGTAGCCAATAAAAATGGCGCAAGCCCGGAGGCTGCGCCATTTCTTTTTTCTCTACCTACTTCCAGAATATCAAATTGAGCAGGGCAAAGTGGACATTTTCCAAAAAATCTATTCGCAGCAGAATCTGTCACTTAGTCAAATCGAACCCCCAAAAGGCCCTTGACAAGATTTTGGACGAACATGGGATTCGTCGATGGCACGGTATGCCTTGCGCAGAGAGAGCTGCCCCCGGCAATCCGTGATTGGGTAGCGACAGCCGCCCGAGCCTGCCCTGGGCATGCCGAAGAGGCTGACCGGTCGAGCGAAGCTCAACTCCACCACCGCACCCCTACCCGGCGCTCCCCACCATGACCGGGTGCGACGTCGGCGCATCCGACCCCGCCTCCGGTTCCACCGTGATCGCAAAAGTCTTAGCCGTGATCCCCACCGGCAACGGAGGTTTCACCACCGCCGCGCTGCCCTGCCCATCCGGCTTGAAAACACCTGCCGGAATCGGCGTTCCCGTGTCCGGAATCAGCCACAACTCATACGCCTTCTGCGGAGGTAACGCCGGCATGTGGCTCGCGATAAATACCAGCGTCCCGCTACTAGCCACGTAAATCGCGCGGCCCTGGGGCTGCGGTGGCTTGTTCCCGGCGGTCAGCACGTACTTCTCCGCGTCCGGAGCGGTCAAGCTCGAAAGCAACTCCTTAGCCTCTTGCAGCTGCTTGTCCTGCCCCGTGATCCGCGCCTCCACCCGGAACAGCCGTCTTTGCAAAACTCTGTTCTGATGGACCAACACCACGGCGAACACCAGGCATGCGGCCGCAGCCGCCCATCCCATCCAGCCCCACCACGGCGTCGCACGCGCCCGACGGATAGGCACCACGGGCTGGGCTTCGCGCCGCGGTTCGCGCGCTACCGCCGCCATCAAACGCTCCCGCGACCGCGCCGGAGGTCTCGAAGCTCCCGCAGCCATGGCCAACAAGGCCGCATCTCCACGCAGTCTCGCTAACTCCTTGCGGCATCCCGCACACTCCTGCAAATGCCTCTCCAGCGCCACACGCTCGTCGCCTTCGAGCGTTCCTAGCGCGTACAGCGCGAGGTCATCCCCGAATTGTTCATGCGCCGTCATAAGCTGAATGCCTTGCGCAACGTCAGCAGGCCGCTGCGGATGCGAGTCTTGACCGTGCCCAGCGGCTCACCGGTCTTCTCCGCAATCTCCGGATGCGTGAGCCCTTCAAAAAAACTCATCTCGAGGGCCGACCGTTGCGCCGCCGGCATCGTACCCAGCACGCCGCGAATCTTGCCGAGCGCACGGCTCCAGTCCGCGCTCCCCGCCAGGTCCGGCTCCACGCTCACTACCACGTCGCTGATATCGGTCTCCGGACGCCGTTTGCGCAACGCGTCGATCGCGCGGTTTCGCGTGATCACCGCCAGCCATGCGCCCAGGCTTCCCCGGCTCGCGTCGTAGATCTCCGGGTTGCGCCAAAGCTGCATGAGGATCTCCTGCAAGATATCCTCCGCCGCGCCCGTGTCGCCCAGTACTCGCAACGCCACCGAATACACCACGCCGGAATACCGGTCGTAGATTCCCGCCATGGCCTGCTCGTCGCCGCGTCGTAACCCGGCGATCAGCGTGGAATCTTTGGCATCAAGCTCGGAGGGAGTTTGCGACAAACCTTTAAATCTTCCCTTCTAATCTCACGAGGCCTGCCTACTGCAAGCCCGTTGCGCCGTCACAGGCGCAACTCATCCTACCACTCGAAACGGAGCCGGGCGCCCCACCCATGGAGCGCCCGGCTGTTAATCCTGGAGACGCTGCTCAGCCAGGTCTCGTTGGTTGTCCCACCCACTCAGTTCGGCATCACGACCGTATCCACGACATGAATCACGCCATTCGACTGAAACACGTTGGGGATCGTCACCGTCGACATGTCGCCCTTTTCATCCTTCAGCACGATGTTCTTGCCCTGCATCATCACCCACAGCGTGCCGCCGCTCACCGTCTTCAACTCAGCATGTCCATTGCCCGCCTCGATCATCTTGCGCAAGTCTGCAGCGCTCAAGCGTCCGGCAACGACGTGATACGTGAGAACCTTGGTGAGCATTTCCTTGTTCTCCGGCTTCAACAGCGTGTCCACTGTTCCCGCCGGCAACTTGGCGAATGCTTCGTTCGTTGGCGCGAAAACGGTAAATGGTCCCGGCCCCTTGAGTGTATCGACCAGCCCCGCGGCCTTCACCGCCGCGACCAGCGTCGTGTGATCGGCGGAATTGACCGCGTTGTCGATGATGTCCTTTGTGGGATACATCGGTTGCCCGCCCACAACCGGGTTCTTCGATCCGGCCAGCGCCGCTGTCCCAATCAGTGTGACCGCGCTCAGTAACAATGCTGCCATGGTGCGTTTCATAATCTTTTCTCTCTCCTCAAGCGTGTTGGAACTGCTTTCGTGAGAGGTACGCGGCCCATCGCATTTCGGATTGCACACTTTTTTCACCTGCGCGCAAAGCGCGAGGCCTGTTGATGTACGAATGAACCAGAGATTTGGATTGCCCCCCAAAGAAAATATTTTTCAAAACAGGTTCTCTGCGAAATTCCGCACCCGCACGCAATCCAAAATCGAAAACTGCCCGTACAGAAAGCGCAGGCAGTTCCACTAGCGATTCTCGGAACACCTGCAAATTTTTTCGAGGAGAATCCCCATGCAACCTTTCGACCGGGAGGCCCGGTTTTCTTTCGGCCGCCTTGCCCTGCTTCTTCTGCTGTGCACCCTTCCGTTTCTTGCCTTTGCGCAATCCGATTCCGATCTCAAACCGAACCAGACCTACGGGTTTGGCAACAACAAGATCCTGAAGTTCACCTACACACAGAGCTTCGATTGCGTCGACCAGCCTCACGACAATCTCAACTTCAACGGAAAACCGGCAGAATCGGATCCGGGGGAATTCCAGCTTCCGATCTGCCAGGTCGGCATTAATCCCACCATCGATCCCAGCGGCCTGCACGGAAACGCCGATCCCACTGAGCCCCTCTATGTTCTGGTCCCCATGTTCTCCGTCGATCACGATCAGAATCCCGATGACGCCATCTCGTGCAAAGGAGTGGTGACCGGAACCAATTGCGGCCCCGCGCTGGGCAGCACGCTGATCAGCCTGTTTGGCGCGCTCCCCGAAGCTTTCAAAGCGAAGCCTCTCGTTCACACGCAATGCCCGGACCCGAATCTTCCCGCGGGCACCTGCACCATGCACGCTTCGCGCCTCGATCTCGGCCCGGTACTCGTCAAGCTCGGCCTGCTGCCTGGGCCGGTGAAGAACATCTTCGTTCCCAGCCCGAATCACAGCCACGTAGTTCTCAACATCGACGTCAACCTTCAGCCCGTATGGTGGCAGGTGATTCCGGTGCTGGTTCTGGATGAAACCGATTGGCCCACGGAAGAGGGTTCGAGCGGAATCACCTCAGTCGCCAAGATGAACGCGGCCGAGAAGGCTGGGCGGGCGATTCAAGCTCCGTCAAACTTCTACTTGTTCTTTGGATCTCACGTCGCCCACGAACACGGGATGTGAGATTTTCGTCGGAGGGAAGCGGTGCAGGCGTAAAGTCCTGCGCCGCATTTTTTCTAGGCGTTTGCCTTGATCATCTGCTCGGCGTGTTTGCGCGAAGTTTCCGTCAGCTTCGCCCCACTCAGCATGCGGGCCACTTCGTCTGTCCGCTCCTCGCCGCTGACCGCGTGAATGCTGGTCCGCGTGCGCCCGCCGGACTCTTTCTTCTCGATCACAAAATGCTGGTCCGCGAAGGTCGCGATCTGCGCCAGGTGCGTCACGCACAAAACCTGGTTTGTGCGGGCCAGCGCCTTGAGTTTCTTGCCCACGGCCTCAGCCGCGCGCCCGCCGATCCCGGTATCGATCTCGTCAAAAACCAGGGTCTTCCGGGTACCCCACTTCTGGCTGCCTTTGACGGAAGCGGGCATCTTCTCGCCTTGCAGCTTCGACCCGCCCTTGCCCGAAGCGGCAGGTTTCTCCACGCTTGCCTTCAGCGCCAGCATCACGCGCGAAAGCTCACCGCCCGATGCAATATGCTCCAGCTGCCGCAACGGTTCCCCGGAGTTGGTCGCGATCAAATAAATCACCTGGTCGATCCCCGTCGCCGTCCAGTGTGCCTTTTCTTCCAGCGTGGTCACGCCGATGCGGAAGGTCGCCTTCATCGCCAGGTCGTTGATCTCCGCCTCGACCAGGCGTTCCAGCTTCTGCGCCGCGTCGGTGCGCCGCTTCGACAACTCCCGCGCCGCGGCGAGATATTTTTCGCCAGCCTTCGCCAGTTCGCCGCGCAGTTCCCGCAGGATCGCGTCCTTGTTCTCGACCTCAGAGAGCTTGCGCGCGACTTCCGCGCCAAACTGAATGACTTCCTCGAGCATCGGACCATACTTCCGCTTCAGCCGCTCGAGCAGCGCCAACCGGTCTTCGACCTGCGCCAGGTGCTCCGGGGAGGCCTGGATGCCTCCCGCATAATCGCGAACCGTCGCGCCCACGTCCTCGACGCTGATCCGCGCGCTCTCGAGCGCCGCCAGCGCCTCCTTGAACTTCGGGTCGTAACGCGACAGCTCCTCGACCTGTTTCTGCGCGGCCCGCAACGACGACGCCGTCGAGCTGTTGCCTTCGTAGAGCAGGTCGAAGGCATTCATCGCCGCGTTGTAAATCTTCTCGGCGTTGGCGAGAACGCGCTTCTCCGCTTCCAGCCGCTCATCTTCGCCCGGCTCGATGTGGGCGTCTTCGATCTCGCGCTTCTGAAAGACCCACAGATCAACCAGGCGCAGGCGGTCCTGCTCGCCGCGCTCCAGTTCGTCGATGCGCTGGTGGATCTCGCTCCAGGCGGCAAACGCCGATTCCACCGCATCCGACTGGCTTCCGGCATAGGTATCGAGCAAGGCCAGCCGCGCCGGTCCGTCAAAAGACAGCAGCGATTCGTTCTGTGCGTGAATTGTCGCGAGATGCGGCGCCAGCAGGCGCAAGACCGTCACGGTCGCCGGCTGGTTATTGATGAACACCCGTCCCTTGCCGCCGGCCGCAATCTCCCGCCGCAGGATGATCGAGGCATCGTCGGATTCGTCGATGCCGTTGCCTTCAAGAATCTTTTCGACCGCCTTCGCCGTAGCCCCTTCCGGCTCGAATACCGCCGCAACCACGGCGCGCTCGGCACCGCTCCGGATGACCTCGGTCGAGGCCTTCTCCCCAAGCAACAACGCGAGCGCGTCGATCAGGATCGACTTTCCTGCCCCGGTCTCACCGGTCAGCAGGTTTAATCCCTGGCCGAATTCGACCACCAGGTTATCGACGACCGCGTAGTTTTCCAGCCGAAGTTCAACCAGCACAGTCACTTCCTCGCTGACGGGCTTGGGCGCAGCATAGCACGAATGCCTCCCGGCGGGGACTCAGGTATGCACAAGGCTATACGTGATTTCCCGTATCGAAACTCTCAGGACAATCTTCTTATACTTCGGTTTTGGACTTGCGTGGCTGTGCGCCCGGACGATTCTTGGGGCAAACGTCACGTGCGGGATGTAGCGCTCATTCGTTCGATCTGTGCCGAGGTTAGCGGCAAATGCAGATGCGGAGAAAGTCGACGAACTACTCCACCTGCGGCGCGCGCTGGTCCGGGACGATCCTGCGAAAATTCAAAGTCGTTTGGAGTTGCTTCAGCGGAAATATTCGATCGCATTCGAGGGGCTGGCCAGTATGCCGGTCCCGGAGGCCCATGACTAACGACCACCGCGACCGTATCGATTCGCTTTGCCGTCAAATTGAAGTTGAGCAGGACCAGACAGTCTTTCTGCACCTGGTACGCGAACTGAACCGGCTCCTCGAAGTGAACGAGCGCCGGATGAATGGCCTGCCGCCCAAACAGGCAGCCTATAACCCATACGTCACCTTTGCTTCTCACGAGCAAATTCCGCAGCTCCTCGGCTCGATGATCGAGGCCACGTTCGCTGATTTCGGAAACGTTCAGCTGCTCGATTCCTCTCGCTCCGCGTTAAGGATCGTGGCGCACCATGGATTCGGCGCCGAATTTCTCAGGTATTTCGAGGCGGTGTGCGCCAACCGCTACTCCTGCGGAGCGGCCATGAACCGGCAGGTCCGGGTTGCAGTCAACGACATTCTGAAGCACCCGCTGTTTCAGGACGCCGAGACTCGGGCGGTGATGGAAAGGGCGAATGTGCGCGCTTGCCAGTCCACGCCGCTATTCGATCACTCTGGGAGTTTCATCGGGGTGGTTTCGACGCATTTCCAGCAGCCCGCCGATTTCGGCGCGGAAGTGTGGAAGCGCGTCGATGCGGTCATCGCCAACTTCACCAGGACGCTGCCAGAAGCGGAAACAGCTCCCGTATAAAAAGTTTCGGCCACCGCAGCATCGGTTATCCTGATGGCATGGTTCGCCCTTCGCCCACGGCAGAAGGATTCCGCGCCGCCGCCCGCCGGCCTTCGTTCACGCTGGCGGAGATCAGCTGGCGCTGGACCGCCGGCGCTACGGCGATCGCTCTTTTTTTCTTCGGCCTCTTCGAATATCTCGATTCGCTTCCCGTCACCAAGGCGGACGCGCTCTTCCTGAAAACGCGGCATCCCTACCTCGTGTCGCAGGCGCTGGCGCACATCCTGCACGGAAGCATGCCGCGGGCCGTCGCGGCCGCGCTGCTGGCGGGATTGCTCTTCACGCTGTTGTGGATCGCCGCCGCGTCGCTGGGACGAGCAGCGACCGTGCGAAGCCTCGTCGAATATTTTCGTAGAGACACAGCTGGCTACTTCTCGGCCGACAGTGCCCCCGGCCCAGGGGCCGAGGCTGGGCCCGACAGAGACGTTGCTGGCAACGTCTCTTCGAGCGGGTCGTCCATTGCAACGCTGCTCCGCCTGAACTTCCTTCGGGCTGGCGTGGTTGTGGCCGCCGTCGTTGGCCTCGTCGGCGCAGCGATCCTCGCTGGTTTTGCCTCACCCGACTCCGATCCGCAGCCCGGACTGGCGTTCCTGCTCTTTCTCTTTTTGTCGGCCATGGTCGCCCTGGCATGGTGGGCGGTGAACTGGACGCTATCGCTGGCGGCTGTGTTTGCGGTACGCGATGGCGGCGATACCCTGAGCTCGATCTCTGCCGCCGTGAGTTTCTGCCGCGAACGCATGGGCGCCGTGTTTGCGGTTACGAGCTGGACCGGCCTCGCGCACCTGGTGGCATTCGTGGGCGCGACCATGGTCGTGTCATTTCCGATCGGCCTGGCAGGACTTCTGCCCGGACGCCTGATCGTCCTCAGCATGGCGCTGGTGTCGCTCGGTTATTTCGTGGTCGCGGACTGGCTCTACATGGCGCGGCTGGCGGGATATGTCTACATCGCCGAGATGCCGGAAGCATTGCTGAGACCGGCACCGCTGCCTCCGGTCCCCGTTTTGCCCATTCCGCATTTGGCTCCGACTGCACCACCGCTGCAAACAACCATCGACAAAGACGAACCCATCCTGAGCGATGTCCCGAATCCCGCCGTCGAGACGTAGCTCTGCTACGTCGCTGCCCGCTCCATCGGCCAATTTCGAGCCTTCTGTGAGATCATCTCGAAGAACTTTGTGGATTGTTGCCTGAGCCCGTCCATGCCGCAAGGCGTATCGAAAAGAATCTAGTGCTGGAAGCACTAGGAGAAAAAGCAGCGGTATGATAGTCGTTTTATTTGTCGCAGAGAGCTTGTTCTTGGGCTATTGCGGCTGGCTCTTGATCTTCAGAACAAGCACAATTGTCGGGCGAGCGCACAAGACATACGGTCACAAATTCTTTCTGAAGCCTTGGTATTCAACATTCATGCGCTGCATAGGAATCTTTATTTGGTTCCTGGCAGCCGTAGCGGGTTACGCAATGCTAACGCTCAGATAGTCTCATCTGTGGAAATCAAACTGACCCACTACCGAATACTTCTACATCTTTACGCGCTCTCTTCAATCTGAGAAACTGTTCCGTGGCGAAACAATTCCCGCACAATCCAACGTTTCACGATCAGTCCATCGTCATCCTCGACTTCGGGGCGCAGTACACGCAGCTGATCGCGCGCCGCATCCGCGAGCAGAACGTGTTCTCGGTGGTCCTGCCCTGCACGGCGAAGCTCGAAGAGGTCCAAAGCTACGCGCCCGTGGGCATCGTGCTGTCCGGCGCGCCGTGGTCGGTCTACGACAAGGACGCCCCACCCGCCGACCGCCACCTGTTCGATCTCGGCGTGCCGGTACTGGGCATCTGCTACGGGCTGCAGTTCATGGTGCACACTCTCGGCGGCAAGGTGCGCCCTGCGGAGAAGCGCGAGTACGGGCATGCGGAGATTGATGTCGTCACCGACTCGGTGCTGTTCCAGGGCCTGGCGAAGAAGCTGGCGGTATGGATGTCGCACGGGGACGAAGCGTTGGAACTGCCTCCGGGCTTCGAATTGATGGCGCGGACGCACTACGCGGTCGCTGGAATTCAGAACGTCGCCAAGCGGTGGTACGCGGTGCAGTTCCATCCTGAAGTGCACCACACGCCCCAGGGCACGCAGATCCTGAAAAATTTTGTCTTCGAAATCTGCAAAGCGAAGCCCACATGGACTCCGCAACACTTCATCGACTCAACGATCGAGCAGATCAGGCATGAGGTGGGAACCGGGCGCGCCATCTGCGCGCTCTCAGGCGGAGTGGATTCGTCGGTGGCCGCGGTGCTGGTGGACCGCGCGCTGCGCGATCAAAAGGGAAAATCCCGCCTGACTTCCGTGTTCGTCAACAACGGAGTGCTGCGCAAGAACGAGTTCGAAAAAGTGCAGAAGAACCTGCGGGACAAGCTCGGCCTGCATCTCGATGCCGTCGATGCGACCGACCGCTTCCTGGGAAAGCTGGCGGGCGTCTCGGACCCCGAGAAGAAGCGCAAGATCATCGGCAATGAATTCATCAAGGTCTTCGAGCGCGAGGCCCGCAGGATCGAAAAGACCGAAGGCAAGGTGAAGTGGCTCGTGCAGGGCACGCTGTATCCCGACGTGATCGAATCGCGCTCGGTGCGCGGGCCGTCGCAGGTCATCAAGTCGCATCACAATGTAGGCGGCCTGCCCGAGAAGATGAAGCTCAAGCTGATCGAGCCGCTGAAGGATTTATTCAAGGACGAGGTGCGCAAGATTGGCCGCGACCTCGGCATGCCCGAAGACATCCTGCAGCGCCAGCCGTTCCCGGGGCCAGGGCTGGCCGTACGGGTTCTGGGCGAGGTGACGCGCGAACGACTGGATTTGCTGCGCGAGTGCGACGACATTGTGGTCACCGAGATCAAGCAAGCAGGCCTCTATACCCGGGTCTGGCAGTCGTTTGCGGTGCTGCTGCCCGTGATGTCGGTCGGAGTGATGGGCGATGCACGGACGTATGCCTACACCTGCGCCATCCGCGCGGTCAGCTCCGAAGATGGCATGACGGCCGACTGGGTCCCGCTTCCGCACGAAGTGCTCAAGACGATCTCTACCCGCATCGTCAACGAGGTGAAGGGCGTCAACCGCGTAGTCTACGATGTGACCTCGAAGCCTCCCGGAACGATTGAGTGGGAGTGATGTCCGGTCCTCGCGCATCATTGCGCGCGGACCGGGCTGACGTCGTTACGGCAGAGATGTGAGCAACTCTTCCGCGATGGCGTAAGTTGGCGCGTCAGCCATCTGGCCGCGCCAGCCGCGATTTGCATCTCGCGCGATGTCAAAGTTGTTACTTCCGTTTGCTTTCTGAAGCATCTTCCCTTGCCCGCCTACTGGATTCGTCCTACAACGACAGTCACCACGAGAGCAATCAAAAGGTCCGAATTTTTGTTGAATTGCCGAACTCGGGACGGTGCCAGTCATGTACGTACGCAAGATCCTCGTCCACGTTGCTCTCGGCTTGTTCGCGTATGCCTCAGTCGCCCTCTCCCAAACCTCGATTGACGATGTGCACGTCACGCCAGTTGAAAAGACCGCGACCCGATCCAGCGCCCTTGCCGAACCACAGACCATCGCGAAACTCGAAAGCGCAAGCATTATCCGGACCAGCGTAAACCTGGTGCTGGTGCCGGTCTCCATCACCGACGATCTGAATCGCCCGGTGATCGGCCTCGATCAACAGAATTTCCAGCTCTTCGAGAACAAGAAGCCGCAGGAAATCAAGAACTTCTCCAGCGAAGACAGCCCGGTTTCGGTCGGGATCATCCTCGACACCAGCGGGAGCATGCAGCAGAAGCTGAACTGGGCGCGGGAGGCGGTAACGCAATTCTGCGACGCGGCGAATGCACAGGATGAATTCTTCCTGATCACCTTCGCCGACGTACCGCAGCTGGCCACCGGCTTTACGACGCGCACCGAGGAGATCGAAAACGGATTGCTGACGGCCCAGTCCAAGGGACGCACCTCGCTGCTCGATGCCGTCGAGATGGGCGTTCGTGAGATGCGGGAAGCGCGCTACGCGCGGAAAGCGCTGCTGATCCTCTCCGATGGCGGAGACAATCACAGCCGCAATACCGAGCGCACGGTCAAATCCGCAATCAAAGAATCCGATGTGCTGGTGTATTCGGTCGGAATTTTCGACCGCTACGTCGCCACGGCAGAGGAATTGCTCGGGCCGGAGCTGCTGCGCACGTTGTCATCGCTGACCGGAGGGACTTCTTACACCCTGAGCCAGTTGAACGAGATGCCGACGCTCACCCGCATGATCAGCACGCAACTGCGGTACCAGTACATGCTGGCGTATCATCCGCAAGCGACACCGCACGATGGCAAGTGGCACAAGATCAGCGTGAAGCTTCGCCTGCCGCAGGGCCTGCATGCATCGTTCCTGCATATCGGCGCGCGACCCGGGTATTACGACGGCGGGGGAGAGTAACGAGCAGGCACCGAACCAGCTACAAGCCCTAGGGATGAATCACCCGCAGTCCAAGTAACCTTTCGAACACATCGAAGTCGCGGTCTCGATGAAGAAGGGCGTGGCGCTCTTCCATGCAGAAAGTGGCGATCCAGCAATCGATCGTCTTCCGCACCGTGTAGCCGCGCTGGCGAAGATTTCTATAATTCCCCGCCGCAGCCAGTGCATGACTTTGGCCTCCGCTGGCGAACACGTGAAAGGCAAGCATCTGCTTGCGAACGCGGTTGAACTCGGACTGAGAGCGGACGCCTTGTAGAACTTCACAAAGAATAAGATCGGTGAGGCCGATGGGCTGCTGGGGAAGCTCACGGTCGAGCCATTCGACCTCGGGATTAGCCGCGCCGCTGAGATAGTCGATCCATACAGTCGTATCGACGATCACCATCGCTTACCGTTCATTTCTGCCACGCCGTGACAGCTCCAGATTGCCTTGCCAACGCACCTTCCCGCGAAGGCGCCTTAATCCAGTCTGCGCCCGGGTTTGAACCAGAAGACGCAAGGCGGCTTCTACTGTCGCTCTTTTTGTCGGCTCACCCGCAGAGCGCATGGCCTGACGCATCAAGTCATCGTCGATTTCGATATTCGTACGCATGTGTATATATTATAGATTTATGTGTATTCCCCGGCAAACGATTTCCCGGCCTTCCCAGTCGATGAACCGTCTAGGACCGATGACATCCCGATTTGATGTAAACCTATCGGCAGGAGCCGTGGCGATGCAGCGCCTCTACGCCGGATCGCGGTGGACACTCTCCATGGAAAAGGCCGGGAGGCAGACGGCGATATATTCCGCGCCTTCCTCGCCCGGCGTGGAGTACCGCACCCACTCCCCGGCATGCGCGATGACGGCCTGACCGGCGTGAACCTCGAGCGATCCGCCTTTGTGCTCGACTCGCAGTGTCCCCTTCAGCACGATCGTGAATTCTTCGAATTCCGGTGTCTGCCCGGGTTCGACCCATCCGGAAGGGCTCCGCATATGCGCGACGCTGGCCGCACCTGTTTTCGAGTTGACGCGCCCGATGTATTCGTCGATCAGCTTGGGCTTGTTTCCGGCGGCGGAAATGCGGGTAGGAGCAGAGATGAGCGTCGGCATCGAGCCATTAAATCACAACGAAACGAGGAAGGCGGGCCGCCTCTCTGCACCGAGAATGCAAGCTGAACCACTGCGCGATAAGACGCCGCTTGCAAGGTGTCTCGCAGATGGCGGCAGGCCTGCCTCCAGCATCAGAGACATAGCCGGGCTACGTCTCTAGGGATGGTGCGGGATGGCCTAGCTTCTTCGGGGTGCTTCCGGCAGCAGCGCGGCGTGGGAGGCATCGCGAGTGGTGTCTGTTCCCTGTCCCGCAGCGGCTGCCATGGCAGTCGCGGCTGGCTGGCGGCCGCACAATTCCGTAACCTCGCCGATACGCTGGCTTTCGTGCTGCTTCGCCATCTGCCAGTTATGCAACGCTTCCTTCTCGCGCGCCACCAGATCGCGATTGCGCTGCATGCGCTCGGCGTAGTGCGCGTTCAGCCGCTCCATCTCGGCCTGGATCTTCGCATTCTCCTGCGATTTGCGCGTCTCAAATTCCTCGAGCTGTTTGCGCTGCGCTTCTTCATAGGAATTGAGCGCGTGCTGGCGCCGCGTGGCATCCTGCAATAACTCGTCGACCGACGCTCCGGCGGCCTCAAGCGCCATCAGCACCGAGGCACGCTTCACGTCTTTGGAGAGGTCGCGGATGCGCTCGCTGTTCAGCATCTCGACCACCTTGTGAATGCCATAGCCAGAGCGCGGACTCATGATGCCGGCCGCGTGGTAGATATCTTCGTAAGAAAGCAGTTCGGTGCGTGGACCACAGCCGGCATCGGCTTGGTCGTTCGTCTTGTTCACAGGGGCCTCCGTAGGCTTCAGTTGTTGGGACGCGTCTGGTTCGGGCTGACGACGCCAGAATTGGGGAAAGAGCGTTTTGCCAGGCATAGCTTTCCTTTCTCGACGAGCCGGCGAGCCCTCGGATGGAAGTGGAGCGTTTGGGACATCTGGTCTGGATCGGAACGGCCGGGGCGGTTCCGGCCGGATTGCCTGAGACACGGTTGCATTCGGGGCCAAGCGCATTCGCGATGGGGCGATACTTCCCGCAGAGACGTTTCTCGCGACGCCGCCACTCACCGCATCGGAAATGACCCGCCCGTAGAGTCGTTGCTCAGCAATGTCTTTGCCGGGCCCGCCGCGCTTGTCAGTTTCGGCAAGGTTCGTCGTCGCCTCATCTGCCCGCGCGGTATCTGCCGCGGCGGCGGGAGTGGCGGGCGATGGAATCGTCGCACGCTCGCCATCCCGCCGCACCCCCAGAAGAAACTCCCCGCCATCGCGGCGGCAATTGCGCGCCACGGCAGAAAACTGCTCGCGATGCCACTTGACGGTGAGGCGCGAACCAATCCGGATCGGCGCTTTCAGGCGGATGCACGCCCCCGAGACCGACATGTCCTGGATGGTTGCCGGGGCACGGTTGGGCGTGCCTTCCGCGTCCGCCCACGAAACCTCGGCGACCGCCCACATCACACGCCGCGGCTCGATCTTGCGCAGGTCCATGCCATCTGTATCGGCGGGTTAGCGAGAAAGTTAAGTTACGAGAGGCCGTAGCCGTATTCCCGACCGGTCGAACCATTTCGGATTGCGTACGCCTATAATTCCGCCCGGACGAGGGACAACCGTTCCCAAACTAGCCGCAGGTAGCCAATCCATGTTTGCTGCGATTTTCCTTGCGCTCTCTTTTCCCCAAACCGCGATCGCGCCTCCTCCCGATTCTGCGAATGAAGTGAGCATTTACGCGGAATTAAAAAAACCGCTGTCCTCGAGTATCGAGGTGGGGCATGAAATCCAGCTTGTGGTCGCGAAGGACGTGCACCGATCGGACGGCGCGATACTGATCCCGCATGGTGCGAAGCTGACCGCGAAGATCACCCTGGCTCGTCCGCCGGCGAATGACCAGCCGGCTGCGCTGGCCTTCGTGGCGGAAAAAGCGGAGTGGAAAAAACAGAGCATGCCACTCAATGCCTCGATCGACCGGGTCGAGAGCATGGGCATCGACCGGCGAAATCAGGACTGTCTGCCCGACCTCGGCCGTGCGGGAGGCGCTCCCTGTGGCGGTGTGTCAGAGACCATTCTGGGCGTACCGGCGGAGTGCAAGGTGGGCAAGGCGGACCCGAATTCCGAGGAAAACGCTGTGGTGTGCCGGAAGCGGGAAGTCGCTTTCAAGTCGGGAGCCATTATTGTGCTGAAGGAAAAGCTGGCGAGTTCGGGTGGCGGCGCCCAGCCCCCGGACACGTCGCAACGGGCCGCCAACTCGCATCCGTACCTCGAGCTCCCGCTGGAACAACTCATCAAGCGCATACCGGAATTGAAATCGATGCAGGCGGTACAGGATCAGCAAGCGCTTCCTATGATCCTGTCGAAGAGTGGGGGGCGAGTGAGTGACTTTCTCCGCCAGGTAGTCGATCTGGTCGCGCACGAAGAGATCACCCAGGAGAGCTTGGACGAAACCGGACGCACGAAATCAAGCCGGCAGCGTGAGTACAGCTATCTCGTTCTTTTGCACCGCAGCGACCTCGCTCCCACGCCGGAAGAGTATCGAACCGATGGCAAAGGGAATCGCGCAGCACCGGGTGGCGTTGACGAGGGCTACGCCGTGACCTCCGGGTTCGCGTTCGAATGTCTTTTGTTCCTCCCCGCCAATCAGCCGAATTCCACCTTTCGCTTCCTTGGGACGGAAATGGTGGGGGGCCGCAACTCCTACGTTGTGGCTTTTGCCCAACGGCCGGATGCGAAAACTACGTTTGTGAATCTGCAGGGCGTAGCCACTTCGACTGCGGTCCAGGGCGTTGCGTGGATTGACCAGGGGAATTTCCAGCTCTTACGGATGAGGACCGATCTTCTCGAGCCGCTTCGGCTGTCCGAGATGCTTCCCGCATTGAGCGGGCAGCGCGGACTCGAGCGACAGACTACGGAAGTCACCTTCGGGGAAACTCATCTTCAGGGCGTTGAGACTCCACTATGGCTGCCGCAGGATGTGAGAGTGGAAATTGTGTTCAATGGCGGTGCGTTCCACAACGAGCACCGGTATTCGGACTACAAGCGCTTCCACGTGGCTTCGAAGATCGTAACGCAATAAGCTTTTCGGGCAGGTGCGGGCCAGAATCGTTAACCACTAAGGGCACGAAGGTACACGAAGGACAGCCAAGTCTCCTTCGTGGTTTTATGAAAACAGCCGCATGAAGCCTGACGCCGGAAGATCGGGAGAGAGGAATTTCGCGTTGCCGCGTCCGGCGGCCTGAGACAAGGCTTCTGCCGCGATGTAGCCGCTGCGGACCGCACCTTCCATGGTGGCGGGCCAGCCGGTGGCGGTCCAATCTCCGGCGAGGAAGACGCGGGGCCATGGCGTGGCTGCGCCCGGGCGATGAGCATCAATGCCGGGACGCGGCGAGTAGGTGGCGTTCACTTCCTTGATGACGGTCGCCTTCAGCAGCTTGGCTTCGCGCGCGGCCGGAAAAAATTCGCGCACTTCCGCCAGAGCCAGATCGACGATCTCGTTGCGCGATTTATCGATCAGGGACTTGGACGAGCTCACGACCAGCTCGATATAGCTGCCGCTTCCGGAGCCGTTGTTACGTTGCCGCATCGGCTGCAGGCGCGACTTGTGAAACATCCATTGAATGGTGCGGTCGAGCAGGACTGCGTGATCGAGATCGGAGATTTGACGGTCGAACCAGAGGTGGATGCCCGTGATCGGCGAATTCTCGAATTGGGAGATACTTTCGCGCAGCGGCGCGCTCTCGGGGAGATCGGGCAGAGCCCGGCCGAGCGCGTCGAACGGCAGGGCGGCGATCAGGTAGTCGAAAGTTTCCTCCGCATCGCCCGTCCTGATCCTGACCTGCGACGGCTCTGGCACAAAATTTTCAAGCGAGCGCCGGAGATGCAACTCCCCACCGCGCGCCCGCACGTACTCCCCCGCCGCGTTGTAGAGATCGGTCAGCGGGATCATGGGCACGCCCATCTGCCGTGCTATCGGAGACTTCATCGACTCGCGCACGACTTGTGCCGCCGCCGGGATCGAGATGCGGTCGAGATCTTCGCTGAGCGCACTGACCAGGATCGGCTGCCAGAAGCGGTGGATGGCCGCGTCGGTCTGCCCATGTTGCTCGAGCCATTCCTGAAACGATCGCCCGGTGTCGCGCTGCGTGGAGAGCGTCAGCGGTACAAGGGCGCGTGTAATCACCAGCTTGTCGGCGGCGCTCAGGAAAGAAAACCCAAGAAATGACGGCGCGGTGTGCATAGGCGCGGGCAGCGGCGACGACTTCATCACCGAAGTCCGGCCGCCCGGTTCGATGAAGTGCATCTGATCGAACCAGTGAATCTGACCGGCGACGCCAATGCGCTGGTAAAACTCGACGAGGTTGGTGCACACGCGAAATAGCACGTGCTGGCAGTTATCGACGACCTCTCCGGTGCCGGGATGTTCGTAGGAGGAAGCACGGCCGCCGAGAAATGGACGCCGCTCGAACAGCGTTACGCGGAAGCCGGCGTCCGAAAGCGCGCAGGCGGCAGCCAGTCCGGCGAGTCCGCCGCCGGCGATCGCAACTGTGGGTTGAGTGGAAGCTGGCATCCGAGAATTGCCATCCTGAGCGAAGCGAAGGATTTTTGCATTCTGCGGCGAGTCCAGACGCTCGGGCAGAGTGCAGAGGCCCTTCGCCGCAAACACCGCGGCTCAGGATGACACCGTCATGTAACTCTCTTGACGAATCCCTTTCCCAGAATGCGAATTTTTTCCCAGCGCGTAAGAGAGACTCTGGCGGTGAACACGTCGTACTGCTTCTCGGCAATTTTTTCGAGCAGGCGCCGGTAGATATTCACCAATACCCAGAGGCCGGGCTGGCTGTCTTCCGAGACGAACGGGATGAGCGCTTCGCCGGAAGCATAGAACTCGCGGGCGCGATCAGCTTCAAAGGCCAGCAGCGGCCGGAACCGGGCCGGGTCAGGCGTCGAACGCAACTCGCCGGCCGACAGGCCGAACTTCGCCAGGTCTTCCTCGGGAAGATAAATACGGCCGAGGCCCGCATCTTCCTTCACGTCTCGAATGATGTTGGTGAGCTGGAAGGCGAGGCCGCAATTCTCCGCCAACGGCTCGGCGTCGGGATTGCGGTACCCAAAAATGTGAATGCAAACCAGGCCGACGACTGACGCGACACGATAGCAGTAGAGGCGCAGGTCTTCGAAGGTCTTGTACTGGATGGACCCGCTTTCGGCGTGTTCGGAGGATTCCTCTACGTCCATCGCGGTGCCATGCGCAAGTTCGTCGAGCAATCCGGCGGGGATGGTGAACCGGCGTTGGGCGTCGGTCAGGGCAAGCAGGATGGGATCGTCGGTGGGATGGCCCTGCTGCGCGCGATGCAGTCCATCGAGCCAGGTGGCCAGCTTCTGGCGGCGTTCGGCGAGGCTGATTGAGGCATCGTCGGTGATGTCGTCGCAGCGGCGCATGAAGGCGTAGACCGCGCACAACGCTTCGCGCTTGCGGCGCGGCAACACCAGAAACGCATAATAGAAATTCTTGGCCGCCTCGCGGGTGATGCCGCGGCAGACCGAGTACGCCATGACCAGCTGCGGCGGAGCGGGAGTCCACGGGATCGGGACCTGCTGGGTGCCGGCGCTCAATGCGAACCCCCGAAAACTTTGCCTAAGGCGGCACGGGCTACCAGCGCCAGCTTGCGCGGCTTCGAGATCGCCGGGCGATTCCCAAGAACGGCGTAATCCTGCTTTTCGATGGCCCGGAGAATTTCCTGGCCGCCGCGGCTGAACAATTCCAGATCGACTGCGAGTTCACGATCCACTTTACCGACCAGCGGAAGTCCGCGCCGGAACCAGTCGTGGGCGCGCTCGCATTCGAACTTCATCAGCGCACGGAAGGCGGAAGTATTGTTGCGCTGCGCGATGTCGTCTTCGGAAACGCCGAAGCGCCGCAGGCTTTCGAGGGGAAGATAGATGCGCCCCTTGTCGTAGTCGACGCTGACGTCCTGCCAGAAATTGGCGAGTTGCAGGGCGGTGCAAGTGCAGTCAGAGAGCTGCTGGCGCTCCGCGTCGCGATAGCTGCACAGATACAAGACCAAATGGCCGACAGGATTGGCCGAATATCGGCAGTAGCCGAGCAAATCCTGAAATGTCTCGAAGCGCGTAACGGTTTGATCCTGGCGGAATGCGGTCAGCAGATCGGAAAACTCGTGCCTGGGAATGTCGAACTGGCGCACGGTCTCGGCAAGGGCGACGAACACAGGATGCCGCGGAGTTCCGTCGTAGCAGGCATCGAGTTCGGTCTGCCACTGGTCGAGCAATTCGAGCGAAGCGGCAGGATTGCCGACTTCATCGCCGAGATCGTCGGAGATGCGGCAATAGGCGTAGACATTGAAGAAATGCTGCCGCAGGCGCTTCGGCAGAAACCAGGTTGCGACCGAAAAGTTTTCGTAATGCGTGCGGGCGAGATGCGCGCAATATTCACGCGCTTCGGCGAGCGAGGCCGGCTCCGACGGAATTGCGTATGCAGCCGGAAGCCGGCTCCAGCCAGAGGCCACGGATTGGGTAGCAAGAGTCACAGACGAAGGAATTGTTGAACTCTGATTGTTGAATGCAAACCAAACCTATTCACGATCTCGAGACATCAACGCGCACTTGCCCGCCTGGGATTACGGATGTTTCGAAGATTCCAGTCCTGAGGGGCTTTTCCCAATCAACAATCGCCAATCAAAAAATCAACAATTCCTCAGTGTCCCGGAATAATCGCAGTCTTGATATCGCCGCCTCGGTTCAGCATGTGGCGGAGAACCTGCTGCAGCCGCGACAGGGGCGCCTCGCCGGTAATGTAGTCGGTGGGGCGGATCTTCTTGGCGGCGATCAGGCCAAAGGCCCGGCGCACCGTTTCCGGCGTGTGATGGAACGTTGCCTTGAGGGTAATTTCGGAATAGTGCAAGCGGTTGGTGTCGAGCTGCACTTTGGTTCCGCTGGCGCATCCGCCAAAGAAATTGACCGCGCCGCCCTTGCGGACCATCTCAACGGCCCACTCCCACGCTTCGGGCTTGCCGACGGCTTCGATCACCACATCGCAACCGCGTTTTTGCGGCGAGAGCGCGCGGACGGCTTCGACCACGTTGTTCACTTTTGTAGTCTGTATGATTTCGTGCGCGCCCATCTGCTTGGCAGCTTCGACCTGGCCGTCACGCTTGACGACGGAGATCACGTTGCAGCCAATGGCGCGGGCGACCTGCACGAACATCAGGCCGATCGGTCCGCCGCCGAGAATGGTGACGGTGTCGCCGATCTCGACGCTGGTTTCATGCAATCCACGCAGGACGCAGGCCAGCGGCTCGGTCATGGCGGCGTCTTCGAAGGTGACGTTGGGCGGAATCACCAGCATGTTGGCTTCGACGATGCGGCGCGGCACGCGGATATATTCGGCGTACGCGCCGTTATTGAAGAGAAGATCTTCGCAGAGATTTTCCTGGTGCTTCGAGCAGTAGAAACACATCTGGCAGGGCGCGGAATTCAAGGCCACCACGCGCATGCCTTTCTTGAAGCCGTTGACGCCGGCGCCGACTTCTTCAATCACTCCGGCCAGCTCGTGGCCGAATAAAGCAGGTGGAACAATCATGCGGGCGTGGTAGCCGCGTTGATAGACTTTCAGGTCGGTGCCGCAGGTGAGCGCGACTTGCACCTTGACCAGGACTTCGCCGTCGCCGACGCGAGGGATAGGGACTTTCTCGATCTTCAGGTCTTCTTTGCCGTACAGGACGGCAGCCGTCATTTTTCCGTTCACTGCGAATGTCCTTCCGAATTACGGGGCCCAGCCACTGCCGGGCTGAATCAGAACTTTCATTGACGAAGGTTGCGGATGCGCGGCCAGCTGCAGAGCGGCCGTGCTCTCGGTCAGCGGGAAGCGATGACTGACCAGGCGCTCCAGATCCATCTCCCGGTTCATTACGAAACGGACAGACTCCTCCTGCAGATCCACCGAGGCACTGTAGGAACCCAGCAAAGTCTTTTCGTCCACACAGACCGCGGCGGGATCGATGAGTGCCTCTCCGTGTTGCGTTTGAGCAAAAAGCAAAACTCGCCCTCCCGGACGAGCAGCGTCCATCGCTGGGCGGATGAGATTATTTCCCCCGACCGCGAGAATAACCGCGTCGGCACCCCGCCCCTCGGTGAGTTCGCGGACGCGATCGACTACGTTCGTCTGCGAAGCATCGATTGTAAGCTCGAGCCCAAAACTTACTCCTATTTTAAGCCTCTCGGGATACAAATCGGAAGTGATTAAGCGAGCGCCAGCCCGCCGGGCCAATGCGCTCAGCATGATACCGATGGGACCTTGCCCAATCGTTAAGGCAGTTTCGCCCGGCTCAAGGCGCAGCGCCTCGATTCCTTTCATGCAGGTGTTGACGGGCTCGACAAAGCAGGCCTGCTCGAACGAGACGTCATCGGGAATGCGCACGGTGCCGTGGTCGACGATCCAGTCCATGACCCGGACATATTCGGCGAAACCGCCGCCGGACGGCTCGAACCCGGCAGTGCAGCCGACCTTCTTGTACGTGGCGCACTGCGCGAACGTCTTGTGGCGGCAGTAAAAGCACTCCCGGCAGGGAATGTGGTGGAAGACGACCACTCGATCGCCGGGGCTGTAGCGGGTTACGCCCGCGCCGACGGCAACGACCACGCCGGAGGTTTCGTGCCCGAAGATGCGCGGGGCCGAGTGGGATCCCGTCGAAATTTTCTTGAGATCGGTGCCGCACACGCCGCAGGAATGAACGCGCAACAGCAACTCGCCGGGGCCGATTTGCGGGACGGGTACGGTCTCCAGGCGCACATCGCCGACACCGCGGTAAACCGCGGCGAGCATGGTCGCAGGTATCGACGTTAAGTCGCTCTCGACAGCGTACTGCCCGGCGATGGACATGAAATCACTTAGATGAGACTTTCAGCCAATTCGTTTCAACCACTGAAATGGGATAGAGACATTGTAATCCAGGGGCGTGGGGTACAGTGGTTTCGGGCCTAGCGTACGGAAATAGTGGGGCTTAGGGTCTCGCTTGGTTTTGGGACCGCCTCCGCTCGATCCTTGGTCGCTCTGCCGGGCGGAGGCGCCGGTATCCGCTATTTTGCTGGGACCAGATCGAACATGCCGGAGGATTCTTCGTAGAAGAGCGCTCCTTCTTTCGCGTCGCCTCCGCTCCAGTGCTTGTGTCCACCGGGAACGCGCAGAAAATCTCCGGGTCCCACGCGCTTTTCGCCTGCCTCATCTTTGTACAGGTAGGCGCCCTTGATGCCGACGATCCAGACGTCGTTGGTGTGAGTGTGCATGCCGGAATCGGTTCCGGGCGCAAACTTCGTGAACGTTGCGTGAGCCCCCTTCGAATTGTCACCCCAGATGGCAGCCGTCGAGACTCCCTTTCGCATCTCCTGAAAATTGGCTTTGTCCGGTGCCGCGAAAATCAGCTTGCCCTGGCTTTCTCCCTGCATACGCCCGATGCCCCAAGCCACGATCAATGCTAGTGCCGCTCCCGTCATTCGCAATGTTCTTTTCACGTTAGTCCTCCGCGTACAGGTGCGATTCAGACTGCGGGGCGGATTCTACACCCGCGGCGCAAGAACCGTATTCAAGTGAGGAGGACATCGCGTAGCGGTGCACGATTCAGTTTGTTTACAAATCAATATGTCGATTTACGATCGATTTGTGCAACGGGCGTTTTGAGTACCGCATCCATGACAGTAGAAGCAAATTCGTTAAGGAGATCAATGTGATGCGGTGGTTACAATTTATGGCCTTATCTTCGTTGCTCGCGATCGGACTTTGCCTGAGCGCAGCCGCGAAAGACAATCATTCTGACAGTGGGAAATTTGATCTGGCGCAGGCGGCGCATGTCGGTTCGACTACGCTTCAACCCGGCCAGTATAAAGTTGAGTGGGTAGGACCGAATGGCGACGTGCATGTCTCGATCCTGCAGCATGGGAAAATTGTGGCAACGACCGAGGGCCAGGTGGTCCAACACGATCAGGCGGCGCCGTATAACTCGGTAACGGTAAAACCACAATCCGATAACAGCGACCGGCTGGTCGAAATTGATTTTGGCAAGCGGAAAGATGCGCTGGTGCTGTCTGGGATGTAAGGTTTGGCAGGGCGAGAATTGTGGAGGGGCGGACAGCGTCGTCCGCCCTGGTTCCGCAGGCTTTGTGCTTGGACTGTCTTACTCGGACTTTCTTACTTCACGACCAGGTTCACCATCTTGCCGGGAACGTAGATTTTCTTGATCACCTGCTTGCCGGCGATCGTGGCTTTGACTTTTTCGTCGGCGAGCGCGCGCTCGATCACGAACTCTTCGGTTGAATCGGCGGGCACGACGACCTTGCTGCGGAGCTTGCCACTGATCTGCACCGGGATCTCGAGTTCTTCTTCTTTTGCGAGCTCCGGATCATATTTCGGCCATGAAGCTTTGAGCAGACTCGACTTCTCCCCCATCATCTCCCAAAGTTCATGGGCGAGGTAGGGCGCGAAGGGCGCGAGCATGAGCACGACATCGCGCTGAACTTCCGCAAGGAGGCGGGTTTCGTTTTCCCCTTTTGCGGACGACTGCGCGACAGAATCTTCATATCCGTACATCGCGTTCAGCAATTCCATGATCGCGGAGATGCAGGTATTGAAGTGCCAGCGTCCCTGGAAATCGTCGCTGACGCGCTTGATGGTCTGGTGGAGCTTGCGCTGAAGCGCACGGGCCTGCGGACACAACGGCGCAGCTTGCGATGCAGACGTTTCTTGACGTGGCTGAAGAGGCGTTGCAGGCAACGTCTCGACCGGGTAGCGCACGAAAAACCGATAGACCCTGCCTAGGAATCTTTGAATTCCTTCGATGCCGGAATCCTGCCAGTCGAGGTCACGATCGGGCGGGGCCGCGAACAAACTGTACAGGCGAGCGGCATCCGCGCCGTAGCGGGCAACCATTTCGTCGGGAGAGACGACATTGCCCAGACTCTTCGACATCTTCGCGCCGTCTTTGATGACCATCCCCTGGGTGAAGAGGCGCTCGACGGGCTCATCGTTGGTAATGAGCCCGATGTCGCGCATGAACTTCGTCCAGAAGCGCGAGTAGATCAGGTGCAGGATGGCGTGCTCGACGCCGCCGATGTATTGATCGATCCCCTTCTCGCCAAACCAGTACTGCGCGATCTTGCTGTCGAATGGGGCACGGTCGTTGCGCGCATCGCAGTAGCGGTAGAAATACCACGACGAGTCGACGAAGGTGTCCATCGTGTCGGTTTCGCGGCGTGCCGGGCCTCCGCACCTGGGGCACGTGACGTTTGCGAACTCTGGAACGCGGGCAAGCGGGGAGCCGCCGGTCAAGGTGATTTCGACCTTGTCGGGTAAGATCACAGGCAAATCTTTTTCCGGCACGGGCACGATGCCGTCTTTCGCGCAATAGAGCATCGGGATGGGCGTTCCCCAGTAACGCTGGCGCGAGATGCCCCAGTCTTTGAGCCGGTAGGTGACGGTGGCCTTGCCAATCCCCTTCTGCTCGGCGAATTCCGCTAACTTCTTGATCGCCGCGTCGCAGGCCATGCCGCTGTAGATGCCGGAGTTGATGAGCATCCCGTCGTGCGTGGTGAAGGGGAGGGGCGGCTCGGCCATCGTTTCTTCCGGATCGTTCGAGATGGGAAGAATGACGAGGCGAATTTCGAGGCCGTACTTCTCGGCGAATTCGTAATCGCGGTCGTCGTGCGCGGGGACGCTCATGATGGCGCCCGTGCCGTAATCCATCAAAATGTAGTTGGCGACCCAGATCGGAATGCGTTCGTTGTTGAACGGGTTGATGGCATAGCGGCCGGTGGGAACGCCGTGCTTTTCGATTTCGCCGATGTCGCCGGCTTCTTTGGCTTTGCGCTGCTCGGCGATCAACTGATCGACCTTCGCGCGGAGGTCAGGATTCTTTGCCGCGAGATCGATGACGATGGGATGCTCGGGGGCAAGCTGCACCGAGGTCGCGCCGAATATTGTGTCGATGCGCGTGGTGAAGACGGTAATGGTCGATCCGGCAGGGCCGAAGCCTTTGTGCTCCGGGCCGTAGTCGAGTTTGAAGTCAACGAGCGTGCCTTCGCTGCGGCCGATCCAGTTGCGCTGCATGGTGCGCACTTTTTCCGGCCAGCCGGGGAGGCGCTCAAGATCGCGCAACAATTCGTCGGCGTAATTGGTGATGCGCAAGAACCACTGCTCCAACTCGCGCTGCTCGACGACCGTGTCTTCGTGGCGCCAGCAGCATCCGTTGGAAAGAACCTGTTCGTTGGCTAGCACCGTGGCGCACTTCGGGCACCAGTTCACCTTGCTTTTCTTGCGGTAGGCAAGGCCGCGCTCGTAGAGCTTGAGGAAGAACCACTGGTTCCAGCGGTAGTACTCAGGAAAGCAAGTCGTGACTTCGCGCGACCAGTCGTAGGCGAAACCGAGGCGCTTCATCTGCGCCTTCATGTTGGCGATGTTGCGGAGCGTCCATTCCCGCGGCGGGACATTGGCGGAGATAGCGGCATTCTCCGCGGGCAGGCCGAACGAATCCCAGCCCATGGGATGAAGAACATTGTAGCCGCTCATCCACATGTAGCGGGCGAGCGCGTCGCCGATCGAGTAGTTGCGGACGTGTCCCATGTGCAGCGCGCCCGAGGGATACGGGAGCATTTCGAGGACGTAGAACTTTTTCTTCGCCGAATCGGGTTCGGCGGCGTAGATGGAGGCGTCCTGCTGCCAGCGTTCGGTCCACTTCGATTCGACGCGCTGGGCGTCGTAGCGCTCGTCATTGGGACGCTCGGGACGAGTGATCGTGGTTTCGGATTTTTCTTCCTGCGGCATATGCGGGTTTGCGCTTGAAGTTAAACCTTAGATTCTACAACGGATGTGCCCGCCCTTCGAAAATGACGAGGGATGGGGCACCCGATTTCGGCGGAGATCCGGCAAAGACGTCGCGGAGCTGTGTCTCTGCGAGCTGGCTGGATCAGCGCGAGCGGCGGGAAGCGGTGGATCGGTTATGGAGCTTGTTGTAGTCGCGGGTGTAGACGCGCAGTCCGAACTCGGGCGTGGTTTTCGTGTATCCGGCGACGAGCTGGTCTTTGTAATGATCGAGGAAGAAATCAAAAGGATCCTGCGGATCCATGTCGAGCAGAGTGAGGTCGGCGTCGTGCATGGTGAGCTTGCCGAAGCGGATATTGTTGTCGCGATAGGCCATGTAGTTCCCAGTTTCCCTGGCAGCAAACGAAGCGCCGGGAACGCCGCCGTATTCCTGAATGATGTCGTTGCCTTGCAACCGAACGCGAGTGACCTGCCCGCGAATGTGCGGGGCGGGAAAGATCTGCTCGGGGTTGAGAATGAGATCATCTTTGTCGGCGGAGAGGCCTTCGACTTTCCTGGTATTGATCAGCTTGGCGATGTCGAGTCCGAGCAGGTCGAGCAGACCTTTCATCGGCACATGGGCAGCCTTCACGTGGCGGGCGTGAAAGCGGATGCGGCCATCGGGCTCGGCGGTGAGTTCGCCTTCGACCTCGAAGGGCAATCCGGAATGTTGGCGAAGCGCGCCTTTGATGACGAGCAGATTACCCTTCGCAGACACCTCCACTTTCTTGATGGGAGCATCTGGAGCCTGAAAGACATCCTGATTCATGACCTCTGCCATCGAATTGCAGCTCACGGCGATTTCGGCTGAGGTCAAGTGAAGCAGGAACGAGTTCTTGTCGTCGAAAACAACCAGTTCGCCAGGACGCGTCGGGGTTAGAGTTCCCTGCAGTCGGACGATGTGAGCGCTGACCGTGTCGCTAAAGTGGTACATCACATTCTTCATGGCGACGCGGACCGTGCCATCGGGGTGTTGGTCGGGGCGGTTTTGCGTTCCGTCCGCCGCGTGGCGGATGGGCGCGGCGCCGAACAGCAGAAGCAGGATCAGGGCCTGAGAGCCCACCAGTCTCATGGAGAAGGTATGATGCCGCGCGCTGGTGGAGGGTTCGTTACGAGTGCGTCATTCCCGACGGCATGCATGCCGGAGTTCGGCTTCACGCTGGATTCCGATGCCATTCTTCTCTCCGATGCAATGCTTCCCAAGGTGCGATTGCAGCGAGATCCTTCGCTTCGCCTGAAGTGCGGCGCTACGCTCAGATGACGCAATTCCCTCTTTGATCCTGGGCAAGCCTTGGCGATCTATGCCCCAACCAATTTTTTCAGCGCTTCGATGTTGCGGCGGTCGTCGCCGGGCTTGTCGATGGGTGTTTCGGCGATGAAAGCTGCGTGAGCGAGGCGGAGATCGTTGAGCAGGAGGCGGAAGGGTTCTTTGCCGATGGTTCCTTTCCCGATGTGCTGATGGCGGTCGAGCCTGGATCCGCGGGCGGCTTTGGCGTCGTTGCAATGGACGACCTTCACGTTGTTCAGGCCGACCGTGGCATCGAGTTGTTGGAGCGTCGCGTACAGGCCTTCTTCGGTGACGATGTCGTATCCGGCAACGTGGGTATGGCAGGTGTCGATGCAGGCGCCGACCGGGACGAGACCCTGGAGGCGGTCGAGAATTTCGGCGACCTGCTCGAAGCTGCCACCGAGAGAGAATTCCGATCCGGCAGTGTTTTCGATAAGGATGGTCAGCTTGCCTCTGGCCAGATCGAGGCCTTGTGTCGAGGCGGAGATGGCGGCTGCAGTGCGCAGCAAGCCCTGTTCGCGATCGGCGCCGCGGAATGATCCGGGATGCAGCACCAGGTAGTCGGCGCAGAGGGCGAGGGCGCGTTCAACTTCTCCGCGGAAGGCTTGCATGGATTGCTTCAGGAAAAGGTAGTTCGAGCTGGCGAGATTCACCAGGTAATTCGTGTGGATTACGAGCGGATTGAGATTGTACCTGGCACGCAGACGGCTCATCTCGTCGCAGAGCGGTTGACTTAATTCATAGGGCGCCCAGCGACGGGGGCTCGAGGAGAAAATTTGCAGCGTGTTGCAACCCAGGCGGTAGGCCCGTTCGGCGGCATTGTGAACGCCCCCGGCAGTCGAGGTGTGAATGCCGATGCGGCGGGACGTCAGGCGCGGCGGTCGTTTCGGGGCAGGGCGATTGAGGATGTCCTCCATGGAATGAGTATGGAACTTCGGGACGGGACTGGGCAACGGGCGCAACACCGTCTAAGCGATTATGCGTTGTCATCCTGAGGCGAGCCTCACCTCAGGATGACAACAGAGGGTCAATATTATTAGTTCATCGTGATGACTGCGCGGAATCTTACTTTTCCGTCGGCTACACGATCGTAGGCTTTGCCTATTTCTTCGAGTTTGTAGGTCTCGGCGACCACCTTTACTTTGCCCTTCGCCGCGTAATCGAGCGCTTCGTAGAGATACTCGGGGCCATTCTGGCTGGACCCCATCAGGCGCACGCGGGTCAGCATCATACCGAGGTTGAAGCCGAGGGGTTCGTTTGAGGCTCCCATTACGACGACGCGGCCGTTGGGGCGAATGCCGGTCGCCGCTTCCTCCGTGGCGTGCCAGGAATTTGAGGTAGCGAGCAGAACATCGGCGCCTCCGGCGGCCTGCAGGGCCGCACCGCTTTCGACAATTTCGTCGGCGCCCAGATCGCGAATCATCTTTTCTTTGTCTTTTGATTTGGTGACGGCAATCGTGGTGAAGCCGGAGGCCTTCGCGTATTGCACGGCGAGATGGCCGAGGCCTCCGATGCCCACGACAGCGATGCGCTCGTGCGGCTTCGGATCGGCGAGGCGCAGGCCGCTCCAGACGGTGTATCCGGCGCAGAAAATCGGCGCGGCCTGTTCGTAGCTCAGCTTGTCCGGGATCAGCATCGTGGCGTCGGCATAGGCGAGCATGTATTCGGCGTGGCTTCCCTGCAGGCCGATGCCGGTTGAGATCGCGTTCTGACAGAGTTCCTTCTTGCCGCGCAGGCACCACTCGCATCGTCCGCAGCCGCGCTGCACCCAGCCTACGCCGACGCGGTCTCCGACTTTGCGGCTAGTCACGCCGGGGCCGACTTCGACAATTTCTCCGACCGGCTCATGGCCGAGCACGCGCGGGAATTGCGTGGGGATCATTCCGTGCGTGATATGGACGTCGGTGTAACACAATCCGCTGGCGTGAATTTTGATGATGACCTGATTGGGCCCGGCTGTGGGCGTTTGCCAATCTTTCACTTCCCAGCGGCCGTTGACGAAAGGGACAACTGCAGCTTTCATTTGCAATGCTCCTGGAGGAGGGACTCTTAGTGAAACGAGTATATGGATGCCGGCGGCGCGAGACCGATGCGGAGATATGTTAAAGCCAGATGTTCTTGCAGCTGCCGACGGTAAGAAATCCGCCGAAGCCTTCGAGCATGCCGGGACGCGCGGCCGGCTTCAGATGGCGGAGACAGAGCAGGCCCTGGGCGTAGCCAGCGCGGTAGAACTGCAGGTATCCCATGAGACGTTTGCCGCCGCGGAAATCGATCATGCCGGCGAAGGCGACAGCGAGTTCGGTGACGGGGCGAGGGCTTCGTTCGATCGCTTCCTTGATCAAGCGATCGTTGGTGGCCGTATCTGGGGTTAGCGGGGACCATGGGCCGGGAGCGGCATCGGCGGTCAGGCGCATGAAGAGCTGCTCGGACTGGAAGGCGTCGTGCTGGAGGAAGTGAGCGAGGGCAGACTCGGCGGGCTTGATGAGATCGTCGAGCTTCCTGGGTGGGGCGGCGGGCATTGGATGGAAATATATCCTGCTTCGGTTTTGCGAACATCCTTCTCTTAGAGGCGTGTCTCCACCACGTCTCGTCTTGGTGCGGGGTCCTTGCCTCTACCGGCAGAGACGTTGCCAGCAACGTCTCTACGGTGGCTTTCATTGCGGGGCGGAGGCTGGGACGGTAGACTTATCAGTCACGGCTTTTGGGCTGGTCTGGGCCAATAAGCCGCGTCGAGCTTCGCTCGACCGGACCGTTCCTTCGGCAAGCTCAGGGCAGGCTCGGGCGGCCGTCCCTGGATGATTTTGGACAGGCTTCCGCTGTCGCTACATGTTCGTCATCAGGTGAACCTTATGCTGGTTGTCATGAAGGCGCACGCCACCGAAGAACAGGTGCGCGATGTGTGCCAAAAGATCGAGAAGATGGGATACCGCGCGCACTCCATGCCGGGGGCGCAGCGAACGGCGATTGGCATCACCGGCAACAAGGGCGAACTGGAGCCGGGCACGCTGGACGAGATGCCGGGAGTACAGGAAGTCATACAGGTCTCGAAGCCGTACAAGCTGGTCAGCCGCGAGGTGAAAGAGGACGCGACCGTGATTCGCTTCGCGGGCAGCGGTGCGGCCATTGGCGGTCCCGGGCTGGCGATTGTCGCCGGACCGTGCGCGATCGAGAACCGGGAACAGGCATTTGCTGTGGCAGAGCGCGTAAGCCGCGCCGGAGCGCAATTTTTCCGGGGAGGCGCCTACAAGCCGCGCACTTCTCCGTATACGTTTCAAGGCCTCGGCGAAGAGGCGCTGCGCATCATGGCGGAGATCCGTCAGCAATTCGGGATGAAGATCATCACTGAGGCGATCGATCACGAATCGCTCGACCTGGTCGAAGAGTATGCCGACATGATCCAGATTGGCGCGCGCAACATGCAGAATTTCTCGCTGCTGAAGCGGGCCGGACGCTCGCGCAAGCCAGTGCTGTTGAAACGCGGCATGTCGGCGACGCTCGAGGAATTCCTGATGGCGGCGGAGTACATCCTGAGCGAGGGCAATTACAACGTGGCGCTCTGCGAGCGGGGCGTGCGGACGTTTGCCGATCACACGCGCAATACGCTCGACCTGAGCGTGGTGCCGGCGGTGCAGCGGTTGAGCCATCTGCCGATCCTGGTCGATCCCAGCCATGGAACCGGCAAGCGGAACAAAGTGACGCCGTTATCCCGGGCGGGAGTTGCCGTTGGGGCGGATGGGCTGATGGTGGAGGTGCACTGCAATCCGGACCAGGCGCTGTCGGACGGGCCGCAGTCGCTGTTTCCCGATCAGTTTGACGAACTGATGAAGCAGGTAAGGCAGATCGCCGCCGTAGTGGGGCGAAGCGTGCCGGAAGTTGGGGCTCGAGAGACGGCTGTTGCCAACCGGTAAGTCTCAATGGAGGAAATATGAGGAAAGTTCTCGGGATCCGTGGTGAATTCCTATGCGCGATCGCTGCGTTGACCTTGCTGGGAACCTGCTTTGCGCTTGCGCACGAGAACGGCGGGCAGCAGCAAACCTCAGGCGAGACCGTTTACAACATGAGGGATCCCGGCGTCACGCCTCCGCGCGGGCTTTCGACGCCGCAGCCTGAATATTCCGACGAGGCGCGGCGGAAGAAGATTTCCGGCAGCGTCCTGCTTCAAATCATCGTCGAGCCCGACGGTTCCGCGAAGGATGTGAAGATCAAGAAAGGCCTCGAGAAAAGTCTCGACAAGCAAGCCGTCGCGGCAGTGCAGAAGTGGACGTTTCAACCCGGCACGAAGGATGGGCAACCAGTTGCCGTCAATGTAGACGTCGAGGTTACGTTCCGGATCCGGTAATGTTGGTGCAGTCGATATGGGCGGGCGCTACCAGACAGTCTTCGAGGGTCCAAAACTCCGACACCTGGGGGCGCAGAAAGAGGCGGCCTCGGCAAACGACTGGATAGGCCATCCCGCTTCCCTTAGTTCTGCTAATCTTTCTTCTTCTCTGATGCACATCTGAGCAGGCCACTTTGCGCAAGGTCCTTGTCATTGCTGTGTTGGTGCCCATTCTGGGCGGGATGGCGTGGTGGTATTTCCGCGAGCAGACTCTCCCCGACTACGGCCCCGCATTCCGCGAGTACGCTTACGTCAGCAACGGGAAGAGCAACACTGTCAGCGTGATCGACCTGCGAACATTCGCACTGGCGAAGACGGTGAGGGTCGGCAGTGAGCCGACGGGGCTCGCGGCGAACGCGAAGAAGAACGAGATCTACGTCGTCAATTCGGCCTCGAGCAATGTCAGCGTGATCGATGCGGAGCAGAATGCTGTAGTCGCAACGATCGGCGTGCTCGGGCGACCGTACTTCATCGATGTCTCGGCCGATGGGAAGCGCGGCTACGTCGCAAATTCCGGATCCAGCAGTGTCAGCGTGATCGATCTGGACAAGCGCATTGTGCTGGGCAACGTGCGCGTGGGCGGAGGGCCGGGCCTGGCGCGGGTTTCGCCCGACGGATCGGTAGTGGTGGTCTCGAATCGCTCCGACAATACAGTTTCAGTGATTGATTCGAAGTTGCTGCGGGTACGGGCGACGCTGCCGGTGTGCCAGCATCCCGAGGACATCGCGATCGTGCCTGACTCGAGCAAGGCGTTTGTGTCGTGCTCGGGATCGTCGCAGGTGGCGTCAATCGCGCTGGGGAAAGCGGATGCGACCGATCCGCAGCGAAGAGACGACCACGTTATGGCGCTCATTGACGTGGGGCGAACGCCGGTAAGTCTCGCGCTGAAGCCGGACGGCGGCGAGATGATTGTGTGCAATTTCGATTCCGACAGCATCTCGATCATCGAGACCGGGCACGACGAGGTCGGCAGCAGCCAGGAGATCGGGCAGCATCCGTCGCACGGCCTGGTCACGCTGGATAATTCGCGCCTCTACGTGAGCAATTTCGGCTCGAACAGCATTGCTGTGTATGACATCGACATGGGGCGGCTGCTCTGGACGCTGACGGTGGGCAGCCGTCCCGATAGCCTTGCGCTCACGCCCGACCAGAATTATCTGCTTGTGGCGGATACGCAGTCGGGCGATGTGACCGTGATTCAGAAGCGGCGGGCGCGGAAGCTGGAGCCGTCGGAGTATTCGCTGCTGACGCTGATCCCGGTGGGCGTACAACCAAATGCAATCGTGATCAAGGAATTCACGGTGAGTAAGCCGGGGAAATGATGCTGCTGCCTTCGTCGACGGAAGAGACGTTGCAAGCAACGTCTCTACGACGGCGGAACTGCGGCCCGATAGTTCTGGGCCGCCGGACAGCCGAGGCGGCTGTCCCTACAATGGCCGGACAGACGGGGCGGCTGCCCCTACAATGGCTCGTTTTCAGGCGGGGACGTTCTTGCCGCAGTAGCGGTCGAAGGCGGCTTTCAGGTCGGCAGCGATGGCGGGGGCTTCGCGCGATTCGATGTCGCGGCGTGGCATCATGTAAACAAGTTGTCCGTCCTGCAGAATCGCAACGGAAGGCGAGGAAGGCGGTTGGCCGGTGAAGTAGCTGCGGGCGCGATCGGTCGCGTCTTTGTCTTGTCCCGCGAAGACGGAAAACGACTTGTCTGGCCGGGCGGCATTCTGCATGGCGATGCGCACGGCGGGACGCATGCGTCCGGCGGCGCATCCGCAGATCGAGTTCACCACGACCATTGTCGTTCCCGGACGATTCTTCAAAGCTTCGTCAACGGCATCGGCGCTGCGCAGTTCTTCAATTCCCAGGCGCGACAACTCCTCGCGCATGGGGATCACCATGATTTCCGGGTACATCGGCATTCGGTTGCTCCTGTTGGGATGTTTATTACTCTATTCTAGAGCTGTTTGGGAAATCGTGCGGTCACCTCTTCCCTTGTCATCCTGCGACCTGCGTTTTGGGCGGCGAAGGACTGCGCTCGTCGCGCGTTCACGATGACGTCATCGTGGCAAGCGCACTCGGCTGTATATTGTGGGCATCACGATGATCGTTCAGGAAAACATTCCGCTGGCGCCGCTTACGACTTTTGGCGTGGGCGGACCGGCGCGGTATTTCGCCGAGGCGAAATCTGCTGCTGACGTGCAGGAGGCCGTGTCCTGGGCGGAGTCCAGCAATCTGCCGTTGTTCGTGCTCGGCGGGGGCAGCAACCTGGTCGTTTCTGACGCGGGATGGCCTGGCCTGGTGCTGAAAATCGGCATCACGGGAATCGAGCGGCGCCCCGGAGAGCATGACGGGAAAGTTCTGTTTGACGTTGGCGCCGGGGAATCGTGGGATCGTTTCGTCGCGCAGGCTGTGGCGGCTCGCTGTGCCGGAGTGGAGTGCTTGAGCGGGATTCCCGGCAGCGTGGGCGGAACGCCGGTGCAGAACGTGGGCGCGTACGGGCAGGAAGTTTCGTCCACGATCGAATCAGTGGAGGCCTTCGACAACCGCGACCGGCAGGTGCGCGAGTTGTGCAACGAAGCCTGCGGCTTCGCGTACCGCACGAGCATCTTCAATACGACGGAGCGCGGGCGCTTCATTATCCTTCGCGCCACTTACGCTCTCGTGCCGGATGGCGAGCCACATCTGGAATACACCGACCTGAAGCGGCACTTCGCGGGACGCGAGACGAAACCAAATCTGGCGGAGACACGCGAGGCGGTGCGGCACATCCGTGCGCTAAAGGGGATGCTGATCGTGCCGGGCGATCCTGATTGCCGCAGCGCGGGCTCGTTCTTCAAGAATCCTGTGGTATCAGAGGAACAGCATCATGACCTGGAGAAGCGGGCGGTGGGGCGTGGCTTGACTCTGCCAAGTTATCCCGCACTCGAAAAGGCGAAGAAAGTTTCAGCAGCATGGCTGGTGGAGAAATCCGGGTTTGCGCGCGGATACGGCATCGGTCACGTGGGAATCTCGAGCGAGCACACGCTCGCGATTGTGAATCGCGGCGGAGCCACGGCGGCGGAGATTCTTGCGCTGAAGGAGCAAATTCAGCTGCGCGTGGAAGAGATCTGGGGCGTGCGCCTGGAAGCGGAACCGGTGATGGTCGGGATCTAGAACCGGCGCCAGGGGCAACAGTGACCCCTCGCTCGTGATATGTGGTTTCGTGACTGGTTGCTGGAATCTTGCCGCGTCTTCTGACGTATTCGAACCTTTCCTAACCCGACGATTGCCAACACGAGTGATGCTGGTCACTCCCACATGCAAGCAACCACTCTAGGATCGTTCTTCGAAAGATTCCTGAACATAAACGGGCTTCCGGCGGTCTTCATGATCGAGGGCAGAAGATTGGTGGCGGGAGAGGCAATCCTGAGCGGGGCAGCAACCGTCGAGCATAGTGAGGAAGTAACGCTCGAAGCGCTGGTCCGGCAGCACTCGCGGCTGGTTTACCGGATTGCCTATGGCGTGCTGCGCCATCATTACGAGGCCGAGGACGCGACACAAGAGACGTTCCTGCGGGTATTGCGTTATCGCGCGAAGCTCGCAGCGGTACAGGATCCGAAGACGTGGCTGGCGCGGATCGCCTGGCGGGTTGCGGTCGATCGCAGGAAACGCAAGCGCGGCAGAGAGGTTTCGCTCGAGGAACACGAAGAGACAGCATTCGACCTAGCCGTTTCGGATGCATCCGCCGAGGCGACTGTGGCCGGGACAGAGATGAATGCGATGGTGGCGAAACTGATCGACAGCCTGCCGGAGAAGCTGCGCAAGCCCCTGATCCTGTCGGCAATTGAGGAGATGACGCCGCGCGAAGTGGCCGCTACGCTCGGGATCAACGAAGCGGCGGTGCGGTCCCGGGTGTTTCGGGCGCGCCAGATTTTGAAGGAGAAGCTGGCCGTGCGGATGGACGGTGCACGGTGAACGACGACGTGCGCGACGCGGCTTTAGCCGCCGAGGGTCGCTTTTCATGAAGAACGACAACAAACCGCCGAACAACATGCACGACGACCTCGACCGAATCCTGGACGCGCACCTAGAGAAGTACGCCACGGGCAAGCCTCGTCCGGGGTTGGAAACCCGAATCCTGGCGAACTTGCGTGTTGAGGAGATTCGCGAAGTTCCGGCGTGGCCGAAATGGATTCTGGCGGGAGCAGCCGTTGCCCTCGTTATGATTGCTGTCGCGATTGCCTGGAAACCAGGGAAGCCGTCTCATCCCGCAATCGCGAATCGTCCTCCAGCCACAGTCGAAATCCCGAATCCGTCGCCCGAACCATTGGGTAAAGACAAACTGGCGAGCGGAAAGAAGCCATTTCGCAAGCATCGCGCTCTGCAGGCCAAGACGGTTGCAGCGGCCGATCCGAAGCTCGATCAATTTCCTTCACCGGAACCGCTTACGGAAGAGGAATTAGCGTTAGTTCGTTATCTCAGAAATTTTCCGGGGGAAGCTGTCATGATCGCCCGGGCGCAAGAGGAGTTCGAGAAACGCATTCAGGAGCAGTCAAAAGCGACACGGGACAGGCCTTCGTCCAATTCTGATCAATAGGAGAGATGACTTCATGCGAAAAGGGATTCTGCTGGCAACCATTCTTTCGTTGTTCTTTTGCGTTTCTTCTTACGCACGAGCGCAGAACTCTGACGAGACGACAGCGAAGCCCCGCCCAATCGAGGCGTATCGTCTCGACTTTTCCTTTAATGAGTTCGAAGGGGAGAAGAAGATCAATACCAGACACTATTCGATGGATCTCACGTCGGGCCAGCACCCCAACGAGATCAAGATCGGCTTGCGCGTTCCAGTGGTTTCCGGAACTGTGGGTGGGTCGACGCAGTTCCAGTACGTGGACGTGGGTACACGAATTTCGGCCCAGTTGAGGCCGAATGGTCAGAGCGATGAGCAGGAGTTGGTGGTCAACAGCGACGTCAGCAACGTGGACGTCACCGCCGAGGCGGGGAGTACTCCCAACCAGGCACCCGTTATCCGCCAAATCAAGATTGAGGGCGTGACGCTGTTAAAGTTGGGGACGCCACTGCTGATCGGAAGCATGGACGATCCCAACTCCAAGCGCCAGTTCCAGCTGGAAGTGACTGTGACGAAGCTGCGGTAGCTTGACTGGATTGGTTGGATTCGTTCGCTTTTCAAAATCCGGCTTCGCAACGTCTCTACGACGCCAGTTTGGACGCTTGCTGAAAGATCTTCGTGAACATCTGGCGGGTGAGCTTTCCGGTTTGGGTGTTCTGATTCGAGGGGTGGTAGGAGGCGAGCAGCGCTTTGCCATCGGGCATCTTGTAATGAGCGCCATGCTGGAAGATGTACGGGGCGCGGCTTTTGAGGAGGCCGCGGCGCTTTAAATAATTGAGGTAGGCGTCAAATCCGATTTTCCCGAGTGCGACGATCACCTTCACCTCTTTGAGGCCTTCCAGTTCACGATCGAGGAATTGCGCGCACTCCGCTAACTCCTGCGGCAGTGGCTTGTTGTCGGGCGGAGCGCAGCGAACGGCGGCCGTGATGTAGAGGTTGGTGAGTTTCAGGCCGTCGTTGCGGTTCGTCGCAGTGGGCTGGCTGGCGAATCCGGTTTCATACAACACCGGGTACATGAAGTTGCCGCTGGCGTCGCCGGTGAACGGGCGTCCGGTGCGGTTCGAGCCGTGCGCTCCGGGAGCCAGGCCCATAATGAGCACGCGGGCCTTCGGGTCGCCGAAGCCGGGAACGGGTTTGCCCCAGTAGTCCCAGTCGCGGTAGGCGCGGCGCTTCTCGCGCGCGACTTGCTCGCGATATTCCACGAGGCGTGGGCAGCGGGTGCAGGCCACAACCTCGTTATTGAGAATGGTGAGCCAGTGCGGCGCAGTGCCGGGGCTCATGCGGAGCGCCGCCGGAACTCGTTCCTGCCATCACTGGCGACTCTCGCCCGTGCGCTTTTCAGAGTAGCTGCCATTGTTTCGATTGTGCCATTACCGGCGGAGTCATCGTGGAAATATGGCTTCGTTCCAGGGACAGTAGGTTTCGCCGGCGCAGCGGCTGTCGTCGCAGCGGGCGGGCTCGCCCTGCCAGCCGTCATGCAAAAGCTTGGCGCGGAGCTCCGCCACCGAAGCGTGCTCATCGATCTCGACATAACCGAGCATGCAGAAGCGTTTGCAAACCGGGCAGGTGGTGCCGAATTTTCTGGTCGCCAGCACTTGGGATTCGATCTCCTTCCCCGCTGTGCCGCAGGGATCGTCATGCTTTCATTGTCGCAGATTGTTTGCGTCCGGGAGACACTCCGGCGTTTACGCGGCTTTGTCGAGAACGACGTATTCGTACTGCTCGGCAACGGATGTTTTCGTTTGACCAAGGGTAACGCTACGGAAGGGACTTGGCTTGTCGCCCCACTTCTTATCCGTTGGAACTGTGACCGGCGTTCTGGATACGAGTGTGGTGAGCCGGATGATATCCGCGGCCTGGATGTTGTCCAAAGCAGTGTCTGTAGAGACGACCTGATCGTCGGGCTCGCCGGCGTCGTTTACAAAGTCTGACATCTTGCAGATCGAGATGCAGCGGAAGGCGTGCTTTTCGAGAATCATCCGCGTGGTCTGGCCATCAGTGACGCGGGTCTTGGAGGCATGATTGAGGCCGACGAGGATGACTCCGGGAATCCCCGGAGTCAATTTGCGGTCTTTCATCTCCTCCAGGAAATGCTGGGCGATGCGGGCGTCGCGGGCCGATCCGTTGACGGTCGAACCAATGGGAAGAACGTAGAGGGGATGCTTGCGGAGATTATCGAGGATGGGCGCATGGCGATTGAGCAGCAGGCGCTTGGACACCTCCATGGGCGGAAGGTCGCCATCTTTGTCGGGATCAAACTGTGGCGGCATCGTTCCGTCGCGTAACGCGTTGCGCACGCCTTTGCGCGCGACGGCACCATTTAGAAAGTGCTCTGATCCGTAGTAGCGGTATTTAGGATCGAGGAGAAGTTCGAGCACCAGCCGGATAGAGGTTTTGGTGCGGGCGGCAGCCTTGTCGGGCGCGCCGACCGGGGCGTGCGTTTCGCCCACAATGGCCACGCTGTGTTTTTCAGCGATGTCGGTGCTGGTCTTGCTGTTCTTGGCGATGTAATCCTTGAGGTCATCGGAAAGCGTCATAGAGCCTCCTCGCCGGGGATCATTCAGCGGGAGGCATGTCGTCCAGGAACGATTCCTTGCTGAGGAAATCCCCAATTGCTTGGCGGGCATTATCTCGCTACCCAAGCCGCCCCGCAACTGGCCCGGGCGGACATGAGATCGATGCGAGCGCGGTTGAGCGTCGAGCGGAATTCGCGTGCTATGCTTGCGGGCCAAGCCCATGTTGCAGCTTCGCCGGATCACCACCCAGCAGCGTTTCATTCCTCAAATTGACGGATTGCGATTCGTGGCAATCGTGTCGGTGGTGTTCTTTCATATCTACCGGTCCCTGGAGGGGCGTGCGGCGGTTCCTGTGCCGGTGGCGCTGGATGTCGACCTGCCCAAGCGCGGCGTCGAACTTTTCTTTGCCATCAGCGGATTCATCCTGGGAGTGCCGTTCGCATCGCACTGGCTGTTAAACGCTCCGAAGGTAAGGTTGCGAAGCTATTTTCTGCGGCGCCTCACGCGTTTGGAGCCCCCGTATTTCCTATCTTTCCCAGTGTGGGCGCTCATGGCCTGGGCGACGGCACACCGCAGCTTCAGCGACATGGCGCCTCACATCGTGGCGGGCTGCTTTTATGTGCAGAACCTCATCTTCGGCGCGTTCGCCGGGCCGGTGAATGGCGTGGCATGGTCGCTCGAAATCGAAGTTCAGTTTTATCTCCTGGTCCCGCTACTTTCGCTTTTGTTCGCGATTGGTGACGCGCGCATCCGGCGTGGGGTCGTGGCGAGTACGATGCTTCTGGCCGGAGTGCTCAGCATTCCGCTCTACGACACGAACCGGCTGCATTATTCGATCCTTTACTATCTTGCTTTTTTCCTCGCCGGCTTTCTGATTTGCGACCTCTATCTCACCCGAAAAGAGTGGAAGCCCTCCTTTGTGTGGGATGCGCTCGCTCTCTGCCTATGGCCCCTCGTATGGTATCCCTCGCGAAACGCGCTTCACGTTGTTCTGCCGTTCATGATCGTGGTGCTTTACCTGGCGGCGTTTCGCGGACGGATTTTCTCCGCGATCTTCAGCTATCCGCTGATCACCAACATCGGCGGGATGTGTTACAGCATCTACCTGTTCCACTTTCCTATCATTTATGCGGTGAAGCACATCACTGCCTACTGGCACATCGGAACGAGCTTTTGGGTGTTCTTCGCGCTTCAAAGTTTGCTCATCTGGCCATTCGTGCTGCTCTTCTGCGGAGCGTTCTTTCTGTTGATCGAGCGGCCATGCATGGACCGCGACTGGCCGAAGAAACTCTGGCGGCTGTTCCGCGCGCCCGCCGTGGTCCAGCACGCATCGTCGCCGCAATGAAGATGAAGATCACGATCGTAAGACCTTCCGGGGAGGATTCACTTTCGCATGGCGGCTCATAGTTCCGCCACCAAGCCGGTCGAGCAGCGCAACCGCGGTCCGGTTGCGCCTTCGGAGATGCGGTGCGTCGTCTGCCTTGGCCTGGCAATTTGCCTGGTCACCAGCATCCCTTACGTCCTCGGCAATCGGATTGCTCCGGCCGGAACGCGATTTTCCAATGTACTGGTGTACGAAAAAGATCAGAACAACTATCTCGCATACGCTCACCAGGCCGCGTCGGGACAATGGCTCTTTCACAATCCCATGACCGCCGAGCCGCACGGCAACGTGTTCTTCAACCTGGAATGGCTCGCCACGGGAAAGATGGCGGCGTTGTTTCGAGTGTCAGCGGCGAGCGCGATGCAGATTCAACGATGGATGGCGATCCTGTTTCTGTGTTTCGCCGTGTATTGGCTTTCCGCCTATCTGGTCGAGAGCGTGGCGGCGCGGCGAGTGGCGCTTGCCGTCGTGATGCTGGGTGGCGGATTCGGCTGGCTGGTGATGCTGCGCCGATTGGGACTGCCGGTCAATGTGCTGTACTTCCCCGACTTCCAGTGGGGAGTGTCGTCACCGTTTTACTGGTCGCTGCGCGTACCGCATTTCGCGGTCGCACAGGCGCTGATCGTACTCGGCCTTGTTTTCTTTTTGCGCGCCGAGCGCAACGGACGTGCTCTGGATTTCATCTGGTCTGGACTCTGCTACGCGGCGGCGGGAACCTGCCGCACCTACGACATGCTGTCGGTGCTGCTGGCCACGGGATTGTTTGTGTGCCTGATGGCGTGGCAGGAGAGAGATTACGGACGACACCTCCGGATGCGGATCATTCCGATCCTGGTTTGCATGCCGGTCCTCGCGTATTACGTGTGGTTGTTCAAAGTGCATCCGGTATTCCGATGGTGGAGCCAGGCCGGTGCGGACCCGCCGAATCCGTTCGTACTCGGGCTGGCGTTTGGGCTGCCCGCATTGCTGGTGTGGCCAGCCCTGTGGCTTCTCCGGCGGAACCACGTGCAACCGGCGCAAAAGCTGATGATCTGTTGTGCCGCCTCGGCCTGCGCGCTGACCTACGCGCATTGGATCTTTCATTTTTCATTCTCATTTTCCGTCGGCATCTGCGTGCCGCTGGTGATGATTGTCGTCAGCGGGTTTGAGAAACGCATCGCCGCCTGGCCATGGAGGGGCGCCAGAGGATGGGGGCTGCCGGTCGCGCTGATTGCGCTGAACAGCCTGACGTCGGTCGCGATCCTGGCGCAGTCCGTCTTGTTCGTTTCCCAAGGCTACTTTCGGCTCAACGAGGAACTCCTGGGAGCGTTCGCGTGGCTCGATGCGCATTCGCCGGCGGATAGCGTGGTTTTGGCGGATTACGAGACCTCAAACCTCATGCCCCAGTACACGCACAACAGAATGTTCTGCGGGTATTACAACGCGGTGCGCTTTGAGGAAAAGCAGGGGGCGGTCAACCGATTTTTCGACCCTGGTTCCTCGAACAAAAGCCGCGGCGAGTTCCTGGAGCAGAACCGCATCGATTTTGTCCTGCTGGTCAACGGCAAGGATCAGGCTCTTGCAAAAGTCGGCAGCGAACCTTATCTGCAGGAAATCTTCCGCAACGGCGCGGCGACCATTTACAGGGTAGTGCGGCCTGGCGAGAATTTCTCGGCTGTTGTTAGTGGACGAGTGCAGGTAAATTCACAGTCTGCAATTTTCCTTCACGCGCCCGATGGCTCGTGCGAGGATCGCGGGCGGCGTCAACTGCTGTTGCGGCGCCGCGACAGAGGCCGCGACGCACACGCGAGGCTCATGGCGAGTTGCGTCCGACGTTCTGTCAAGTGTTGCAGACCCTACTCAAGCCAAGGTCGGGATTGAGTGGGCCACCCGGCCTCAAGACCCGAATCGCAAGAATTGAGCGCGAAACAGGAGTAAGACATCACACAATCAACAGAAGTTTAAAAGGCGAAGACGTTCGTCGCACAACCCTAGCCTAGATTGCAAAGCAACTCTCATGAAGCGCAGAATCAGTCCAGAAAAGTTGAGCCGAACAACGTAATATTCGCGTCTCAATTACTAATGCGACGTTCTCATCGCCACCGACAACATCGCGATTGCGCCGAGGTTGTTTGACGCGTTTGCTAGATCGAGGGCCGTTTTGCCTTCGTTGTTCTGCACCCCAGGGTCTGCTCCATTTTCCAGAAGCAAAGGTATAGCATCAGAAAATCGCCCGACAGCAGCGTGCATGAGAGCAGTTCTTCCTTTGCTGTCCTTCAGATTTACATCCGCGTGATGTTCGATCAGAATCTTGACAGCCTGCTTGAAGCCGTACCCGGACGCCTTCATCAGGGCCGTCTCACCTTTCCCGTCAGTCGCATTGACATTTGCCCCAGCTTCCAAAAGGACCACCGTGACATTAGGATCGAAAAAGCCGTAACCTGCCAACAGTGTCATTCCATTGTGGTCGGCGGCATCAACCTTCGCTCCCGCCTGGAGTAGTAGTTTCATGATTTCCACGTGCCTGGCGTTAGCTGCCTCGGCGAGAGGTGAAAATAGCTTAGTTTCCTTCGGGTTTACCGGTGCACCGGCATCGATCAGCAGCTTGACCAATGGCTCGTTGCCGGAGCCGATTGCAGCATCCAACGCTAGGGATTCGCTCCCGTTCTTGCTATCGATTCCATCCTTGGCGATAAACTCGCGAGCTTTGTCAAAGCAGCCACTCGAGACAGCGTGCAGCAGAGAGTCAGCGTGGGCACAGAGAGTGGCCAAGTCTGGTTGTGAGCATTTTTGTCCGTCATTGTCCTCATCGATCTGCGAAGTGTCGGGATGTTGTGTCAGCTCAACGTTGAGTATATTTTCGACGATCAACTCGCCAGCGGCTCCGCCCAAATGCCCGTAACCGATAGCTCGGTAGGTGCCGCTTCGACCGCAGAGCACATGGTAGTCAGACTTCACGTGCAGGATTCCGACGAAGGTTGCGGTCTTGGTAACTTCGAACTGCCCCTGCAAATCCCCACCTTTAGTTGGAGCAGGCCACTTTGGCTGATAGAGCTTTGCAATCTGATTCGAATACGGAGCTCGAACCGCGAAGGTGAGTGAAACCGGCCAGCGATAGCCATCCGTAATGAATCCACCCTTGCATCGACTGATGATCCAGGCTCCCTCCATCGTACTGACGAACTCACCCCGCACAGCGATGCGCTTGCCTTTCCACGAGGAAAGATTCTGAAAAAGATCACAGATCGGCATCACTGGCAACGAGCCGGGATCGGGCAGTGCCTCGACTTTCAGGTTGTCGAAGGAATCGAAGATCAGCTGAGCAGGTAACTCGCCAGACTGCGCTAGTTTAATCCGGCCTGAAAAAGACGCAGAAGCACTAACCGGTTTGCCTTGACTCCGAAGGCTGTCCGCATCCGCCGCAGCCTTTTGGAACTGCTGAAGCTGATCGGGTGTTACGGAAGAGGATGGACTCAGGGAGAGCGCAGTCGGCCACATGTGGCGAATGCCGGTTCCTGAGATATATCGATTGTCACAATCCTCAGCGCCAAGGACCGCCAAATCTCTTGTAACAATCAAATCACCCGTGACGACGACTCGGCTTCCATCCGCGCTTTCCAGATGAGAGAACAGATCACAAACTGATTCCTGCGCACGCAAGGCGGTTGCGGTGATTAATGAAGCACTCAATATGAACAAACAAATCAGAAGCTTCATAGCAGCCTCGACGAACAAGTCTACCTCTCACGCTCGCGTGTCGCACCCTCGCGCAAGTCCAGCAGTGCCCCGTTACGCAACACTCCCTTGCCCTGCGCACGGGGGCCACGGGCCGCCCGAGCGCGCTCGTCGATGAAACACTGCGAGCCAAGGCGACGGAGTCCGATCCCGCCATGGGAGCTTGGAGGATTGGAATCTCGAGTGCAAAAGGTCCAGCAGTCGACGATCGGGCCAGGCTGCACACCTGAGATTTTCTCTCATTGGCCGGGATCGCGGGCGGCGTGAACTGCTGTTGCGGCCCGTTCATTTTTCCCGAATTCTTCTGGAGATTAGCCAACTTCATCACCGTTGCAAAATCGCCGCATCACCTCACGCCCTCATCTGGAAAATTCTGGCCGATCTGAGTGGCGGCGGCCAGATTACAATCTCCTGCTCTAGGAATGGTAAGGAAAAGGATGAGCGTAATGAAATCTATCGTGCTTGCCTCGCTGTGCGTGTTGATGTTGCCGTTCACGGGTGCTTCTTACCCTTCCGATCAGCAAGAGGCGACCAAGCTGCTGGAACTGGCCGTGTCTAAAACGAATATTTTCGATCTGCCGTCCTTCCGCATGAAGGCGAGCGTGCAGATCGACGTGCAAGACAAATTGCGAGATGGAACCTATCAAATGTTCTGGAATGGCCCGGACCAATGGAGAGAAGAGATAAGCTTCCAGGGTTACAGTGAGGTTCAACTTGGCGGGAAAGGAAACGTCTGGATTCAGCGCAGCACGGATTTCCTTCCTCTTCGCATCTATCAGTTGCATGAGGCGCTCGGATTTGGTTCTGGCGCAGCCGGTCCGAATCCCGCCTTCTCCCTTGTTCGGCTAGGCCTGACGCCAAAGGACACAATCAAGAAAACGAGGTCTCGCAAGGAACATGGCGAGAAGCTAACTTGCATTGAGATCGAGCACGAGACAAAGTACTCGTCGTCAGTGTGCATAAGTGACAGCACGGGAGCCCTTGTGCGTGATTCAGCATCTTACTCAGACAGTGACTTTCAGCCAGTCGATGGGAAAATCTTCCCTCGGTCTCTGAGCTTCATCGAAGAGGGAAGGAAAGTGGCTAAAGTGAGTATCAGTGAGTTGGTTAGTCCCGCCGAGTTCGCCCCGAACTCATTTGCTCCACCGACGGGAGTTTTGCAGCAAGAGGGCTGCATGAATCCAATCGCGCCTCGACTCGTGAATAAGGTGGCTCCTGTGTACCCGACAAGTGCCCGACAGCAGCACATTGAGGGGACCGTGGCGGTGGACACCGAGATCGGTTTGGACGGCACTCCGAGAATGAAGAAGGTCGTCGCCAATGCCGATCCGAGCCTGGTAAGGTCGGCCGCTGACGCCATCACAGCTTGGAGGTACGAACCTGCGACATGTGATGGCAAGCCTGTGTCAATTGAGACCGTACTGCGAGTTGATTACACACTATCGCCGTAGAACGATGCCAAGTGCTGCCGCATCCCTGTACCTGCTGAGTTGCACTCATCAATGAGTGAAATTACCTACGGGTGAAGTTGATACGCGATTAGCATCGGGGGCATGATCGGTTCCCTCTCGCGGGTTGCCCTGGCTTGATGTTGGATCTTACGAGCGCTTAGGAACGTAACCGGGATATAGATTCTTGATGCAGTCAGGGCACAAACCGTGACTGAACTCGGCCGCGGACCTGTCGCGGATGTAGACCTCGAGCCGTTCCCAATGCCCCCGATCGTCGCGGATCTTTTTGCAGGAGGAACAGATCGACAATAGCCCGGTCAAAACTTTGACTTTTGCAAGTGCTTCCTGCAACTCGGCGATGAGCCGTTCCCTTTCAGCCTCAGCTTTTTTTCTGCGGCTGATGTCACGAATCATGGTGCAGGTATTCTCGGCCCCGTCCGGGTCGTGAAAAACAACTGAAGAAACCTCCTGCGGAAACAAGCTTCCATCGGAGCGTCTGCCTGTCAGATGGCCAGCGGCCTTGCCGGTACGCTTCCGCTCTTCAAGAAACACTGCGGCGGCAGGATCCGATGTGTCCACCACAGCCTCTCGCCCCATAGCGATCAGCTGTTCTCGGCTGAAGCCTGTAATGGCGCAGGCACTAGGATTGGCATCGAGGATTCTCCCATCTGGTGAGGTAAGAAAGATCCCGTCCATGCTGTTTTCGAACAGCAGGCGATATCTTTCTTCGACTCTTCGTCGGCTGTCCTCAAGGCGTCGACGGTCTGTGATATCGCGAAGGACCGCCACGACGGCGATGCCGTCATCAATCTGCACCGGGCTGAGTGAGATCTCCACCGCAACTTCGGTCCCGTCCTTTCGAAGCGCCTTCAAATCCAGACCGGTGCCCATGGGGCGCAATTGCGGCTCGCACAGAAAGTTCATGCGGTGTTGCGGGTGCTTATTTCGAAATCGCTCCGGGATCAGAACTTCGACGGAACGTCCCTGCAAGTCTTGCGGCTGATACCCGAGGACTTTTTCTATGTGCGCATTGACAAGTACGATCTTGCCATCGGCGTCGCAAAGCAAGATGACGTCGGGCGCGGCTTCCAGAATCGCGTGAAAGCGAGCTTCGCTCCGTTTCTTCTCGCTCAGATCCAGAACAATGGATCGGCTCATGACGAAGTTCTTGTTCTCGTCATACACACCGGTTGCACTCACCAGAACTGGCAGTAAGGTTCCGTCCTTGCAGGTGAACTCCAGTTCCACGCCTTGCAAAGGAGTGCCAGACTTCAAACGAGGAAAGTTTTCTTCAAATACGTGGCGGCTTGGTGGCGGCAGGATATCAATCAGCCGCATGCGGTCAACGACCTCCTCACGGTTGTATCCCAACCAGTTCAGTTCCTTGTCGTTAACGCGGACGAACACACCATTTTGGTCGAGAGAGTGGAATCCGCATCCGGTATTCTCGTAAAAATCGAGCAGGGTTTCGAGTGTCTCTGGCAAGGCAGTCCTCTGGCTTCAGGTTAGCATTTGTGTCCAGCAACCAAGGCTGAAAACAGGATACTTCGAGGGTCTTTCTTCTCATCGGTGGATTTCCGCCGCCAATCGCAGTGGAACATGTACAGCTACGCTCGCAAGAATCCGACGACGTTTAAAGATCCCGCCGGGCGGCACGTGTGCCAAGGTAACAAGGATCCAGGCGCGCAGATCAAGGCAGGTTACGAATCGGCACAAAGGCTCCAGCCGGCGCGATGCCGTCGGAGGAGGAGAAACAGCTGAAGCGGCCGCAATGCACTCCCGAGGCTCATGGCGAGTTGCGTTCGTAGTCCTGTCAAATGTTGTAGACCCCCACTCAAGCCAAAGCCGGGCTTGAGTGGGCCACCCGGCCGGTTGTATTTTGAAGACGAAATAACCAGGGGAGCTTAATGCCAACGACAATTCGGTTGTCTGAAGACGACCTCCGCGAGCTATTCGCTTTGTTTAGCAGCCCTACTGAAGACGAAATCGAACAAATATATACTTCCGGAGATCGGCTATTCTTTCGGAATGAAGACCTAACAGAAGAATACTCGCTGGTACAGGAGAAGGGGGACTACGCGAGAGATGCGTGGCGTGCAGTTCTTTATTTTCTTAATCGACATGGTTATAGCATGACAAAAAACGGTGAACCTATTGGTCTTGAGCCTATGGATTGTGACTAGTACCCACTGAGCCGCTTGATAGTGTTGACCTGCCCCCTGCTTTCCTTCACGTAAGGATACGACAAGTTCCAGTTGCTCCATCCTGGGTTTGAGCCGGGATAGAGGAGCGCGAGGGGAATGGGACGGCGTTTGAGTCTCTTTCCTCTCGCACAGCTTTGTAGAAGCCGGCCAACATGCGGAGCGCAGAAGAGAACCGGCTAAAGAGAGCGGAACATCACGACTGCCGACATCTATGAGAGGGTGGTGAAACGCTCGCGGCAAACGGCCGACGATTTCAAAGCCGAATGATTCCCCAAGAGCCACGGCGGGAGTGCACTTCAGAAGCTTGCAAGCAAAGGGCCCCTTTTTCATCGCCTACCCGCGCCAGCTCCCTTGGCGCCCGAGTCCTGGGCGTGCTGAGCGGATTCCAGGAAGGCTGTGAGCGCTTCCCGATCCTCGGCCAGCATCGTGTCGAACTTTATTCCGTTTCCCACCTGCGGATCGCAGGTAACTACGATGGCGGAGATCACCACCGTGGTTTGGATGGAAAGCTGGAGATCCAGATGGGTTCCGATTGGGAAGGGGAAAATTGACTCGATGTAGCAGCCGCCCAAGCTCAAATCGGTAGTAGCGCCACGAATCGGGCCCTGGCTCCCGCCCATGTGTATCTCGAACGGCACATTCACTTTTACTCGTGGGTTCTGGCGACGGTTTGTCCCGTTGCCGGCGGGCATGGGCTGCGGCGCCATTTGCGGCGTGACTATGGTCAGTTGCCGTGTCTGCGGAGCGCATATTGCTGCGGCGTGTTTAACGGGATCGGGCCGGAGCTTAGCGGAAACCTGATCGGCCGTTAAAGGCTTGCTGAAATAGTAGCCTTGAATCTCGTCGCAGCGGAGCGCCCGCAGGAACGACATTTGCGCTTCGTTTTCTACTCCTTCCGCAATTACCTTAAGACCCAGACTTTTCGCCATTCTGATGATTGCGGTGGTGATCGCTGCGTCATCGGCATCCACGGCGACCTCGCTGATGAAGGAGCGGTCAATCTTGAGCTTGTCGAAAGGAAACTGCTTGAGGTAGCTGAGGCTGGAGTAGCCGGTACCAAAGTCGTCGATGGACAGCTTCAACCCCATGGCCCTCAATTCCTGAAGAACGGAAGCCGTCATGTCTGCGTTCGAGAGCAGCAGGCTTTCGGTCAGCTCCAGTTCGAGATATTGGCAGGGGAGGCCGGTTTCGTTGAGCACGCTGCGGACGAGTTCCTGAAAGCCGGGCTGGCGAAACTGCACCGCTGACACATTCACCGCAACCGTCAATGCGCAAATCCCTTCCTCTTGCCACCTGCGAGCCTGAGCGCAGGCAGTTCTCAGCACCCATGCACCGATGGGCGCGATCAGGCCGCTATATTCAGCAACGCGAATGAATCGATCCGGCGGCACCAGGCCGAACTCGGGATGCTTCCACCGGATGAGCGCTTCCAGCCCGACTATTGCTCCGGTGGCGATGTCCATCTGCGGTTGATACATAAGGAAGAATTCATTCTTATCGAGTGCCGCTCGTAATCCGTGCTCCAACGTCAATCGCTGCGCGACCTGGTCGTTCATCTCCTCAGAAAAGAACGTAAATCGATTGCGTCCACTCTCTTTCGCAGAGTACATGGCTGCATCGGCGTTCTTCATCAGAGTCTCGCTGTCCAAGCCATGTTGAGGGAAAATGCTGACTCCCATGCTGCAGTTGACGCTCAACGAACGGCCTTCAATGACGAATTCGGGAATGATCGCATCCATCACGCGTTGCGCGGCGACGGATGCGTCCGTCATATCTTTTAAGCCAGTCAGCACCATGAGGAATTCGTCGCCACCGAGGCGGGCCACCGTGTCTTGCCCGCGTGTCTGCTTCTTCAGACGATGGGCTACTTCGCGCAGCAGCAGATCGCCGAACGCGTGGCCAAGTGAGTCATTGATGACCTTAAACCGGTCGAGGTCGAGGAATAGAAGCGCAACCGTCTCCTTCCGACGACGACCACTCGCAAGTGCCTTACTCAAGCGGTCCAGGAAGAGTGAGCGGTTCGGCAGCCCCGTAAGACCATCGCAATAGGCGAGGGATTTGATCTGGTTCTCGGCGGCTTTGCGGTCTGTGATGTCTTCCAGCGTGCCTTCATGAAGCGCAACGTCGCCGTCGCGATCGCGCACGGCCCGCACATTTGCCAAAACCCACTTTTTCGTGCGATCTCTGCAGAGAACCTCCATTTCCGCACTGCGCACTACGCCCTTCTCGTCCAGCACGCGTTTCAGTTCATCGATTTGGCGGAAATCGACAAACAGCTGAGAAAACAGGTTCGAAACCTCCGCTTTGAAATGGTCCGGAGACTCGTAGCCATGAATTTGTGCCAGCGCCCGGTTGATGTTCACAGGACTACCTTCCGGGGTCATCTGAAAAATTCCTACCACAGCATTTTCGAAGATGGCCCGGTACTTTTCTTCTGCATGTCGAAGTGCTGCATTGTGGAGCAGCAATTTTTCGGCACGCTCTTGCTGAAGCTGCAAGTGCCGATAAAGCGCGTATAAACCGAAAAGCAATACAAGAACTGAAAGGGCAGATCCCCATTGTTGGAGGTCAAACCCGTAGGCAGCGCTGGTTGTTCGACCAGACCAGGCAAGAGTGAATGATACGATTCCCGAGGCTAGTGCCAGAATCACAGAAACGATGACGGCCAAAAGCCACCGCGACATCTGCCCCATGTCTGAAATCGCCTCGGACTTGTTTTGGCGGGCCGCCTGAAATATCTGCGGATTCATTGCCATTCGAGCATTTCTCGGGTACCTCAAGGGATTCTAGACTGCTAAAGAAAAGTAGAACGAATTACCGAAGTAAGACCGGTGGGTCCCCCACTGAGTCAAGCCTGCCTGGCTTGTAAGACTAGGGTGGTCAAAGATGAGAACGAGGGTTTCAACTCGACCCACTCTTCCAGAAACTAAAGAAGGAGAGCTCTATTTAAGCTAAAAATGAGCCTCATTGGGTGACTCTACGATTCGTATTCTTCCCGGAGATGGGTACTGTTTAGGGGCCGGAACGCGCGTGTTTCCGTGATCTTTCTTCCAAACCTGGATTTCCTTGTCGCAGCCGGCAAGAGGTGTCTTCGACGAATCGATGGTGGTCCTACAAAGATGAACCAAGAGTATGCTTTGTACGAAAAAACAGGAACATCAGATATCACCATCATCGATCCCAAAGCGCATGGAATTGGGCTTCTTTATCCCCCTCAGGATTCCCCAAACAATTGGAAAAAGGATGTCCCGGAGTGGACTTATCAATTATGGGATTACATTGTGCGTGGTGCGCTCGGATTCCATCGTGCCAATTTTATACGCAAGCTAGTACGCGGTCTGCCTGTAAAGCGGAATTCCTACGTTGAATTCATGCAATGGTTAACGCGGTACAACTCTGCAGCCTAAGCACAATACCAGCCGAACTCATGTGAAACCGTCTGATTGGCGACTCTGAGTTCTGCTGTTCTCTCCTGAATTTCATTTTCAACTTCGGCTTGGCCTGCTCTGCTCCCGCCTTTGATCGACGGTTTGCTTCACCCAGAGCGATGATGAAGCCGGAAAGAACTAGGAATCCGACCAAACGCCGAGCAAGCATATAAGTGTTGTTGCAAACGACGGACCGAGACCCAAGTACCAAGCCGAGAAGACGACCGCAGCCCAGACGGTAAAGTAAGGAAAGTGCGCTCCGAGCAATGGGGAAAATACCTCTCGGAGCAGCAGTGCAAGAACCGCAATCAGCACCGCCAAAGCATAACGTGCGGCAGTTGATTTCTTGTCACGTTGAGAGTCGAGAGCGGTCACCATGTTCACCCCCTCACCGTAAAGGGCGAATTAGAGATGCTTCCTGACTCCTTGGTTAGAACGCGCAAGATTGGATGATTGTTTCCGACGGAAGTTCTGGAAGGGCCTCCGCTGGTTCGCGCTCGTCGAACTGAACGACGATATTGTTCCGATTCGGGCGAAGTTTGGGCAGCGAGCAGATTGCGACCCGACAATGGCATGGAACTATCTCACCTCAAAACAGCCAATTTGGATGACGGGTCCGGATGTAATCGCGGCAAAACTGATAACGGGCAAGTCGATCAAGATTTTGAACGCCATCAACGTTGTTCCTTATGGGGTCCAACCTAGTCTCGTGCCGATCAAACTGCGTGGTGAGGTCAAAGTTGATCCTCGTCGTGACGATCTAGCCATCAAGTTGGTTGAGTTGCGAACTTCAATGAAGTCCAAAACCCCGGAACTGGCAAGCGGAATCAAGGTGGCAGCAAATAGCGCCGCATTCGGAATTTACTCCCAAATTGACGTTAGGTCTCTGGATTCGCGTTCTCAACTACGGGTCTTCTCAGGGGAAACGGAGTACGTGACGCCACCAGTTGAGATTTGGGAGCGGCCTTCTGAGTTCCATTGCCCTGTCATCAGTTCACTCGTCACTGGCGGGTCGCACTTACTCTGCGCAATGTTGGAGCGCATGGTGCGGGATATGGGCGGTCAGTTTGCTGCGATGGATACAGATAGCGCGATGATCGTTTCGACCAAAGATGGTGGTCTGATTTCATGCGCGGGTGGTCTACACAGGATTCCAAAATATCAGGCGGGAAGCGCAAACGCCGCCATCCTGGCGTTGTCTTATGCTCAGGTTGAAGGTATTCGAGAGAGGTTTGAACGCCTCAGTCCATGGCGCAAAAAGCTGAAGACTAGTTTTCTCAAACTTGAAAAGGAAAACTTCGATGCGAACGGCAATCGCCAGCTACTGAACTTTTACGGTATTTCGGCCAAGCTGTATTGCCTGTTCAATCTGGAGGGAAACAGGTTGCTGGTCCGGAAACCTTCAGGCCACGGCCTCGGATTCTTACGGGCACCCTACACCATTGCCGAGTGGCAACGAAGAACGGGACGGAAATGGGAAGAAGATTTGCCGCCATGGATTTATGAGGCCTGGCATTTCATTGTGTCGAGGGAACTCAGTCTTCCACACAAGCCACCATCGTGGTTACAGCAGCCCGCAATCATGGCAGTTCCGATCACTACCCCTCAGATACTCGCACGGCTCGGCATCTTCACAGACGAAATGCGGCCATTCACTGTGATGACCGTTCCATTTCCGAAAAGGGAAATGGTAACGGACCCGCTCTGGACCGGCTACTTCATCATGCCCCACACTCAAAAACTCCACGATCTACACGGACGTACGATGGTAAACGTTGCCAGCGGTGAGACGTTCCACATTTACGACAGGAATTCGTCGAGACTGCCGAAACCCCCGGGGTGGCTGTCTCTCCGAACGATGAAAGATGAAATCAATCGCATTCTGTCGAGAGCTGAGAGCAAGTTCTGTGATCCGAACGGCGGCGTGTGTACTGGTCGATCAGTCGGCCTCCTTGCGCGCAGGCACATCGTCGCGGGTGAGTTCCATTACATCGGAAAGGAGGCATCCACTCGTTGGGGGGGAGGTGTCGACCCGTCCATGTTGGCAGAAGCGGGAACCTTGGACCCGGCGGACGAAACCTTTCGCGAGTACGAAAGAGTAGTTGATCCAAAATATTTATATGAAATTCGAGCGCAAGCAAAACAGTTTTCCACCAAGGGGCTATCTCGCCAGGCTAGACTTGCCGAGGACACAATCAAAAAGTTCAAGAACGGAAGAAACACGATCAGGCCGCGTACTCTCCGAAAGCTGACAAAGGCCATCCATGCCCTAAGAAACAAAATCTGAGCGATTGAATCATTGAATTCTTGTTCTAGCTGGCCAGTTCAATGTTCCCCCGATGTGCATGGACAGTTCCCCCAGCCTGGGCAATTCCCTAATGAGGTGAATTGAGGTGGATGATGCCTAGCACGCTGCTTAATCGAGTGGGCTTCGCCGCCTTGGCCTCATTCAGTTTCTTTGAGTGTGGGAAGGAGTGCATCCCTCGTTTAAGAGATGCACTCCGACCGCTGGAAACTTAGTGCAAGCTGCCGGTTGTTGCGTTGACTGGGTGGCCGATGGCTTCGCCGGATACAAGGAGTTCAACTCGCCGATTCTGCTGCCGGCCGGCAGAGTTATCGTTGGAGGCTACAGGCAACGAGTTGCCGAAACCCTTGGAAGAAACTGAACTCGACGATACTCCTTGCTGCACGAGGTAGTCGCGCACGGATCCGGCACGATTCTCAGACAGCGTTTGGTTCATGGCGTCGCCGCCGACGTTGTCTGTATAACCGCCGACTTCGATATTAAGTCCCGGATAGGCAAGTAGGATGCCTGCGACTTTCGCCAGTTTCTCTCGTGCACCCGGCTTCAATGAATACTTCCCAGTGTCAAACAAAACGTCAGACATGCTGACTATCAGGCCGCGTGCCGTGTCGCGAGTCTGAAGAATAGAATTCAGTTGCTCGGACAGTTTCGCACGCATCGCCGCTTTGTCGGTTTCTGCTTGTTGCGCAGCCTGTTGTGCCTTCAGCGTTTCGGCCCGGGATTGATCGGCATCTGCCTGCGCCGCCGATAGCGCGGTCGCGGATGACGCCTGGTTGGCTGCCATGTCGGATTGGGCCTTTGCGGTTGCAGCCTGTGCATCGGCAGCCTCGTTGCGTGCTTTCGCTGCGTCAGACTGGGCCTGAGCGTTGGCGGCTTGAGCATTTAAAGCGTCAGATTCCGCCTGGGTTTTGGCAGCTTGAGCTTTCGCCGCGTCGGACTCCGCCTGCTCCTTGCGCCGCATTGCCTCATCGGCCTGGGCCGAAGACTTCGCCTGCGCATCGATTGAATCCTGACGTTCATTCGCTAGACGGACATCGTCAATCTTCTTGACTGCGATAGCGCGCGCATCCTCCGCAGTCTGCACTGCCTCGCGGGAGGTCGCGGTCAGAGGCTTCTTGTCGATATGTTTGCTGGTGGCGTCGCTATCGGCTCGATTCATCAGCTGGACGGCGCGCTGATAGCTATCGGGAGCATATTGCTCGGCACCTTCGGATGCAGCGATGCGCAGGGCGTTCCGCGCCTCAAAAAATTCCAGGGGCAACTTGGCATTCAGGATCACGGGGTCAAACTTGTAGCCGGTGGGAATGTAGCCGCCGCGTTCCATTAATTCGTACTTTGCATTCACTGCTTCGGTCGTTCCCTTAGTCTCCTCGCGAACCACATTCTCGAGAATCACGACGTTGCTGGGCTGTCGAACGGCATAATAAGGCTCCGCAGTGACAACCAGGGCGAATGCCTGAAGGTCGGTGGTCACGTTCAGCTTGCTGCGACGGTTGCCACCAAGCAGAACTTCACCCAAGTTCACGGCGCGGCCTTCAGGGGAAATCGCCCACAGGACATAAGTCAGATACTCATTGCCGAACGTTGTTGGTTTCTGCAGGTCGCCGAATTCCGCTTCGATGGCGATCGATCCGCGCTTGCTGTTTATTTCGGCGACACCATTGGCTGAGGGCATCAAATCTGTGCCCGCGAAATCCAGCTTGGAGCTTCCGCTGCGGTGCTGGTAGTTGACAGCCTGTACGCTGCGGCTAATCACGGTCACACGGAATGTCGGGGTGGTGGTGCTCATCGGTTCAATGGTTAGATTCTGAGAATTGGTTTGAGCAAACGCGCTCAAACTGAGGGTGATTCCTACTGCTATTATCAGCTTCGATTTCAAAATGACTCCTTGCGGCAAAAGACCTGCGGCATCTGGTTGATACATATGGTGTGACATCTTCAGCGATTGGCTGACCTGCTCTACGGCACCAGTAAAGTTCCGACGCGAACCCGGGACAGCGAGTGAAAGAGGCCGAATGCATTCAAAAGCCACAACACCACGGCAATCACCACAACGCCATTGAGGATTGACTTGATGGATCCCTGCATGGGGATGAATCGGTTCACCAGCCACAGCAGGACACCCACTACCACGAGGACTTCCAGAATTTGAAGTAACGGCATGATCTTTGACCTTCCTTGTTTCGCGAGCTACCCCCCTCATCCGCCTGAAGGGTTGCCCGATTTCGATGTTCAAGAGTCCTAAGGTTTGACTCGTGTTCTATCGCAAGATTCGGCGGCAGACACACGGATGAGGAGTGTTGATTCGCTGGATGTGGCCGCCACCCTGGCGACCTGAAGGTAAGAGCTGCGATTCAGCCTCGCGGCTCCGACTGCACACTCAGAAGATAACTAAGAATGACAGTTCTACTTGAGAGCGTCTGAGCAAGATAGCTCATAAGTGAGGAATGGGCGATCAGCGCCGGCACCGTCAGGTTCCCGATCAGGATATAGATGCGGTTCTTTCATCTGCCGAATCGAGAGCTAGCGGAGCCTACAGGCATGTGTCCATGCGGCAAATCGACTTTCCGCCCACAGTCGAAGCAGACCTATTGAGCACGAATCGGACGCGAACTGATCGCTAGTGACCTCCGTTCGTTGCCCGACGGGCGCATCATCGGTTCATTCTCGGCAGCGGATCCGTACTTCACCCTCGAGCCTATTCCGAATCAGTTTGACGGTGCATTGCTCCGCCATATTGATTCTGCGCCGATTCGAAGCTGGCAAGCTAACTTGGTGCTGACAGTAATGGTCACTAAAAACCTGGTGAAAAGGACTCCAGGGAGGCGGCCTCATCGTCCGTGATCTCGAAGATGGTTATCAGCTTTGTGATTTGCAATAGCGAACGTACCCTCCGGGTGACATTCAGCAACTTCAGTTCGCCGCCATGGCTGCGCATGCTTGTGAACGCACATACCAATTCACCCAGACCTGAGCTGTCAACGTAGTCCACATTGCGAAGGTTCAACAGGATCTTCCTAATTCCTTCGCTTATCAGTACGCGAACCAGATCTCGCACTCCAGCGCTCTCTTCGCCCAGTACGATCCGGCCGCTCAGATCCACAATGGTGACGCCACCTACAACGCGGGTGTTTGCTGTCATCTTCACTCGGCGGCCTCCTTGGCTACTGTCTGAATCTCAGTCGTTGCTCGCCTCGGGTCGGCGTATTTGGGCTGCATCGAGGACAAACGTATTGCAGACTCGAGGGCTTGTTCGAGACTCACATTCTCATCAGGATTCATTGGTCAAGCGAAGCGGCACTTGTATTCATCTTTGAGCCCAATCCGAATCATGTTGGAACGATTGCCGTGCTTCCGCGCGACGCGAACGGTTGATGGCATAGCTTTCCTGATCAGTAACGGTTTGATTGTGTTTTGCTTCCTCCCATTCTGGTGTCGGAGGGCAAAGCAAAACTGCTCAAAAGTGACCACTCCTGGGGATCGCGACGCCTGTTTGAATCGCTCTGCAATTGAGACTATCGGCGATTTGTGCAGTGGCAGTTCTATCCGCGCGGACTATACTTGCTTGGTGATGCCTCCCTCTACGCTCAAGAAGAACGGTGGATTCGATCCCGACATTTTTCTCGCGACCATCGGCGATGGCAGGAAGATACTCGTCGTTGTCAAAAAGCAGATGATCTTTGCGCAAGGGGATGAAGCGGATGCCATTTTTTACGTTCAAAAAGGTAAAGTGAGACTCACCGTTGTTTCAAAGGTGGGCAAAGAAGCAACGATTGCGATCGTCAACCAGGGCAACTTCTTCGGGGAGGGTTCGTTGGCGGGTCAGCAGTTAAGAATGGGCTCAGCGGCGGCAATGACAGATTGCGAGATTCTCCGCGTCGAAAAGAAGACCATGATGGATGCTCTACATCGGGAGCCCACGCTATCTGAAATGTTTGTGGCCTATTTGTTGGCGCGGAATATCCGTTACGAAGAGGATCTTGTCGACCAACTTTTCAACTCCAGCGAAAAACGCCTGGCGCGTGTGTTGCTCTTGCTCGCCCGGTTTGGCAAGGAGGGCATCCCTGAGACCGTAGTTCCCAAGATCAGCCAGGAAACCTTGGCTGAGATGGTCGGGACGACACGTTCGCGTGTCAGCTTCTTTATGAACCGATTTAGGAAGCTGGGCTTTATTGACTACGCCGGCGGCTCCGAAGGCGCGCTCCAGGTCCACAGCTCTCTGCTCAATGTTGTTCTCCACGATTAGACTCCGCTGGCTAAAAAGAACAGCACCCGAAGATTCTGGGTGCTGTTGACCAGTTTCGATTCTTCAGACCTGAAGGCCTTCCATTACTGCGGCTTCTGCTTCGGCTTTTCTTCCTGAGACTTCTTTTCTTCAGGTCTGGCCGTTTGTTGCTGGTGCTCTGGTTGCTGCTGTACCCGTGGCTCCGATGGAGGCGCTGCCCGCTCGGGTTGCGATCGCTCGCTCGGAGGCGGCGTGAATGGCCGTTGAGAAGGTTCACGGTTGGGCTCAGGCCTATTATTCGGCTGGGCTGCCGGCGAGCGACTCGTTTCCGGCTGCCGTTCCGGTTGAACGGTGGACGGCCGGTTCGGTTCCGGCTTATTCGGTTCCGGATAGTTCGGGCGCGCGATTGGCGCCCTGTTCTCCGGGGTATTGTTCGGCGTGGTCCTATCACCGCGAGCAGCGTTGTTCTCGGGACGCCCTGGCGTATTAGCTGGCTGAACGGCAGCGCGCACCGGAGCGACATACGGAGTTCCGGTTGCTTTAGCGTGTACAACGGCGTTGTCGCTGAACGCGCCGGGCTTCGGAGTAGCGGCGACTGTTGGCGTGCCATGATTCACAGAAGCTCGCTGTTCCGGATTCGTCCGAGCGGCCTGCTCATGTTGCGTTTGAGCGGCCACAGGAGGGATATGCCGTTCTTGCTCGATGGAGTCTTGCTGGTGCGTGGGACGGGCGCTGATCCCACCATTACCACCGTTGTAGCTGACACGGTTGATTGTGGTGGTGTTGTTGATTATTGTCGTGTTGTAGACGTTGTGAACGTTCGTGACATTAACGTTGTTCACCGAACGGTTGTAGTAGAACTGTCCCTTCTGCCAGCGTCCACCTTGATACCCATCACCGTAGTAGCCATAACCATAGCTGACCCCACCGTAGAAGCCTACCTGCTCCCCCCAGTAGCCCTGGTGGAAGGCGTATCCATTGCCGCTCCAGCCCCAATAAGCCGGAGTCCAGAGCAGACCCGGCTCCGGAGCCATGACCCATGTGCCGGGAACCCAATAGTAACCGTCGTCATCGTTGGCGTAAGCCCAGTAACCGGGCGTCCAGATGTAGCCATCACCAGGGAGCAGCGGTTGCTCATATACAGGTAATTCTGGCGGAGCGAATGATACGGAGAGGCTGAATTGCGCGAACGCTGCGGCCGAAATGGCGAGCAGCGCGAGCACGAACAACGGAGCACGAATGGAGCGAGTGATACTCATTGTGATTCCTTTTTTGCCCAACGATCCTTCGCGTGCCCGGTGAGGCTGTGCTGCTGCGGGCTGCGCCAACGGAGTGGGATGAGCTGATGGCCGAGACGTACTGAGTAAACGTCCGGTTCGCAAATGATTCTGATAAGCACCTTCTCACCTTCCACAGGTCAAGGTCTGAGCAAGACAGCTCATTTCGAGTCCTTTGCCATTAGACAGGCCGCTTTAATGCAGCTCTGCGCGATTGAGCGCTTCCACAAAATCGTTTGTCAGGCGAGAAGCTTCGACTCCATCCAATGGCGCCCACTCCATCGGCATCAAGTAACGGGCGCGCGACGGTTCAGTCGCTGCAGATTGCCGATGGCCGCACGAGAGACAAATCGCTCCCACTTGCTGGATATCGGTCTCTTTCGATATTTCATTCTCACGCACACCCAGTGAGCCAGCGATGACGGGGCCAGCACAAACGTCACAAGGGTAGGCGGAGAGGTGAAGATATTGTTTCCTCATTGTGGGTTCCTCGGGATGTGAAGAGTTAATGCTAGGACCGTTGTGCTTACGATATCTGATCACAATTGCTCTGGCCGTTCCCTCGAATAGAGTGTGGTGAGCAATTCAGGGCAGCATTGCAGAAATTTCGTGTGTATACCGAGAGGTATGCCTAAGCACGGTACTTTGCTTTGTATCCACAGGGATCCGGCTCAATTAAGTCTGTTGCAAGAAAATGGATACGAACTGGTCACCGCTGCCAACGGCTCAGAGGGTCTCCGGATCTTGATGACGCGCCACGTGGATGCGATTGTGCTCGACTACCATTTGGGCGTACTCGATGGTTCAGTCCTCGCGACGGAGATCAAGAAAGCCATGCCTCAACTCCCCATCGTCATGCTTGCCGAACAACTGGAATTGCCTGAGGGAGCGCTGAGGTCTGTCGATGCCCTCGTGACCAAGGCTGACGGCGCCCACTTTCTGTGGGCCACCGTTCAATTTATCTTGAATGTCAGGCCCAACCGACGCGACCAGGCAACGCCGGGCGCTCAAGGTCCGATACGGCATCGTCGTCCCGAAGGGTTGGCCCGTGGCGTGATCACTCGCGGATCGAACTCCCCGCGTCCGTGATTTAAGGACGCCGTTGCCAAGGGGTGAGCCGTGCAGCTTGTGGACTGAGCAATACAGATCAGCCATTGCTTTGCGACTGAGCGATGATGATTGTTGAGACGAGTTCTTCCCCTCTCTCTTTCAGATCCTCTGAGCTAAGTCAGCTATCTGAAGTTGTCTCCTCTTAGTTCCGAATCACCTAAAGGAAAACTCTCTAATGAAGAAAACAATGTCACTGTTGCTGATGAGCGCCATGGGTATCGCTGGAACGTACGCGTTTGCGGGTTCAGCCCGCCAAGATACAGTCGACCGCCTGGACAGGTCTGTGAATGTTCTGCACGCAATCATGGCAACACCTGACAAGGGTATCCCCGAAGAAGTGCTGAGCAACGCAAAATGCATCGTAGTTGTGCCCGACTTAATCAAAGGCGGCTTCGTCTTTGGTGGCAAGCATGGACGTGGTGTGGCTACCTGCCGCACGGCGAATGGCTGGAGTGCCCCCGCATTTGTCTCCGTGGGTGGTGGAAGCTGGGGATTGCAGATCGGCGTCGAAGATGTAGACCTGATTATGCTGGTCATGAACGACCAAGGCTTGCAGCACCTGCTGTCCAGCAAGTTCCAACTCACTGGTGAAGGATCCGTTGCAGCGGGCCCAGTCGGCCGTCACGCATCCGCTGGAACGGACTGGAAGATGAATACTGAAATGCTGACTTACTCGCGCTCCAAGGGCGTGTTCGCCGGCTTAACCCTGGAAGGTGCAGTGGTGGAGCAGGATAACGACTCTACTCATGCGATTTATGGCAAGCACATGATGTTTCGGAACATCCTTTCGGGGAAAGCCACAACTCCAAGGAGCGCGGATGCCTTCTTGAAAGCCGTTTCAGAGGCAGGCCAACAGGCCAAGATCGCCGAAGCGAAAGAAGACAGGAAGTAGCTTCAAAAAACAAACCATCAGCAGGGTGGATTTGTGACTGGCCGGGGCGCACGCTGGCTCCGGCCACCGATCCATAGATTTCGCTCTTTTGACTGGTGGACCAAATCCATGCCCGGCGTTGGCAATCGATTACGTTTTAGGAAAAAGGCCGGTTGAGGGTGAGCTTCATGGCCTGCGGGGCGATTTGAGTTCGTTTGTAGTCCGCGCCGATACCGCCCTTTAAGCATGACCGTATCTTAAGGGGGGCGCGTTTTCAGGCCTTCTTTCCCTTCTCCCCTCTCGCGTTTGACGGTCGTCTGCTCTCCTCTTTACACTCAAGGTTACGGGCGTATGAATCGGTCGGGACTCGGGCCCGAGGGCCGGCCATGTCCAGCCAGAAACGCGCAGTTGCGCGGCGATCACGTCCGGGGTGCGACCGCCAGAGAGCGGGATCGGGCCGAGAGGAATATTTGTGAGCCCCACTGAAACCATCGACGCCAAGAAAGACGGCGTCAAACGCGAAATCTCCGTAGAAATTCCCGCCGAAGAAGTTACGAAGGAAACCGAGGCCATCGTCCAGAAGTATCAGAAGGCGGCGCGGCTGCCGGGTTTCCGGCGCGGGCACGTGCCGGCTTCGATCATCCGCCAGCGCTTTAAAGAAGACCTGAAGAGCGACGTGGTCGAGGCGCTGGTGCCCCGCTACTTCCGCAGGGAAACCGAGAAGCTGGGAATGATCCCGGTGTCGCAGCCGCGTGTCACTGACCTGCACATCCACGAGGGCGAGCCGCTGAAATTCAAGGCCAGCTTCGAAGTCCTGCCCGAGATCAAGGTGGAGGGGTACAAAGAACTGCGCGCCGATCATCCGGAAATCGTGGTGAAAGACGAAGAAGTCGAAGAGGCGCTGAACAATGTGCGCGAGCAGCATGCGACGTTTGCGTCGGTGGAAGGGCGTCCGTTGGCGGACGGCGATTTCGCGCAGGCGTCGATGGACGGCCGTCCCGAGAATAATGACGACGGCACCAAGCCGGTGCATATGGACGAAGTGCTGATCGAGATCGCGGGCAAAAATACTGTGCCTGAGTTCACGGAGAACCTGCGCGGAGCGAATGCGGGCGACGAGCGCGAGTTCAAGGTGAGCTATGCGGAAGACGCCGAGGACAAAAGGCTGGCGGGAAAGACTTTCGTGTACAAGGTGAGGATCCAGGCGATCAAGCAGAAGAATCTGCCGGAGATGAATGACGATTTCGCGAAGGAGCTGGGAGAATTCGCTTCGCTCGACCAGGTGCGGAAGCAGATCCGGGAGAACATGGAAGCAGAGCGCAAGCATACGGCGGAGCGGGAAGCGAAAGACAAACTTGTGGCGGAGCTGGTGAAGCGCAATGATTTCGAAGTGCCGGAGGCGCTGGTCGACCGCCAGATCGATGTGCGGCTGGAGCGCGGACTGCGCGCGCTGGCGGCGCAAGGCATGAAGATGGAAGACCTGAAAAAGATGGACCTGCCGCGGTTGCGCGCGGGGCAAAGAGATCAGGCGGTACAGGATGTGAAGTCGTCGTTGTTACTGGAACGCGTCGCGGAGATGGAAGGAATTTCTGCCGGAGACGAGGAAGTGAAGCATGAACTGGAAATCCTCGCGCGGCAGACAAAACAGACTCCGGAAGCGGTCCGCGCTCGTTTGACACAGGATGGGGGCCTCGATAGAATCCGGAACAGAATCCGCAGCGAAAAGACCCTCGACTTTTTGTACCACCAGTCCGCGTAATCTTGGCGGACACTTCGAATCCACCCCATACATCCAGAGCGGTGCAGGGGCGGAGTGTGGCAGGTGAACGTGAAGCCTAATGATCCGCAGATGATGCTGGTACCGATGGTGATCGAGCAGACCGGTCGAGGCGAACGCGCCTACGACATCTATTCGCGGCTGCTTCGCGACAACATTATTTTCATCGGCACGCCGATCGACGACAACATCGCCAACCTGGTGATCGCGCAGATGTTGTTTCTGGCTCAGGAAGATCCGGAGAAAGACATACAGCTTTACATCAACTCGCCGGGCGGTTCGATCACGGCGGGCATGGCGATTTACGACACCATGCAATATGTAAAGAACGATGTCATGACACTGTGCGTGGGCCAGGCGGCATCGATGGCCGCGTTACTTTTGGCATCAGGGGAACCCAAAAAGAGATTGGCACTACCGAATTCGCGAATTCTAATACATCAGCCGTCGATGGGAGGCTTGTCGGGGCAGGCTACTGATATTGATATTCATGCCCGTGAGATCCTGCGCATGCGCGAGATTACGAACCAGTTGCTCTCGAAGCATAGCGGCCAGAAGCTGGACAAAGTGGAGAAGGACGTGGAACGCGACTTCATCATGAACGCCCAGCAGGCTAAGGAATATGGAATCATCGACGATATCATCTATCAGACGGTGAAGGCGGTATGATCAGCCTTCGCGGTTGACCGGTTAAGGAGTCGAACCGAGTGAAAAACAAGTCGGGAACGGACGAGATACTGCGCTGTTCGTTCTGCCATAAGTCGCAGGATGCGGTAGCCAAACTGATCTCTTCGCCCAGCGACTATCCCCGGGCCTACATTTGTGATGAGTGCGTGGCGGTCTGCAACTCGATCCTGGAAGATGATCGCGCCGCCGCCCCCGCCGCCAGCACACCGAATCAACTGCCGAAGCCCCAGGAAGTGAAGGCCTTCCTCGACGAGTACGTCATCGGGCAGGAGCAGACCAAGAAGAAGCTGGCCGTCGCGGTATACAACCACTACAAGCGAATTTTCATGAACCGGCAGAAGGCCGGGGACGGCATCGAGCTGTCGAAGTCAAACATTATGCTGATCGGTCCGACCGGAACCGGCAAGACGCTGCTGGCGCAGACGCTGGCGCGGATGCTGGACGTGCCGTTCGCGATCGTGGATGCAACCACGCTGACCGAAGCGGGATACGTCGGCGAGGATGTTGAGAACATTATCCTGAAGCTTCTGCAGGCGGCGGATGGCGATGTAAGCCGCACGCAGACCGGCATCATCTACATTGACGAAGTCGACAAGATTGGCCGGAAGGACGAGAATCCCTCCATTACACGCGATGTATCCGGCGAAGGGGTGCAGCAGGCGCTGCTAAAGATCCTGGAAGGCACGATCGCGAATGTTCCGCCGCAAGGCGGACGTAAGCATCCGCACCAGGAGTTCACGCCGGTCGATACGACGAACATCCTGTTCATCTGCGGCGGCGCTTTTGTGGGACTCGACAAGATCATCTCCCGCCGCATCGGCAAGAAATCATTGGGCTTCCGCAGCTCGGAGGACGCCGCTAAAGAGGATGCGGCGCTTTCGCGCAAGCAGAATTACGAATTGCTGAACGAGATCCAGCCGGAAGACCTGATCAAGTTTGGGTTGATTCCGGAATTTGTGGGACGGCTCCCGGTGGTCGGGATGCTGGAGGATCTGGACGAGTTCGCGCTGATCGAGATTTTGACCCGCCCAAAGAACGCGATCGTCAAGCAATACCAGCGGCTGTTCGAGTTCGAGAACGTGCGGCTGAAGTTCCACGACGAGGCCCTGCGGGCCATCGCGCGCCAGGCCATGGCGCGGAAGGTGGGCGCCCGCGGCCTGCGCATGATCCTTGAAGAACTCATGCTGGACCTGATGTTCAACCTGCCTAGCCAGAAGAAAGTAAAAGAGTTCGAAGTAACTCGCGAGATGGTGGAAAAGCGCAGCGCCAGCTTCGCCACCATCATGGAAAAAGCAGGATAAGACAGCCGGTATTGGTCATCGAAGAGGCCGGGAAGGCCCCCGCCAGCCGGGTTGTTTCCTGAGGCAAGAATCATACTTGCAACCGCTATCGACTAACGCCCCACGACTAAGTAGAATTCAGGTAGGAAGGCCAGGCCAGGCTGTACGGCCTGTTTTTGTTTGCCGGATTTGATCCCAGGGAGATCGAGTGACCACATCTAAAGAGAAGTTCGAATCCAGGAAGCTGCCCATGATGCCCATCCGGGACGTGGTCATCTTCCCGTTCATGATGACGCCATTCGTGGTGGGGCGCGAATCGAGCGTGCGGGCCCTCGAAGAGGCGCTGGCCGCCGACAAGAAGATCTTCCTGGCCACCCAACATGACGCCTCCATCGACGAACCCAAAGCCAACGAAATCTACCAGGTGGGCACGATCGTCAACATCGTGCAGAGCCTGAAGCTGCCCGACGGCAATATCAAGGTGCTGGTCGAAGGCATCGAGCGCGGCAAGATCCTGCAGGTTGCTGACACCGAAGGTTACATGCAGGCCACGGTGCGGGTAGCGAGGTATTCGTCGGAAGCGAATCCGGCGCTGGAAGCGGCCATGCAACGGGTCACTTCCCTGTTCGAGCAGTACGTGAAGCTGTGCCAGTCTTTGCAGTACGAGACCATGATTTCGGCCGTAAGGATGGAAGATCCGGCCAAGCTGACCGACGTCATCGCGGCGAACCTGCAGCTTTCCATTGAAGAGAAGCAGGAACTGCTCGAAATCTTCGATCCGGGCGAGCGGTTGACGCGGATCGCGGATGTGCTCGACATCGAGATCGAAAAGCTGAACGTGGACCGCACCATCCAGTCGCGCGTGAAGCGGCAGATGGAGAAGGCGCAGAAAGAGTACTACCTCAACGAGAAGATCAAGGCGATTCAGAAGGAACTGGGACGCGGCGAGAAGAGCGAATTCGACGAACTGAAGAAGAAGATCGAATCCGCGGGCATGACGAAGGAAGTCAAAGACAAGGCGCTGCAGGAACTGAAGAAGCTGGAAGCCATGCCGCCGATGTCAGCCGAATCGACCGTCTCGCGCAACTACCTCGACTGGCTGCTGGCGGTGCCATGGAAGAAGCGGTCGAAGGAAATCCGCAACATCTCTCGCGCCGAGAAAGTTCTCAACGAAGATCATTATGGGCTGGAGAAGATCAAGGAGCGCATTCTTGAATTTCTCGCCGTGCGGCAGCTGGTAAAAAACCCCAAGGGATCGATTCTGTGTTTCGTCGGGCCTCCGGGCGTTGGTAAGACTTCCCTGGGAATGTCGATCGCCAAGGCGACCGGACGAAAATTCGTCCGCATGTCGCTGGGCGGCGTGCGGGATGAAGCGGAAATCCGGGGCCACCGGCGCACCTACATTGGCGCGCTGCCGGGGCAGATTATTCAGATGATGAAGAAGGCGGGCACGAAGAACCCGGTCTTCATGCTGGACGAAGTCGACAAGATGTCGATGGACTTCCGCGGAGACCCGTCGGCGGCGCTGCTCGAAGTGCTCGATCCCGAGCAGAATTTCATGTTCGTCGACCATTACCTCGACGTGGAATACGACTTGTCGCAGGTGTTCTTCATCGCGACGGCGAACGTGATGCACACCATTCCTCCGGCGCTTCAGGACCGCATGGAAGTTTTGCGGCTGCACGGGTACACGGAGCAGGAAAAGGTCGAGATCGCGAAGCAGTTCCTGGTGAAGAAGCAGATGGTGGCGGCAGGCCTGTCGGAAAAGAATGTTACCTTCACCGACGATGCCATCACCTCGCTGATTCGCTCTTACACACGTGAAGCGGGCGTGCGGAACCTGGAGCGCGAAGTCGGCAACGTGTGCCGCAAAGTGGCGCGCAAGGTCGTGAAGGAAGGCGAGAGCTACAGCGTCGCCATCACCGAAAAGAACGTCAACGACTTCCTGGGCGTGATCAAGTTCCGCGATACCATCGCACATGAGAAATCCGAAGTTGGATTGGTCACAGGCCTGGCCTGGACCGAGGTGGGTGGTTCGATTCTCAGCACCGAGGCAACCGTGGTGGATGGCAAGGGCAAGCTGACGCTCACCGGCAAGCTGGGTGATGTCATGCAGGAGTCCGCTCAGGCGGCGATGTCATACGTACGCTCGCGGGCGAACCGTTTGGGCCTGAGCCGCGATTTCTACCGCAACCTCGATCTTCATGTGCACGTCCCCGAAGGAGCGATTCCGAAAGACGGGCCGTCGGCGGGCATCACGATTGCGACCGCGATCTCGAGCGCGCTGAGCAAGATTCCGGTAAGGCGCGATATCGCGATGACGGGAGAGATCACGCTGCGCGGCAAGGTGCTGCCCATTGGCGGATTGAAGGAAAAATTGCTGGCCGCGCATCGCGCCGGCTTGTTCGAAGTGATCCTGCCCAAGGACAACGAAAAGGATCTTGCTGAAGTGCCGGAGAATCTGCGTACCGCCATGAAGATGCACTTCGTGGATACGATGGACCAGGTGCTGCAGATTGCGCTCGAGTCCGCCCCGCCACAGATTGAAGAACTGGCGAATCAGCCGATCGCGGCGCAGCTGGCGAATACAACGCCGGAGCCACCCGCGGCCCATCAGTAAGTTAAGATTCGTTCCGTGGAGACGTAGCTTCGCTACGTCTCTTTTTTTGCACAAGACTCATTCCACTCTGAAAATTTTAGTGGTGGCGAGACGTTGCTGAGCAACGTTTCTACGCTCGTCCTCGCATACGCTTACGAATCAGGCGCAGCGCAGCTTTTCGCACAGAGCCGCCAGCGACCGCTCTACACAATCGGTGAGCCAGGATTGGAACGGGGCGCGATCGTTTTCCGGGATGGCGGTGAACCGAATTCCCGCGGCCTGGTTCGTGGTCCATACGACCCGGCCCGATGCGTGAACCATCGCTTCGCTCTCGGGGAGGGAAAAGCGCAGGTCGATTTCGTCCCCGGCGCTTAGATGAGTCCCGGAAGATCCGAGCCGGCTGCAATGGGTCACGATTCCGGCTCCGCCTTCACTCAGGTTGGTAACAATCACTTCCGCATAAGGCTCGGCATGGGTGCTGATGGTCGCCAGCAGGTCAACAGGCTCGCGGTGCTGCTTGCGCCGGCGCGCGACGGTGGCGCAGTAGGCCGCGCGCAGACAGCGCTCGATCTGCAACGTAGATGGCGGTTTGTGAATCAGGAAGAGCACACCTGCGGCAAAGGCCTGCCGCAGATCGAGTAAGTCGCGAACGATCGCCACCAGGACACACTCACGATTGAGCTTCGAGCGGCGCAGCGCGGAGAGGAAATCCGCCAAATTGCTGATCTCGCGCCAGTCGAGGATGATGACATCAAACTCCTGGGAGTCGATCAGTGCGGCCGCTTCGTCGCAATTGGCGGCGATCCTGGGGGTCACTTGAAACTGGGTCAGAACGCTACGGGTGGTACCAAGGAATTGCACGTCGGAGCAGAGCACCAACGTCTGCATCGGGAGAATGGTTTTGGGGCTTTCCATATTCGATCTCTCTGTCCTGATGTAGCAACTATCGGCTCAAGGCTTTGCCAAGTTGAGGGTTAGCGGAAACCGGGCGAGGCGGCGGGGATTACCTTGGTTCGTGGAAGGACTGAAGTTCCGCCCTTGGCAGAGTTCGGAACGGTCTCACCCAGAGACGTAGGTGAGATACGTCTCTACGGCGCACTCCGGTTGCGTTTCAGCGTGCGCCGTCGCAGACTTGGGTGGAGGTAAATAGCGTGACTATCCCGGTTCGCGGTACGGCTGCCCTGTTGACGGCGGCGCTGATTGTCGTTGTGACCTTCGTATGGCTTCCGGCCTACCGTTGGTTTCTGCTGATCAGCATTGGCATCGGCGTCGTGGTATGGGGCGGGCTGAGCCTATGGCACAAGCTCCACCCGGTGAGCGAAGAAGACGTGCACAATAAACGCCCGCTGGGACTGAGCTAGTCGACTGCCTGCGAGGCTTGCCTGTGCGCCGCAGTCTTGCCAATTCCGGGAGCACCATTGCAAACTGAAGCATGAGGGTCCTCTCCCGGTTTCTCGCCTCCGCTGCCAATCCCGAGCACTTCCTTCCACCTACGCTTCCTGAAATTGCCTTCCTGGGACGCTCCAATGTGGGCAAATCCAGTGTCATTAATTCTCTGGTGGGAACCAAGATGGCGCGTACAAGTTCGACGCCCGGACGCACGCGCAGCATTAACTTCTTCGAGGTGCGCTGGCCGGGAAAACCGGAGCCGGAGTTGATCTTCGCCGATCTGCCGGGCTATGGATACGCCAAAATCTCGCGCGAAATCTCGCAGGAGTGGCCGAAGTTTATCGAACCTTATCTGCTGGAGCGCCCAACATTGGCATTGTGCGTGGCGCTGATCGATGCCAATGTGCCGGCGCAACCCAGCGATCAGCAATTGCTCAGTTTTCTGAGTTCCCATGGGCGGGAGTTCGTGCTGGTCGCGACCAAGTGCGATCGCATGTCGAATAACCAGTTGCAGCGCTCGCTCCGCGCACTGAGCGATGAACATCAGGCGGCGCGCGTGCTTCCTTACTCGTCAAAAACCGGGACCGGGCGGGAGGAGTTGTGGAAACAGATCCGGCAGGCGGCACAAGCGATGGCGGCGCCGCTAGGCCCGGGTTAAATCACTCTCATCTCGAACCGCGTAGCGCCGCTTCTTAATCTTTCCTCGCATTTCTCCGATAAGCAATAGAGACGTCGCAGTCTGTACGTTCGTCGAGGCTGCTGTGAACCAAGGGCTCATCGATCGCGTGCAGCGAGAGACGTGGATCGCAACTTTCCAGATGGAGTTTGCCAATGGCTCCGGAAATCGACGATGGCATCGCTTATCTGATGGCATTAAAGCGCGGGGCGAACGCCGCAGCGCCCGCGCCGGCGCGTGAGAATCCGGCGGGAACCGAGGGAGAAGCGCCAGCGTCGGGAGCTCATGAGGGTCCGGAAAAGCGCCGCAGCCCGCGCTACAAGTGCGAAGGCAGCGCCGAGATGTATGAGGCTGGCTGCGAAGTTCACACCTGGGCCACCTTCACCGACATCAGCCTGCACGGCTGCTATGTTGAGGCGCAGGCAACTTATCCGGTGGGCACGGTCCTGCGCTTGAAACTGGAAGCCAACGGGCGGAAGGTTGAAGCGACGGGCAATGTGCGGGTCAGCTATCCCTACCTTGGGATGGGAATCGCGTTTGCGGAGATAAGCGAGGACAACCGGGACCGACTGAAGGAACTGGTTCAGTCCCTGGCAAGACCGTCGGTGATCATAGGGCCGGGTATCGCATCGACCTTGCCGGCGCTGGGCAAATTAGAGGGATTGCCGGAGATTGACGATCCAAAGGCCGCATTGCAAGCGTTGGTGGAGTTCTTCGAAGGCCGGCAGTTGCTCATGCGCGAGGACTTCGTGAGGATCGTGCGCCGGAGCCAGAACGCAGAGACCAGGCACTGAGGAAAACGGGTTTAAAAACGCCGCATGCCATCCGTTATGATGATCGGGCATGTCTCTCTACCTGATTACCGGAGCGGCGGGGTTTCTGGGGTCCGCGCTTTCACGGGCGCTGCTGGAGCGCGGCGAGCAAGTGCGCGGCGTCGATAATTTTTCCACGGGCAAGAAGGAAAATATCGCCGAAATCCGCGACCGGATTGATTTTCACGAAGCCGACCTGCTCGACCTCGAGGCTATGCGCCGCGCCTGCGATGGCGTGGATTTCATTCTGCACCAGGCGGCGATTCCATCGGTCCCGAAATCCGTGCAGGATCCGCTGGGAAGCAACCGGGCCAACGTGGACGCGTCCGTGAATCTGCTGGTGGCGGCGCGCGATGCGAAAGTGAAGCGCGTGGTCTATGCGGCATCCTCCTCCGCTTACGGCGATGCGCCGACGTTGCCCAAGCACGAAGAGATGAAACCGGATCCGATCTCGCCGTACGCCGTCGCCAAGCTGGCCAGCGAGCATTACATGCTCTCGTTTTACCGCTGCTATGGATTGGAAACGGTTTCGTTGCGTTACTTCAACGTCTTCGGCCCGCGGCAGGATCCCTCGTCTCCGTATTCCGGCGTGTTGGCGAAATTCATCACCCAGATGTTGCGCGGGGAGCAGCCAACGATCCTTGGCGACGGAGAGCAAAGCCGGGACTTCACGTACGTCGACAATGCAGTCCAGGCGAATTTGCTGGCCTGCCAGGCTCCTTCCGCGAAAGCCGCAGGGAAGATGTTCAATATCGCTACCGCACGCCGCGTTACTTTGAATGAAACCTTCCGGCTGCTGCAAGGACTCACGAACTATTCCGGCAGTCCCAAGTACGGGCCGGAACGTGAGGGAGACATCAAGCACTCGCTCGCGGATATTTCGCGCGCTGAAGCTGCCCTCGGATACAAACCTACTGTCGATTTCGAAGAAGGTCTGCGGCGCACGGTGGAGTGGTACCGCAGCCGGTAGGAGTTTCGACTTTCGGCTCTCGCCTTCCACTTGCGGCACAGTGATTCGTATTTCATTTGCCCCCTACCAGATTGTGCCATTACGTTCGTTATCTACGTTGCGATTACCGCGCACCCTACAGTGGAAGACATGACGCTTTCTTCGATGGTAGTTTCGCGGGACTGGCAGGAAGTGAGTGTATTGGAGTGCATCCTCGGCGGGCTGCACATGGAAGTTGCGGTGGAGGAAGATCCGCAACGGGCGATGACACGGCTGACGAAATCGAAGGTCGACGCGCTGATCGTCGATTGCGATTTGAAGGGCAGCTCGCAATTCCTGCAGAAACTGCAGCGTGTGGAACGGCGCGCCAATACCGTGCCACTGGTCATCATGGGGGCACCGCAATGCCAGAATCGGCTGGATGAAACGGGCGCGATGTTCGCCTTTGAAAAGCCGATCTCCGTGGAGCAGGCCGTCCGGACTCTGTCGGCGGCGCGAAGCATGATTCTCGATGGACGCTTGCGCTATCACCGCGCGGGCGCGCAGGTTTCAGTTTCGGTGAGCGGGATGGGATGCGAGAAAGCGGAAGGCTACCTGGTCAATGTGAGCCAAGGCGGGATGCAGATTTGCACCGAACAGCCTTTTGAAACCGCAGCACCGGTTCAGATCGCGTTCGAATTGCCTGGTACGGCTTCGACGGTCAAGGCCCGGGCAGAGGTCGCGTGGCAGGATCAGAGCGGACATATCGGCATTCGCTTCGTGAAGATCAGCGCGAAGCAGCAGCGGACGCTGCAGTTGTGGCTGGCCCAGCAGTATTTTGCGAATTAGCGATCGCGGAACCTATTTCCCCTAATTTCATTCCGGGTTAGCGAAACCGATCGTCTTCAGGGTCCTCGTCTTCCGAGGTGATCTCGGCCAGGCGGGCGAGGCGGACTCCCAGGCTTGCGCCCCCGAACATCTTGAAAAACACCCAGTAGAGGCCGGCGACGACGATCGCTGCACCCGACACCATGGTGGCCGGCCATTTCGGAGCCTCTCCGGCAATGGAGAGGAAGATGATCACAAACAAGAGCAGCGCGGCGAACACAACGAGCGAATTGACGGTCCACGCGAGTCTTCGACCCGAGAGCGGTTGAAACAGCCAGTCCAACTCAACGGGAAATGAGTGAGAATCCTGTTCCACCGGCGCTGCAGGTTCCGAAACAGGGACAGGAACGAACGCTGCCGCAGCGCGAGCCTCAACCCGGGCTGCGGGAGCCACATACGTATTCCTGGGGGGTAGGGCGGGTTTGGGAGCCTCCGGAGCCCGGATCGGGGGAGGAGGCGCCAAGACCGCGGCGGATGTTGCCGCTGCAGCAGCGGCGAAGATAGGCCGTTCCTTGTCGGTAGGCAGCGACAGGCCCTCGAGCATGTTGCCGAAGATCCATTCGTCGATCAGGCGCACCGTCTGGGCGGGTAACTCGAGAAAACGGATGCCGCAGCGTCCGGAGAACGTAGACCAGACCACCTCTCCCCGGGTATCGATTCGGAGCCGCGGATAGCGAAGCTCGAAGCGCACCCGGAGCTGTTGGCGCGGGCGGACGGCGGTCACGGCATGGACCGTAATGCCATCGTGGGTCAGGTTGCGGACGACCCCGCCGTTGGCATGATCGAGGGTGACGTAGGTGAGCGTGCGCAGTTCATGCCGCCGACGGCGGCGCTGTTCGCGCGAGGGAGAGGGTGCTACTGGCATAACTACCAACCTCCGAAATATCCCCAGGACGGTCTATTCGGCTAAAAGCTTGTTTTCTGTAGAATTTTAGACGCCCAGCCGAGAGGGGGCTTAGTGCCTGAGATGGTTCGGTTGGGGGCGGGGCCGGGGAGAGCCGGGGGGGGTAGATTGCCCTTACGGCTGGACATGTCCAAAAGGTCAGGGCCCGATCATTGCAACAGAGCAAAAAGACCGTTACCTTACAAGTGGCATAGTGTCACGATGGCGACTGTTCCAAGCAATCCGGACAGCGAAAGTTCGCTGGCGTCCCCGGAAAAACCGGCATGGCCGCGTGGGTCGAATAGTGTCCTGAGCGTGTCGGGCGTAAACGCCGAAGTGCTCGACCCGGTCGATGGAGAGAAGGTCGCGCCTTCGCAACGGGATGCGCTACAGGTGTTGCTCGCCTTTTCGGCGTTGCACGAGCAGGTGCGGCGCAGGAAAGCGCTGGCCGCGAAGCGTAAAGGTTTTGAAGTTGTCGCGGCGCCGGAGTTCGAGCCCGAAGAACAGTTCGTTCTGGATGATGTGCTGCAATTGGTCGCCGAACGGGCGGTTGCAATCACAGGCGCGGACGGATTGGCGATCGCACTCGCGGAAAATAATGCGATTGTGCTGCGCGCGGCGGCGGGAACGGTGCGGCCTGACATCGGCGCGCGGATCGACCGCGACTCCGCTTTCACCGGTGCTTCGTTCCGCAACGCTCAGACTGTTATCTGCGACGATACGGAAACCGATTCTCGCGTCAATCTGCAGGCATGCCGACGGCTGGGCGCGCGCTCCATGGTTGCCGTCCCGCTATGCGGACGGCGGCGCGTAATCGGACTGCTGGAGGCGTTCTCCACCTGGCCATTTGCCTTCAATGACAGCGACGTCCAGAACCTGAGCTTGCTGGCAGAGTTGGTCGTCGGAGCGCTCAAGCCGGAAGATGAGGACCGTTTCGCGGAATCGGCCCAGATCGCGGCAACGCAGTTGGAATCGGCACCGGCAGCAGCGAGCGTCCCAACAGCCGTCACAGCGGTAATTACCCCAGCAGCCCCGGTTGTATCGGCTCCCTCCGCACAGACCGCGATACCCGCACCGATTGCCAAGGAATCATTACCCGCGCCGGTAACACAAGCGCCACCGACTCCAGCGCAGGTGGCCCCTGCGATTCCGGTTCCGACCGCTCCGGTGAAAACCACTGTTGAGCCAGCAACAAAAGAAACGGCACAGCCTGCGGAGACTCCGGCGGGGTCTACCGCGCGTCCGAAGAAAGAATTCACTTTCGACAAGATTCCCGAATTTGAAGGAGTAGTGGCCGAACCTGCGCCGCAGCTCAAGTTTGGTCAAGCAGAGCCGGAGAAGGCCCACAATCGCGCGTGGGTTCCGGTCGCGCTGATTTTCGCCGTAATCGCATTGGCATTCACTATCGGAATCTGGGTGAAGTGGCGGGGACAAGCGGGCGCGGAAACGGTCGCAACCCCGAAATCTTCGTCGGCTGCGGTCGAGAATCCATCGGGAACGACGGCGACTCCCACCCCGACCTCGAGCGGTGCGCCTGCTGCGAATGCGAATAATGATCTAAGCTCGGAAACCGAGGAAGCGGCGATCACTCCCGCGTCTCCTGCGGAACTGTCGAAATTCCCGAAGATTACCGGAATCCGCCATTGGTCGTCAGCGGATTCCACGACGATCGTGCTCGACCTCGAAGACCAGGTGCAGTACGAGGCGCATCGGCTGACCGGGCCAGACCGTATTTATTTCGATTTGCACGACACGCAACTAACGCCGGAGCTGAGCGGCAAGTCGATCGAAGTGGGGGATGCGCTGCTGAACCGGATTCGCGTCGCGCAGCCTGTGTCGGGGATGACCCGCATCGTGCTGGAGACGAAATCCAATCCGAATTTTTCTGTCAGCCTCGAACCAAATCCCTACCGTCTGGTGGTAGAGGTTCGCAAAATCGGAGCAGCACCGAAGGGAGCGGTGAACCTGTTCCCCAACCTGGATGAGGAAAAGGCGCGGCTGTCGATTGTCGTGCCACCGCCGACAAAGGAAGACTTGCAATGGCGCGCTCATGTACCGAAGCTGCGCATCGTGGTGGACGCCGGGCATGGCGGGTGGGATCTGGGAACCGTTGGCAAGCGTGGATTGCTCGAAAAAGACCTGGTGCTCGAGATTTCGGAACGGCTCGGGAAACTGCTCGAAAGCCGCCTGGGGATGGAAGTTGTTTACACGCGGCTTGACGACAACTACATTCCGCTGGATGAACGGGCGGAAATCGCGAACCAGGCACAGGCGGATCTTTTCATCTCAGTACACGCGAACTACAGCGATTTGGCATCCGCGCGCGGGGTAGAGACTTATTACACGAGCACATTCTCCGCTCCCGGACCGAAAGATGCGGATGGCGGCGCGCCCACCAACCCGAAGAGCCCGATGCCGAAGCTTTCGGCGGCTGATCTTCACGAGCGCAACGAACAGTCGCGACAGCTGGCCGCCAGCGTTCAACGTTCGTTGTACGGAACGCTATCGCAGGAGAACCCGGGACTTCGCGACCGTGGCATCAAAGAGGCCGGATTTGTCGTCCTCACCGAGAGTGCGATGCCCGGAATTCTGGCGGAAGTCAGCTTCGTCAGCAGTCCCGCCGACGAGCAGAAACTGCGCAGCGATGGATACCGGGAACAGATCGCCGAAGCGCTCTACCGCGGGATCGCGAGGTATGCGGTCAATTCGCATAGCGTGAAGGTGGCGGCGAAGTAGGGATTCCGCTTTCCACCCTTAACTTGCTGCTGATCGTTGTTGTCGGGGCTGCTCTCTCATCTCCGCTTTTTGTTTTCACTCCGCGAGTTCGGCTGTTCTGAGGGCTTCTTCCAAGGGCAGATTCGAAGATGGACCGGATTCGATAATCCGCCAGCCGTCGTCATAATCGCGAAATCCCACGGTTGACCTATAGCGCTGATCGGAGGAGTAGAGCGCGGCTCCGATCTCGTTTAGTGGAATCCACTTCCAAGTGAACTCCACCTGGGCGACACTTCCCTGCTTGCTCACACCGGTGATGGCGACCATCTCTCTTCTTGCGACTGGAATGGCGAACGTCGGCTTGGTCGCTTCTTGTTCGGAGATCAGGGTGCGTACCGTTTCGACGCCGGATGGAGTCAGCAGAATGTCCCAGCAGGGCGGCGGAGCCAGTCCGGCCGGGCATGCCGTAGTGGCGGCGGAGATCCATCCGTGATGCTGCAACACCAGCGTTTCCGGCGCGAGATAGTCCTTGCTGGAGACGATGCCGGTTTGCACCCGGAGCGACTGCTGCGACCGGAAGGTATCGGAGAGCTGGATCAAATCGGCAGCCAGGCGGCGCGAGAGAACGTCGCGCGGAGAACAGGAGGTCAGAAGTACCACCGCCGAAATCAACGTGAGTCTTTTTCTCATCGAGCTGCTAGGAAGACAGGGATTGCCGAACGATGACACGCTACGTGAAAATCATCGACCTGCGATTGTAAACAAGCGGGAGCGTTTGTGCGGGAGGAAAGGATGAGAGGCAATCTGCCCGTCAAATTGAGCGGACCAGCGGCCGGGAATCTGTGTAGAACATGCGGGGCAGCGGCCTTCCGGTGTGAGCTTGTAATCGCGGATGCGGTATCCGTGGCGCCGGATCAGAACTTCGCGGCATTGCGGACAGCGGGTGTCTTCGAGGTCTTCGACCATCCCGGGAAGATTGCCGGCATAGATATAGCGCAAGCCTGCGGCGCGGCCAATTTCCGCGGCGCGCAGCAAGTCTTCAGGAGTGGTGTCGCGCTGGTCGTTCATTTTGTAGTCGGCGTGAAATGCCGTCACATGCCAGGGAATATCGGGTGACACGCCGGCGACGAATTCGGTAAGGCGCTGAAGTTCATCGGAGGAATCGTTGAAATCCGGAATCAGCAGCGTGACGATTTCGAGCCACAAACCCATCTCATGCAGGCGGCGAACCGTGTCGAGGATCGGGCCGATGCGTCCGCCGAGTTCATGGTAATGGCGATCGTCGAAGCTCTTGAGGTCAACTTTATAGAGATCGATCCACGGGCGAAGGAGTTCGAGCACCTGCGGCGTGCCATTGCCGTTGGAGACGAATCCCGTAAACAGGCCGGCCGCTTTCGCTTCCTTGAAAATAGCGACGGCCCATTCGCTGGTGATCAGCGGCTCGTTATAGGTGCTGACAAGGACTTTCGCGCCCTGCGCAAGGGCATCGCGGACGAGACTCTCTGGAGAAACCTCAATCGGCGGCGAGACAGCATTCGGATCTCGAAGCGCTTGCGAAGTGACCCAGTTCTGGCAGTACCCACAGTGCAGATCGCACCCGAGCATACCGAAGCTGTAGGCGAGAGCTCCGGGATAGGCATGAAAAAACGGTTTTTTCTCGATGGGATCGCACTGCATGCCGGCCGTGTATCCCCATGGGACGTAAAGTTTTCCGCCGCGATTGAAGCGCACCTTGCAAACCCCTGCTTGCCCTTCTGGAATCGGGCAGCAGTGGCCGCAGGAGAAACATCGGAGGCGGTTGTTCTCAAGCTTCTCGCAGAGCGAAGGGTCGGTCTCACGAACTCGTTGATCGAGGATGGTACGAAGAGTGGGCACGTCGGATCTTTCTTCTATTTTAGCGCTGACGGAGGGAGGGGCGGCTGTTGGGATTAATGACCGGCAGGAGGCTTGGTGTTTGTGGTGTGCTGCTGAATCCAGTGATCGGCTTCCTGCTCGATGCTGGCTGCCTGGGCGCGAGTCAAATGCGAGCCGACGAACATGGCGCGATCCTTGCTGGCCTGGTCGCCGCCGGCCCGGGCAAGCACACTCCAGAAGTAAGCCTGGTTGTAGTTCACCGGAACGCCGCGCCCAGCCCAATAAATCGCGCCGAGTTTGGATTGCGCCGCGACGTTTCCTTGTTCGGCTGCCTTGGTCAGCCAGCGCACGGCTTCATGCTCACTCTGCTTGACGCCTTCGCCGTTGATATAACGAAGCCCCAGAGAATTCTGCGCGGCTGGATCACCTTTCTCGGCCAATCCGCGGAGTTGATCAAGAGATGCGGTTTCAACCGCGGGGCCCGAGGATGCCGTCGACGCACCAGTTGCGGGTGCCGGAGCTTTGGAGGAGGCCAACACGCTTTCGAGATGCGGCGCGGATTGCGCACGGACTTTGCGCTGCACCCAAGGAGCGAGATCACTCTGGATCCATGGTGCGAGCGCATATCCAAGCACCATAGCGATCACTGCTGCTGCGCCAACCAGCAGCATCAGCAGTGATCGGGGCAAGCTGATGCCGTGCGGGTCGGTCGATTCCCCGCCCTCGCTCTTCTCCGGAGCTTCTGCTGGATTGGAGGCGAATAACACGCTGCCAGGAGCGGGATCGAAGCGAATCGCTGGCGTGGAAGGCTCAAGCGCCGGCAGACTTTCGGCGCGCGCCGCACGGTTCACGGCGGCGAGAATGGTGTCGGCGAGGCGTTGTAGAACTTTACTGTCGCTTTCGGTGAATGCGCCGGACTGGGCGGAGAAGACTTCCAGCAGGCCAATCGATTTCTCGCCTACCCTTATTGGAACCGCGACCATGGAGCGGAGACCGAGAGCGCGGCAGCTCTCGCGATCCACGCGCGAATCGATCTCAGTATCATCGCAACGCAAGAGCCTTCCAGTACTCACACACTCTCCGGAAAAGCCCGATCCGCTTTGCAGGCGGGCGCCCACCGGCGGCGCATCAGGTCCGGAACAGGCGCGACAGACCATGTAGCTGGGATCTTCGTCGATGAGTGCGATGGCCGCTCCTGAAGCACGGACCAGGCTCTGGGCGCGCGTGGCGATGAGAGGCAAAGCCGCCACGAGATCGGCACCGAGCCCTTCTACCTCGCGTTGCACAGCGGTCACGCCAGCGAGCGTATCGGTGTAGTTGGGACGCATTGGAAACTGGTCATGGACAGGGACGGCGTCGGTGTTCGCAACGCCCGCCATAGCATTCAGGAATAACCATTCGCGAAGCCGGAGCAGGGAGATCGATTTCAGCTCGGCGAAGCGCAGCCCGGCACGGCCCGAGCTATTCGACCAGACGACCTGGCCAGTAGTGAAGATGTGATCGGAGCATTCGGCAAGGTCGAGGCAGAGATTGATCATGCTGCCGATCTGAAGCGGAGTATGGCAATGGATTGCAACTCCATCCTCGCTGATGTTCACGATCTCGTGCAGGTCAAGCGTGGTGGCTTCGGACTCGGTGCTGAAACTCGCGTATGCAGGCGTTTGAATCTGGTGCCGGACACGGCGACGGCGGTTCTGTTGCGTGGGCTTCAACGAGGACGTGATCGCAGCCATAGGGCCCGGGTGACCTTTGCTGCACCATATTAGCGCGAGAGTGTGAAAATGTATGCAGAGAAGATAGCTTTTAGGAAAAATCAGAAGGACGACAGCAGGCGCCTGGGGCCTGTTTCAGTCGACCGAATCAGGGGGACAAAATCAGGCGGCGCGGCCGGTATGTTGCGCCCGCTGCAGACTCGATATCCGGGAGATGGCAGCGACCATCATTCCAGACAGCAGCTGCATTGTTGCAACATCTTTGTCGTCGAAGGCACCCGGAGTCGAGGACAGAACCTCAAACACTCCCAGGGTTCGGCGGTAGTGGCGAAGCGGCGAAACCAGGATAGAGCGAACCCCCAGACGGCGGCAGCTGGCCAGGTCGACTCGCGGGTTCCGCTCGGCATCGTGGCAGAGCATGATCTCTCCCGACCGGACGGCTTCGGCTGAGATTCCCCCCTCGGTCTGAAGGCGGACACCGAGGTCGGGAGCGGTGCGTCCGGCGCGGGCGCGGCACACGATTTCTTCCCCGGAACGCAGCGCGATGGCCGCTCCGGTGGCGCCCGTAAGTTGCTGAGCGCGCTCGGTGATAGCGCTGATTGCCGGTTCCAGATTGAGCTCGGCGGGATGAATTTCAATCTCTTCCACACCCGTTACGGCCCGGAATCCTGAGGCGGGGTGCACGGCATTCGCCACCCGCAGCTGGCTGCGCAGTTCAAGCGACGAAATACGGGAGTGATCGGCGACGTCAATCGCGGTCGGGTCGGGAACGGTACGCAGCAGGTCCCGGACCAGGTTATTCAGTTCGCAGTCGGTAATGAGGTGTGCAGTCTGCTGATTACGCAGCGATCCCCCAAGGACGCGGGACAGGCTGATTACGACGGAGCTGCCACAGGCCAGGCACTGGGGCTTATTGTTGGCGCTGATCAGCTCGCACTGCACGCAAAATGTTGCAGCCTGCAAAGGGACAAAATTGACGTCCTTAAAAGTCGTGCCATACACAGAATTGCCAAACATGATTGCTTTCGTCCTCGGTTGGTGCTGTCGAAGGTAAATAGATCAATCTAGTGGAGTAAGTAACGATAGAGATTCCCATGTGGAAAACTGCAACGAATTGCATACCGAATCGTTCAATCGAGAGGGATATTCTCAATGCCGGCACGGCCGCGTGAGATTGGCGGGAGAAGCCCTACAGGGTTTTTCGGCTTTTTATCGGGCTTTGGTGTTTGATTTCCAGGAGCGACTCGGCTATCCTTGACTTACTTTCGGCCGTCCAGGCCGCGAGCACTGGGGGATACCATGGAATGGACAGCACCTGCTTTTGAAGAAGTTTGCTTGAACTGCGAAATCAATTCCTACGCCAGCGCCAAGCTGTAGATCGCACTCTTCTCACGCCACCTCCTCCTTCTTCGTTTCCGCGCGCATTGAGACAATGCGTGCGATGCGAGTGGAGGCGTGTCCATCCCATAGCGCTGGAGTGCGCGTCCGAGGAAAGTTCCACCGATTTTCCAAGATCGCTGTAGCGGCCTGAGCCAGGCGATTCACATCCCTCCCCACCAACTGATTCGTTCCCTGCTGTATCGTGATGGGCCGCTCGGTGTTCTCGCGCACCGTGAGACATGGGACACCGAGAAATGTCGTTTCTTCCTGAATGCCACCGGAGTCGGTAATAACCAGAGCCGCGTGGCGCTGCAGTCCGAGAAATTCCAGATAAGGCAACGGTTCAAGAAGGCGGAGCCGGGATTGGGATCCATTCGTCCGATCGACATGCAGAATTGAGCGGTGCGTCCGCGGATGAACTGGAAACAGTATTGTGGCCATCCGACTGAGCTCTGTCAGCGTGGAAAGCAAGGCGCGCATCCAGGGAAGATCGTCAACATTCGAAGGCCGATGCAGGGTTACAAGAACATACGGGGAAGGCAGATCCTTTGGGAGATGCTTCTCAGCGCGGGGAAGCAGTCGGACCAGAGTGTCGATCATCACATTGCCGACGAAGTGAATTTTCGCCGGGTCGATGTTTTCATTCAACAGGTTTTCGCCGGCATCTTCGGACGGAGTGAAGAGCAGATCTGAAACCTGGTCGGTCAGAATGCGGTTGACTTCCTCCGGCATGGTAAGGTCACGCGAGCGCAATCCAGCCTCGACGTGACCGACACGGATTCCGAGTTTCGAGCTGGCGAGCGCCGCGGCGACTGTGGAGTTTACGTCTCCGTACACCAGAACGAGGTCGGGCCTGCGATCGCGCAGCACGGGATCGAGGGCAAGTGAGACTTTCGTCTGCTGCTCGGTGTGCGTGCCGGAACCGACTCCCAAATTGAGGTCCGGGGGAGGAATCTCGAGTTGCCGGAAAAATACCTCGGACATCGCCTGGTCATAATGCTGCCCGGTGTGGACGAGAGTCTGGCGTACGTCCGGGTCGCCGCTCAAGGCGCGGAGCACCGGTGCCGCTTTCATAAAGTTTGGCCGGGCGCCAACGACGTGGAGGATATCCATGGGCAATTGGCGTGTTTATCCGGCTTGCGCCGCGATGAGTGGAGTGTCCTGGGCAAGGAGCGGAATCACGTGTGTCGATTGCGCCAGCGTCCGGGACAGCGCATCGGCCAGCGCGGTGGGGAAAGAGGCGGTAAGTAGATTGATGTCGAGTTGAAGATCGCGCGATGAATACGAGCGGTGCAGCAACAAAGTGCCGCGGCGGCGGGCGTCCGAACTCAGAAGGTCGAGAGCTACGGTCCAGACGGCTCCATCGGAAACCTTGGGAGCAGTCGCTTTGCTCCACCGGAGCGATGCAGCCGGGCGCCGCAAAGATGCGTCGGCGGAAAGTGGGATGACTTCGCCGGGAAGCGATTCCAACTTCAATTCGAAACTGTCGAAGTCGTTGCTGTCGAATGCGGCGATCAGGATACGGCGCACCTGTTCGTAATCGCGCGCCACCTTCAGTTCCTCGGTGGCTCGACGGATCGCCAGATTGTTCACAAAGATCTGCGGTTGATCGAGAGTGCGCTGCGCCACCCGCGCCAATTCCCCAAACTCCAGATAGCCGAGGTGCTGTACACCAATCCAGATGCCGATTCCGAGCACCGCGAGCACCAGTCCCAGCGAGCTTCCAGTGGGCCACAGCAGGAAGAGACTGAGCATCGCGAAGCCTGCAGACACGCCATAAAGCACGACCACGACCTGGCGGTGGGTCAGGCCATGTTGAAGCAATTTGTGATGGATGTGCTCGCGGTCCGCCGTGAAGACAGGACGTCCACCGATAAGGCGGCGCAGGATGGAGAGCGTCGTCTCGAGGATGGGCAATCCGAAAGAAACAATGGGAATTGCGACCGCGACGATGGTTGAAGCCTTTTGGGCGCCACTCAAGGCTAATGCGCTAAGCAGGAAGCCGATAAAGAGACTGCCGGAATCGCCGAGGAAGATCGTAGCGGGATTGAAGTTGAAACGGAGAAACCCAAGAATGGCGCCTGCCAGCGCGATGGTCATCACCGTGACAAGAGACGGTCCGTTCAGCAAGGCGACGACGAAAGCGACCAATGTGGAGAACAATGCCGAGCCCGCGGCCAAACCGTCGAGCCCATCGATCAGGTTAAAGGCATTTGTAATGGCAAGAACCCACAGCACAGTACAGGGCAGGCCGACATACCATGGGAGGACGCGAAAACCGAAGAGTACTGGGATGTTGACGATGCGCAGGCCGCCGAGAAACAGCATGATTCCGGCGACAGCCTGTACGGAGAATTTCACGTAGGGGCCGACCGGACGGATATCGTCGTACACACCGAGAAGAAAAATAAGGGTCGCGGGGCCAAGAATCGTCAGCATCGTAGTGAGGAACGAAGGACCACGAAGCGAGGGGTTCCGCATCGACCAGAGCGCTGCGACGCCCATGCTGAGGGCGAAGGATAGGAAAATCGCTACGCCACCGAGGCGTGGCAGTGGAGTCGAGTGGAGGTGGCGGTCCTGGGAAGGCACAGCAACCCAACCGCGAGCGGTTGCGCGATCACGCACCGACCGTGTCAATACAAATGACAGAAAGAGCGAGAAGAAAAACAGCCCTAAGCAGACCCCGGTCAACTACTTCACCTCGACAAAAGCGCCTGAAAAACCGACAGCTCTAACCCGGCAAGTATGGCAGCGCCGGCGTGCGGTTGATAATGAATAAGCAGATTCCGGTTGAGTTGAGGGTGAAGGAACTCTAGCAAGGCCAAAACCAGACTTTCAATTGTCCGGAAAGAAAAACCTGTGGAAAAGTCAGCCGGTAGTACGCGGGACGATGGGGCTCGCTAGCATCTGGCTGTGCTAGACTGCTGCTCAATCAAGATTGATCACGACCGAGGTCCAGGGATGCCGTTGGGCAAATCGGCAGCGGGTTTTTACTGCCAGATCTTAGCTGTCGCGCTCGTGACGAGCGCGGTTTCACTCGCACAGCAGAAAGCACCAGCAAGCGGTCAACCCTCCGCCGCGGGCGAGCCTCTCCCAGCAGCCGTGACTCCCGGGCAAGCGGCCGTCGGGCTACAAAATCCGACCCCGACGAAGGAAGCAAATGGGCAGCCGGCCGCGGACTTTCCGGCGGCATCATCGTTAGTGAAACTGGGTCCCGGCGATCTTCTCGAAGTGAACGTGTACAACGTTCCGGAACTGACTACCAAGGCGCGAGTCAGCAGCCAGGGCGATGTATATCTTCCGTTGATCGATTACGTCCACGTTGATGGGCTCACGCAGGAAGAAGCCCAAGGCCTCATCGAAAAACGATTGGCGGATGGCGGATTTGTCCGTAATCCGCATGTGACGATTTTCGTGGACGAGGCATTCTCTCAGGGCATCACGATCCTGGGAGAGGTGACTAAGCCCGGTATTTACCAGGATATCGGCGACCGCAAGCTCTACACGATCATTTCGCAAGCGGGAGGGTTCACCCCGTCCGCATCACGGAAGATTGCCATCATCCGGAAAGACAGGCCTGAACCGATCCACCTGGATCTACCGCGAAATCTGGCGGACGATTTGAGTGGAAACATCGAAGTCCAGCCCGGAGACACGATTACGATTCCGCGCGCGCCGATCATCTATGTGGTCGGAGATGTGGCGCGACCGAGTGGCCTGCTTGTCGATAATGGTTCGCTGACGGTACTGCAAGCGCTTGCCCTCGCGGGTGGAACAAACCATACGGCTAAGATGGGCGGAGTACGCTTGCTCCGGAAAACATCGGCCGGCATGACGGAAACGAGAATTCAGCTCAAGAAGATGCTGGAAGCCAAACTCCCGGATGTGACCCTGCAGGCGGATGACATTCTCTTCGTTCCGATCAGCGGCGGACGTGTGCTGGCTGGCAGAACGTTTGATGCGGCAATGTCGGCAGCGACGGCGGTAACAATCTACAGCGTCCACCCGTAAGTCTTACCACCAAACATCTCAGCGCGATCTGAGCAATTCATCGAGTACCTGCAGATATTTCTCCGCCGTTTTCTTCCGGGAAAAATGCTCGAGCACATAACTGCGGCCGTTTGCTCCGAGTGCCGCTCCGACGTCGCGGTTCTCCGCCAAATGCGCAATGGCACGTGCTAGCTGTTCCGAGTTTTCCGGTTCGATGACCACACCGGCATCTGCTGCTTCGACGATCTGACGAGCCTGACCGTCAACGCCAAGTATCAATGGGCGCGCACAAGACATGAACTCCAGCATTTTCGTGGGGATCACGGTTTTGAAGACGTCGGTTTTTTTCAAGAGGACGAGGCAAGCATCCGAGGCTGAGATAAAAGCGGGAATCCGCTCACGAGGTTGTTGATCGAGAAAGCGTACGTTCTCCAGATTGCGTGATCTCGCGAGACCCTGGATGCGGGATTTCTCCGCTCCCTCGCCAACAAGCATGAATTGCACTTCGGGATGGATGCGCGCAAGAGAGCCCGCGGCGTCGAGTAAAGTTTCCAAGCCGTGCGCCATGCCCATCGTCCCGACATAACAGATGAGGAACTTGTCTTCCATTCCAAGCTCGCGCCGGAAGCTGTGATTTGCGGTCTCGGGCTGTGGCGAAAAGAGATCTGATTCGACGCCGTTTTCGACAACCGCGATCCGTTCGCGCGCTACGCGCCAACGCTGCACGAGGTGTTCGCGGAAAGCGGGCGTGACCACCACGATGCGATCAGCCCGCTCGTAAAGGAATCCAGCGATACCTTTTAATGATTGATGAAGGATGGAGTCTTCGTTGCCCATCCCGACCGCGGTGAGCGATTCGGGCCAGAGATCGCGGACTTCGAAAATAAACGGGATTTGACGGGTGAAAGCGATCCACCAGCCGACCAGGCCAACCAGAAGCTGAGGAGAGGTCGCGATGACGATGTCAGGCCGAGGAAGCGCCAGGCCGCGGAGAGCTGCGGAGAGACAGAAGCTGGCGTAGTTGCGCATGCGCTCGTGGGCTTTGCGGTTGGGCAGAGGCCAGAGCCAGGTGCGGTAGAGATCGATCATTCCAGAACTGGGGGCCCGGCCATCGCGTGGTGCGGTCGGAGCGTCGAGTGAGTGCGGATCAATTCGTTCGTGGTTGATGAGACGCCGCAGCCGCGGACGCCACTCAGTTGGGACGACGCCCGTGGGGTGATTTGGAAATCCCGTCAGGATCGAAACATGATGGCCGGCTTGCGCCCAATGGCGGGCAAGTTCAGCGGCGCGGGCCGCAGGCGCGCCCATCTCCGGCGGATAGTATTGTGAAACGTAGAGGATCTTCACGCGAACTTGGAAGATTATCAGGCTATCGGGCCGGGCGCTCGGGATCGATCTGTTCGCGGTAGAGGCTATCTGGGAAACGCCTTTTCTGAGACTTCTTGCTCGAGGCGGGGAAGACAGTGGTGAGCAATGTTTCAACGGCGGTCAGTAATGGCTGAGCTTGAACGCGCTTTTGTATAAGAGTGCGCGGGTGCGATTGGCGCGGCTGTGTGTGTAACGTTCCCAACGATCCGCCACTCGTGCAAACGAATCTTCCGCCGTGAGCCGGTGCATCATCCGCAACTGCACGATGTGAAGTTTGTGATAAAAACTGCTGGCTACCATGGGTAGGCGGGTGCCCGACTGCTCGTAGAGCGACCAAAATCCGAGGTCGTAACGGTCGAGATTCCGAAGCAGGGTTTGTACGGCGCGCGAAAACAAGTCGCGCGCTGGTGTCTCCTGCGTAGCGAGGAAATAGTCATACACACCCCAGACCGCCCAGATGAATCCATTCAAGATGTGGGTGGGCGGAGAAACGATGTACTCCTCGAACCACAGGTCTCCGCGATCGTCGGTGTAAGCGACTCCTCCGGCCTGAATCGGCTTGTAAAACGCGTCCAGCGCGCGGCGGGCGACTTCCAGATACTTCGCGTCTCGCGATTGCTGGTGCGCCCGGACGAGAACAGAGATGCCCTGTCCCTGTGCCAGCGCGGAATACCACGGGGCTTTTAAAGTGTCGCGATATTCCCAGTCGAATTGATGGTTCCACACTTCGACGCCGTGGGGATTTTTCTCCAGGCTGGAAACCAGCCAATCGGCGACCAGCAGGAATTTCCGGCGGCGCTCCGTATCGTTGGTGAGCCGGAAAAGGTTGTAATTGCCAAGCCCGTATTGCGCAATTGCGATGGGATTGTATTGGCGGCCAATTGCGCCCCTGTAGTCGAGTTGCGGAACTCCGGAAGAATCGTAGGGTCCGGCGTAATCGGCCTTCTCCGTGAAAGGCATGTAGTACTCGCCCAGTTCCGTAGTGGTCAAGCGCGGGTTCACAGCCGGATGATCGTGCCAAAACGTGAGCTGACTATTTCCACCAAGAAGATAGGCGCTGAAGATGCGTCGGTAATAGGCGAAGGTTGGCAAGGTCGGCGCTTCTGGACGGGACGCCCGAATCAGAATCATATACGGCAGGAAAGTGACTCAGGTACCTACGCAAAACAAAGATGTCACCATGTCGTCGGAATGAACAGCTACGGTGGTCGCCGCAAGAAATGAAGTGGAGTTGTCGCCGTCTGGAAGGATCGCATTTCCGTACTGAAATAGGCCCATTGGCCATGAATCTTTCTTCCATTTGAGTTGCGATTCCCATGCGGTCAAAGCGGATCCGCCGTAAATTCTGACCAAACCGTCGCGATTTACCTCGCTGGGCTCAGCCATGGTCGAAAAAAATACGCGCTCGCGGACGCGGCATCCATAAATAGAAGAACTGTTGATGGATGCAAGGCGCGTGAGATTTCCGCTGCGATCCAGGCGATAAATGTAATTCTGTTCCAACGGCGTGTCTGAGGAGAAATACAAGCCATCGACCGCGGGCACGAAAGCAACGGCTCGGGCCTGCTGGTTCCCTTTCAATACGGTTTCGACGCGGGAGAAATCGTTCGAGGCGCGGAGGATGCGGCATTCGTCCCCGTAATCGCCGGTCAACACCCATAGGCATTCTTCCCAGGGATCGTGCACGATGTTGTGGACGTGGCGGATTTCACTTTTCGGGAATGTGTAAGCAACCTGCCATGATGTTCCGCTGTCGGAGGATGCATAGACATGGACTTCGTCACGCGCGGAATTATCGAAGTACTCCCCCCAAAACAGCGCTCCGTTCGAAGTAACTGCGACGTGAAGGGGTCGGGTTCCCCTGGCGATGATGTGGGTGGCACGAAACTCCCGCTCTCCGGGTCGAAGCGAAACAATCGCTCCCGCGACCGCACCCACGAATGCACCGGAAGGCAGAACAGCGAGAGCGTGAAATCCCGCGCGAAAGAGGCGCGCGCTCAGGCGACTGGTCACCGCAAGCCGTCGAGTCCATTCTGGACGATAGCTGCCGACCGATTGCCATTCCAGATGGGACGGGTCGGAAATTTTCGCGCGTAGCAAGGAGTATCCACTGGATGCGTATAACTCGTCGCCGCGCCAAGCCAATACTCGTATCCCGGGAATCCGGGCAACACGAGTCAGTTTCTGTGAATGATCCTCGGCCGGCTGTGGCATGGTTGCGGACGACAATCATACGTGATTGCATCGGTGTCCTGCGCGGAGGTGATCACCGACCATTCTCGTATTTTGTAGAGAAACGCAACATCCAAGTTGGGAAGCCCGTGGGTATTCTTGCGCCATGGAGTGTGGGCTTTCACGGGTCACCGTGGAGATGACTCGAGGTTGGCTCGGTCGCTTCCCTAAGACGCGTCGGAATTCTGCAACACCCAGCGGGATAATCTTCGTTTTGATTGTGGATTGCCACTGACTCGGCAGTGTTTGCCGATGCAGCGGCACTTTCGGCAGCCAATTTCTTGATTATCGCCTTACTCTGCTCGAAAACTTCTCACTTTATCTCGCGAGCGATTCTGGCAAATAACATGCTGACGATTTGAAATCCAGCGCTCGGCGAAATTTGACTTGGCTGAGCCGGAGGAACGAACGATGCTCAGCCAATGTGCCAACTCACAGTGCGCGCGGCCTTTCTTGAAGCTGCGCGAAGGAAAGCTGTTTCTGGTGGAAACGGACAGGCTTAGCAAGCCCGGGGAGGCGGCGCCGCCGTTTGTTCGCGCACGGCAACTCCTGCGCCAGGTGGAGCACTTCTGGCTTTGCGACTCGTGCGCACAACTCTATACCTTGATCTATGACCGCGAGCGCGGCGTGGTACTCGCTGCGTTACCGCGGCCGGTGAACAGCGTGACGATGAAGGCGGCGTCGACCGGGGTGGCTTAGCCGGGCTTCGCTTCTAAAAGCCGCCTATGATGGATGGGACCACCTAGCGGTACCCCTGCTTCCTCCAGGATTTCCAGTCGTCAGCAACGGTCCGCAGCATATCTTCGGACGCATTGTGCAACCACTTCCCTTTTTGCTTTCTCACGTAATTCAGGATCGCCCCCCGTGCGGTTTTGGTCCCCAGATGAATGTTCGCGGTTTCCCAGCCCATGGCCTCGAGCAAGCGCAACTCTTCCCCTTGGATTCTCAGAGTGGCGAGTTCGATCCGTGAGCAGTGCGGGCTGAGGCGGCGCACAATCCAGCGGCTGCGTAATTGAACGAACGGGTCGGGGCAACGGACGGCCCGGTTGATGATGGTCTGATAAAGGATCTCGGAAGGACCTTCGTGGCCCTTTGCCCAATAACAGGCTGAAGAAACGAGCGCTTTGGCCTCGCGGGCGATCCGGCCTCCTTTCCAATCGGCGATGGCCACGTAGCGGATATGGCCGAGGCTGCCCAGTCCTGCGACGCGCCGCGCAAGCCGGTACTTCAAATGGGGCGCCGGCATCAGGTGTTCGATGGCATCGATCGCACTGACCGGCACGTCTCCCCTTACGGTTTCAAGAGCGTCCATCTTGGCCCAGAAGTGGACAGGATCGCGCAGTTCGCTTTCGGCGATGAGGCGAAGCCATTCGTGCTTCTCGCCCAACACGAAGGGCTGGCCTAATGCGCGCAGTCCGGCGGTGTAGCCTTCCAGAATTGCGCTGCAGATATCTGTGCCTTTGAGACGGATGTGTCCAGCCTCTGACGCAAGATGAGCGCTCACCGCGAGTCGGACGAGATCATTAGCGAACGAGAGGGGATGGGCTTCGTCGAAATCGTTAACGCCCCAGATCAGGCGACCCTCGATGTCGCGCCAGGTGCCGAAGTTCTCCACGTGCAGATCGCCGACTGCCAGCACCTGCGGGGCCCTGGCAAGTTCTGGACAGACCTTCGGCCACACTTGCGCCCAGCGGTAGTAAGTCGCGCGCAGGAACGGGAAAACTCCTGCCTTCATGTTGTTGTGTTTGAGCTGCAGGTCTTTCTTAACGATCGGGGTACGGCAGCCCAGCCAATCTTCGAAGTGGCGGGTAGCTTTCACTACGTTCATAGCGCGAACGATAGTGGGTGGATCGGGAGGAAGTCAACGGCGTGGCGCCGGAGGTTTCGAAGTTTCGGGGTTTCAGGGTTCCGTGACTTCAGCGTTTCAATGTGGTGCGAAGTCCGACTTTCAACTCTGTTCGCGGTGCGGACTCTGACACGACCGCCGGAGGCTGGCCTAGGCTGGTTCTCCATTCGGGCCAGCGTCCGGCGATGTGCAGCACAGGCAGTCGGAACGCCAGGGTCACCGCGTGTGCTTGCGAACTTTACTTCTTGAAAAAGCTGGCGTTCTTCTCTACGAATTCCTTTTTGTCCTCGGGAACATCTTCGAGGGCGTGGATCGAGTCGGAAGTGCAGGCCGGAATGCAGGCGCCGCAATCGATACATTCTTCGGGATCCACATACATCTGCGTGGCCGCTTCATAGTCCGGCTCGTCTTGCTTGGGATGGATGCAGTCGGTGGGGCAGACTTCAACGCAGAGAGAGTCTTTGATGCAATTGTCAGTAATGACGTAGGCCATGATGAATCGGTCTCCAGTATGAGGAGCGCTTTCCGCCTCGCTCAAAAGGAGTTTAAGGAGCCGGAAAGAACCGGGGATGTGATGCTCATCACAAGTCGTTGTGCGTGAGTGCTGGCACTGCGACAATTCTGCACCGTTTGGCGTAGAGGTGTTGCTCCGTAAACGTTCGCCAGACGACGGTGCGGCGAATTCGTGTCGGCGAGAGAGTGAGTTGGGGTTAGATCGGAAGGCGGGAAGTAGGAGCCGGCGCGGCATCCGGGAGTTTGATTGGTATCACTGCGAACTGTGACCGGGATCACAGAAATACAAACCCGACCAGAGTTAAATAAGCACAATTGAACTAGGCCTTCTAGTCATAGGATCGCCCGGCTCCACCCACAGAACCCCACAAGCCGTTACCCCAGACGGCGGGAGCCGGGCGCTTCAAAGCCCCAGTCAGTAGTCCTTCACCCAACTTCGATTTACGGTTCATCCGCACGGGTCGCCCGTGTCAGCCGGAACACATTGTGGTGAGTCCGCCACACATTCAGCCCTCTTCGCCCCGACCCAAGTGATTCTTTTTCATATACATACGATCTGGTCATCGTTCTGCCTTCTGAGTTATCGATGGATTCGGAGGGGCATGATGGAACGGCGACGAAAACTCAACGCAGATTCGTTTCGGGCGAGATATGTGACCGCGGCTGCACTTCTCCTCACCGGTGTCCTTGCCCTTTCCCCCTTTGCGCAATCGCAGGCAATCAGTGATGCCCCCTCGCCACGCGTCGTGCTGGTCAGTATTCCCGACAGGAAGTTGGCCGTCATCGATGGCGGGTCTGTCATTGCAACCTTCGCCGTTGCCGTCGGCGCTCCTACTACACCGAGCCCGACGGGAGAGTTCACGATCGTAAGCCGGGTGGCGAATCCCACGTACTACCACCCTGGAACTGTCATTCCAGCCGGGAAAGGCAATCCTCTGGGCACGCGCTGGGTCGGGCTGAGCCAAAAAGGTTACGGGATTCACGGAACGAACGCGCCCCGGTCGGTTGGGCACGCGCAGTCGCACGGATGCATTCGGCTACGCAATCGGGACATGGAGCGGCTGTTCACCATGCTGCGGGTCGGAGACGTAGTGAGGATTCGCAGCGAACGCGATGAGCAGGTTGCGCAAGTGTTTGGCGGCTCTGAAGACGAGTTGGCGGACGCGCAACTGGCTACGGCGGCGATTGGACAGTAACCCAGAAACGATACTGGGGCACAGAAACTCAGGAGGACGTTATGCAAATGGCAATCACATTCATGGCAGTAGTAGCAGGGATGATCTTCTCGCTCGCGGTGGCACTTCTGGCGGAAGAACTGATTTTCGGACAAGTGTTCCGCCTGTTCTTTGCGCCGGCCAAAATCGCACGGCAGGCGGCGGTTGTAAAAGCGGAGCACAAGCCCTGAGCCGGAAAACGAATTCGAGCGCCCAGCTTAGAGCTTGGGACGAACCCCGTTCTCACAGCTCAATGCGCAGCGCTCAAAGATTGATCGAAAAGGAGAATGACGATGCTGGCGTTGAGGTACTTGCTGATGTGTGTTGGCCTCGGGATGATTCTCGCGGCTGTAAGCATTCTGGCGTATGACTTCTATCGAGAGATGATGTATCGACGGGCGCTGGCAGCACCCGAGGGTGGCGCCACACCCGTTGCCCCGCAGTGGCGCTGGCGGACTTCGGTGGCATTGGCGCTTCTGGCGTGGGGACCCATTCTGATCGCATTCAGCATTGTTGTGGTGCCGACCGGAATGGCGGGAGTCCGCGAGAGCCAGACGAGTGGGACATTACCGGGAACACTTTATCCGGGAGTGCATTTCGTGCTTCCTCTCATCGAGGAGGTGGCCCTGTTCGATACCCGAGACCAGGTCTTCACGACCGGAGTGGCGGAAGACGGAAAGGCGGCCGCCACCAATGTTTCCGGCAAGTCCCAACTGCTGGACGTGCAGGCGAAGGAAGGGTTGACGCTGGGCCTCGCGATTACGGTGCGGTACCGGCTCGATCCGAAACATCTCGACTACATCCAGAGCAATCTGCCGCGTCCGGTGGAGAAAGAAATTGTTCCGCCGATCGTTGCCAGCGTCTGGCGGGAATTGGTTCCGAACTACACGGTCCGCGATGTTTTCTCGGCCAGGCGCGAGGAAGTGCGGCAGCGCGCGGCGGGCATGATTACACAAAAGCTGGCGGCGGACGGAATCATCGTGAAGGAAGTGATGCTGCGTGATATCCAACTGCCCGAAGAGTATGCAAAAGGCCTGGAGACGCTTCTGTTGAAAGAGCAGGAAAACGATCGCATGAGCGTCGAGACCGAATTGAAACAGAAGCAGGTGAAGATTGCCGAACTCGAGGCCGAGGCCACCAAGGTGCAACAGATCAAGCAGGCTGAGGGCGAGGCCCAAGTCCACGTTTTACAAGCGAAAGGTGAAGCGGATGCGATGCAGTACACGCTTCCGCTGAAGGAGAAACAAATTCAGCAGAGCAAGCTGGAAGCGGAGGCACGTAAGGAGGCTACGATTCAGAACGCAGAAGCAGCGGCGCAGGCCAAAGTCATCGACAGCAAAGCGGAGACCGAACGCCGGAAGCTGCTGGCGGAGGCCGAGGCCGATCGGATTCGCGTGACGGCAGCGGCTGACGCGGAGCGGTTGCAAAGTGAGGCGTCGATCCTGAAGCAGAATCCGCTTCTCATCAACAAAATCGTGGCGGAACGGCTTTCGGACAAGCTGCAGATCATGATGGTTCCCGCAGACGGAAAGTTCTTCATGAATGACGTGCTGCGCAGCATGAACCTGGGAGCTGCGGGTAGTTCGAACGCACCGGCGGAGGCGCAAGCGCAGTAACGCCATTTGTCCCTCCCCCAGCCTTGGAAAATCCCCACTTCTGGCGACAGCGGCCGGGAGTGGGGGCATCCGTAGTACTCAACGGTGTCCAAACAGTACAGAGGTGCGAGGCAGGTCTCATGCGCGAAGCGGTTTATAATTCGAGCATTCCAGACGTCGCATCGAAATCGGTGAAGCGCGGCCTGCGCCTCGCTCGAGTTTTCCGAATCGTTCTGCAGTTTTCCTTCTTCCTGCTCAGCCTCCGAATCGGCGCTTTCGCTGTGGATTGGAGCGCTCCCGAACAAAACCTGGCACGGAAGATCGCAGCCATCACGGGTCCAGGAGCTATCGCGGTTGCCATCGAGAACCGGTCTTCGCTAAACAAGCGCGACAGCGACATTATTCAGAACGGGTTGCGGAGTGCGCTCGAAGCGCTCGGGATTCGTTTTGTCAATGCCGACCAATCTGCGGCCACGGTGAGCATCTCCCTTTCGGAGAATGCTGCTTCTTATGTCTGGGTTGCAGAGATCCATCAAGGGGCGGGAGAGTCCGCAGTGGTAATGGTCTCCGCACCACGCCCGGAAGGATCGCTCACGGCGAGAGATTCGGTTCCGCTTGTGCTGCGGAAAACTTCTCTGTGGTCGCAAGGAGATCCGATTCTTGATGTGGCGGTCCTCGAAGAATCGCAAAGCCCCACCCACATCGCTGTGCTGGAGCCAGAAAAGCTTTCGCTCTACCGATTTCAGAACGGTAAATGGCAGGCGGAACAATCGTTGTCGATCGTGCACAACCGTCCGTGGCCACGAGATATCCGCGGGCGCATCATTCCGGCGTCCGATCATCTGCTCGATGCGTACCTCCCCGGCGTCATCTGTTCGACGGCCCCTTCTTCGGTGGCAGCCCTGAATTGCCGGGAGAGCGATGATCCCTGGCCGCTGCTTTCGGGAACGATGAGCGGCGGCGCGATGTCGGTATTTCCCAGCGCGGGTTTGGGAAGCGGCGCTACGACCCTGGTGCCGCAGATGAAAGCATTTTTCGCTTCTACGCGCAATTTCTTTACCGGAGTTCTGGCGCCAGGTGTCGGCAAATTCACAACTGTGCCAAAGTTTTATTCGGCAGCCTTTCTGCCGCGCGAAAAATACACGTTGTGGTTATTTGCGACGACCGATGGGATGACTCATATGGTCGACGGAGTGAGCGATCAAGCCGCCAAGCTGGGATGGGGAAGCGATTTCGTCACAGTGAAAACCGCGTGCGGCGCTGGCTGGCAGGTGCTGGCCTCCTCACGCGAAACGAATGGAGATTTCGTCCGCGCGTACGAGTTTCCTGATCGTGAGCCGGTGGCGGTCAGCACGCCGGTGGATTTCCAGGGAACGATCACTGCCATGTGGACCGAGGCGCACGGAGATACCGCGGTGGTAGTGACGAGAGATCCGGATAAAGGCAACTATGAAGCTTTTCGATTGGCGATGGCTTGCAGTCAGTAGCGTGTTGGCGGTAACGCTGATGGCACGGGCGGAGGCCCGTCCGCAGTACGGCGGAACGCTGCACGTCACTACGCGCGCGGCCTTGACCTCGCTCGATCCAGCAGACTCGTCGCAATCGGCCTCGTTCGCGCAGGAAAACATTCTGCGGCTGATCTTCGAAACGCTTGTGAGTATTGACGACGCGGGACGCATTCATCCCGGGCTAGCGATTGGCTGGAAGCCTGCGGCAAACGAGCGGCGCTGGCACTTTCAATTGCGACGCGGAGTAAAGTTTCAGGATGGAACGCTACTCACTCCCGAAATCGCCGCGGCATCGCTGCGCGCAGCGAATCCGGCATGGACGGTTTCTGCGGACAGTGACGGTCTAGTCGTCGAGCGCGACGTTGCCGACCCTGAACTGCCAGCGGAGCTGGCGCTACCGCGCAACGCTATCGCGAGGCGGAATTCCGGTGCAGCTCCCATCGGTACCGGCCCATTTCGAATCGGGGAGTGGCAGGCGGGGAAAAAGTTGGTCCTGGCAGCAGAGGAAGATTATTGGAGCGGGCGCCCGTACCTCGATTCGATCGAGATCGAGATGGGACGGAGCTTTCGTGATCAGATGACAGAACTGGAACTCGCACGGGCTGACCTGGTCGAAGTGGCGCCTGAGCAAGCGCACCGCGCCTCGCTGGATGGACGAAAGCTGGTGATCTCCGAACCCGTGGAACTGGTGGGGCTGGTGTTTGCCCAGGATGCGAAAACACCCGAGGAAAAATCGTTGCGCGAAGCACTTGCGTTGAGTATCGATCGAGCATCGATTCGTAATGTTTTATTGCAGGGCGCGGGGCAGCCAGCGGGAGCATTGCTGCCAAATTGGATGAGCGGTTATGAGTTCGTTTTTCCCACCGACTCCGATCTGGCGCGTGCACGGCGGGATCGGGATCAGTCTCGAAACGTCCCGGCGTGGAAGCTTGGTTATGATGCCAACGATTCGCTGGCAAAGTTTCTGTCGGAGCGCATCGCCCTCAACGCCCGAGACGCCGGGCTGCAGCTTCAACCGGCTGCCGGCGCGACTGGCGATCTGCGGCTAGTCCGCGCCAGCTACACCTCCCCGGACCCGTGGCTGGCTCTAGCTGGTCTAGCGACCCTTGGCGGCGTCGCCACCACCAAATCTGCCGGATCGGTTGAGGATCTGTATGCCTCCGAGCAAGCATTGTTGAATACGCGCCGCATCATTCCGCTGTTTCACTTGCCAGTCGTATACGCCGCTGCACCGACTTTAAAAGGCTGGACCCTGCGCGCCGACGGCAGTTGGAATCTCGCGGACGCATGGCTGGGGGCCCGATAACCGTGACCTTTCGGCGCAAACTGCTGGCCGTGTTCGCGCTGACTGTATTCGTGACGGTGGCCGGAGTGGGCGGCCTTGTGCTGATACTCACGCGGCAGGCATTTGAAAAGAACGAAGACCAGCGAACGTCGGCGCTCTTCACGCAATTTCAGGGCGAGTTTACCCGGCAGGGGGAAGAAGTCGCGCGCCGCGTGGATGCGATCGCCGGCTCAGAGCCGATCGGCCGCATGGCCACCGCGCTGAGCGCAACAGCAGCCGACTCGGCGGCATATTTTGATCTCGCCAAGTCGCTGGCGGACACCCATCGCCTCGATTTTCTGGAATTGGTGGACTCCCGTGGCATCATCATTTCGTCGGCGCAGTCTCCCGCAAAGTTTGGCTATCCAGAGAACGATTTCGAGAACCTCACTGCTACCGCGGAGCGAACTCCCTTCTTGATGCAACAAGAGTTGCCGGACTCGACGGCTCTCGCCATGATGGCGGTACGAACCTCCCGAGTAGGAGACCATCCGATCTACGTAATCGGGGGCCGGCGGCTCGACAAGAGCTTTCTAGCGGCTATTGAACTCCCAGCGGACATGCAGGTTCTGCTTTACATGAATCGCGGAGACCACTTCTCGAGTGAATTCCTCATCGATCCTTCGGGAAGCACCGCTGTTCCGTCTACGCTCGTGACCCTCATCGATTCGGTAAGGCAATACAACCAGGAGACGACGGGAATCGTTCATCGGTCGGCCGATCAGGGCGACGACGAATTGTTCCATGCCATCCCGTTGCGCGGAGTCGGCAAGGACCATCCGCTTCTTGGAATTCTGCTGATCGGAAGCTCGCGGCGGTCCTACGTGGAGTTGAAGCGTCACATTCGCGACTCGGCACTTCTGGTCGGAGGCGGAGGAATTGTGCTGGCGATCCTGCTCAGCAGTTGGGCGGCGGCGCGGGTCACGCGTCCGGTCGAACTTCTCGCACGAGCCGCTCACGACGTTGCGGCCGGGGATTGGGATGCCAGGGTCGATGTCCCGGGCAACGACGAGATCTCGCAACTCGCGGAATCGTTCAACCGGATGACCTCCGAATTGCTCGCGCAGAAGGAGCGCACGGTGCAAGCCGAGCGCGTCGCCGCGTGGCGTGAGCTGGCACGGCGGCTGGCCCACGAGTTAAAGAATCCGTTGTTCCCGCTTCAACTCACCGTGGAGAATCTGCTGCGCGCGCGAACACAAAGCCCCGAACTGTTCCAGGAAATGTTCCAGGAGAGTGCGGGTACGCTGCTCGCCGAAATTTCAAACCTGAAAAAAATCATCAGCCGCTTCAGCGACTTTTCAAAGATGCCGCAACCGCAACTGCAGGTCGTGAATTTGAATGAGACGTTGCGCGGAGTGGCCCAGCTGTTTCAGGCGCAATTCGAAGCGCCTGGGCGCCTACCGATCGAGTGCAAGCTGGAACTGGACAGCCATCTCAGGAGCATCGCTGCAGATCCGGAGCTTCTTCACCGTGCCTTTTCAAATCTGGTGCTCAACGCCATGGACGCGTTGCCCAATGGAGGGACGCTGGTTCTGCGCTCGCGCCAGGAAGACGCCAACGAAATCATTGAAGTCTCCGACACCGGGTCGGGACTCACTCCCGAAGAATGCGAACGCATCTTTACTCCGTACTACACCAGCAAGCAGCATGGGACCGGGCTTGGCCTGGCAATCGTACAGTCAGTGGTGAGCGATCATGGCGGTAGAATCAGCGTGAAGAGCGAAACCGGCCGCGGGACGACATTCCGTATCGAATTGCCGGCCGATCGACAATCTGTGGAGCATCTGGGAAATCCAGATACCCCTGCCAAATCCATCCTGTAGACGGCGCGAGGTGATGAGCTTGCCGCTTAAAGCGCAACTTTTGATCGTCGATGACGAGGCAAATACTTTGGCTTCGCTGTCGCGGGCCTTTCGTCTTGCGGGGCATGAGGCCACGGTGTGCGACAACGCGGCAAAAGCGCTGGAACTGGCCAAAGTACAACAGTTCGATCTGATTCTCTCTGATGTCGTGATGCCGGGCAAAGACGGTCTGAGCCTTCTCGAAGATCTCAAGGCGCAGGGCGTCGCAGCCCCGGTTGTAATGATGTCGGGACAGGCCCATATCGAGATGGCAGTGCGGGCGACGCGACTGGGGGCTCTGGATTTCCTGGAAAAGCCGATCTCGTCTGACAAGCTTCTCCTAACCGTCGAGAACGCTCTGAAGCTGCAGCGCCTGGAGAGCGAGAATCGCCAACTTCGCCAGCGACTGGGTAAGCACGAAATTATTTGGAAGGGTGAGGCCATGCGGCGGGTCATGGCGCAACTAGAACGAGTCGCCGCCAGCGAATCTCGCGTCTGCATCCTGGGAGAAACTGGAACGGGGAAAGAACTAGTCGCACGCACCATTCATGAAAAAAGTACGAGGGCCGGCGGGCCGTTTGTGACGCTAAATTGCGCGGCGGTTCCGGCTGAGCTAATCGAATCCGAACTCTTCGGACATGAGAAAGGATCGTTCACCGGCGCCTCGGGGCGGCATATTGGCAAGTTCGAACAGGCGAACCAGGGAACAATTTTCCTTGACGAGATCGGTGACATGCCGCTGAGCATGCAAGCAAAGTTGTTGAGAGTTCTCGAAGAAGGAGAGGTGGAGCGCGTGGGCGGAGACAAGCCGGTCGCCGTTAACGTGCGAGTCGTTGTTGCCACTCACCGCGACCTTGAGGCCCGGGTTCGAGAAGAAAAATTCCGCCAGGATCTGTTTCATCGCATATATGTTTTCCCGCTAACGCTGCCCCCATTGCGGGAACGGCGAGAAGACATCCCGGCATTGGTCGAGCACTTCGCAGCGCAGGTTAGCTCGCAAAACGGATGGAAGACGGTTCCCTTCACCGGCGAAGCGATTGAAGCCCTGCAATTGCATCCGTGGCCGGGCAATGTGCGCGAGTTGCGCAATATGGTGGAACGATTAATGCTTCTGGCATCGGACGGGCAAGTTGATTTGCAAACCGTGCAAGCGGCGTTGCCGAAGGGTGCGTCGGCGAACACGATGCCGTCGACCGTGCTCACTTCGGGCTCGCTTTCTGACCGCGTGCAATCCTTCGAGCGAGATGCAATCCTTGCGGAACTGAAGCTCTGTCACCAGAACATGAGCATGGCGGCCAAGGCACTGGGCCTCGAACGCAGTCATCTTTATAAGAAGGCCGAGCAGTTAGGAATTGATCTGCGGGCGATGCGACGTGAGCAAGACACCCAAGAATAGCACGAACTAGCCCGCAACCCCCACTGGCGCAGGAATTCCTTTCAGATCGGCTGCGAGCAAGCGATGAAACAGATGCTCTCCTGATTCGCGGCGAACCGACAAGCGGCCCGCACCGTAGGCCCTCGATTTGAGGCCGCGCTGCACGTCTTCGCAAATCCCAAGATCTTCGTCTTGCACGCGATTGCCCACTTCCACGGATTGCGTGTTGTAAGCTCGCTTTTCTTCACTGACATCCCCGAAATAGAAATCAAAAATAACGGAGCAATGATCCGCGTCGACCGGGATCACAAGATTCGTATCCATGTATCCCTCGTAGCAGTTGATCATGAGATTGGGGTATTGCCAGAAATACCAGGCGCGGTCGCCCTTGCGAGTGCTCGCCGTGGCGGCATCTTCATCGGACGCAACCATGGGGCTCGACTGCAGGCAATAGCGGTCCTCGTTCTCGATTGTGTACTGCTTGTAGTCGAGCACCGAACTCAGCCCCTTGTGCAGATAGGGCACGTGATAGCCGCCGTCGAGGTAATTGTCGACGAAGACCTTCCAGTTGCAACGAATGTTGTAGGATCGCCGGTCAAAATAGTGAAGATTGCTCAGCCCCAGCGGAACGACGCGGGCGACAAGCCCGCCCAGGAATTCGCGCAGCGAGGGAGCCTGCGAATCAAGATTGACGAAGACAAAGCACTCCCATGTTTCCACCCGGATGGGAAGAAGCCCATTCTCACTACGCTCAAAATTCTGGACACCCTCAAACTCCGGCATGCCCTTCAAGGAACCATCCAAACCATATTTCCAACCGTGATAGGGGCACTGCAGGATCGAGGCTTGGCCGCACGGTTGAGTGACGACAGCCGCAGCATGATGGCGGCACACATTAAAGAAGGCGCGCAACACGTGATCAGAGCCGCGAACAACCACGACCGGCTCACCGGCAACATGCGTCGAAATAAAGTCTCCGGCTCGCGAGAGTTGGTCCGTGCGAGCGACGAGCTGCCAGGTTTTACTGAAAACGTTCAGACGCTCCAGGTCCGCGACACGCGGATCGACATACCACGAAGCCGGGATCGTAGAGGCGTCAGCGAGAGATGCGCTATCGTTGTAACTGGAGAGTATCTCTTCGAGCGATTGATGATTGATCATGGTCGAGGTCGAGTCGATCCATGGTAAACGCAGGGGCCGGGCACTGAAAACACCGGCGAATCTCAACCGGGAGAGTTTGGGCGAAAGGAGGACTTGCGGAAGGACGGACCGGGGTTGGTCCGTCCTTCAAAGAACGTTATCCGGCTTTACGCACGGTGGAATCATCTGCGCGCGCCAGGGGCACTTCCACGAGATGTTCGCTCAAAAACCAGACCTGCAGTTCGTTCGGCCGAAGGACATCGCTCACGACCAGATCGTTGGTGCCGTCATCGCCAAGTTCATCGGCCCGGCGCGCCAGTTCGCGGCAATGTCCGATGATGATCTGGTGGGCATCGAGCAGTCGTGAAATCTGCACCGGTATTTCTTCCCTGTCGCGGGGAGGACGCGGAATCCGCGTTGTTTCCGCCACGTCGTGTGCCATGGCGAGCGAAACTCCGCCCAGCAGCTGAATGCGCTCGGCGATCTCGTCGACAATCTCCACCTGCTCCTCAAAATGCTTGTCGAAAAGCAGATGCAGCTGGTAAAAGGTCGGTCCCGCAACTTGCCAGTGTGACTTCTTATAAAGGTCGCGGAGGGTGATCGAGTCGGCAAGCAGCAGATTCAGCTGTTCGGTCATCTCCAGCCGCACCGGCTCTTCAAGTTCGAGCGGAAGCGCATGAGTAACCGTTCCGTAGGCCTGAATGGGTCTCGCGTTCTGGTGAATCCGGGGCTGGGCGCTGATGGTGGATTGACGAGCGTTGGAATTCTCTTTTTTCGGCACGAATGACCTCCTGACGTTACGCGGGTATGAACAGCCGGGCCTTCGACCTCTTAGATACCCACGCGTGGAAAAGGATGCCGCTTCTTTCTACACACCGGGGAATACGTCGTCCTCAGTTGTTTAGCCCGATTTACCGAGAACATTAAGTCTATTAGGCCATGCATTGTCGGGCCATTCGAAGTATTACACGACTAAAATTCTGCCTCCCCCGCGTCTGGGGCGTTATTCCGGGTCGCGATAGGCCGCGACACCATTTCGTGTTGGCCGCCGCGGGGAAGTGCCTTTGATTGCGGCTATGTTCGGGGCAGGAATCGTGCTTGATATCGTCGAGGCAATCTGGTTCGGTACGACGATTGGTCAGGCGTATCGAGCGAATGTCTGAACTGTTCACTAGCGTAACGAAACCAATCGAAATTTTTTTAGGATACAATTGCTCGGCCATCCGCTGTTGGCGGGGGGGGACGTGATCCAATGACGAAGAAGCGACGGATGAAGGGTGTTGTTCAACGCGTTATCAAACCGCAACCATACTCCGGCGAACCGGAAAAGGCGCAGATTGCCGTCACCGAAGCCGATGATCTTTACCGGGAGATCCGCGTTAAAAATGAACTCGTCGGCGATAAAGGCGAAAAAGCCAGCCTGAAGCAGGGCGCTGAAGTTGATGTAATCGTGGAAGCCGACTCCTCTGCTACGCTGACGAAACCCACAAAAGCATAATGCGGTCGCGCCTCCGGAAATCACCAACGCCGACCTCACTGATAGAATCGCCGCACTTCAATTGACTAAGCATCGGCGCTGAAAATCAGACGCCTTAAGCTGTCCTTCCTAAGCGCCAGTTCAATCTGTTCGGCACGCCGTCGGACTTCGGATGCTCATGCGGCCATTTCGCGGAACCGCCTATAGATGTCGGTCGATGTAATGGGCCAGAAGTAGCTTCCAGGCTTGCGTCGTACACGCTGGCGCCGTTGGCTGACTGGACAGCTTCTTCACTTGGCTTTCTCCACCTAAAAGCACGTGCGTGCAAATGCAATCGCATATGCGCATGCCAAAATGTGCCAAGTCGGAGAGCCGCGAGAAAATTCAATCCCACAAGATAGAAAAAGCGTTCACCAAACGAGTGTCGCTGGCTCTACACTACTGCCGAATGCTAGCGGGCCTGCTTGTCATCGTAATCGTAGTAGTGGTTGTTTGGTTTGCCAGCTACCTGCTGACAGGGTTGAAGGGCAAACGTTGATGCGGCTTTCCCGTGTCCGCTTGCGCAAGCTTTTTCCTACCGCGAACACTGAATACGCCAAAGTACGCCACCGTGTCAGATTGCTCGCGTGAAGAAGAAGCCAATGCTGAGAGTGACGAGGTGGTTAAGCAGTACACCGACTTTGGCGGTATGCAGCCAGTGCAGTCGCCAATTCAAGGTGCCGTTAACGGTGATGCACAGAACGAAAGATGCAGAAGCTTATCTGCAGGAAGCATTCCGTAGGCATCCTTGCTGCGATGAATCCGCTGGAGCAGCCAGCCGGATCCCGACAGTCAATCGCATCAAGCCCGAAAAAAAATAGATAACAGTAATCCAGCCACGTCGTTTCAGTCGAAGACCAGCGGCCGAGCTTGAGAGAGTCATCTTCGGAAGCCTTCAGAAAGCGCCAGAAGCGAGGATGACTTGGCAGATTGCGGAAGGAAACGCGTGATGTTTTCTCCTGGATTTTTTCACACATTGTTCAGAGCGGTAGAACCGAGGGAGAGAAAAACACGCCCAACGTGCTGTGGTAGAATTATTTCGCGGGGTGGAGCAGTCTGGTAGCTCGTTGGGCTCATAACCCAAAGGTCGGTGGTTCAAATCCACCCCCCGCAACCAAAACCCTCTTTTGGTTTCAATGGGTTGAGCCGCTCTCACAAACGGCCTCAACTACTCTAAACCCGAATTCCCGGCCGATTTTTTAGAAATTGTTTACGCCAAGACTTGCGAAAGGTCGTTCCCTAAGCGCTGACTTGTCTCATCTCTTTACAACAGCGTATCTTTGAACTCCGGCAGCGGAACTCGTTCGACGGTTTGACCGACCGCTCTCTTCGCCGCGGGCCGAACCGATCGCAACTCCTCAGGTCGGCGGCGAGTTGCTCCCCAAAGAATGAAATTGGCGCAATATCGGCGGTTCGACTGCTTTGCTGCGGTCTCGGTTGAAAACCAAGAAGCTGCGTGACGTCTACGCGGCGGGTTCAAGCGGCGGTGAAACGACCCGGTCGACATCGATTCCCGCATTTTGAACTGGGGCTTCGAATTCTTGGACTTGTCGCCCGAAAACGGGCTTCAGATGGGGAATTGAAGACGGTGTTAGGACGCCGTGCTAGCATCATTGCAGGCTGCGTCTTCGCATCCTGCTGACCGTACCGCTCGAGATCGAATCAAAGCCTCCTCTCTCCATGCAGGATGGCCCTGAAGAAGGAGTTCTGCATGGCTATGGAAAACGTCAGAAAAGTAACACGCATGGGGAAGGAAGAGCACTACTCCCCGGACCTGGAGGTGAATGAGCCGGTTCCAGACGGCGTGCCTTCCGGGCAGGATGTAGATGACTTCCTATCAGCCATTCGTACGCGAGGCCTTGACGTTCTGGAAACGGAACCTGAGTCGCCGTATTCGGTTCTGGAAAGTAGGCTGGTCCGCGAGTCAGACGAGATTGATGTCAACCCGGCTACAGTTTTCCCAGATGCTGCCAATGATCCGGTGCGCCTTTACTTACGCGAGATGGGCGCTTCACCTCTTCTCACCCGTGAGGGCGAAGTGGAGATCGCCAAGCGCATTGAACGCGGTCAGTTCTCCGCCATGAAAGCGCTTTCACGCTCGCCTCTTGTTGTTCGCCAGGTTCTCGAGATGGGCGAGGACTTGAAACGGGGCGTACGATCGATTGAAGACATGGTGGTCTTCGATGAGGAAGAAGTTACCGAAAAGATCCTGCAGGACTATATCAAGGAGACGACTCGCCGCATCGATCTGATCCACGATCATTACCAGACGGCTCGCCGCCTGTCGCAACAACTGAAGACCCTTTCAGCAGATAAGAAGACCCGCAAGTACCGCCGCTGCCGATCCCATCTCAGTCGGGAGATAATCCGGACCTCTCTTATCATCCGAGACCTCGGCATTGCCCCCTTGGAGCGGAAGCGCTTAAGTGAACGGGTAAGTCACACCACAAACCTAATGCGTTCGCTGGAGCGTCAGATCGCAAACCTGGAGGACAAGATTGCCAACACGCGCAACGAAACCCACAAGAAAACCTACCGCAGCGCGCAGCGAGAACATCGTGCAGAAGTCAAACGGCTGGAAAGCGACGCAGGCATGACATTTGCAGAGTTGCAGCGAACGCAGCGTCGAATCATCGAGAGTGAAATGGATGCGGAGCAGGCAAAACACGAGATGATCGAAGCCAACTTACGGCTCGTGGTTTCCATCGCGAAAAAGTACAGCAACCGTGGGCTTCAGTTTCTCGACCTGATCCAAGAGGGGAACGTTGGCTTGATGAAGGCGGTAGACAAATTTGACTATCGCCGCGGATACAAGTTCTCCACGTATGCCACCTGGTGGATTCGGCAGGCCATCAGCCGGGCGATTGCCGATCAATCGCGCACCATTCGGCTGCCGGTGCACATGGTCGAGATCGTGAACAAGCTGATTCGCATCACGCGGCAACTGGTCCAGAGCTTGGGACGCGAACCCACCTCGGCGGAGATCGCCCAGCAAATGGACATTCCCGAGGCTAAGGTTCGCAAGGTGCGAAAGATCATGCGGACGCCGATCTCTCTGGAGACGCCGGTCGGTGAGGAAGGAGATTCCCACCTCGGCGACCTCATCGAAGATCAGACGCAAGTCTCGCCCGCGGAGGCGCTCCTCAACGTAAACCGAGAGGAGAGGACTGCCCACGTGTTGCGAACGCTCAGTACGCGGGAAGAGAAGATCATCCGGATGCGTTTTGGAATCGAGGACGGCTCGGAGCGGACGCTCGAGGAGGTTGGCCAGTCGTTCGGTGTGACCCGCGAACGCATTCGCCAGATCGAAGCCAAGGCCTTGCGCAAACTGCGCCATCCCTCACGATCCGGCAAGCTCAGGGCACTCTTCAATGACGTGGGTCGATGAACGGGCTAGGATAGAAGCCGATTGGCTTCGCGATCGCTGAAGCGTTTCGAAGCTTTAAAGATGTCGTTCGCGTGTCTGTTTGCCTGGAAATAGCGCTTCATCTCTGACGAGGTAGCGATGAAGGGTTCGAAGGGTCTGTCTCCCGCAGAGCTTTTGATTCTCGCTTTTCCAATTCCGCCTGGCGATGCAGGGTAGCTTTCGCGGGATCTGTTCCCGCCTTGAGATCTGTCTTATCGATCAAGTAGCGCCAGCCTTCGTGCCGATCAGAAGAATCTTGGGCATCCTCAAAGTTCTTCAATTCGAGTTCTGCCTTATGCTTGCCTCCAATCACGGCTACAACTCCTGCAGAGCGGTAGGTACGGATGTTATAGCGGATGATGGCGTAAGAGGCGCTACTGTCGTTGATGGTCAATAGAATCCATTTTCAGAAAGATCCAACGCTGTTCGTGCGCAACAGATAACAGCTCTCAAATCTTGTGACGGCGGTGTTCTCTCGATGAGTCGCGTGCGGCATCATGCGGCGTTTTACCGCGAGCTTCGTTCAAACTCATGGCGCGGTCATTCAAACGAAATCCATTCAAAGACTCAATCGCCGCCTTCGCTTCAGCCGCGTCTGTCATTTCAACGAAAGCGAAACCCCGAGGTCCGCTAGTGTCACGGTCCGTCACAATGGTGACAGTTTCCACGGATCCATAGGCTTTGAAAAGATCTTTCAACTGCGCTTCGGTAGTCGTCGGATCCAGGTTTCGAACGAAGATGTTAATCACAATTTCTCCGCAGACTTTTCACGCAGGCAGCTCATCGCTTGGGCAAAAAAACAAAGAGGCGATTTCGGTTGATAATCGCCTCTTCGCAGGATTCGTCGGCTTAAGCCGCCCGGACATTTTCAGCTTGCCAGCCCTTTGGCCCCTTGGTGACATCGAATTCCACCGTCTGGCCTTCCTGCAGGCTCTTGAACCCGCCCGCCTGGATCGCGGAGAAATGCACAAAAACGTCTTCGCCAGTCGAACGGCTAATAAAGCCGTAGCCTTTGGCGTCGTTGAACCACTTTACTGTTCCTTTTTCCATGTATGTTTGTACTCTTGTTCCTTTGTGATAGTTACGCTGGAGGGATTCGGAAGAAAACTTGTGCAGGTTACTGGCTGTGAGGCGAGAGCTGCTCGACCGATTCGGTCTAACGCACACGCTAATGCTACGCGACGCCGGCACAATTATCAAGGCGATTCGACAGATCCGTTTTGCAGGTCAGTGGGTTCGATGCGTGACGCCGGCACACGCTGGATGTAGCAGTGTTCTTGCACTGCACTGCCGTTCTCATCTGTTTTTGAGGGTTCCCGTTCAAGAGGATTGTCGCAGATGGGACATTAGCGGACTGCTCGTAAAAACTGCCCTGAAACCCTCGCGAAATTTAGACGATAAGAAATTTATCGAACCACCAAATTGCTGCAATGCCGACGTTATTTCCTATATCCCAACCCACCGGTGCGTTGGCTTGGCGTGAAATTTAATGCCAGAAAGCAACCGACGTTCGTTCGGCACTTGGGTAACCTGTCGAGCGGTACGAGGGTTACGTATAAACGGGTCGCCTTGTCACTGTGCTGGAGTGCAAATGTTCAGCGCCATCGCCGGTAACAGGGTATACTAGGTCTACTTAACCTCGAAGATCCGCCGCACAAAGCATTCTGCGCCTTCGCGATTGAGAGATCGAGAGGCGCATGTACGCACAGAGCATTCCCGTTTTACGGCCACTCTACTCCACCGTGTGCAACCATAGTCGAAAGCGTGCATCCTGACTCGCGTCATCACGCTCTTCGCGACCGTTGCCCTCGCAGCCTCGGTGATATTTCGCTATGCGCTGGACTATCGGACGCTTGTCTGCATCCTAGTGTCGCTGGCAACCATTATGCTTGCCGTTCGTAGCCTCCTCACCGGCAAGCTTTTGTGGGCACTTCTTTTCGCAGGCGTTCTGGGTTTATTTACGCCGTTCCATACGACTCGGCTTTCCCATGTAAACACCTCCATACTCGACATGGCGACTCTGGCGCTGTTTGCAGCTGCGCCGATAATCTTTCGAAAATCTGCTGTTCCGTTGGCTCTCAAGCACCCCACGGGAAAGTTGTGATGAATCCGGCACGAACCGCTGAATCACAGGAGATCATGATGTCCTTGCGAAATGGAGACAAGTCCGGATTCAATCTACAACGTAGGCAGAACATCGCTAGCCGGAGGCGCACCCACGAAGTAGAAGTAATGGAGCACGCAGCAAAGGCACCCGAGCCAGGGGAGATCTCATCCCGCGTGCAGGCACGCTCGGTGACGGCATGAATACCATACTGACTCCCGCGTCGCCGCTCTCTACGCCCGCCCCAGGTGGAGTCAAGAAGAAACGGGTGCTGCTCGTCGACACTTCCCAGCCGAAGCGCGAATTGCGTGCTGAAGTGATGAGGAAGTTCGGAATGGATGTTGATTGCGCCGCCGACGTCGACGAAGCTCGGTTATGGTGGAAAGCGGACTTCTATGACCTCGTCCTGATCAACATGGAAAAATCGCGCGAGTATCGCGACAAATTCTGCGACGATATTCGCAGCGCGACACCCCCGCAGCGGTTGGCGTTCCTGGTGGGCCAACCAGAATATCTTGCCGCTTCGCCCAATGTGGATGAGGAAGTGCCGCTGGAGAAAGCGGCCAACGAGATTCTGGATGACATGAGACTCGCGCTCGCCGCCGATCACGGAGATCCGACCCAGCGTTGGGGCATTCTGGAGGCTTCCCGGAGAATCTCGGAGGTTCGCTCCAAGTCACTCGCTCGCACGCAAGCGATGCGCGCTTTGCCCGATCTGCCACGAGATTCTGAAGGACGCCCGAAACGAACCCCAACCGCGGCCAGACTGGATGATTTATTGAGAGAGGAACTGCGATGAAGAACCTGTACGTTGGAAACCTGCCCCACAGCACCACCGAAGCCGACCTGCGCAGCCTGTTTGAGGCACAAGGCGCGGTGGAAAAAGTAAGCCTGGTGACCGACCGGGACACGGGCCAATCTCGTGGTTTCGGTTTTGTCGAAATGACCAATGCCACTGAAGCCGACAAGGCTATCGCGGCCCTTAACGGGACCGACCTGGGCGGACGAACCTTGACCATCAACGAGGCAAAACCTAAGACCGATCGCCCGAGAGGCGGAGGCAATCGTTTTGCTGGCGGAGGCCGCGGACGCGACGACTATCGCGGCCATCCACGGCAGCCGCGCGAACCTCGCTGGTAGTACTTTTCGAACATGCTTGAGCCGGTGAAAGATTACGGGCGTGCCCGCCGGCAACGACTACAATAACGCAGGGGGTGCGGATGCCAAGAGGCCGATCAACTTTTACAAAACGCCAGAAGGAACAGACACGGCAACAGAGACAAAGGGATAAAGAGGAGCGGAGGAATCTGCGAAAACAGGACCAGCCGGCGCCCGGCAGCGTGGATGAAATGGCAGAACTTCGCCGACATGCCGCAGCCCAGGCGGCGCTATTCAACATCGGCGCGGAAGAAACTGATACTACTGAAGAGTCTGCGCCCGATGGCCGAGTCGGCGAGTGATTTTGAATGCAAGTCTGCAGCCGGATGCCTCGGCTGCGAATTGATACGGATCGCAATAATCTAGTCTGAGAGGAAAAACGTGGCGGAAATTCGATTGCAAGAGGGCGAGTCTCTAGAGAATGCGCTCCGTCGATTCAAACGCAAGGTTCAATCTGAAGACATTATTAAAGAGGTAAAGCGTCATTCGTACTACTTGAAACCGGGCGAAAAGCGCCGGGTGAAAAGTGCCTTGGCGCGAAAGCGCGCACGGAAAAAGATTCGCAAAGAAGGCTCATCTGGAACCGATGCGCGGCGGGAGAACAAGTGAGTTTCCCAGCAGCTGCTCGCTAGATGCTGGCCCCGAAGTGTGGCCCGACCTTACGGACACGACGGGTGCGCTCCACGGAGCGTACTCCGAGCCTTCTCTCATTGGGGATTTGGATGAACTTCAAAGCCTTGGCCAAATCTTGTAGCCACTCGAAACTCTGAATCACAATCCACGAGACCGAATTTTCTATCGACCCCAAGAGGCGCTAGTTGCACTCGTTAGGTCGAGAAAAAAACTTGGAAGCTCGAAGGGCAGGCTGCACGAATTGCAGATTTTGCGGGCGCAATCGACGCTGGCTTAGGTAAGATCGGTTTCATTTTCGAGAGTCTCAAGAGCAGTTTGTCAATATTCCGCTGCTCGTGCCGCTGCGGCAAGCTGGTTTTGCTCATCATATAGTCCTCTCACGTTTCCGGAGCCGCAAAGTTGGCTCGTGTGAAGATGCCCGTATCCGTGGATATTTGCCACTCGGTAAGCAGCCATTCCGGGACACAGCACATCCTTGTTTTGCTTGCGCCTGCTACGGAGAGCCGCTGACCAGATGTCTGCGGGCAGCTCGAGGCGACAGACTCGACATCCCAGGCTCTTGGAACATCATCCGTTCACAAGAGACCGTTATCACGTCTGAGACGGAGGGTTGTGAGAGACTCGATGAGCGTATATCAAGTCTGACAATGTGTATATGGGAATGTTCGCTTCAATTGTGAAATCGGGCCGGCGATCAGAGAGTGCAACTAGCCCTGATGCGCCGGCGACCGATGGGATTCTATACAAATACTTCTCCCGGCAAAGCGGTCAGAGTCCGCGAGGCAAGCGTGTTTTGAATCAGTCGCCGCGTTGGCAAGTCTGTCGCTATCTCGCTTTGCTTGCGTTCTATCTTCAACTTTAGAGTGCGCTCGATCTGACGTAACTCCAGCACCTCGGCTCCTGCCGCCAAGGTCGAAGCGCGCCCTTGTAAACCTGCCCTGCCCGTGCGGCCTACTCGATGGATAAAATCTTCCGCCATCTTGGGGACATCGTAGTTAATGACGTGGGCCACATCATCGACGTGAAGACCGCGTGATGCGACGTCAGTCGCGACCAGCACCTGGAATCGACCTTCCTGGAAGCCACTCAGAGCTCCATTGCGTTGCGATTGTGAGCGATCGCCATGAATCATGGCAGCCGCGAAACCGTCGCGCACAAGTTCTTTCGCCAGCCGCTCCGTGCCACGCTTGGTGCGTGTGAAGATCAGAGTCTGTCCCTTTTCTGCGTAAAGCAATTGGCGCAAGACGTCGAGTTTCTCTCCGGGCCGCACTTCGTACGCATTCAGTTCTACGCTTTCGGCGGGCTTGAGTACTGAGCCCAAGGCCACTCGAATCGGATTGATCATGTACTCGTTCACCAGACCGGCAACGGACTGCTCCATGGTGGCCGAAAAACACAGCGTCTGGCGCTGCCCCGGCAGCGTAGACAAGATGCGCCGGATCGCGGGCAGGAATCCCATGTCGAGCATGCGGTCGGCTTCGTCAAGCACGAGTATTTTTACGTTCTGAAGATTGGCGAGCCTGCGGTTCATCAGATCCTGCAGGCGTCCAGGAGTGGCAATCACCAGTTTCGCCCCGTTACGCAGGCTCTGGATCTGGGCTTTCTCCGCTACGCCGCCGATGACGAGCGCAGCCTTGTGCGCTTTGTTGGTGCGCAATTGCTCGAATTGCTCGTGAACCTGGATCGCAAGTTCCCGCGTCGGCAGTAAGACGAGAGCGATCGTGGAGTTCGACGGTTCCCGGTCAAGGGTCTCCATCAGTGGAATCAGAAACGCCAGTGTCTTGCCGGTGCCTGTCTGCGCAGTGCCGATGACGTCCCGGCCTTCAAGAGCAGAAGGAATCGTACGTTCCTGGATGGGGGTGAGGTTGGTGAATTGAGCTGCCGCCAGCCTCCGCTGTAGTGGGGAGGATAGGGGTAGTTCGGAAAATGTAGCCATTCGATTTGTTTTCTTTCTGGAGGGAAGTTGTCACGCACACTCTGACACACGTCGAGAGTCGCACTACCGCTCACATTCGATTTTGATTTACGCAAGTAAACGGCGGGCAGGAAAGGCGGAGATGAATCTAGTCAGAAGATGTGACTACCGCGTCACGAGCAAACCGTAGTTCGTACGTGGATCCAGTATATCAGAAGAGCCGGCAGGCGCGTATTGCAAGGGTCAATTCTGAGGTTCTGCGGGCCAACTGGGCAAAAACCTGTCGAAACGATAGAATCCTCACTTTACGGGCGCGGCCGGTCCGAATCTTCCCCACAGGCTGCGACCTTCGATCCAAGCATTGAGTGCGAACCGCAGTTCGTCCTGATTGCACCAGTGCTCAAGAACTCGTCCGTCATGACTGATCTGTGAGACGTTAAACCCAGCTTCCACTTCTTCATAGTAGATGACCTGATCGCCGTTGCGTGCTACGACAGCCACACTTTCCGTTTGTCCGTATCGAACGATAGGTGCGGAAAAAGGTTCGACACCATACTTATCAAATGCCGCGAGTTGTTCCGCGTCGCAAGCCTTCAACTCCCGAGCAACAATCTCGTTAACTTCCTCTATTGTCGCTGGCCGCCAATCGTCCATGGCGAGAGTCTACTATCGTCGGAATCAGTTGGCGAAATTAGGTCTTCTCGCTTCGTCCTTTTTCAGCGTCGATGAGCGTATGGGGCTCACCCAAGTCGTCAGCAACCGCAAGGCCCCGCAAATAAGCGTACAATTGCCGCGCCTGGGGAAAACCAACCTCACCTATTCCCAAAAAGCAAAGAACGATGCATGCCTGGCATTGCTCGTGACGGCGCCGGCCATGAAGCACTTAGGTCTTCTGGAGGAGCGGTCATGAGAATTCTGCTGTATAACCCCGACAATGGCGTCACTCGTAATTTCATGCCGCATCTCTGGATGTTCCTGCTCCAGGCCCTGACTCCTCCCGGCCACGAGGTATTGCTGATCGACGGCAATGCCCAGCCCATGGATGAAAAGGAGATCGCGCAATTCGTTCGCGACGAAAAGATCGGCCTGGTCGGCATCGGCGCGATGACCCGCATGATCGCCAAGGCGTACCGCATTGCCGACGCCATCCGGGCCACTGGCGTTCCGGTGGTGATGGGTGGCCCGCACGTCACGGAACTCGCCGACGAGGCGCTCGGGCGTGCCGGTGGTCCCCGCCACGCCGACGCCGTTGCCCTCGGCGAAGCCGACGCCACGTGGCCGGTCATCGTCCATGACGCAGCTCAGGGCGTGCTCAAAGAAATTTATGCTCCGGTGGATCGGGCAGGAAAAGAAAGCAAGCCTTCCCTCACCTCCTACCCGATCATTCCGTGGGATAAGATCGATCTTCATCAATTTAACCTGCTGCCCAAGATTGTATACCCCATGCTCAGCAAGGTCGGCGAAGGCTGGGGGACATTTCGCATCATCCCCGTCGAGTCCGGACGCGGCTGCCCCTACGGTTGCGAGTTCTGCACCGTCACCGGATTCTTCGGCGATTCCATCCGCTTCCGCACGAACGAGAGCGTAGTCAATGAACTTCTGTTGCTGAAAGCCCGCGCCCACAAAGAGAAAGGGCAGATGGCGGTCTTCTTCATCGACGACAATTTCGCCATCAATGTAAAGCGCACCAAGTCGCTATTGCGTGACATAATCGCCGCCAAAGCGCAAGTCCACTGGGTCGCCCAGATCAGCGCCAACCTCTTGCGCGACGAAGAACTCTGTGACCTGATCGCCGCGTCCGGCGGCAAGTGGGTCTTCATCGGCATGGAATCCATCGACCCGGCCAACCTCAAGGACGTCAACAAGGGATTCAACAAGCCCGGCGAATATGCCACCGTCCTGGAACGGCTTGCCAAACGCAACGTCTACGCCATCACCTCGTTTATCTTCGGCATGGACAACGACACCCGCGGGGTGGCCGAGCGCACTCTAGAACAGATCCGCACCTGGCCGCCGGGCCTGCCCATCTTCGGTCTGCTCACGCCATTACCCGCAACCCCGCTCTACAAACGCCTCGGGGCCGCCGGACGCCTTACCCGCCCCAGCCACTGGCAGGAGTTCATCCCCTTTACCATGGCCCATTCCCCGCTGAAGATGACCATTGAAGAAGCGCACGCCGAAGTGAAATATGGATGGTCCAACACCTACAGCGCTAAGGCTCTCGCTCAGGCCGTCGGCTCGCTCAACGACCAGCCTCTCGGATACCGTATCAACATCTTCCTCGCTCGCCTCTGCTTCCGCGGCATTTATTTCCCGATGATGGGGAAACTAGCATGGGTGAACGTAATCTGGGAAAATCGCCGTACCATGTTTGAACTGCTTGTAGAAGCCGTGTTCGGTGCCCGGCCGCGCCGATCAGATCCCGATGCCGAGGCATCCTACCAAGACGTGGCCGTGCCCGAGGTCAGCGGCGAAATAAATGCCTAGCACTCTCTGGATAGGTTCTGCGCGGAAAAGGAACCGGAAGAACCTGAGCTTGGGCGGAATGGTGACCCCTCCAATGTGGAATGGGGATGTTACGACAGTAATCGTGAGGTAGCTCCAGGAAGCGTATGATCGCCTTATAGGCAGGAAGTTGAACTATGCAAAGGCATACGCTGGTTCGACGAAATCTCTGCTCCTTCGACGCAATCTCTAAACAACTTGCATTTCGTCCGTGCCGTTCTGCGATTCCGTGAACCCCTTGGCACAAGGTCGATGAGTGCGATTCCGCAACAAGTGAGTTGATCATGCGGATCGAAGCAGAAAGCAGGAATGACCATGTCTGTCAAGGCGGCGACGTTGAATACGATAGAAGTGAAGACCCCGCAACTCTCGTTAAAGCGAATTCTGTCGGTGCGATGCCCCGTTTGTAGGGCCAAACCAAAAGAGCAGTGCACGTTTACTACTGGACACCCATCGCTCAAGACTCACATCAAACGCGCCGTTGCGGCTACCCAGGCTTCCCCCGCTGAGAGCTCTGGGCAAGCGGCGCTACGATCTCTGCGGGGATTTGCAACCAGTGGCTTCCGGGCGCTATTCCGTCCAAAGTAGGAGAAAATGCTTCCAAAACAAAATAAGCAGCAAAATCAGATGTGCTTTCAAATCCACAAGAATGGCGGCCCGGTCGATGGCGTCAGCTATGCAACCTTGGGGGAGGCCTCTGCAGCATTGGAAAGGGCTGGCCAGGGGGGCGAAGTAACTGCCGTGGACGCACTCGATCGGATCGTACGTCGCTACACTGCGGACGAATGCAGGAATGCCCGCAACTCTCGGTAGCGGCATCAGCGGAGTTGGGCGGCCTGCAGACTATCGCGCGTACTCATCCGGTTTGGTGCAGAAAAGTGTATACAGGAAAGTCTCTATCCCCACCTCGTAAGATTGCTGGTACAGTCACAGCGTCTACTACAACTCTCCGACGAGCTGCTCTGGGCAACGGTCTCTTGTTTCTAGGCGATAGTTCAGGAGACACGCGTGGCCCATTCCATCTTGCTCGTCGATGACAATCGAGTCATTCGTCAAGTCTTGCGTGGAATGTTCGAGGCAATCGGATTCGTGTGCTCTGAGTCGGAAGACGGCCAGCAGGCGCTAGCGGAAGCCAGGCGATTCAAACCGGACCTCATCGTGCTCGATTACTCTATGCCAGTAATGAATGGGCTAGAAGCTGCACCGTTGTTAAGGAAGGCACTTCCCCTTACGCCGATCATCATGTTCACGATGTTCGCGAATCACGCATTCGCCACTCAAGCTCTCGACGCCGGGGTCACGGCAGTGGTCTTTAAAGAACAAGCTGCAACCCATCTGCTTCCCAAAGCTGAATCGCTGCTCAACTCTACGCGCACATAGATCTGGAGTTGCGCCGGAGTCGGGCTAGGTTCTTTTGAATTCTCTCGCCAACCGCGATGACGATTAGTTTTTAGGGTGGATGCCTTGAGCCTCGTCAACGGTGAGGCGCGAGGGATCACAATAGCCGTACCCTTTCAGACAAGCCGCGTAATTCCGCTTATGCTCGGCGTCCGCCAGTGACTTAGCTTCGGCCGCGGTCAGGTTGGAATAGTCACAGGTGTCCTCACCGTTGCGGCACTCTGACAAGTTGCGCTGGTGTTCGGAGTAGGCTGCCTGTTTCGCTTGTTCTGAAGTGAGTTTGGAGTGGTCGCATTGATCCCACCCATTCGCACAATTTTGAGCGTTGCGCCGAAGGTCGGCGGAGACGGTTTCCTTCGTTTGGACAGGAGTCAGCTGTGCCTGATCACATGGCTCCGAGCCGCCGGCACAGTCAGATGCATTGAGTTGGCGCCTGGCGATGTTCACTTCTTCGGTTTCCGACGGAGTCAGTTTGGATCGATCGCACGCATTCCATCCATCCTTGCAGGCGGCCAGATTGCGCTGTTGCTGCGCGGCGGCCATATCGCTGGCTTCCATCGGGGTCAGTTTGGACCGATCGCACGACAGCATGCCCTCGTCACAGTCGGAAACATTCCGCTGGTGATCGGCAACGTCCAATGCAATTGTTTCCGGTTCCGTGAGTTTCCAACGGTCACAGGAATCATAGCCGTGGCGGCAGTTCACAACGTTTTGCCGATGAACAGCGAGAGCCACCTCCGTCACTTCCGACTGGCTCAACCTGGAGCGATCACAGGTGTCGCGACCAGCCTTGCAATTCGCCAGATTACTGGAAAGGTCGGAGGACTGAGCAAAGGCCAAAATCGGCCAGAGACTGAGACAGGCTACTTGCGTAACAAGACAATTGCGAAAACTGATGTTCATCTATGCCCCTTTTGGTTGATGGAAGAATCAGGCTGCAGTCGAAGCGTGCAACACCAGTTCTTGACGATTCTTGAGCTCCAGGAAACGAACTATCCAAGTCACGCAGCCTCGTACCTTCACTTCGGTAAGACCCAGTTGCAGGGCGATGCCTTCATCGTTCAAGCCTTCACCAGCCAATCGATAGATCGGGCCCAGGACGCCTTTCTGTTCCCAAAAGCTTGGCATTTCATGCCTCCTCGTTGCCTTAACCGCGGCGCTGGAGCTGGAATTTGCTGAACTAGAGTCTCTTGCGCCGAGACAGGTTTCTACTTCTGTCAAACAATCATGCTCGCAACCATCTGTAATAGCTGGTCCCAATTGCTCACTTTATGTTGTGTTTCGTCACACGACTGGTAAGTCCGAGGGCCGCGGCCGATGCATTTTCTCCCGACCGTGCACTTTTGCACAGAATCACCAGAATTTATGTGTCATCGTAGTTTTGTCGGTTAATTAAGAAGAACCGCGAGGTTGACTATGGAAACGGTCCTGCACCCGCTTATTGTTCGTGCTCGAAGCCTGCGTGCTTTCATCGCTGCTTCTCTGAGGAAGGCGCTTCGAATGAAACCGCACGACGGAGATTTCGCATCTCAGCGGGTATGTCCGTTTTGCGCTCGCATTACGCCGCGCTACGAAACGTCTTGCCTGGAGTGCGGAAAGGCTCTTAAAGCAGCCTGAAAGATGTAGACGCCCTCGAAGAATGTCGGCCCATCTCACGTTGGACGGTAGCTTACTTTAACCGCTGGTTAAGGCTCAGATCACTCGGGGGCTTGGAAAAAGCTCGCAGCACCAGGCCGAGTACCAGACACAGCACCACCGCCGCCAACATGATCGGTATCGCCAGAGAAGTGCTGGCTTTCGGAGCTTGAGGCGCCAGCGCCAAGGCCGATGCTTCCGGCAGCAGAAACACCCAGACCACTGCCAAACAGAGTCCACCAGCAAGAGTCCTAAACGATTTCATAATCTCTCCTCTAAGTCTCACTGAAGTGCAGTACGGCGCAGGTTCAGAGAACCGTCGCCTTACCGGCTCGCACGACATTCGCGGCCGAAGACCCGCCATCCTATTGTTTTTCGAAGAATGGTTGCTGCGAGTATGGAGCCTTATCGTTTCGATTACTGGTCAATCTTGACCAAGTTTACGATCCGCCGGCATCCTGCGTAATCGCGTAAGTGGGCTAATCGTTTAAAACGACATTGAGCAGAGAACTGTGGACCTGCAGTGCGCCTTCCGCGCCGCCGGCATAATCAATAAAACCCAATCTCCTGAACCTGTTCATAAAGAAGCTGACTCGCGAGCGAGTGGTTCCGACCATCTCGGCCAGCGTCTCTTGGCTGATCTTGGGGATGACGATCTCAGGTATGCCGTCCTTACCAAAATGAGCAAGCAAGAGAAGTACGCGGGCCAGCCTCTTTTCGCTCGAGTTGAACAGCTGATCGACGAGATCCTCTTCATAGCGGATATTGCGAGCCAATAAATAGGCCACAAACCTTTCAGAGAACGCTGGTTCGCGGCGGAGTACGTCCATCATCGCCTTCTTTTCGACACGCAGAATCTCGCAATCGGTCATCGCGACCGCTGAGCCCATACGTAGAAGCTGACCTGCCAGTGCGCCCTCACCAAAAAAGTTCCCCTCGCTGACGATTGCAATCGTCGCTTCCTTGCCGATCTTGGATACAACAGTGAGCCTCACTTTACCTTTCTGGACATAAAGGACGGCATCCGCGTCGTCTCCTTGCGCAAATATCACGCTCTTCTTCGGAACAGACAGAATCTTTCTTCCCTTTCCAATGGTTGCAAGAAAGGTGTTGGGGTCGAATCCCCCGTTTTTCTTGGCTGCCGAAGCGGGCATCATCTCCTGACAAGTATAGTCCCCCAGTCTGACGCGCTGTCGCGCGGGCTCATTTTGCGGAGACCTGGTTTAAACGCGCACGACCTCCAGGAGTGGTCACTTTTGAGCAGTTTTGTTTTGCTTCGCGCATCAGAATGAAACTGAAGAAAAATCAAATATCAACCACAACTGATCAGGAGAGCTATATTGTCAACCGTTCAAGTTGGCACGGTTCTGATGAAAGCGTGGCCCGGAATGCCGCAGCTCATCCTGCTTGAAACCGAGCCCCGCTTGGGGGAGTGGAGCACGGCCAGCGTGGATGCATTCACTCTCGATCGCAAGATCCGTGCTGCCGGATGGAATTTCTTTTTCATGGCTGCGGAAGTCAAGACGATGTTCTTCGGGTCTCTGAGGGCGTCAAAGGTACAAAGCGCGTTGAAGCGGATTCTGGCCAAGGTGAAGCGGGAGCACTTCAATGGCCTTGAGGTTACCGCGATTGTTGCTCGACATTTCCTCGGCGTGCCCTATGTGACGGTGTCCGCGCATTCTCGCCACCTGCAACACAGTTCTAATCTGGACATCGCCGAAATACGCCAGACGTCTCAGGACGCCGCGGAATGGGCCAATGGTTGAATTGTGCGTCAACCGGTCGGACGGATCGTTGTGGGAGCCTTCCTGTGATTGAACGGATGGATCTGCACCTCGGGGTGGCTTTGACCTCGATGTTCCTGGCTGGGTGTTCCCTGATTGTCTTAAGCCAGCGTAAACAATTTGAAAAGCGCAAGCGCCAGAGAATCTGGACTTCAGCTAAGCCCCGGCCGCCCGCAGAAAGCAAGGCATCATGAATCCGAATGGAAATCTAGAGAGAATCCTCGAATCAGCAGTTGTCATTTCATGGGCTGATTTGTCGCGAGGCAGCCCAACCGGCTTGATTCACATTGAATACGGTTTTGCTACAGGCGGAACTCTGGACTATCTCAAGTTCTGGTCGTCCCTCACCCGAGGTCATTGGCTTCTGGCCTGTCAGTATTGGATGTCAGCGAACACGTATCACAGCGCGGGCGTTGGTTTTGAAAATGGATACAACTCCGAAAGTCTAGCGCATGTGCTGGAAATTGCGATGCAACATCAGAACTCGTTCGTGCTTCCCCCGAACCTCGGCCGGCAAGGGCTGCTCCAGATTTCAATGCCTACGGCAGCAGAGACCGCAGCCGCCGCAGCACTGATAAAGATAGCTTTCGACCGGTTAGCTTGATTTCCTGCGGTTATCTGAAGGTCCACACGATTTATTTTCCGAGGCTGCTAACCGGCGATCGCGATGCGGGTCTGTTCGCGGGAGGCCAGTGCTGAGTTCGCACTTTTCGCCGGATTTCGCGCCACAGGTGGGACATCGCACTGCCAACGCTTCCTTCTCTGTGACGTTCATGCCTACACAATGCACGGTTGCCGACCAATAAGATGGTCAATTGTGACCATCGCGCAATCCTCCCCGAGGTGCATCATCATAGGGGAAAGTATGCGGCCGGGCAGCGGAATTTAGGCGGTAGTGTTCCGGATAAAGCCAGCGGCTGCGTGATTCATTTCGAGGAGCCATCCCCATGTTCAAACAATCGGCTGAAAACGGAAAACAGTCCCCAGAACGACCGCTGATGGGCCCAGGAGGACTGCCTGACTCCGAGCATTCAAAACAGCCACCGCTTCCGGAACCTCCATATAGGCCTTATTCCGAAGAGCCTGCGCCGGATGAAGCTCCTTACGAACCTTACAAAGGCATCTAGTTGCGGACTTGATATCCGTAGACTCGAGGCGCACCACCTGAACACACTCAGACGCAACAAGGAGAAATCATGAAAAACATCAAATTTGTTGTAAAAGTTGGCCGCGGCGGTGATCGCGCCCCTGCATACGTGCAGAGAATTGATCCGACCCCCGTCCAGATGACTACCAACCGCAAACTGGCACTGATCATGGGAAAGCTTACGGCCGAGGATGCGGTTAAATCCATCCAAACTTCCCATTGCATCCCGGAGCTAGTGCCCGTGCCGGTCGCCTAGCCACGGCTTCCAGGTGAGCTTTCGGCCTACGGTGACGATTCGTCCCATAGGCACCGTTCTGGCGACTCGAACTTCAGGCCAGAAGAGATCCACTGGACTTCACGCAACCGGTCAGTTTTGACCAGTTCGCGATCTCACTTGCGTTGGATACTGATGTACGGAAAATCCCTCTGTAGACGCCAAGGGGGAGAGTGTCTCACAGTGAGGTTGCTTTCAAATTGCGAGCCTTCGCACAGGAGAACGGGCGCCTCACGGATACCGGTTCTGGCCAGATTCAGGAACGATGCCGCTGCTAAATACCGTATTTTCCGAAAGAACTTTGGAAGTGGTCGCACCTCGCCCCGCATTGGGTGACAGCCCTGCACGCGTATGGGCGCGATTGCAGTCGAAGGCTTCACTCCCCAGTCGAATTGCAGTGGTCGGAAATTATCTTCCGCGACATTGTGGGATCGCTACCTTTACCACGGATCTGTGCGCGGCCATATCGACGGAGTACGGATCAGCTCGACTGATGGCGCTCCCGGTTAACGACATCGAAGAAGGATACGACTATCCCGATCGAGTGAGGTGGTCACTCGCACAAGACGATGTGAAGTCGTACCAGGAGGCCGCGGAATTCCTGAACTTCAACAACATCGACATGGTATGTCTGCAGCATGAGTATGGGATCTTCGGTGGTCCAGCCGGAAGCCATGTCTTACATCTGCTACGCGGCCTGACCATGCCGATAGTAACCACGCTGCACACCGTTTTGCGCGAGCCAAATCCTGACCAAACGCGGGTTATGCAAGAGATCGCGGGGCTCTCCGACCGGCTCGTTGTGATGAGCCAGCTGTCGTCACAGTTCCTGCAGGAAATCTTCAAGGTTCCTGGCAATAAGATCGATATGGTGCCGCATGGAGTCCCTGATCTGCCTTTTCTGGATCCGAATTTTTACAAGGACCGTTTCGGCGTGGAAGGCAAAGCGGTTCTGCTCACGTTCGGTCTGCTTTCACCGAACAAGGGAATCGAAAATGTGATTCAGGCGTTGCCGCAGATTCTCTCCAAGCACAAGAACGTCGTGTACATCGTCGCAGGCGCGACTCATCCTCACATCTTGCGGCGCGAGGGCGATCACTATCGAGCCAGTTTGCAGGCTCTGGCAAGGGACATCGGAGTACAACCGCAAGTCATCTTCCACAACCGCTTCGTGAGTCCGGAGGAAATGGTTGAGTTCATTGGCGCCGCCGACATCTATATCACGCCCTATCGCCATGAGGCGCAGGTGGTTTCCGGAACGCTTGCCTATGCGTTAGGCGCGGGAAAGGCGATCATTTCCACACCCTACTGGCACGCAATCGAGTTGCTTGACGGCCGCAGGGGTGCGCTGGTCCCATTCCAAAATCCCGAGGCGATTGCACATAAGGCGATCGAGCTCCTCGATACTCCGGCCATTCGTCACGCCATGCGCAAACGTGCTTACCTATTCGCGAGGGAAATGGTCTGGCAGCGAGTAGCGCAAGGTTACATGGAAAGTTTTTTGCGCACCCGTAGCGACCGCACGCAAAGTCCAAAAGTCCAGTTCTCGGCGCGCCTGAAGGAAAGATCCCTGGGGCAGTTGCCTGAGTTAAAGCTCAATCACCTGAATCGAATGACCGACGATACCGGAATGCTGCAGCATGCGATCTTTACGATTCCGAACCGCAAAGAGGGCTACACAACCGACGATAATGCTCGTGCTTTGATACTCGCTGTGAGGCTGGAGTGCCTTGATAAAGACCGGTTTGGGAAGATAGGGTTGCCTTCTCAGAAGTCCGCTGGCTTGTACCTATCCTTCCTGGAACATGCGTTTAATCCTGAGACGGGCAGATTCAAAAACTTTCTGGGCTACGATCGTCACTGGAACGAGACTGAGGGGTCTGAAGACTGCCACGGCCGCGCCTTGTGGGCACTGGGAACCGTTCTAGGCGGATCCCAAGATCATGGATTGAGGGGCGCTGCCGGTCGATTGTTCGAGTTCTCACTCCCGGCCGTCTTGCGATTCAGCAGTCCACGTGCCTGGGCGTACACCCTGCTCGGAATTCAGGAATACCTCACTTCGTATCCCGGAGATCGCGATGCACAGAAAGTACAAGCTGCCTTGAGTCGGCGTCTGGTCCAAATGTATGAATCAGTCCGTCAGCCGGATTGGAAATGGTTCGAGAACGTTATGGCTTACGGCAACGCCAGGCTATGCCAATCCATGCTGCTTGGAGGTTCCGCCTGCTCGGACGAGCAGATGGTTTCCGTCGGCCTGGAATCTCTGGACTGGCTGCTGGAAATGCAGCGGTGCGAAGCCAACGGTCACTTTGTCCCGATCGGCTCACAAGGCTTCTATCGCAAGGGTGGTGAGAAGGCGCGTTTCGATCAGCAGCCTCTCGAAGCCGCAGGCGCGGTTTCTGCTTGCTTGCAAGCGTACCGTGTAACTGGTGACATCCGGTGGCGCAGTGAAGCGTGGTCTGCTTTCAATTGGTTCCTCGGCCACAACGATCTGCAACTGCCTCTTTATGACTCCGCAACCGGCGGATGCCGGGATGGCCTGCATCCCGACCGCGCCAATGAGAATCAGGGAGCAGAATCAACGCTGTCGTTTCTCATGGCACTCGTCGAAATGCAATCTGTACGAGAGCCCGAACAAAAGGAAATCTTTTCATGACCGTGCCCGCTGAAAAGCAAGTGAGCCTTTTGCGCACTCGCTTTGAGCCCTTACTTCTTCGCCATCCCGCCAACCCGATCCTGACCGACAAGGATTGGCCGTATCCCATCAATAGTGTTTTCAACGCAGGAGCAACTCTACTCGCAGATGGCACAACTCTGCTGCTTTGCCGGGTTGAGGATCGACGGGGCCTGTCGCATCTTTGTGCTGCCCGCTCCAGAAACGGAGTCGATGATTGGCAGATTGATAGTGAGCCGACATTGATGGCCGACCCGAAAAACTATCCTGAAGAAATTTGGGGCATTGAAGATCCCCGCATCACCTTCGTCCCCGAATTACAGCAATACGTGGTCACTTACACCTCCTATTCTCGCGGAGGCCCCGGAGTTTCACTGGCCCTAACCAAAGACTTCCGCACCTTCGAACGATACGGCGTGATTATGCCGCCGGACGACAAAGACTCTGCACTTCTGCCGCGCAGAATCGACGGATGCTGGGCATTGATCCATCGTCCAATGACTACTCTAGGGTCGCACATGTGGATCTCGTACTCTCCAGATCTTCGTTATTGGGGCAGGCACAGACTCATGCTGGAAGCCCGCCGTGGTGCCTGGTGGGACGCAAACAAAATTGGCTTGTCACCGCCGCCCATCGAGACGTCTCGCGGATGGCTGGTGCTCTACCACGGGGTGCGCCACACGCCTTCGGGGTGTTTGTATCGATTGGGATTGGCTCTCTTCGATCTCGAGGTTCCGGAAAAATGTCTGCTGCGAGGAGATTCGTGGATCTTTGGACCGGAAGCAGAATACGAGCGTCACGGCGATGTGAATGATGTTGTGTTCCCCTGCGGGTATACGATGGGCGCCGATGGCGACACGATCAACATCTACTACGGAGCTGCCGATTGCTCGATCGCCCTGGCTCACGCCAGCGTTCGCTCACTACTCGAGTGGCTCGATGCCAATGGAAGCTTCGAGCGCCGCCAGCGATCGCGGGACTTATGAAGGTGTTGTTGGCTGTGCTCGGCTCTGTTTTCGGCTGTCGGCACCGCCATCTCAGTCGTGTGTTCACGATCCAAAATCGCACGTACAAGGTCTGCTTCGACTGTGGACGCGAATTCGACTTGCCAAACCCGCAGGAGGCAGCCGATACCAACTCGGCCGCTCGCCTGCCGCCGAAAAGTCAACATGCGCCGTGAAGTTGTGGAGCACGTGGCAAGAGAAAAGCCGACGGGCCGATCGGGTGACCGAAAAGCGCTTGGCGATTCTGGGCCTGGCTGTTGGCGTGATCCTGGTTGGTTTTATTTTGCACTACGCGTTGCAGGCTAAGGCATCGCTTGATCCTGACCGTTTACAGCGCGGCTTCGTCGATGAGTACAGCTCAAGCCGCATCGCCTAAAGCACTAGTGCGGGATCACCGCCGTCTGAAGTGGAAAGCCGGTCGAGGTTCATTTTTTAGAGCAGTCAAACACTGTCACAAACTGTCGTCTTAGCTGATCTGGCCGTAAGGGGTCTCGGGAATGTGGTGGTCTTGCAGGTCCTGGTCTCTGCCTTTCCAGTTGCCGCCTTTGCCGCTCCAATAGTTAATCGCCGAATGGACGGTCGCGACCAGGTAAAAGACGGCAGCCAGAGGCAGCGTCAATGCCCATGCGGGGTTCAGCCGGTAGTATCGCACGATGCTCGAGTATGTGATCGTCATGGCCGTCCAGGCCGCAATGCTCATGAGAATTGCCGGCCTGTTTCCGCTGAGCAACAACAATACTGGTGCCAGATAGGTGATCACCATCCCGGCGATCGTGCCCAGCAGCAGCCATGACGAATGCTTGAGTTGGTTGAAGGCCGTGCGCGAGATCATCTGCTCGATGTGAGAGAAGGTCTCATAGCGCCGCAAACTCTGGCTCTGATCAGTTAAGCCTAACCACAATCGTCCACCGTGCTTTTTCAGAAGGTCCGCCAGCGCGCAATCATCGATCACTGCGCCGCGAATGGCCTCCATTCCCCCGGCGCGCTTCAAAGCCTCAGTCCTGACAAGCACGCAGCCTCCGGCGGCACCGGCAGTCGAGCGCCGATTATTGCGAACCCAGGCGGGCGGGTAGAGCATGAAGAAGAAATATACGAAGGCAGGAATCAGTAATTTTTCTGGAAACCTTTCGCAACGCAGCTTCACCATGAACGAGACCAGGTCGTATTTGCCTTGTGAGGCGATAGCACCCAGATTTGTCACGGTTTCGAGACCGTGCAGCACATCGGCATCTGTGAGCATGAGCCATTCGGGATTGATCCCGCTGGCGCGTGCATACTCGATACCCTGATGCATCGCCCAAACTTTCCCAGACCATCCAGCGGGCAAGCGCTTGCTCTGAATCACAACGAGCGAGTCGGCTTTGCCTGCTTTTTCAGCGGCGCAGCGTGCCACGTCCGCCGTATGGTCCGCGCTCTCGTCATCGACGACGAGGACGGGCATGGCTGCGTTTTGATGCAGTAACGATGTGACAACCGTCCCGATCAACTCTGCTTCATTGCGGGCCGGTACGATGGCCAGCACTCTGCCTGAGACTGCGGCGTTATCAGAGGTGTTGGGATTCACCCCTTTCGTTCGCCAGAAAAATCCTCTGGCCACGACCAGATAGAACCAGATCAGGACTGTAAGCCCAGCGACGCTTGTGGCAAGCACCGACATGAGAGAGCCCGAGAGTACAACCTGCCCGATTTCAGTTCAAGGTTGATCGGGACAAGAGAAGGAGGTGTCGGGTCTGAGGAGAGGGTACATGGCTCGCTGACAAGCGCTTCGCTCGGGATGACAGAGTTGTATAACTCTACGCTGTCAGGCGGAACGACCAGATTCGATGCCGACGGTGTTCGGCATTGCTTCGGTGAAGGTCATGCGGATGCCGTACTCGGGCCGCAGGATCACCATCGGGCGCGGTTCGATGATCTGGCCGGGAACCAGCTGGAAATCGTACTTTCTGAGCATCACGCTGAGAATCATCAGCATCTGCAGCATGGCGTAATTGCCGCCGATGCAGCCTCGTGGTCCAGCCCCGAACGGCAAATGAGCGAAGGGCGTGTGCCGTTTCTCGTTTGCCTTGCTGAAGCGTTCGGGATCAAAACTCTCAGGATTGTCCCAGTAGCGCGCGGAATGATGCGCCCCGTAAGTAAAAACGACGACCGTCGAACCACGAGGGATCTCGATGTCGCCGGCGCGGTCGTCTGTCAGGGCCATCCTATCGACCATCCAAAACGGCGGATAAAGGCGCAGAGCCTCGTTGATGATCTGGGTCGTAAACTCGAACTTTGGAACGTCGGAAAAAGTCAGATGTCGTTCCCCCAGCACGGAGTCGAACTCATCCCGAATCTTGTCGACACAATCCGGGCGGGTGCTGAGCAGATAAAGAGTCCACGACAGAGCATTCGACGAGGTCTCATGGCCGGCGACCAGCAGCTGCATGCTTTCACTGATGACTAAATCGTCGTCCATGCTTGACCCGTCGCTATAACGGGCGTCCAGCAGTATTTGCAACAGATCATGGCTGGGCTCTTCCCGGCGGCGCCGCCGAATGTAGTCACCCAAAATGCCGAACGCGCGAGCCGTCATCTCCTCGTGCTTCCGCTGTTCGCCAGAGATGCGAAACCAGGGATTCAGGTACGGTTGAATGGTCTGGCGAACCATGAATTCCTGAACGGTTGAGATGGCCTCGCTGATGGTCTCGATGTCTTTCTCTTTTAACTTCGCACCGAATAGAGATTTGCCCACCATCGCGAAGGTGATCTTCATCATCAGGGGATAGATGTCCACTGGGCCGACGCGGGCCTGTTGGTCGAAGTCCTGCAGCGATTCGGCGAGGGAATCCTGCATGATCGAGGACAAAACCTCGAGCTGCTTGCGCTCGAAGCCCGATTGGATCAGGCGGCGTTGTGTTTTCCAGGGTTCGCCTTCCGTGGTCAGCAGACCTTTGCCCAGGAAATGCCCCATCCGCTTTTTTTGAATATGGGATTTGTGGTAGTTCTCCCAGTTCGTTTTCAGCACGTGCTGAATGACGACGGCGTTGGTGGTGACAATGGCTTCTTTGACGCCGCCAAAATAGAAACGGAACGTGTCGCCATAAAGGGCGCCGTACCTGGTCAAGACCTGGACCGGATTGTGCGCCATCGCACGGGAGTCCAGGAAGGACTGGGATCGAGGGACGGCCGGAATCCTTTGCGGCACGGTCAGGCCTCGCTCTCGCTGTCCACGCGGGTCAGAAAAGAAGTGCCATCTGAGTTGCCCAACTGTTTCAAGAGCAGCAAATGATGTTTTATTGCCCGTGTCATGGTCGGATGTTGCCGGTAGGTTACCCCATATTCTTCGGCGGTCTGCTTCACAATCCGGGTCAGAGGGGCGTAGTGAGTATGACAGACGAACGGGCACAGATGATGGACGATATGGTGATTCAATCCTCCAACAAGCCAACCGACCAGCGGATTTTCCGTCGCATAGTCGGCCGTCGTCGCGAAAATGTGATCGATCCAGTTATCGAAATCGTTGCGGCCCGACGGAAAGTACGTGCTGTCGATCACATGCGTGGTCTGGAATACGAGCGCAACGCTTAACCCAATAATCAAATGGGAGAGAACGAAAGCCAATCCGACCAGCAGGGGTGATTTTCCCAGCAGCACGATCGGCAAAATCAGCATGTAGGTGAGATAAAATGCCTTCCCTGCAAAGAGAATCACGTATTCCCGTAACGGATGTTTTGCTTGTTTCAGATAATCGTGGGAGGGAAAGAAGAAGCACTTGAAATCCCTCAGAAACACGTAGTCGAGCGAAAACAGCGCATACATCAAAAGCGCATAAATGTGCTGGAAGCGTTGCACGCCCGTGCGGGGTTCGTGGGGTGTAAACCGTAAGACGCCACGTCCGGTTAGCGCGTCGTCCTCGCCATGAAGATTAATGCAGGAGTGGTGTCCCCGATGGTGGAGGATCCGCCACATGTAGGAACTGATTCCGCAAACGTCAAAAACATAGTTCAGCCCTTTGTTCACGGAACGCACCGACGAGATCGCGTTGTGATTGCTATCGTGGGCAATATTCAGCAAAAGGAACGTTTGCGCGATCGCATTTAAGAGGTAGAGGCCGACAAACTTCCAGGAATCCGGCTTGAACGCGTAAAGGGCAATCCAACTGCCTGCCAGCACGGTCAATCCAACCGCAATTTTGAGCCACATTGCGAGATCGGCCTTTGGAGAAATCTTCCCTTCTGAGAAGAAATCTTCAAGGCGGCGTCGTAGGACTTTAGGGAAGGAAGACTCGGGTGCCGAGTCGAGAACGGAGTCCCTCAGCGAGGCCTCCGCGGGCGCAAGGTCGTTGATCTCCGGAGTCAGACTAATATCCGCCTCGTAAAGACGTCAAAACTGCAATGAAGTCAGGCCGATGCCTTCCACCGAGGCCTGGCTCGCTGCCAGCGGCGGATTTTGGCCGACAGGACAACCCCTCCGGCGCAAATTGAGAAATCAGCGTAAAAATGAATGCTAGCTCGAAAACTTGAGTAAGATCAAGACAAATTCGGATCTGGGGCCTTTGGCATAACCACGGATGTTCTCAGTAGCGAGCAAGTAGGGGAAATTCCTGCTAAGCTTTCAAAATCTCTGTTAACATCACCGCTCTGTGCGAAAAGAACTAAAGGACTAGTGAGCCTGAGTCGGGCGGCTTGGCGGTGGTCTAATTTTCGCCGTAGCTGTCCGCTGGTGTTTGCCGGTATTTAAGAGTGGTTGTAGTTCTTTTCATGTGCCTTGGTCACGCTGCACGGGGGCGCGCAGCGGGACATTTTATACGGAATCTTCTTATCAACACAGGAGGTTAGCGAATGGCGGTGCCAACCGCCATGAGACCGATCCGAATCTATGATCGATTCGATTTTGGACAAGCTGGATAGTCTAGGGGATCAGCATCCGCACAGGCTTCTCTATTCTTATATTGACGTGAACGGCAATCCGATTGGGGGCTACTCTTACGCGGAGTTTCTCCACCGGACGAAGGTGATTGCCGGACACTTGCGTAAGGTGCACGACTTCAAGTCGCAGGACCGCCTTCTGCTCGCCTATCCGCCGGGCCTCGAGATGATTTGCGCATTTTTTGGCTGCGTGCGTGCGGGGTTGATCCCCGTCCCGGTCTATCCCCCGAGTTCCCGTGACTTTCGGAGCGCTCTGTACAAGATGGTCCACATCGCCCAGGACTGCCAGGCGGCTGGCATTCTGACGAGCAAAGATTACCTGGGATCCTTGAAGACAAATCTCGCGAGAAGCGGCGTGTGCGGATCGGGAGTTGATGTCGACTACATTTCCAGCCTTCGCTGGGTGGTGACGGAAGATTTCGTCGATGCGCTTCCAGGCGAAATTCCCAACGGTGCTTCCAACATCCTGTTTCTTCAATACACGTCGGGGTCGACCCGCGACCCTAAAGGCGTGATGGTCACCCACGAAAATATCCTGCATAACTGCCCCCTCGTGATCGATCATGACGCTCCGATCGTCGTGTCGTGGCTCCCGCAGTATCACGACATGGGGCTAATCGGGTGCTACCTGTATCCCGCCCTCAAAGGCGGCACGACCTACGGATTCGCGCCCACGGATTTCATTCAGCGTCCAACCTTGTGGTTTGACGCCATCAAGACTTATGGGGCCAGCGCTTCAGCCGCGCCGAACTTCGCGTACGACTATTGCCTGCGCGCCGGGCGGATCTCAAAAGAGAGCCTGGAGAGCTGCGATTTAAGCTCGCTCCGGCAGTTGCTGGTTGCAGCGGAACCCGTCAAACCAGACACTTACACGCGGTTTTTGCAAGCCTTTCAGCCGCGAGGCCTGAAGTCTGAAAGCTTTTTTGTGGCCTACGGGCTGGCGGAGAATACGCTGGCAGTTTCGCTCGGTGGCCGCAACATTATTTCCGTCAACAAGAATGCGATTGCGCTGGGCAAGGCGCGGATGACCAAGGAAGTTTCTGAGATCGGCTCCGCCACCCAGATCGTCAGTTGCGGAACCCCACTGCCGGGACTCACGGTGAAGATCGTCGATCCGGAGAAGCACGTTGCTCTTGAACCAGGTCGAATCGGAGAGATCTGGATCGCAGGCGGCAGCAAGTGCCTGGGTTGCTGGAATAATCCCGAGCTGACGATGAAGCTGTTTCACGCCCGGTTGGTGGATGATAGCCCCTACGACGACGGCTATCTTCGCACCGGCGATATGGGTTTCTTCCATGACGGCGAACTCTTCGTATGCGGCCGGATCAAAGACATGATTATTCTTCGCGGGCAGAATTATTACCCGCAGGATATCGAAGCGGTCGCAGAGAAGGCGTCCGGCCTCGTGCGTTCGAATTGCGTGGTCGCGTTCCAGATCAACGAAGACACAGACCCGGCGCTGGCGATCGTCGCCGAGGTCAAGAATCTGAAAGCGCTGCCGGATCCGCTGAAGATTGCAGCCGCCGTCCGGAATTTCCTGAACGTCGAAGTGGCTGTGCTCTCTTTTATTGCGCCCCGCGCGATCCCGCGAACCAGTTCCGGCAAGATCATGCGCCACAAAACTAAGCACATGTGGCTGCAGGGCCAATTCACCGTGGTATCGGAATTTTCGCGTACGAAAGACGCGGGATCCACGACCTCTGGTTCTGTACAACAATCGCCTTTTGACGTACTGAAAGCCCGCTATAACCTGACGGGCAACGAATCGTACAACCTCGTCGAGGCTGGGCTGGATTCCCTGGATCTTGTCGTGTTCATGCACGAGATCAAAGAGCTCTTGAAGAATAAGAATGCTGACATGCTGGCGCGGCAAGTTGATATCGGACTGATCCAGCGAGTCAGCGTAGCCGAGTTGTTCCAGCTGGCGGAGCAATTGGAGCGCGCCCCTGAAGCGGCGCTGGGTCCGCTGCGGCAGACTTTGGCGACCTTCCGTGAAGAACAGCGCGTCTCGGAACAGCGGATGATGAAAAACGACGCCAAGTTGATTTTTGCTCCTCCGCCGCTTGCTGATCTCCAAAAAGCGGCAGTTCCGAGCAATGCCCTGCCCGAGAATGTTTTGCTGACCGGCGGTACGGGTTTTATTGGTCCTTTCCTGGTGAAAAGCCTTCTGGAGCAGACGCGTGCGAAGATTCACATCCTCGTCCGGGCTTCTGAAGAGAACCAAGGAAGACAAAGACTCAAGGCCGCGATGGAATCGGCTGGACTGTCCTCGTCCGAACTGACCGAGATGTTCGAGAGCCGCGTAATCCCGGTTTGCGGCGATTTAGGTCACAAGGATTTGGGATTGAGCCCCGAAGCCTGGGATAACCTCGCGGAAAAGATCGACACCGTCTTCCACAACGGCGCGACCGTGAACTATCTGCTCAACTACGACCGTATGCGAGACGCCAATGTTCTTGGGACGAATGAGGTCGTTAGGCTGGCATTCGAAGGGCGAGCCAAGACCTTCAATTATGTCTCGACGACATTCATTTTTGGCTGGGCAGTGAAGAAAGTTTTGTATGAAACTGACTTCAACGAGAATATGGAGCTTCTCGATTTTGGATATAGCCAATCCAAATGGGTTTCGGAGCAGGTCGTTATGGATGCGCGCCGCCGCGGGCTTACGGCGCGGATCTTCCGCCCGGCCCTCGTCAGCCCGTCGATCACAGGCGGCGGCAATAACTTCGATATCGCAGTGCGTTTAGTCGCATTCATGGTGAATCACGGTATCGGCGTCGATGCGTTGAACCAGGTGAGTTTCGTTCCCGCAGACATCACAGCGAACAATATCGTCGCGATTTCCACGACTCCTGGAACGGAGAACCAGACGTATCACGTAGTGAGGGACGACTACGCGAACATGCTGGATATTACCGGCCTCATTACCAAAGCGACTGGCCGTCAATTTGAAATATTCAGTCTTTCTGACTTTGTTCCGGAGTTGGTCAGACGATGCAGGAAAGAAGATTTGCTTTTTCCGCTTCTCGATTTCCTGGTCGGCTCGGTGGACAACATCTCATCGATGGAGTTCAAGCGCTACGACAATTCCACCTATCAAGCGGCGCGCGCGGCCTCAAAATGGGGCAAGCCTGATCCGTCCCTCGAAGAAACGGTCAATGGCATCCTGAAATTCATGCACCGAAAAGGAATCATCTCGGTCGGGATGCGTGAGCACCCTGCCGTTGCTGGTTGCCGGCAAACGGTTCATCCTCGTGCGGATGTAGCGGGCGCGGCTCAGTGACATTACTGCTTCCGGAACACCAGGGTCTCTTTGAGTTGCTGGCCGGTTTCCAATGTGCCTGATGTGGTCAGCGTCATCTCAGATCCGTCTGCGGAAACTACCCACCTGTCTTTTTGGGTAATTTGATTGTCTCGCTTGTAGACCGCATCAACGGTGTGAGCATCGACAAGCTGCAAAGCTACGCTGTCGTTCGGGGAGTTCTTAACATCGTATTCTTTGCCGTCAAAGCGGGCGCTGTAGCTGTAGTCTGAACTGAATCGTACGCCATCCTTTCCATCGGGCTCAATCTTGAGCGCCATCCCCTGTTCCATCCGAGATTTGCTCAAATCCTCTGCCCACTCACCGGCGAATAAATCAGTTGGGGACTTCTTCCCCCCTGCTCTCTTCCACACGGTGATCTTCTCAGCGTGGCCTGCCTGTGACGTCCTGCTCGTCAGTTCGTTGTTGTCTTTCGACAATTTCTCGTGAATCGTGACAACCACAGCTCCATCTTTTTTCTCTTTAACTTCGACTTGATGCTTATCAATTCTTCGTAGTTCGATTTGGTCGAATGCTGGATTGTTTTGAACGGGCGTGTCATGGCCATTCAGTTTAGCCGTGAAATCAGCGTGGTTACTACCTGAGATTACGACGTGGACTTCGCCATGTTGAGATGCGATGGAGAGTTTATTAGGGGGTGTCAAAGAAGATTGCGCAGAGACGAGTTTCCATGATCCTATGCGCGGATCTGCAGGGCCAACTTGGGCAGCGACGATTAAACCAAATAAAAGATAGAAAGACGAAAATTTGTGCATGATTCTCCATGAGCGGGCCATCCGCCATCTGACAATAATACGAAGTGAGCGGCTCTCGACGCGAGGGTTGAGTCACTTAGGTAACGATGTTGAGTAGTGGGAAAGTTCCGTATTGCCGTTATTTCCGCCGATCTTCTACGATTTGTAATGAGCGGGATTTCAAATTTAAACAAGCGAAACGAACAAGAGATTCGTCCTACCGGATTTCGCCTGACACTATGAATCTGATGCGTCTGCGCCGTTTCTGGCTGGCTGCAGTAGTGCTTGCCGCCGTTCTCGCACTGCTGCCGTTTTCCTTTCACGCCGAGCGCCACCTGGAGACGGCAACACGCATCGAAGGCAGCGAAGCGGGAAAATTCCCTCAAGAGTTGGCCAATCGTTTTCATTCACCCTTTGTCGATAGCGTGGTCCTGGTGATTCAGGGCCTTCCGCCTGCGGACTCCGCTGAAGGGGAGCAGGTATTAGGAACGATTGAAGAGAGGCTGCAAAAAGAACCCGGCGTCTCTGGCGTCGTCTCCCATCTTGATTTTCGTGACCCAATTTTCCTGGGCAAGGGTGGAGGAACTTTTATCCTCGTGGGACTTGCTTCAAGCGAGGGGCCAGTGGAGTTGCTCGTGCCAAAACTTCACGAACTTGAGAATTCGCTGCAAAGCGACTTGCGAGGTCGCTATCCGGCCGTAAAACTCGAACTGACGGGAGAGACGCCGCTAAATTTCGATATTCGAAAAGCCAGCGCCGATGATGTCGCGCATGCAGAAAGCCTCGTGATTCCCGGCACCCTGGCCCTTTTGCTCGTCGCATTTGGAAGCGTTGTGGCGGCCTTGATTCCATTAGCCATCGGCGAGCTAGCTATTGCCAGCGCGCTGGCCGTTGCGGGCTTCCTGGCCCTGCGTTGGCACCTGTCGATCCTGGTTCAGAATTTGTCCACGATGCTTGGGTTGGGCCTGGGCATCGACTACGCCCTTCTTATGGTCAGCCGATTCAGGGAAGCGACTGTCACCGAGCGAGACCAATTCAAATGCTCGTCGATCGCCGCCCGGCAGGCGGGACGTACACTCCTGATCTCAGCCTCGACGGTGGCCATCGGATTTCTGGCTCTTCTGACCGTTCCCATCAGCGAAATTCGCTCGATTGGCGTGGCGGGATTTCTGGTAGCTGGAACAAGCGTGCTTTTGTCGGTCACCCTGGTTCCGGCTCTGCTGGCGGCGCTCGGCCCGCGCATCAATGCCGGCCGGCTTCCCATTATTGCGAGTTTTGATGAACACCGTGCTGCACGCACAGAAGACCGCTGGAGACGGTGGGGAAAAGTGGTCGTGGCCCATCCCTGGCTGGCCATCATTTTGGCGGGCGCTCCGTTACTTCTGTTGGCCTGGCAAGCCACCCGGTTCGACACCAATGTTCCCCGAGGGGATTGGCTTCCCTCTCAGGCGGAGTCAGTGCAGGCGCTTCATGCGCTGGAAAAAATGGATCGGGTTGGCATGGTGTATTCACTGCGGTTGATTCTTGAACTTCCGGAAGATTCCATTTCGCAAACCGACGCCGGATGGAATGCCGTCGACCGTTTCACCAAACGAATCGCGAGCGACCCTCGCTCCGAAAAAGTATTCTCACTGACGTCGATTGCGGCAAGCAATCGATCGGAACTCAGCAATATTCCGCGTGACACGCGCCGGGCGTTTTTGAGCCGCGATGGTCGGGCGGCACTACTCGAAGTGTCACCGGCGACCTCGGTTTCCCTGAACGATCAGGTGGCCTGGGTGCGAGAGCTGCGGAAAGAGGGCGCAGTTCTTCTGACCGGCGTACCTGGAGCTACGCTGCGAATCGGAGGGATTGCCGCACTCATCGCGGACTATCAGACGATCGTCAAGGAGCGCTTCATCTCGGTATTGGCGCTGGTAGTGGGCGGAACTCTATTGGCACTTCTTGCCGGTTTCCGATCGCTTTTCGCCGCGGTCAAGGCCATTGCTTTGAACTTGCTGTCGGTTGCTGCATCCTTCGGGGCTTTAGTTCTGGTGTTTCAGGAAGGGCACGGAATTCGCATTTTTGGAGTTCCTCAGGGAACAGGCAGCATATTTCCCATTGTGCCAATCGTTGCTTTCGCGATCGTCTTCGGCCTGAGCATGGATTACGAAGTTTTTCTGGTCGCTCGAGTGCTCGAGGCGAGAAGAAGCGGATTGAGTGAAATGGAGGCAATTCCCGAGGGTATCGCCAGAACCGCCGGGCTAATCACGAGCGCAGCCGCAATCATGATTGTGGTATTCGCGGCGTTCACTTTCGGTAATTTCCTGGTAATAAAGATGCTCGGATTCACGCTTGCAGTGGCCGTGTTCATCGACGCAACGATCGTCCGCATTGTGATTGGGCCCGCGCTGCTTCGCGTTGCCGGCGATTGGAACTGGTGGCCCGGAGGACTCTCCACCTCACGCGGAGCATCAGCGGAAAAACATCACGAAAATTGAGTTCTGAAGGAATTGGGCAGGAAAGACCTGAAACCGGATACTCCGTTGCGCTAGCCCTTGACACACAACATGCGGCGTGAATTCCTGCGCCTTCGGCCTCGCCGAGCCAAGCGACCTAAAGCCTGCGCAGGACGGCTCGGGCAACCAGTATTGGCAGCAACCCCCGCGCTCCCTGCTTAGTACATTCTCTGCCCTATTGTTACCAGCCAAGCAGATATGTAGCCTCCGGTCTAAGCAGGCTAGAGAAAATTATCGAAGCGCAGAGACGCAGCAGCTTTTGAGATTCCACCTCGCGGAGCAAGTTTGCTCGGGCACGAATCCTCCTCGACGCAATATGCCAGCCAAGACCGACACGACGTCCCAGAAAACCAATCAAGTGGCTCCTTCCACTCGGTCAATCGCCAAACTCAAAAGCGCAGCGGCAGGATGTCAGGCGTGTGACCTTTGGAAGATGGCGACGCAAACGGTGTTTGGCGAGGGGCCCACGAAAGCCAAGATCATGTTCGTAGGAGAGCAGCCTGGCGATTTGGAAGATCGATCTGGTCGCCCTTTTGTGGGACCGGCCGGCAAGTTGTTCGACCGGGCGCTTGCAGAGGCGGGCATTTCGCGATCGAGTGTCTACGTGACCAATGTAGTTAAGCACTTCAAGTGGTCGCCCGCGGAACGAGGGAAGCGGCGCATTCATAAGAAACCGCGATACTCCGAGATTGCGGCTTGCCGGCCGTGGCTCGACGCTGAACTGGCAGCGATCAAACCGCGAGTACTGGTCTGTTTAGGGGCGACGGCGGCCCAGTCCCTGCTGGGGAAAGATTTCCGCGTTTCTCGAGATCGCGGAAAACTGATTCATTCGAACCTCGCTCCCCATGTCGTGGCAACGGTGCATCCTTCGTCGATTCTTCGAGCACGGGATGATGACTCCCGCCAATCCCAGCTCCAGGCTTTTATAGCTGATCTGCGCCAGGTCGCGGATATTGAGAACGGCGCGTAAGCCTTTAACCTGTGTCAAGACAACTCCGACTGAAACGAGTTCACACTTGCGAGAGGTCCAGAGCGCAGGATGAGAGGCAAAAGCGGGTCGTCTATAGGCAAGCAGCGCAATCACTGCAGCAACGCAGGGCCTGGCAGTCAGGCTATGCGGCTTTTTCTGACGTTACTTTCTTCAACCGAGGCAAGACTTCCTTTCCGTAAAACTCGATAACCCTCTTTTGATCGCGCTGTCCGGAATGTATGTGGACGCCAGTCGCACCACTATCGAATAAATCAGTTAGCACTTTCACGTGGAGGTTCGGATCGGTGCCGACCGGCCAGCCCTCCGTTACCTTTTCCAAAGGAATCTCGGCATTCGCTCGATCTTCAATCGTTTTCGGATCGCGGATATTGAAATAGGGTTTCCAGGCTTTGGGCCCGAAGCGCCATAATTCTGCGGCTTCGGCCAAGTCTTTCCGGTCTCCGACAACTACATATTGTTCGATGAACACCGGCATCCGCTTGGGATCTTTGCTGGCGTCTCTTGCTCCCTCTACAAATTCGGCCTTATGTTCCTTCCACGTCTTCGGATCGGTGATGAGGCCGTCGGCAAATTGACCGCACCGGCGCATCGCCTTCGGACCGTTTCCCGCCATCATGAGAGGAATTGTTTTCGCAGGGGGATCATAGAGTCGCGCATTCACTTTGTAGTATTTTCCGTTGTGATCGATCTGCTGCCCGCCCCAAAGCTTCCGAATGAGCTCCGAGGCCTCTATCAGCCGTTCAGAGCGCTCAGGCCAACTCGGCCACGAACCGACGGCCGCCTCCTCGTTCAACGCCTCGCCCGAGCCAATTCCGAGGAAGATCCGGTCGGGATAAAGGAGACTCAAGGATGCGAAGGCCTCGGCCACGACCGCAGGGTTATAGCGGAACGTCGGACAGGTAACAGTCGTACCCATGCGAATTCGCTTAGTTCTCTGCCCGATCGCGCTCATCGTGACCCATGCCTGGCCCGAATGCCCTTCATTGGCCTGCCACGGCTGAAAATGATCGCTCACAGCTAGAAGGTCAAACCCAGCCTGATCGGCTGCGATTCCGAGCTCCAGCAATTCCGGCACAGCAAATTGTTCGTGGGCCAATTGAAAACCGACTTGCCGGTTCAGCCATGGGGATAAGTTTGAACCACTGCTGTTCATCGCGCTTTGCTCCTCCCAATCCGGCCCCTGGGGAAAATTGTTTTCCCCTCTCGGGCTGGTTGATAACGCAAAACCTGGAAATCCAGCCATCGCCGTAAGCGACAGGCCCGACTTCAATAAGGTCCGGCGATTTATCCGAAGCGAATGTTTGATCAGCATTTGTTTCCATCTGCGCCACGTTTAGAGGAACAATCCTGATCAAATGTTGGCGAAGCATTTATTTGGAAACACGGGTCGCACACTGCCCGAAACGCCATCAGAGAAAGCCAGCCGGCCCGCGGGACGAAGCTGCAGGCAACAGTCTCCTTCCTACTTCACGACAGACACATCCAATGACCGAAGTCGTGAAGGAGATCACTATGAGGACGAATCTTCATCTTTTGGCGTTGGCCGCGTTGTTGGCCTTGTTTACCTTCAAACTAGCTTTGGCGGCATCTACACCACCCGCAGAGAGACCCGCCCAGGAAGGCAAAGGGTGCAGCGCACCCAAAGAATGGGGTCAACTCAAAGGCGTCGCAGATCGTACCGTAGCTTTTGAAGATTCCGCCGGAAGCATACGAGTGCTTGACCTTGGACCATGCATGAGGGGTGAGACACAACTTGTGGTTACGATAAATCGGCCTTAGAAAGCGATTTCATCGCGTCACTTCGAGCTTGCGGATCGAGGGCTCAGCTGTGAGTTTCTGCACTGCATCGGGTAGATTTGTGTCCTGATGCTTCCCTTTCCACTCGATCTTCCAACCATAGACCCTATTTTCACTCGGCGACTTCTCTATACACACGGTGGGTTGCCTGATGGCAAGGCCATTGCGGCTCAGGTTCGCCGCGATATCGGTTTGTGAGAGACCGCCCGGCGCAACGCTTATCGTAAGCGTTGCGCTGTGCCGTCTCGGCAATACGGCTTCCACGCTCTTCAACCCGGTTAGGACCAGGAAGCCCAGGGCAAAGCCCGCCAAACCAAGCCCCAGTTGCCCGCCTCCGAAACAGAGGCCCATTACGGTGACAAACCATATCGTCGCTGCCGTGGTGACTCCAACTGCCAACTCTCCGCGCTTCAGGATCGCCCCCGCGCCGATAAATCCGATGCCCGATAGAATTCCGAGCGGGAGTCGCATGATGTCCATCACGACGAATGAATCGGCGGCCTTCCCATTTGAATTAATCAGCCAATTCGCTTGCAGCATGGCAAGACAGGCTGCGAGGCCGACCAGCATATTCGTGCGCAGTCCTGCTCGATGACCGCGTTCGTCACGGTCAAATCCCAATACACCCGTGCACACCGTGGTCAGCACCAGGCGCACCGCGATTGCTTGCCAGGTCAGGATAGTTGGCATAAATAACGGCGCGCCCCCACGGAGCTTTTAGCCGGTAACGTTCGGACTCGCGTCCTCGGTCGGCGAGATTTCGTCCTCGTTGTCGGGAGAATGCACAGCTTCTCCTTCTCGCTCTCCTTAAAGCACGCCTGGTTTGAGATGAGACGAGGCGGACGCAGGTTGGTCCTGGAACGCCATCTCAACACTCCCCAAACTGGCTGAGTTGAATTTCTGGTGGGCGCGGCGAGCCTCAGCCGCGCGGTACCGCTCCCTAGTACTTTTGGCAGTACTTGAAACGGTACTAAGTACTGACCTGCAAAGTACACGAAGTTCTCGGTGAAGTCGCCCTCGCATAGCTCCGATTTGAATCTTGTTCGGATCCCCCAATGCGTTTATATGTTTTCAGAATCAATGACGCGATCGGAGCTCTATGAAACGAGTTCGCGTGCTCGTGGCGAATCAACGACGCTTGATGCGGGAACTCATCATGAACACGATTGCCGACCAGCCGGACATCGAATTAGTCGGCGAGGTCGAAAATCAACGAGTTCTCGCCGAAACAGTGGAACAAACGCGGCCTGATGTTCTGATTCTTGCCATGGATGAGCGCGAACGATATCGCGCTCAGTGCGGATTTCTTCTCGGGCGTTACCCAGAGATGAGAATTCTCGCCCTGGATCCAGAACAGAACCGGGCCCTTTTCTATTGGGCAACCTTGGATATTCGAAGCAAACCACTGGAGAGTTCAGAGGCGGGAATCCTGAAGGCGGTGCGGCAGCGGCCCTCGTTAGTCGGTATGGCTGAAGCCTGAGTCGCCAAGCCTTCTGCGCCTCTACGTTGCTGTAAATATTGGGTTTAGCTCACAAGGACCCTGTAAGTGAGGGGGCGAAGCTTTGGACGGTAGTTCGAGAACGCCAAAACGAATATGACGCCTGCAATCGCTCTCACACAATCCTCAACGCTGCCGGTCGAGGCATCGCCCGCCGAAAATTGGTATGCGCTGTATACCTGTCCCCGACACGAAAGATTTGTCGCCAGACAGATTGAGCGGCGAAGCCTCTCCTGCTTTCTGCCACTGTACCGATCGATTCGGCGCTGGAAGGACCGCCGCAAGGAGTTGGAATTCGCATTGTTTCCTGGTTACGTTTTCGTGCGCATGGCGCTCGAAAACAAGAGGCGTGTGCTGGAGCTTCCGGGAGTTGTGCGACTCGTATCTTTCAACGGCCATCCCGCAGCTGTTCCTGCCAGCGAGATAGACGCCCTTAGAGATCTGTTGTCCACCAATTCCAGATTTGAACCCCATCCTTACTTGCGCGCGGGCCGCCGGGTTCGCGTGCGCAACGGCGCCATGCAGGGACTGGAAGGCATTGTCGTCCGCAGAAAAGAACGATGCCGTGTTGTTTTCTCAATAGACATGATCCAGCGCTCGGTGGCCGTCGAGGTCGACGAGGTTGACCTGGAGGCCGCCTGAGAGCGGCTTGCTTGCCGTTTCTTTCACGAGGTCCAGATATGTCGAGTGGATTTCCTTTCTCATTCCATTGTCGAAAGGCCCTGTGGGCATCTGTCTTCCTTATCTGCCCGCTGCTTGCCAGCCAGACGAACCGAGGGTCCCGCACTCAACCAACCGAGTATGAAAGTGAGCGCACGCCCCGGGTGTCGGATCTTGCGAAGGAGAATTCTGAGCACGTTGCAGCTTCCCCTGAACAAATCAAAGCCGTCCTCGGGAAAGACCCGGGCCTGATGGTGGAGTTGAAACGGTGGATCGCGAAGGAAGCGACCGACAACGGCCAGGTGGTAGAAGATTCAAGTCTCTCGGACGACGCAATTTTTGATCGTCTGGATCACGACGTTTCATTCCGGTCCGTGGCAACGCGCCTGGTCCAACGATATGGATATCTGCGACCGACACCAAATCCAGAATCGAGTTTGGGGAAGGAAGAGGAACTCGTGTTGCGGGAGCGTGCCCGGCAACTGGTTCAGATCGAAGCGCAGGAAGACAGCCAGGCATTGTTGGCGCGGAAAGCCGGCACATCGCGCGAGGACGACGTCGATCGCACAAGCGGCTGCAACGCGGATGATGAAGAGCAGGACGCGCCTTGCGAAAAATCGAGCCCTAGACGGCGTGAACCGAAACGTACCCGGGAAAATCCGGAACCGGATAACGCTCCGAACACTCCCATTCAACCGTATCTTCCGGAGTTGCCGCCATCGATGATCTCACCGCGGACGCAGACCGATCTTGCGAGTGATGGGTCGGGACTGGGTTCGAACCCACTGCAGCAAACAGCGATGCTCGAGATGGCGTCTGAGTCAAGCCGCTCAGGCGGAGCGTCACCGTTCAACGCTCTCTCTGTACCTCCGTCGATGTTAGGGGATCTTCTCGGAACCGGCAGCATCCCCGCGATCGGGGAGGCAGCGTCACCGGATACGTCAGCCAAGGACGAAATTCCGAAGCCATCGTCGCACGCGAAGCGGGAACCGAAGCTGATCGAACGACCTGAAGATGCTTCGCCGGTAAAAATGGTGCATTCGGCGAACCCGTTTGCCGATGTCCCGTCCCTTTACGACATGTACGTGCAAGCTTCCGAGAAACAAAAACCCGTCCAGCGTTTCGGTCTTGACGTATTTCGCAATTCGGACAATGACTCGGACGTGATTCCGATGGATCTGCCGGTCGGCCCTGACTACGTCGTAGGCACGGGCGACAGTTTGTCTATCGACATTTGGGGCAGCGTTTCCCAAAGACTGATACGCCGCGTGGACCGGCAAGGAAGAATCGCGCTGCCAGAGACGAGCCCGCTCCCGGTGACAGGTAAGAACCTGGGTGATGTGCAGTTGGAAGTGCAGCACGCCCTTCGCTCGGTGTTTCGCGATGTGTCTGCGGATGTCTCCGTCTCGCGTCTGCGCACCGTCCGCGTTTATGTCGTGGGCGAAGTCAGCGAACCGGGAGCGTATGACATCAGTTCGCTTTCAACTCCTTTGAACGCGCTATTTGCTGCCGGAGGCATAACGTCGCGGGGATCGTTGCGTTCCTTGCAGCACTACCGCGGAAAAGAACTGATCGAAAAAGTGGATGCTTACGACTTGCTGCTGCACGGAATCCGCTCAGAGTTGAAGAGGCTGGAGAATGGCGACACGCTGCTGGTGCCGCCAACGGGCCCTCAGGCAACAGTGGATGGAATGGTGCGGCGGCCGGCAATTTATGAGTTGCTCGACGAAACTTCGCTGGCAGATCTCTTACAGCTTTCTGGCGGAATCCTGCCGGCTGCAGCCCTGCGCCATATTGAAGTACAGCGGCTGGAAGCTCATGAAAAGCGCACCATGCTGACCCTGGATATGGGGTCAGCCACAGATCCCGACGAACTTAAGAAGCAGTTGGAAGCTTTCAAGATTCGAGATGGCGACCAGGTTCATATCTTCCCGATCGCACCTTACAACGAAGATGCAGTTTACATCGAGGGTCACGTCATTCGTCCGGGTCGCTACTCCTACAAGCCCGGCATGAAACTTACCGACCTAATTTCCTCCTACAGCGATCTTTTGCCCGAGCCCGCGCCGCACTATGCTGAAATCGTCCGGCTGAACGCTCCGGATTTTCATCCCACCATTGAAAGCTTCGACATCTCGAGCGCCCTGGCAAATCCGGCGCAAGCTCCGATCTTGAAGCCCCTCGACACCGTGCGAATTTTCAGTCGCTACGACTTCGAGCGACCGCCAGAGATTTGGGTCGGGGGTGAGGTCAACCGTCCGGGCTCGTATCGCACATCCGGGCAGGCCCATCTTCGCGACGCGGTGTACTTAGCCGGCGGAACGACGTTAGACGCAGGCCTTGATTCAGCGCAGCTATTCCGTACGCAGGCGGACGGCACGATGAAGATTCTGAGCGTCGACCTGCGGGAAGCCATGGCGGGAAACCCGGTGGACAACATCGTGCTGCAACCACGGGATCGACTGCTGATTCATCGTGCTCTTGCCAGAGTGGAAGCACCAACGGTTGCGATCAAGGGAGAAGTGGCGAAGCCAGGCCGTTATCCGCTGACGAGCAACATGAGCGTGCAGGACCTGGTTCAGGTTGCGGGCGGCCTTAAGCGCAGCGCGTTTGCCGACACGGCCGATCTTACCCGATTCGCAGCAGTGAACGGCTCCGGCGAGCATATTGAAGTGCGATTGGCATCCGCCATGTCGGGTGATGCCAATGAAAACCTCCCGCTGCACAATGGCGACGTTCTGTCCATCCGACAAATTCCTCAATGGAATGACCTTGGAGCGTCAGTAGCGGTGAAGGGTGAAGTGCGGAATCCAGCCACGTATGGCATTGAACCCGGCGAGCGGCTTAGCTCTGTTCTGGCGCGTGCCAATGGATTCACCTCCCAGGCCTATCCTTACGGAGCCGTGCTTCTACGAAAAGAGGTACGGGAGATCGAAATGCGGTCTCATACGGAATTGGTCAATCGGCTAAAGGACGAACAACGTTATATAAGAACCATGCCGGAAGGAGACAACGATCAGAAACAGATCAAGCTGGCTGCAATTGCACAAACTGACATTGCTTTGCAGGAACTGGAGAGTATCGCGCCCAGCGGGCGCGTCGTAATCCATATCCCTGCTGACCTGAGTCGCCTCGCTAAGACTCAGTCCGATGTTGCCTTGCGAGACGGCGATACTCTGATTATTCCGAAGAAAACAAACTACGTCGTCGTCAGCGGACAAGTATTCAATCCCACTGCGGTCAGTTACATTCCTGGAAGAAGCGCGAAGTGGTATCTCAGTCAGGCTGGCGGTTTGACGCAGATTGGAGACCGAAACGCTGTCTTCGTCGTACGTGCCGACGGTTCCGTGGTTGCATCCAAAAACAATGCTGGATTCTGGTCCGGCGACCCGCTAAACGCTGTTTTGAAACCAGGCGATTCCATTGTCGTACCCGAACGAGCGCCGAAGAATGTACCTCGTAACTTCACCACGATTCTGCAGGCTGCCCAGGTAGCGTCGTCAGTCGCTCTCACCGTAGCGTACGTGCATCCGTAAATGGGTATCCTTTTGCGGAGGAAGTTTGTAGCTCCCTTTGTCGCCGTGTGGGTGCTGCTAATCGCACTGCCCATAAGCTCCGCGCAAGAACTTGGTAACAACGCCGCGGTGGCATCGGAAAACGACACGTCAGCGTCCGCAGGTGGCGGCATCGTGGCTCCAACTGTGCGCGGTGTTGCCACCGACAGTTCCAGCCGCACAGGCGCCCGAGGCCGAATACTCGACCTCTTCGATGATCAGAAACAAATTTGGACCAGCCCATTCAAAGTTCGTGCGGCAGATACAAGTTGGTTGCTGCCTTTTGCCGGTGTCACGGCCGGTCTCTTCGTCACCGATCGGCAATACAGCAGGTCCCTCTCGCAAAACCCCACGACGTTGAGTCATTACAAAACGGTTTCTGACTTTGGAGTTGCGGGACTCATTGGCGGGGGAGCGGCCCTCTACTTATTCAGCTTTCCGACACACAATGAGCACTGGCGTGAAACCGGCTATTTAGCCGGAGAGGCAGCCTTGAATAGTTTCCTGACGACTGAAGCGCTGAAATATTCGTTTGGACGCGAGCGGCCTTATGAGAACAGTCCCGGTTCGTTCTTTCGCGGAGGGAGTTCGTTTCCGTCGGAACACGCCGCGGCGGCTTGGTCGATCGCCGGCGTTATCGCTCACGAGTATGATGGAACGCTCCCGAGATTGTTCGCTTATGGCGCGGCTTCGGCAGTGAGTTTTGCCCGAGTGCGCTCTCGCCAACACTTCCCTTCGGATGTTTTGATCGGCAGTGCGCTTGGATATTTGATATCGCAGAACGTATACCGAAGGCACCACGACCCGGAAGTAGGCGGTGCGGCGTTTGAGTCACCGCGCGAACTGGTCAGCGACGAAAGAGTGCACACTCCTCCATTTTTCGGATCCCCTTACGTTCCGCTCGATAGCTGGGTCTATCCCGCCGTGGAACGGCTTGCCGCATTGGGCTACATAGGGACGGATAGCCTGGGAATCCGGCCGTGGACTCGACTGGAGTGTGCGAGGCTGCTGGCGGAAGCGTCCGACCGGCAGGCAGACACTGCGGCACCCGCCGAGGTAGAAAAACTGTTCGCCGCGCTCTCTGAAGAGTTCGTTCATGACTCTGAATTGATGAGTAGCGAAAATAATACCAACGCCCAATTGGAATCCGTTTACTCTCGTGCGCTGGGAATTTCCGGCACACCTCTGACTGATAATCACCATTTTGGCCAGACGCTTCTGAATGACTACGGCCGGCCATACGAGAAAGGGTTTAACGCCGTCGCCGGATTGTCAGGCTGGACGACGATGGGTCCGTTTGTGATGTACGTCCGGGGAGAATATCAATCCGCGCAATCCGCGCCATCTCCTTCGCCTGACGTGCTGGGTTTTATTAGTAGTGCGGATGGGTTGCCACCCGATCCTCCCCCGCTTCCTATCGCGGCTACGAATCGCTTTCAGCTGCTAGATGCATATGTCGGGATGAATCTCGGCAACTGGCAACTCTCATTCGGGCGGCGAAGCTTGTGGTGGGGGCCTAGCGAGGGCGGGACGATGCTTTTCACGAACAACGCCGCACCACTGGACAAGATGTTCAGCATCGACAGGGTCAGTCCTATTGAATTGCCAGGTCCGCTGCGTTTTCTCGGAGATGTGCGCATCGAGGCCTTCATTGGCCAGACTTCAGGACAGGAATTTATCCGGAACGTCATCAGTTTTACGCAGAATACTGTAGGAACGACGATTGGCCAGTACGGGCGCCCTCTCCGGCAGCAACCTTTCATTAGTGGAGAAAAAATCAGCTTCAAGTTCACGCAGAACCTCGAAATGAGCGTTTCAAAAACAACGCTCTACGGCGGGCAGCAACGTCCTCTGACCCCGAGCACTTTTTTCAAGAGCACCTTTGGTGTGCATGTGAACGGAGACGTGCTCGGTGACGGCCGAACAGCGGCGGATTTCTCATACCGGATTCCCAAGCTGCGTGACTGGCTGACTTTTTATGGTGAGGCCTTCTCCGAGGATGAAGTCTCACCGATCCCGTACATGAGAAAGTCGATCTTCCAAGGCGGACTGTATTTCGCGAAGCTGCCGAGTTTGCCTCACATGGATCTCAGAGTGGAGGGCGGCACTACCAGTCCGGTGCAAGGAAGCTTCTGCACAGCGTGTTTCTATACCAATGGTGAATATGTAAGCGGCTACACCAATGGTGGAAATCTCATCGGAACATGGATCGGCCGAGCCTCACAAGGAGAGCTGGTGAGATCGACGTACTGGCTGACGCCGCGCAGGAAAATCGGAATTGAGCTTCGGCAGCGAAAGATCGATGCGCAATATCTTCCGCAAGGTGGAACACAAAGCGATGTCGCGGTCAATGCCGATATCTTTGCGGGCCCAGGCTTTCGTTTCACGGGAAACCTACAGTATGAACGCTGGCTGATCCCTTTACTGGCACCGAACCGCCAAAGCGACCTGGCAGTGTCGTTCCAGTTCGGCCTTTGGCCAGTTAGACATCAACATTAAGAGGCGCCGCCTAAGCGGCCGCCTCAGGAAGGAATTCCTTGGCGCAAGTACACACTCGACCGATCGAGTATCCGAGTACCCGCGATGTGGCACGGGTCCGCGAGTCGGAACTGGATGAAAGAGCAATCCAGGCAAAATCGATCGGACACTTGCAGGCGATTTGGAGAGACCGGCGCACTGTTGCGCGCGTGGCGTTTGCCGGGCTGTTAGCTGGCGCATTGCTGGCATTCCTGCTGCCTACACGCTATACCTCCGTGGCACGACTAATGCCGCCGGATCGACAGTCGAGCGGAGGAATGGCGCTCTTAGCTGCACTCTCAGGGAAAACTGGCGGCAGCACAGGCAGTAGTTTGGCGGGAGCCGCCGGAGACCTATTGGGCATGGGCAGTTCCGGAGCGGTCTTTGTGGGAATTCTCCAGAGCGATACGGTTCAGAACCGCCTGGTGGAGAGGTTCGACTTAAAAAAAGTTTATTGGGATCACTTCGAGGAAGACGCCCGCAAAGATCTGGCCGACCGAACGTCGGTCAGTGAGGATCGGAAAAGCGGAATTATTTCGATCTCCGTCGTAGATCGGGAGCGGTGGCGTGCCACCGCATTGGCGCAGGCTTATGTCGACGAATTGAATCATCTCTCCGCCGAACTCTCCACTTCTGCGGCGCATCGCGAACGTGTATTTCTGGAAGAGCGGTTACAAACTGTCAAGAAAGATTTGGACCAGGCATCGGTCGACTTCAGTCAATTCTCCAGCAAGAACACGGCAATCGACATCAAAGAACAAGCGCGAGCGATGGTGGAAGCCGCGGCGCAACTGCAAGGACAGTTGATTGCCTCGGAGTCCCAACTGAAAGGTCTGGAAGCAATTTACGCCCCGGGCAATCCCAGGGTACACGCCCTCGAAGCCCGCATCTCGGAATTACGCAGCCAACTGGAGAAACTGGGCGGGGCCGGGGTCGACGCCAATGGCAACATATCGTCCGAGCTCTATCCATCGATTCGGCAATTGCCAATCCTGGGCGTCAAGTACGCGGACCTATACCGCAAGGCAAAGATTCAGGAAACCGTCTTCGAAATGTTGACCCAACAGTACGAATTAGCCAAGGTTCAAGAGGCCAAGGAAACGCCGACGGTGAAAGTGCTGGACCCGGCCAGTCGGCCGGAACGACGCTCATTCCCGCCCCGGTTAGTAATCATTTTGCTCTGCGGATCTTTCGCGCTGGCATTAGGAGCATTCTGGGCAGTCGCTCGAGATCGCTGGCAAAAGACCGAGGACATGGATCCCCGGAAAGTGTTTGCACAAGAGGTGATGGACTCGCTCGAGAAACACATGCCGTGGGCCACACCCAACGGGTCGAAGGCGCAAGCTATTGCACACCGCATCTGGATTCGTTTCACTCCGCAAACAAATCGGTCTCAGAATTCTGAGTCAGACACTGACGAATAAACCGACTCCGGAAATGGACGGATTTCCTGAACCTATCCTCCGCAAGACAACGTTTGACGCAGTTCGCCACCGGACTTACAGACCAAGGTCTTTCTGCGGGAACCATGTTTTTGGTGAACGTAGCTCTGGCCCGGACCCAAACGAAGGAAGATTATGGGACATTTGCTCTCTCGTACTCAATTTTCATGTTTCTGAGTGGGCTACACAGCGCAATGGTACTGGAACCCTTCACCGTGTATGGGTCCGGCCGGTACCAGGGAGCGTTCGGTCGATACTGGAAACTCATGATGCGCGGAAATGTGTTGGTTGGATTCGCTCTTTCCGTCGTCCTTTTCCTTGCATCGCGCTTATTCCTGCAATTCGCTCCTTCTTTGAATTCGCCATCGCTGGTCGGCCTCGCCCTGACGATTCCCTTTATTCTGAGCGGCTCTTTTCTGCGGCGCAGCTTTTATGTTGTGCGAAAACCGAATCTCGCGGCAAGAACTTCGCTGGCATTCTGCCTCACAGTCGGCCTGCTGTTGTGGATAAGCACACAGTCACACAGGCTGAACGGCTTTTCTGCCTTCGTGATTCTCGCCGTCGGCTGGCTGGTTGCTGGAATGACCATTGTCCGCGATCTTCCCTTCGGAAAAAACACGTCATTTCTCGAATCAGAGCCTCGCTACTGGAGGGAGCACTGGGTGTACAGCCGTTGGGTGCTCGCGCAGGCATTTGTGTACCAGTTCATGCATCAAGGGTATTACTGGCTGGTGGCGGGGTTTCTGTCGGTGAAAGAAGTTGGCGAATTAAAAGCGATGTACGTGCTGATTGCACCGATCGAACAAGTCATGATCTCGCTTTCGTTCTTGTTTCTTCCGGCACTTGCGGCCGAATATGCCGGGCAGAACACCGCAACTTTTCGTTCGGTCTGGCGGCGATATGCTCTGCTTGAGTTAGCGATTACTGTGGCCTTCGCTCTTGCGATGCGAATGGTTGGCGCTCCGGTGATCCACATTCTCTACGCTGGTAAGTTTGACGACCTCGCGCCGATGCTGTTTTTACTCGCGCTCGTTCCGCTCACCATGGCGCTCGGAAATGCAATGAGTGACGCGATTCGTGCCGTCGAGAAGCCACGACTCGTATTCTATTCCGCGGTGGGCAGTGCCCTTGCGACGTTTCTCATCGGCGTACCGTTGGTCAAGTATTTTGGACTACACGGAGCCGTCTACGGCATGCTGGTTTCGGGTGCTGCTTTCACCTCTGTTCTCGCAGTCGCTTTCTGGCTCCATGTCCACAAACCTTCGCGGTTGAAGCTCGCAAACATTTACACACCCGCACCTCCATTTCCGACTTCTGAGCTCTCGTGAAACTTCTGGTCGTTGGACACCCGTTTCTTCTGGCGTACAACCAGAGAAAATACGCTGCAATGAAGAAGCAGGATAAAGACCTACAGCTGCGCATGCTCGTGCCCAATCGTGGCTGTGATCGGTTCCACGTAACGGATTTCCAAATCCACGACGATTTAAGCCTGGAGGAAGTCGTCGCGCTAAAACCGTATTTGCGAGCGACCCATATGACCTACGTACACGCTCCGACGCCGATCGCGACGATCATGCGGCACTTTAGGCCCGACGTCATTCACATTGAGGAAGAACCTCAAGCGTTCATTACGCTGGAAACCATCGCTCTTCGCGACGCCTATGCGCCGGATGCAGCTGTGTCACTTTTTACATGGGATAACATTCTGCGGCTTCGTCAGTTTCCTTTGGGGCTCGCAAAACATAAGCTGCGAGCTTACGCACTTCGGCGGAGTTCGTTGACGGTCTGTGGCAATCAAGAAGCTGCCGAACTGCTGGAGCGAGAGGGACTATTCCACGGACAGGTCGAAGTCATTCCCCAATATGGGATTGACGCGGCTGAGCATGCGCCAAGGAGTGAAGCAGAACTGCGCCGTCAACTTGGCCTGGAAGACAGCACTGTCATCGGCTATATCGGCCAACTGGTCGAACGGAAAGGATTGCGCCTACTGTTCGAGGCGCTAGAGAGGTTGGGCCACCGCCGATGGAAATTGCTGCTGGTAGGATCAGGCCCTCTCGAAGCGGAGATTCGCGAATGCTGGATGCCGAAGCTTCCTGGGCGCGTTGTGCTCGTGCCCGCCGTTCCCTACGAAGAAGTACCCCGGTATTTCCGCTGCCTCGACATTTTTGTGCTCATGTCACAAACAATCAGCACGTGGAAAGAGCAGTTCGGCCTGGCGCTCGCCCAGGCTATGATGTGTGGCGTCGCATGTGTGGGGTCAAATTGCGGCGCCATCCCCGACACTCTCGGCCCGGGGGGCTCAATCGTGGAACAACGCGATGCAGAGGGGTTAGAGCGTGCGCTCGAGTCGTTTCTCGCATCAGAGGAATGTCGCGCCCGTGCCGGCAAGGAAGGCCGCGATTATGCATTGCAGAAATATTCCCTTGAATGCGTCACAGCACGCTACCTCGGCGCTTTCTATAAAGCTCGACAGGAAAAAGCTTCCGCCGCCAAAACAGGAAAGAGAGTCTTTGCGATGAACTCGGGAGCGCGCAAAGCCCAGGACATTCCAGTGAGGCACTCATGAAAATCTTGGTGACCGGAGGAGCAGGCTTCATCGCTTCTCACGTTTCGGACAGCTACTTACGAGCAGGACATTCGGTGGTAATTGTTGACGATCTTTCGACAGGCAGGCGGGAAAATGTTCCTGCCGGCGCAAGGTTCTTTGAGCAAGACATCACAGACTTCGCAGGCATGGAGCAAATCATAGCCGACGAGAGGCCCGACGTAATCAATCATCATGCCGCTCAGATGGATGTTCGCCGTTCAGTGCGCGAGCCGCTTTTCGATGCGCGAGTGAACATCGTCGGCGCCCTGGGACTGCTCGAACTCGGCGTGAAATACAAATTGCGCAAGTTCCTTTACGCATCCACGGGAGGGGCAAGCTATGGCGAGGTTCAGACTGTGCCCGTCAGCGAAAGCCATCCGACGAATCCGATCTGCCACTATGGCGTGAGCAAGCTCACCCTGGAAAAGTATCTGTTTTTGTACCGGCGCCTGTACGGATTGAACTACACGGTTATGCGGTACCCGAATGTGTTTGGGCCACGGCAGAATCCGCACGGTGAGGCCGGTGTGGTAGCCATCTTTGCCCTGCAGATGCTACGCGGAGACCAACCCACGATCTTTGGCGACGGTTCCAAAACTCGTGATTACGTATTCATCGATGACATCGTACGAGCAAACCTTGCACTCCTGGAGAAAGGAGATGGCGAGACTCTCAATTTGGGCAGCGGCGTTCCTACTTCCGATTATCAGATTTTCGAACTGGTGCGGTCAGCGACCCACTACCAGGGCGACCCACAATACGCGCCCGTTCGACCTGGAGAAGTGGCTCACATTGCGTTGAATCCGGCTCGAGCTCGCGAAGTCTTGGGTTGGGCACCGAACACGTCTCTCAGAGAGGGCATCGCGCGCACCGTCCAGTCGATCCAACAAGCCAATGCGTGTCTTACAAATTCATAAAACTTTTCACGCGCGCGGAGGAGCCGATACCTTCTTCTTTAAGACGTGCGGTCTCCTCACGGAGCGAGGCCATGAGGTAGCGCATTTTTCTACCCTGCACCCGAATAATGTCGCCTCTCCTTTTTCAGGTTATTTCGTCAAAGGATTTACTGACGCCGATGTTGCCCAGATGGGCCTTCGCCGGAAAGCCAGCGCGTTTATCCAGGGAATCTACTCGACAGCCGCAAAAACGAACCTGCAAAGGTTGGTCAACGATTTCAAGCCTGACGTCTCCCACGCACATTGCGTCAACTATCAGCTCTCACCATCTGTTTTCGACGTCTTTCGACATTCAGATGTTCCGCTTTTCGCAACTTTGCATGATTTCACCATCATTTGTGGAGCCGGTACGTTGCAAACAGGAGGTGCTTTTTGCGAGCGCTGCAAGGGAGGTCATCATCACAATCTTTTGTTGCATAACTGCTATTGGAACTTTCCTGCAAGCTTGATGGCAACGCTGAGTCATTACCTCCATGATTTTCGAAGGTCATGGGATAGCGTAACCAAACTCCTCATTCCCAGCCGTTTCATGCTCGAAAAGCTCGTAGAGTGGGGGATTCCACGCGAACGCCTCGTACACCTCCCTATCTTCATAGACTTTTCCGAACAAGCACAGGCCGAAGTTCCCGGTGAATACGTGTTGTACTTCGGGCGAATTGACGAACACAAGGGAGTGAAGGTCCTCCTGGAAGCCGTTCGCGGCTTGGACTGCAAGCTCATATTGATTGGTGATGGCCCTCTGACGCCGTGGCTGGAAGAACAGATCACGGGGGGGGTACGCAACGTGCAGCGGCTCCCCTTTGTGTCTTCGCGTGAGCAGTTGCGTAATTACATCGCTGGAGCGGCGTTCACGGTTGTGCCTTCCACATGGTATGAGAACCAACCTGCAGTTGTTCTGGAAACGTACGCGATGAGTAAGCCGGTGATTGGCTCCCGGATCGGTGGTATTCCGGAATTGGTTGACGACGGCCACACCGGGCTGCTCGCAAATCCTGGAGACCCCGCAGACCTTCGGGAGAAGATTGAGTTCTTGCTGGCAAGGCCGACATTGGCCCAGGAGTGGGGTCGAAATGGCAGCGGAATGCTTCGCGCAGGATTTTCTCGTGGTGCCCATTACGATCGGCTCATGGCGATCTACGAGGCAGCGCTCCATTCGAACTCTGAGCCGGAGACTTTGACGGCGATATCGATTTAGTTCCTCAACTCAGAAATGCATCACGAAGCGACTCCGGTGAAATCGAAAGCGTCTAGCGGGGGACATGAGTCGGAGGTTAGCCCGTTTTCTTCCAGCCACTATCAGGGTGCACACGGCTCTGATTACTTCGCATGGCAAGACGGCAATGCCGGATTCACTTCGCACTTGGAAGCAAGAAAGTTTGCCCGCTACGTAAAGTCATCCGATCATGTTTTGGATTTCGGATGCGGCGGCGGACACATATTGCGAAACCTAAATTGTGCACGGAAGGTTGGCGTCGAAGTGAATCCGTTCGCCCGGGCGTCGGCCATCAACGCCGGCTTGGACTGCCGTGAATCACTGATGGACATCGAAGACGATGCTTTCCATGTCGTACTTTCACATCATTCTCTCGAGCACGTGGAGAACCCGATCCAAGTCTTGAGAACACTTCGCCAGAAATTAGTCCCGTCTGGATTAGCGGTCATTTATCTTCCCGTCGATGACTGGAGAACGCAACGCCGATATGACGCGACTGATGTCAATCATCACTTACACACCTGGACGCCCCAGTTGCTTGGAAATTCACTGCTTGAGTCAGGATTTCAGTCCGACCAGTTCTCGATTCGGATCGTGACGCATGCTCTCTTTCCCGGAATTGCAAAGGCACAGAACTGGTTACCGGCACCCGTGGTAGACGCAGGCTGCTGGATTTTTTCGATCGCCGCGAAGCGTCGCCAACTGTTAGCAATCGCCAGAAAATAGCTTTCCCGGTTCGAGTTGTAGCTAATGCTGGAAAACAGAAACCATCTGTTTAATCGAGCGATACTGGCACTGGTATTCACAGTTTGTTTTGCGATTTACCTCGCCCCGGAGCTAAGTATTCCTTTGCAGTTGGCTCCAATCGTCTTGTTCGCAGTGCTTGTATTCGGTCGGGCTTTCGCTTCCGGGGCATTCATTCCGGCGTTAGTCGGGTTCCTCGATGTTGACGGTCTTGTGTACGTACTGTTCTTGTCGATCCTGATGGTGGAATGTTCAATGAGTTCCGCTTATGAGGATGCGCTCAATTTTGCACTCCTTCTTTCGGCTTGTTTAATTCTGGGTCGTATTTACATGTCGGTGGTGACCATCAAAGAAGTGCTCGACGCATTCTACTGGTCGGCAATCGCATCACTGACCATCTTCGTGCCGTTGGGTTTTGGAGCCCTGGTTCAGTCCGCCACGAACTTGCAGCGGCTTATGGCTTTCAACTTTCACCCCAACGGCTTGGCCATGCAACTCAGCGCATACCTTTGCGTGATGGTTTGGAAGTTCATGACGGGAGGCTGGGCTACGAAGGCGCTTTCTCTTCTGCTTGGACTGGTATCACTCTTTATCGTGTTCCTTACATCATCGCGCGGAACTCTCGTAGCGCTCGCCTGTGGCGGCTTATTCTTCATCGCAATGGTGTTTGCCACCTCAGGGAAAGAGCGCCGGAAGAAGATCGTTCGGCTGAGTGGAGTTGCCTTCGTCATCCTGCTGATCTGCACCGCGCTGATTTACAAGGCAGATTCCACCAAAGACACGTATGACGCGATGGACCAGATGCTGGCGCTTTCGTCTCATGATCGTGGATTAGACAGCGGAATGACTGGTCGCGTGGACGTTTGGCACGAAGTTGTTCGCGCCGTCAGCGATGGCTCATGGCTGTTTGGACATGGCATTCGTTCATCGGATGTTGTGTGGTCCTATGACCCCAAGATCGACAACAGCTACCTGGTCATTCTTTACGACATGGGAATCGTTCCACTCATTCTCATAACGTGGAGATTTGTGAGAATGCTGCAGCGATCCACTTCGAACTGTCTCTCGACCTCGGGTAAAGATGAGAAAAGACTGTGGCTGATCTGCGGAATATTCCTCGTAGTCGTTTTGGTGACGAGCATCGTCGAGCGCTCGCTGTTCGCTGTGGGCAATCCATTTTCACTGCTTGCATTCCTTTTATTCGCAGCTCCCGATCGGTCGTGGGGCCCCGACCCCGTCAGTCCACGAGTTCCTGGACGGTCGATGCAACCGCGATGGGCGGCGGGGGACTGACTATGAATCCGGGCTTAAAGGAAGAACTTCGTCACCTGCTGCCACGCTCCCTGCGGCGTCATCGTATTCTTGCCGGCCCGCTTCGCGGTAGTGCGATCGTTACATCTTGGCATGACTATCCCGCGGCGATTTTAGGCCGAACCGAGCGAGCGCTATTGGAATGGTTTGACCGGAACGTCAAGAAAGGCGAAACCTGGCTCGACATTGGCGCACATTACGGTTACACGGCAATCGCTCTTTGCCGACTGGTTGAAAACTCAGGCCGCGTTTTTGCATTCGAGCCAATGCTGAACACTGCCGGGTGCGTTTCCCGCACCAGTTATCTGAATCACCTGCCACAACTCACGGTGATTCCGATGGCGCTGGGAAATTGTAACGACGTCGCCATAGACAGCCTGAACGTGGTCAAAGGCATGGTCGACAGCACTTTGAAACCCACGAACGAATTCAAGGAGCACTTCCTTGTTTCGCGGTTGGACTGGCTCTGGCCGAAGATCTGCGGACCCGATGCACGCATTGATGGAATCAAGATCGATGTACAGGGAATGGAGATCAAGGTTCTCGAAGGCATGGCCGATGTGGCCAAAGGTTGCCAGCCCAAACTACTCGTTGAATTACATAAAGGTGTATCGCGCCCGAGATTTCTGGAAGTCATTTCTTCCATCGGGTACGAAGCGCGAGGGGTAGCCGTCGACCCGCTGCCCGGAGAGTCAGAGCCACTCTACGCAGACGATCGAAGTTATCAATTCACCCCTTCCTGCTAACACGCATGAAAGCATTCGATCCTGCAGTCGTCGCGGCAACCAGGCTACCCAAAGCGGAGTATCCGCGATCAGCGCCGTTTCATCCGCACGTGGGTTATCCCGAATATGCTGGAGAAGTCGGCACGGAAAGGAATTTGGTCTACGAGGCTGTACGAGAATCCCTTCGACTGCTTGGTATGGATGGCGACAATTATGGATCCCCGCAATGGAATCCGCTGGGCCAAATCGTGCGTCCCGGCGATCGCGTCGTCATCAAGCCAAACCTGTTGGCGCATGCACACGCTCTACGGCCGGACGAATGGGTCCAGGTTATTACGCACGGTTCGGTCGTTCGGGCTGTGCTGGACTACGTGCTGTTGGCTTTAAAGGGCACGGGCCAAATCACTGTGATGGACGGCCCGCAATATGACTCGGATTGGAACCAGATCATCGCCCGAGCAGGCATCGGTGAAGTCGTCAATTACTGCGCTGCATCGACTACGGTCCCGATCCGATTGCTGGATCTCCGAGATTATCACCAGGAAGTTCGGGGAGAGGTCATCTTCAATCGCACAGCACTGCCCTCAGACCCACTAGGCGGGGTCGAAATTGATTTGGGACGCCACAGCGCATTTGACGGGCACGGCGGATCCGGAAGGTATTTCGGCTCGGACTATGACCAGGGTGAGACCAATCGCCATCATTCCAACGGACGGCACGAATACCGCATCTCCCGGACAGCCGCGAAGGCTGACGTTTTTATCAACATTCCGAAGCTGAAGACTCATAAGAAGGTGGGCGTAACACTATGCATGAAGAATCTGGTCGGGATTAACGTTGGCCGGAACTGGCTTCCACACCATACCGATGGCGATCCTTCCAGCGGCGGCGATCAATTCCGAAAGAGTTCTCTTAAGTCCAGGCTCGAAAAAACTATTGTGCGCTTCTTGCAGCAGCAGAGCCTTCATTTGGGAGGCGCCCATCATCTGTTTCGTCTGGCCAAGAAAGGGGCAGCGCCGATTTTTGGCAGAACCGACCAGATCGTACGCAGCGGGAACTGGCACGGCAACGATACATGCTGGCGAATGGTTTTGGATATCAACCGCTGCCTCATGTATGGGGACGGACAGACTTTTCCAGTTCAGTCTGCAAAAAGATTTTTCGCGGTCGTCGACGGTGTGATCGGCGGCGATGGAGACGGCCCCGCACGGCCAGATGCGTATCCGGCCGGAACGATTCTCGCTGGATGGAATCCTGTTGCAGTGGACTGCTGTGCGACACGGTTGATGGGGTTCGATCCCGATCGCGTGGCCTATCTTGCCGCTGCATTTGAGCCTCATCCCTTCACTCTCACCGATTTTTCTCAAGAGTCGATCCGGTTGCGGAGCAACGAAACTGCGTGGAATGGCTCGCTCGCGGATATTCCCGCCGACAGCACGCTGCATTTTCGCCCTCATTTTGGCTGGGTCGGCCATCTCGAATATGCACGCGGCTCAGAGACACAGCGACAGCCAGAGTCAGCATGTGGATCGAATCGGGATGCTAACAGTTCTTTCGTCAACTCCACGACTTCCGGCTCGAACGCGATTTCAGGAATTCATCGATGAGCGCAATCGCCCTGAGCGAACGGATTTACCCTCATCTGCCGGTCTTCCTTCAGAATGCAGCCTGTTGGAACTACGGCCGCAAAGAGGCACGGATTCGTTTCGGGAGGAACTTTGAATCACACCTTGACTCTTTATTGACGACTGACAATGCAAAGGTTTCTGAGATCAAGAATTACCAAGACGAGCAAGTCCGCCGCCTCATCGCTCACGCCTATGAGAGCGTTCCTTACTATCACGAACTCATGCGTGGCCTGCGACTGACTCCAGGCGATATAAAAACGGTTCCGGACCTGCACAAGCTTCCCGTTCTGACCAAAGAAGCCGTTCGCAGAAACTTCGATCGACTAATCTCGCGCAAGGCCAAATTGAGTCAGCTGATTGCGAGGCACACCAGCGGAACCTCGGCAAAGGCGCTTCACTTTTATTCTGGGAAAGATGCACTTTCATTTCAGTGGGCGGTGTGGTGGAGACACAGGATTCGTTGGGGCGTGAAGTTCGGGAGTTGGCATGCGAACTTCACGGGGAAGCTCGTGGTTCCTCCCAACCAGGCCACGCCTCCCTACTGGCGCTGGAACAGGCCGATGCGACAAGCGCTGCTGAACATGCAGCAAATGACTCCTACAAAGATTCAGGACATCGTCGACTTCCTGAACCGTCATGAGTTTTCTTTTTATTTCGGCTACCCCTCTATCATTCACATGCTGGCCGTCAATGCCAGGGAGGCAGGTCTTCGCCTCACCTCCCGGCCGCGCATGGTATTCACCGGTGCGGAACCGGTGACGCAGTGGCAGCGATCCGAGATCGAGGACCTGACAGGCGCAGCTTTGACCGATCACTGGGGGCTGTCGGAAGGATGCGGAAATGCTTCGAAGTGCGCTCATGGCCTTTATCACGAAGATTTTGAGTTCGGCGTGATTGAGTGTCTGGAAGCTACGACGTGCGGGCCCGACCGCGTACGCGGGAAGATCGTTTGCACTGGGTTTTCGAATCCCGATTTTCCGTTCATCCGCTATGAGACGGGCGATATGGGGACTTGGAACGCCGCTGAGTCGCAATGCTCGTGCGGGAATCAGAGTCGAACCCTCGCCGGCGTCGAAGGCAGAAGTGAGGACTATGTCATCACGCCGGAGGGTGCGCGGATCATGCGCTTCGACTACGTGTTCAAAGACACGGTGAACGTCAAGGAAGCTCAGGTAGTACAAGACCAACTCGGCTCGATCAGAATCCGGATCGTGAAGCGGCCACAATACAGTAGCGTCGACGAGCGTTTTATCTCCAGCGAAGTGAAACGTTGGATAAGCCCACGCCTCGAAACGACATTCGAATACGTTCCAGAGATCGAACGGGAGAGCAGCGGCAAATTCAAGGCAGTGAAATCGGAGTTAGCACACCAATTCGCACGCTCTTCGAGTCTTGATCGAACTCCCGTAATGGCCGGAAGCACAACTCCGTACGTGGGGCCTGCTCGTACGAGCGTAGGCGCCAAGCGTTGATCGAGATAACGGCGATGCTAGGGTTATATTTTCGCACCGCGCGACATTATCGGCCTTCCCAAATCGCTGCGCGCCTGCGCCTGCGCCTGGACTCATTCCTGATGAGTCACTCGCAGTGGCTGGCACATCAACGTTACAGCATTCACAATCTTCCGAAGAGAAACGAGAACGCTAAGTTCTTTTACTCTGAAAGTGCGGAATACAGAAACGAGATTGCACGCTGGAGAGCTATCGCGGATTCTTGCGAAGAAGGCCGGTTCAGATTCCTCAACCGCACCATCGACCTCGGTCGTCCAATCAACTGGCAGGCACCGGGAGCAACTCGTCTGTGGCGCTATAACCTTCACTATTTTCAGTACGCCCTTGACCTGGCATTGTTAGCGAGAGCCGAGGCGGACGGAAGGACTGCTGCGTCGCTCGCTCACTTGTGCCAGCAATGGATCGAGTCAAACACGATCGGTATAGGAATCGGCTGGCATTCGTATCCACTCGCGAGGCGCATCGTCCACTGGATTCAAGCGATCAGCATGGCGCCAGCGCGGTCCGCATTCTCGAGTCCCGCCGCGCAGGCAGCATGGTTGAAAAGCCTCTATCAGCAAACGCGGTATCTCGAGGATCACCTGGAGTTCGATTCCCTCGGCAATCATCTCCTGGCGGATGCCAAGGCGCTCGTATTCGCGGGCATATTCTTCAGCGGCAAAACCGCTGCACGATGGCTCGACCTTGGTGAACAACTACTTTGGAATGGAGTGCGAGAGCAGATACTCGAAGACGGCGGACATTATGAGCGCAGTTCAATGTATCACTCCATCGTTTTGCAAGATTTCCTCGAAACGGTGTTGGCTCTTCAGTTGAATCAAAGGGAAGTCCCACAGTGGGTTCGCGAGAAACTGATTGCCATGGCAGATTTCCTGGCGGGAATTACTCACCCCGACGGAGAGATCCCGCTGTTCGGCGACTCTGCTTTTGGAGTTGCACACCGACCCACCGATGTTCTGGCCGCGGCGGAAGTGTTGCTTGGTGCGCCTGGGAGATGGCGGGAATCGGAGCCGGGAGAGTATTGCGCCTTAGTTGCTCCGCAGGCATTCAAGCAGGCAAGGAGTGTGAAACCAGTGAGCTTGAAGCGGGACTCATGGCCAGCCACGGGATACCTTGTCTTGCGTCGGGAGAAAACCGGGGATCAAATGATCGTCGACACTCGATCGATGGGGCCCGACCATATTCCGGCTCATGGTCATTGCAGCGCATTCAGCTATGAGCTGTCGATTGGAGGCGAACGGTTGGTCGTAGATTCAGGTGTTGACGAATACGAGCCCGGTCCATGGCGGCAATTCTGGCGCAGCACGCGGGCTCATAACACGGTCTGGATTAACGACAGTGAGCAGTCTGAGATATGGGGATCATTCCGTGTGGGCGAGCGGTCTAAGATTCTGGGAACCGAATGCGTCCACCGGGAGTCCTCGACACTCTTCGTAGGCACGATGAAGAGCTTCGAGAGTCGCTCTTCTTCTTTACACCAGCGTCGATTTATCGCGGCCCTCGGGGAGTTTTGGGTGGTATTTGATGAGATCACCGGTACCGGTCGCCACAGAATCGAGAGCCTCGTCCACTTCCATCCTGATGCCCTGTGCGAAATTCACAGTGGATATGCCTCCGTCGTTCTTAGGTCCATCGATGTGCGCTTGTACCCTTATGCCGCCGATCGGGACAATCCGGTTCAAATGAGTTGCGTTCGAGGGCAGCAGTCTCCAATCCAGGGCTGGTATGCAGGAGAGTTCGGAAAACGTGAGCCGAACTTTGTTCTAAGTCTCGCCTGCAATGCACCCCTGCCGGCAACAATTGGCTACCTGATCGCTCCCGGCGAACACGAGATCACTTCTTGGGATTTCCAATACCGTGACGTGAAGGGGGCTGTGGAAGCGGCAGTTCTTATCCGCACACGCGATGGGGATCTCGTCGAGAATTTTCAAAGCGCGACCATGCACGACATCGTGGCTCACTAGACTATGCGTCTGCTCTTTGTCACCTACCGGTTTCCCGTGTATCCGGGCTGCGCATCGAGCAACACGGTCTTCAATCTGTTGAAGTATTTCTCTCGCTCCCATGAGGTCTTTCTAGCGGGCCTGTCGCGTGGTCCCGTATCAGAAACACAGCGCGAAACGCTGAGACCATATTGTCGCCGGATGGAGATCGTAGAATGGCCGAACTACCGTGGGGCGGCGAACGCCGTACGTGGTTTGGCCTCATCGGAACCATTGCAGATGTGGTATTTCCGATCCGCGTCCCTGGCGGGTCGAGTTAAGCGGATCATCGACGAGGAAAAGATCGATTTGGCTTATGGATACCACTTGCGCTCCAGTCAGTATCTTGCTGCGATAGATTCGATTCCAAGTGTCGTTGCGTTGCAGCCTGCCCAGATTCTGCACTTCGGAAGAAGATGCCAGCTCACCCGCAATCCGGCGCTGCGAGCGGTTTACAGCCTGGAGCATCGTCGCCTGATCGGATACGAAGCGGAAGTAGCACAGAAGTTCGATTCATGTCTCTTGATTTCGACGAAAGATCGCCAGGCGATTGATCCGGAAAACCGATTGCGAAATGTCTTCCTGAATCCCCACGGCACGGATACCGGGTTCTTTGCTCCGCCTGTTCGGGCCGTGCACGACGAGAATACAGTCGTCTTTTGCGGCTCAATGGCGATGGATACGAACGTCGACGCCGTTCTGCACTTTCGTAGAAATATCCTCCCGCTGATCTGGCAGCAGAGGCCCGCAACGCGTTTTGTCATCGTGGGGCGCAACCCTGCGCGGCAGATTTTGAAATTGACAGATGATCCCCGGATCCAGGTGACCGGTTTCGTAGAAGATGTTCGACCTTACCTCTGGAATGCCTCCGTTGGCGTCGATCCGATTCGAATGGCGGCAGGGATGCAAAACAAGGTGATCGAAGGTCTCGCGGCCGGATTGCCCATGGTGATCAGCCCGGAAGCAAATGAAGGAATCGGAGCCCCCGAAGGAAGCATCCTAATCGGGCGAACGACCGACGAGTTCGCAGCTCATGTTGTCGCTTTGCTTAAGGACCGCTCCCGTGCAGCCGCCTTAGCGAAACAGGGGTTGGCCTTCGTGCAAAAGCAATGGTCTTGGGAGCACCATTTTCGTCGCCTGGAAACGCTGTTTGACGCTCTGGTTTCGCAGCGCGCATGCGCAACGGCATAACGACATTTTGAAGGAACCGCCATACAAGGACCTCTTTGACAAATGCTGAGTAGCGCAATCCCGTCGGTGAGCGAACGACCGGCAATCATTCGGTCCGCATCATGGCGCAGTCCAATTCACACAGCTATCAAGCGCACCCTCGACGTTGTGATATCGCTCTTGTCGCTGCTGATCCTGTCTCCGATTTTTCTGGCGATCTCGATTGCAGTGAAACTGAACTCACCGGGCCCCGTGTTCTACCGCTGGAGAGTGGTTGGGTTCGGCGGTAGGCCATTTACTGGATATAAGTTTCGATCGATGGTAAATGACGCCGATGCACGTCGCGACGACCTCGCCGCACGCAACGAAATGAGCGGTCCGATGTTCAAGATTACAAATGATCCCCGCATCACAAGTGTCGGTGGTTGGCTTCGAAAGTACAGTCTCGACGAGTTGCCGCAACTGTATAGCGTCCTCAAAGGGGATATGAGCCTGGTTGGGCCGCGCCCGCCACTCGCAACCGAATACGCACAATTCAGCGACTACCAGAAACTCAAGTTGGCCGTTAAACCCGGAATCACCTGTCTCTGGCAGGTGGAAGGCCGCAATCATATCAGCGACTTCGATGAGTGGGTCCGACTGGACCTCGAATATATACGGCGATGGTCACTGCTGTTGGATTTCGCAATCCTTGCACGTACCGTACAAGCGGTCTTTTCGGGCTCCGGCAAGTAGCAAGAGCGCAGATTCCAATCCCAACCTAAATCCAGGAGCAAACATCGGAATGCGTGTTCTCATCACGGGCGGTGCGGGATTTATCGGGAGCCACTTAGTAGACCGTTTTCATAAGGAAGGATTCAGGGTTCGAGTCCTGGATAACCTCGATCCTAAGATTCATCCTGCCGGCGTGCCTCCACAATTTCCACCCGGCGTCGAGTTCATTCGGGGCGATGTCACTGACAGGGAAACTCTTCGCTACGCTCTTGAAAACGTGGACGTCGTTTCGCATCAGGCCGCATATCAGGATTACATGCCTGACTTCGCGCGATTCATGGCGGTGAATGCGGTTGGGACTGCGCTCTTGTACGAGTTGATCGTCCAATGTCGATTCAAGGTTAAGAAGGTGATCGTCGCGTCGTCACAATCGGTCTATGGCGAGGGCCAATATCTTTGCGCAACCCACGGATCGTTTCTTCCGCCTCCCCGAAGCGCAGAACAACTTCGACGAAATCAGTGGGAAGTCTGCTGTGTAGAATGCGGCCACGAAGCGTCTCCTGCTCTGTTGCTCGAACATTCTCCCAATCCATACAACCAGTACGCTGTTTCAAAGCTCGCGCAAGAGAAGACGGCGCTGGGGCTGGGCTGGATTCACGGAATACCAACGGTCGCCTTGCGCTATTCCATTACGCAGGGGCCGCGCCAATCATTATTCAACCACTACTCGGGAATTTGCCGGATATTTGTGAGCAGAGCCCTGTGTGGAAAGCCGCTGCTGATTTACGAAGATGGACATCAAACCCGCGACTTCGTCCATATCGAAGACGTTGTAAATGCGAATCTTCTCGTTCTCGAACGCGATGCGGCCGATGGGCAGGCGTTCAATGTAGGCAGCGGGCGGCGCACCTCCGCCCTTGATTATGCGAAGCTCGTTCGTAATAAGACAGGGAAGCAGGTCGAGTTTCGCATTCCACGCGAGTACCGCATCGGCGATAACCGGCACAGCGTTTCTGCGATTTCCAAGTTAGAAGCTTTAGGCTGGAGACCCAAGCGAGACCTTTCAAATATTCTGGACGACTTTCTGAAGTGGGTCGAAATGATCGGTGGCATTCCTGATCAGATTCAGGACGCGTATTCGCATATGAAAGAAGCTGGCGTTGTATTGGTGGCCACCAGCTAACCTCCGGACGTAAATTCCCATCAAGATTTCGAGGTACCCCTGCAATGAGTACCGTACCGACACGGCAAAACAATCGATTCTTATCCTCTGCATTAAAGCCTGTGGAAGTACCTCGCTGCAAAACATACTTCCTCGCCGTGGAGTCTGCCCTTCGGCGCATGCCGTTTGCGGCAGTTGACTGTGCAGCGGACGCGCTCTGGCACGCATATCTGGATTCGCGAACAGTTTACGTTTTTGGGAACGGCGGAAGCGCAGCGTTGGCATCCCATTGTGCCTGTGACCTGGGTAAAGGCACCGTGGTCAATGGGAATCGCCGATTCCGCGTAATCGCTCTGACCGATAACGTGCCGCTCATGACAGCATGGGCCAATGACGCTTGCTACGACGACATCTTCGCCGAACAACTTTCACCTCTTATAGGCAAGTCGGATATAGCCCTCGCAATCAGCGGGAGTGGAAACTCACCTAACGTTTTAAAAGCTCTGCGGGTTGCTCGCGATGCGGGCGCATTCACCATCGGTCTCACTGGGTTCCAAGGGGGCAAGATGAAATCCTTATGCGATTTATGCGTAGTAATCCCCTCCGACAACATGCAGGTGATTGAAGATTTGCACGTCTCGGTGAACCATTCCCTCTTCACTATTTTGCGCTCTCGAATCTCTGCGTCCATCGAACATGCCTAACAAGACCTGCAAAAGTACTGCCTTGAGTCTATCCGGAAGAATTCAATGACTCAGCGCACGTTACGCACTTTCATTTTGGCTGCCGACCTCGTATGGGGCGTCCTCGCAATGCCTCTCGCGTACTTGCTGCGTTACGGCTGGGTTTGGCGCGGCCCAACTGACAGCTCCGCGGTGATCTTCGTTCCGCCTTTGATGGCGGCACTTTTGTTCTGGAGCGTAATGTCCTCGTGGACACGCTTGGATGGGTTCCGGGCAGGCTGGAAGTTTTCCGACGTTGTGTCTCAACAGCTGCTGGCAGTTCTTGCGCTGATGTCTGCCTTGTTCACGATCGGCTATTTGGGAAGACAGTTCATCTCGCGGCTCGCGCTTCTTTATTTTGGACTCTTACTTTTCATCGGATTTTTGATGATCCGCGTGATTGCGCGCTCGATCCTTGATTCCAGGTCGGTTCGTGGAATGGTGCGAAACGTAGTCATCGTGGGCAGTGGACGCGTAGCACGCGAAGTGGCAACCAGGATCGAGTGCCACCCGGAGATGCTGCGAAGAGTAATCGGCTTCCTCAGCCCCGGCCGGGATGCATTCCAGAATGCCCACGAGACGAATGGCGCAGAACGAGTGGTCCTTACCACTGCCGACATCGCCGAAATGCTCAAAGCACAAGATACAAATGAATTGATCCTGGCAGTGCCCACACCGAGTCACCCCGAGGTTCTAGATCTGATTTCCAGATGCGGAAGTCAGGGAATTACGGTAAGCATGGTCCCACAACCCTATGAGCTCTACCTCACAAAGCCAGAATTGATTGAACTCGATGGCTTACCACTCTTGCAACTGCAGGCGGTTGATCCCGAACCTGCCTGGAAGCGAAGTTTCGATGTGTTCATGACGTTCTTATTGCTTCCGATTTGCCTGCCGCCCATGCTGGCCGGCGCTGCCTTGCTCAAAATTAAGAATGGACGGGCATTCTGCCGGGAACGACGTTGCGGAAAGAAGGGGCAGGAGTTCGGCATGTATCGTCTGGACTCGCCACGCCGGGTCGTCGGACTTCCGCGTCATGAACGTATCCTCCAAAAAATGAGCATCACGGAACTGCCGCAGCTGTTTAACGTCTTACGCGGCGAAATGAGCCTCGTCGGACCTCGTCCAGAGGGATTGGACCGGGCTCGTCGATACACCGATTGGCATCGCCAACGGCTCAATGCTAGGCCGGGCATCACAGGGCTCGCCCAGGTGTACGGCCTGAGAGATCAGCATCCCTCCGATGACAAGACTCGCTATGACCTCCAATACATCCTGAGTCAATCTCCTTTTCAGGATATTTCGCTATTGCTTCAGACAGGATGGACACTCACCCGGAGGCTCTTTGCGGCGTCTGTTCCCGCCAATTCCGGCCGCAGCGGGCTTCAACCTGAATTTAGCGAGACAACGCACGAAGAAAGTCTGATTCATGCTCATAGTGCGCAGTCCAGTGCGGATTAGCTTCGGTGGTGGGGGAACGGACCTGCCCGCCTACTATCAGCAGTTCGGCGGTTCAGTTCTCAGCGTGGCCATCAACAAGTACTTCTATACCATCCTCACATCGCGTGCCGATCGACGGATTCAAGTAATTTCGTCTGACTTGCGCGTCTTTGAAACCTGGCATGAAATCGCAAACACCGACCTGCGTGGAACTTCCCTGGAAATCCCCTTGGCCGTTCTGAAGGAAATGAATTGCGATATCGCTGTCGACCTTTTTCTGGCTTCCGAAATTCCTCCAGGCACTGGGCTCGGATCCTCGGCTAGTGTTTGCGTCAACATCCTCAAGACTCTGAGCACATACCTTGAACAGCCAATCTCCAAGTATGAGTTAGCAGAGCGCTCCTTTCACATTGCACGCGACATTCTGAGGAAGCATGTGGGGAAGCAGGATGAATATGCCGCCGCCTTCGGAGGCCTGAATTTTATCTCGTTCGATCCGGATGGCGGCACAACCGTAGAACCGATCGAGTTAAGCCCCCCGGTGCTCGCGGAGTTGCAGCGAAACCTGATGTTGTTCTTTGTCGGATCTGCGCATCATTCCTGGAGCATCCTGCAGGAGCAGGAATCTTCTACCCGGGAAAAGTCCGACAGCACAATCCAAGCTCTTCACGAGGTTAAGGCGCTCGCTGCTCGTATGCGGAAAGCTGTTCAGCAATCAGACTTGCGGGAATTAGGCATTTTGCTCGACGAGGCCTGGCAGGCGAAGCGCCGCATCTCGAAACGAATCTCGACGCCGCGCATCGACGAACTTTACGCGCTGGCGCGCGAGCACGGTGCCTTGGGCGGGAAAATTACCGGAGCAGGGGGCGGAGGCTTTCTACTCATCTACTGCGAGCCGCGGTTTCAGTCCGCCGTGCGCGATGCAATGCGTTGCCAGAGCGTTTACGAGATGACATTTTCTTTCGACATGCAAGGAGCTACCGCGATCGCCAACGATCCGTTCATGAATCGCGACGAAAGCAACGGTTGCAGTTGGACTTTCCTTCCAAAAGGCCCGATCGCGCGCATTGCTTGACTCTCTCGAAATGGCAAATCGATGAAAGCCTTCCTGCTGGCTGCCGGGCATGGGACTCGACTGCGGCCGATTACCGATACGTTGCCGAAGTGCCTGGTTCCGATCCAGGGCGTGCCAATGCTCTCCATTTGGTTCAATCTCTGCAAAAAGTTCGGAATCGACGAAGTGTTGATCAATCTTCACGCACGCGCTGATGCTGTGCTGGCGTTCCTCGAGCAGCGAAAAGAAGATGATATCCGCGTGCACCTAGCGGAAGAAGAAGAACTGCTCGGGAGTGCCGGCACATTACGCGCCAATCGCAAGTGGGTCGAGAAGGAAGATTCGTTCTGGATATTTTACGCAGATGTATTGCATCGCGCCGACCTCCGCGCGATGTCGGAGTCGCACCGGCGGCGCGGGATGACTGCGACCCTCGGCGTTTACGAGGTTCCGGATCCATCGCGCTGCGGGATTGTCACCACGACTGCCGATGGCGTGATCCAGGAATTTGTGGAGAAGCCCAAGCACCCCAAGAGCAATTTGGCATTTTCCGGATTGATGATCGGTACACCTGCCCTCCTCGATGCAATTCCGAGCACTGGTTTGGCGGACATCGGTTTTGATGTGCTTCCTAAACTGACAGGCCAGATGCTCGCATTCCCGATACATGACTATCTCGTCGACATCGGGACGCTTGAAAACTACCAGCGTGCCCAAACCTCTTGGCCAGGTCTTTAGCATCGCTCAATAAAACACAATCAATTCCCATGTTCCGCGGAGTTGTTTTCGATCTCGATGGTGTGATTGTCGATAGTCACCCTCTGCACAAACGGGCTTGGCGGGCTTTTCTCGCCAGTGTGGGAAAAGATGTCGACGAATCGGACCTCGATTTCATTCTTGAGGGTCGCAGGCGTCGGGATATTCTGACTCACTTTCTGGGCGAGCTTTCCGATGCCGAAGTGGAAGACTATGGCAACAGGAAGGACAAGATTTTTTGGGAGGCTTGCGCAGATCTTGAACCAGTGGCAGGGAGCCCGGCATTTATCCGTGATCTCAACATGGCTGGATTCCCCCTCGCTGTCGCCACGTCGGCCAGCCGTCAGCGAACGCAATGGACCCTGCGTCAACTTAATTTAGCGCAATGCTTCGATGTCGTAGTTACGGGCAACGATGTCGCTCAAAGCAAGCCCGATCCTGCGATTTACCTCCTGGCGGCTCAACGCCTCGCCGCGCCCCCGGAGTCCCTTGTCGCGGTGGAGGATTCCGTTTGCGGCGTCCGCTCCGCCAAGTCGGCAGGCCTCCGCTGCTTTGGGATGGCTTTTATCGACAACGTGGATCCATTGTTGTCCGCAGGCGCGGACCGCGTTTTTACTAGTTTTAATGGCCTTGGCCTAAGAGATTTTGAAGAAATCTTCCCTGCACCGCCGGATGCTGCTCCTAACGATTGAAACTTCAAACGTTGTTTCAGAGCTTTGCGTGACACGAAATACCGGAGTTGATCGGTTTCGCGATCTCGTGAAAAAGGAGGTGCCGCTCAATGCATAACTGGCGCTATCTGGTTTGTTTTTGTGCTTGCGCCCTTTCTCTTGGTGGCTTGTCTGGTTGCTGGTTCGGCAAACTCGATCGACCGCCGGAGGCACAACTCTCCCCAACTCAGAATCCGTTAGTAGCGCAGTACACTCTCCGCGGAGTGCGCACGGGAGTCACCGCCTGGGTCGAATTTGGACCCGACACGAACTATGGGCGCGAAACGTGGAAGGTGACTACGTCCACAACCGACCATTTGGGCGAGATCGTGAACATCCTGGTTGCTGGCATGAAGGCGCAGACTACTTACCACATGCGAGCGCATCTAGAGTCGGCAAGCACTTCATGGGTTGACCAGGATCGAACGTTCACGACGGGAGCGTTAGCGGAGCCGGCGGGATACCTCGCCGGCCTTCCCTTTCAGTTGCCTAGCTTCAGCGTTGCCAAACCTCCCTCTTCAGTCACACCCGCGCCAGGAGTCGAATTACTCAGCCTTACCGGGCCACCCAACATCAGCTCATTGGAGTGTCTCGTTCTCGATCTCCAGGGCAACATTATATGGTTTTATCCGCCCACGGCTTTCCCGATCAAGCTCATGGACAACGGCCATTTCATCCTTCAAATGAACACGGATTTAAGGGAAGTGGACCTGGCAGGAGACATTGTACGCGACGTGTCCGTCGCGCAAGTCAATCAATCGCTGCAAGCTAGCGGATATTCGTTTGTTGTGACCACGTTCTCACACGATATCCTCACCTTGCCGAATGGGCACTGGATCACAATAGGCCAAATCTCCAAGTCATTCGATAACTTGCCGGGCTATCCTGGCACAACTGATGTTCTCGGTGACGCTCTCATCGATATCGATCCGAACGGAAACGTAGTTTGGGGCTGGTCCGCATTTGATTATCTCGATGTGAACCGTCATCTGCAGGGGCTGCCTGATTGGACGCACAGCAACGGGCTCGTTTATACGCCAGACGGAAATCTGCTGCTGTCTATGCGCCATCAGAGTTGGATTCTGAAGATCGACTACGCGAATGGCACGGGAACGGGAAACATCTTGTGGAAATTAGGCGAGGACGGAGATTTCGGCCTGGCCGGCGGCGATCCGACCCAGTGGTTCTATGCCCAGCACGATCCGGTTCTTGAAAATACGAACGGATCTCTCATGACTCTGGCAGTCTACGATGATGGCAACTATCGCATCGATTCTGCGGGAGTCGCATGCGGCACTTCGCCAACGGCCCCTGCATGCTACAGCCGGGCGGCGATCTTCCAGATTGACGAGGACACGCATAACGCCAGCCTGCTCTGGCAGTACCTTCCTGGCTTCTATTCTTACTGGGGAGGCAGCATCGGCACATTAAGCAACGGCAACATTGAGTTCGACAGTACGGACCCCTTCAATATTCCACTGTCGGAGATTATGGAAGTAACGAACACTGATACTCCTCAGATGGTCTGGCAGATGAATATCAATGGCCAGTATGCGTATCGAGGCAGCAGAATACCCAGCCTCTACCCGGGAGTGACTTGGCAGCAGTAATCACGGCTTCTGCAGTAACCATCAATACCGCGGATGGCGAAGCGCCCGCACCGAACGCGATTTTGTGGCCTTGCGCTGGTATCGATCGTCGCATTTCTATTTTGCTGGCTGGTCGTGCCACTGAGGGCTCAGTCTGGTGAAAGCTCTCTGTCGAGCACCGGCGACGGCGAAGAGCTAACGAAAAACTCCGAAGAAAACGAACCGTCCGCTGAAGTTTGGAATCGCTGGGCTCAGCTGCGGCTTTGTGCCGCGGACCGCATTCGAGGAGCACCTGATTTCTTTGATACTGCTCCGCGTCTCACCTTCTCTACGGCTACCGCAAGCCCCTCGCACGCACTCCTTACTCCTCGCCACTGGAATCCGGCAGACAATTCCACACCGTCTTCGACTTCACGGATCCAGCGTTCGCAACCGCCGGTAAGCCCAAACCAAAACTCCTACTACAAGAACAGGCTTGAATTCTCCCTCGACGGGGGATGGCTTCCCATCAATATTCCGTTCGTATTCGACGTTTTTCTCGGCGATTCCTACAACATGACATCGCTGAAATACACGCTAGTGCCTTTGATCGCCTCACTGCGCTGGCAAATGGGAAACGTGGCGGGGCCATGGATCTTCCGCGGCAACTGGGAACTGGAAACGAGCGGCGCGGTAACACTCATTCCGCGTGGTCCAGAAACTCGTTATTTCGCTTGGATCATGGGTATTCGGAGGAATTTTGTTCCTCATCGCGGCAGGATCGCCCCATACTTCGATGGGCGTCTCGGACTCGGGGATATTAATGCGAAGGAGCCCGCGGGTGTCCTTTATGCACAAGGACAGGATTTTACCTTCACGGTAAACATGGGTAGTGGAGTGCGCTACAACATCAATCCTCGCTATTCCTTCACTGCTGGATTGAATTGGATGCACATCTCGAATCTCTACTTGTCCGAGCCGAAGTTTCTGAATTATGGCATCAACGTTTACGGCCCGATGTTCGGAATTGACGTACTGCTCGGTAAGCCTCGCTCAAGGTCATCGCAATGATGAGGGCGGGGCCGCTTGCGCGTCAGTGAGATTCCCTCCAAAATTACGTCAGCCCACGACCGGCTGCTCGCGCTTATGTGCGCCGCGGTCGTTCGTTGCGCTGATCGCAACGGCGATATCGTTAGGTTGTGCCACCCCGACAGCAGTTTTGAATTTCACTGCCCCTAACACCGTGACCGCGGGCGCTCCCTTCACCGTCACCATAAACGTGACCATCAGCGGACAGCGCGACACAGTCATCAACAGCCCGATTCACTTCGTCAGCTCCGATCCCGATGCCGTACTCCCCAGCGACTACAGCTTCACAGCCGCCGATGCAGGATCGCACACCTGGATTAACGGTTTCACTCTAGTCACCGCTGGCCCTCAGACGATCTCGGCGACCATTGTCGACGCGACTGGCATTACCGGCTCAGTCCAGATCATCGTCTCTCCTTAGGACGGCCCCCCCCGACACACCCCAAAATCTGGCGGATCCGGCAGCGCTCGCTCGTTCCTGCCTGCGCCGGAAGCTTAAATTCCTTTTCAACGCTTGATAATTCCGCTCAGCGACTTTCAGCGGCCTGGGTGGTCACGCGCTCGCCTTTTCGCAAAGCTGAATAACGCTCGACCGGTTCGGCGCGCCCAGCTTGCGCAGAATGTGATGAATATGATTCTTTACTGTCTGCTCGGAGAGATTCAGGCGCACGGCAATTTCTTTATTAGTAAGCCGCTCGCGCAAGAGTTCCACCATTTGCTGCTCCCGCCGACTAAGTCCCAAGTCGGCTCCAAGAGTCCCAGCCACCGACATCGACTCATGCTTCGCCACGGACCGGAAGAGAATCATGGATAAGCTTGGCGGACATACAGCATGGCCGGCTACCACGGCGCGAATCGTAGCGGCCACTTCCGCGGCGGACGCGTTCTTCAGAACATACCCAACTACTCCCGCCCGCACAGCTTGCAGAAAGGTGTCCTCGTCGGGCTCCATATCGACCATGACAATTTTTAGGTTCGGGATCGTGGCACTAAGGCTGGCAATCAGAGTGGTCTTAGGAAAACTCAACCCGCTGGAATCAGAAAGGATGATCTGAGGGTTCGCTGCGAGAATATCCTCATAGACCACAGGCGAATAACCGTTCGCTCCAACCACACGAACGTCGTTCTTCTTACTCAACAGGCGGATCAAAGCCTCGCGCAACAGCCTATTCTCTGCCAAGAGGAAAACTCCGGCCACCTTCCGCATAAGGCCTCACAAATTCGAAAGGATGGGAGAGCATGTGCGTGCCCCCTTCCACGCGCCACACTCCGTTTTGACCATAAGAACGGATGCGACCTGAAGAAAGCTGTCCTTTCAGCCGTCCCCCATTCGAACAGCCACGACTATGGAGAAAATTAACCCGTTCCTGTTGAGAGTTCGTCCCTCCCGATAGATCGTTTAGATTAGGATTCTTGCAAAGAGTTGTCCACGAAATGGCAAACCGCTAGGCTTGCTGTGAAAATTTTCCGTTGCATGTGGCTGCCTGTCTCTGGAAACACTTCGGCCCGCAAAAGTTGCGCTTGGAAAGCACACGATATAACGAGACTTGTCCCACGAATCTCATCCGGCACCTTTGATCGGAAAGTAACTGCGTTCCTTGGCACCTTCGCGGGTGACCACCCGCAAATTTGAACGTCGCGCCTGAATCTCCGTAAGACCCTTGACGGAGGGGTTGCATCGCGTGTCATGAAGCGCGCCGAACCTTCGAAGCTCCCGATTATACAGGCGAGAAGAGCGGCAATACACCCGAATATGCACTTTCCAGACTGCCCTCCTCAGTTTCGCGGACTTCCCGGATTTTCATTTCACCCCCGAAAGGGATGTTGCGGATCAGCCGATCATTTGACGCCGTAAACATTCATCAAAGATTCCAGCTCGGAGAGGCCACGCCGGACCATAGCTTCGAGGGCCGCTACATCGCCGAGCGTCGCTGTGTTCAGAGACGTTCCAATCCAGTCCTGAATACCGCGGGACCGCACTTCCAGAATTGCCATCGCAACCGAACGCACATCGTCGAATCCCGCATGATCCTTGTCGTCTCGGCCCAGGTCTTCGTAAACATATTGGGTGTCATCTTTGACGCCCCACTTGCGAAAGGCTGCACGGCGGACCAGGCACGGGACGCACCGGCCGCAGTGAGTGTAGCCATAGCGTTTAAAGCGCCCGCAACTCACGCTTGGGACGGCGTGCGTGCGAATCAATCGCTGATTCTTGCAACCTAACAAAATCTCCCCTTTCGTCTGAACCTGATAGGGGTTTTCGATTCGCACGTGCAGGCCCGCCGAATCGAGCAACTCCTCAATAAACGCGAGAAATTCAGGGTGCGTCGTGCGCGTGCTCAGGCTCCCTAGTCGAGATCCTGTCAGCGGAGGATTGATAGAAATGAAGCCATTCTGGCAGACGTAAAGCGTTACCTCATGCCCACCGTGATAACGCTCAAGGGTTGTGGCGATCAGGACACCGTAAGCGACAAAAAGAAAAGACCGGGCCCGTTGAGAGGGAGGATTCTCGGGATCCGGGACATAGGCATTATGGTTGATTTGAAAGTGCCGAAGCCCCGTACCGATCTCCTGCGCAAAATGGCGCTGGTTCTCCGCGTCGCCTTTGACAATCTGACTGACAGCCAGCGGACGGCTGCCTGAGGAGATGAGATCGATATAACCAACCAGGCTGTCGAGACCGCCTGAAAGCAATATCACCTGATCTTCGTTTGGTCTTACGACGTACCGATCTTGCGCAGGCTGCAGACCTCCCTCGACGAAATGCAACCGCCACCTGTCCGTCGTCAAGAAGCTGAGCAATCGATTGATCAGCTCTACCTGCCCGTTCCAGAAATTGGGATCGATCGTGGCAACTTCGAGATCGAATTCCCGTGTCCATCCATCAGGGCTCTGGCTTCGATGGCCAGCGAGATCCGCTCCGGTAACGGATAGGGCAAGTGATAGCAAGTCCCAGGCGCGCGCGGCCGGAGCGAGCTTATCCTTCAATATTTGTTCTTTGACCGCTGCTCCGACGCTGCCGCGGTGATCGGAGTTCGCGCTATCGTAAAGAACTACGCCGAGAATTTCCTTCGGATCAGGAAACCCATAGTTCTTGGGCGCGCAAACGAGCTTCATTCAGAAAAGGCCTCAAACGCCTGCATCGTTTCCAGGAGCGCCAGTCTTACGGACTCCTTTACCTCTGCTGGGCTGAGACCTTGTCCTGGTTCGCGCAATTTCTGGAAGCTTTCTGACACTGTTTCCTTGATATATTGCCTCACCTCGTTCAGCCGGGTGAGTCCGCTCGCTGCGGAAGGCGCCTTGTCCTGGATTGTCTTGCCAAGGTCAAGGATGAACCGGTGATATACGTCCATGGCTACAAATCGTTCGACCACGAAGTCGCGCTGCTCGGGGCTGAGGCGTAAAAGTTGAGCCTCTTTGAACTTCAGGCGAATCTCGGACAGAGCCTCTCGCAAGGAGGCGCGACTGGCCTCAGCGTCCTGTGTTCCGTCCGAAGGCCGCACTTCTTCCACAATGGCATCAATGATTTGTCGCGAAGGACGCCCAGCAAGAAGAGTCGGTTCAAGCGAGCTGCCAGCCACAGGAGGTCGGCCTGCCGACAGCGAGGACAACACCGCGTAAAGAGCGGCCGCGGTGGAGACGGTGCTTCCAAATCGGGTCGACGCCGTCGGAGCTCCGCCATACCCGTCGTGGACGTATCGGCCTATCCCGCGGCGCATGTCACCGGGAAATCCTGAACGGGCGAAGCTGCAAAGGCTACGCCTTGCACCCGTAAATCGCCCTAGTGGCGCAATATTGAGAGGCTCAGCTGAGCCCGGCGAAACCCTCGCATCCGGAACCCAAGGTGGAATGATCGGCACCCCGCCCATTGGCCCCTTACTGGACTGCGATGTACCCATACTCCCTCCTCTGGTCTGAAAGAGGAAAAGATTGAACTGCGGAGAGCCACCCGAGAGACCTCCGAGTTCGCGTAGGGGGAGTAGTTTATGACCTTGGACACTAAAAAGGATTCGTTCCACACCGCGATGTTGCCACGACGAGCAATTATGGTAAGGAAAAAAACTTAAAATGCAAACAATAATTTATATTTTTAACCAATTTCTGATATTTCGTGCGGTTAAATCTCAAATTGTGAATTACTAGCACACTCTAAGGCGAGGATTAATGAACTTAAAAGCCTTAGGGTTGCGCTAGGACCGGTTTCACGCGGACCTCCGTCGGCTTGACTGCCAGATCGCTCACCTTGATTCCTCGGTTTAGCAAGACGTACTCGACGGTTCCCTCCTCCGTCTTCCGTCCCTCATGGAAACTGAAAAGGTGCCGAGGAAACTTTACCCCGTCTGAGACTTGCCATTTCTCGAAGCGCAACTCTTCGCGGACCGGATGGTTCGCATCGGAGTGCGATGTCGCGGTCTGGCTTTCGGGCAGCAAACTCATCGGATCCAGCCTGACTTCAATCGTCCCGGAGTTATCTCCCTTGCGACCTACGAGAACCTGATTTGGACCGGGACAGGTAATGACTTTTTTCGGATCGCGATCGGCTAGCCAGAAGATCACATTCAAGCTGTCCAGGTAATTTCGAACAAGTCTGAGCTCGCTGCCCGCGAGGGTTGCCACTTTCCCATCGGCTAAGACTTCCCAGCCAGACCTCCCGTCAAAATAGACCGCGTATGTTTCGGCTGATCCAGTTTGATCGATGCGCAGATAACTGGGTCGGATAAAGCGCACTCTCTTGTAGGCCGTCCCGGCAAATTTTCCGTTCTGATCCCAAGCCTCCGTGCGCACGATCTGTTCAAAGTCGCGGACAGCGGCGATTTTGTCGGCTCCTCCCAAAGCACCCTGCATCTTGTGAAAGGCCTGAATGGCGTCCTGAGCAGTTAGAGGCGAGCAAGCGAACTGAACGAACGGAAGGATTAGTATCAGGTACCTTGCTCTAGATTTCGACGGCATGAAAGACAAACCCCGTCTGGAGGATGATTTCGACTGAGGAGCGCAACATGTTGCAGAGAAAACGTGGAAATTCTTCTCAGGCTAAGTTCTTCGCAAACCTCTGGATGAACTTTGCGCCAGGAATGATCCATTCCGCACGATCGTATGGCGCTGAATAAAATTACCGCACACAATGGAGGTAAATTGTGTCAATTCGAGGCATTTTTAGCGGCTGATCATGGGCGAGCAATGCACCTCTCCGCCATACTCTTGCAAGCCGGAAAGCCTAAAAAGGCGAAATTTTGGCGAATCAGCAAACCGCAATTGTGAGAACGCCGGCTTCTCACTACTGCGGCGATGAAGGATTAGGTGAGGGCTGAGGCGGTGCGGATTGCTGGGCAGGACTCTGTTCACTTTCCTGACCCGCGGCATTTGGCGCAGCCGCTTCGGCTCCATTCTGCCGGGCTTGGGCAGCGAACCGGGCGGCTTGGGCGGCCCGGAATGCTTGGAGTTGCGCTGCCGCATTGGCATCGGCTTGCCGGTAAAGATCGGCACGACGAACCTCCATATCCTCGCGAACTGCCAAGTCCACACGCAGGTGTTGCAGCTCTTTGTCGAGCTGGCCAACAACCGAGTCCCACAAATCAAGGTTGACCTTGGAAAGCGAACTGGTGGCTTTGCTCGCCGCAGCCTTGGCGTGCATTTGTTGAAGCAGGGCGTGCATCTGCGAGACCGTAGTGGCCATATCCGAGACCTGCTCACGCATCGCGGTCAACCCAAGAGGGTCGACGGCCCTCTTCGAAGCCGGACCTCTCCGCCCCGCTAAATTCTGCCCCGGCTGACTCTGCAGATTCAGGATGGGTGCGGCCTTGGTTGTGCCCGGCTGTGCGCTCTGCGCCAAAGCCGTCGTGCCAGCCAAAATTACAAAGATTGTCGTTAGACTCAGAAACTTCATCGGCTTCTCCTTAAATCGATCTACTCCAGCCGTTAGGCAAGTGAAGATTCGCGCGCGATCACCGTAGAACGCACGCCAGGGCTCACGGGAGAGGGCTTTTATTGGTTGCGGGTGTCTCACTCTACCAGGAGATTGGTTGCCCGGAACGATCCGATCACCACATCGACGCGATGTCCACGCTTCACCGCCAGCGTCGGGTTCGAGAAAGCCATCCAGTACATCATGCCCGACTTGGGCGTGCTGCTTTGGCGTAGCTTGCCCACCTTCTCCAACTGTGGAACGACAAGTTCCACTCCTGCCTGAGCATCGAACAGCTTTGGCTCGACCTGTTTGTCGTTCAGCGCTGCAGCTTTCTGGGGGTCCAAGACCCGATAGTTAAATCGAACCAGTTGTCCCGACTCCGCGGTTTTCACCCGCAGTTCGCCAACCCCCCAAACTCCCTCGTAATACATTTCCCCTCGCCGGGAAAGGGTTTTGATCTGAGAGCCTTGCCAGACGGGCGCGGGCTTCGCGACTGGAGTAACCTTTTGGCTTGGAGCACTCTGAGCTGATGCGCCAGATTTCGCTGGATCTGATGACTGAGAGGCTGCCGCGCTCGCAGCCTGCGGTTGTCCCGAGCCATGACTCGGAGCTGCCGATAAAAAAGAAAAGCTGCCGGCGAGAACAAACACCGGCAGTCCAACTGCACTAAACAGGTTCCTGCATCCCATGGAAAAATTCTCCGTCCACAACTTTCCGAGCTTAAGTCCCGAGGTCAACTCCTCCAACTTTTTTTGAAGGAAACCTCTGAACGCTGCGTGGGCCGGACAGTCCTGGTTCGGACGTCCGGCCCATCACGCATTGTTATTACTGCACGGTAAACGTCACGGCTGCGTTCACGGGAGTCGTTCCATCAGGTGTTACAACTCGCACATCCCGGACAGTCCGGGCGGCGCCGGCAGCGATTGTGAAGTTCGCCGTAACCGTCGTTCCCGAGTTAGACACCACGATGTTGCTGACGGTGATACCAGCGCCGGCGGTTACCGACGTGGCGCCTGTCAGATTGCTTCCCGTAATGACCACTCCGGTCACCGTAGTGCCGTGCGTACCCGTAGCCGGAGTAATCGCGGTCACTGCCGGCCCCACCGCTGTGAAGGGGAGGGTATTAGTGCGGCCAGCAGCGCCGTCTGGCGTGACGACCCTGATCGTCCGCCCAGCACCGGTTCCCGCAGTAGCGGTGGCAGTGCAAGTGGCATCCACGGTCGTCGACGTCGGCGTTCCTGTGATCGTGCAGGTGACGCCGGTGCCGCTAACAGTGATTCCGGTCGCTGCCTGCAGATCAACACCAGTGAGAATCACCGGAATTGTCGTGCCGCGGGCAATCGTTGCCGGACTGACTGATGTCAACGTCGCTCCCAGCACCGTGAAGACTCCACCAGCGGTTACCGTTCCACCGGAGGTACGGATTGTAACGCTCTGACCACCGATGACCGCAGTGGCCGGAATGTTGAACGTCGCCGTGATCGCCGTTCCACCGGCGTTTGCCGCAGCTCCAGTTACTGTCACGCCACCAGTCACAGTTACGGTCTGCAGACCGGTGAAGTTCGAGCCAGTGATCGTCACAGCCACAGAAGTTCCGCGATAACCCGTGTTCGGAGTGATGCTGCTATACGTTGGAGCCGAGCCACCAGAGCCCTGGAATTCGATGGCTCCGATGTCGAACAGCGTCGTGTTGTTTGGATCCGGCCGTGGATTACCGAAGAAATCGGTATTCGGGTGCGTCTGACCCACCGGGACGTAATCTATTGCAGGCGAGCCAGCTGCCAATGCGTAGTTCGCAAACAGAGGTCCACCACCGTAGTTCCCGTCCGCTCCGAGCACGGTTGGGTCGCTCAGATCGAGCGGGCCCCAACTTACGTTGATCCAATTGTTACCTTCATCCACCGTTGCTGACGGAGTCAGGCTGAACACTGGATTCGGGGTTGAGGCGTCGACGATTCCCGGAGGTACGCCATATCCGCTCGGCCCTCCGCATCCATCTGCTACTGTGCACGTAGGGGGAACGCGCGAGCCATTGCAGTACTGGCTGACAATATTGGGATTAACTCCCAGGTTATGTCCGCTAGCGTAGTCTGCCGGATCATCCAGCAGCGAGTACCTCGGGTTGAGTGTAAAGCCGGAGCCGTGGTTGCCCGGGCCGGTATCGCCGCGAACTCCGATATCCCAGTAGCTGACACCGGTGCCGCATTGACCTGCGACTGTCTGCACCGGAGCATTGCTGCCCGTGAAGGCATTGAAGAGCGAAACCAGGTTCTGCTGGTTCAGGTTACCTTGCCCCAAGTTACCAACACCGATGTAGAACGAGCGGTTCTGCCAGACCAGATTGTTCTGCAACATTGGGTCCGAGAATCCGGTGCAGGGGTTGCTCGCTCCAAACGGGCAAGTAATGGTCAGGCCAGTGAAAGTTGTAGTCAGCAAAGGCGTGTTCTGCGTACTGGTAACGCCAGCCGACTGCGGACATGAGGCTGAAGTCGGACCCGTCGGGCCGGGTTGCACGCAGTTTCCTGCTGGCCCGCTCGCTTCCGGAGTCCCGACACTTTGCGTAAGGACGCCCGAGGACGCGAGAGAATCGTTGCTCACGATCGTGTTGTTGACGATCTTCACGTTCAACGAGTCTTCCAGCGAAATTCCTGCTCCATCCCAACCTGCGACGTTGTTCACGATGATGTTGTTCGTAACGGAGGCACTGTTCCAGTACTGCGGTTGTTTCGGGAACGTGGATACTTCTGTCCCGTTGACCTGTTGCATACGGATGCCGCCGCCGCTGCCGCTCTCAGCCGTATTCGCCTGGATGAGATTGGCATTGATTACCAGGTTCGGACCCGTACCGTCACTCAATCCTGGCGGGCAATCCGCGTCAATCTGAGTTCCGCAAACCGGATCTGTATCGGGAGTGCCCATCACCTGAATTCCGCCGCCGTTCGTCGGAATGGTTGGGTTGGTGCTCTGGTTGAGGACAATGGCATTGTGCTCAATATCCCCGTCGTAGATGAATCCGATGTGAGCGACGCCTCCGCCCTCGGCCGAGCTGAGGTTGCCGCACACCCAGTTGTACTGGAACTTGTAGTAGTCGGAGCCGGTGCAGAAGGTCGCGCCGCCGCCGCCCGACAAGGTGCCAGAGAACAATTCATCCCCGAGAGACGAGTTGCTGGTGATGTAGTTGTGATGCACATTTACGTTCCGGTCCAGGCAGTACGGCAAGTGCGTACCAAGCACTGGGATCCACTCGCAGGACGGAGGCGAGTCGGGGACGAACTCTCCGATTGGGGCAGCGGGACCAGAGGTGCCTTCCTGATCTACCACTGTGAGTGCGATCGGAAATTCACCCTGGCCGACTGTAATTCCGCCTGAGAGCGTTCCGGCGTTGTTGAAGACGCGGTTGTTGGCGATTTGCAGATTGTGAGCCCAGCCGTGGACGAATACACCACCGCCACCCTGGGAACTGTTGGTGATGCTAAGGCCGTCAATCGACGCCGGGTTGCACATGAAGTTGCTGGGATAGGGATTGGGAGCTAGTTCCCCGCCCTTTCCGGGCACCGTGCAATAGTCATACTGCGGGCCCAGTGCGGCTCCTTCATCATCAGGGTTTACTGGAACATTCTGGAGCAGGAGCGCATCCGGAGGGAATGCGCCAGGCTCAGAACCGTCGGTCCACGGGCTTTCTCCTGGCGAGACCCAGACTCCCTTTGCCAGAACCGTAATTCCAGCTCCTTCGTATGCTCCCATCAACGAAGGCTCTTGCAGTTGTTCGGCAAGGTTGCCATTCACCGTGGCGTCCCAGCCCACAACTGCTTCAAGTGGCAAGCGGTCGACCTGAGGAACGTTGGTCTGGCCGACGAAGTATTTCCACCCTGTGTCAGGGCAGCTGTAGCTTCCGGATGGATCATACACAGCGGGTGATCCGCCGGTAGCAGCCGAGGTCCCAACTGGCACGCCTGTCAGCGTCAGCCCGAACAGGCAGTTGATGTGCCGACGCCAGGGATCCAGCAGCTTGCCCGCTGGGCTGGCATTGGCATTGATGATCGAGGAAGCTGCGCCAACACCCTGCAGACGAACTGGCTTCCACATAATTAACATCTCGTTGTGGGAACCGACAGATTTGCCGTTCACTCCGGCCGTGGTGCAAGTGGCAGCCGTTGTGGTTACCCCGGCGGCGTTCGTCATCGTGCAAGTCGGGTCGACGATAAGCAAGTCACCCGGTGCCGCGGCGTCGATTGCGCCTTGCACGGTGGCGTTTGCGTTCACGTGGGTAGGCGCCTTGCCGCCGATGGTGACCGTAACGCTGTCAACCGATTGTTGCCCGTTGGCGTTCGTGATAATCAGCTGGCCGCACCGAGCCGAACTGCCTCCATACTGTTTCTGTTGTTGAACGGCACAATTCGGCACCGTATAGCTTGTCCCGTTCACGGTACCGGTGATATTGACCGTTCCGGTGATCGTTGTGTCGTTCCAACTTACGCCGGTGAGCGGAACACCACTTAGAGTGACTGTGCCCGGGGTGTTACCGAACCCGTAGTGGCGCGTCACCGTTTTCAGATTGTAAGGAGCTGTGTTGGCTGATGGACCCGAGTACGCACTGTTCGTCACCTGAGTGTCGCCCAGTGAAGTGATCGTTAAGGTATGCCCAGCCGCAGAAACCCAGGGGCCGATTCCGTCGCCGTCTACTTCCTTGACGGCAGGCGTTGCATCTGGATAGCTGCAATCCGGGGCGTTGTAAGCCGCTCCCACGAACGCTTCCGTAGGAACAACTGGAGTGTCGTTGTAGGTTGTTAAGCCCGGCATGAACGGGTTCTCGTAGCAGAAATCGCTGTAAGCCGGGTTGTAGAGAGGATCCGTAATCATGGCGCCATTTGATCCAAGAATCGGGCCTGGATCGTTCATGCACTGCACCATCATCGACGGCGAATAGCCCGTGATGTTTGGCGGGTTCACTTCCCAACTCGAGAAGGTCAGCCCGTCATACGTGCCCCAGTGGTCGGAGTACACACGCGAAATCTCGTTACCGAGATAGTCGCGAGTGGAGACTGGCAGGTTGGGCGGTGAGAACTTCTCGCCGAACTGCGGGGCAAACGGATCGAATTCCGAGGTGTAATCGTCGGTGATTACGCCGGTAAACTTCGAGGCGATGTGGGTCGACGTGAAGATGGAGAACTTCGCCCGCACCGACATCTGGTTCGCAAGAGTTACTTCCTTGCGGTCACACAAAGGACGAGTCGCACCGGCAAAGGGCGCTACTTCTTGGACCTGCGGATAGAGGCTCAGGTAGTCAGGCACGACGCGCATCTCGCCCACGCACGGCCACACCGGATCCTGGAAGCCGGGGAATCCCGGAACTCCTGAGAGTTCGTCCGCCGTTCCCAGGGCGGTAGTTGCGTCCTGATAGTTGGTGGAGTTAAAGCCCGCGCCGCTCTCGTCATAGAGCGATGCCACGGAAGCTTGGTCCGGCAGGATGAAGATGTCCGTACCGAGGCCGCCGAATTGCTGCGTGACCGGGGCGATAAAATTGTCACCAATCAGCAGGTTCTTGTCTTCCTCTTTGTAAACCTCATATCCCGGAGGCATGATCACTTCCAAAACGTACTTGCCGGGCGGCAGCATCGGAGTGCCATACCTATAGTTGTCGGTTGAATCGGGATTCTTCACGCAGATCGTGCAATTGGTGCCAGGTAGCGACGCGGTCACACCGTTCGTCGATCCCACGGTTGCGACTTGCTTGCCTGAAGTCGGGTCGATTCCGAGCACGCTCGGGAAGAAGTATTCGCCGTCGTAAGGCGCCGGCTGCAACTGGTTCCAGACGTGCATCGCGTCGTAGCACTTGTACTGCGAGTTGTAAGGAATGGTGTGGAGCGTGCCTCCGTTGTGCTCCATGTTGTACCAGTCGAGGTAATTCGGCTGATCATACAGAGTGAAGTAGAAGAGGTCCTGGTTCGCACTGGAGTTCGCATTCGTGCCTTGCCCCGGACAGCTCATATACGGCTTTTGTCCAAGACCCGTTCCAGATCCGGCAGAACCGGTCGGATAGAATCCTTGCGCCCACGCGTCCCAACTCGTGGTTTTGGTAGTGTCGACCATCGTCAGGGTTGGCGTGACACCATCCGCGGCAAAGCTCTCCTGATACAGGTTGATGGTGACATTGGGAACATTCGGCTCCCAAGGTTGTTGAATCATTTGCGACGCATCATCGAAGGGACGGGTCGAGGCATAGTTGACGATTCCGTGGATACCGCCGTTTTCGGCGACTTGCATCGTCGTGGCCGCGGTGGCTCCTGGAGGCGTCGTGGTTACGGTCGCGCAGGCGGGCGGGCACGAGGCATATGGAGCTTTACCGAAATCGATCCAGTTGCCTTGGCTCGTCATGCCCGACCAACCTTCGGAACTCACCCAAGGTGGATCGATGCGCCCCGTCGATGCCGTCGCTCCTTTTCCAGGGCTTGGTATCGCGGTGCCGGCGGCGAATGATGTTGCCTCCGCGGAGCAATCCGCGGTCGCGCAATAAACGGCTCCGGGAACAGACAGATCGGCGGGTAGGGGTACTGCCTCGTACGTGTTCGCCAGATAATTGTAGGCAGCTGAGCTTCCGCAAGCGCGGGCACCATTCGATGGTCCGCAGGACTTCGATCCGTCGGCAGGACCACCCGCGTCGTAAACCGTGTGGATACCCGTCGTCTTATAGCGGGTCGAGTCCGCTTCCACGACGTACCAGTTGAACAGCGGGAACGTCTCGTTGTAGTTCACAACGCCGTTGAAATCCGTAAGAGCGGAGTTGGCATTGTGACCATCGCGGTAGTGAATCATCGTGTAGAGGAACGGAATTCCAATCTCGCCCGGATCCCAGATTCCATTCTTGTTGTCATCGATGAAGGTACGAGTGTAGAGATTCGCCTGCCACTGCTGAACGCCGACGTTACCCAGGTGAAGCGTTTGGCCGCCGGGGCAGGTCGTAGTGTTAATCGTGCCATTGGGGGCTGAGCTGGTGCACCCCACATTAGCGGGCGTTGAAAGGCCATCAATGATCTGATCGTTCCATTGGTCGCCGATCGTCAGTCTCCAGTCGCCGCCGGGGACGTTGGTGAACTTGAAGTTCCCGTTGGCATCGCAGAACTGGAACATAAAGTCTTCGCCATCGGGATCACCCAAACTAACCCAGCATTGCGTCCACGCGAGCGCATCGCGCGAACCGCTGGGATAGAGTCTCTGGTCTGGAGTACGGCTCAAACGCTGGACATCCACTTGTCCGTCGATGATGTTCGTGCACGGCCCTACTGCTCCGGGCGACCCGTTACCGGCGCAGACATCGTTGTGGCGTGCGTTGATGATATTCGGATTGGCGAAACCAATCGCGACGTGGAATCCTGCTGGGCCGTATTCCTGGAAGTAGCTCGGCTCACCAATGCGGATGAAAGAATCGTGTGGATGTTGCCCGTCGAGCGTGTTGGTCTGAACCCACTGCTCGCCGCGCGCGATCCGGTCCGCGCCTGGATAAGCTTGCACGCTGAACTTGTCAGGCATGAGGTTGGCAATCACCGCCTGGCCAGCCAGCGGAGAGAGAGTCTGGCCGTCACCTTCATATTTCGGGCAGGTTACGATCATGCCCGTAATGCCGCCGGGAAGCGGCGCCGTTCCCGCACCGGCCGGCCCCTGAAGCGGGGTCGCCGAGATTGGACAGGCGTCCTGCCCGGTTACGGGATCGATGGTTCCCGCCAGGCTGTTTGACAGCGGCATGTTGAATTCGTCGTAGGTATCCTGGCCGGTCACATCGCCAAGCCCACCATAGGTGTCCCACAGAACGAGATTGAAACCACCGAGACCCGGCTCGATCGGTGCAACGGTCGCGTTTCCGCCGCCACCGTCCTGCTCGCCGTTGAGTGGGAAGTCATCCTCGAAAACGATGACCGAAAGCTTGCCCGTCGGTAGCGGCGTGGGGAGGGTGAGCACAGTAACGGGATTCGTAAACGTTGAGGTAGTTGCACAAGCATTTGGTCCACCCAGTATGTTGCAAGCTGGCGGGATCGGCGCGCCACCCATGGTGTGACCGCAGGTCGGTACGCTTGCCCCGGCTGTACAGACGGGCGCATTCACGTACGCAGGGAACGGGTTCCCAGCATCTCCCGGCAATATCGAGATGTAATACCGCTTGGCGGGATCCAGAACCACTTGGCTCGGATTCACCCATGTGTATCCACCGCTGCTCGTTCCATCTCCTGGGTCGGGCCGGCAGGCTCCGTTGCCAAGATCGCATACTGCAGGAATATGCTGCCCCGAGGTCGCGCTGCAACCCGCGGGAACTCCTGGTGCCGTGCAGGCAGGGCGCGAGTCATACATGGTCTGGCCGTATTCGCACGAAAGCGGCCCAGTGCAACCCTGGGCCACATAATCCATGTTGCTCGTGTGGAAATTCACTCCAAAGGTCGGAATTGTGCTCCCTGATGCACTTGTCCCGCCGACAACAGTAGGACATCCGGGCGTGCTGATACTGCTGTTCGTTGTGCAATTCGGGTCCACCCAGAAGGTCTTGTCTTCCTCGATGATCCAGCGATAGTCCTTAATCGGCGCAATGCCACTGATGCAGGCGCTATTTCCATTGCAATTATTGAAGAGCTGAGCATCCAGGACGTTGACCTGCAGATTGCTCGGCTGCGGGAAGATAAGCGTCACCGTTGCGGCAGAGCTCTGCCTGCCTTGCGAGTTCTGCGCCTTGTAGGTAAAGGTGTAGGTGCCGGCTCCGGGCGCGCTCGCGGTGAACCCTCCGTTCGGATCCATGCTGATCGTCACGCCTGCGGTGGCGGATGCCACACTGGAAAGCACGACCTGAAGAGGCAGATCGCTCGGATCACTATCAACCGAGAGAACGCCTGGCGATGGCACCTTGAGGAAGGTCGCCATCTTTGAGGTAAAGGTGGCGGCGTTCGCAGTCGGGTTTCCAGCGAGCACCGACGTGCCTAAAGTCACCGTAGTGCACAACGTAGAGGTCGACGCCGGGGCACCGTTGGCGCAATATCCGAAGGAATCTGAGGTTGTGCCTGGGTTGGGAGTGTAGGTAAAAGTGCCGTTCGCGCAAATTCCAGCGACCGGGTTTCCCGCTTGCGCATTGCAAGTCAGGGTGCCGCCCTTAGGAGAAGTCGTCAGCTCAACACCGAACACGTTGACGTCGTTTGCAATCACACCCTTCGATGGGTCCGACACAACCAACGCGGTGCAGGAGGTCGCCCCCGCCGAGCACGCGGCAACGGAGTTATAAACGTCTGGGTTGGCTTGCGCCGTGGCAAACACCCCTGTACCCGCCGAAACAGGCAGGGCACCGCCATTCACGGCGATGTAGGCCAACATGCCTGAGTCACGCACGGAGGAATTCGCCGACAGGCTTAGTTCCCGGTCATACACGGGAACGGCCGTGGTAGCCATGTCCGCGGTATTGACTAGGACGTCGAACGTCTTCCCGGCGGCCATGAAGAGATCCGTTTGTACACGCGGGGCTGCCGGAACAGTGGCAGCACCAACTGGAGCTACACCAGGGACGACGTTTCCGTCTTCCGCAATCAGTGAGAATCCGGCAACCTTGGTGGGTACGCCGGCGCCCGTGAATCCTTGGGTTGTTGATCCAACGATCGAAGGAACGTGCATGCGCAGACCGGCATTTACCAGGCGCACCAACACGGTTCCTGGATTCGGAATTCCAGAAGTGACCGGGGCAGCAGGGGTACCCGTCACACCAGCGGTGGCGGGAAACAGCGAGGCCGCGGGATTCGTCTTGCTGAACGCGAGTCCATTGATGAGGAAATAGAACGGCGTGTAATTCACCGCCGGCGGATAGCAGGTGAGGTATGTGCTGGACCCCGGATAACCGCATCCAGGCTGACCAGAGTTCGGATCCGTCGGCATACCCGACCACGCTCTTGTCTCGCTAAATCCAGCCGTGCGGACGGCCATGTCGACCGTCTTATTTTGTACCGGATCGATTTCACTAAATTCGAGTGGAACTTCGGCGTTGTAGGGCACCGCCGCTTGAGTTGTCCCCGCGGGATAGGCAACGCCAGGAGTTGCTCCGGCAGCCGCCGGCGCTGTGGTGACAACCAGCATACCAATCAGACCCATCGGCGCTTGAATGGAAGGATGAGTTCCGGACTCGAGGAGATAAGTGCCGGCTTTGAGACCCGCCCATGTAAGGGATGTCGTTGTTCCCGCTGTCACTTCCGTACCCATCGATTGCACGCGTGGACCCTGGGCCGGAGGTGTGCCCGTCGAACCCGCTTGAGGGGCGGGACATGGGACGCCAGGCGGCGTAGCACCGGACGCAATGAACCACGTCGGACAGCCCTGAGCGTTGACGTGGGTCGGACTCGGCGCTGTGGTCGGCGCCCCGCCAAGACCACCGCCCAATTGCCCCACAATCACAATCGACGTGGGGATGTTATTGGCTGTCCCGCCCGCGGCAGGGGTAAACGAAAGATTGTTGGTTAGATTGATTGTGAGCCCGGAGCCGGTCGGCACCGTGATCAATACCGGCGACCACGCTGGGCTCGCTGCCAGTATCGCGCCTGAGCCACTTCCGTCGGTCACGGTAACAGTAGGTGCCGCTATATAACCGGCGCCATGGTTGGTCACATTGATCGCGACCAACTGGCCTGCAATCACCACTGCGTTCGCAGTCGCGGTAACGTTCGTGACCCCTGTAATGGCGCCAGTCGGAGCGCTGATGGTAACAGTGGGTGACGACGAATACCCCGACCCGCCGTTAATGATATAAACTCCGCCGAGAGCCCCAGCGGCGGCACCTGACGTTGAGGGATTGGTTCCGCTCAACGGAGCGCAAGAAGCGGTCGACCCTGAAACCGCGGTTCCGCAAGAGTAACCCCACATCGGCACAACCGTGCCATCGGGCATGGTCGTCGTCGCCGGTCCGGCCGACAAATTGATCTGTTGCTGGCCGAAGGCAGCTGCCGCCGCGAAAAGAAGGATCACGCTCACTACCGCGGCGGCCTTCAATGTAGCCTTGCACTTGAAATCATTGATCCGGATCATGGTTCTCGCCTCTCGTCGTCGTAGGTCCGTCCTGGACATGAAACTGAACGCTAGTTCGCTATCCGCCGGTCGGCTTGGGGGCGCTCAAACTGACGGTCTTGCATGGCAGGCAGTGCGCCCGCCGCTACTGCGATTCGTCAATAACAAATTCCCGCGAATCCACCAGCATCATCATGAGCATTCCGCCGGGGAAGACGTTGTTAGTCGTGATCTCACGCTCGTTGTGCGAGTGCCACATAAATGCCCAGCCGCGCTCGTTGGCGGGATTGGCCTGCACGTTTGAAGGCTGCAAATTCGTACAGTTGGTGTAGTCCGTTTGGCTGCCTGTTATCGCGTTGCTGGCGCAAGCCGGTGTTCCTGCACGCAGGCTCGCATCGGGACCAAGGTATGGAGTACCGCCGTACCAAGCACCGTTGGTGAAGACATTCGGATCGGGCAATGTGGCTGGCCCGCCACCGGTGACGTCACCGAATGGCGCCACTTGCACCGGCTTGTCGTGATCCTGGCACCACTCCATGAAATTCACGGCTGTCGGCGAACCCGAGTTGTATCCGTTGACATCAGGTGTGCAAGGAAGCGTGGCCAGCGGATCGTTGTATGGATCGCTAGACGGAGTGCCGGCGATCGTTCCGGGTAACGGTGCATGGTGACCGTAGGGATCCCAGTTCAACCCTCGTCCCGTGAAGTAGAAAATTCCGTCGAACGACTCTCCCGGTGTTGTGTCGGTGTTGAACATTAGAAATCCTGCAAGACCCGGCGCCGATACTGGCGTGTCGGAGGCGAGGCCCGAGCTATACGAAACAGGAGAGCCAGTGCTCAGAACCAGATTGCCGTCACGTGCCAGAATCCGAACGTGATTGGCGTGCTCGTGGAACGGGTGCTGCCACCTTCCCTGCCCGACGGTGCGGATCAACGTCAATTCGCCCGGATGCATGTGCGGATTGCCGTTGTAGGGCTGGTGTGGATATTCCGACGCATAGTTGGGATCCATCAGGTCAGGCATGGAACGACCGTTGATGAGGAAATACGCGGGATGGTAGGGCTCGGTCTGCACTTCAAGACTGCAACCGACAGCGCCGGCGGTGCAGCCCGACTTGGCCATCACCTGGGCTTGCGCCTGCTGGTGAATCCGGTGGTCCATCTCCGCCCATTGAAAGAGGTACTCGCGGTCGTAGCAGCTTCCCGGGTGATCGTATGCCGCGTTCGCCAGACGGAAATCGGATTCTCCCCACGTCGATTTCGCCGTCAAATTCAGGCTGTGGTAACCGCCGTTGCAGTTTGCAGGAATCGTTGCGGGCAGAACAATCACAGCACCGTAAAGCCCCATCTCAATCTGCAGGTCTCCTTGGGTTCCGCTGTAATACGGGTGCGTTCCGGGCGCCGATGCGGTGAACGTATACGTCACGGTACTGCCTGGCGCCGCTTCCTGGGCCAGAAGCCCCGTCACTCCGCCGGTCGCTGTCACTTGAAAGCCCGGAAACAGGATCGAAGTGTTGCCGGCTGCGGCGGGCAGGCCGTTGGTGAGGTTCACCGTAACCACCTGGCCTTCGGTGACGACCATGGTCGGCCCCGGAACCTGCATCGTCGGACATGCCGCGCCCGAAATAGCCGCGGGCACAAACTTGGGGGAAGAACCGGTCACACACCCATAGCCCCACGAGTAAACCGCCTCGCCATCCGGCATGTTCAAGTACGAATCCTGAGCGGTCAGATTGAAGGTTCCCGCGGTGCCTGCTGTGCTGGTAATTCCCGGAGCCGCAGCGAATGTGACCGGCGCGAGAAACAGAATTGTTGCCACCACAAGCGCCAGGAGAAGTTCCGGTTTCAATGTCGCGTTCTTCATGTTCTTCGGCCTCATTGCTGCTCTCCTAATTGCAGGTGTTTCCAAATGTGCTGCCAGTCACGGTGTTGCAGATATGGACCTCAGTCATGAGACCGCCGAAATTCTCGGCGTCGTTTGATAGGTGATCGAGCTGCGGCGTGTAGAGATAGTAGGTTTCGCCCGCTTTGTACGCGGTTCCATCCGGCTTCCCGACGCTGGTGTCGAGAATCGCGTCGAGCGACTCTCCGCCGCCCAGGGTGATTGAGTTGGTCCAGTATTCGGTGTTGTTTCCGGACTGATCCCTCAACAGCTTGGCGTTCCACCCGACGACGTGCATCGGAACTCCGACACTCTGGAGCGTGTGGTACTCGGTGACCGAGAGATTCACGAGACGCAGCAGCGCTCTGCCGCCCGCCGGAATATTGATGACTGCCGGCAATGGCTGCGAGTAGTGCATCTGGCCGTCACTCGAGATCGTGGCCTGCGGCCCGGGCGCGGTCGTATCCGGATAACTCCGCCCGTTCAGGAGAAAATACTTGTCTTTCATGTCGACAAACATTTCCGGATTGAAGGTCATGCCAACGAAGTGGAAGTTCGGATCGAATCCGTGCATCTGCAGGGGATACTCGACGTCGTAGAGCGTGGAACCGTCGCCGTCGTTGTAGACGTATTTGTTGGGATAGTCAGCGGCTCCTGTCGCCGGATCGATCACGAGAGCGTCGAGCGCCTGCGTAACGCTGTTGGCAGTGGCAGGCATCCTGGCGCTGCACAAAATGTCGGCGCCGGTGTTGCAAACCGTTCGCAGATCGACGACGGGGTTTGTCGCCGGTTCGGAAATACCATTCTGGTACCCGAGATAGGTATAGAGGCTTCCGCCCAACGGAACTCGATCCTGCCGCGGCCGCACATAGACCTGGCCCACCATGCCCATCTGCAAGTGTTCCGGAGGAGTGATGTGGCAATGCCAGAAGTAAGTACCCGCATCTGGCGCCATGTAGTAGTAAGTGAAGCTCGCGCCAATATTGATGGCGATCGACGCATCCGGCACGCCGTCGTAGAAAGAAGAAGCGTTGGGATAGCCGTGGAAGTGAACCGTGTGCTGCTCAAACAGGTCGGGACGCATGATCATGCCCACGTTGGTAAGCGTGAGAAAGAACTCATCGTCTTCATCAAACGCAGCAAGTGGCCCCGGAATATTGCCGTTCATTACGGCGACATCCATGATCGGGCGCGGATCGACGTGGCCATCGAACGCGGAGGGAGCAGCGGCGACGGCAGCTTCGTCATTGCCGGTATCTGCCGCCAACCCTGTGGCAGTGTCGACGTACTGGAAGGGATATTCTTCGACCCCGTCTGGACTCATGCCTGTTCCGGTACCGATACAGCTGATCGTCCAGACACCCGCATAACCCGGCGGGGTTGGGGTCCCGTCGTCACCCGTGCCGTTTGAGACCACAACTTGCGATCCGACCGCAAGTCCTAGGGGAGCATCCGTCCAGGCCGTAACGGTATTCGCGGTAAAGCTCGTGCAGCCCGGCACCGTAGTAGCGGGAACTGTGACAGGGAGAGGACCCTCGACTAGATTTGCAATCGTCACGATCGACGATATTTCTGGAGCCAGCCCGACCGCACCGTTCCAGGTAAAGCCGGGTGTATACGGCCCAGGAGCGCCAGTCCATGGCGAGGCCCCGCTAGCTGCTCCGTCGGTCGTCGCCGGATCGCCGCGCGTCAGCGTCCCGGCATAAGGCGTGTTGAAAATATACGGGAACTGGGTGGCGGGATGGCCAGCCGCCACGTCCGCCAAGCCGGAGAGCGGGCCGAATGCGAACATGAAGGTCTGCGTTCCGTCGGCCATGGTCGAGTAGCCATCACCACCCGAGATTTGCTGGCACTTGATAGCGCCGTTGACGGTACCGGCCGTCGGCACGACAAACTGCGAAGCCCCCGTCGCTGGCCGCGTGAACTGCGTCGGCCCGTTGTACGTTGGCTCAGTGTTATTGCAACCTGGGCCGGTGGGGTTCGTGGTGCAATTGCTCCCGGTGAGGGGGTGCGTAATTGTGAAGGGCGGGCATTGCACTCGGAAAGACTGGGCGCTTGCCGCGACCGTCGCGAAAGCGACGAGAAGAATGGGGATCCAAACCTGGGACGACTTCCTCATGGCTGTGCAGCCTCCTGCCGAGTCAACGGATTACTCGACGCACGCGATAGGAATTCCTGCGCCATCGCTCGAACGGGTCTACCTTGTTCCACGGGGCCGGATGCGCCTTTGACGGGGCGCAACGTATGTCACAATTGGTCTGAAATTTACATAATTTACGAGTCGGCTTTCCTCATGACACGGGCAGCTCGAATCCCTGTTTCCCAGTCGCGGCAGCTCCCCTGGCCGAGAATCGGAGGATCGGCGTTTCATGGATAGAAATAAGGATTGGATAGCGGATCATTTCCAAGAGTCTTGTCGAACCGCCCGGTGACTTTCAACTGTTATATGGAGCGGATTTGCTGGCACCCTTGCCGGATGGAATAGAAGAGTTGCGGGCTCTTACCCGGGAGGTTCTTCTGTAAGCCCGAATCGCTTATTCGACAAACAATTTTCAAACGTTTTATAGTTGCGCGCTCAGCCATTTCTATCTTGGAGAGGCACCGATGAGACTCGGTCTCCGGCTGTCATTTGTGGCAATTGTTCTGACCGTCGTTGCTGCGGCACAAGACTCGCAATATTCACCCCGGGAACAGCAAATACCAACGCCCGACTGCCTCAATATGAAGCAAGTCTGGGAGGGTGGCAGCAGTGCCTGCACGCCCGGTGAACATGAGGCATGGCTGGCGGACATCCGCCACTGGAGAGATGAGCGCCGCATTCGAGTCGGATACAACGGATCGCGCTACGAAGTGCCTGCGCTGAAGTGGACGCAGTCGAGCTTCATTCAGCCGCAGATGATGGTTCAGGATCGGTATTTCTATGACCCGGTTTCCCGCCGGTACACCGTCGACCGCTATGTGGATGATCTCGAGAAACGATACGGCGGCATCGACGCAGTACTGATTTGGCCAACGTATCCGAACATGGGGATCGACAACCGGGACCAGCATGACATGATCCGCTCCATGCCGGGCGGCGTTGCTGGTGTACGGCAGATGATCTCCGACTTTAACCGGCGCGGAGTGCGTGTCTTATTCCCCATGATGATGTGGGATCAAGGTACTCGCGATCCCGGAATGCCCTGGCCCGACGCCGTCGCCAGCCTGATGGCGGAGGTGGGCGCGGACGGCGTTAACGGAGATACGCAGGATGGCGTCCCTCTGGCCTTCTCAGTTGCCGCCGACAAGAGCGGCCATCCTCTCGCCTTCGAACCTGAAACAAGCCCGTCAGACGAGGCACTCGCCTGGAACGTGATGACATGGGGACAATACACATTCCCGTTTGTCCCGATGGTGGATCGCTATAAGTGGCTTGAGACTCGCCACATGGCCAACATCTCCGATCGTTGGAACCGAGATAAAACAAGCGATCTGCAATTTGCATTCTTCAATGGCGTGGGCTGGGAGAGCTGGGAAAACATATGGGGCATCTGGAACGGGATCACACCGCGCGACGCCGAGGCTACACGGCGCGTGGCGACAATGGAGCGGGCGTTGGCTCCCTTTCTCGTCAGCTCCGGGTGGGAGCCTTTGGCGCCGATGCTGCGTTATGGCGTCTACGCCAGTCGCTGGCCACTCGGTCAGCAGACGCTTTGGACGATTGTCAATCGCAATGAATATGACACAGACGGACCGCAAATCGAGCTTCCGGCCGAGACCGGAATGCGTTATTTCGACCTCTACCACGGAGTGGAACTTACTCCGGCCAGAACCAGTGACGGCCAGGCGCAGCTTTCTTTCGCCATTGAGGCGCATGGCTATGGCGCGTTGCTCGCAACCCACGGCGAGTTGGATGATGGAATTCATAAGTTGATGAGCCGGATGAAAGAGCTCTCCGCTAAGCCTTTGGCCAGCTATTCGCACGAGTGGACCGTGCTTCCGCAAGAGATCGTACCGATCGCGCCAACTAAGCCAGCTTCCAGTTCTCCTGAAAACATGGTGCATGTCCCCGAGAGCGATTTTGAATTCAGGGTTTCGGGGATCGAGATCGAGGGCTCGGACGACGTCGGCGTAGACGTCCAGTATCCCTGGGAAGATGCACCTCGCCGCTTCCACGATCATCCTATGCACATCAAATCGTTCTGGATCGACAAGTATCCCGTCACGAATGCGCAGTTCAAGAAGTTTCTCGATGCGACTCATTATCATCCGCAGGATGATCTGAATTTTTTGCGGGACTGGAGCGGCGGGAGCTTTCCCAGCGGATGGGACAACAAACCTGTTACCTGGATTTCACAGGAAGATGCGCGAGCTTACGCCGCGTGGGTGGGTAAGCGGCTGCCGCACGAGTGGGAATGGCAATATGCCGCGCAAGGCAATGACGGGCGCGCCTATCCGTGGGGCAACACATGGAAGGCCGAGGCTGTTCCCGTGCCTGACAAGAGCCGAACCATGCGCGGGCCAGATTCTGTCGACGCCCATCCTTCGGGCGCAAGTCCGTTTGGAGTCATGGATCTCGTGGGAAACGTTTGGCAGTGGACGGAGGAATTCGTAGATGAGCACACGCGTGGCGGAATTTTGCGTGGAGGAAGTTATTATCAACCGCAAGGTTCAATCTGGTATTTTCCGCAGGCGTACAAGCTCACTGAACACGGAAAATTACTGCTGGTCTCGCCGAGCATGGACAGGTCGGCAGCTCTTGGCTTCCGCTGCGTGCAGGATGCGGATTAATTAACTCACTCAAACTTCAGAACAGCCAGGAAACCGCTCTTAGAATTTCGCCGGCACAAACTTCAGAGATTCAACTCGCTGGTCAAAGGGAGCGAACGGAAGCGCTTCATTCGCTTCCTCCACGGCAACACTTGCGTCGGCTGCTTCCAGCCCATCCGCTGCGACATGAACGGTAATCGGCTCGCGCTGCTTATCCTGGGCCTGCACATAAAAGGCGATCCGCCCTCCCTCAAGGTGAGCCGTAGGCATTCCCAGGAGTTTGCCGTGCTCGACATGAATACTGATGCGTCGATCTTCGTACGGCACGACCGTTCCATTGCTGTCCATTGCATAAACGACGACTCTTGTTGCATCGCCGCCATCGGCGACGATGGAAGCGTCGTCAGTCACAATGGTTAATCGTTTGGCTGCCTGGGGGCTGAGCAGCTTTTGATGTGCTACGACTTCCCCATGCCGGTAGGCCCAAGCTTCGACGACACCCGGTCGGTACGCATCTCCCAATTTGAACTTGAATAATGGGTGCGGCAAGTGGGTGAATCCGGTGGCGCGTTGGCGCCCGATCGATTTCCCGTTGATTCTGACCTCCACTTCCTCGGCGTTGCTCGCCACCAACAATTCAGGCGTAGCCTGCTCCCAATAGCTCAGAATGTGCACCATCGGGCCATAGAGGTCCGGATCCATTTGACTCGCCAGCGCATATGCAACGAACCCCTTCGGCAATCGGTAGATATCTTCAACGCAGTGATACGCCGTAGCTCCAACCGGTGCATTAAACTCTGGCGTCGAATAATCGAATGCCGCCCAACCGATAGCTCCCGACATTTCCGGGTGTGCATAGAGCGCATCAAAATGACCCATCCACATATTGGACTGCGCCAGGAGCGCATCTTCGTCCTCCCAGACAGGAAACTGGCGGGCGCTTCCAAATTCCGAGATCAACCAGGGCTTGTCGGTGGCAGGGAGCGGAAAAGGTTCTGAATAGTCATTGACCGTCAATACTTCCTCGGGCACCATCTTGCCGTGCCAGCCTTCAGTGAGGCGCGCTCCTCCCGGCGGCCGCGAAGGATCAAGCTGCCTCACCAAGCCGTAAGTCTTGTCGTATAAGTCCCTGTCGTCGCCTTCGGAAAACGAACCCTCGTTCGCGCGGACACCCCAGACGAACACGCTCGGATGATTGCGATCGCGGAGAATCATCTCGCGCGTCGCACGGACCGCGTTCTCCTTCCACTCCGCATCTTTGCCGACGTATTGCCAGCTTGGAAATTCGTCCATCACGAGAATGCCGAGACGGTCACACTCATCCAGAAACTCAGGATCTGGGGGATAGTGCGATGAGCGCACCGCATTTACGCCCAAACCATACTTCAACGTCAGGGCGTCGCGGCGTTGCAGACGGTTCGGCACGGACCCGCCAATGAAAGGGTAGGTTTGGTGCCGGTTCAATCCCCTCAACTGCAGCCGCTTTCCGTTGATGTGAAACACGCCATCCTGCCAATCAATCTCGCGAAGACCAATCCAGGTGTCTTCTCGATCGGAGATTGCCGCAGGGTCCGCGATCTCAGCTTCCGCGATGTAGCGATCGGGATGGTCCGGACTCCAGAGGTGCGGGTTCGAGATCGGATCGACGGAAAGAGGAACATCCCGTTCCTCGCCCGCATTCAATTTCACTTTGGAAGCGATGCTCGCGACTTCATTTCGATCATGATCGCGCAAGCGAACGCGTACGGAAGCGTCCACAGGGGATGCTCGGTCATTGCGAACCGTAATCATCGCTGCAACTGCAGCGTCCGGCTGAACGCGCTTGGTCACGTAGTAGACGCGCACGATGTGAAGCTTGTTTGTGATCCGCAACTCCACATCGCGTTGAATCCCGCCGAAAAGATAGTAGCCATACATTTTCGGAGCGAGGCGAGCCAAGTGGCCGTTGTTGGCGAAAAAATATAGGCCTGAGGGAGAAACCTCGGGCGCTCCTTCAGGCGGAATATGTGGCTGGACGCGCGAGTCCACACGAACTGCGATTACATTGTCGGCGCCGAATTTCAAGGCATTCGTTAAGTCCACATCGAACGGCGTGTACCCACCCTTGTGTGTCGCGAGGTGCTTTCCGTTCAGGTAAACATCGGCAACCGTCATCACGCCTTGAAAACGCAGCGACACCAGCTGGTCTCTCCACGAATCCCCGGGCTTCAAATGCTTTCGATACCACGATACAAAACGGAATGAGTCTGGATCGAACGTCTCCGCAGGCAGGAGGACGTTTGCATGCGGTACGGATACCTGCTCGAAGCCGGAATCGTCGAGGTCATTCCGCTCCCCGCCTGCCACGTCATGCGCGGTATAGAGCCACTGCGTAGAGAAGTTCGTTTCAATCCGCGGGGAACGTCCAGCCGATGCTGAGTAGGCAGGAATCGCAAACAAGAAGATGGCGACAAAGCGAATAACCAGAATCCTGAGGTGAGACATCCTCCACCCTCCTTGCGAGGTTGTGAGTACTCGCTGCCAGAGTGCAAACGGGCGACATCGGATTTTATTCTCTTTGGTGAGCTACGATGCGAGTTGTCCGGCTTCCGGACCGGTTTCTGAACGGCGGCTTTTCCTGATCCCGAGCCAAACACCAAATCCGATCACCAACCCCACCGCAATTGCTTCATCGTTGACCCACGCAGAAGAAGGAAGTGTGAGCGCTCCCATGCAGATTACAAGCCAGATCAGCGCAACGATGCCTAACTCCCTGGGCACGATCGGCTCGTGCGATGCCTCGCCGCTGATCTGCCACTTATGAGGTCGATTCCACAGAGCACAAATCACGACCATGACGTACGTGCTATATGCGGCCAACCCGGAGACCCCGGCGATGACAACTTGAAACTTTGCCCACCAGGTAAAGATGGCCGCAAGAATCGCCAGAAACCACATCGCGTTTGCTGGCACCTTGCGCACGCTGAGATGGCTGAACCACGCGGAAGCCGGTAACTGGCGATCCCGCGCCATCGCCCACACAACGCGCCCAACGATCGTTAGATTCGCCAACGCGCACGCGTAAATTTCCACCAGGATGATTGCCATCACTATCGTCGTAAATACGGGTGGAAAGTGGTAGCCGATGATGTAGGCAAAGGGCGCAGAGCTCTTCGTAGCCTCGTCGAGAGACGGAATCGCGATCGTGAATCCAAGCAAGATGACGAATCCGATAATGACGCTAAAGATTTCCGAAGACACGATTGCGAACGGAACCAATCGCTCGGGGAGCTTTGTTTCCTCAGCGAGGTTCGCAGCCGCCTCAAATCCCGTAATGGTCCACGCCGCCGCCAGCGAAGAGAAAGCAAGAGGGCCGACGAAAGCCCATCCACCCGGATGCCCCGGATGCGTGAACAGGAAATGAAAGGAATTTGTGTGGTGCTTGACGGCAACAACTAGCAAAAGGATACCCACCACGAGAATCACCGCGATCTGCGCCAGCACCATCAGATCGTTTACAAAAGTGGCGATCTTTACTCCCATGTGATTGATTACGGCGATCGTCAAAAGAACGGCTGTGGTGGCGATGATGATATTGCGGTCTGTGGCCGCGACTCCAACAACCGGCAGCGCGTAACTCGCCATGGCATAACAAACGGCAGCCAAACCGGTGAGCAACTGGATGATCATGAGCCATCCCGCCCACCATGCAATCGAGTCGCCCCCGAGTTCTCGCGTCCATTGGTAGGCCATGCCCGATAGTGGAATTCGCCGGGCTAACTTGGCGAAAACGATCGCGAGAAAAAGCTGCCCCACGCCCACAACTGGCCACGTCCAGATGAACGCCGGACCCGCCGTCTGCAACCCAGCCCCGTACGTTGCGAAAAGCCCAGTTGTGACCGCAATGATGGAGAAGCTCATGCAGAAACTCGAGAACCAGCCAATCTCGCGCTTCAGTTCCTGCTTGTAGCCATGGAGGGCAAGTAGATCCTGCGCTGGCGGGGTAGAGCTTTCGCCTCTGGGCGAAGCGTTCTCGAGGTTCATTGGTAGAACACTTTAGACTACGACACAGCTTCCGTCCAGAAGTGGAACGAATTCCGCATTCCATCAATTCTGATGGATTCTCGCCACCCATCCGCCCCCGCTGGCCAGCGACAGCTTCACTTTCGTCGTGCGAGTGACGGCGGCCGTGACCCTTTTATAATCGCTAGCGTTACGGTCGGCATTCATGCCGTCCTGATAGGAGTCCATGGTGAAATTTCCATCCGGAAGGAAAGACAAATCAATATCAAGATTGTGTGGCGTCCAATCTGACATTGCTCCAACATACCAATCCTTACCATTCCGCCGGGCTACCACCACGTACTGTGCGATTTTTCCGTCGAGAACTTTCGTTTCGTCCCATTCGGTCGGCACCGCTGCCAGAAACTCCATCGTTTCCGGCTCGCGCAGATAGTTCGACGGGCTATCAGAGAGCATTTGCAGCGGGCTGTCGTAAACAACGTACATTCCCAACTGGTGGCAGCGCGTCCCCATCGCCATCGGCTGATGAGGAATGGGAGCAAATGTTTCGCGCGTGGCGTTGCGCATTGCGCCGGGCGTGTAATCCATTGGCCCTAGAAACATCCTGGTGAATGGAAGCGTCACATTGTGCTTGGGCTCGCTCTCCCAACTCCACTTGCTCCACTCCATTCCACGCACACCCTCGGTACCGATCAGATTGGGCCAGGTCCGCGTCATGGTGGCTGGTTTCTGATCGCCGTGATAGTCGACCAGCATCTTCCGCTTGGCGCATTCACGATTGACCTTGTAGAAGTACTCGATCATCTTTTGATCGCTGCGCTGCATGAAGTCCACCTTGATGCCCTTAACGCCCCACTTCTGGAATTGATCGAGCGCCGGGATCAGCTGATCGTCCAGCGTTTTCCAGCTCACCCACAAGATCAGGCCGACATTCTTCTGTTTGCTGTAATCCGCCAGCTCCTGCATGTCGATCGCGGGAACAACCTCAAGCAGGTTGCCGAGTTTGTACCAGCCATCATCGAGGATGATGTAAGGAAAGCCGTACTTCGCGGCGAAGTCGATGTAATACTTGTACGTGGCAGTGTTGATTCCTGCCTTGAAATCCACCCCGTAGACGTTGTTATCAGCCCACCAGTCCCAGGCCACTTTGCCCGCCTTGATCCATGACGTGTCCTCCACCATCGACGGTCTTTCGAGCAGATAAACAATGTCATTCGTCAGTAGATCTCCGTCCCTGTCGGCGATACCGATTACCCGCCAGGGAAATGTTCGCGTCCCAGTTGTGATGGCGATGTAGTCGGCAGATTGCGTGACGAGCAGGTCGCGGTCGCCTTTGGGTTCCTCCTTCAGTGGATAGGGAGGAAAAGTCGCCGCGAGTGCCGGCCCGCCGGTGCCCCGCAGCCACAACCCGGGATAGTCTTCGAGGTCAGACTCCGCGATGGCGAGCTTGGCTCCGTCGCCCACATCTACCACCGCCGGCAGAGTCGCAATGTACTCGGAATTGATGTCACTCAGACGTTGCGCCGGATATCTGCGCTCGTTGTGCGAGTAAAAGCTGTCTTCCTGCGGATAGTAGACGATGTAGTTCGCTGCGAAGTTGAATGCCGATTCCTCTCCGTACACTTTTACCTTGTCCTGCGGCAAAGAGGTCTCGAATCGATACGCTACTCCTTCATCGTAGGCGCGGAATACGGCAGCGTATCCGCCATCCATCTTTAGTCGAAGCTCGTTATAGTGATCGCGGATCTTGGCGAACTTCTGGCGCACCACGGGCTCAATTACCTGATCATTCGAACGCTTCTTCACGTCAAGAACTTTCGCATCCACGCCCAACTTCTTGTGCTCAATATCGAGAGAGAGAGTCGAATTCTCCATCACCGCGTGGCCTTTCAGCGCCACGTCATAGCGGATTTGACCGGCGGTGCGGATTCTCACTTCGATCCGTCCATCCGGGGAGCGCAAATCGAAACTCGTCTGCGTTCTGGCGTTGGAGACCCACACGATAGCGAATAAAAGCAAACCAAAACTGGAACGGATAACCTTCATCGGTCACCTTCTGGGAGGATCATCGCGGTTATGGGACAGAAAATACTACTCGCGGCCTGTTTGGTAATTCAAATCCAGCGAGAACAAAACGATGGCAAGCGCGATCGCAACTCACGGCCCCAACGTGGCCGCGCTCGCTTTTTTTTCCTGGCTCCTCAGTTTGAGGTCGTCGGGAAAGAGTTCGATTCCCTTGCGTAGAACACCCAGGGCATCTCCGTACTCGCCGAGTTCCATGTACTCCTCGGCCAGAATCTCGTACACCTCGCGGAAATATGGGGTCGCAGTTCGCGCTTTTTCCAGCACCTTCACGGCTTCTCGAGGCTGCTTGCCCCGTTTGTAGAGATTCGAAAGAAGAAGATAGTCGTCGATGTTTAGCGTTGTCGTACGCTCTACTCGTTTCATAAATTGCAAGGCTCGAAGGTCATCCTCTGCCGTGTTCTTGCTGAATTCCGCTCGAGACAGCGCACGGAGAACATTCGGTTCTGACGTCTCGCTCCTCTCGATTTTTGGCAAAAGTTCATTGAGAAGCGGTGCGAACTCCTCACGCCCCTGCCGCACCAGGCTGTCATAGGCCTGGAAAACAACCGCCTCAGGGACAGCTCGAAGTTTCTTCCACGAATCCGGAGTAGCCGTCAACAGCAGTAGCTCCCTGCTGGACGAGGATTGCGATGCCTCCTTTCGCATAACGGCACTAGGCCGCATTGGAATCGAGTGATCGGTCAACGCTGCGTGGGCGATCGTGGTGACGGTCCGTTTCGGCATGTGGCAGCTCAGGCAGTCGTCGGGCGGATTTGTCGCCTGTCTTTTCGCGCGCTCTAGCTTGCAACTCTGCTCGGTGTGGCATCCCATGCACGTCGCCCGATATTTAGTGTAGGACTGCGCTGAATTCGACTCGACGTGCGGATCGTGGCACGTGACGCAATGCAGATTTCCACTGGCTCGGTAGCATTTGCTGAGCGTCATGCCAAAGTAATGTTCCAATGGAAGTGCGGAGGGGCTCGCACCAGGTTCGGGCGCAATCTTGAAGATAGAAACAAACTCGCCTAATTGCATCCCGGGACGGAAATCCTGGATGCGTTTGCCGGGCATCTCGACCCTTACATCCTGCCCCTGGTGACAACGCATGCAGATGTTGTCGGCCACCCAACCGGACACCTGAGCGGGATTCACAATGCTGGCGTCAATGCCCAGAGGCGGCGCCGCACCGGTCATCTGATCTTGCGTCCGCTCCGTGACGTGAGCCTCGCCTGGGCCATGACAGTTTTCGCATCCCACCGCGAGTTCTTCGAACGGAGGATTCTCATATAGCCCCACTTGCCCAGTTACGGGGTTCGATCGTCCACTGTGGCAGGTAATGCAGCGGTCCAGAATCGGACGCGTGAAACCGCGGTTTCGAACTTCAAATCCCGGAGAGAAGCCCCACGAATGCGTCGTTGTGTAATAGCAGAGTGGCGCTTCGAACAGATAGTGATCGCGTTGAAACAAAAACCCGTAACCATTGGCTCCCGCTCCGATGACGTAATCCAGCTTCCATGACTGGCGGAAAAGTTCCTTACCGTCGGCATCGACTGCGTAGTCACCCTGATACAAACTGCCGCCTTTCAGACGTACATCGAAGTATTGATCGCTATCCTTGTCATAAACCTTGGCAGTCGGAGGCAGAACGCCATCCAAAGACCGGGTCTCACCTGGCAGCATCGAGCGGCCCATTGAAGTCTGACGGAAGTTGTTGTAAATCGCAGAATGACAAGAAGCGCAGGCCTTGGACCCTAAGTAGTGCCCGCCCGAAGCTGCGTCGAGTCGTTGCGACGGCGGGGTTGAAATCCTGGATTTTTGTCCGCTGCCTTTCGCAATGGGAAAAACTGCGACGTTCGGAAAAGCGGCGGACGCACCAATCAGCGCACCGACCAGCAGAACGATCAACTTGAAACTTTCGACAGACTTCAGCCACGAAAGCCCGCCCGGCGCTGTAAGATGAACCTTCAATAATCGGACCTTAGGAAAACATCTAGCTGCACCTAGGAATGAGTATCGCAAATGGGAACCCGCAGTTTCGCAGCGTAACAGGCTCAGCGCCAAATAAGCTCAAATAATTCAGAACGCCATTCTTTATCGTGGACTTTGAGCGAGAACACTGGCAAAATAGGCCGCAACACCCCGGCACCCGCATTCGGAGCTAACAGGTCATGGCGAACAAATTGAAACAAATTCTGCAAAATGGCAAGCCCGCCGTTGGAACCTGGCTGGGGTGTTCGGACCCCTATTTCGTGGAGATGATCGCTGACCTGGGTTTCGATTGGCTGATCGTCGACATGGAGCATATCCCTCTCAGCCACGAGAGCTTGCGCACGATGATCATGGCCTGCAAAGGCAGCGAGAGCACGATTGTGGTCCGGGTATCGCTTAATTCCAGAAATCTCATTCAAGCGGCACTGGATTTGGGCGCACAGGGGGTCATGGTTCCGATGGTGAACACCCGGGCCGACGCCGAACAGGCTGTGGGATTTACGCGCTACCCTCCGCTGGGGCGACGTGGCTTAGGGCCGGTGCGAGCGGGCCAGTACGGCAAGACCGATGCGATGTACCGGGAAACGGCCAACGACGAAATCCTGTTGTTTGTGCAGATTGAAACTCCAGAAGCCGTGCAAAACGCACCACAGATTCTTCAAGTACGGGGAATCAACGGTCTGTTCATCGGTAACGCGGATCTTGCCAACTTCATGAATAACGGGCAGTTCGGTTCGGCGACCGTTCAGAAGGTCGTCGACGACCTCATCGCGCTCTCCACCCGCGCCTCAACGCCGATTGGACTGCCTACGTGGTCCCCCGCGGAGTTTGACCGCTATGCGCAACTAGGCGCGCAATTGCTGACTTTAGGCGCCGATATGCGCTTCGCGGCTATGGGTGCCCGGACCGAGCTCCAGGCGACGCGAGATCTCGTCGCTAAGGCCAAAGTGCCGTCATTTTAGGTTCCCTCGTGGCATGGGCGGGAAAGCGCGATGGCTGGTATGATTGGAATCTAGACCCTTCGCCTCAGGTTGAGCTAAAGCATTGTCCACCAATCGAGAATCCCGTTCCGGAAGAGTGCCGGCGAAATACCCGGTCAAATCCCTTGCGAAAGCATTACGAATTCTGGATACGGTGGGCAGGTTTCAGCACGGTACAAGCATCGCCGCTCTCAGTAAAGAGTTGAAAATGGGCAAGAGCACGGTGCACCGGCTGCTCGCGACTTTGCGTGAGTTTGACTTGATCTGGTTCGATCCGATCACTTCCAACTACGCTCTGGGCTCGCGCATCCTGCGCTGGAGTGACCTGCTGGTGCAGCAGAACTTGCTGGTACGCCATGGGCTGCCAGTTTTACGCGATCTGGTCAGCGCAGGACGGGAAACCGCGAACCTTGCCGTTCTGGATGGCACTGAAGTTCTTTACGTGGCGCAATTCGAGTCGATGGAGCGACTCCGGATGAGCGAGGCGGTCGGGACTCGTCAGCCTGCGCACAGCACGGCCCTGGGCAAAGCCATTCTCGCCACGCTGAGCGAATCGGAAGTTGATCAGTTCTACAGTAAAGTCGAAGTTTTGAAAGGCCTCACTTCCAACACCATCACCGACAAGCGAAGGCTCAAAGAACATCTGCAAAAGGTGAGGAACGAAGGGGTAGCTTACGATTTCGAGGAGAACGTCGCCGGAGTCGTTTGCCTCGGTGCAGTCGTGCGAAACTTCACCAATAAGCCGATCGCAGCCATGAGCGTCTCTCTTCCGATTCAACGGTTGCGCGGGGACAATCTCATTACCCTGAAAGAGCACCTTCTCGACGCGGTGAACCGGCTCTCCGCCGAACTTGGCTACAACCGCGAGGAGGCTTCGCTGCAGATCGCACGAACTTCTGGAACCCCAGCCGAAGCCTCGGCCTGAATTATCCAACTGTATTGACGAGCGTCCCTATTCCGGAGACTGAGATCCGGATTTCGTCGCCTTGATGCAGGGTGAAACTATCATCGGGAACGATTCCCGTCCCTGTCATCAGAAAGCACCCTTGCGGGAAGCTGCAGTGACGAAACAGGAATGACACCAATTCCTCTGCAGTGCGCTTTCGCGCCGAAAGGGCACTCTCCCCGGAAAAGGCGGTCTTCCCTTTTCGAAGGATCTCGAGCTTGATAGCAGTGGAAGTTGGCAGGCTCTCCGAAGTGACCAGAAGTGCTGGTCCTAAGGCGCAGGATCGGTCATAGGTCTTCGCTTGCGGCAGATACAACGGGTTCATCCCCTCAATGTCTCGTGAACTCATATCGTTGGCCACGGTGTAACCGACGATCTTCGCATGGGGCGAAATCACCAGGGCAACTTCCGGCTCAGGGACGGACCAATTCGAATCGCTGCGGATCGCTACTTTCTGGTTTGGTCCTACGACCCGGTGCGGCGTTGCTTTGAAAAAAATTTCCGGGCGTTCTGCGTCGTACACTTTGTCGTAAAAATCGCCTCCTTGTTTCGACTCGGCCATGCGGGCCACGCGGCTACGGTAGTACGTAACACCCGCCCCCCATACTTCCTGACTCTCGATGGGCGCGCGGAGATCGGATAAAGCGCCCGCGTCCACGCGCTGCCACGTCGGAATCGTACCCCTCAGATATTCTTCGAGGTCGTCACGGGCGATTAAGGCATCGAGGTTGATCGAGCCAGAGAAGTAGTGCTGATTCTCGTGTTCCGCGACCAAACCGCTTGCTGTTCGATAGATCTTCATGCGTTTGCCTTGATTTCCTTCAGAGTAGGAATCTCATTTCGCCTAAGAAAACTCGATTCGCCGGCGGCGCGCGATTCACTCGTTTCGTTTTGGGTTCTGCGACTCTCCGCGTCCCCAGTCGATCTTAGAGCGATCGGCACTCTTTTCATCAACCGATTCGATCTGGACCTTACCGCTCCGTAAAAAATCTTCGCGAATCTCTACTCCTAGACCGGGCCCCGGAGGCACACCCATCCGGCCATTACTAGGAGCACCAGACGCGGACGCTACAGGCAGAAACCGGTCGTTGTAGTGCCGCCGAACAGTTTCGAGGATTTTGAGGTTTGGTGTCGCCATCGCGAGGTGCCAACTCGCAAAATGGGTGATCGGCCCGCCGCAATTGTGATAGGCCACGGGAAGGTACATAGTATGGGCTGCAGTGGCGATCTTCTTGGCCTCAGAAATGCCGCCGCACCAAGCCAGATCGGGCATGATCACCGATGCAGCTCGCCGCTCCAACAGCTCTCGATATCCCCATCGGGTAAGCAGTCTTTCGCTTATACACAACGGCTGTTTTACTTGCCGGGCGAGGACTTCATAGGCCGCCATATTATCCTGAGGAAGCATCTCCTCCAGCCAGGCGACGTTGTATGGTTCGAGAGCGTGCGCAATTTCTATCGCGCATGGCAGGTTCCAGAAGCCATGGAACTCGACCATGATTTGCATTCGGTCACCGACCGCATCGCGAATCTTGCGGATGGGAGCACTCGCCTCGGCAATTTCTGCGGCGGTAATCGACTGTCCTCGGTTGCGAATCGCGACGGCGTCGAAGGGCCATATCTTCATCGCGGATATACCCGAGCTAAGGAGGTCGCGAGCGAGTTCGACCGGACTCGTGTTGAAGTCGTGGCTGTCGTCGTAGCAGGTGTTGTAAATCTCAACGGTATCCCAGCACCGTCCTCCTAGAAGCACGTATGCGGGAAGCCCGGCACACTTACCCAACAGATCCCACAATGCGACGTCGACGGCACTCAACGCCCGAATTTCAGCACCGCCCCATCCCCTATATTGAACTTGGGTGAATAGATCGAGCCAAAGACGTTCGATGTCTCGTGGATCCCGCCCTAAGAGCACAGGGGCGTAGTCGCGCAGAATGACAGCTTTCTCCGCGTCCGGGGCAGGAAACGTCTCACCGAGACCGTGTACCCCGGTATCCGTGTGAATTCGAACCCACGTCCATCCAATGCCCCCCGCATGAACCTGGGTCACGTTTTGATACGTGATTGTTTCAACTTTGGTGATTCTCATGGGCTGGGTTCTTGGGACTGGCTCCGAAAGTTAAAAATGGCGGCGAGCGACCGTGAATCGTTCCGGATTGTAGCACGACGTTCTACTTCCAATTGACAAATCGATTCATTCCCTCGATACTTCTGCCCGCGCCATCATGTCGCAGCTGATGCAATTGAACACGGGCTACAACGGTGACTGGTTCACTCTGACGATTTCCAACGGTATTCTGTCGTTCTCCGTTGTGCCAAGTATTGGCGGACGAATGATGGACCTCCGACTCGGCAAGACTCCTGTCTTTTACGTGAATTCACGGTTGTACGGGAAGGCAAACCGAGAATCGCCCGGAACGGAATTCTCACTGGGGCGGAACTATGGTGGCAGCAAGGTCTGGCCTGGTCCTCAAGGTTGGACCAGCGAAAGCGAATGGCCGGGGCCACCTGACCCGGTCATTGATTGCGGGACATACGAATGGCGCGCGGAAACCAGTCGTCAGGCAGCAACAGTCCACCTTGCAAGCGCCCATGATGAATACACAGGCCTCACGATGCGGCGTGCCATCCGCGCTAGCGGAGGCAGTAGCTCCGTCGAAGTACTCCACGAGATGGAAAATACTGGCCGGCGGCCGGTTCGTTGGTCCATCTGGCAAGTCACTCAAGTGGATGCTGAGCAAGGGCTGGAGATCTTTGCGCCAGCTTCAGACTTTCGTCAGACCTTCGGGGACAAGCCCTATCCCGCGGTTGGTATGGACGCCAACAAGAGACGGGTACAAATCAGATATGAAGACCAGGTTGCAAAGCTGGCGGTCAAAGCCAGCGAAGGCTGGTTCGCTTCGCTGGACCGGGTCCGCGGATTCGTCCTAGCCGAGACGTTCCCTCTAATGCCAAACGCCAGCTATCCTGACGATGCGCCGCTCGCCTTCTGGATTAGCGGTCACGGAACCTTTACGCTTCACGGAGACCAGGTCGACATGGGCGCGACGCCCGGCGGATGCGACCCGCACGTGGAAACCGAGATTATGGGCCCCCTAACCGATTTACGGCCGAGGGAAAGCACAACTCTGCGCACGGCATGGCACCTGGCGGCGATCGATGCGGCGGAGATCGTTTCGGTGAACTCCTGCGGCGCCATCGGCGTTCCTCTTGCGATAGAGGAGGGTTCTCCAGCGCGTGTAACAGGATCATTTGGAGTTTTTGTGGAGGCGAACCTTTGTTTGCTCTCTTACGACCGCGCATCGCAAATTATTGGCAACTTCGACCTTGGAAACGTTAGCCCCTCCGTCGCGGTGACCCTAGACAACAAAATTTCGTTGCCTACCGGGACCGTTCGCTGCAGCCTCGTCCTGTTCGACCGTGAGCAAAAACAATTCGGAGTTCTCGACCGTGTCCACATTTGCTGAGAATTGTCTGGCAGGCAAGAGCGTCCTCATTACAGGGGCTTTGGGGGCTATCGGCCAAGTCGTAATTAGCACGCTCGTAGCCCACGGGGCGACCGTGATTGCCAATGACATACTGGGAGATGACGAAGCGCAGTCCCTCTCCTCCGCGCAAGGCTGGCCGCATTCTCAATATCAATACGTCCGGGCCGACATCACTAAATCTGAGGACGTTGACAAGTTGCTGGCAGCTACCATCAAGCGTGCGGGCAAGCTCGACATCGCTCTATGCCACGCTGGAATGGTGCTAGCATGCCCCGTCCTGAATTATTCCGAAAAAGATTGGGACCACATCGTCGACGTCAATCTCAAGGGGACGTTCCTGGTGGCGCAGGCGGCGGCGCGTGTAATGATCGGTCAAAAATCTGCGGGACGGCTCATTTTTACTACATCGTGGGTGCAGGACGTCCCGTGGCCTGAGATCACGCCTTACACCGTCACCAAGAGCGCGATGCGCACTCTTATGCGCGGGATGGCCCGGGAACTTGCGTCGACCGGTGTCCGGGTAAACGCAGTCGCTCCTGGAATCGTTGGAGTCGGCATGGCTAAACGCCAGTGGGACACGGAACCCGACTATCGCCGCCGGGCCGAGAAGGCCATACCCCTCGGCAAATTGCAGACTCCGGAGTCGGTCGCCAACGCACTGCTCTTCCTTTGCTCCGATGCAGCTGACTATATGACTGGTGCCACTCTTCTGATTGACGGTGGCTGCAGCCTTTATCCGATGGATTGATCAAACCAGTGCAATTTTTGGATGTCGCCCCGGAGGCGATTGCCCCGCGATGATCGGATAAGATTAGATTTGGCAATTACGGAACGGCTCGCAACAATGCTCGAGCTGGTGCCGCTTCGTGCCCGACGACCTTTAGCGGAAGAATGATGAAGTCGTACTCTCCCGCCTTAACCCCACGAAGGTCGAGGCCTTCGACGATCGGAATATTTTTCCCGAGCAGAATCTGGTGAGTCTTGGCTTCGGGAGCGCCAAATTTTTCGGCTGAGAGATAGTCGATTCCGACGAGTTTCACGCCCGCGTCCGCCATCAATTGAGCCGCGTCGGGCGCCAGATATGTAAAGTCTTCATGAAAATTCCGGTCGACCATCCAGGAATTGCGGCTATTACGAGTGCGGAACAAGATTCTCTCCGCGCCGCGCCAGTCATGCTTGTTCAATTCCGCGGCGTCAATGGCGAGCGCTTCCGGCGTGCAATCGATGACGCGCGCGCGCCCCATCAAAGTTGCGAGCGGCACTTGATCGATGCTCGCTCCTCTCGCCACAAAATGGAGCGGGGCGTCGACGTGGGTCCCAGCATGGGCCGTCATCAGGTAGGAAGATAATGTCACTTTATCTTTCGGAAAGCTCCTCAGGAATTCGAACTTCGGCTGCGTATCCCCCGGATACGTTGGCGTTGTCGCCATATCCAGTGGAGCGGTGACATCGACCCAGCTTCCTCCGGACGACGCGATATTGCTGTTGTTGGTTTGGCTTGATGCCATCAAAGCCACCGCTGCGACTGCCATGACAACAAGAATGCCTTGAGATTTCATTCTTCCCTGCCCAATTGGAATTTAGTCGATCTCTCACCAGAAATTGCTAATGCGTGGGTCCACCTGTCTCGGGCGGTGCTCCCTCGATCAGGCTGTCGGTTGAAAACTCTCGCACAAGTTTCTGCTGCTGCTTTTTTTCCAAATCGGCGACAATTTTCTTTTCTCGATCGCCATCTGCTTTTCGACCCAATCGGAAATAGATTCGTGCCAGGGCCACGTGGCCTGCAGTCAGCTCAGGCTCAGACTGCACTGCCTGTTCAATCAGCGCTGCGGCGTCGGTAAATTGCTCCTTCGACTCGTAGCAAAGACCCAGTTCCAATTGAATCCGCCAATCGGCGGGATTCATGCCCTGCGCACTCTTGAGACGGACGATCGCGTCGTCGAGTTTATCCGTTCCCTCGCGCCGGACTGCCGTCGCATAAGCGACGTAATACTCGGGATCCTTGGGATTCTCTTCAATGGCCTTCCGGTAGGCTTTCTCGGCTTCGGGTAACTTGCCCATCGAGAGGTATGAATCGCCGAGGACATGCTCCACTTTGTCAGCTCGCGGGGGATTGCTCAGCAAGAGCTTCTCCAGAATTTCCGCGGATTCCGCGTAGTGATGTTCATTGTAGTAAGCCAGCCCGAGGGCATATTGGAAATTCGGGAGCGCGGCGAACCGCCCCTCCACTGACTTCAGAAATGCAATGAGTTGCTTAGGCTGCTTCAATGCCAGCAATGCTCGAACCATAGCGAATGCGTAGTCGGGCGAAGCCGGATCGAGTTCCATTGCTTTCTGAAAGCACTCTGCCGCTTCGGGAAACTTTCTCTGCTTCATGTAAATTTCGCCGAGCGAATCAGAGGCGTTCGCCTGATTCGGATCGATCGAGAGGCTGTGCCGAAGCATCTTTTCAGCCAATTCCGGAGCGCCGTTCGCTACGAGAACGGCGGCAATTTTTGTTTGATCTAGCGCGCCAACTGCTTTCTCCGCGATAATTTCATCCGACTCATGTTCCGCCCCCGATGGCTCTCCGGCTTTCAAATAACACTCGATCAATGCGGCCCGCGAGGATATCCCTAACGTAGGATCTTTCTTCAACTGCTGGAGGGGCGTGAGCGCCGCTTTATATTCCCCCGTCTTCATCAGAAGCAGGCTATAGTTCTGCAACGCGCTGGTTTCGTTCGGGCGCAGCGCCAAACCTTCGCGATAAGCCTCTTTTGCCTTGTTTAAGTTTCCCTTCTTCCAGTACACCAGTCCCAGGTTGAAGTAGGTATCTGGCTGGCGCGGTGCCAGTACGCGGGCATGTTCGAATGCAGCGATCGCATCGTCGACCTCATTGATCTCAGTGCAACTGACGCCCAAATGGAACCACAAAGCACCGTCCCTGGGATGCTCCTTAATGGCCTGCTGCAAGAGACGCCGCGCTTCCGCGAAATTTCCCTTTTCCATCGCCGCTTTTGCTTCAGGCCAGAGCGAAGCCGATGTGTCCGCCTCCTGGGCAAAAACAGGCAACAAAACCGGAGAGTCCATGCCGTCTTCATGATTGCAGGGAGAAATCCGTGCCGGGCAAACAGTCGCCGATCCCAGTACGAGAAGGCAGGACAAATACGGGAGGACACACCTGACCATGCGAGGTTCCGGGGCCTCATTCTAGTCGAGCGGCGAGAAGAAAGGCTAGCGGGCCGCTCGAAAGCGACCCGCTTGCAACCGTTAGAAGTAGAACTTCAGAGCGGCCTGGCACAGCCGAGCCGAACTCGTCGCGCCGTAGGTGAGGGCGTTGTCACCCGTAATCTGCCCGAAGTTTGACGTTGCTGACGGATTGTAGTCGTTGTTCGGGTTTCCGAAGTCGGTTCGGTTGAAGGCGTTGAACATCTCCCACCGGATTTGCACCCGGTACCGCTCCTTGAAGTAAAAGTTTTTCGAGATGTTCAGATCAGCCTCATTCCACCCAGGGCCAAACATTGAATTGCGGCCCGAGTTGCCGAACGTTCCTGGCGCATTCGCGGTAAATGCCGCCGTGTTGAAGTACGAATTCAGCCAGTGCGACTTCCCTCCCTGGTGCACGTTCAGCGCAACCCCGGGCACCCGGTCTGCAAGGTCGGAACCGACCCCTGAACACGAGTTGTTCTTGTCGCCGCACGGCGAAAGTGGATTGCTACCTCCATTGATGGAGAACGCCTGACCGGAGTGCAGGGTCCACAATCCGCCAATCTGCCATCCGCCGAGAACCGCATTCCCCACTGTGCCCAGAGCATGCAGTGCTGGCATCTGGTAAACAAACGTGCTGTTCCAAATGCGCGGGATGTCGTAGTCCGAAATCCCATATGCTGCATTGGGGTTGTACGGGTTGTAGATCGACCCCACGTTAGAGATTGAGGCCTGGGAGCTCATATCCAGGTTTTTGGACCAGGTAAAGTTCGACGTGAACTGAAGCCCTTTAGTGAACCGCTTCTCGACTGAGAACTGAAGGGCATTGTAGTTGCCCCGGCCGATCGACTCGTACGCCAGAATCGACTGGTAATTCGGCAGGAGCAACGGGGTTCCGTTGTTGTTGAAGTCGGTCTGACTACAGTTCGGCCCCACGGGAGCACAGGTGAATATTCCCGGACTTAACTGAATCGGGACGTGCGTGTTCTCGTCGTGCCTTCCGATGTAGGTGGCCGTCACCAGAAAATCACTTCCCAAGGCATGCTCGATGCTGAAGTTCCAGCTCTTTTCGCTGCCTTGCTTGAAACCCTTGGTGAACACCGCTTGCAGCGCCTCTGGCAATGCAAAGGTCACATTGCTTGCCGGCTGAAGCGCAGGACCAGCGAACGGCGGGAATGGATCCGTAAAGTTCGTCGGCGCGAAACATGCGAATGGATCAGCGATGGTTTCCGTGCAGCTTCCAACTTGGTTGTAGTTGATGTTGTAGGCCGGACTGAAAGGAGCATTTGCGCTCTGGTGGTTGTAGTACGAGTAATCGTATGGAACCGCCATCATGGCGAACGCGCCACGAATACTTGTTTTGGGCAATTCCTTCGGCGCCCATGCAGCGCTCACGCGCGGCAAGAACGTCGCCCACTGATTGTTCCAACCGCCAGCGGCTACACCTGGATCGCCCGGGTAGACGGTTCCGACCGGAGCGTTGGGAAAGCGTTGGCTCTGCTCGCCGGGGATGAAGTCAACCGTCTTGTGGTGATCCAAGGAGACGGGAGCGATCTGCGGTTCCCAACGCACGCCGAGGTTCACTGTGAGACTGGGAGTCAGCTTGATGCTGTCTTGGACGAACAGCGCCATATTCTTGGCACCGTACTCGTTGTACTCACCGCCGGAGGCTTGCACATTGTTCGGCAAGCCCAGAAGGAAATCCAGGTCGGAGTCATTGGTAACGGAACCATTGAACGAAACGCCGGGGTCACCTTCCCAAGTCGCTTGTTCGAGTCCATATTGCGTCAGGACGTTTCCGCCTGCGATTACGGTGTGCTTGCCTTTGGTCCACGAGATTGTATCTGCGAAGTTCCAGTTGTGGCGGCCTTGGATCACCGGGATTTCCGACACGAAGAAGCCGGAACCAGTGTTTCCTCCGTCGCCAAACCAGCCGAACCACTTACTCGTGGTGTTCAAATTGGCTCCCAGAGTCTGAAAGTTGAGGGGAGCCAATCCAGGAATAGAAGACGTATTGTTCTTGTGGTAACCGAAGGAGAAATTGTTGACCAGGTTTGGGTTGATCGTCCAAGTGTGGGAAAACGTAAGGTTCAACGCGTGACCAAACCAGCCACGCGAATCGCCGCTGGCTGCCAGCAGGTCGCCGCCACCGCCATAACCCGGACGATTGTAATTGTCGTAAAAGACGCGTCCGGTCAACCTTTGACTGTTCGAGATGTTGTAGTCGCTGCGGATAGTAAATTCGCGTGACCAATCGTTCTTGATTACACCACTTACAAAGTATTGCCCATTCACCGCGTCTGTGTGAGGAATCAACGCCTCTACATTCATGGCAAATGGCGAATAGGTGGTGGGGTCCACTTGGTTATTTGGGTAGAAATCCCCCGGGTTGCTGTCGTGCTTGTTCCATGTCGTATAAATCTGGTCGATCACGTTTCCGTTGGAATCGCGATCATTGCAAATGCCACCCGTAAAACCGGAGGCGCAAATCTGTGAGAAGTCGCCTGCGAGTTCGCGATTATTGGGGACGAACGAGTTCCCCTCCGAGGAGGACAGCAGTTGTCTCGTAAGCTGGATATTGCCGAAGATGAAGAGCTTGTTCTTCACAATCGGGCCACCAAGAGAGCCGCCGAATTGGTTTCGCTTCAAAGGGTCGACAATGTGTGAGAAGTAGCCTGCGGCGTTGAAGTCGTTGTTGCGAAGAAATTCAAATGCGTTGCCGTGCCAATCGTTGGTTCCGCTCTTGGTCACGACGCTGACGATTGCCCCGGCGGTATAGCCATACTGCGCGTCAAAATTATTGGTGAGGACGTGAAACTCTTCCGTGGCATCAGCATTGGGGAATGGGTCTGCCGTCTGGAAGTAGTTATTCATTGCTACCATGCCGTCAAGCTGGTAGTAGACGCCACCCATGCGGCTGCCGTTGACGGACGCTGCCGTCTCTGAGGGGAATCCGCTACCCGGGCCGGGCGTATTGAAATTCGTTACCTGATTCGCGTCCACAGCACCTGGGGACACGGCCACGAGCGCCGCCGGGTTGCGGCCATTGAGAGGCAACTCTTCGATCGTCTTCTCATCGATGGTCTCACCCACGGCACCGGTTGATGTATCCACCGCCGTTGCGTTAGCTTCAACCTCAATCTTTACGTTCTCCGAACCGGGCTTTAGGGTGAAATTTACCGAAGCCACTTGTTCGGCATCCAGCACGATGCCGCTTTGCGTTTGCGTCGCAAATCCCTTTTTCTCGACGGAGACTTCGTACTTGCCGGGCTGCAAAAAGGGCGCGGAGTAATGACCGTCGGTTGTGGTAACCAGATTGGAAACCGTGCCGGTCAGGACGTCCTTCACTCTAACCTGGGCATCGGCGACCAAGGCTCCGCTCGGATCCTGAACGGTGCCGTTAATTGTGCCTTGACCTCGCTGGCCAAACGCGAGAGACACCGAGAGGACAAACACCGCACAGAGGGACAACAACTGCAGCGCACGTTTCATAAGTGGTTTTCCCCAGTCCCCAAAATATTTCGGGAAGGAATAGCATGGGCCGTAGAACACTGTCAATAAAATAATACTGCGTTCTGTTATTTAGAACGATTTGGCAACCAACTGTTAAACACTCGGCGGGTCTTGGAGTTTCAGGCGATCCGATTGCCCTGCTAAAACCCTAGACGGGACTGAAATACTAAATTTGGAACAATGTTCTGAAATATTGACAAGCTCTCGGCTTCCTGTTGATAATCCTCGGCGGTTTCCATTTCCATGGAGCTCTACCCGGGCGCATACCAGATCCGATCTCTTTTCCGAGATGGCCGATGGCTGTTTCAGTACCTGCTGGTGGGATCCCGAGTTCTGCTCGTCGATAGCGGGATCGCCGAGACTCCAGCGAATACGATTCTTCCCTACATGGACAAGCTGGGCTTGGCACCGGACCGGCTTTCGATGGTAATCACTACCCATCCGGATCTCGACCATCAAGGTGGAAACTCGGCGCTCTGCCAGAGCGCTCCTCATGCCCTGTTCGCCTGTGGAGAGGCCGACCGGCATATGGTCGAAGATCCGAAATGCCTGTTTCGAGACCGCTACAACTTTTTACGCAAAGAGCACGGCGTCGCGATGGGAGATGAGATTCCACCAGAAGCGGGAAGCCGTTGCCGGGTAGATATTGGTTTCCGCGGGGGAGAACAAATCGCGATCGATAACAACTGGGAAATCGAGGTGCTCCATGTGCCAGGCCACTCTCATGGGCACTTGGCCTTGTACGATGCGGCTCACAAAGCTGCGTATGTAAGCGACGCGATCCACGGCCACGGCTGCCCGAAGCAAGATGGGAGCATGGGAATTCCGGTTACCTACTTTTATATCGATCTTTATCTCTCGACCATCGCTTATCTCGAACGCCTGCAACTCGAACACCTGTACACCGGTCACTGGCCCAGCATGGAGGGCGAGGAAATTCGAGACTTCTTCAATGATTCGCGCAAGACGGTGGAGATCCTGGACCGCCGCATCCTGCGCAGTCTCAAGCTATCACGTACCGGAATGACGCTGAACGAACTGATGGATGCTGCAATGGATGAGTTTCCGGATTGGCCGTCGGGCACGAGAATCCTGTCATCTTTTCCGATAAAAGGACACCTTGACCGTTTGGAAGCTCGCCAGCAAGTTCGCATGGATCGATCGAGTTCTCCGGTTCGATGGACGCTTGCCTGAAGCCCTGCAGGATTCGACGCAGCCGACCGACAGTGCCAAGAATTTGCTGTTTCACTGGTAGCCACATTCTTATGAGGCCAAGATGATCTTTCCCCGTCCTTCCTCCCTCATGCGCATCGCACGAGTCTCGACATGGTTCGCCCTCGTTCTGTTTGGAGCAACCTCACACGCACAACAAGTGGAAAATGGGCTACTTCGCGTTGGTAGTTTTCGCTGCGCGAGCGTCAAACCGCAGGCCAACGATTCCAGCCTTGATCTGTACCGTACCGGCTATTGGAACTACACAGGATTTCGCATGGAAGTGTGGCGGCGTCTTGGAATTCCGTTCTGGTACAGGAAAGGTACCGGTGTCATCCGCGTCGCCGGCGAGGGCTGGCAACCGGAACTTGGAGACGACATTTCCAGTGCGCAAGCGGGTGGAAAAGCGACTGAGGCCACCGAAGGACCTTCGATCCATAAAGAGGGCCCAGACCCTCATGTTGAAGAAGAACGCGGTCCCATCAATGCGATCGACCATGATAAATCGACTGCGTGGGAACCTCCCGACGAAAGCCACCACGGCAAACTGATCGTAACGTTTGCGGCGCTCGCGCGCGTTCAGCAGATTCGCTTCCTATCGGACAGCGGTCCCCGCTACACGCCTCGCGACTATTCGATCGGGTTGGTCCTGCCCGACGGGTCCTCGCAAGAGATCGTCTCAATAGCCGGGGAGAGCTCCGTTGGTGGCACGTGGCGCGAGTTCCTTGCGTCAGGGGTTGAGGCGAAGGGGATGTATATCGACGTTCGTTCGTCGGGCGATGGCAAGCATCCAGCGATGATCGCGGAATTTGAAGCTCACGGGGAATTCCTGAGCGAGCCGAAACTAGCGACCTATCCAGCCCAGGCAGTCATCCCCATGAACGGTGCAACCGGGAAAGCGCTGCACTTTATCGGCAACGTAGGATCAGGATTTCCGGTGGATCCGGACGTTGAAACTCCGGTTGGCGAGTACGTGATCCGTTACGCGAACGGTCAGAGCGAAACCGTACCGCTCATCGCGGGAAAAAACGTAGCTGACATCCGCTACGGCCATTTCGTTCCCGACGCTTTGTTCGCGTACGGACTGAAGCCTCATGACCCGCCGGCTGGCGGAACCGCGTATCACCTCGATCAGCAGCTTCCCGTCGAGATCAATGATCAGCTCATGATTTTCAGCCATGTCCTGGAACACGCCGAATGGCCGATTCAATCGGTGGAATTCCGCTGCACGCGTCCGAAGACGAGCCTCGTGTTGGCCGCCATCACGGTCGATCAGGCTGGCGCGCGCATCAATCCACTTTTCTATAACGGTAAGATGGTTCGACCTTATCCGGACGACGCACCGCCAGCGTCTCCCCGCATACTCGATGGATTGAAGGATCCGTCGCGCGAGGTCTCATTGGACGGAACATGGAACTATCAAACCGATCCTGGAAATGCTGGTATACGCAAGCAGTTCTTTAGTCCTTCGTACGATGCCTCTAGCTGGAAAACGATGACGGTACCGTCGCAGTGGTTTGTGCAAGGCCTCGATTATCACGGCGTCGTGTGGTTTCGCCGAGAGTTGCAAGTTCCCGGGTCGTTTCCGGGATCCGTTGCTGAACTTCAATTCGGCGCTGTCTCTTACGAAGCCAGTGTTTGGGTCAACGGAGTATTCGTAGGAACCCACATTGGCCCGTATACCTCGTTCAAACTCGACGTCACCTCGGCGCTGAAAAAAGGCGCTGCCAACTTGATTGTGGTTCGCGTCGACTGCCCGCTTGATCCAGGTTACGAGACGTACAAGACCCTCGTCGAAGGCAACACGATGGACGACATCAGCATGCCGTACGGACGCGAAGGGTCGGTCGGCGGAATTTATCGATCCGTTGAATTGCGCGCTCGGGGCGATTCGGGCATCGAGGAACTATGGGCGACGACGGATGTAAGCCAGGACTTGAAACGCGCGGATGTACTGGTCAAACTTACTCTGAAAAGCGCGTCGCCTACTGGCAAGGCGGAAGTCCGAGCGACCCTGACTGAACCCGATCATCCCGGAGCCTCCCCGCGCACGTTCAATGCGGCCAAACAAGTGAAAGTCGATTCGGCACAAGTCTCCGTCGAACTACCGCTGCAGATTGACGATCCCTTGCTCTGGTATCCGTGGGAACAAGGCACGCCCTACCTCCACGTGCTGAAGGTGGAGGTCCTTCGCAACGGAGAGGTTTCTGATACGCGCTTCATTCGCGTTGGCATACGGCAGATCGAGTTCAACGAGCAGGACCACTATGTGCTCGTCAACCACCACCGCATCTTCCTCAAAGGAATCCTCAACGACGATATTCACTGGCGTTCATTGATGGACCGCCGCGGCTATGCACAGCGAGTCAAAATGCAGAAAGATGCAAACATCAACATCATTCGAATGATCGCGCACCAATCCGGCGACGAGATGTACGATCTGTGCGATGAAATGGGGATGATGATCTGGCAAGAAATGCCGCTACAGTGGGAGTACTCCCGCTCCAATCAAATCCGCGAGGAGATTCTTGGTGTCGTGCACGACACACTCATCCAAACGCGCCCTCATGCATCGATCGTAGGATGGTCCGCGTGGAATGAAGGCGGACAGCCTTATTTCTCCGACCGAATTACCGCCGTCATTCGCGCCCTCGACGGCACGCGGCCACTCACGCGCGCTTCCGGCCACGGAGAATTCGATGTGCACATTTATCCGAATATGACCGACGGTTTGCAGCGACGGACTTCGCTATGGACTGGGTTGAAGCTGAACTTCGTCAGCGAAACTGGCTCGTATGGTTTGTCGTCTGAGCAAGCTATCCGCGAGATGGCAGGGGACAATTTCCTGCAGTTCGATTCCGTTAATCCCATTTGGGACAACTTTGATTCCTATCGCTGGGTTGACGACCCGGTATTTCCTGATTCGCCGAAGGCCGCTTCGTGGACGACCGAGAAGATTCGGCAATACGTTTTGGCGAAAATCAAACCGAGCGAGCGGTTCTACGCGCAGTACCACAAATTTCAATACGAAAATGCGCGCGCCCAGCGCTTTGATCCAACAACAGCGCTGATCCATTGTAGGTTCGACGATGCTTACCCGCTGGCTTATTCCGGGGCTCCCGTAAATTTCAATGGCATGCCTAAGCCGGCTTATTTCGCGATTCAGAATGCCAACCGGGCCGTGCTTCCGATTTTGTTTTTTGATTTTGAAGGGGCTAAGGACATTCGCGTCGTGAATGATTACTGGTGGAGAGGATGGAAGGGCGCGAAGCTGACCTACCGGCTTCGCACCCGTGACGGCAAAACGGTAAGCGACTTGACCCGCATCTTCGACCTGCCGCCCGATTCGACGGTTCCCGTCATCGAGCGAGAGGATACCGGAGACGTCTGGCACGTTCCTGGCGGATTCTTCGCTGATCTGACCGTCTTCGACCCCGATGGCAAGGTCCTTTCGGAGAATCATTACGACTTCACGGACGAAGAGGTACAGGCCTTCTTGACTTCTGTTTATCCGCTCGCTCCAGTGAAGCCTGCTAACTCGGTGGTGCTGACCGCGGACGAGGCGAGCGCGATGACCAACGTTGAAAAGCAGCCCTCCGAGGGTGGCACCTATAGCCACCAACTTCTAAAGACCTCGCCTGGCGGAGCGAAGCCTGCTTTCGAATTCACCGCGACCGTTCCAGAAGACAGCGACTATTACGTGCGCGTGTCGGCGAACAATGCGAAGGCGGCTCATAAACTCCATCTGACGATCGATGGCAAGGAAGCACCGCTGGAAAAGTACGACACTCTGGATGCTAACGAACATCTCACGCGCGATGTCTACGCCACTCCGGATATATCCTGGTACCCTGGCTGGACAACACATCTGAAGAAGGGTCAACATCATCTCGTGTTTAGCGTTCCGGCAGAGGGGGCTACACCGGATCTACTCTTCGATGCGATCGCACTTCAAAGTTACAGGAATTTACCCAATCCGTTTCTCATTCCTGGCATCCGCGATCTGAAGGCCGAAGCGGAGGTTGGACCATGAGCGAACGAGGCTAGCCCCAGTTTCTCTCTCGAGCGTGCCATATTGTCTTCCGGGAATGGCCCGATGACTGACATCCAGATTTTCGATAACGCGGCGCTGCATCGTTTTGAGCTCACTGAAGATGAGGAAATAGCATTTCTGCTGTACAGCAGGTCAGGAAATTCTATCCGACTGATTCACACTGAGGTGCCCGAGGCCCTCAGGGGTAGAGGAGTTGGCTCGACACTGGTCGGCGGTGTGTTGGGCAAGGCGCAGGATCAGAAGCTCACAGTCATTCCTCTCTGTCCGTTCGTCGTCGAATATTTGAAGAGCCATCCTGAGTTCTATCCGATTATCGATCCCGTCTACCTCAGACGGATTCAGGCTCAGTAGTCGACGGCTGAGAAATCAGTCAGGCCGGAGTTCGACTCGGTATGAGACACTACATAGCCGATTCAAACTGAACTTCTCTCTATATGATCAGAGTTGGCTTCGTTCGCTTCCTGCAATTTGCACTTTTCCTGTCAGCGCTCGCTTGCGCGGCGCAGCAGGCATCTTTTGATTTTGTCATCGCGAATGGCCGCATCGTCGATGGCACGGGCGCGCCGTGGTTCGTTGGCGATATCGGGATCACGGGAGATCGCATCGTCGCCCTGGGGGATCTCCACAAGAGTTCTGCGAAACGACGGGTCGATGCAACGGGGATGGTTGTGGCTCCCGGATTCATCGACGTTCAGGGACAATCCGAATTTAATCTTCTCATCGATAATCGTGCGGCCAGCAAGATCACGCAGGGCGTTACGACCGAAATCACCGGCGAGGGCTCTTCGATCGCTCCAATCAACGACCGCATGATCGAAGATCTTGTACCTGAAGCCAAGAAATACGGCGTAACCGTCGATTGGCGCTCTCTCGACGAATATCTTCGACATCTGGAGAGGGCGAAGCCTGCTATCAACCTGGGCACATTTGTTGGCGCGGGTGGCTTGCGGGATTACGTGGTCGGAAAAGATAACCGTGCCGCCTCGCCCGCTGAACTTGAACAGATGCGTCGATTGGTCGCGCAAGCCATGGAGCAAGGGGCGTTTGGGATCAGTTCCGCCCTGCAATACGTGCCCGACGTATTCGCGTCGACCGACGAACTTGTAGAACTGGCAAAGGTGGCGCGCAGCTACGGTGGAGTGTACTTCACCCACCAACGATCCGAGGGAGATCAGATCTTCGAGTCTCTGGACGAAGTGTTTGCTATCGCGCAGCGGGCAAATATCTCCGCAACGATCTGGCACCTGAAAGCCGCGTACCCGGAGAACTGGGGCAAAATGCCGGAAGTGCTGCACCGAATTGATGCCGCGCGCAGTCGTGGAGTTGACGTTGCAGCCAGCGTTTACCCGTACTCTCGGGCGTCGAACGGGTTGGTCGCGTGCCTTCCCAGTTGGGTCTCTGAAGGCGGCGGCGAGAAGATGGCCGCCCGTCTGAAAGATCCTGTGCAGCGCGCTCGCATCAAGAAGGAAATGAACGAACGGAGTAACAGCTGGGAAAACCAGTGGCTCGGCTCCGGTGGAGCGAAGGGTGTGCTGTTGATCCAGGTGCTAAATCCCGAACTCCGGCATTTTGAAGGGATGACCTTGGAAGAGATCGGCCGACAAATGGGCAAGGATCCGGAAGACGCGGTAATGGACCTGGTGCTCGAAGACCACGGAGAATCGCCGTTTTCTCTCGGAGAGAGCCAGGTCGTAATATCGATCATGGATGAAGCGGACGTACGCACAGCGAATCTGAGCCCGCTCGTGACCTTCGGTTCCGATTCTCCGGCACAGGCAGAAGATGGTCCGCTCAGCGGCACCAAGGCCCACCCGAGAGCATTCGGAACCTTCCCGTTGGTTTTAGCAAAATATGTTCGCGAAGAGCATGGAATGCGTCTCGAGGAAGCCGTCCGAAAAATGACGTCGCTCGCGGCCAGCCGAGTGGGAATCACTGATCGTGGAATCCTGCGGCCGGGGATGATGGCCGATCTAGTGATCTTCGATGCCGCTACGGTTCAGGACAGGGCTACTTATAACGAACCTTTGCGCTATTCAACCGGGATAAAGGACGTCTTCGTCAATGGCCGGCCCGTTGTTCTCGACGGCCACATCACGGCAGAGCGCCCCGGCCGCGCTTTGCGAGGGCCCGGCTACAAACCCAAGCAATAGCGCCTGAGGATGCAAAATCCGTCGTGAAGTTTCTACGCGAACCGTGTTAGGCTTTTGCGTTCGATTCACTTGTCGCTCGCCTCATCCCTAGCTCGTTGAGCTTTTCTATGAGCCCCGTGGAAAAACCACCTCGAACGTTCTGGCAGATCTGGAACATGAGCTTTGGTTTTCTCGGCATTCAGTTCGGCTGGGCACTTCAGATGGCAAACATGAGTGCCATCTATGAGTATCTTGGAGCTCGCGCCGACCAGATTCCCATACTCTGGTTAGCCGCGCCACTGACTGGTTTAATCGTTCAGCCGATCATTGGTCACGCGAGCGATCACACTTGGGGCCGACTCGGGCGAAGGCGCCCCTATTTTCTTGCGGGAGCTCTACTGAGCTCATCGGCTCTGATCCTGATGCCCCAGTGCTCCACGCTATGGATGGCTGCGGGCCTCCTCTGGGTGCTCGATGCCTCGATAAACATCAGCATGGAACCGTTTCGGGCCTTCGTTGCAGACCTTCTACCCGAAGCGCAACGAACGCGCGGGTTCGCCATGCAAAGCTTGTTCATCGGACTGGGAGCCGTGGTGGCATCCTTGCTGCCCTTCCTGCTCACCAATGTCTTTCATCTCAGCAGGCAATCGCCAGGCGGCATTCCTTCGGCGGTTCGGCTCTCCTTTCAGATTGGCGCCGTAGCATTTCTCGGGGCCGTACTCTGGACCATCGCAACTACCAAAGAATATCCACCCGAAGATGCCGTAGATACGAAGAAGCAAAAAGAAGACGGTGGCTTGTTTTCCGGTGCTCGTGAGATTTTGGTTTCCATTCAGGAGATGCCGGGTACGATGAGGCAATTGGCCTGGGTTCAGATTTTCACTTGGCTCGGTCTGTTCTGCATGTGGTTGTACTTTCCGGTAGCAGTAGCGCGCAATATTTTCGGCGCCGCCGAAACTACGTCCGCACAATATGCGGCAGGTGTGGAGTGGGCGGGTGCCTGTTTTGGAATGTATTCGCTCGTATGTTTTCTCTTCTCATTTGTGCTTCCAACACTCGCTGCGTCGTTTGGGCGCAAGGCAACGCATAGCCTGTGCCTCATTTGCGGCAGCTTGGGTTTACTGTCGGTGGCTCTTATCCACGATAGATACCTGCTGCTGCTTTCGATGACGGGAGTGGGAATCGCATGGGCTAGCACGTTGTCGATGCCGTACTCGATTCTCGCCGGATCACTCCCGCCTTCAAAAACCGGCGTCTACATGGGCATTTTTAATTTTTTCATCGTCATTCCAGAAATTACCGCGTCACTATTTTTCGGCTGGGTGATGAACCATCTTCTTCACAATAATCGGCTCACTGCTGTCGTGGCCGGGGGATTCTTTTTCCTTCTCGCAGCTTTGTTGACCTACCGGGTCGACGACCTTCACGATGCTCGCCCGGGCGAGGCCCGCCTGGAGGAATTGGCAGCGAAGTCCTGATTTGATTCTCAAGTTACTTTCTAACGACAGATACTCTTCTGCTAATCGACTTGTAGAGCTGGACCGTCCGCAGTCGATACTTGTCTGGCCGCATTTCGCGGCTTCTCTATCGACGACGTCTTCCAAAATCAGGAGCCTTGCCAGACGATTCAGGTGGGTGTACTGTGTTCGCCTGCGGGTCTCTGGCCGAACCCTCCGTTGTCCATAGCACCCGAAAGTCGAGAAATCTTGCGAGAGGCCGATATGTTGCAGCGGCGGACCAGCCTGGCACATCTGCGGGAAGAACTTAGAACGCTTGAGGCCTTTGATAGGCTTCACGAATACTCCACCGACCCAACGCTCGATGAGGTAGCACACGCAGCCCGCCAGTCGAGGCGAAATCAGATCATGGCCGAGATTCAGGAAAGATTGAAGGACTCCAAGTCCGAGGCGGGCAGCCCTGTCCGGATTGGGGCCGCGGCGGCGTTCGTCTGCACCGTCGGCTACGCTCTGGTTCACTATCTGATCAAGTAAGCTCTCCTGTTCTCGGCAAACCAAAATGCTTCTTCAGATTCCGCCTGCCCCCAATTCCGGGCCCACCGCAACGCCGTCCTGGCGATCTGCGCGACCAGCAGTTCTCTTTGTCATAAGACCAACCATGTGCTAGTTTGTCGCCGCGTGGAGCAGTGCGTCAGCGCCAGCCGTCAAGAGGAATAATCGCAATGACACCGAAACCGAGCCCTCCCGACAGCACTAATGGGACAGAAAAGCGCGCGACGCGTGTTCCCGGTGTTCTGATGGGCCTGCTCACAGTCGCAATCATCGTCTCGGCCGCGAGCGGTTCCTCTTCGCAACCGTGGGCCCAGACTTATGACCCGTTCGGCCACTGGTGGATTTCGACAATCTGCGCCTCAGTTCCCGTGCTTGTACTGCTCGGCACGCTCGCATTGTTTCGCATGAAGGCCCACTACTCCGCGACCCTGGGCCTTCTCACCGCGATCCTTGTGGCGTGCTGTTTATTTCACATGCCGATCAAGATGGCCAGCATCACGGCCATCTATGGCGCGTGCTATGGGATGTTTCCCATTGGGTGGATCATTCTGAATGTAATTTTCCTCTACCGGATGACTTGTGAGACCGGTCGGTTCAAAGTCCTGCAACAAAGCATGACGGGGATCACCCAGGATACGCGCTTGCAGTTGCTACTCATCGCATTCTCCTTCGGTGCATTTTTCGAAGGTGCCTCTGGCTTCGGAACACCAGTGGCTGTGACTGCCGCTTTGCTGATCGGCCTTGGATTCCAGCCGCTGCAAGCCTCGGGCTTATCGCTGATCGCGAACACAGCACCGGTGGCCTACGGTGCATTGGCGACTCCGATCGTCGCGCTCGCCGCGGTTACCGGTTATAGCGAGATCGCGCTTGGCGCTCAAGTCGGCCGAATCCTGCCCTTCTTCTCTTTGCTGGTTCCGTTCTGGCTGATATCCGCATACGCTGGCATCAAAGGTATGAAGGAAATCTGGCCGGCGATCGCTGTTGCCGGCGTGTCTTTCGCCATCCCCCAGTACTTAGTTTCGAACTACCACGGCCCGTGGCTGACGGACATCATCGCGGCTTTATGTTCCATGGCTTGTCTCGTACTTTTCCTCAAGCTCTGGCGACCCGATCAAACATGGGGACATAAGGGACCCGAAGAAGGACACTACACCCGTGGCGCACACGGCTATTCACGACGCGAGGTTGCAGGAGCATGGCTTCCATGGATAGTTCTGAGCTTGCTGGTTTTCTGCTGGGGCACATTTACCGGGAAGAAGATCATGAATACGCCGGAAAAGGTCTTCTCCTTCATGAGCCGGTGGCCAATTGTTCCCAGTGCGATCACAAATCCTCAGATACCAGTTGCAGGGCTTAACAAGATGGTCCAACGCGTTCCGCCAGTAGTTCCGAAGCCCACGGTCGAGACGGTGGTGTTCGGCCTAAATTGGATTTCGGCAACAGGTTCAGGAATTCTCATCGCCGCGATCATTTCAGGTTTCATCATGGGCCTGTCATTGCGAAGGATGGTGGTCATCTGGTGGAAGACAGTCTGGCATATGCGATTTTCGTTGATGACAATCGCCGCGATGATGTCGCTCGGTATTCTGACCCGCTACTCCGGCCTTGACGCGACGATGGGCCTGGCATTTGCGCGTACCGGACATCTCTATCCTTTCTTCGGTACGTTGCTGGGTTGGCTGGGAGTTGCACTGACCGGATCCGATACCGCCTCGAATGTACTCTTTGGCAGCTTGCAGAAAATCTCGGCACAGCAGATCGGAATCTCGCCTCTCCTGATGGCCTCGGCCAACAGTTCGGGAGGCGTGATGGGAAAGATGATCGACGCCCAGAGCATTGTAGTGGCCAGTACTGCCACCGAATGGTACGGCCATGAGGGCGACATCCTGCGGTATGTGTTCTGGCATAGCTTAGCGCTGGCCAGCCTTGTCGGCATTCTCGTTTTCCTGGAGGTTTATGTAGCGCCATTCACTCGCCTGGTCCTACGTTAACCTCGATGAAGCAGAGCTCGAAGCTAGTTTATTTACCCTGTCGTAACCAACCGGCCTCGTTGCCATGACAAATTAGCGTCTCTGTGAGACCCTAGGCGGCGACCCAGGCTGGGCTCCGCGGCTCGTTTCTTCGGCGGAGTGGGGCACCAAGCATTTCGCAGCCATGTTCACGAATTCGCGTACAGCGCGCGAATTCTCGTGCGATGTCCACCGGCACAGAACTTTTATATGGATAACCAGGAATTCGATCTTATCGTTATCGGTAGCGGACCCGCAGGACAGAAGGGGGCGATTTGCGCCGCCAAGCTTCGCAAGAAAGTCGCAATCATTGATAGAAAACGCGCGATCGGCGGCGTGTGCGTGCACACCGGGACGATACCCAGTAAGACCCTGCGTGAGGCTGTTCTCTACTTGAGCGGATTTCGTCAGCGCACCTTCTACGGGCGCAGCTACATGGTGAAGGACCGCATTTCCATGTCCGACCTCACCTTCCGGGCCGAGATGGTTATGGCGCGCGAGATCGAGGTGATCAAGGACCAGCTTCATCGCAACTGGGTGACGACATTTGAAGGCGAAGCCCGATTCATCAATCCGCACACGATTGAAGTGCGAGGCGAGAGTGAATCTCACATCATCCGTGGCCAGCATATCCTGATCGCCTGTGGAACGCGTCCCGCCCACAATTCAGAAGCGCCCGTTGACGGGTCGCGCATTGTCGATCCAGACCAACTCTTGAAGCTGGAAGAAGTGCCGCGCGAATTGATCGTCGTCGGTGCGGGTATCATCGGCCTGGAGTATGCGTCCATGTTTGCGGCGCTCGGAGTCAAAGTCACTGTTCTCGACGCTCGCCCCGTTCTTCTCGATTTCCTCGACCGCGAAATGGTCGAAAGCATCGGTTTCCATCTACGTCAATTGGGCACGGTTTTTCGCCTCGGCGAAAAAGTTGTTCAGGTTGGATTCGATCGAGAGCGAAACCGTGTTTTTGCAAAATTGGAGAGCGGAAAGACAGTCCACGGGCAGGCTCTTCTCTACACCGTCGGACGCCAGGCCAACAGCGATCTACTGAACATCCAGGCGGCTGGCCTCGATTGCGATGAGCGCGGCAAGCTTAAGGTCAATGAGCATTTTCAAACGGCCGTTCCTCATATTTATGCCGCGGGCGACGTCATCGGATTCCCAGCCCTGGCTAGCACGTCCATGGAGCAAGGGCGACTCGCGAGTTGTCACATGTTCGGTGTCCCGGGGCAGATGCGCTCCAATCTGATTCCTTACGGCATCTATACCATCCCTGAGATTTCCATGGTAGGGCAAAACGAGGAGCAGTTAACGCGCGACAAAATCCCCTACGAAGTCGGGCGGGCGCGTTACGCCGAGCTGGCCAAGGGGCAGATGCTGGGCGACGAACAAGGCCTGCTCAAACTTCTGTTCGATCCAAATTCTCTAAAGCTGCTCGGCGTCCACGTCATTGGCGATCGCGCTACCGAAATCGTCCACATCGGACAGGTAGTGATCGCCATGGGCGGATCAATCGAATATTTGCGGGATGCCGTTTTCAATTACCCCACGCTAGCGGAAGCCTACAAGGTGGCTGCTCTGGATGGAATCAATAAGCTGTGAGTGATACTGGGATCTATACCTTCGACGTCCGCAAGATTCCCGCGACGCGTGAGGAGCTCCGGCTCCACCAATCCAACCGGCGCGAGAAACACTGGAAACGCTGGGGGCCTTACCTGGCCGAACGCGCCTGGGGCACCGTGCGCGAAGACTACAGCCCACACGGCAGCGCCTGGGAGTACTTCCCGCATGAGCACGCCCGGTCTCGCGTCTACCGCTGGAATGAAGATGGGCTGGCCGGCATCTCCGATCGTCACCAAAGAATTTGCTTTGCCGTCGCTCTCTGGAACGAACGCGATCGGATGCTGAAAGAACGCCTGTTCGGCCTCAACGGAAAAGAGGGCAATCACGGCGAGGATGTCAAAGAGTACTACTTCTATCTCGACAACACTCCGACGCATTCCTACATGAAGTACCTGTACAAGTATCCACAAGCGGCGTTCCCTTACGACCTCTTAGTAGCCGAGAACGCACGCCGCGACAGATCCGAACCGGAGTACGAATTGCTTGAGACGGGCGTTTTCAACGACGACCGCTATTTCGACGTTTTCGTCGAATACGCGAAGGCCGATGTTGAAGACATCCTGATTCGAATGCAGATTTTCAACCGCGGCCCCGATCTTGTCCGGCTTCGCGTCTTACCGACGTTGTGGTTTCGCAATACATGGTCGTGGGGCATTGATGAACCCCGGCCCAGCTTGCATAAGATCCCCGGCGGTATTGAAGCGAAACATGCCAAGTATGGACACCGCTGGCTTTATTGCGAGGGCGCTCCCGAACTGCTTATTACGGAAAACGAAACCAATCAGAAACTTCTGTTCGGCGTCCCAAATAGCTATCCCTATGTAAAAGATGGAATCAACGATTACATTGTGCACGGAGACGCGAACGCCATCAGTCATCAGGGCCCCGGCACTAAGTCAGCCGCTCATTACGCCCTGCGAATTGGACCAGGCCAGATGAGCACGATCCGCCTTCGTCTGACGGATCGCTCTTTCTCAATGCGGCATGAACCTTTCACCGATTTCGACGCACTGATCGCCGAACGCGCCAAGGAGGCCGACGAGTTCTACGCCGCCTGTATTCCCAAAGGACTCTCGCATGACGCCAAAAATGTGATGCGTCAGTCGCTGGGCGGCCTTCTCTGGAGCAAGCAGTTCTACCACTATCATGTGCAGCCCTGGCTCAACGGTGATCCCGGACAGCCCGCTCCGCCGCCCGAGCGATCGAATGGTCGCAATCGTGAATGGGTCCATCTCTACAATGCCGACGTTATTTCCATGCCTGATAAGTGGGAATATCCGTGGTATGCCTCGTGGGATCTGGCCTTTCATTGCATTCCGCTTGCACTCCTCGACCCTGAATTTGCGAAGGAGCAACTCGTCCTGCTCTTGCGCGAGTGGTATATGCATCCTAACGGCCAGGTTCCCGCTTATGAATGGGCTCTCGGCGATGTGAATCCTCCCGTTCACGCATGGGCGGCCTGGCGTGTCTACAAGATCGACAAGAAGCGCAGCGGTCGCGGCGACCGCGCCTTTCTCGAGCGCATCTTTCACAAGCTCCTGCTTAATTTCACGTGGTGGGTCAATCGCAAAGATGCTGACGGGATGAATGTCTTCCAGGGTGGATTTCTCGGGCTTGACAACATTGGCGTCTTCAATCGCAGCGAGCCCCTGCCTGGCGGCGGCACGATCGAACAATCCGATGCAACCAGCTGGATGGCGATGTACACATTGAATCTGCTAGCAATGGCTATGGAGCTCGCGCGAGTGGAACCCTCGTACGAAGACGTAGCCAGCAAGTTCTGGGAACATTTCATTTACATCGCCCATGCGATGAATCATCGTGGCAGAGACGGCCATGGGCTCTGGGATGAGTCCGACGGCTTCTTCTACGATGTACTGAAGTTTTCCGACGGCACTCACTACCCGGTTCGCATCCGGTCGATGGTCGGTCTCATCCCGCTCTTTGCTGTCGAAACGCTCGACCATGATCTTCTCAACGCGCTACCCGGATTCAAACGGCGCATGGATTGGTTCATCAACAATCGACCAGACCTCGTCGAGAATGTCGCCTCCATGCGTGCCCGCGGAATGGCCGAGCGTCGTCTGTTGTCCGTTGTCGACCCGACGAAGCTTCGCCGTATTCTCCAGATCATGCTTGACGAAGACGAATTTCTCTCCCCATTTGGCATTCGCGCTTTGTCCCGTTATCACCGGGACCATCCTTATATTCTGAATATGGGCGACGCTCAGCACCGTGTCGACTACGAACCGGCCGAATCCACTACCGGTCTCTTTGGAGGAAACTCCAACTGGCGCGGACCGGTCTGGTTTCCTCTCAACTATCTTTTGATTGAGTCCCTGCAGAAATTCCACTTCTATTTGGGTGACGACTTCCGAGTCCCGTTTCCTTCCAATTCAAGCAACCTCCTCACACTTTGGGAAGTCGCCACGCAACTCTCGCGCCGGCTGACCTCGATTTTCCTGCGCGATTCAAATGGACGCCGCCCAGTATTCGGAACCAACAAAACGTTCCAGGCCAACGCTCACTGGCGTGATCACGTTCTCTTCTACGAATATTTTCACGCGGACACCGGCGTTGGACTCGGCGCCAGCCATCAGACCGGGTGGACCGGTCTGGTCGCGAAACTGTTCCAGCAGAGCGGCATTTCGGGGGAGTCCTCCACCTACTAAGGGCGACTCGCGCCTGTCCGATAGTGGGCACACGACTCCGTAAACGGACAACCTTCGCCTCGTGCGCGTCCACCGCAAAGCAACATGTTTCTCAGATTCAAATACATAACGGGACGCCAGAAATGGCTTAACGGTTGCATAATCTCCTGTGATGGACATCGCTCGTCCCGACATTAGAAAGCAAAAGCAACGTCGGCGGATTCTAGGGACTGTAATCGGTCTGGTTGTTGTGACAGGACTGACGATTGCGATCATGCGTCTGAAACCCGCGGCGCCAGAGGTCGATCGCAGCACCGTCTTGATCGATTCAGTCAAGCGCGGATCCATGCTCCGGCAGGTTCGTGGGATTGGGTCGTTGATTCCCAGCCAGGAGTTCATCCGTCAAATACCAGCGGAGACTGAAGCCACGGTGGTGCGCATTCGGATGCTTCCAGGATCGCAGGTATCCGCCAGCACGATTCTTCTGGACATGAGCAATCCTCAAGTCGAACAGGCTGCAGTGGATGCCAAACTTCAATTGAAGGCGGCCGAGGCTGAACTTCAGAGCATGCGCGTCACTCTGGAAAGCAACTTGATGAACCAAAGAGCCGGCGCGGCGACCGTGAATGCGGATTTCACGCAGGCGAAGCTTCAGGCAGAAACCGATAAAGCTCTCTTTGACCTTGGCGTCATTTCCGGTCTCGCTTACAAGAACTCAAAGAGCAAAGCCGACGAACTCACTACCCGGAACAACATCGAGAACCAACGTCTGGATATTAATCAGAGAGCGAATGAATCCCAAGTCGCCGAGCAGCAGGCAAAAGTGGATCAGATTCGCGTTCTGGCAGGACTCAAACAGGAACAACTCGATGCGCTCAAGGTTCGCGCCGGAATTGAAGGGGTTCTGGTCGATTTGCCGCTGCAGGTCGGCCAACACGTTTTGCCAGGGACCATGCTCGCGAAGGTCGTTCAACCCAACCATCTGATCGCGGAATTGAAGGTTCCGGAAACCCAGGCACGGGATGTACAAATCGGCCAACCGGCGGTTGTCGACACGCATAACGGAACAGCTTCAGGGACGGTGATGCGGGTCGATCCCGCCGTGCAGAACGGGACAGTCACTGTCGACATAAATTTGACGGGTGAGTTACCGAAAGGAGCGCGCCCCGATCTGAGTGTGGACGGAACGATCGACCTGGAAAAACTGGATGACACACTCTACGTGGGGCGACCCGCATTCGGGCAGGAGAACAGCACGATCAGTTTGTTCAAGCTCGATCCGGACGGAAAGGGCGCCGTTCGTGTGCCGGTAAAAGTGGGACGGGCCTCGGTCAGTTCGATTCAAGTGATTGAGGGCTTGCGCGAAGGCGACAGCGTCATTCTCTCCGACATGTCGCGCAACGATAACACGGAGCGAATCCGGCTCGATTGACAGGTAGAAGGCTAACTCATCTATGACAGACTCAGCCACGTCTCTGATCCAGATTGAAGACCTGACCAAAATCTTCTACACCGACGAGATTGAGACTCACGCGCTCTCCGGTGTTCACCTTTCGGTTCGCAAGGGAGAGTATGTGGCCATGTCGGGACCTTCCGGATGCGGAAAATCCACGCTGCTTTCGATTATCGGCCTCCTAGACACACCGACGGGCGGCAAATATCAGCTGAATGGAAGGCCCGTGGAGAACCTGAATTTTGCGGAGCGGGCGCGAATTCGCAACCAGGAGATCGGTTTCATCTTTCAGAGTTTCAATCTGATTGGCGATCTTACGGTGTACGAGAACGTAGAACTGCCTCTGACTTACCGCCAGAAAATGCCCTCTGCGGACCGCAAGAAGCGAGTGATGGAATCGCTTGAGCGAGTCGGAATGGCGCATCGGTTGCGACATTATCCTTCTCAGCTCTCGGGCGGCCAGCAGCAGCGTGTCGCGGTGGCACGGGCCCTCGCGGGGCATCCCTCGATCCTGCTCGCAGACGAACCCACCGGCAATCTTGATTCGCGCAACGGCGAAGCGGTCATGCAACTGCTGCAAGAACTGCATCGCGAAGGTGCCACCATTTGCATGGTGACGCATGACCCTCGATTCGCGAAGCACGCGCAGCGCGAGGTTCATCTTTTCGATGGCAAGGTTGTGGCTGAAGAAGAGTTGAAGAAGCTCATGGCGGAGACGGGCGTATGAGCCTCCTATTGCGAAATGCTCGCTGCGGCGATGGACGGTTCCGGAAGAATCCAGCGGTCAATGCCTCGTTCTTGATCCCGTTCACAATCGATCATTTCAGTGAGTTGGCAAACATCAAACCTAGTTAGCAGCAACAACAGGAAGGGGCAGTAATTTGTGAGGAGCTTTCTGATTCTGATGGTTTGCATCGCTGGAACACAGTGCTGGGGCCAGAATGCGGACGAATGGAACTATTTCGATCCCATCCGGGTAACCAAGCTTGGCTGCCGGGCCGAACGAGTCCGGCATGACGCGGCAGGGGCTCGCCCGCTACATGAGCACCTGGTTTGGCAGGCGGAGGCCTTCGCCGAACGCGCGGACGAGCCGGGTTGGAGCAAGATTGTTGCCGTTTTTCCAAGCAATATCAGAGGGAGGCATGCTGCCGAAAAGGCGTGCTCCCAATGGATGGATGAGGCCACAAAGCGCGTGCATCGTGCGGTCGTGGCGCCGGCTGTCGTGACGAGGTGATTGTGACTAAAGCTTCAAAGAATTTGTCTTTCGAGTCGCCCCAGCCCGGCACCGGCGCGATGCCCGGCGCTAAAAGCTGGCAAACCATACACCGCATCTACCGGAACTTCCGGATTGCTCTGCGATTGCTGCGCAGAAATCCAGGATTTACAACCGTCGCAGTGATCACGCTGGCGATCGGTATCGGAGCCAATACCGCGATATTCAGTGTGCTCTATGCAGTTCTGCTCGCACCGATGCCCTACCCTCACCCTGAGCAATTAGTGATGGTCTGGTCCAAAGTTCGCGACGGCAACAACTCGGTTTCCGCCAGCGATTTTCTGGATTGGAAGCGACTGAACACTACCTTCCAGGACTTGCTTGCGTGGAACAATGTCGCGTACAACTTCGCAACGCCGGAACAACCGGAGCGGATCGTCGGCCGAACGATGACCCCCGGCGCATATCGGATGATGGGAACCCCCCTTTTCCTGGGACGCGATTTCCTGCCCGAGGAAGGCGAGCTGGGCAAAGACCATGTTGTCATCCTGACCCACAAGCTCTGGGCACATCTGGGAGCTGATCGCGACATCATCGGCAAACAGATCAAGATGAATGGGAAGCCGTACACCGTGGTAGGCGTAAATCTACCCGGACAAACCGACCGTTTGGAATGCGAATTCGTGGTTCCGCTCGCGTTCAAGCCCGAGGAACTCAGTCATGACACACACTGGTTGCTGGTTCTTGGCCGGCTTAAACCAGGAGTGTCCATTGCTCAGGCTCAGGCCGATATGGATGTGGTCGCGAATCGTATCGCCCAGGAGCATCCACAATCAAACAAAGGATGGAGCGTCAGTGTCGAACCCTTGCATCTTGATTTCTTTCCCAAGCGGGACCAGGAAACTCTTTGGCTGCTGATGGGAGCAGTGGGCCTGGTGTTATTGATCGCCTGCGCCAACGTCGCAAACCTGGTGCTCGCGAAAGGTACGACCCGCCTGAAGGAGGCTGCTGTTCGCACGTCGCTGGGCGCGAGTCGCTGGCAATTATTCAGCCAATTCCTGATGGAAAACCTGGTTCTGGCGGGCGTTGGAGGGACACTGGGAGTTGCTCTCGCATTAGCTTTGATTCGAATGTTGGTCGCGATTCTGCCACCGAATCGTATACCCTCCGAAGCGGAAATCGCCCTGAATTTGCCTGTACTTCTCTTTACTTTGGCTGCGACAACGATCTCGGGCCTGGTTTTTGGTTGCGTTCCGGCATGGCACTCCTCCCGTGTCGACCCTAATGAGACGCTGAAAGAGGGTGGACGATCGGGAATCGGTGCGGTTCGTCATCGCGTGCGGAAAGCCTTGGTCGTCTCAGAATTTGCGCTCGCTCTTACATTGTTGTCCGCCGCGGGGCTCGCACTGCACAGCCTGTGGAACCTATCCCACGTCGATCTCGGCTTCCGTTCGGACCACCTGCTCACGTTCGGATTGGAGCCGCCAAAAGAGGAACCATATCAATCGGATCACATCGTCGGTTTCTATCGCGACGCTCTGGAAAGGATTGAGTCGTTGCCGGGCGTAGTAAGAGCCGAAGCCGCCACAGGAATGCCTCTACAGGGCACGAATTTCGGCATGCCATTCAGCATCTCTGGTCAACCAGTAAGCGACCGTGCCACGCGCCCGGGAGCCGGCTTTCAAATGGTCACGCCGGAGTACTACGACACTCTCGGCATTGAAATCGTAAAAGGGCGACGTTTTACCGAGCAGGATTCCGCGGCCAGCCCGCGAGTGGCCATCGTGAATGAGACCTTCGTCCGGCGATTTCTGCAAGGAATGAACCCTTTACGCCAGCGGCTTGTCATCGATCAAATCGTTCCGGGCGAGATGAAAATTGGGGCATCTGTGGAATGGCAAATCGTAGGTGTGTCTCGCGACAGCCACAATGGCGGAATTCACGGCAGTAACTTTGCGCTGATTGATGTTCCTTTCCAGCAAAGTCCATGGCCGGGTGCCAGCGTCGTCGTGCGAACAACTGGCGACCCCGCTTCTATGAGCAAATCCATCTCCGGGGCGATTCATTCTTTCGCTCCCGATGTGCCGCTGGAAGAAATCCGAACCATGGACGAGATCGTGGACAGATCCTTGGTGGACGACCGCTTTCTGACCGCTCTGTATGGCACCTTCGCTAGCATCGCGCTGCTTCTGGCGGCGGTTGGAATTTACGGTGTCATGGCCTTCGCCGTCGCGCAGAGGACGCACGAGATCGGATTGCGCATTGCTTTTGGCGCCAGTCGTGACCATGTTCTAGGCCTCGTCCTGAAGGAAGGACTGATCTTGGCCGCAAGTGGGCTCGCAATAGGCGTGGGTGGTGCGTTCCTGACCGGGCGCGTCATGAGCGGTTTGCTTTATGGAGTTGGCTCGGTTGATTCAGTCGCGTTCATCACGGTGGCCGTCACACTTCTTGCTGCCGCGTTTGGCGCAAGTTACATTCCCGCCCGCCGTGCTGCCAGAGTCGACCCTATGGTGGCAATTCGTTACGAGTAGGAGCGAGTCATGGCTGGTTGATTCAGGATCTCGAATTCGCGTTGCGCCAACTGAGGCCGATCCTGGGTTCACAAGGGTCGATGTAGTGACGCTCGCGCTCGGCTTTGGCGTGAATGCTGCATTTTCTCCGTGGTTTAGACGGCGCATTTTTGCTCCACTTCCATACCGGGAAATTCGCCAGTTGATGATGGTCTGAGGGTGAAGTCCATCCCCCGGAGATATGCAGTTCCGATTTGCGAATTCCGAACGGACGACCGCACTACGATATGAATGAAGGTTCCATTCTGCGAATGAACGGATTGCTACAAGATCTTCACTATGCCTCGCGGCAGCTATGGCGCCGCCCTGCGCTTACGTTGGTGGCATGTGTGACGCTCGCGCTTGCGATCGGCGCGAACGCGGGGGTGTTTAGTGTTGTAAACGCTCTACTACTTCGATCCCTTCCATTTCGTGAACCCGATCGGCTCGCTGTGCTTAACCACTTTTTCCCTCCTCATGACTCCGCAATTGCCTTCCATGATTGGAGTCAGCACAGCGGATATCTTGCGGATGCTGCACTCTTTGAAGAAGCAGATGCAAACCTTGGCGGAAGCTACACGGCCACTCGTATTCACCTTTCCCAGACATCGTGGAATTTCTTTTCGTTGCTGGGTACGAAGCTTGCACTCGGAAGAGCTTTTGCTCCTGACGAAGACGTAGATGGCGCGGGTTGGGGACCGCCTGGACGAAATGCCGTCGCCGTCATTGGTTACGGAATCTGGCAGCAGCTTTTTGGTGGCGACCCCAAAGTTTTGGGCACCACAGTTCGGATCGATGGGATCCCGCTTACAGTCGTGGGTGTGGCGCCGCCAGAATTCGATTACCCGGACCATTCCGTCCTGTGGAAGCCGGGTGCTTTTAGTCCAGGGAACAACGGTTGGACAACAATCGCACGGCTCAAGCCTGACATCTCATGGAACGAGGCGCGCGCCGCGTTTGCTGTCGAAACGGAGCAGCAATCACCGAACGCGGGCTTTGACATTTCCAATCCGCGTCCGACCATCACGTCGCTGCGGGACGCGTTAGCCGGTTCCAGCAAGAACGCTTCGCTTGCCTTCATGGGCGCTGCAGGTCTTGTCCTGCTCGTTGCATTCATAAACCTGGCAAGCCTTTCATTTAGCCGGGCAACTGAGCGGGCATCGGAGCTGGCTATCCGCTCGGCTTTGGGGGCAAGCCACGCAAGAGTGATTCGGCATTTGGTCGCGGAATATGCGCTCATTTGTTCGATTTCGGCGGTCGGCGGGGTCGCCACCGCATTCTGGATCGCACGCCTCGCAACCAAACTCGTCCCTCCACCGATCGGCATCGAATCGTATTCCATCCTCGATCTACACGTTCTAGCGTTTGTAAGCATTTTGTCAGTGTTTGTGGCAGCGGCTTTGGGTATCGTGCCCTCTCTTTATGTCCAGCGTTTCTCCCTTTTCGACGGTCGGACTCTTTCTCGGTCCACGCGGGCCCATCCTGGACGCCAGGTTTTGGTTGGTGCACAAGTGATGCTTGCGGTCGTTCTGCTGTCTGCGTCAGTGGGACTCGGGCGCGCCTTCACTCATTTGATGACAATCGACAGGGGCTACGATGTGAAGGCACTTGTGACGGTAAGTGTTTCTCTGGAAGGTACGACGCACCAGATCAATAAATCACAACTGCCTTACTTCGACGAGGTACTTGGACGTATCTCCAGGATCCGAGGCGTTCGTTCTGCCAGCTCAACCGAATTCCTGCCGTTATACGCTTCAGCATTTGTCGGCGGCCCGTTCGGGCTCGATGGACGCCCAGCTTCGCGCAGCTCGAACCTGATACCAGTTTTCTCTGGATACTTCCACACAATGGGCGCGCGGATTCTATACGGCCGCGAATTTACTGAGGCCGAGGTCGGCTCTGGGGCTAAAGTCGCTGTCGTGAATGATCGATTCGCATCCGGCTTTGGGAGGCCGCAGGACGTCATAGGCCGACAACTCACAAGCGAGGGCGACTCTCCGTGGAGAATTGTTGGAGTAGTGAGCGGAATGGAGTACGAAACAGATCCGACGACGGCAGGCGGTAATCAAGTTTTTGTGCCGTCGTCTAATCCGGGTGGTTTTTTCTCAACCTTCGTGGCGCGCGTCGATGGGCGTGCGGAAGATTACTTGCCTGCTATTCGCGATGCGATTCAGTCGGCGGATCGTCAAGTACCTGTGTTTGGCGCTAAGACTATGGAACAGCGCCTCCACGACACTTTCGTGGGGCAGGAATTTTACCGCACCGCCGTTTCCAGCTTGGGAGGCTTCGCTCTGTTGCTGGCGCTCATCGGAGTCTATGGAACAGTCTTTCAAGCGATTGTCGAGAGAACACGGGAAATGGGCATACGCATCGCCCTGGGCAGAACACGTCTCCAACTTCGGGCAATGTTGCTATCAAGCGCATTGCTTGTGGTGTTGACCGGAGCAACTGCAGGAGTAGCCGGGGCACAACTAATCGGGCATGTGCTCGAGAGCCTCATCGACGGAGCGAGGCCGATAGGCCTTGCAGCGTCGGTCAGCCTGATTGTCTTGTCCATCGCAATTGCAGCGGCGACCGTTTGGTCGGCTACCAGAAGGATTGCCACACTCGACGTTATTTCCATTATGAGAAACGAATAGATGAGTAATCAGACAAGAGAAGACGAAACAGAGGGGGCATGATTCAATTCAAGAATCTTGAGCGCAGTTACAAGTCGCCGGCCGGCCAGTTCTGGGTGCTGCGGCGCATCAATCTGGAAATTCGAGAAGGGGAGTTCATCACCGTAATGGGACCCTCGGGCGCCGGCAAATCCTCCCTTCTGAACGTCCTGGCGTTGCTTGATGACGGCTGGGAAGGAGAGTTCTGGTTTCGCGATCAGGCCGTTCATGACATGAAACGAAAACAGCGAGCAGATCTTGCCAAGAAAAATGTAGGGATGGTTTTCCAAAGTTATCACCTGCTCGACGACCTGACGGTGAAGGAGAATATCGACCTTCCTTTGTCGTACAAAGACATCCCGCACAAGCGGCGCCAAAGCATGGTGGCCGACACACTGGACCGCTTCCAGATTGTCGCAAAAAAAGATCTATTCCCAAGCCAACTCTCGGGCGGACAACAGCAGTTAGTAGGTGTAGCACGGGCCGTGATTCACAAGCCTGCACTTCTGCTAGCGGACGAGCCTACTGGCAACCTGCACTCTTCTCAGGCGAAGGAAATCATGGAACTCTTTCGTGAACTCAATCAACAAGGCACGACCATCGTGCAAGTGACTCACTCGGAGGCGAATGCTGCTTACGGCTCGCGAACCATTCAACTGCGTGACGGTTGGATTGTGAGTGACACCGCGAATCCAGAACTTCAGCTGCACCAGGTGGTGAAGCAATGAAATGGAAATCGCTTTTTGAGCAGTTCAGCTCGTTGGCTGCTCCAAAACAACCTCGAAACCTGCGCTTTCTGCGGAGTGAAAACGTCGGTAGGGTCTTTCTGAAGAGTTCACTGTGTTTTCTGATGTTGACGGCTGCAATATCGACCGCTCAAACAGACGTGACGGCGTCGTTCGAAATGCCAAAGTCTTACAATCCATTAAGCGCCTACTCCCCTTTTACCGCACCAACGCCGCAATTGGTGAATTCCCCGAGACTGACTCAGCTCATCCGAGACGGAAAACTCTATATCTCTCTCAAAGATGCGATCCAGCTCGCTCTCGAGAATAATCTGGATATCGCAATCGCCAGATACAACCTTCCGATTGCAGACACTGACATTCTGCGAACGAAAGGTGGCGGCATATTCCGCGGTGTGAATGCGGGTGTAGTGGAAAATACTCCGGGCGGCGGTGTCGGCGGACTGGGCACGGGAGCACCCGGGGCTGGCGCGGGAGGTACCAGCGCTGGTGCCGGCGGAGCGGGGGCGGGAGCTTCCGGACTTGTGCAGTCGACGCTGGGTGTTGGCGCGCCGGTCCCTTCGTACGACCCGGTCATCTCAGGCACGATTGGCGCGGAACACCAAAACACTCCACTCGCCAACCTGCAGTTATACGGCGTGCCGTCGCTTCAGTTGAACAATGGGCAAGTAAACTTCTTTGCAGGGCAATCCTTCCCTACCGGGACTAGTATTTCGTTCGAGTTCCAAAACAGCCGCCTGACCACGAATAGTCCTTACGAGAATCTTTCGCCGATTCTTAGCTCATATTACAGATTCACCCTGCAGCAGCAGTTGCTCGCTGGATTTGGGCTGGCGCCAAATCTTCGCTACCTGCAGATTGCGAAGAACGATAAAAAGATTTCGGACATCGCCTTCAAAGACCAGGTTATTGCGACCGTAACGCAGATCGAGAACATTTATTGGGATCTGGTCAATGCGTATCGGCAGGCCGAGGTCAATCAGCAATCTCTTGATTTCTCGAACCAGTCTCTGGAGATTGCGAAGAAGCAACTCCAACTGGAGAGTGTCCCCGCCATGGATGTGATGAAAGCCGAAGCTGAGGTTTCCAAGCGCGATCAGGAACTGACAGTTGCGAAGACAAGCCTTCAGTTGCAGGAACTTCTAATGAAGAATGCGCTAACGAAGAGTCTGGATGATCCAATCCTGGAGGAAATACCAGTCGTTCCGACGGATCTGCTTCAGTCGATCGGAGAATCACCCACTACCGAACCGGTCCAGGACTTGATTGCCCGCGCCCTTCGCGATCGGCCTGAGCTTTTGGAATCGGACATTGACCTCGTGAACCGCCAGATTAGTCAAAAGGCGGCAAAGAACGCTCTGCTGCCTACACTTTCCTTGGTCGGTTTCTACGGGGGATCGGGATTAGCTGGACCACTGAACCCCATCTATTCCTCTAGATTCCCGAACTCGTCCAACGTTCCAACCAACTTTAGCGGGGCGATCGAAAATGCCTTTGACAATTCTGCTCCGGACTATTACGTCGGCTTCAACCTGAATATTCCGATCCGCAATCGGGTTGCCAAGGCCGATCAGTGGCGCTCAGAGTTGGAATATCGGCAAGCGGAGCTACGCCGCGAACAGCTGAGAAAGCAGATTCGCATAGAGGTGCGCAACGCGGAATACAGCCTGGAACAGATTGCTGCGCGGGTTGAGGCGGCACGTAAAGCCCGTGATCTGGCGCAACGCACCTTCGATATCACGCGGAAGGAACAGGACTTGGGGGCCGGTTCGACCTTTCAGACGCTAACTGCGCAGCGAGATCTAGCGCTCGCGGAATTGGACCTGGTTACAGCCATGACGGTCTACGAGAAAGCCCAAGTCGAATTAGACCGAGCAACCGGAAGCACTTTGGAACATAATGGAATTGCGATTCGGGATGCGCTCAAGGGTATTGGCGGCATTCCTACGTCTTGATATGTCTATGACGGCCAAACCGCAAGGTGTCGCGATATCGACATTTTTGGCGAGAAACAGTAACCCGCCGCGGGTCCTCGCGGCAGATGACCAGCCACACATCCTCGATGCTCTCGAACTGTTGCTCAAGCCCCACGGATATTGCGTGGACGGGGTTCGCTCTCCTGCACTGGCTCGAGAGGCCATTTCGACGAATTCCTATGATGCCGTCTTCATCGATCTGAACTATACACGCGACACCACGTCGGGACAGGAAGGCCTCGACCTTCTGTCGCAAATCGTGTCGTACGACACACGATTGCCCGTCATCGTCATGACGGCATGGGGCAATGTGGAATTGGCGGTTGACGCGATGCGGCGCGGCGCTCGTGACTTCATTCAGAAACCATGGGAAAACGAACGCCTTTTATCCATCCTTCGTACGCAAGTCGAGTTACATCGCGCCCTGAAGGAATCCGAAAGGCTGGCGGCCGAGAACCGTCTGCTGAGCGCGCAAGGGAGGCCAGAGTTCATTGCGACCGCGGCGTCGATGGCACCAGTACTGGAGACCATCACCCGCGTGGCTCCATCCGACGCGAATGTCATGATCACGGGCGAGCACGGCACAGGCAAAGAGGTGGTAGCACGAACCATCCATGCGCTTTCTTTGCGGGCCTCGCGCCCATTTATTGCTGTAAATACCGGCGGATTGGCGGAGGGACTTTTCGAAAGTGAGCTCTTCGGCCACGTAAAGGGCGCATTTACCGACGCACGGTCCGACCGTATCGGAAGATTTGAACTGGCCAATGGGGGCTCGATCTTTTTGGATGAGATTGGCAACGTCCCGGTTCGTCAACAGATGAGGTTACTGCGCGCGATTGAATCCGGAGAAATCGAGCGGGTTGGATCATCGCGCACTCTTCAGGTTGACGTCCGCATCATTTCCGCCACGAATACTGACCTGGAATCCGCCTGCCAAACCGGGCAATTCCGCGAAGATTTATTGTTTCGATTGAACACGGTAGAAATCCGCCTGCCCGCCTTGCGAGAGCGAAGGGAGGATATCCCGGTGTTATCGATGCATTTTCTGAAAGAGTACGCCTCTCGCTACCGCCGGTCGATTCATAGTATTGAGCCAGCTGCCATGCAGGTTTTGATGCAGTACTCTTGGCCAGGGAATGTTCGCGAACTAGAGCATACTGTCGAACGAGCGGTCTTGATGTGCCGAGGCGATCAAGTCCAGCCTGGGGACCTGGGAGTGGGCGTTCAACGGCAAGCCTCGCAGAACCTGGAAGAATTGAGTCTGGAAGCCGTTGAGACTATTCTGATCCGCAAAGCGCTGCAGCGCTTTCAGGGTAACGTCAGCCACGCGGCAGAGGCACTCGGACTGAGTCGTGGCGCGTTATACCGGCGGATGGAAAAGTATGGGCTCTAACCCAACCGCAAGTCCTTCATCAAAATCTGCTGCGCGAAGGCCGCCACGGGCATCGTTCGAACGTCGGGTCATTCGCTTTGCTTTTCTGCTCGCGCTGCCCGGCATCTCCGTCAGCGTAATTCTGGTCTGGCTTCTGACCTGGAGCCTCGAATCTAAGGTGCTACTTCTTGGCGCAGAAGCGCTTGCGTGCTTGTTGATTGGCGCGGCTTTACACGAACATATCATTCGTCCGCTGCAGACCCTGGCGAATGTTGTGGGCGCGTTGCGTGAAGACGACTATTCCTTTCGCGCTCGACTGGCGACGCCAAATGACGCGCTGGGTGAGCTTTCTATCGAAGTCAATGCGCTGGCAGACTTACTGGCTCAGCACCGAACGGGCGTCATCGAGGCTACCGCATTATTGCAGCGGGTTGTCGAAGAAGTGGACGTGCCCATCTTTGCATTTGATTCGATTGGCACAGCGCGACTTGTCAATTCTGCCGCAGCCAGAATGTTCAAGGCGTCACCGTCGGACTTGATAGGAAAAACAGCCCTCGATTTGGGACTGCAGAGCACTCTGACCTGTGAAAATGAATCGTTGTTGAACCTCGATGTGAGGAGTGACGTACGCTGGCTTGTGCGGCGCAGCCAGTTCCGCCAAAACGGGCTGCCGCATAATTTAGTAGTGCTTTCGGATGTAAGCCGCGCTTTGCGGGAGGAAGAGCGGAGGGCGTGGCAGCGCCTCATCCGCGTCATCGGTCATGAACTGAACAACTCGCTGGCGCCCATCAAGTCGATTGCGGGAAGTCTAAACGCTCGCCTTTCTGAAGTGATGGTCGAGGGAGAACAACGACGGGACTTTAGGCGTGGGTTGGAAATCATAGAAGACAGGTCAGCTTCTCTCAATCGTTTTCTGCAGGCCTATCGCCAACTTGCCCAAATGCCCCCTCCGGCCAAGCGTTCGTGCACAATCTCCAGGCTTGTGACACGCGTTGCCGATCTGGAACGCCGAGTACCTGTAGCGGTCCTTCCGGGGCTCGAGATCGAGATACTCGCCGATCCGGATCAACTAGAGCAGATGCTGATCAATTTGCTGCGAAACGCTGCCGATGCTGTCCTGGAAAAAGCAACTTCTTCGACAGGGCCAAAACCTCCGACTCAAGGGGATCGTCCTTCCAAAGCCCCAATCACGTTCACATGGAGTGTGAACAATAAAGAAGTATCGTTGTTGATTTGTGATTCAGGATCAGGATTGACCAATCCGGGCAACACTTTTGTGCCCTTCTACACGACAAAGCCCCAGGGAAGTGGGATTGGCTTGGTACTATCGCGACAAATTTGCGAGGCTCACGGCGGGTCGCTTGAACTCTCGAATCGCTCTGATAGCGAAGGCTGCCTTGCGAAAGTAACCCTTCCAAGAACCGTCGCAGGCGATTTAAAACTTGCGGATCTAGTCGTCACCCGGTGATCTTTGTTTTTGCTGGGCGCCAGGTTCGGCGATACGGAGGATCGTCCTGCGGTGCAGAGCTTCATCGTGCTCGATTCGAGTGGCGATTCCTAATTGCTCATCCGCTTCCTGTTCTCCGGCCCATCCGAGCGAGGGCCAGTCCAAGATAGTAGCAGGCGAACATGATTGTCCCTTATATCGAATCCTATGTGCGCCAGTACGCCTGGACACCGTGGGGAAAGGTAATGATTCGCTCCGCTCAATTGGGCAATAACGCGGCTCTTCTCGGAGCTGTCCCATTATTGTCTGAAGCAATCGACGTTCACACTTAGCGGCGAGCCGCCGAGTTTTTTCCTTACCAAAATCACGTCGTGCCAGATCGGAATCGCTGGCGACGACTCCCTTCCACCATTCGTCTCCGCCAGCTCCAAACTATTTTTCCGAGGTCTATCGGAAATTTCTTACGAGCATCAAGTTTGATTCGGCAAACTGGTTCTGCACATAGACCAGCGATTTGCCGTCTTCGGATAGGCTCAGACCCCAGCCGGTTTCTTTTTCGAAAGGCCATACCACGTGCGACTTGTTGTCCGCAAAATCAAACAAAGCCAATTCGGCGTGCTTCCCGAATCTCAGGAAGTAAATTCCTTCCGGGCTGAGTGCCCAATTCGGCCATCCGCCCGGGTCCAGATCGTCTAGCACTTTGCTTTCTTCTTCACTGTTATCCAGCGGCATGCGCCATATCCCGCTTTGTTCATACTTTGAATAATACAAATACTGCTCGTCGAAGGATTCAACCGGAGCGATTCCCCCTTTCTTCGTTAGTTGAATGGGAGTTCCACCCGCGAATGGCATCTTCCAGACCTGAAACGCTTCTCCGCCGCGCTTCGAGGAAAAGTAGAGCGACTTCCCATCGCGCGACCAACTCGGCGAGAGATTGTCAGCTCCCGGAATGGTCGGCAAAAGGCGGGGCACTCCTCCAGGCACTTCCACAACGTAAATCTCGCTCCGCTCGCGCGGGTGGGACTCAAACGCAATGTATCGCCCATTCGGTGACCAGCGGGCCCGGCCCGCGGTCCCATGTAGAGAAGTGATCTGATCGCACCGACTGCCGTCCACATCGCACGTCCAGATATCCCAAAAACCCAGGCGATCCGACTCAAACACTACCTTTTTCCCGTCGGGCGATAATTCCGGCCGCATCTTGTCGCCCTTTTCCGAGACCAGCGGAAACGGCGCCCGCTGCGGATGCTTCGGATCCTTGAGGTCGACCCGCCAAACATCCGACTTATCGAGATTCTGTTCATAGACCAGCGTGTTGTCGCTCTTGGACGGCATCGTTGGCCACCCCGCTTCGCCAACAGGCCCAGCCACGGGCCTGGGAATGCAGCCTCCCGCCGCGACGACCCACAACCCCATCTGAGCGCCGCGCGCAGAAGCGAAGATGATCTCATCACTGTCACGCGTCCATGCCAGCGATCCTGTCATCGGTCGATGATCAAACGTCAGTCTCTTTGCCCGTCCGCCGTCCGCCGCCATCACATAGATATCGTTGCTCACCCCCGCCACTGCAGACCGGATGAAGGCCAGCCTTGCACCGTTAGGAGAATAACTGGGAGCGCGGTCAATCCATCCTGGCGGCGGTGAAGAAAGTTGCCGTATGCTCGAATCGGCAACCGACAACTCCGAAATCCATGCCCTGGTTGGGTCGCTATCATGGCTTTCGGTGAACGCAATCGAGTTACCATCCGCCGACCATGAGAGTCCCCCTCCGAGGTGATCGGGCCCGTGATACAGATGCCGCTCCGTTCCGCCGAGAGCTGGAATAGCGAGGATCGAGAAAGCATCTTTCGCGTATCGCACAAACGCAATCTGACGTCCGTCCGGCGACCATGTCGGACAGCAATCGCCTGAGTTGTTTGTCAGCTGAATAGTTCTTTCGCCGCCAACCACTGCCGCGTAGATGCCAATATGGCTTCCACCATCGCTCTGACGGAATGCGACCAAAGTTCCATCCGGCGAGAACGCGGGAGTCGCCTGGTAGCCGCGCAGTCCAATTAATGGAACTACCTCAATCTTCGACAGCAGCGTGTCTGGGCGCGGCCGGTACAAGGCCCAAATCGAGGCCGAACAACCCATTGCCAATAAGATGGTAGCCGCGATCCAAAATGGCCTGGGCGGCCAGGGCGACTTTTGCAAAACGACATTCGTAAGCTCCAAAGGCTCCGACTTCGTATCAACGGGTGCGATGAACCGATATCCTCGTTTCGCAACCGTCTCGATAAAGCGTGGCTTCTCGGCAGAGTCACGCAGAGCGTCGCGCAATCGTGCGACCGCGCTGTTCAGCCCGTGATCGAAATCCACAAACGTATCGGCGGGCCAAAGCTCCTGCCTGAGCTCGTCCCGGGTGACCACCTCTCCCGCTCGTCGCATGAGCAACAACAGAACACGGAATGGTTGTTCTTGTAACCTGATCTTCCGGCCTTCTTTAAGCAGTTCACCTGCCCGAAGATCAAGTTCAAACAGATCGAACCGGACTCTCTCTGCGGCTGACTGGATCGCTGGCATCTCCCCACCCTTTGCTTTGGACGTCGTCTCATCACCGACGTTAGTCATCCCTGAAGCAGATGCTTTCATCCCTACCGTGATCTAACGACTCAAGCTCAATCGGCTCACAGACTTAGCTTCGTTACCCAGTCGTGTCTCCGTCGTGTACGTGGTTGCATTGTGGAATCGGGCTTCCTGACGCGAAATAAGCCTACGCAGGTCGGAATGAAACCCGTTCCTGACGAACCCAAATTGGAAGAGGCCTGAAGACATGCTGAGGAACCGGCGAGCGCTGTTAACCATTACGTTGCTACCGCTTATGTGGTTCGATGGATTGGCAACTACTCACCACCAAAAGGACACAAAGCCGTCCCAGGGGACGGTCGATTCGAACGCAGCAATTTTATCGACAACCGAGCTCGCTCAAAAAGGAGATCCTAAGGCTCAATACCAACTGGGTTGGTCGTATATGACAGGCACGAATGTTTCCTTGGATTACCGCCAAGCGGCGTCCTGGCTGCAAAAATCTGCAGATCAGAAACTGCCTGACGCTCAATTTGCGCTCGGCTATCTCTATGAGCAAGGAAAGGGCGTCAAGAAGGATTATTCGGAGGCGATGCATTATTACAAAGCGGCTGCCGAACAGGACCATACAACGGCTGAAAACAATCTAGGTTCGATGTACGAACGCGGCGAAGGTGTCGGCAAAGATCTCGGGCTTGCCGCTCAATGGTATCGAAAAGCGGCCTCCAAAGGAGAATTCATCGCGGCCTGCAACCTGGCCTCTTTGTACCTTCGAGGCAAAGGCGTTCCGCGCGACTATACCCAGGCGGCAATGTGGTTCCGGGCCGCCGCCAATCGCGGCTATCCACCTGCGCAGGAAAATCTCGCTTGGATGTACTTTACCGGGACCGGAGTGACCCTGGATTTTTCGGAGGCAGCGAAGTGGGTCCGGACGGCGTCGGAACTCGGATATGCTCGGGCCCAACTCGACTTAGGCTATCTTTATGAGCAAGGCAAGGGAGTTCCGCTGGATCATGTTGCTGCTTACATGTGGTATAAAGCTGCCGCCGACGGAGGAGAGCGCCGTGCTGCATCGCAGTTGAAGACCTTGTCGACGGTTATGACGGACGCACAAATCAAACAGGCCAGTGCCGCAGCCGCGGAGTTGAAGATTTCGAAATACCCGGCCTGGGAAGATGACCGGTCTGATTCCGCGAGAATTTCGTTCCTGCCGCCTCGATAGCTTCTGTATCGCCGGGTAGGGCGCAAGAAGCTGATACAATTCGGCCTTACTGCAGATTTCCCTCATGGATTTGGACTTTCTGCCGATCCGCCGGTGGTAGTCCAGTAACAAGCCGGATCATGCGTTATTTCATTCTCGTCCTTGCTGTCGGGGTGGGTGTCATAGGCTTGGCCAGCGCACCCACTCCGTCGGCGATCCGATTCGAAAATATCGCTACAAAAGCGGGCGTCAATTTCGTTACCCGCAATTCACCGACACCGAACAAGAATCAGATCGAAACGATGGTCGCCGGCGTCGCGTTGCTTGACTACGACGGCGACGGCTGGCTCGACATTTACCTCGTCAACGGAGCGGCCATTCCTTCGCTCCAGAAAGAGTCGTCAGCTTACTGGAACCGGCTCTACCATAACAACCACGACGGCACATTTACTGACGTCACCGAACACGCCGGACTCTCCGGAGCCGGCTACGGAATGGGCGTTGCCGTCGGGGACTTCGACAACGATGGCCGACCCGACATTTTTCTAGCCAATGTCACTGCCAATCAACTCTTCCATAACAATGGTGATGGCACGTTTACGGATGTGACTGTGAAGGCGGGCCTCGTTGGCGCTGAGTTGAACGGCAAGAAAATGTGGTCTGCCGGGGCCGGCTGGTTCGACTATAACAATGATGGAAATCTGGACTTATTCGTCGTCAATTACTGCGTCTGGGAGGTCAATAAGGATCCCTATTGCCACGTGAAAAATGGCGTTCGCGGCTACTGCCATCCTAAGCTTTACGCACCGCTGCACAACACGCTCTACCGAAACAACGGAGATGGCACATTCACTGATGTCTCGAAAGAAACCGGGATTTCGTCGCGGATGGGAAAGGGGATGAGCGTGTCGTTTGCGGATTACGATGGCGATGGCTTTCTCGATGCGTTCGTCGCGAACGATACGACACCGGGGTTTCTTTTTCATAACCTTGGGGGGAAGAAGTTCGAGGAAGTCGGTACGCAAGCGGGAGTGGCTTATGCTCCGGATGGCGTGGCATTGTCAGGAATGGGATCCGATTTCGTGGATGTTAACAATGACGGACGCCCCGACATCTGGTACACGGCAGTTGAACACGAAAGCTTTCCCCTGTTAATCAATCAGGGCAACGGGGATTTCGATGATCTCACGCAAGCGAGCGGGCTACAGCCTACCAAAGAGATGTCCGGCTGGGGCAACGGCATCTTCGATTTCGACAATGACGGATGGAAAGACCTGTTCGTGGCGCGAGCCAATGTGCTCGATAATATCAGCGAACTGGGCAACCGCAAGTATCCTGAACCAAACTCTGTTTTTCGCAACCTTGGAAACGGTAAATTCGCCGACGTAGGCCCCTGGGCCGGAGCGGATTTTCAGGAAGAGGCGGCACACCGGGGAGTCGCGTTCGGCGACCTTTTCAATGACGGACGTATCGACGCGGTAGTCACCGTACTCGGTGGGCCGGTCGAAATTCTCCGAAACATCTCCGAAACTGGCAATCACTGGATTTTGCTGAAACTAGTAGGTACCAGGAGTAATCGCATGGGAATCGGCGCGCAGATTCACGTGACGACCGCGGACGGCCTCTCACAATGGAATGAGGCTACAACGGCAGTTGGCTACGCTGCATCGAGCGACAGCCGCGTCCACTTTGGACTGGGGGAGAATCGCATGATCAAAGAGTTGGAAATTCGCTGGCCCAGCGGAATCCGGCAAGTATTGCACGAGGTCGCGGTCGATCAGATTCTGACTGTAGAAGAGCCGAAGCAATAATTTCGGGGCGGGCGCTTACGCGGAGTACTATTCCGGCTTTTCAGTCCCGACTGCGGAACGCAGGCTCTCGTGGATGGCGAACTCCTTCTGCGCTTCCTCTTTATGCCCGGATCTCTCCAGCGCTGTGCCCAGCGTGCTATGCACCTCGGGATTTTGCGGCATGAATCGTTCTGCGGTGCGTAGCGGCGCAACTGCCTCTTCATATTTCTTCATGCTGACCAGGCACAAACCCTGCCCGAGGTAAGCTTCGGCGAAATTTGGGTCGAGATTCGTCGCCTCGGTGAATCTCGGCAGCGCCTCATCGCATTTCGCATCGCGCCGGGCAAGCTCACCCAGGATATAGTGAGCACCCGCATTGCTCGGGTCGATTTGGATCTCCTTCAGGAACTCCTGCTTCGCACGTTCCGCGACTTCTGGTCCGGCGTCCGGACGCGACAGAAGCAACCTGCCCAGCAGGAAGTGAATGCCCCGGGCATTTGGCTCCTTCTTGATCATCGTCTCGTATTCGAGCTCTGCAGGCTCCCACTTTCCCTGCATTTCAAGAGCTTCTGCGTTGAGCTTGTGGGCCGCGAGCGAATCTGGAGCCGTGCGGCCCAGTTCCTGAGCGGTCCGCGTACCCAGGTCCGAGTAGGCATGAATGATTACGAAAAGGACGTCCGGATCTTTGGGAAATTGCCGGCTCAGCAAGCGAATGAATTCGTCGGCGGAATCGCGCTCGTCGACCGCTAAAGCGCAGCGTACCCCGAGCACTCCTGCCTCCTTCCGCATCTCAGCAGGAACCGTACCGGCCATCGCGTGCTTTAAGCCGGAAATGCTGTCGCGGCAGTGTCCTTGCTCGGCAAGACTAATTGCCTTTTCCGGAGCCAAAGGAACTCGTGCCGTTGGGGCAGCCTTTGACGCTTGCGAGGATAGAACTGGAGCAGAACCGATAAGACCGAAGAAGACAAGGGGCAGGGCGCTTTTCCCAAAAAATCTAGGCATCTGGAAGTGAACCGTGCGCGAGAATCCCTTTCTAAAATCCTTTGCAAAAAAATGATGCAGGCGGAATTCCCGCCTGCATCATTATACGGGTTTCGTTTTTCAATAATAGAGTTTCAGCGCCAGCTGAATATTCCTTGGCGGCTGGGCGCTTGTGATTTCTCCCATCGTGCCTCCTAAGCCCATGTTCGGAGCATTGTATTGAACGTGGTTGAAGAAGTTGACGAAGTCGGTACGGAACTGCAGCCGGAACCTCTCCGTAATGGGGAAGTCCTTGTGCAAGCTCATGTCGACGTCCGCGTAATGCGGCGAGCGTAACGCGGAGAGTTGCGGTGCACAATTGCCGAAGCTACCGATGGCCGGATTGGTGAAGTCGCCGTTATTGACAAACCACTGGCGGCCCACGTTGGGTATGGCGGTGTTCACAATCGACGGGATTGCGTTGCAGTCTGCCCGAGCACCACGACCAAAGGTACCGGAATTATCGGCCGCTCCAGTAACAGGCATTGGCCAACCGGTGCGGAAGAACACGATGGGGCTGACCGCCCACCCGCCGATCACTTCGTTGACAGCCCCGTTAACGTTCTTACCCAGCATCTTGCCCCTGCCAAACGGCAGATCGTAGATGGCATAGGCCGAAATTACATGGGTCGCATCGTAGTAGCACGGCGCCCACTCCGCCCGTTGATCGTAGACATTCTGCCAGTACGCTGAGGCGCTAAGAGCGTTGCTCCATGCACCATAGTACCCGGTGCTATCCGACATGCACTTGGAGAAGGTATACGAGACTTGATACTGCAACCCGTGAGTCATCTGCTTTTGAAGCACGGCTTGCAGTGCGTTGTATTTCATGTTGCCGTTGGATTTCGTCCCGGAAACCGTTGCGCCAAAGCCATTCTGGGCCGGGTTGCCAAGTACGGTGTAGAGCGTTGGATTTGCTGCAAAATATGGGCTGGGTCCCGTACAGTTTTGAGTTTCAAGGGCCACCGTAGCAGCGGGGCAATTGGACGAAGGCGGCAGCACTGTTCTTTGGGCAAAATCGAACGGCACCATCAAGTGTGTGCCCTTCTGCCCAACGTATCCGATTTGCGCAGTCATGTTGCCGGCAAACTGGTGCTGGAGAGTCAGGTTCCACTCATCGGCGATCGCTGGTTGGACCTTCGGATCCCAAACGCGCAGGAAGTCCTGAGAGTAGCAGGCATAGGCGGGAGCCGCGCACGAGGCTGAACTTCCGCCTCCAACGATTCCGTCGGTTGTATCCGTCAGCGGCAGCGCAAGACCGCTGTAACTCGCGTTGATCTCCGCCGGAGTGAATGGCGGATTCAGCGGCAGGCGCAGGTTGGTGCCAGTTCCTTCCAGGTACGAGGAAATGGTGAACGCGCCACGCAACACTGTGCGGTCACCCAAGGCTGCAGGGGTCCACGCGAAGCCGATGCGAGGCTGGAAGTCTTTGCCTCCGTAAGTTGAGTTGTATAGCGCCCTACTAGCTCCGTTTTGCCCGGCGAGGTCGATATTGCCGGTTGCGAAGTTGTAGTTGGCCTGCTGGTTGTTGGCTTCCACCCAGGGCGAGTGCGCATCATAGCGCAATCCCAGGTTCCACGTTAAGCGATCGGTCACGCGCCAGGTGTCTTGTACGTAGACGCCGATTACATTGCTCGTTTGTTGCCAGGTCTTGCCAGTGCTTACGCCGCGGCCATATTGAGAATCGAGGCCGAGGAAGAAATCAGCACCACCATCGCCAAGGGTAGCAGCAGAACTTGAGGATGCCGTGAACTGTCCGTTGAAGTCCATCAGACCCAGCTCACCATTGTTGCCGGCATAGAAGGTTTTGAGGATCTGACGCCACCATTGTCCACCGAATTTCACGCTGTGCCGCCCGTGAACCCACGCCAGAGAGTCCTCGACCTGCCAGACGTGGTCATCGAAGCTTTGCGTGCTTTCCGTAGTGCCAATGTTGGTGAGGGCCGAATTGCTGAACTGGAAAGCAAGCAATCCGGGAAGACTTCCTGGATTGCCATTACCAATGCCGAGCGTGTTGCCGAACTGCCCGACCGCGGAGGCAAACGAGTTGCCGCTGTTCAGGGTGATGTGGCTCCAGCCCATGCGGAAATCGTTGACAAGGTTGTTTCCGATGGTGCGGCTCCAGTCGCCGACCGTATTCCAGATCGGAGTCGTCGAGTAGCTGTTAGATAACAACTCCTGAGAATTTAGGGAGGGGTTGTTCTGATAGGCCCGCGTGAAGCGGTACGAAATGTTGTCCTTCTGGGTGGCTCTGAAGTCGATCTTGAGATCGCCCTGCTCCACATTCTGGGCGGAATTACTTATATTCACCGCGTTGTTTTGCAATTGTGTATTGACAGGAGTCGGATAGAGGCTCGACGCAAACAGCGCGCTTGCGACCGGGCTCATCATCGCGGCCGGAATTATGTTGTTTGGGAATATTTGCCGCGGCGATGCAGCAGCTGATGTTGGGGTGCATGGTGCTGAAAAGGACGAGCACGGGTTGTAGAGCTGCACTGCATTCGTGCCACCCTGACAAGCTCCCGACGAATCGAAGGTCCCACCCTTACCCGTGCAAAGAATGCCAAAATCACCGCCGCGCTCAGCAGCAGTGAACATCGTGTTGAAACTCGACGAACTCGGGAAATCGAATCGCTGATCCTGGAAGTCAGCAAAGAAGAAAAGCTTATTCTTGATTATCGGTCCACCAACCGTGCCGCCGAACATGTTCCAGCGGAGTTTTGCTTTGGGAAGCGCGGGGTACGACAGATTATTCGACCAGCTATTGGCGTTCAGGATGTCGTTGCGGAAAAACTCCCAGACGTCGCCGTGGATCTCGTTCGTGCCCGACTTGATGACGGCGTTAATAATTCCACCTTCGAAGTTGCCGAACTCAGCCGGGGCGTTGTTGGTGATGAGGTTGAATTCCTCGATCGCGTCCGGGGCCGGGGTGTAGCCAAGGAGGTTGTCGGACACCTGGTTGTTGTCCATGCCGTCGAGCAGGAAGTTATTGGCCTGCTCACGGTTGCCGTTGATAAGAGGGCGGCCGCCGTACCCGCCGGTGTTGTTACCGTTATTGAAGCTGCTGGGATCGGTCGACACAGCGCCCGGGGCGAGCAGCGTCAGTTGGACGTAATTGCGCGACGCGAGAGGCATATTGTCATTCGTCGCGGCATTAATGATCGTGTCCACCTGGGTGGTTTGCGTTTCCATGACAGGGGCCGCCCCGGTCACTTCCACGGTCTCACTCGTCTGCCCTACTTTCATGGTTACATCGATCCGCGCGACCTGATTCACGGTGAGGACGAATGCCGGATGAGACGAAACCGCAAAGCCGGACTTCTCCACTTTTAGCTCGTAATTGCCGACCGGAAGCTGCGAAAGCCGATATAAACCCGAATCGTTTGTCGAGGCTGTATAGGCAATGCCGCGTTCCACTGAGGTCGCTGTAACCGTCGCACCCGGTACCGCAGCGCCGCTCGGGTCCGTCACGGTTCCCGTAATCGAAGCGGTAACTTCCTGAGCCCAAACTGGTTGCAGCACGCCGGCAGCGATCACGAAGACCGCAAGCACTAGCGTCAGGAAACAACAAAAACTCGACGGTCGCTTCATAAGCAAGACTCCTCCTTGGAACCTCGGCCCGCAGGGTACCGATCGGCTCATGCTATATAGCAGGAGATGATCCATCGTCAAGAAAAAAATTGTGTTGTTTTAAAAATTCTCGGACGACTGGCCCAGATCAAGACTCGACTGCCGAACCCGCTGCCTTCTTTTGCCCCGTCAGTAGCTGAGCACAACCTCACTTTTACCCTGATTTTGTGACTGTGATCACACTTTTCGAGAATTCCACTTCCGATGCCACGGTTTAACGTCTCGCTTCAGCACCAGTACGCAAATTTTTCGTTGTCCCCCCACTTCGAGCACTCTTAGGTACCGGTCTAGGTAGAATTTCATTTGGAGCACTAGAGCAGTTTGTAGTATGGTGCAGGCAATTCGTAAGGTATAGACCATGCCACAGGTGCGCAAGAACGGAATACCCGCGTACAAGCAGATTCAAACGACGATTATTAAGCGTCTCGAGGCTGGTCAACTGAAGCCGGGGGACACGGTAGAGTCAGAGCGGGAACTGGCCAGGATTCACGGCGTTAGCCTGATGACGGCCCGGCATGCGCTGGCCGGGTTGGAGCGGGAAGGTAAAGTGCTGCGCCGCCGTGGCGCAGGAACCTTTGTTGCTCCTCCTAAAATTCACTTTAATAAATTGATGAGCTATACCGAGCAGATGTCGGCGCGGGGCCTGAGTATCTCGTCGAAGTTGCTCTCTTTGAACATCATCGATACCGCTCCTGAGATTGCGGCGCGTCTCGCCCTTCCTGCGGCCAGCAGCCTTGTGAAACTCGAAAGGCTGAGATTCGGGGGAGATGAGCCTTTTGCAATTGAAACGTGCTATCTCTCGGCTGACGATTTTGGTGGGCTGGTTCGCGCTCGCCTGGACCGGGCGTCGCTGTTTTCGGTCCTCGAACACGACTACGGACTGCAGATCGCCCATGCCGATGAAGAAGTCGACGCCACAACTGCCGACACGCACACCGCGCGTGTCCTCTGCATGCCTCCGGGTTCGTCGTTGCTTCGCATTCGGCAGCAGATCTTTTCGACCAGGGGCAAGATCGTGATCTATGTTTTAGGCCTTTACCGGTCCGACCGCCACACGGTGATGATTCGCCGATTCCGCTGACAATCATCGGCCGGCTGCCTCGTCAAAAATGAAGATTCGTCCGCCCTACTCCTTCATTTCCCCGTATTGAAAACGCGGCTTGAGTTTCGCCCCAAACCGCTCCGCGATCGCCAGGGTAAGTGCCTGCGGAGCGAGAACCGAGGTGATGCCCTCCCACGGCTCCGGAACCGGTTCAATTCTGACCGGCAAAAGCCGCTCGGAGGCTGGGCGATCCTCGGATTCAATCAGCACTACCTTTCCTCCGCGAGCCAGACAGTCGTTTGCGAGCGAAACTCCCAGAGCAGCAGTCCTGCCCAGTGCCAAGATGATCGCCACGTGCGATTCGCTTACATCGAGGATAGGGCCATGGCGAAAGCCTCCGCCGGAGTGAGGCGCCGCGCGTTGACCGGTCATTTCGCGGATGCATAACGCACCCATAACGGCCCCGCCGTAGGCAGGCCCGCGCCCAATGACCTCAATGTTCGCCGCCCCCCCGCAGAATTCCTGCATTTTGCGGCGTTGCTCGAACATCAAATCGAGAGAACGGGAGTAAGACTCGACGATCTGTTCGGACTGCTCGCGCCAACTCCGCCCCATGATGTGGGATGCAAGGAGGATGCACGCGGCAGTCGAGTTCGTGTAGGTCTTCGTGGCATTGCCATATTCAGGGCCCGCAAGGATCGGCAGTTTATTCCGGACCAGCGACCAGCAAGCGCTGTGTTCATTGTTGCAGAGCAGCGCCAAGGATTTCTGTGCTCCCCTCTCGCACAGTCGGACCAGTTCCGCACTTTCGCCAGAGGCCGTCACGAGCACCGACAGTGGGGCTTGATCCCAGGCTGACGAATAATGAAGCCACTCGCTAGCATCGACGGCGAATGACGACCGACCGCCCGACTGCAGATAAGAAGCGCCCACTATTGAAGAACAATAAGAAGCGCCCATACCAATGAAATGAACCGGGCCGGAGGAGTGCGACAGTTTGCGCAAGGTGTCGAGCTCTTCAAGAATTGTCGAATCGCTCTGGTACGCTTTCAACAGGTCGGCAAGCTTGCCCGGTTGTTCACGGCACTCCATCTCGTATATCTCATTCATGCACCGGTCGCGCAGCGCGGCGGCTGGTTCCACGCCGCCAATCCATCGGGATCCTGTATCTTTCACTTCTTCCATTTGTGCCCTTTGAAACCGTCGCTCTGAGCTTTTTAATGACTCATTATAAACTGCGCGCTATCATGGGGCGGGGGTGGAACGTTGGCCGATCTCGGCTCTTGCGCCGCACCGTCCGTAAATCGAGGCTTCCTCCTGCGAGTATCATCGATCGCGGCCTTGGGGGGTGTTTTGTACGGATACGACATGGGGATCATCGCCGCTGCCGCGATTTTCGTGAAACGCAGCTTTGCCCTTTCCACGATCGCTGAGGAACTCGTCGTCAGCGTTGTTCTGATCGGAGCCATGACGGGTGCCATTGTCGGCGGGGCCGTCGCTGACCGGATCGGCCGACGCAAAACACTGGTTTGGGCGGCGGGAATCTTCATCGTCGGTTCCCTGCTGGCACCGCTGGCGCCTAATGTCGCGACACTCATTGTCGCGAGGGCCATCATCGGTTTGGGAATTGGCTTTACATCGGTTACCGCTCCGGTCTATGTCTCTGAATTGGCCCCCCCTCAGCGGCGCGGCATGCTCATCGGGTTCTATCAGTTCGCCTTGACGGTCGGCATTGCTCTCGCCGACCTTGTTGGTTATCTGCTCGCAAACCAACAAGCGTGGAGACTGATGTTCGGTCTGGCAGTTGTGCCAACCGTTCTGTTCCTTTTCGTGATTTTGACGGTCCCGGAGAGTCCGCGCTGGCTCTTCGCCCACGGACGTGAAAGTGATGCCGAATCCGTCTTGCTCAGCTACACAAACAAAGAAGGTACGCAACAGTTCTTGACGGATATTGAGGAGGGACTGAAGGCACCAGTCGAGCAGAAATGGAGCGCACTGTGGAGCCCCGCCGTCCGCGGCTCTCTTTTCGTCGCAGTTGGAATGACTGTTCTTCAGCAGGTTACAGGAATCAACACGATCATCTATTACGGGCCACAGATTTTCGCACTCGCAGGAAGCGCCTCGCACAGCAGCGCCATCCTCGCAACATTTGTGGTCGCCATCGTAAACGTGATTGGGACAGTGGTGGGGATTTTGCTTGTTGACCGAGTCGGGCGGAAACCGTTGCTCTATGTCGGCGTGTCCGGAATGACGGTCGCGCTTTTCGCGCTCTCTTACTCCTTCAGTCACAGCCCAAGCCTCGGTCCATCACTCGGTCCGATTGCCATCCTCTGCCTGACGACTTACATCGCCTGTTTTGCATTCAGCCTCGGTGCGATTGCCTGGATTTTAGTGGCCGAGGTCTTCCCCTTGCGCGTGCGGGGCCGTGGCGTTGCGGCGGGAACGCTAGGCTCCGGCATTTCGAACTTTATCGTCTCGGTCACTTTTCTTTCGCTCATCGAAGCCATTGGCAGCGCCCAAACGTTTGCCATCTATGGAGCCATGAGCGTTGTGACGCTTCTTTTCGTTCGTTTCGTCGTGCCGGAAACCTGTGGACGCAACCTCGAAAGCATCAGCGTCGTATCGGAAGCATAGAGGACTGGGGACTCCCGAAAAGCTACCTGAATCAGGCTCGGCTTGCGGTTGGCTGTTTTGCGATCGTTAGCGCCAACTGAATAGCTCCCATCAGTTGTGCATCTGTGCCCAGGCCACTGATCACGATCCTCGGCCGCGACGGCGTGCTGTAGCGCTCTAGCGCGCGCTCTGTGGCATCGAACAAGGGCGTGCTCACTCCGACGCCGCCTCCTAGAATGAACAGCGCGCTATTTACGACGAGTGAGATGTTATAGATGGTATAAGCCAGCAACTGCGCTGATCGATCCAAAACACCGTTCGCTCGTGGATCTCCGTTGCCTGCCCGGGCGAAGATTTCGGTTGCGGTAAGATCAAAAGTAGCATTGCTATCACTTGCGCTGCGCCACTGCCCTGCGATGCCATCTCCCCCAATCATTCTCTCGAGCGACCCCGGTTCCCCAGGTCGTGCAGGCTCCTCGGGCGCGTGCGGGACATGCATATACCCAACTTCCCCGGCGGTTCCATGGGCTCCGTGGACAAGTTTCCCGTTCGCGAAGATGCCCGCGCCGATCCCTGTTCCGATCGCTAAGAATACGAAATCATCAACACCACGAGCGGCCCCTCTCCAGTGCTCTCCGAGAGCCGCCATTCGCACGTCATTCTCGATCGCAGCCGGAATTCCCAAAGCCGATTCCAACATCTCTTGCAAAGGCACGCCTTTCCAGCCTCTGAGGTACGACGTGGCCAGCACCACTCCAGACTTGACATCGGTGGCGCCTGGAGCGCCCACTGCGACCGATAATAGCGAGCGATGCGGAGACGAGGATTCGCGCAACAGACAATCGATGCCTTCCTCAATCTGAGCTACTACCCTTTCAGGAGAAGACGTCGCCTTGGTTGACGCATTCCATCGTCCCACTATATTTCCGTGAAGATCAGCGAGCGCGACGCGCAGATTGCTTCCACCAATATCGACTCCGACGACCAGGCCGTGATTGACGCCCCGTCGGCGTCGCTTTTGCCGATTGTCGGTAGCGCCACCACGAGGCCGTTTTGCGACTCGCCTCTTATTCACTGGAGTTGCGGAATTCTTATCGGTGGAAGGTTTCATTTTGAAATGCGATTTCCAGACGGCTGAGAAAAGCCTTTCGCTGTTACAGACGGAGCCGACATCATCTCCATCGCCCACACTGCGGCGGGGCGCATGTACATTGAAGCGCGGAAGTTCCCGTCGATGTCCCACGCCTCCGGAGTACGGAACCAGTACGCTTTGCTCTCGTAAATCACATGATAAAGTCCTCTCGCGGTGCGATACGCCTCATCCTTCATGCCCTCGCTGAGCAGAAGGGCGGCGAAGCCAAAGGTTGTCCCCACCCAGACTTCCGGGGCTTGTTCGTTATCGCGGATGATCGAACCATCCGCAGCCATTCCATTCGCGGCACCCATTTCTCCGCCGCCAAATTTCATGACATTGAATTCAAAGATTTTCTTTGCCGCTGATAATTGCATATCGTGAGGCACGAGATCACCAAGGCCAGTCATGTTTGCATACCACTGCCCTGCCAACTGATCTGCCTGTACGCTGTCGCGATATTGGCTCTCAGTGTCGTACCGGAAATATTTTCCGTTCCATAGTTTGTCAACGTAGTTCTTCTGCGCTTTTGAAAAGAGCTGGTGGTATTCGCCTGCGGTCTGTTCATCGCCGAGAGCCTTAGCCATCTCTTCGGTGGCGCGAACTGCCGCCAACCAGAGGCCGCCACAATAGGCGCTTACACCGCGCACGACCCATGAGTCATAAGTCTGATCCGGATACCCGCTGTTCTCCGGAATCCCAGCCCCATGATCGAATTGGCGAAGATAAATCATCGCCTCCTTCACGGACGGGAACATCTCCCGAAGGAATGCCTTGTCTTTATTTTCGGAAAGTACGTAGTCGCGATAAACCATCAGGACGAATTTCGAATTCAAGTCTTTCCAATCATTCGTATCCTGCCAACCCGGTTCGTTGACCGCGAAGAAAGGATCGCCCTCCGGAACTCCGAGATCGTGCGGGACTGCGCTTTTTTTCTTGCGCATGTGCAGGCTGGGTTCTTCCTGCTGCTGAGATTTCCAGACCCATTGGCCCTTCTCCGGCCACTCTTTCGCCACCGTATTGCCGAACTCACGCAAAACCTGTCGATCAATCTCGGGCCAGAATTTCAGCAGTGGCATTGACCCATAGAAACGGACGTCGAGCGTTCCGTAGTAGGCGTAATCGAAGCATTCGAGCAGTGCGAAAGATGCCGGGCTCTTGCGGTCAGATCCCGCCGGGCGCCCCCAGAAGGTGCCTCCGTCGGTCAAGACATAAAGCTCGTTGAAGAGCATGCCTCGATACCAAAGCGGCTTGCTCTCATCGTTGATATAAGGGGCTTGCCACGCGCTGATGGCACCGCTCCAGGCTACCGCGTTCTTCAAACCGTCGCGAGCGATCGCCCAAGCACTCGTGCCATCAGAACCATAAAAGTCGGTATAGCGACGATTCCATTCTCGCCCCTCGCCGAATTGCACCACCGGAAAATCCCAGGCAATCACCATCGGAACCGACTTCTTTTCTCCCGGCTGAAGAGTGAAGCGAACGGCGATGGCCCCCGCCAGCTTTTCGCTGTCGCTTACCCACGAAGTTGGATTGTTGGCGAGGCGGCCGTCCTTTGCGAAGTGGCTCCAGATGATCTTTCCATCTCCCTCCGCGGCAAACGAGGCGTGGTAGGTAACTTCAACGCCCGGAGATTCGATCGCCGCGATGGCGAACTGTCCGTCCGCTTCTCGTGGCGTTGATCCAGCGCGGTTGCGGTCGAAGACAATGCCCTTCATCAGTCCAGCCGCGGTTTTCTCTTGCTCATATGCGTTGTGGTTTCCCTGGTTGGGCGCACCCTGAAAATCCCGGGTGAATGTGCGAAACCAGCCCACCATGTTGGTCCAGGAAAGAAGAACAGATACCGTCACTGCTTTCGCAGTCGGATTTTCCGCATGCCAGAGATAAACCGCAACCGGATAACTCGACTCGCGATAGTTATTCGGGAGGACCGGAGAGAATTGCTCGAGCACGACATGCGCCGGAAATTGATCCCATTTGTAGTCAAACCAGGACCGCGGATAAAGCGCAGCGTATTCGCCGGCGCCCACTGGATAGTCCCATTGCCAACTGCTCAGAGTCTTGTCAGACGGATGGTCTGTCATCAAGACGCGTGCTTTGCCCTCCTCTTCGCCATCTACTTGCTGGAACATTGCGAACTGATTGGAATAGACGGGCACGTACTTGTGAACACCGGCCTTCATGTGCCAGCGGGAAAAATCTCCGCGATAGCTTCGGGAGAACGTGCCCGATCCAAATCCTCCCACCGGCGCCCCTTGCCAATAACCATCGTCAATGAGGCCAGGGACACGGGTCACGCCCGGTTTTTCGAAGGGCAGGCCGAGCGGTCGACGCCATGCGGCCTGAGGTATTGCGTCGCCAGCCCATGATTGAGACTCCGCTGAAAAAAGAAGAACAAATACCAAACAAAAGGAATGCAGTCTCATTCACTCAATCTCCTCAAACACGCAAGAGTGCACCTGAATATTCGGATCGCAAGGAGAAAAACTCGGCGCGATCAGGGTTGTGACCAGTACCGGTTGAACCCTTCGTAGTCCGAAGGTAAGTTCGCCAGGATCGTTCGTCGCAATTCCAGAATGTCAACCGAGCCCTGCTTTTTGTATAAAACCTTGCCGTCAGGAGCGATCAACGCCGTATAGGGCACAGCCGATTCCCAAGTAGGATCGAAGGCAGCCTGTAGCGCCGCTGTGTCATTGGAATCAAAGAGCAGATTGCGGCTGGTGGCGTGCATCTTCTCAAGAATGCGCATCACCGTATTCTTCTCATCCGGCATGTTCGCTGCGACGGTGACTAAATCTAGATCACGAACGCCATACATCCGAAAAGTGTCCTCGAATTCGGGAAATTCGTGGATGCAGGCCCCGCACCACGTCGCCCAAAAACTCACCAGCAACATCTTCTTGTCAGGGTTGCTGCGAAGCTTCTTCAATTCGGCTGCTGATGCCATTTCAAGATTTACCGGCTGTGATTCAATCTTTCGCAACGCTTCCACTTGAGCCGCATGCTTCTCCTTCCACTTCGTCGAACAACCAAAGACGCCTGTGTGCTTTACCGTCACTTCGCGATGTGCCAGGAGGGCGTCAATCGCGTCACGCACCTCGTGCGTCGTCACTTGCTCGCACCGATAGCTGTTGTCCACGCGGCCTTCGTAGCGCAGGTGCCGGTCGCTGTCGAATACGAACGCGTGGGGAGTCGCCTGCGGGCCATATGCGTCTGTCACCGACTGCGTTTCACCGTCGTAAAGATAGGGGTAGGTCAGATGCTTGTACTCAGCTCGAATTTTCATCTCCTCGAGGCTGTCACTAATGTCCGAGGAATCGAGTTCGTCGATGGTGATCGCCTTGGGATCATTTGGTTGGATCGCAACTACACTCACGCCACGATCCTTATAATCCGCGCTCAGCTGGGCGACACGCCGCTCGTACATCTGCGCAATTGGACAATGGTTACAGATGAAGATGACCACGAGCACCGGGCTGGAGGAATAATCAGAGAGCTTGTGGATTTTCCCATCGACTCCTGGAAGCTCAAAATTCGGCACAGGTGATCCGATTGCAAGAATGGGGTGCGTTTGTTGCGCCCATGCTGCCAGCGACAAAGTAAGGACTGCGATCACTCCGCCGAGACGATTACACAGATTCTTCACGATATATCCTCGGATTACTGCATTCATTGTTTCTCTAACGGAATCAAAAGCGGTGAAGCTGCTAATGTCGTTCCGTCAATTACGGTCAGATCGCCGTCGAGTCCGATCACAACCGCTTTATGAGTGTTGGGATTCACCGCGATTGCAAACGGGGCGCCACCGATCTTGACCGTCCCCACGGTGGAATTGTTCGTACCGTCAAGAACCGTCGTCATGCCCGTCCGCATGCTTACGACGAAGACCTTGTGGTTACTGGAATCCAACGCGATTGCCTGAGGAAACTGGCCCGTGCTTAAGGTGCCTATGGCGGAGTCGGTCGTACCATCAATGACGCTCACGGTGCCGCTTCCAAAATTTGCAATGAAAACGCGCCCTGAATTTGAATCGACCGCAATGGCGCAGGGAAAGTCACCCGTCTTTACGGTTTTAGTTGTGTGCGATGTCCCACTGATTACGGTCGCGAGGGCGTTGCCCACGCTGATAACATAGACTTTCTTGATGACTGGATTGGCCGCCATTGCCCAGACGTGATTCGAAGTCTCAACTTTTAAACGGCCTTCGTTCCCGTCGAAGACGGTCGCCTGGTCAGCTTCGTAGCTGATCATGTAAGTGTCGCTATCAAGAGACTCAGCGGCCACCGCATCGCCCACTCCTGCCTTGATCGACCGGACCATGTTCGTTTTTCCGTCGATAATCACCGTCACGTCACTGAACGTCCGCGAGACATACACTTTATTTGTCGCGCGGTTGACGGTGATCGTATAGGGCGAGCCGCCGACTGGCACGGTTGCGAAGGCCTGATCTGTCGCCCCATCAATCACAGTTACATTGCCGCTCTCCTGGTTCGCTACATACACCCGATTCGTGTCGGGGTTAATAGCGATCGCTTCCGGTGCATCTCCGACTCTTACGCGAGCAACGAAATGCGCAGCGCCATCCAGAACGGTTACTGTGCCTTGAACTGTGTTCACAGCATAGAATTTGCCGGTCTGCGGATTCAGGGCGATTCCGTGAGGGTTGACTCGCTGTCCACTTTCTTTCTGGCGCGTGTTCTGTGGGGCGCCCGATCCCAGCCACTTAACGGCATTTTCAATCAGTTGATTTTGCGTAGGGCTGGTAAAAATCTTGTCTCCGTGCCCCATGTTCATGTAGAGCATTTTGTATTTTGTGTTGGTCCAGACCGCGGGAAGGTCGCCGGTAGTCAGGACGTCCTTAAATCCAATCGGATAATTTGACGCACTAAAAGTGGCTAGCACCCGGACGTCCGGATTGATCCGAGGGCTCGGCTTCCAGATGTACCACTCGTTCGCAGGGGACTCGAAGTTCTGCGGTATTCCCGCCATGACAGGGTGGCCCGAATCATCCAGCGAGAGTTGTGCCGGAAGCGGAGGCCAACTATTGGTGTAAAACACCGTCCCACCGAGAAAATCGACGAACCACGGCCAGTTCGTATCTTTGTCGTTGTAGGCCGCGGCGTGAAATCCCAGCCAGGCTCCGTCACCTCGCATGTAGCGTTCAAACGCGCTCCGCTGTCCGGCGATCGAGGGGGACTCATTCAGCCATATGACGAGCTGGTAGTTTTTCAGTCGCTCATCGTTCAGGTCCCCCCACTTGCTGGTTGCTTCGAAGTTGAACTGCTCCTTTGCGGCGTACTCACTTAGAAATCTAATAGCATCCTGCGCGAACCGGACGTGGTCCGGCTCCGTCGTTTCCGAATAGAACGCCAGCACGTTGAACCGTTTCTGCTGTGCACTGGCTACCGAGCATGAAACCAGAATGGCCATTAAGACAAACTGTGTGACCTGCCGGATTCTCATTGGTGCGCCGCCCACAAAATCGCATTATGAAAGATCGTGGTGAAAGCTTGGTTCTGAAATAGCTCACCGTGATGACCCATAAAGATGTACACATTGCGAGCCTTCATATGCTCATTCGTCCAGATGACCGGGTGATCGCCGCCCATCTTCGTAGGCGTATCCGGCGAATACGTGGCCTCGTCGACGTGCGCCAGCACATGAACATTAGGGCGCGGAGTCTTGTCGTAGGTGTACCACTCCTCCTGCTCTACTATGAATGATGACGGAACGTTTGCCATGACCGGGTGGGAGCGGTCTTCTACCACAACGTTCGCGGTTGCAAATTTCGGGATGTAGTCCTTGAAACGAATTCCTCCCATGAACTGCGAGAACCACGGCCACATCTGGTAGCCATCGAACTCACCAAGCAACGTGGCGTGGTGAAACCCGATCCATCCTCCACGGCCCTCCTCGATGTACTTCGTGAATGCGGCGACTGCCTTGGGAGTCCACCCATAGGGTGGATAATCCAGTTGGATGAAGAGTTGAAAACGTGAAAGATATGATTCGTCGATCTTTTCCGTATTCTCGATGTACTCAATCGCAAAACTGTTCTCGTCTGCCTGCTTTTGCAGCCAGATCTTCGCCGCATCTACAAAAGGCCGATGAATGCTATGAGCCTCACCCAGCGCAAGCACGTTGAACTTTGCCGCCGGCTTCAGAGATGGCATGTCTGCGGCTGATCCTGAACTCACAAAACCAAGTAGCCCCAGATAGGTCCATACGCAAATCGAGAAGCAAAGTCGTGATGGCAGATTCGTAATCAACCTCCACGTTGTCGCTATCAATCTGATGTCGAGACCCCAGAGTCGCAGTGGGTGCCGATCGCAGATATTGTATGCCAAACTTAGTTAATAATCATTAGAATGTTGGCATCTGATCACCACCGCTCAGACAAGCCCGTAGATCGATTAGTATCAGAGATCACATTCGTACTACTGTCTCGCGTGGTGGACGCCCTGATGGTGACTGAACCGTGACCCGAAAGCCGGTGTTACTCGGGCGGCCACCGCTGCTCCGGAAAACTAACGCGGAACTCCTTCTGCGCCTCCTGCGCGAATCAGGGCCATGCTCCAAAGCGGATCTCGTGCGGGCATCTGGGTTAAGCGCTCCTTCCGTCACCAATGTCGTCGCTACGCTTATTTCTACAGGCCTGGTCGAGACCGTGGGCGAGGGGGATTCCACCGGCGGCAGGCCTCCTGACATTCTGCGATTCAAAGCTGAGCACGGCTGTGTGGCAGGAGTGGAAATTACCCGCGATGCACTTCGCTTCTTGCTGACCGATTTGAATGGCCGGGAGTTGAGTCAGTCCGAAAGTCATATTGAGAAATCGAAGAGCACTCCGCTTCAGATCTGCCAACAGATCGCGAAACATCTCTGGAAACTGCTTCGGCAAAAAGGCCTTCTGCAAAAGCAGTTGTTACGTGTGACTGTAGGGGTTCCAGCGATCGTGAATGTGGATGAAGGCACGGTCCTCGCTTTCACGGCTTTGCGGGAGTGGAACCGAGTGCCTCTGAGCCTCTTGCTCACGCGTCAACTCAAATGTCCAGTTCTCATTGATAACGACACGAACCTGGCAGCGCAGGGTGAGTTTTATTGCGGCGCAGCACGGCGGGAGAGTGACTTTGTTTTTATCACCATTGGAGAAGGAGTAGGGGCGGGAGTTTTTTTGAACGGCCGAATCTATCGAGGCTCCCAATGGTCCGCCGGCGAGATCGGCTATCTCCGGGTGCCGCAGATCTCGAGGGAACATCCGTCCATCCACAAATACGGAAAGCTCGAAACGGCTCTCTCCGCCTCAGGCATACTGAAGAGTTGGCGCGCGAGCAAACAAGCCACCACCGGGCCCCGGGCTTTACGGGTGTCGGACGTCTGGGATCAAGCCGCATCAGGCAACGCAGTGGCAAGGCGCCTGCTCAGGCAGCGGGCTACGCTTCTTGCAGACGTAATACTCGACCTCGCACTCATTCTTAATCCGAATCTTATTCTTCTCGGCGGCGAGGTAGGCAATCATCCTGCGTTACTGCGCGAACTCAATGCTTTGCTGGCAGGCAGCGAATTCGCGGTCTCCCGGGTGGCGTTGGGAGCCTTGGGTGTACCCGCCGCTCTGTGGGGAGCCATTTCCATCTCGCTTGAGCCCACGGTTCTTCGCCTACTACATGCACACCGCCGGGGATAACCGGATCTCTTAAGCCGGCGTGCGCTGGATGCGCTTGATTTTGGGGAAATACAGCCAGAGATGACCATCGTTGTCGTCTTCGCCGAAGACGATCTCGCCATCCGGGCCAGTCACCGCGTCGCCAAATTGATAACCATAGCGGCGTTGCTCAAGAACCGAAGCAGCGACGCCGAGATTGCTCACGCTACCCGCAGCTAGATCGCAACAAAACAGATTCGCCATCTCCGCCCCGCAAAATCCGAAAAGACGCCCATCCGGCGTCATTGCCATCGGCCCCACTGGAGCCAGGTGCGCTTTGCCAAGCCGATGGAATCCCTTATTCTCATCGAACGAGAATAACTGGCCGGAAGCATCCGCCATGAGCAGTTGGTCTGCTTCAGAACCGCGCGCCCACCGCACGGCGCCTGTCCAATCTCCAGCGGGCAAGTCGACGGCTGCGCGGCGGATCTTGCCCGAAGCCAGATCGAAATGCCAGAGCCGTGCGCCCTCATCCTGTCCGAAGACTCCCGAGTTGCTCAACGCCAGATGCCCGCGACCCGCCACCTCTCCCCTGACCGCGATTTTCCACGACTCGCCATCCAAGGTGAACAAATGACCACTGGTAACCCCGATGACGGTAGTGCGCGAGGGATCACAGATTGCGTGAACCACGGGCTCGCCGGGAACGCACTCGCCGAGGTCCTGCAAAACCGAGGGATCGAGCCCCCACTCCTGAATCCAGTCTTGCGCAAGATCGATCTTTGGGATCGCAATGGCCCGGCCGCCCCGTGCACCATTTACGAATGCTAGCGTCCGGGATTTTGCGCAACAGGCGGCAACAGTGCTCGTTCCCCCGGGGACAATGCCGACATCGAGTACGACGCCGGTAAGATCATGGAAACGGGCCGCGAAAAGATGTGCCTGGCGGCCGCTGGTCCCACCGTAGATTTGTGCTTCGGGATCGATATCAAGTGCGGTGATTCGGCACTCATCGTGCGTAATTCGCGCAGTGATACCGGGCAGGCAGGTTGGAAACGCAACCATCGTGCCCTCGCGCACAAACTGGTGCGCAAGCTCCTGCTCGTATGCCTTTATGGCCGGCGAATTAGGATCGAATCTGCCTTTCGTCTGCATGGTCGTATTCCTCCCTTCAGCCCCACATCCGGATGGGAAGGTGCGCGTTCTTTTTCTTGCGCTCCGCCGGCATGGAAACCTTGAAGACGCCCGACGGATGATTTCCAACATGGCCGAAAAAGAGATCCCCATTGTGGTCCACTGCACCACGGGAAACATAATTCGCAACGCCGGTGGGATGCTTAAGCTGTGATACTTCTTCCCGTCGGAGCGTCTGCGGATCGAGACGCCAAACCACACCTTGAAGCTGCTTGCCCGTTCCTGGGAGTGGATTGTATTTCGGATCATTCCAGCGTGAAGCTACGTAGTAGAGTTTTCCATCACCCGCGAACGTCAGCCCGCCACAGTGGTCAGTGAACATATCGACAGGAAATGCAGGATCGCGCGGTTGGGTCGCCGGCCCAAGATCCTCCACTCGTGGCCACTCGCCTTCATTGAGCCAGATGCGCATGAGATGAGGATTCGGACACCAGGTGGAAGCGTAAACGCATTCGCGATCGGGTGAAGGCGCGACATCGTAGAACACTCCATGCCAGCCGGTTTGGTAATTCAAGTCATGGGCAAGCAGACCCGGAGAAATTTCCAGGCGATCGGTGTCCGGCGTATAACGCACCAGCCGCCCATAGTCGCTGCTGGTCCACACGCGATGCTGCTTGTCTAAGAACAGCGCTTGCGGATTGATGGAACTGATGCGGCCGATATCGCGCCGCTTGCGAGTTTGAAGATCGTAGATGATGAAATGGTCGCGCGGATAGCTCATGGCATACAGCAACCCGCGCTCCTCATCATGCAAAAGGCAGCGGCAGCCTTCTTTCGGAATGAGCGTGTCCCACCAAAGCACGCAATCATTTCGGGTATCGAACGCCAGCAGGGCCGAGCCGCGAAACCCGCGCTTGGCATCGTGCCAGGAATACCAGGGAGAATAACGCGGCAGGTCGATGGGTGGACCGGACAAGTGCGTCGCCATATACAGCACTTGATCGTGCATCGACGGGGCAAAGCTGTAATGGATCTTGCACTGGGTCGCGCGGCCCGAGTCGCCGGGGTCGTCGACTTTCTCGGCCAGATCGAACAGGTAATCGAGGTCATCCCTCTCTTCGTTATAGCGAACAGGCTTCACAACGCCACCCGGTACGCTTTCCGCACAGGCTGCTGCATAAATCCGTCCATCTGGACCAACCGAAAGCGACCAACAAGTATCCGAATCAGGGTGTCCAGTGAACGGGTACCATTTGACCGGATACGGCGCTTCGGCAGCAGGTCTGAGTTCTGTCTGTAAGGTGGGCGCCATGCCCGCTGCCAGCGCTGTACTTCCAAGTTTCATGAACGTGCGGCGATCGATCTCCTGCCCTGCGCTCATCGATTCCTCCCAACAGCGGCGGTCGGCGGAATTGGCTTCCGAGCAACCAACCGAAGATGTCTCTGTCGCGGACTCAACTTTATTCACCCATGGAGAGGCGTGTCAGGTGATAGCTCATCAGGGTGTCAGCGGAGAGCAGTGCCTCGCGGAACCTCTGTTCTGCTTGCTCAGCGTTTCCGGCGGCGCGGTCGAGCATCGCGACATTGTAGAACCAGGATCCGCTCGCAGAAGTGGTGTCGCCGCCGTTCTTCGCATGCTCGAGCATGTCCTGCAAACTGCGCTTTGCGGACTCAGCATCGAAGTTTGGAAGGCTCTGCGATGCTTTCCATGCCCAGACGGCATCCCCAAAGCTCGACTTCTGTGCTGCCTGGGCGAAATGATCCTGAGCTCTGTCGGGCACATTGCAGCTTCTGTAAACGCTTCCGATCAAAAATTGAAAACGGGCAGTTCGCAGAAACGGATCGAGACCATCGCGGGTAAACGCCAAGTCAGTCGTCGGTTCTGCGATGTGATCAACAATCCGCAGAGCTTCAGAACATTTTCCGCTTTGAGCTAGCGACAGAGCTTGTTGAATCTGCACTTCAAGCCAGACCTGCCGCACGTTAGTGCCGCCCTCTTCTCTCTGAAAAAACCGGTTGTGAAACAGCCCGGCAGCCTTCTCGAACTCACCCGACTCTGCCAGGTTCAAGATCAGCTCGTACAGCAGAGAGGTCGGCATTCCAGCCTGGTCGGGATACTGCTCCAACGCTGAGACCCTTTCATGGGGCGGGCGACGCAAGATACTCAGAGCCTGGTCCATTCCGGTGTAGAGCGCGATGTTGCGCACGTCAGTTTTCAGCCCTTCTTGAAACACTTGCAACGCCGCTTGTGGATCATTCTTGGCATGCAATAACGCGCGCCCCAGGCTGGCGTGCAGAACGGGGATCTGCGAATTCAGCTTACGGGCCTGATCCCACTCGGCGAGCGCCTGGTCCGTAATACCTTTCGAGAAATAAAGGGTCCCGAGCAGGTAATGGGCGCTCGCGTCACTGGGGTTGGACTTCAAAGCCGCGGTCAAAACCTCGACGTCCTGCGCCCGGCTGGGAAATACGTACTCCGTCGAAAGCTTTGCAGCCTCGCTGTAATCGGGCTTGCCGGATTGCCCCAGCTTCTCGTGACAATATCCACGATAGTAGGCAACCAGTGGATGCTGATTGGGAGCAAGCTGCCCGGGCTCGCTTTCGTCGGGGTTTGGCCTGGGGTAAGTTCGCGAGAGCACTTCCACCGCTTGCGAATACATCCCGAGCCGCATGTATTCTGACGCCACATTTAGAACGCGATCGCTGTCGTTCCCAAGATGATGCAGATCAGGTTTCCCCGCCTGCTCGAGCAGGAAGTAACTGTTCGGAAATCGCACCAGCCACTGCTCCGTCGTTTTCTGCGCCTTTTCTTTTTGACCCTCCGCTTTCAAGACTGCAATTAATTCCTCGGCACCGCGAAGGTCGTCCGGCGCGGAACCGGTTGCGAGACGCAGATAAGACTCGGCGTCGATGAGATTGCCTTCCCGAGCTGACAGCTCGGCCAATCGCAATTCGGCCGCAGCCCGGAATGCTGGCAGGTGTGCGCCAGACTCGTAGAATTCGCGTGCATCGCGGTTTCGGCCTAGGTTGTCATGAACAACTCCGAGATAGTAAGAGATTTCATTGTCGGAGGTATCACGTGCGTATACCGGTTCGAGAAAACGCTTCGCTTCCTGGAAACGCAGTAGTCCAACGCACAGCCGCCCTGCTGCTTTTCGCAGTTGAAGGCTATCGGGGAACTTAGCTAAACCATCCTGATACGACTGCAACCCTGCCAACAGATTGCCATCGAGCTCCTGTTGGTTTCCGAGTTGAAGCCAGTCATCCTCCGAGCGGCGCTCTCGATTTGGAATTCGATACTCCGGTTGGGCGCCCGTATGGATATCTTCCAGTGGCGTCCAATCGTATTGATCTTCTGTATGACGGATTAAAACGACTCCGTTCTTGTCCAGGACTTCAAAAGTGTACTTCTGCTGCGGGTCAACGTTTCCGACTTCATGCTTCCACGTGCGACCCGGAGATAGATCAGTATTCTCCTGAAATACCGATTGAGTTCCTGCGAAAACACGTAAGTGAGCTTTTGGAACGGGTTGATTGACGTTAAGACCAATCAGCAACGTGTTTTCTTTTCTGCTGAGATGCACTACACCTGCCAGGTTCGCGCGGGAAATCCCCCCGATATCACGCACTGGCATCCAATACTCGGAAAAAGTGATCGTGTCGCGAGGTTGGAGAAAAGCGTACGTTTCCTGGTTGCGAAAAAGCCCTGCCTGGACTTCGACATAGGCACTGTCGTTATCCGAGAGCGTCTTACGCCAATCCAGCCCGTCGGCGTCGGTACCCCATGACCAGATTTTCTTCGCCGGCAGTTCCGGGTAATCCGCAAAGTGCGCGGTGCCTGTGTTCGTGTGCGGATGCCAGACTCCCATGAACGGTTCTCGACTTCCATGCACAAATAGAGAAACGGGACCTTTGGTTTGATTCTTCACCACACTCAAATCGTTTCCGTCGGGTTCGACGGGCCACGGTGCGACTTCTCGAAAACCGTGGCTCGCTGTAAAGCGCATCGGATATTGGATTCGAGAATCGTCCCACACTTGCACGCCGGCATTGTTCCACCAGTAAAAGCGGTGCCGCACGTCGCTACGGTTATTGAGCGTGACCTTCTGCTCGAGAACGGCGGAATGTGGCCGCAGAATCAACTCCACGGTCCACTGCATTCCGTACACACGGTCAATGTTGCCAACAATGACCGAAGCACTGCCATCAGGGTTCGTACGAAAAGCAAAATCAACCGGTGAGAGGCTTACCCAGTTGTGCGACACGGGAAAGTTGAACTCGATGCCGAAGGCTGCCCACGCACCACGGTAAGAGATCGCCGCTTTTTTGATCGACGGATTTGCGTAAAACATCGGCTGGCCGCTGACCTTGTCCATACACGTGTAGAGATGGCCGCCCAGGTCGGGTAGTACCCAGCATTTCAGGTATTCGTTTTCGAGGAACAATGCCCGCCAGGCGTGATCGGCGCGTCGATCGGTCAAGTTGTCGCGCAGCGTGTAGGGATAATTGAAACGGCTATTGGCGTACTGATCGAAGGCAGGGTTAGGATCGGGTGCGCCTTCCTGATACGCAGGCAGTGTGAACGTCCCCTGCCACACACGAACTTGAGCCGCAGCCATCGACGATAGCAACAGAAAAATGCAAGCCAGGATTCTCGAGCCCATTTTTCGTTTCCAGGGTTTTGGAATCGGCTCCCATTATCTACTTCTATGTGAATCCTGCAACGGGCACCGGCATCTTGTCGATGCCGAAGGAGCCATCAGCTGGGATGACGTGAAGATGAACGATGGTTTAGTATCTCGTGCACCATCCAAGCAAGAATCGGCTCAGGCGCTCGCTTAAGCTGCTTGCCGTTATTCGTCCTTCTTCAGCACAGAAACTTCCCGTCCGGGCAATCACCTTGATCGATGGAACCCGCACAAGCAATTCGCCTTGCACGGCGTTGCGCTTTCCCACGCCGCCGTTTGTCCGGAGCTGACGTAGCGGCTGGCAATGCGTGTCACCCGCGGCAAAAGTCGCGTCAGCGATGTTTCCCTCGACAATCGCATTGCTGTCGACCAGAACGAACGCAATGGCTGTCGGCCTTGACAGGGTAAGAGGACGGTCGTACTCTTAATTCATGCGATACTCACCGGAACATAAAGCGCAGAGTCACGAGAAGATCCTTTCCGTGGCCGCTCGCTCTTTCCGTGAGCGCGGCGGAGACACAAGCGGAATCGGGACCGTGATGAAGAAGGTAGGACTGAAAAAAGGCGGCTTTTACCGGCACTTCAAGAGCAAGGACGACCTGTTCATCGAAGCGGTGGGCCGAGCACTCGATGAAACCGGCAGAGGGATGGCGGAGGCCGCTAAGTCCTCGCCCGAAGGTCAAGCTCTTCGAGCGATCATCGAGCGCTATCTCAGCGTGGCCCATGCGAATTCGCCGGGAAGCGGTTGCGTGCGCGCCGCTCTCGGACCGGAACTCGCCCGAAAACCGCTTGCCGTACGAAGACGGATCGAGGTGCTATTGGCAGCATATCGCGAGCGGTTCCTTCCATTCATGCCCGGCAAAACAATCGAAGAGAAGCGCACAAAGATCCGGTTGCTCTTCCCGAGCATGGCGGGCGTGCTGATGATGGCGCGGGTTGTTTCAGACCCTCAAAGGCGTGAGCAGATCCTGATGGAGGCGAGGAAGTTTTTCATCAAGTCCTTCGCCGAGAAGTAATTTTTTTTGCGACGATAAGAGTACGGTAGTACTCTTACAAGAAAGTGCTGGTATCAAGATTGATCGAACTGAGAGGAGAACGAGATGAACTTCATGATTCCTTTACTCATGGCGTGCTTCCCGCCGCTGCGGTCGCACAATCGCAGCCCCCAAGCGGTTCAGGTTCGCCCAGCGTTGCCGTTCCGAAAACCACGGAAGTGCTGGTCATTTTGACTGCCAGGCCGGGGGTAACTCCGCAACAAATCATGACCATGATTCCGGAAGAAATTCGAGCCACGGTGAAGCTTTATCTCGACGGAAAAATCCGACATTGGTATTCGCGCGGCGATGGCAAAGGCGTCATTTTTCTGGTCGACGCGAAGACCGAATACGAGGCTCGAGCCCTCATGGAAACGCTGCCACTCGCGAAGCAGCACTTGATGGATCACGAGTACATTCCCGTCGGGCCGTTGATGCCGCTGCGGGCATTGGACCCGGCAGCACTACGGTAGGGTTTCTCGGCATAGGACTGCCGCGGCAAGCAACGAGTTTTAGAAGGGGACACAACATGCTCAAGCCCAGGATCATTGTGACTGGCGCGACGGGAAAGACCGGCAGCCTCGTTATCAGCGAGTTGCTGAAAGCTGGGTATCCGGTACGTGCGATGGTGCGCCGGGAAGACGGCCGGAGTGCGCGGCTGAGGGCTCAAGGCGCCGAGATCGTAGTCGCCGATATGAGCGATGTCGAGCGCATCGCGGATTCACTGAGGGACGTTCAAGCCGCCTATCATTGTCCACCTCTTGATCCGCACGCGATTCAGGGCGCGACAGCGTTCGCCGTCGCCGCGAAAAGTGCGCGGCTCGAACACATTGTCGGATTGACGCAATGGCTGTCGAGTCCGTCGCATCCTTCGCTCATGACTCGCCAGCATTGGCTTGCTGATCAGTTGTTCTCGATGATTCCCGGAGTCGCGCATACGATCATCAGTCCGGGTTTCTTCGCAGACTCTTACCTGGTGATGATCGGGTTGTCAGCGCATCTCGGCTTGTTTCCCTGGATGTATGGAAAAAGCCGCAACGCACCACCCTCAAACGAGGACATCGCGCGAGTCGCCGTCGCAGCGCTGACAAATCCGGAACTTCACGCCGGCAAGCGATACCGACCCACCGGACCAAAACTGCTCGGCGCTGACGAAATGGCGGAGGCAATCGGCGTCGCGGTTGGAAGATCAATAAAGGTTGTGCCCACACCGGTCTGGCTATTCATGAAGGCTGCAAAGATGGCCGGCATGTCCATCGATGTCATGAGCAACGTGCGCTATTACATCGAAGATCACAGGCGCGGCGCATTTGAGATAGGCGCACCCACGACCGACGTGCTCGAAGTGACCGGACGCCCTGCCGAAGACTTCGAGACGATCGCTCGCCGTTATGCGGCGCAGCCCCGCAACCGGCGAACTCTTGCCAACTGGCTGCGAGAGCTCGCGAGGTTCATGATCGCGCCACTCAATTCCGGCTTTGATCTGGATCGCTACGATCGCGAGCTCCGCCGTCCGTTCCCATCCGCACCGCAGTTCGCGCCTGAGTCCGAGGTGTGGCGGCACGAGCACGGACTAGGTGGACCGGCCGAGTCTGCGACGTCGGTCTACACAACGCCCGCATCTGCCACGAGCAGCCCCCATTGGCTGGAATCTCTCTAGGAGGAATTTATGCAATCGAAACTCGCTTTTTTCGTCAGCATCGCATTCAGCTTAATCGCATGGGGAATCGTGGGCGCCCGGTACATCTGGCCGACACTGCGCTTCCGGGCACGAGGCGAGGCGTTGCGCCCTCTGCTCATCCTCCACAGCTTCCGCTTCGTGGGTTTAGCATTTCTCGTGCCGGGGGTAGTGTCGCCTGACCTGCCTTCTGCCTTCGCGCATGCAGCCGCCTATGGAGACATCGTTGCGGCGATACTCGCAGTACTGGCGCTGACCTCTTTGCCGAGTGCAACCGGTGTTGTTATCACATGGGTCTTCAGTGTTTGGGGAACCGCGGATCTCTTCAACGCTTTTTATCAGGCCAATCACGCTGGTCTTATCGCGGGCCAGTTGGGAGCCACTTATTTCATCCCAACTTTCATCGTGCCCCTATTGTTGGTCACGCACGCGCTCGCCTTCCGGATTCTTCTGCAGCGTCAGGACGTATCCGCGGTGCAACCGAGCCAGCACTTAGCATAAGAGGTACTCGGGAAAGGTGCGCCGTTAGCAGCTTTCGTCACCCGGGCGAAATTGTTCGCGCAACAGAGCGGGTGCAGTGTAAAACGGCGGCAAAGGCAATTTCAGAGCCAGAGGGCACAATCTGTAGTAGATGCTGCTACGCTTTTCGGACGACGCTTAGCGCACACCCGCCTGGTGCCGACGTACGCTGTCGCTCCATCAGAACCAAGGTCTCCCCAGCAACTTTCGGACTATGGATGCAACGCAGGCGCCCACGTCGAAATTCGGCAAGCCACGAAAGATTTCCCGCTACCTTACTAAAACTGGATCTGCGCTTTGAGCTGGATCATGCGGGGCGAAACATCGCCTCCAAGGCCAGATCCCAGGATGCTGGTCGGCGGCATCTCCATCGTCGATATCTCTCCGAACCCTGAGTCCGAGCTGTCGTTGTCGGGCGGGCCAAAATTGGGGTGATTGAAAACATTAAAGAATTGCGCGCCAATCCCCAGCACCATTTTGTCTCCAACGAGTTTCGTTTTCTTCATTACCGTGAAGTCAGTGTTGAAATAACTCGGATAGCGGAAGCGGTTGCGTCCTTGCGCAAAGGAAACGGCAGTGCCCGAACACGGTCCCTGTGAATCTGGCTTGTTCCCTGCATTGAACGAAGTCTCGCAGCCCGTCTGTACGAAAAGAGCGGCCGGATTCGGCGTTTCGGATCCGTCGGCCTGCGTAGCCAGCTCAGGAGGCCAACAAGGATTTGGGAAGGGTGGGATCACGGCTCCCGCTCCGCAGGAATGGGACCCGCTGAGTAGAGCAACTGGCACAGAGTAGATTGTTCCATAGAAATTCTTCTGAGCCAGGTTACCGCTTTCTGCGAGATCGATCACGGTGTAGGGAAATCCGGTTCGGGCGAAAACCGTTCCCGAGACCTGCCACCCCCTCACCAGGTAATCGGGGCCGCGGCCGTGGAACGCAGTCTTTATCGGGAGTTGCCACACATAGTTTGCATTCAGGGAGTGGCGAACGTCATAATCTGCCGCGCCGTAGCTGCCTCGCAGATTGAATGGGTCCTGGGGGAAGTCGGAACTGCCTGCTGCGAATTCGGCTTGGCCGCCGTTGGAAACTTCGTCCAGAGCGTGGCCGTAGGTGTAGTTTACCTGGAACAAACCATTGCCGAAACCAGCAAATCGCCGTCGAAAGGAAACAACCATACCGTTGTAGTTCGAGACTCCCGGTGTCGCGTATTCAGTAACGCCAGCGAAGCGAGGGTCGGCACAGGGCGGAACCGGCGAGCTCGCACAGACTGTGGCTGGAAATGGCCCGAATCCGTAAGCATTGGCTGAGGGATTTTGCACGAACTCATGAATTCCGTGGTTGCCGTAGTACCCGAGAGTCACGGAAGTACTGGTGCCAAACGTCCGCTGCAATTCCAGGCTCCACTTCTGATACTGGGCCGAGTGGGTCTCATTATTCGGAACGGTAAGATTGGGGGGAAAGAACTTCAACGGATCTGCCGCTTCGATCTGATTAAGGTTTTCGCCGGCTGCAAAGCCTTTGACAAAGGCGGCATTCGAGGCTGCGGCCACTTCAAAGAGGCTGTTGGTTTCTGCCGGAGCGAGACTGTAACCGCCAAGTACTGTCACGCGGTTCACGAGCGGTGGATTGTCGGAGAAAATGGGTCCGTACCCGCCAGAGAACAGTTCGTAAAATAGACCGAGACCCCCACGTACCACGGTATTATGCGAGACTCCCAACGGTTGCCAGGCGAAACTAAATCGCGGCTCCCAGACAACAGGGTCGGTGTGAAGAAAGGCCTGCTTACGATTCGAGAGCGCCTGATTGTAAGGCTGTGCCGGGTCGTGACTGATCGATTCAAACGGTCCAGAGAATTCGGCAAAGCAATCATGGGCGCAGACCGGATTTGATTGATGTTCTACGCGCAGGGTGAGAGTCAGAGCCAGGTTGGGTTTTATGTGCCACTCATCCTGCCCATAGCCTGCCAGAGTGTAGTTAAGGAAGAGCTCTGCCCGCTGCGTCGGAAAGGATTGACGCAAGCGTGTCGAGTCACTCTGTGGAGATGCCGGGTCCACGCCTCCAGAATAAAATGCGTCGATGGTCTCTGGAACGATATCTCCGATAGCATTCTGGGTATATTGGGCGTGTCTCAAATACGCTCGGAAGAATTCTCCCCCGAATCCGAACTTGTGCTTGCCCCGAGTCTTCAGGAAATCGTCGGCGATGCGGTACTCCGTGAACCCTGTGAC